>Ga0066256_1000273_pt1 | contig 197874 bp, 180 predicted proteins | sample ThiBio_1000_biof_FD_87107 | JGI IMG/M metagenome (GOLD analysis project Ga0066256, IMG submission 87107) | Wastewater bioreactor microbial communities from Cape Town, South Africa - Thiocy_expt_1000_biof (version 2) | ecosystem: Engineered > Bioreactor > Thiocyanate-remediating >...
GTGCGTCGGATCGCGTGCCTGCCGCGAAGCAACGACGCCGCAGGCCGGGGCCTGCAAGGAGGCGCGACAAAGGCAGGTGCGTGAGCCGGCGTGCCAGCGGGTGCGTAGCGGTCTCACCCAACAGGTGAAGGCGAATGAAGCCTGAAGGTTCAGCGTTCATACGATGTCCGTAAGGGAATGGAGCGGTCAACTGCGGTTTTTAGGATAATGAATTAAAACAGCGCTCTATTGAGGCGGCTCAACGAATCTGTCCACCCCTGAAGCTCTTGCAAACCGATACGGCTTCAAATTTCTTCGCGCCGCCTCAATAGTGTACTGCTTCGCAATGATCGGCACGTGTCTCCATAGCGGCAGGCGTCGAAAGCGATGCCGCCGCGCCGTCCTGGCGCTATACTTTTCCGTTTCCGCCGCACCCCGAGTCCAGACATGCCCGCCGCTTTTCCCGTTCCGGTGAAACCCGTCATCCAGCCGCCCCCCCTGGTGGAGGAGACGCTCGATCCTGCCGAACGCGACGCGCTGAAGACGCGCATCAAGGCGCTGATGAAGGCGCAGGACGCGGTGCTGGTCGCGCACTACTATACCTCGGGCGACCTGCAGGACCTCGCCGAGGAAACCGGCGGCTGCGTGTCCGACAGCCTGGAAATGGCGCGTTTCGGCCATGCCCACCCGGCGAAGACGCTGATCGTCGCAGGGGTGAAGTTCATGGGCGAAACGGCGAAGATCCTCAATCCGGAAAAGCGCGTGCTCATGCCCGACCTCGGCGCGGAATGCTCGCTCGACCTCGCCTGCCCGGCCGACGAGTTCGCCGCCTTCTGCGACGCGCACCCCGACCGCCTGTCGGTCGTCTATGCGAACACCAGCGCTGCGGTGAAGGCACGCGCCGACTGGGTCGTCACCTCGGGCATCGCGGCGAAGATCGTCAAATACCTGCATCGCCAGGGCCACAAGCTCGTGTGGGCGCCGGACCGCCATCTGGGCGAATACGTGCGCGAGGTCACCGGCGCCGACATGATCCTGTGGCAGGGCTCGTGCGTGGTACACGAGGCGTTCAAGGCGGAGGCGCTGAAGACGCTGCGCGCCGAACATCCGGATGCCGCGGTGCTGGTGCACCCGGAGTCGCCCGAGGCCGTCATCGCCCTCGCCGACGTGGTCGGCTCGACCACGCAGTTGATCGAGGCGGTGCGCACCCTGCCCAACCCGGAATTCATTATCGCCACCGACAACGGCATCTTCCACAAGATGCACGCCGTCGCCCCCGGCAAGCGCCTGATCGAGGCGCCGACGGCGGGCGTCGGCGCGACCTGCACCTCGTGCGCGCACTGTCCGTGGATGGCGATGAACGATCTGCGCAGCCTCGCCGCCGTACTGGAGCACGGCAGCAACGAAATCCATATCGAGGAATCGATCCGCGCGCGCGCCGCGGTGTCGATCCAGCGCATGCTGGACTTCGCCGCCGCAGAGAAAGCCGGCCGCATCCAGCTCGGCGACTGAGGCGCAGCACCATGGCCGGTGGCAGCCTGCTCGCCCTGCTGGACGACATCGCCAGCGTGCTCGACGACGTGTCGGCGATGACCCAGCTCGCCGCGAAAAAGACCTCCGGCGTGCTCGGCGACGATCTCGCGCTGAACGCGCAGCAGGTTGCCGGCGTGCGCGCCGCGCGCGAGCTGCCCGTGGTGTGGGCAGTCGCCAGGGGATCGATGCGCAACAAGCTGATCCTCGTTCCCGCGGCCCTCGCCATCAGCGCCGTCGCGCCGTGGGCGATCCTGCCGCTGCTCATGCTGGGCGGCGCCTTCCTCTGCTACGAAGGCGTGGAAAAGCTGGCCCACAAATATCTGCATCGCACGGAAGCGGCCGCGCACGAAGCCGGTCTCGCGCACGCGCTGGCCGATCCGGCAGCGGACCTGGTCGCGCTGGAGCGCGACAAGATCCGCGGCGCGGTGCGCACCGACTTCGTCCTTTCGGCCGAGATCATCGTCATCACCCTGGGTACCGTCGCGGCAGCCTCCTTCGGCGTGCAGCTCGCCGTGCTGGCGGGGATCGCCGTACTGATGACGGTCGGCGTCTACGGGCTGGTCGCCGGTATCGTCAAGCTCGACGATGCCGGGCTTTATCTCGCCGCGCGCCCCGGCCGGGTCGCGCGCGCGACCGGCCGCGCCCTGCTCGGTGCCGCGCCCTGGCTGATGAAAGCCCTCGCCGTCGTCGGTACCGCCGCAATGTTCCTCGTCGGCGGCGGCATTCTCACGCACGGCATCCCGTCCCTGCACCATGCCGTCTCACTGATCACGCCGCAGCATGGCGTCGGCGGCGTGCTGCTACCCTTGCTTGTCGACGCCGGGGTCGGCATCATCGCGGGTGCGGGGTTGCTCGCCGGCATCACGCTGGTTCGCCGCCTTGTCGGCCGCTGAGCGAAGCGCGCGGCCGTTTGTACCATTGTGAATTTAATATCAGAATACTCTAATATTCATATTCCAACCTGACATGAAAGGTTTGCCATGAACACCCTGCGTACGCTTCTCCTTACTCTCGTTCTGGTATCCGCGTCGGTTCACGCCGGCGAACGCGATGCCCTCAAGACCTACGTCTCGCCCGCGCCGTCGCTCATCGCGCTTGCCATCGACCACACCAAGGATCTCGGCCTCACCGATGCGCAGAAGGCCAAGCTCGAAGACTGGGTCAAGGCTTCGGATTGCGAACGCCGGGAGCACGAACTCGTTACCGACCGCCAGGCGATCAACAAGGCCATACTCGACGGCCAGTCCAACGCCGAGGTGCAGAAGCTGATGCAGGACCTGCAGGTCAAGGAAAGCAAGCTGGTGTCCTCCAAGCTCGCCTGCCGTGACTACATCCGCAAGGTACTCAGCGAAGAACAGTTCAAGCGGCTGGTCGACCTGTATCGGGCGAAAAACTAGCAGGCCGAACCTCCCGCCGGCGGGAGGGCGGACTGCCGGAGCGCGCGCAGCGCGGATCAGGCGGCAGCGGCTTCCCGCAGCGCACCGCGCGCGCGGTTGACGATGGTTGCCGCCAGCAGCAGCGCCATCACCCCCAGCCCCCAGTTGATCCAGTCGCCCGGCGGCACGCCCAGACCCAGTGCCAGTCCCAGCGCGCCGAACCACAGCGCGCGGTCGCTCTTGCCCATCGGCCCCTGATACTGCCGACGCGCGCCGACCTGCACCGCGATCACGCCGGCCATCTCGCTCACCACCGCGAGCACGACCACGCCCTCGATCAGTGGCACCCACACCAGCGGCACCCACGCCAGCGGCAGGTAGAGCGCCGCGTCGGACACGACATCGCCCAGTTCGTCGAGGATGACGCCGAGCCGCGACTGCTGGCCGTGCTCGCGCGCCAACATGCCGTCGATGGTGTTGAGCGCCATGCGCAGGAGCAGGAAGCCCGGCAGCAGAAGCAGCGTCCAGGTGGCGAAGGGCTGCCACGCGATGAGACCGCCGCCAATGAGCGAGAACACGACGCCCGCCAGCGTCACCGGGTTGGCGGTCACGCCGCCTGCGGCCAGACGCCTGACGAGCGGGCGCAACAGCGCCTGGAAGCGCGGTTTCAGGTCGTGTACGGAAGCCAGGATACCCTCCGATCGTTGTGGTTTCGCGCGATTGTAGCCGCTATCCCTTAAAATGCATGCTTTGCAGATGATCGCCGCGGGGCCGCCCCGTGGCGTCCGCCCCTCCAGCATGACCGCACGCCTGCGCGAAATTCCCTACAACTACACCTCGTTCTCCGACCGCGAGATCGTCATCCGCCTGCTCGGCGCCGACGCCTGGGGGGTGCTCAACACCCTGCGCGCCGAACGCAAGACCGGACGTTCGGCACGCATGCTGTTCGAGGTGCTGGGGGACATCTGGGTGGTGCGGCGCAACCCCTATCTGGAAGATGACCTGCTCGACAACCCGAAGCGCCGCGCGCAGCTCGTCGAGGCCCTGCGCCATCGCCTGCACGAGATCGAGGCGCGCCGCCAGGGCAACGCGCTGGTCGGCGAACTGCTGGCGGTCGCCACACATGCGGTCGACGCCTTCGAGACCTGGTTCAACGATACGGCGAGCCTGCGCGCACGCATCCGGCAGCGGCTGGCCGGGCTGACGCGCCGCGACAACATCGCCTTCGACGGTCTGGCGCGCGTCAGCCACGTCACCGACGCCACCGACTGGCGCGTGGAATACCCCTTCGTCGTGCTGACCCCCGACAGCGAGGCGGAAATGGCGCCACTGGTGGCCGGCCTCACCGCGCTCGGCCTCACCGTCATTCCACGCGGCGGCGGCACCGGCTACACCGGCGGCGCGGTGCCGCTCACCGACCGCGCGGCAGTGATCAACACCGAGAAGCTCGAAGCCCTGGGCGCGGTCGAGATGCTGCACCTGCCCGGCTGCGACTTCGCCGTGCCGACCATCCATTGCGGCGCCGGCGTCGTCACCAAGCGGGTGATGGAAGCCGCCGACGCCGCGGGTCTGGTGTTCGCGGTCGATCCCACTTCGGCCGACGCCTCGACCATCGGCGGCAACGTGTCGATGAACGCCGGCGGCAAGAAGGCCGTGCTGTGGGGCACCGCGCTCGACAACCTGGTGTCGTGGAAAATGGTCACCCCGGATGCCGACTGGATCGAGGTCACGCGGCTGGATCACAACCGCGGCAAGATCCATGACGCCGTGTCGGCCAGCTTCGAGATCCGCCACTACGGTGCCGACGGCCGCACGCCGAAAGGCTCGCCGGACATCCTCACCATTCCCGGCAGCCACTTCCGCAAGATCGGCCTCGGCAAGGACGTCACCGACAAGTTCCTCGCCGGCCTGCCCGGCATCCAGAAGGAGGGCTGCGACGGACTCATCACCTCGGCACGCTTCATCCTGCACCGCATGCCGGCGCACGTCCGCACGGTATGCCTGGAATTCTTCGGCAGCGCGCGCGAGGCGACGCCGGCCATCGTCGAGATCAAGAACCACTGCGACGCCCACCCCGAGGTGCAGCTCGCCGGGCTCGAACACCTCGACGCGCGCTACCTGAAGGCGGTCGGCTACGCCACCAAGGCGCCGCGCGCCGGGCGCCCGAACATGGTGCTGCTGATCGACGTCGTGTCGGACAACGAAGCCGCGCTCGGCGAGACCGCCTCGAAAATCGTCCAGATCGCCAACCTGCGCGGCGGCGAAGGCTTCATCGCGGTATCGCCCGAGAAACGCAGGATCTTCTGGCTCGACCGCGCCCGCACCGCTGCCATCGCGGCGCACACCAACGCCTTCAAGATCAACGAGGACGTGGTCATTCCGCTCGAACGCCTGGGCGACTACACCGACGGCGTCGAGCGCATCAACATCGAGCTGTCGATCGCCAACAAGCTGAAACTCGCCGACGCCCTGGCGGAATTCTTCAGGGGCACCCTTCCCTTGCTGGAAGATGAGGACACCGTCGCCGACCCCGCCCAGGTGGCGGAAAAACAGGCGCAGGCGCAGGCGCTCATCGCCACGGTGCGCGAGCGCTGGGCGAACTATCTCACCGACCTCGATGCGCCGTTCGTGCCTCCCGCGAGCGAGGACGGCTGTGCACCCGCCGCGCTGCCGCCGCTGACGGTTTTCACCGCGCTGCGCGACAAGCACGCGCGCGTGTCCTGGAAGCGCGAGCTGCGCCGCGCGCTGCACCAGCTCTTTGTCGGCCGCGAATACACGCCCATCCTCGAGGCCTGCGACCGCATCCACGGGGAGATCCTGAAGAGCCGGGTGTTCGTCGCGCTGCACATGCACGCCGGCGACGGCAACGTGCACACCAACATCCCGGTGAACTCCGACGATTACGCCATGCTGCAGGAGGCCAACGCCGCGGTCGTGCGCATCATGAAACTCGCCACCGAGCTGGGCGGCGTGATTTCCGGCGAGCACGGCATCGGGCTCACCAAGCTCGAATTCCTCGACGACGCGACGCTGGCAAGCTTTGGCGCATACAAGCAGAAGGTCGACCCGAGGGGCTGCTTCAACAAGGGCAAGCTCATGCAAGGCGCCGACCTGCACAACGCCTACACGCCCTCGTTCAGCCTGCTGGAAGCCGAATCGATCATCCTCGAATCGACCGAGATCGGCGCCATCGCCGACTCCATCAAGGACTGCCTGCGCTGCGGCAAGTGCAAGCCGGTGTGCAACACCCACATCCCGCGCGCCAACCTGCTGTATTCGCCGCGCAACAAGATTCTCGCCACCTCGCTGCTGATCGAGGCCTTCCTCTACGAGGAGCAGACACGGCGCGGCGTATCGCTGCGCCATTTCGACGAATTTTCCGACGTCGCCGACCACTGCACCATCTGCCACAAGTGCAAGAACCCCTGCCCGGTCGACATCGACTTCGGCGACGTCTCCATCGCCATGCGCAACCTGCTGCGCCAGCAGGGCAAGAAGAAATTCAACCCCGGCAGCTGGGCGTCGATGGCCTTCCTCAACGCCACCGATCCGGCGACGATCAAGGCCATCCGCAAGCCGCTCATCGAATGGGGCTACGCGAGCCAGCGCCTCGGTCACAAGCTGTTCAAGCGCTTTGGCCTGATCCAGGCGCAGACGCGGCATCCGCCCGCCTCGCTCGGCCGGCCCAAACCCGTCGCCCAGGTCATCCACCTCGTCAACAAGCCGATGCCGGGCGGCCTGCCGAAGAAAACCTCGCGCGCGCTGCTGGGGCTGGAAGATCCCTCCATCGTGCCGATCCTGCGCAACCCGGCAAAGCTTTCCGACGACGCCGAGGCGGTGTTCTATTTTCCCGGCTGCGGTTCCGAGCGCCTGTTCTCGCAGATCGGTCTTGCCACCCAGGCGATGCTGTTCGAGCTCGGCGTGCAGACCGTGCTGCCACCCGGCTATCTGTGCTGCGGCTATCCGCAGATCGCCGGCGGGCAGGCGGACAAGGGTGAGGCGATTACCGCACAGAACCGCGTGCTGTTCCACCGCGTCGCCAACACGCTCAACTACCTCGATATCAAGACGGTGATCGTGTCCTGCGGCACCTGCATGGACCAATTGTTGAAATACGAATTCGGCAAGATCTTCCCCGGCTGCCGCCTGCTCGACATCCACGAATACCTGATGGAAAAGGGCATGAAACTCGACGGCGCGAACGGCGAGAAATATCTCTACCACGACCCCTGCCACACGCCCATCAAGACCTACGCGCCGCTGAAGGTCGCCAATGCCCTGCTCGGCGGTTCGCCCGACAGCGGGGTGGTCAGGCTGTCCGACCGCTGCTGCGGCGAGTCCGGCACACTCGCCGTCGCCCGCCCCGACATCTCCACCCAGATCCGCTTCCGCAAGGAAGAGGAAATCCGCGCCGGCGTCGCCGCCATCGACAACGGCGGCCGTCCGGTCAAGCTCCTCACCAGCTGCCCCGCCTGCCTGCAGGGTCTCGCGCGCTACAGCGAGGACACCGGCACCACCCCCGACTACATCGTCATCGAAATGGCAAAACAGATTCTTGGCGAAAACTGGATGGCGAACTATCTCGCCCAGGTCGGCAACGGCGGCATCGAGCGGGTGCTGCTGTGAGCTGTCCGCTGTGCGACACCGCCGGCGGTACCGTGCTCTGGCGCGACGCCACCTGCCGCGTGGTGCTGGCCGACGAACCGGACTATCCGGGCTTCCTGCGGGTGATCCTTGCTGCGCACGTGAAGGAGATGACCGATCTCGCGCCGGCCGACCAGCAACACCTGTTGCAGGTGGTGCTGGCGAGCGAGGCGGCGCTGCGCGAGGTGCTGCAGCCGGACAAGATCAATCTCGCCTCGCTCGGCAACCTGGTGCCGCATCTGCACTGGCACGTGATTCCGCGCTTTGCGGACGACCCGCATTTCCCGGGCGCGGTGTGGGGGGCGCGCAAACACGACATCCCGCATGCCGTACCCGCCGACGCCGGCGAACGGCTCGCGGCGGTGCTTACGCGACGGCTTGGCCGCGCCCGGGAAACGGGATGACGGCGGCGTCCTGCTCCAACCGAAGCAGGCGCTGCGTGGGGAAGAGGGCGGAAAAGGTGCTGCCCCTGCCGGGGGTGGACTGGACGTCGAGGCGCGCGCCGTGGCGGGTGAGCACGTGCTTGACGATGGCAAGACCAAGGCCCGTACCGCCGGTCTCGCGCGAGCGGCTGCGATCGACACGGTAGAAGCGCTCGGTAAGTCGTGGAATGTGTTCGGCGGTGATGCCATCGCCGGTATCGGTCACCGAGAACATCCCCTCGCCGTCGTGTTCGCGCCACGCGAGGGTGATTTCGCCGCCGTCCGGCGTGTAGCGCACGGCATTCGATACCAGGTTGCCAAGCGCGCTGCGGATTTCCTGCAGACTCCCTTTCAGCCCGGCATCGCTCTCGATCTGCAGCGCGATGCGATGGCGCCCGCGGCTCAGTGATTCGGCTTCGATTTTGAGCGCCTGCGCGAGTTCGCCCATGTTGACGGATTCGTCCTTGAGCGTGTGCTCGGCGCTTTCCAGGTGCGACAGGGTGAGCAGGTCGTCGAGCAGGCGCTGCATGCGCCGCGTGTGGTCGAGCATGAGGTTGAAATAACCGCGGCTGTCGGCGGGCGACAGTTCCGGCGTATCGACCAGGGTTTCGACGAAACCGCCGACCACGGTGAGCGGGGTGCGCAGTTCGTGCGAGACGTTGGCGATGAAGTCGCGCCGCATGGCATCGACGCGCTCGAGGTCGGTGATGTCGCGCGCGATCAGCAGCATCTTGCTCGCCCCGAAGGGCACCAGTTGCACCGACAGGGCGATTTCCCGGTTCACGGGCGAACGGCAGGTGAGGCGCTGCGAAAAATCGGCGGCATCGAGAAATTCGAGAAAGTGCGCCTGCCGCATCAGATAGCGCAGAAACTGGCCACGATCGCGCTCGCTATCGAGTCCCAGGTAGTTGCGCGAGGCGGGGTTGCACCATTCGATCTGCTCGTTGCCATTGAGGATGACCATGGCGTCGGGCACGGCCTGGGCGGCATGTTCGAACTGTTCGAGGGCGGTGGACAGTTCGCTGCGGCTCGCCTTCTGGCGGCGCTGGAGTTTCTGCAGGCGGTAGAAGATGTCGCCCCAGGTGCCGGTGGCGTCGGGCGGCTCGACTTCGTCGGGATGTTCCAGCCAGCGCGACAGGCGAAATTCCTGCCACAGTCGGCGCAGCATGACGATGGCCTGGATGCCCGCGAGAAAGCCGAGCGCAGCCACCCAGCCGGAGGCCGCCCACAGGATCAACGCCACGCACAGCGCCCCGGCCAGCACGCCGAGCGGCCGCCACCAGAATCCCATCGTCTTCCCGTCGCTTACGAACCGGACCCCATTATCGGCCGACTCCGGCAGAAAAGCGATAACCCGCGCCGCGCACCGTCTGGATCAGGCCGGCGTGGCCGGACGGCTCCAGTGCCAGGCGCAGGCGGCGGATGTGGACGTCGACGGTGCGCTCCTCGACGAAGACGTCATCGCCCCACACCTGGTCGAGCAACTGGGTGCGGGAATGGACCCGCTCGGGGTGCGTCATGAAGAAATGCAGCAGGCGGAATTCGGTGGGCCCGAGTTCGAGCGGCTGTCCGCCACCCTGCACGCGGTGGCTCGCCGGGTCGAGACGCAGGCCGTCGATCTCCACCGGCTCGCCGGTCATCTGCGGTGCGCGGCGGCGCAGCACGGCCTTGATGCGCGACACCAGTTCGCGCGGGGAAAACGGCTTGGTGATGTAGTCGTCGGCGCCGGTGTCGAGCCCCAGCACCTTGTCGCGCTCCTCGCCGCGCGCGGTCAGCATGATGATGGGAACCGGCTGGTAGCGCTCGTCGCTGCGCAGGCGACGGCACAGGTCGATGCCCGACATGCCGGGCAGCATCCAGTCGAGCAGGATGACGTCGGGCAGGCCATGGCGGAGGAATTGCAGCGCCTGCTCGGCATCGCCGGTGACGGTGATCCGGTGGCCCGCCTGCGTGAGATTGAACTTCAGCAGTTCCTGGATGCCCGGCTCGTCCTCGACCAGCAGAATGTTGACAGCCATGAGATTCGATCCTGGGTGAACAGCGGCCATGTTATGGCCGCAGTATGACCGATTTGTGACGCCGCAACCCCCTGGAAAGCCGTGCTGGTAGAATTTCAAGCTTGCCCGCTCGCCGTCCCCATCATGGAAAAAACCACCCATTTCGGCTATCAGGAAGTCGCCGAGTCCGCCAAGGCCGCCAAGGTGGCCGAGGTCTTCCATTCGGTCGCCACCAGGTACGACCTCATGAACGACCTCATGTCGGCCGGTCTGCACCGGCTGTGGAAGCGCTTCGCCGTGGCGCAGGCCGGCCTGCGGCCGGGCATGAAGGTGCTCGACGTCGCCGGCGGCACCGCCGACCTGACGCGGCTGTTCCTGAAGGAAGTCGGCGACAGCGGCACCGTGCTGCTCACCGACATCAACTTCTCCATGCTGCGCGAAGGCCGCGACCGCATGCTGAACGAGGGCCGCACACCGCCCGCGGTGCAGTGCGACGGCGAGCGCCTGCCCTTTCCCGCCGACCATTTCGACTGCGTATCGGTGGCGTTCGGGCTGCGCAACATGACGCACAAGGATCAGGCGCTCGCCGAGATGTACCGCGTGCTCAAGCCCGGCGGCCGGCTCCTTGTCCTCGAATTTTCCAGGGTGTGGAAGCCGCTGGAGCCGGCCTACGATCTGTATTCCTTCAAGCTGCTGCCGCTGATCGGCGAACTCGTCGCGCAGGACCGCGACAGCTACCAGTATCTGGCCGAGTCGATCCGCATGCACCCCGGTCAAGACGAACTCAAGGCGATGATGGAGGCGGCCGGCTTCGCCCGCGTGCGCTACCACAACCTCACCGCCGGTGTGGTAGCCCTGCACAAGGGCTTCAAGATTTGATCGCTGCGGGGCTCATCGAGCGTGGTCTCAACCATCTGCTGCGGCAGACGCCGGGGGCGGCCGATGCGCTCCGCCGCCACGTCGGCATGAGCGTGCGCTTCGACCTCGCGCTCACGCAGGTCGACCTGCGCATCGCCGACGACGGCTGTTTCTCCGAAGCGGCGATCGACACCCCCGACGCCACCATCCGCCCCACGCCGGCCCTGCTCACGCGCCTGCCGTTCTTCGGCCGCGAAGCGTTGCGCGATGCCGACTATCAGGGCGACGCTGCACTGCTCGCCACGCTCGACCGCGTGTTCCGCCAGCTCGACTGGGACGTCGAGGCCGATCTTGCGCCGCTCGTCGGCGACACCGCGGCGCACCGCCTGCACACCTTCGGCCGCGACGCCCTCGCCGGCCTTGTCCACGCGTTCTCCGGCGTCGGCCGCAGCGCCGGCGAATACCTGGTCGAGGAAGTCGAGCTCATGGCGCGCGGCATCGACGTCGCCCACTTCAACCGCGAGGTCGACGAACTCAACGATGCCGTGGCGCGGCTGGAAGCCCGCGTGCATCGGCTGGAGCGGCCTGCCGCATGAAGCTGCTGCGTCTTGCGCGCATCACCCACGTGGGGCTGCGCTTCGGCCTGGAGGAATTCTTCCTCGGTCACGAACGCGTGCGCCCGCTGCGCTGGCTGGTGCGCGTCCTGCTGTTCTGGCGGCCACTCAGCGAGCCGCGCGGAGTGCGCCTGCGCCGCGCACTGGAAGCGTTGGGGCCGATCTTCGTCAAGTTCGGACAGATGCTCTCGACCCGACGCGACCTGGTGCCGCTCGACATCGCCGACGAACTGGCCCTGCTGCAGGATCGCGTGCCGCCCTTCCCGTCCGCCGCGGCGGTCGCCACGCTGGAAGCCACGTACCGCAAGCCGCTCGCCGAAGTCTTCGCCGAATTCGACACCACTCCCGTGGCCTCGGCCTCGGTGGCGCAGGTGCATTTCGCGCGCCTGCAGGACGGCACCGCCGTCGCGGTGAAGGTCCTGCGCCCCGGCATCGCACCGGTGATCGCGCACGACGTATCGCTGCTCTACGCCGCTGCCGCGCTGGTGGAAAGGCTGTTCGCCGACGGCCGCCGCCTGCGTCCGCGCGAAGTGGTCGCCGAGTTCGAAAAGCACCTGGAAGACGAGCTCGATCTCATGCGGGAAGCCGCCAACTGCTCGCAGCTCCGGCGCAATTTCAAGGATTCGCCGCTCCTGGCGGTGCCCGGCGTGTACTGGGACTACTGCGGGCGCGAGGTCATGGTGATGGACCGCATGGAGGGTATTCCCGTCAGCCGGATCGACCGCCTGCGCGAGGCCGGCGTCGATATTCCCCGGCTTGCCGCGGCGGGGGTGGAAATCTTCTTCACCCAGGTGTTTCGCGACGGCTTCTTCCATGCCGACATGCATCCGGGCAACATCCTGGTGATACCGGCGAACCGCCCTCTCCCGCAAGCGGGAGAGGGGGCGAACGCCGGGCCCAAACCGACGGGCTTCGCCCACCCTCTCCCCAACCCTCTCCCGCAAGCGGGAGAGGGGGCGAACGCTGGGCCAAAAGCGATTAATGACCAGTATGTCGCGCTGGACTTCGGCATCATGGGCACGCTCACCGAGGTCGACAAGCAGTATCTCGCGCGCAATTTCCTCGCCTTCTTCCGCCGCGACTACAAGGGCGTGGCCCAGGCGCACCTCGAATCCGGCTGGGTACCGCCCGACACCCGGGTCGACGAACTGGAGGCCGCGGTGCGCGCAGTGTGCGAGCCGGTGTTCGACCGCCCGTTGAAGGAAATTTCCTTCGGCCGCGTGCTGTTGCAGCTGTTCCAGACCTCGCGCCGCTTCAATGTGGAAATCCAGCCGCAGCTCGTTTTGTTGCAGAAAACCCTGCTCAACATCGAGGGTCTCGGTCGCCAGCTCGACCCCGACCTCGACCTGTGGAAGACGGCCAAGCCCTTCCTCGAACGCTGGATGAACGAGCAGGTGGGCTGGCGCGCGCTGGCGGCGAACCTGCGTGCCGAGGCACCGAAATGGGCGGCGCTGCTGCCGCAACTGCCGCGCCTGGCGCACCAGGCGCTCAACGAAAACCGCCTCGCCCACCTGGAGACCGGCGTCACCCTCATGCTGCGCCAGCAGCAGGCGCGCAACCGCTGGCTCGGCGTCATTGCCGCGCTGCTCGCCGTGCTCGCCGCCGCCACGCTCGTCTCACTCCTGCGCTAGGGACGCCTTCATGCTGATCGGCTTCGTCACGCTCTATCTGGTCCTCTCCATCGGCATCGGCGTGTATGCCGCGACCAAGGTCCACTCCGCTGCCGACTACATCACCGCCGGCCGCTCGCTGCCGATGATCGTGGTCGTCGCCATGGTGTTCGCGACCTGGTTCGGCGCGGAGACTGTGCTCGGCATCCCGGCGACCTTCCTCGCCGAGAATCTCGGCGCGACGATTTCCGACCCCTTCGGTGCCTCGCTCGCGCTGATCCTCTTCGGTCTGTTCTTCGCGCGCCCGCTGTACCGCATGAAGCTCGTCACCCTCGGCGACTTCTTCCGGGAACGCTACAACCGCCCGGTCGAGGTGGTCATCTCACTGGCGATCGCCGCCTCTTACCTGGGCTGGGTGTCGGCACAGGTGGTGGCGCTGGGACTGGTGTTCAACGTGCTCTCCAGCGGCATCATCACCCAGCAGGAGGGCATCCTCATCGGCGCCGCAGTGGTCGCGCTCTATACGCTGTTCGGCGGCATGTGGTCGGTGGCGCTCACCACCCTGGTGCAGATGACGGTGATCGTCGTCGGGTTGTTGTGGATCGCCGTGCTGGTCGGCGAGATGCCCGAAGTGAACGGCATTACACCGGTGGTCGAGCATGCCGCCGCCGCCGGCAAGTTCGCGTTCTGGCCGCCTCTGGAATGGGCGGCGATCGTCACCTTCGTCGTCGGGCTTCTCACGATGGGGCTCGGCTCGATTCCCCAGCAGGACGTGTTCCAGCGTTCCAACTCGGCGAAGAACGAACGCATCGCCGTGTGGGGCACGGTGATCGGCGGCACCCTGTATTTCCTGTTCGCCGCGGTGCCGATCTATCTCACCTATGCCGCGACGCTGGTCGATCCGGCCACGACCACCACACTGCTCGCACAGGACGCGCAACTGGTGCTGCCGACCTTCGTCAAGGACCACATGCCCTTCTACGCACAGATCATCTTCTATGGCGCCCTGCTGTCGGTGATCATGTCGACCGCATCGGGTACGCTGCTTGCGCCCGCCGTCACCATCTCGGAAAACATCATCAAGGAATTCCTGCCGCATCACCGCATGAGCCAAAAGGCGCTGCTCCACGTCACGCGCGGCGTGGTCGTCGCCTTCGCCATGCTGGTGGTGGTCTACTCCCTGTGGTCGCTGGATGCCGAGACCAGTATCCACACCATGGTCGCCAATGCCTACAAGGTGACGATGGCCTGCGCCTTCGTGCCGCTGTTCGCCGGCATCTACTGGAAGCGCGCCACCAACACCGGCGCCGGCCTGTCGATCATTCTCGGTTTCGGCGTCTGGATCGCCATGGAATTCATCGCGCCCGACGCCGCCCTGCCGCCGCAGTTCGCCGGACTCATCGCCAGCGCGATCGGCATGGTCGCCGGATCGCTGGGGCCGCAAGTGAAACTCACCGCGCCGCCACGCGCCGCGCGCTGACCCCGGGCACGGCGCCATGGCCCTGCTGGAACTGCGCCACCTGACGCGCCGCTTCGGCGGGATCGCCGCAGTCGACGACGTCAGCCTCGGCATCGAGGCGGGCGAGTTCTTCACCCTGCTTGGCCCCTCGGGCTGCGGCAAGACCACCATCCTGCGCATGGTCGCCGGCTTCGACCTGCCCGATGGCGGCGCAATCCTGCTCGACGGCCACAGCCTCGCCGACATCCCGCCGGAGAAGCGCCCGCTGCACACCGTGTTCCAGAGCTATGCGCTGTTCCCGCATCTTTCCGTTGCCGACAACGTCGGCTTTCCACTCAGGATGGCCAGGGTGCCGGCTGCCGAAGCCCGGCGGCGCGTGGCGGACATGCTCGACACCGTGCATCTCGCCGACAAGGCGGACGCCTATCCGCACGAGCTGTCCGGGGGGCAGAAGCAGCGCGTGGCGCTGGCGCGCGGCCTGGTCGGCAAGCCGCGCCTGCTGCTGCTCGACGAACCCCTCGGCGCGCTCGACCACAAGCTGCGCTCGGCCATGCAGAGCGAACTCATCGCGCTGCAACGCAACGTCGGCATCACCTTCATTTTCGTCACCCACTCGCAACCCGAGGCGCTCGCGCTGTCGCACCGCATCGCGGTGATGAATGCCGGGCGCATCGAACAGCTCGGTACCCCGGCGGAAATCTACGGTCATCCACGCAACCGCTTCGTCGCCGACTTCATCGGTGACATCAATCTGTTCGACGCCGAGATCGTGGAGCGCGCGCAGGGCACGCTGCAATTTGCCGTCGCCGGACTCGGCCACATCGTCGCCCCGACCGTCGATTCCCCGGGCCGTCGCGGTGTCTTCGCCATCCGCCCGGAGCAGGTACACATCATCGCGGCAGACGCCCCCACCGAGCTACCCAATCGCTTTCCCGGCACGCTGCGCGAATTCCTCTACGTCGGTGACGTCACCACCTACCAGGTCGAACTGGACAGCGGCGTGCGCATCCAGGCGCTATTGCCGAACGCCGCGCCCGCGCGCCCGCAACTCGCCGCGGGCGCGCGCGTGGCCGTGGCGTGGGCCGGCGACGCAGGGCTGTTCCTGCATGACTAGGGAACGCCTCACCCGCTGGCTGGTGGCCGGCCCACCCTTTGTGTTCATGGTGGTGTTCTTCGTGCTGCCGGCGCTCATCATGGTGGCGGCCTCGTTTCGTATTCCCGGCGAGCATGGCGGCCTTGCGCCCCTGCACGAGCACGGTGCCTGGCAGCTGACGCCCGAGACGTACGCGTTTTTCTTCAGCGACTTCATCTATACGGAAATCTTCCTCAAGTCCTTCCTCGTCGCCGCGCTCACCACGTTCCTGTGCATCCTCATGGCCTACCCGCTGGCACTGCTCATCACGCGGGTGCCCAAGCGTTTCCGCGACGTCATGATCCTGCTGGTGGTGCTGCCCTTCGCCAGCAACTTCCTCATCCGCGTCTACGCCTGGATGATCATCCTCGGCCCGCAAGGCGCGCTCAGTGCCGCCGTCAATCGCGTTGCGGGCGCCTTCGGCTTAGAACCGGTCGCGCTGCTGTTCTCGCCCGTCGCGGTCGTCGTCGGCATGGTCTACGTGCACCTGCCCTTCATGGTGCTGCCGCTCTACACCAACCTGGAAAAGCACGATCCACTGCTGCTCGATGCCGCACAGGATCTCGGCGCCAACGCCTGGCAGCGCTTCTGGCGCGTCACCTGGTCGCTGTCACTGCCGGGTGTGTACGCCGGCTCCGCGCTGGTGTTCATCCCGGTACTCGGCATGTTCGCGGTACCCGACATTCTCGGCGGCACCGGCGACATCCTCATCGGCAACCTCATCAAGGAGCAGTTCCTCGGCACGCGCGACTGGCCGTTCGGCTCCACGCTGTCGATCATGCTCACGCTGATGGTGCTCGCCAGCGCGGCGCTGGCGATGCGTCTTGCGCGCAGGAGCCTCGCCCATGCGTGAAGCCCGCACCGGCTTGTGGGCCGCCGCGCTGCTGGTCTACCTGTTCCTTTATCTGCCACTCGCCGTGGTGGTGGTCTACTCGTTCAACGATTCGCGCCTCAACGCCGAATGGGTCGGCTTCACCTGGCGCTGGTACCGGGTCTTGCTGGCCGACGAGGGGATGCTGCACGCCGCCGTCAATTCCATATTGATCGCCCTCGGTGCCAGTCTTGTCGCCACCGTGCTCGGCACCATGGCGGGGCTCGCCATACACCGCTACCACCTGCGCGTACTGCCCATCCTGGTGATCACTCCCGTGGCGATGCCCGAAATCCTGCTCGGCGTCTCGCTGCTGCTGTTCTTCATCCAGGTGCTGCACCTCACGCTCGGCCTGGTGTCGGTGCTGATCGCCCACATCACCTTCTGCGTCGGCTTCGTCGCCATCGTCGTGCGCGCGCGTCTCGCCGGCATGGACGAGAGCATCTTCGAGGCGGCGCGCGACCTCGGCGCGACACCCTGGCAGGTTTTCCGCCGCGTGACCCTGCCGCTCATCCTGCCCGCGGTCATCGCCGGCGCACTGATGTCGTTCACGCTCTCCATCGACGACTTCGTCATCACCTTTTTCACCGCCGGCGTCGGCGTCTCCACCCTGCCGCTGCAGATCTACTCGATGATCAAGATCGCCGTCACCCCCGAGGTCAACGCGGTGTCGACGCTGCTCATGCTGCTGACGCTGGCGATGATCCTGCTGGCGGCGCGCTTCGACAGGACGGTGCTGCGGGGGCGGGGATGAAAAACCTTTTATCCGCGAAGGACGCGAAGAAACGCGAAGGAAAACCCAAGAACACCTTCTGGCTCTTGAAGAATTTCTTCGCGCCCCTTCGCGTCCTTCGCGGACAAATGATTTTGACTTTTCTGGCCTGCCTGGCCCTGTCCGCCCAGGCCCGTGACGAGCTGCACCTCTACAACTGGAACAACTACATTTCCGACGCCACTGTCGCGCGCTTCGAGGCGACCTGCCGCTGCAAAGTGGTGCAGGACTACTACTCGGACAACGAGGAGATGCTCGCCAAGCTGGCGGCGGGCGCAACCGGGCACGACCTCATCGTTCCCACCGGCGACGCCGTCGAATCGCTGATCAAGTCCGGCCAGCTGCGCCCGCTCGAGAAGACGAAACTGCCGCACCTGAAGAATGTCGACCCGGCGTACCTCGACACCGCCTTCGATCCCGGCAACCGCTACTCGGTGCCCTACGCCTACACCATCACCCTGATCGGCTACAACGTCGGGAAAATGCGCGAGCTGAAGCTGCCCACCGACACCTGGGCGGTCATCTTCGAGCCCGGATACCTGAAGAAGCTGAAAGGCCGCGTCACCGTCCTCGACTCGCAAAGAGAGCTCATGGCCGCCGCGCTGAAATACCTCGGCTACTCGGCCAACGACACCGACGAAGCGCACTGGCGTCGGGCCCGCGACCTCATCATTCGCGCCAAGCCCTACTGGGCCGCCTTCAACGCGTCGAGCTACATCAAGGAACTCACCGTCGGCAACATCTGGCTCGCCCACGGCTATTCCAACGACATGTTCCAGGCCCAGCAGGACGCCCGCCTCGCCGGTCGCCCCTTCACCATCGCCTATGCCACGCCGAAGGAAGGCGCTGTGCTGGCGCTGGATTCCATGGTCCTGCACCAGAGCGGCCCGCGCCCCGACCTCGCCCACCGTTTCATCGATTTCATGCTCGAAGGAAAAAATTCCGCCGAGCTCACCAATCTCATCGGCTCCGGCAACCCCAATCGCGACGCCCTGCAGTACATCGAACCCGCCATCGCCGCCAACCAGGCGGTGTTTCCGCCCCCCGCGGTGCAACGGCGGCTGGAAATGCTGAAAGACCTCGATCGCAATCAGCGCAGGGTGCTGTCACGCATGTGGACGGAGATCAAGGTGCACTGAGCCGCGCATCGGACAAGTCTGTGGCGCACGAAATCCCCCGGCCGCCCAGGCCGAAGCGTCGGAAAATTTTACAAACCGGCAAACACGCTCTCGGGAGCCATTCCGGGCACGACACGCCATCTAGTTGATTCGGCGTGATATTTTCGGAATTCACGCGGACTGGACAGGATATGGCACGAACGATGCTTTGATTCTGACTGTGGACAGACCCAAGGTATTCGGGACCGACCAATTCGGGCATTACCCGGCAGTCCCACCCCTAAACCGCATCCAGACAATAAGGAGCATGTCATGAAACTCAACCCCAAAGCACTGACCGGCAGCCTGGTCCTCGCGGGCCTCATGTTTGCCGGCACCGCCCAGGCCGGCGCTGTTATCACCAACGGCACCGTCACGATGGGGGTCAATGATCTCGGCCACCTCAACACCCCCTGGCCGGCGGGCTCGTCCGACCCATTGGGTATCGGGTACGTCGGTCTGCGCTACAACGCGACCGGTGCGGCGTCGACCGAACCCGGGTGCCTGTGCGAAGGCTGGGGCGTGGCGCTCGTTTCCAGCGGCACCAAGGGTTATGCCAACGAATCAAGCGGCACCGCGGGGCTCAGCCTCGTGAGCTTCACCTCCACCGCGAGCACGGCCGTGTCGGTCGTCAATGTCGGGACGGCCACCGCCGGCCCCGCCCTGCAGGTGACCCACAACTACCAGCCGATTGCCGGCACGCCCAACCTGTACCAGGTGGCTGTCACCATCAAGAACCTGACCGGCAGCGAAATCGGAGCGGGTGACCTGCGCTACCGTCGCGTGATGGACTGGGACATCTATCCCACCCCGTTCAGCGAATATGTGACGATCCAGGGCGTGCCCGCCGCGCTCGGCATCGCCAACGGTTCGAACGTCTATCGCACCGACAACAACGGCTTCAACTCCGCCGACCCGACCACTTTCTCGAGCTATGGCCAGTTGAACACCAACTTCACCGACAACGGTCCTGACGACCACGGTGCTCTCTTCGACTTCGAGTTCGCCGCGCTGGCGGCGGGGGGCGAATTCACCTTCTACACGTATTACGGTGCCGCCGAGAGCGAAGCCGCCGCCGACATGGCACGCCGGATGGTGGATGGCGATGCTTCCGACGTCGACATCGGTCTCTACTCGTACGGGCAACCCAGCACCACGAACGGCCCCACCCTCGGCGAGCCGAATACCTTCATCTTCGGCTTCGGCGTGTCGGGCGGCATTTTCGTCGATCCGGATCCCAACCCCACCCCGGAACCCGGCTCGCTGGCGCTCCTGGGCCTCGGCTTCGCCGGCCTGGCCGCCATGCGCCGCCGCAAGTCGAAATAATAACGGCCACATTTACTCTCCGGACCCCTTCCCGCAAAATGGGAAGGGGTCTTTTTCTTTGGAGCAGACGAATGCGCAAGAACCGCATCATGCGGACCATAGGGGGCCTCGCACTGCTGGTGGCGACGAATTTCACCCACGCCATCGTGATCCCCCTGGACCAGATCCCCGACGAGCGCGCTCCCGCACAAACCACCCGGCCCGCCGACCTCGCCTACAACGAAGGCATCGAGGCCATCAACCGCAAGGACTGGTCCGCCGCGCGCAACGCGTTCGCCCGGAGCCTGCAACACGACCCGCGCCACAACGAAGCCCTGCTCGGCATGGCGCACGTGGCCGCGCAACAGGACAAGCTCAAGGAAGCGGAAGACTGGCTGAAAAAAGCCCTGGCGGCCAACCCGCAAAGCGCCGCGGCCCAGTTGTCGTGGGGGCGGTTTCTCGTCGCCCGCCAACGCTATGCCGATGCCGAACCCGCATTGAAGAAAGCGGCGACACTCGCCCCCGGCACGGTCGCGCCCGCGCTGGCACTGGGGGACCTGTACAGCAGCTACCTGAACGATCCCAAGGCCGCCGCCGAGACCTACCGGCAGGCTGTCGCAGCGGCCCCCGAGCATGCCGGTGCACGGTACGGGCTCGGCATGGCGCTGCTCGCGCTGGGTCAGTTCCCGGACGCCGAGGCTGCCCTGAAAAGGGCCCTGGAACTGACATCGGACAACCCGCTGCCCCGCCTCGGACTGGGCCGGGTCTACCTTGCCCAAGGTCGGCATGGCGACGCCATGAAGGCCTTCAACGACGTGCTCGCAAGCCACCGGAACCTGCCCGCCGCCCTGATTGGCCGCGGCGACGTTCACTTCGGGCAGCAGAATTTCAAGGCCGCGTCCCAGGACTTCGAGCAGGCCACCCGCCTTGCGCCGCAAAATGCCGAGGCATACCTCAAGCTGGGCATGAGTCTTCAGGCACAGCAAAAGAACGTGGCGGCGGAAAAAGCCTATCTTTCCGCAATCCGCGTCGACCCGAAGCTCGCACTCGCCTACAACAACCTCGCGTGGATGGCGACACAGGACAAGGCCCGCCACAAGCAGGGTGTCACATGGGCCGAAAAGGCCGTCAGTCTCGCGCCGGAGACGGCGGAGTATCTCGACACCCTGGGCTGGGCCTATTACCGGGCCGGTCAGGCCGCACAAGCGCGAGACACCCTGCAGCGTGCCCTGGCGAAGGACAGCCGGTCGGCCGACCCGCACTATCACCTGGGCATGGTGTGGCTGGCCCTCGGCAACACCGCGGAAGCCAGGAAGTCGTTCAACAAGGCACTCTCGATCCGCAAGGACCACCCCGAGGCACGGGCGGCGCTCGCCCGGCTCGACTGAGGACCGCCGCCGTCAGATCGTGGCGTCCGGCATGCGTGCGCATGCCGGACAAGGCGTGGCAACTCACCGGAATCTTCGTTCGTCCGGCGCGCGACGTGTCGAAAAACTTTACAGTTGACGCGCGGGAAGCTCGGCCGCATACCTTCCCGCACTGCACGCGCACAAACAAACATTTGATTTTTATCAATAAATCATGATACACCTCATTGATGGCACGAAGCCTGCTTCAGTCCTTGGCATAAGGGAAGCAGACAGGCATCCGCCTGTTCTTCCGGGTTTTCCTTCCAACTAAAGCAAACACTGCGGAGTCAACCATGTCCACATTCAAGCAAATCACACGCACCCTCGGGCTGGCGTCCCTTTCGGCGCTCGCCTTCTCGGGTGCTGCACAAGCGGGCGCCTTTGACAGCGGCATCCCAGGTTCTTGGTCGGGCACCGGCAATTACGGTGCTCTCGGTGCCAACGGCGTGGTCACCGCTTCACCCGAAGGCGGCAACTACGGCTGGATCGCCAGCAACACCGGCATCACCGGCCTGGGCATCGACGTCAACGGCGACAGCATCGCCGACGGCACCGACGGCACCCGCCTGCGCTCCGGGGTCTTCTCGGCCGCCGCGGGCGACGACCTCGAATTCTATTTCAACTACGTCACATCCGACGGCTCGGGCTATGCCGACTTTGCCTGGGTCCGCCTGCTCGACAGCAGCCTTACCGAAGTCGCATTGCTGTTCACCGCACGCACCACGCCCGGCGGCGACACCGTGCCCGGTTTCAGCATGCCCCCCCTCGGTGCCGGAGTGACCCTGGTTCCTGCCACGACCCCGATCATCCCCGGCGGCCCATCCTGGTCCCCGCTGGGTGGCTACTCGGGATCCTGCTACAGCACGGGCTGCGGCTACACGGACTGGATCGGGATGACTTATGAAATCGCCGCTGCGGGCGACTACGTGCTGGAGTTCGGCGTGGTCGACTGGTCCGACCAGATTTACGATTCGGGCCTCGCCTTCGACGGCATCCTGGTCGGCGGCAAGCCGATCGATCCGGTGCCGGAGCCGGCCTCGCTCGCGCTGCTGGGCATCGGTCTCGCGGGCCTCGCCGCCGCGCGCCGCCGCAAGACTGCTTGAGCAACACGCACTCCGAAAAAAAGCCGGCGCATCGCGCCGGCTTTTTTTGTGCGCCGCACGGGCACACTCAGCGCAAATAGCCTTCGTGCTCCAGCTTCAGCAATACCTGCTGCACCGCCTCCTCGATGCCAAGATCCGTGGTGTCGATCGCCAGTTCCGGGTTTTCCGGCACCTCATACGGATCGGACACGCCGGTGAATTCCGGAATCAGCCCGGCGCGCGCCTTCGCGTACAGGCCTTTGCGGTCGCGCGCCTCGCAGGTGGCGATGGGGGTGGCGACGTGGATTTCGACGAAGCCGCCGACCGCCTCGATCATCGCGCGCACGTCGCGGCGCGTCTGCCGGTACGGGGCGATCGGCGCGCAGATGGCGATGCCGCGGTTCTTGGTGATTTCCGAGGCGACGAAACCGATGCGGCGCACGTTGACGTCGCGGTGCGCCTTGGAAAAGCCGAGTTCGGATGACAGGTGGCGCCGCACGATGTCGCCATCGAGCAGCGTCACCGAGCGCCCGCCCATTTCCATCAGCCGCGCCGCCAGCGCGCGTGCGATCGTGGACTTGCCGGCGCCGGACAGTCCGGTGAAGAACACGGTGAAACCCTGCTGCTCGCGCGGCGGACTCTGCCGGTGCAACTCGGCAAGCACTTCGGGAAAGCTGTACCACTCGGGAATCTTCAGACCGGCCTGCATGCGGCGGCGGAATTCCTCGCCGGGCAGGGTAAGGATGCGCGAACCCGCCGGCACCTCGCCCTGGGCGACGTATTCGGCGCGGTCCTCGACGTAGACCATGCGCGGGTAGGGAATCAGCGTAACACCGATTTTTTCGGCCTGCGCGTTGACGGGCAGCTCGGTACGCTGCTGCGCCAGATCCTCGCCACGCCGGAAATCGCCATCGGGCTGGTGTTCGCCGCCGACGATGAGCAGGCTGCAACCGTGGTTGCGCGCGACGATGGCGCGCAGCAGCAGCTCGCGTGCTGTGCAGCCGCGCGGCGGCGCCGGCAGCACGGCGAGCTGGGTGGTGGCGGACGGGAAGCGGTCACGCAACGCGATGAAGCTGCGCACGAGACCAAAATAGGCCGGCGCATCGGTGAGATCTCCACCGGCCTGCGGATGCAGCAGCAGGTTGGCCTCGTGCTCGATCGCGCTTTTCAGGCAGAAGGCGTACTGCGCGCGGTGCATGGGCTGGCGCGCCTGCCAGGCGAGCACACGGCGCCAGCCGCGCTTGGCGAAGAGGGCACGCAGTTCGGCGGGCGTGGCGCGCAGGCCGGCGAAATCCGGATGCGGCGGCAGCGCGACGCCCTCGACCGCGCCGCCCAGATGCCATGCGCCCGCATCGTTCCACACATCACTCACGGCGAGCACCGCGAGCATGAAACCCTCGCCGTCGCGCAGCGCGACCCGGTCGCCCGGTTTCAGCTCGCCGGCGGCTTTCTGCCGGCTGACCAGCGTCACCGGCTGCGGCCAGAACGTACCGTCGTCGAGTGCCATGTCGGTCTCGACGCGACGGCACTGCGCGCGCGTCATGAAGTCGGCGAGCGGCGAATACGCGCCGCTCATGAGCATTTCCAGCTCGCACTGCGCCTGCCAGTCGAGATCGAGCGACGGCAGGCTGAACGCTTCCTGCTTCAGTGCGTCGGCGCGTGCGGGGTCGATGAGGTTGACGAGGGCGCCGCCGTAGGGCGCGATGAGTTGATGGTCCATGTTGCGTTCCGGAAATCAGGCAAAGATCTGGTAGAACAAAGCAAGAAACCGGCCAAATTCGGCGTCGGGAAGGTGGTTGATGCCCGCCGCCGCCTTGCGTCCGCCGCCGGTGTCGAACTGGCTGCACAGCACGTCCGCACCGGAGCGCGTCGCCAGCGGCGCGCGCACGCTGACGACGTAGCCGCCGCCGGGCTTGGCGGTGAGGACCGCGTGGGCCTGCTGAGGGGATTCAACCGCCAGGCGGTTGCCGAACACGCCGGAAATCCGCCGCGCCCATTTTTCCGCCGGCAGCACGAAGACACGCCCGCCGGGGCGATTTTCCGCCGCGGCCAGTGCGACGGCGCGCGCCATGTCCTCCATATAACCTGACTGCAGGGTGCGATACGCTGGTGCCTCGGCGATGAAGGCGAACGGGTCGGCATAGGGCCGCACCTGACGATACAACTCGGCCGGATCGAAGAACAGGTCGTCGAGGGTCTCGCCGTAGCCGTTGTAGTTGAGGCATTCGCCGAGCGACTGCAAGGCCGCGAGTTGCGCGTCCGACAAGCCCAGCGGTGCGGCGGCAGCACGCGCGGAATCCGCCAGGTTGTCGCCGAACGCCGCCGCGACCGCCCACGGCAGGTGCCGTCCTTGCAGATGGCGATTCACCAGCAGGCTGGTGCATACCGCCGCATCGGTGTCGATGTGCGCCTCGAAATTGGGATGCTCGGGGATGTCACCGGGCTGGTGATGATCGAAGTAGCGCACCTGCGCACCGGCGGCGAGCAGGCGGTCAAGCGCCTCGCGGTTCTTCGACAGCGCCACGTCGAGCACGGTAACGCGGTCGCCTGCGCCAGCCTCGACGCGCTTCAGCAGGCCGATGTCGCGCTTCGGGCCGGTGACGAGCTGCGAGTCCGCGGGATCGGCCAGGCGCAGTTGATGGAGCGCGCAGATGCCGTCGGCATCGCCGTTGAAAACATCGATGATCCTGGGTCCGTTCATGCTTGTTCGTTAGAATTCGTGAATGTCTCCCGCACAGCGCGTCCATGCTACGACCCGGCCGGGGCCGGCGATGGTCTGGCTCGCGCTGGCCTACGGCGCGCTGGTTGTGTACGGCACGCTGTTCCCCCTCGACGAATGGAGATCCCCCGTCGCCGGCTGGATCAATCCTATCACGGCAGCGTGGCCGCACACCCTGCCGCGCGCGGACCTCCTGGTGAACCTGCTCGCCTACGTGCCGCTCGGCCTCTTCATGGCACTGGCGCTGCGCGTCCGGCTGGGGACGGGCGCCGCGCTCGTGATCACAATCGCGACCGGCTGCCTGCTGAGCTTCACGCTGGAGACGCTGCAATCCGCCCTGCCCAGCCGCGTGACCTCCCCCGTCGACTGGCTCGCGAACACCTCTGGCAGCCTGGGCGGCGCCCTTTTCGCGGCCGTGCTCGATCCGCGCCTCGCTCCCGGGCGCGCGCTGTCGCAGTGGCGCCGCGCCTGGTTTGCCGAAGGCACGCTCGCCAGCCTCGCGCTGGTTATCCTCGGCATGTGGGTGCTCACCCAGGCCGCGCCCTTCGTTCCGTCGCTCGACTGGGGCAACCTCAAGGCGGGGCTGCGCCCCCTGGGCAATACCCTGCGTCATCCCGCGACCTTCGAGCCGGTCAAGGCATCCACCATCGGTTTGCAGATCTTCGCGCTCGGCCTGCTGGTTCGCTGCGTGGCGCAGCGCGCTGTGGTCTGGCCTTTCATCGCCTTCAGCCTGGCCGTGCTGCTGTTGAAAATTTCCGTGGTCGGTCGTCAATTGACTCTCGAAGCCCTCGCAGGCTGGCTCGGCGCGAGCGTCGTACTGCTCGCGTTGCCTCTGCGCGGCATGGCCACGCGCGCGCTGCCCGCCATGCTGGCCCTCTTGACCGCGCACGCGCTCGCCCAGTTCGTGCCCGGCCAGGACGCCGCGACCGTACGCATGAACTGGATTCCCTTCCGCGGCCTGGTCGGCACCCTGGACGGCATGCTCGACATCCTGGAAACGCTGTGGCCCTTCATGGCGATGGGACTCCTGGCGCGCTGGCTGACGGCATGGCGCTGGCGTGCGGCGATGATGCTCGGCGGCGTACTGCTGGTGGCCGCGTTCGCCTTCCTGCTGGAATGGCTGCAGCAGTCGATTCCGGGACGTTTCGCGGATGTGACCGACGTGCTGCTGGCGTTGCTGGGGTGGTTCATGCCGTGGCTGTTCGCCGAAACCCATGCCGCACGACGACGGCCCGAAACAGAGCACGCCGCGCGGGGATTGCGCTGGGCACTGCCTGGATTGGTCGCGCTCATGGTTTCGCTCGGTGTCGCGGCCTGGCACGCGGGCAGCGAAGTACGCGTGGCCACCGACGACCGCGGCCGCACCATGCTGCCGGCACCGGAAGACCTCACGCCGGTCGCCCTGCCGGGCTTCCACCACGAACACCCACGCCTGCCCCATCCCGGCGCACAGGACATTCAGCGCTTGCAGCGGGAAAATCCGGCCTGGATCGCGCAGACCCGCAAGCTCGCCGACGGCGGCGAGGGCGACATTCAGGCCAGCATCGTCATGGCGTATATCGAGCCCGGCAGCCAGGATCTGATGCGATTGCACGAACGGCTGATGGCGATGCACTTCAGCTTCCGCGGCCACGCGGAGGCGAAACCCATCGCCCAGGCCTACGACTGGCTGTACGCGCAATGGACGCCCGCGCAACGCGAAACACTGCGCGAAAAACTGGCCGAGGGCGTGGGCTATCTCGTCAACCTGATCCGCAAGGATCGCCTGTCGCCCTACAACGTCTACCTTTACAACAGTCCTTTCCAGGCACTCGTCGCGGCCAATCTCGCACTGTACGGCGACGACCCGCGCGGCGAACTCCACATGCGCTTCACGTACGATCTGTGGAAGCACCGCGTGCTGCCGGTGTGGCGCCAGATCATGGGAAAGCACGGCGGTTGGCACGAAGGCGGCGAATACGTCGGCATCGGCATCGGCCAGGCGATCTACCAGGTACCGGCGATGTGGCGCAGCGCCACCGGCGAGGATGTGCTGCAGAACGAACCCGGCCTGCGCGGCTTCCTCGATTTCGCGGTCTATCGCAAACGGCCGGACGGCACCGATTTCCGCTGGGGCGATGCCGGGTTTTTCAACAACATCATTCCCGACCTCGTGCCGCTTGCGCTGGAGCAGCGCCACGCCGCGGCCTACAACCTGCGCCCGCCGCACCCCCGCCCGGTGCCGAGCAGCTGGCCATGGGGACCGCTCACCGACAGCAACCTGCTGCACGCGGATGCGCGCGCGTCCCTGCCGCTCACCCGCCATTTCGACGGCATCGGCCTGGTCGTGACGCGCAGCGACTGGAGCCCGGACGCCACCTATCTCACCTTCAAGGCCGGCGACAACTACTGGTCGCACAGCCATCTCGACCAGGGCGCCTTCACCCTGTACAAGGGCGGCGGGCTCGCGCTCGACAGCGGCTTCTACGGGCCGAAATACGGTTCCGACCACCACATGAACTACGCCTACCAGAGCATCGCCCACAATCTGGTCACCGTCACCGATCCCGCTGACACCGCGCCGGCGAGCGGCAAGACCGCGCGCGCCATCGCCAACGACGGCGGGCAGCGCCGCATCGGCTCGGGCTGGGGCCTCGAATCCGCGCCGATCGATCTCACCGAGTGGCTGGGCAAGCGCGAGCTCTATCACACTGGCGTCATGCGCCAGGTCCACGATGGCGACGACAGCGTGGTCATGATTGCCGATTTCACCCCCGCCTACACCAACCACGCGTCCGGACCGGGCGAATTCTCCCACCGCACGCGGCGCGTCGAGCGCATGTGGCGCACCCTCGTCTACGATCGCCGCGCCGACGTGGTGATCGTGCGCGACCTCGTGGAGGCGACGCGCCCCGAGTTCCGCAAGCGCTGGCTGTTGCATACGCAGAACGCCCCGCAGATCGCAGGTTCGCGCTTCACCGTGCAGGTGCCGCCCGATCCGGGACGGCAGGCACGCGGCGGCCAGTTGCAGGGGGTCGTTTTGTTGCCCGCACAGCCCGATATCCGTGCCGTCGGCGGCCCCGGCTTCGAGTTCTGGGTCGACGGCAAGAACTACGACGAAAACGGCACGCTCGCCGCCGCCATGGCGCGCAAGGGCCAGCCGGCCGAAGCGGGTGCCTGGCGCATCGAACTGTCGCCGCCAGCACCCGCGCGCGAGGACGAATTCCTCGTCGCGCTGGTTCCGCGCCTCGCCGGCGAATCCACGCTGCCGGATATCCGCGGCGTGTCCGACGGCGCCGCATCGGGCGTCGAAATCCGCAGCAACGGCCTCACCCGCACCTGGTGGTTCGATCGCGGCACACAGCACGTTCGTCTGGAAAGCGACGGCCGGCGCGTGGTGATCGGCGCCGACCCCGAGCCGTCTCCGGCCGCACCGGGTGTCTGGAAGCGCATCAAGGCCTGGTGGCAGGCGCTGTGAGCGCCGCGTCCGGCGGCAAGCCGGCACGCAGGGGATCGAGCTTGCCGCACAGCACACGCATCATGCCGATCACACTCTGCCGCCCCGTATCGACCACGATGTCCGCCACCTCGCGATACAGCGGGTCGCGCACCCGAAAAAGCTCGCGCAGTTTCTCCAGCGGATCGGCCGTTTGCAGCAGCGGGCGGTTGCGATCGTGCCGCGTGCGCTCGTACAGGTGCTCCGGCGTGCCGCGCAGGTAGACGACGACGCCGCCCTGGCGGAGCCGCTCGCGGTTCGCCGCCGACAGCACCGCCCCGCCGCCGGTCGCCAGCACGATCCCCGACAAGGCCGTCAGGTCCGCGATCGCCGCCTCCTCGCGCTTGCGGAAGCCCGCCTCGCCCTCGATCTCGAAGATCACCGGGATCTTCACCCCGGTGCGCGTCTCGATCTCGTGATCGGAATCATGAAAGACGCAGCCGTAGTGCTTCGCCAGCAACCGCCCCACTGTGGTCTTGCCCGCGCCCATGAGGCCGACGAGAAAAATGTTGTCCTGCTTGCTCATGCGCGCATTTTAATTGAGCAGTAGCGGAAACGTCGCCACGCCGTACGGCAGGCGCGCACAAAAAACGCGGGACATGCCCGCGTTCTTCTGTACCTGGCCGCGCTCAGCGAAGCGACAGGCGCTCGTCGAGAATTCGCGGCGTGAGGAAGATCAGGAGTTCGATCTTCTCTTCCTGCTTGTTGCTCTGCTTGAAGAGATGGCCGAGGAAGGGCAGATCGCCAAAGAACGGTACCTTGCTGATGTCGTTGCGGTTGACCTCCTCGAAAATGCCGCCCAGCACCGCGGTTTCGCCGTTGTTCACGCGTACCTGCGTCTTGGCCCGCTTGGTCTCGATCGTCGGTGCGTTGATGCCGGGTGCCTGGATCACCGGACCCCGCGCGTCCTTCTGGATTTCGACGTTCATGATGATGGAATCGTTGTTGAGGATCTGCGGGTCGACCAGCAAACACAGGAACGCATCCTTGAACGTCACCGTCGTGGTCACGCCGGCGGTCGAGATCGTCTGCGTGACATACGGGATCTGCTCACCCTGCAGGATCACCGCCGGCTTCTGGTTGGAGGTGACGATCCGGGGGCTGGAGAGAATCTTGCCGCGATTGTCCGCCTCCAGCGCCTGCAACTCGAGGCTGATCAGGTTGCCCGTGGCGATATTGAGCAGCGACAGGCCGAACGACCCCGGCGTCGTGGTGCTCGTGATCGGCAGGTTGACGTGGTTGGTGGCGACACCCGCTGTCGCGCCGCTCTGGGTACCGCTGAAGGAGATGCCGGTCTGCGACCCAGCCAGGCTGGTCGTTCCCGAGATGCCCGTGGCAAGGCGCGCACCCAGCTGGCGGCCCCACTGCGAGTCCGCGATCACCACGCGCGCCTCGATCATGACCTGCCGCGTCGGTACGTCCAGACGTGCGAGCAGTTCACGGATTTCCTGGATCTTGCGCGCCGTGTCGGTAATGATCAGCGTGTTGGTCTTGAGTTCATAGGTGGCGCGTCCGCGCTTGGACAGCATTTTCTGGTCCGAGTCCTTGCCCTGTTGCGAGGCCTGACCTGCGGCCGCACTGGTGATTCCCTGCGCCTCCGCCGAACAGTTGACCGCCTGGTTCCTCGCGGCACGCAGGGACGCCCCGCCAGCGAAACCGTAGAGCATGGTCTGCGCCTCGTCCGCCCGCATGTAGTTGAGCGGAATATATTCGGTCACCATCGGCTCGAGATCTTCGACCGCTGCCTTGGCTTCGAACTCGAGTTTTTCCTTGGTGAACAGTTCGTCCTTCGGCGCGACCCAGATGACATTGCCGTTCTGCCGCTTGTCCAGGCCCTTGGTCTGCATGATGAGGTCGAGCGCCTGGTCCCAGGGCACGTCCTTCAGGCGCAGGGTCAGGTTGCCGGTGACGGTGTCGCTGGCGATGATGTTGAGACCGGTGAAGTCGGCGATGACCTGCAGCACCGAGCGCACCTCGACGTTCTGGAAGTTCAGCGAGAGCTTTTCGCCGACGTACTTGACCTTGCCGTCGGCGGTGCGCTTCTGTCCGTCGACGGCAGGCTTCACCTCGACGATGAAGCTGTTTTCCGTCTGGTAGGCCGAATATTCCCACGCGCCCTTAGGCGTGATCACCATGCGGGTGTTGTCGCCCAGCGCATAGGCTTCGACAGTCTGTACCGGCGTGCCGAAGTCGGCCACGTCGAGGCGGCGCTGCAGCGCCTTCGGCAGGTCGGTTCCAACAAAATCCACCACCACGCCGTTGGCCTGCTGACGGATGTTGATACCCGTCTGCGCATCGCTGAGCGTGGTGACGATGCGTCCCTCGCCTGCGACACCGCGACGGAAATCGACGTCACGGATGCCATGACGCTTGTCCGACGGCCCCGCCTCGGCGAAGCGCGGCGTGGCGTTCACGGGTGCCAGGCCGGTGCCGGCGTCGCCGAGCGCGACATAAAGCGCCGTGCCGTCGACGCGCGCCTCGTATTCCGCCGCCTTGCTGAGATTCAGCACCACCCGCGTGCGCGTGCCGGCCTGCACCACGTTGACACTGGTCAGCGGACCCAGGTTGGCCTCGACGACGTTGCGTCCCATGGCATTGCCGGTATCGGGCAGATCGAGCGCGATGCGCGGCGGGTTCCCGACCGTGAAGCCGGCGGGGGTCGTGGCGAGCGGTTGCTTGAGGTTGACGCGCACCATGACCTTGCCGCCGGGCAACGTGGTCGTCTCCACGCTCTGCACGGCATTCGCGGTCGGCGGGGTGTCGGCGGCATGCGCCGCTGGCAGCAGGGCGACCGCTGCCAGCGCGACGGCTCCCAGCATACGGCAGGCGAATTGGTAGGCAATTTTCGGCAATGCGTTCATGTCAGCCTCTTTGTAATCAGCACTTCTCATCGGAATCATTCCTGCAGCATCAGCGAACTGGTGCGCTCGGACCAGTCGCCCGCGCTGTCCTGCACGGTTTCGCGCAGCGTCACTTCGGTGTCGCTGATCTGCGTGATGCGGCCAAAATTCTGGCCCGCATAATTGCCCGTACGCACATGATAAATGGCGTTCTCCGGCGTCTTGATCACTGCATGCATGACGCCCTTCTTGGCGAGCACGCCGACCATCTTCAGGGTTTCCAGCGAGAACGCCTCGAGCGGTTCTCTCGGCCGGGCGAAATCGGGCTGCACGCCGCCTCCGCCGCCGGACGACAGCTTGCGCGGCTTGAATGGGTCGGGCAGGTCGAACGCGCCGTAGGTGAACGGCTCGTAGACCTTCACTTCCGGCAACGGCTCGATCTTGCCCTGCATGTCCTTGCCGGCCTCGGCAACGAACCGCTGGAGGTCATCCATGTCACCCCCTCCGCATGCACTCAGGCCCAGTGCGGCAAGGAGAATCGTGAAGCGCCTCATTTCTTGCCTCCCTTCGCCTTGTTCTTGTCCTTGTCCTTGGCCTTTTCACTGGCCTGCTTGTGGGCAATGATCTCTTCCTCGTCCAGATAGCGGTAGGTCTTCACCATGGCCTCCATGCTCAGGACGCCATCCTTCGCCGGTTCCATGGAAATATTGTGCAGCGTGACGATGCGCGACAGTTTGGCGACGTCGCTGACGAAGGCGGCGATGTCGTGATAGCCGCCCGTGACCTTGACCTTGATCGGCGTCGAGGCATAGAACTCCGACACGCTCTCGGTCTCGGGCTTGAACAGTTCGAACTGCAGGCCGCGGCCCAGGCCAGCCTGGTTGACGTCGGTAATGAGCGCATCCATTTCCTGCTTGTTGGGCAGTTGCTTCAGCAAGGCGCCGAACGCCTGTTCGATGTCGGCACGTTGCTTGGTGTACGCCTCCAGATTGACCGCCTGGTTTTTCTTGGTGGTGAACGCACCCCGCAACTCGGTTTCCTTCTGCTTCGCCGTACCGAGCGCATCCATGCCGCCGCGCCAGTCGAACCACCAGCCGGCCAGCACGATGGCCGCGCACAGCAGCGCCAGGGCCGCCAGCTTGCTTGGCAGCGGCCAGTCGGCCAGCGTCTTGAGATCGAGCTTGTTCAGTTCGTCGAGCGTCATGCCTTGCCCCCCTTGCCTTTCGCAGCGGCCTGCCCGCCCGCTTCCGTGCTCTCATCCGTCTGCTGCCGGGTCTGCTTGACCGCCAGCACGAATTCGTTCGCACGCAGGTTGTTCACGGTGGCGGCCTTGATTTCCACCAGGCTGGCCGACTCGAACCAGGGGGAATTGTCGAGGTTGCGCATCAGCGTCGATACGCGCGCGCTCGACTGGGTGTAACCGCTGAGGGTGATGGAATCCCCGGTCTGCTTGAACGACTTGAGATAGAGGCCGTCGGGCAGCAAGCGGATCAACTGGTCGAACAGGTGAACCACCTCGGTGCGGTTGGCCTGCAGCGTCTCGACCACCTGTTTGCGATCCAGCAGCGCCCGCGTCTGCTCGCGGATCTTCTTGATTTCGCCGATCTGCTCGTCGAGTCGGGCGATTTCCTTCTCGAGGAAGGCGTTGCGCTCATTTTGCGTCGATTGTCGCGCGGCGATGACGGCGTGTCCGGCGACGACCGCGGCAACACCGACGGCAACCGCAACGCCGAGCATGGCGGTGAACTGGCGTCGCCGCGCGGCGCGCGCCAGTTCACGGTGGGGGAGTAGGTTGATGCGGATCATTGGGGATCGAACCTCCGCATGGCAAGGCCACAGGCAACGAAGAGTGAAGGGGCGTCCGCGGTCAGGGCCTGCGGGCGCACCTTGGAACCGACCGCCATGTTGGCGAAGGGATTGGCCACCTGCGTCGGGGTGCCGGTGCGCTGGGCCACCACTTCGTCGATGCCGGCAATCATGGCGCCGCCACCGGCAAGCAGGATCTGGTCGACCTTGCGGTACTGCGTCGAAGTGGTGAAAAGCTGGAGGGCGCGGCCGATTTCCATCGCCAGCGTTTCGCTGTAGGGTTGCAGCACCTCGACTTCGTAGCTTTCCGGCAGGGTACCCTTGCGCTTGGCGTTTTCCGCCTCCTCGCTGGTCATGCCGTAGCGACGGGAAATCTCGTTGTTGAGCTGGTTGCCGCCGAAACCGTGTTCACGCAGATAGACCGACTCGTTGTCGTGCAGGACATTGATGTGCATGTTCTGCGCACCGATGTCGATGATCGCGACGGTCTGTCCAGCGCCGCCGTTGGGCAGCAGGTGGGCGATCTGCTCGTACGCGGCCTGCGTGGCGAAGGATTCGACATCCAGCACCAGCGCCTTGAGGCCGGCCGACTCCGCCGCGGCGACACGCTCCTCGACTTTTTCCTTGCGTGCCGCGGCAAGCAGGATCTGCACGTCGTCCGGGCTGGCGGGCGAGGGGCCGAGCACCTGGAAGTCGAGATTCACTTCGTCGAGCGAGAACGGAATGACCTGGTTGGCCTCCGTCTCCACCTGGCGTTCCAGGTCGAGGCCCTTGAGGCTGGCCGGCGCCAGGATCTTCTTGGTGATGACCGCGGACGACGGCAGCGCGATCGCCACGTTCCTGACCCGGCTGCCCAGATTTTTCCAGGCGGTGCGCAGCGTCTCGCCCACCTGGTCGAGGTTGGCGATATTGCCATCCGTGACCGCATCCTTGGGCAAGGGCTCGATGACGTAGCGCTCCACCCGCAGCATGCCCTTGCCCGCGTCGGACAACTCGACCAGCTTGACCGCGGTCGTGCTGATGTCGAGCCCGAGGATGGGCAGCCTGTTGGCTGACAGCCAGTCCAGATTGATATTCAGGTGCAAGTCTTTTCCTTTACGCTTCTGTGAGTTGGCGCTTTTTTTTATTTTTATTTTTAAATCCTAGCAACAACACACGGTTTTTGACAGTAATTTTCTTGCCGCACCGCAAGAGTTGAACACCTGTGTCCAATTTCCAACACCACTAACGCCTATAATCTGCGAAAACTTTAGGCATCAAACGAAGGAAGCGGATGTTTTCGAAATGGTGGCATTACGCGCTGGCGGCGGTCGTCAGCCTTGGCGTCGTCGGCACCGCGCTCGCCGGCCTGGCGGCCGCGCTGATCTATCCCAACCTGCCGCCGCTCGAGGCGCTCACCGACTACAAGCCCAAGCAGCCCCTGCGCGTGTACACCGCCGACGGCGCGCTGATCGCCGAGTTCGGCGAAGAGCGCCGCGCCTTCATCCCGATCGCGCAGGTGCCGGGCTACATGAAGCAGGCGATCATTGCCGCGGAAGACGAGCGCTTCTACACGCACGGCGGGGTCGACACGCTGGGGATCCTGCGCGCGGCCGGTGCGAACCTGGTGTCGGGCGGCGCCAAGGAAGGCGCGTCGACCATCACCATGCAGGTGGCACGCAATTTCTTCCTGTCGAACGAGAAGACGTTCACCCGCAAGCTGTCCGAAGCCATGCTGGCGATGAAGATCGAGCACACCCTGTCCAAGGACAAGATTCTCGAGCTCTACATCAACCAGATCTACCTGGGCCAACGCGCCTACGGCTTCGAGGCGGCGGCGCGCACCTATTTCGGCAAGCCGATGAAGGAACTGTCGCTGGCCGAGTTCGCCATGCTGGCGGGGTTGCCCAAGGCGCCCTCGCGCTACAACCCGGTGGTGAATTTTCCACGCGCCAAGATCCGCCAGGAATACGTGCTGGGGCGCATGCGCACGCTGAAGTTCATCGACGAGCCGACCTGGCGCGCCGCAGTCGCCCAGAAGCTGGTGATCCGCCAGGCGCGCCAGCAGACCGATGTCGCCGCGGATTACGCGGCCGAAATGGTGCGCCAGGCCCTGTTCGAAAAATACGGCGAGGCGATCTACAGCTCGGGCTTCAAGGCGGTCACGACGCTCAGGCGCGTCCAGCAGGATGCCGCCAACCGCGCCGTCTGGCAGGGCATTGCCGATTACGACCAGCGCTACGGCTACCGCGGTCCGGAAAAGCAGGTGAGCCTGCCCGCCGACAAGACGGCACGCGCGGCCGCGATTGCCACGGCGCTCGAGGATCTCGTTCCCGTCAGCGACATGCTCCCGGCGGTCGTGCTGAGCGCTGACGCCAAGCTGATTCGCGCGCGGCTCGCCGACGACCAGGACATCGAGATCACCGGCAACTCGCTGAAATGGGTAGCACAGTGGGTTGCAGCCAGGAAGGGCCGCACGCTGCTGCCGGGCGCGGTGGTGCGGGTGCAGGCGGTCGGCGCCAAGCCGCAGTGGCGGCTGGTGCAACTGCCCGAAGTGGAAGCGGCGCTGGTCGCCCTGAACCCGAGCGATGGCGCCATCACGGCGCTGGTCGGCGGTTTCGATTTCAACCGCAACAAGTTCAACCGCGTCACGCAGGCGTGGCGCCAGCCCGGCTCGAGCTTCAAGCCCTTCATCTATTCGGCGGCGCTGGAGAAGGGCTATACGCCGGCCACCCTCGTCGAGAACGCGCCCATCACGCTGAGCGCGGACGAAGCCGGCGGCACCGCCTGGGAACCGAAGAACTACGACGGCAGCACCAGCGGGCCGGTGCGCATGCGGGTGGCCCTGACCAAGTCGCTCAACCTGGTGTCGGTGCGCATTCTGCAGGGTATCGGCCCCTACTATGCACGCGATTACATCCGTCGCTTCGGCTTCGATCCCACGCGCCACCCGCCCTACCTGACCATGGCGCTGGGTGCCGGCGGCGTCACTCCGTTGCAACTGGCCGCAGGATACGGCGTCTTCGCCAACGGCGGCTTCGCCATCCGGCCCTACCTCATCGACAAGGTCTACGACAAGGATGGCCGCCTGCTCATGCAGGCCGCCCCGCAACAGGCGCAACGCAACGCGCCGCGCGTGATCGATCCGCGCAACGCCTGGCTGATGACGAGCATGATGCAGGATGTCACGCGCTACGGCACCGCCGCGCGCGCCGCGCAACTGGGACGCAGCGACATCGCCGGCAAGACCGGCACCACCAACGATGCGCGCGACACCTGGTTCGCCGGCTACACGCCCGACCTGGTGGCGGTGAGCTGGATGGGTTTCGACCAGCCGCGCCCGCTGGGCCGTGGCGAGACCGGCGGCCAGACCGCGCTGCCGATCTGGATCAACTTCATGGGTACCGCCTTGCGCGGCGAGCCGCAAAAGAGCTGGCCGATGCCGGGCGGTCTTATCAGCGTCAGGATCGACCCTGAAACAGGCGCGCAAGTATCCGAATCGGTGCTGGGGGATCTCATCGGCGACCTGCTCGGCAAGCCCGAGAGCGGCATGATCGAACATTTCTACCAGGAATTTCCGCCGCCCGAGCCGCGCGGAGCCGACTGGAACGCCGACCCCGGCGTCACACCGGAACCGGCCTTGCCGGGAATGCCGCTATGAAACAGCACGACATGCGCCGACACATCGCGCATGCCGCCGCGCGCCTGCTGGCCGAGGACGGCAGCCTGGATTACGGCAGCGCCAAGCGCAAGGCGGCGCGCCAGCTCGGTGCCCCCGACAGTCGCAGCCTGCCGGACAATGTCGAGGTCGAGGAGGCCCTGCGCAGCTACCGGGCGCTTTATCAGGCGGAGGAAACGCGCGCGCAGCTGGCACTGCTGCGCCAGGTGGCGATCGATTACATGGAGCGGCTGGCCGATTTCGATCCACACCTGACCGGACCGGTATTAAACGGCACGGCCGGCCGCCACGCGGGGGTACAGTTGCAGCTTTTCAGCGATCAGCCGAAGGAACTCGAATTCCTGCTGATGCGCCTGCCGGTGCCTTACGCGACCGGCGAATTCCGTCCCGCGGACACCCCCACGCGCGTCTTCCCGCGCTTCGTACTGGACGATCCGCGCGCGCCCGTCGAGCTGGTCGTGTATCCTGCCGCCGAGCTGCGCAGCATGAAACGGCTGCAGGCCGACGGCAGCCCGCGCCGCGTGCGTCTGCCGCAGGCCAAGGCCCTGACTTGAGTTTTTTCCCGCAACGCTGGCACGGAAGATGCTCGCTTCCTGCCATATCGAATAACGACCCACCACCGACGTGATCCGATTCTTCCGGCACTACGTGCCGCTCAACCTGCTGCTGCTGGTACTGGTCGAGGCGTGCATCCTCGGCGGCGCCATCTATGCCGGCGTCGGCGCGCGTTTTCTCGACGCCAGCGCGATCCCCAGCGACCTGGAGCCGCTATTACCCAAGGCGATCAGCTTTTCGCTGGTGATGCTGGGGCTGATGACCGCCAGCGGATTGTACGACCCGGACTGGCAGGGCAGCGTGCGCGCACTCCTGCAGCGCCTCGGCCTGAGTTTCGGTCTCGGCCTGGTGGCGATGAGCCTGCTGTTCTATTTCTTCCCGATCCTGCTGGTCGGGCGCGGCGCTTTCGTGCTGGCGTTCGGCATCGCGCTGGTCGGCATTCTCGCCAGTCGCGTCCTGTTCACCCGCTGGACGCGCACCGCGGCACTGAAGACCCGCGTGCTGGTGATCGGCACCGGCAGCCGCGCCGCCCACATCGAGTCGATGTTCGCCAAACGCGGACCCACCAGCAACATCCAGGTGATCGGCTACCTGCCGATGGGGGGCAGTCATCATTTCGTCGACCATGCGCGCATTCTCGACACCGGCGAATCCCTGCCGGCACTCGCCGACCGCCTCGGCATCGGCGAAATCGTCATCGCCGTGCGCGACCGCCGCGGCGGCGGCATGCCCGTGCAGGAACTGCTGGAATGCCGGCTGCGCGGCGTCAATGTGCTGGAACTGTCGAGCTTTTTCGAGCGTGAAAACGGCCATCTGCAACTCGACTCGATGAACGCCAGCTGGATGATCCTGGCCGAGGGCTTCCGCCAGGGCATCCTGCGCGACACCTTCAAGCGCCTGTTCGACCTGCTCGCCAGCACCACGCTCCTCTCGCTCACCCTGCCGATCATGGCGCTCACCGCGCTCCTCATCAAGCTGGAAAGCGCAGGCCCGGTGCTGTACCGCCAGGAACGCGTCGGCCAGGGGGGGCGCAGCTTCATCATCCTCAAGTTCCGCAGCATGTGCGTCGACGCCGAAAAGGACGGCCGGCCGCGCTGGGCCCATCAGAACGACGACCGCGTCACCCACGTCGGCCGTTTCATCCGGCGCACGCGCATCGACGAGCTGCCGCAGGTGTTCAACGTCTTCTTCGGCGACATGAGCTTCGTCGGTCCGCGCCCGGAACGTCCCTATTTCGTGCAGGACCTGACCCAGAAGATCCCCTATTACGGTGTGCGCCATACGGTCAAGCCCGGCATCACCGGCTGGGCACAGGTGCGCTATCCTTACGGCGCGTCCGACGAGGACGCCACGCACAAGCTGCAGTACGACCTCTATTACGTGAAGAACCACAGCCTGTTCCTTGACCTCATGATCCTGTTCCAGACGGTGCAGGTTGTGGTGTGGGGCAAGGGCGCCCGCTAGCGCCACGCCCATCATGATCAGCATGCTGCTCCTGCTCGCCGGTGTCGGATATGGGCTGGCAGCACTTGCCTATCTCGGTCTGTCCGGACTGATCCTCGCCAGTTGGCGGCGTCGACCGCACGGCCGCCTGCTGCTGCTCGCCAGCCTGTTGTCGGCCGCATGGGGGGCGCTGTCCCTGTTGACCGCCTGGGGACTGCTGCCGGTACGCCCCGAACTGGCGGTGGAGGTGATGCGCAACGGCGCCTGGCTGGCCCTGCTGTTCCACATCCTGCGCCTGCGCCGCCCCGTCGGCACGCCGCTGCCGGCGCCGTTGCGCACGGTCCGCCTCGCGGGTGGCCTGCTGGTGGGCGGCCTGCTGCTCGCCGGACTTCAACCGCTCGTGCTGCCCGGCATGCCGGGCCTGCCACGCAGCGTGGGCAATCTCGGACTGGTGCTGCTCACCGTGATGGGGCTGGTGCTGGTCGAACAGGTCTACCGCGGCGCGCGCCCGGAAGACCGGTGGGCGATCAAGTTTCTCTGTCTGGGCGTCGGCGGCCTGTTCGTCTACGATTTCTACCTGTACGCGAACGCCACCCTGTTCGGCGCGTTCGACGCGCAGGTGTGGGCGGCACGCGGCTACGTCGCAGCCCTGGTGGCGCCATTGATCGCCGTCTCCGCGGCGCGCAACCCGGACTGGGCGGCACCCGTCGGCCTGTCGCGCAGCATGGCCTTCCACACCGCGAGCCTGCTCGCCGCCGGAATTTATCTGCTGTTCATGGCCGGCGCCGGCTACTACCTGCGCCTGTTCGGTGGCGAGTGGGGCGACGTGCTGCAAAGCGTGTTCATTTTCGCCGCCGCGCTGCTCCTCGTCCTGTTGCTGTTTTCCGGCACCCTGCGGGCACGCCTGCGGGTGTTCCTGTCCAAGCATTTCTTCAGCTATCGCTACGATTACCGCGAGGAATGGCTGAAGTTCACCCGCACCCTCGCCGAGGGGCCGTCGGGTACGCAGTTGTGCGAACGTGCCGCCGAGGCCCTGGCACGCCTGGTCGACAGCCCCGGCGGCGCACTGTGGCTGCGCGAGGGCAATGCCGGCTACCAGCGCGCCAGCCACTGGAACTGGAGCGATCTCGCCGGCACCGAACCCGCCGGCTCACCCTTCACGCGCTGGCTCGCCAGCCGCCAGTGGGTGATCGACCTCGACGAGCTTGAACGACGCCCGGAGTTGTATGGCGATCTCGAACCTCCCGCGTGGATCCGCAACGCGGCGGGCGCCTGGCTGGTGGTGCCGCTCATGCTGCACGACGAGTTGCTCGGCTTCGTCGTCCTCAAGCACTCGCTTGGCAAGGTGGTCTACAACTGGGAAGTCGGCGACCTGCTCAAGGTCGCCGCACGCCAGGCGTCCACCCATCTGGCGCAGATGCGCGCCGCCAACCAGCTCATCGTCGCGCGCCAGTTCGAATCATTCAACCGCACCACCACCTTCGTCATCCACGACCTGAAGAATCTCGTCGCCCAGCTCTCGCTCCTGCTCGCCAATGCCGAGAAGCACAAGCACAACCCCGAGTTCCAGGCCGACATGCTGGAAACCGTGGCGAATGCCGTGGCGCGCATGAACAAGGTGCTGGCGCAACTGCGCCGCGACAGCGACGCCGCGCCCATGCAGTCGGTGGCGCTCGCCGACTTGTTGAGCGAGGTCGCCGCCAGCAAGCAGGCGTTCAAGCTGCGCCCCGTGCTGGAACTGCCGCCCGCCACGCTGCACGTGCGCGCCGACCGCGAGCGCCTGGTGCGCGCCGTCGGCCACCTGCTGCAGAACGCGCTGGAAGCCACGCCACCGGGGGGCAGCGTTCGCCTGCGCGGATTCGAGCACGACGACCAGGCGTTCGTCGAGGTCGCCGACACCGGCATCGGCATGGACGACACCTTCATCCGCACCCGCCTGTTCCAGCCTTTCGATTCGACCAAGGGTGCCGGCATGGGCATCGGCGCCTACGAATGCCGCGAGACGGTGCGTGCGCTGGGCGGTACGCTCGACGTCGACAGCGCACCGGGGCGCGGCACCCGCTTTCTCATCAGCCTGCCGCTGGATCATAATGGCATCGGAGGACACGCCGCATGAGCGACGCCAAGCAAAAAATACTGCTGGTCGAGGACGATCCGGGGTTGCAGAAGCAGCTCAAGTGGAGTCTCTCCGACTATGAGCTGCTGATCGCTGCCGACCGCGACGACGCCATCGCCCAACTCCGTCGCCACGAACCGTGCGTGGTGCTGCTCGATCTCGGTCTGCCGCCCGATCCCGATGGCGCCACCGAGGGCATCGCCACGCTGCAACAGATCCTGTCGCTCGCCCCGGCGACCAAGGTCATCGTCGTCACCGGCAACCTCGACCGCGCCAATGCGGTGAAGGCCATCCACCTGGGTGCCTACGATTTCTTCCAGAAACCCTTCGATCCCGACGTGCTGGCGCTGATGATCTCGCGCGCCCTGCACGTCCACACGCTGGAACAGGAAAACCGGCAGCTTGCGGCGCGCCAGCAGCAATCGCCCTTGTCCGGTGTCATCACCGGCAGCGAAGCCATGCTGAAGGTATGCCGCACCATCGAGAAGGTCGCGCCTGTCAACGCCACCGTTCTGCTGCTGGGCGAATCCGGCACGGGAAAGGAAGTGCTGGCGCGTGCCGTGCATGAACTCTCGCCGCGTGCCGGCAAGCGTTTCGTCGCCATCAACTGCGCAGCGATCCCCGACACCCTGCTCGAATCCGAGCTGTTCGGCTACGAGAAGGGTGCGTTCACCGGCGCCGCCAAGCAGACCATCGGGCGCATCGAATATGCCAACGAAGGCACGCTGTTGCTCGACGAAATCGGCGACCTGCCCATGCCGTTGCAGGCAAAGCTGCTGCGCTTCCTGCAGGAGCGCGTGATCGAGCGCCTGGGCGGGCGCGGCGAAATTCCGGTCGACGTGCGCGTGGTGTGCGCCACGCATCGCGATCTCGGCGAAATGATCCGCAGCGGCAGTTTTCGCGAGGACCTCTATTACCGCCTGTCCGAAATCAGCATCACCCTGCCGCCGCTGCGCCAGCGTACCGGCGATGCCGTATTGCTGGCGCGCAACTTTCTCGAACTCCAGGCACGCGAACTCGGCCGCAACCTCAAGGGTTTCACCACCGACGCGCTGGACGCGCTCGAGGCGCACGCCTGGCCCGGCAATGTGCGTGAACTGGAAAACCTCATCAAGCGCGCCGCCATCATGGCCGACGGCAGCCTGCTCACCGCCGCCGACCTCGGCCTTGCGCCCCCGCACGCCGAGCCACCGCCCTTCAACCTCCGCCTGGTGCGCGAGGAAGCCGAGCGCGCCGCCGTACGCCGCGCCCTCACCCACAGCGACGGCAGCGTGGCGCAGGCCGCCGAACTGCTCGGTGTCAGCCGGCCGACGCTGTACGATCTGATGACGAAAATCGGGCTGAAGTGATCCGCCTTGGCCTGCCGCGGCAAAATCACCCCCCAACATAGGGAGTTTCATGTGTCCGTCCACCGCAACCGCAATCGTCCGTTCGCCGCGCTCCTCCTGAGCCTCACCCTTGCCGCCTGTGGCAGTGAATCAGCCGACGCCCTGCTCGCCAAGGCGCGGCAAAGCCTCGACGCCGGGGACGCGAAAGCCGCCATCATCCATCTCAAGAGTGCAATCCAGGCGGACGACGGCAACGCCGAGGCGCGCTTCCAGCTCGGCAGGCTGCAACTCGAGGCAGGCGATTTTGCCAGCGCCGAAAAGGAACTGAAGCGCGCGCGCCAGGCCGGCTATGCTGCCGACAAGGTGAACCCGCTGCTGGCCAGGGCCATGCTCGGCCAGGGCGAGTTCCAGCGCGTCCTCGACGAGTTGCCGCAACCGGAAACCGGCAGCGCGGCGGAAGTGCCCCTGCTGGTCGTGCGCGCCACCGCCCAGCTCGGCGCCGGCGCACAGGGCGAGGCCCGACAGAGCATCGAACGGGCGCTCGCCATTGCCCCGCAGGACGTCGAGGTCCTGCTCGCCCAGGCCCGCCTCGCGCTGTCCGAGAAAAATCCCGAGGAGGCGATGCGCCACGTCGACCAGGCCCTGCAGAACGCGCCGCGCGATCGCGACGCCTGGCTGTTCAAGGCCGACCTGCTGCGCGTCACGGGCAAGCCCGCCGACGCCGCCAAGGCGTATCAGGCCGCACTGGAAATCGATCCCGGCCACGCCGGCGCGCGCCTCGCGCTCGCCAGCCTCGCCATCGCCGAAAACCGCCTCGACGACGCGCGCCGCAACATCGACACCGTACTCAAGGACGCACGCAACTCCTTGCAGGCCCGCCATCTTCTGGCGCTGATCGAGTTCCGCGAAAACAAGCTCGAGGCCGCGCGCGACCGCCTGGCCGGCATCCTCAAGTCCGCTCCCGGTTTCATGCCGGCCGTCCTGCTTGCCGGAACGGTCGAGTTCGCCCTGGGCAACCTGCAAACCGCCGAGGCGCACCTCAACCAGGTGATCAAGGCCGCGCCGCACAACGTCCAGGCACTGCGCCTGCTTGCCGCCACCCAGTTGCGCCTGAATCGCGCCGACGATGCCGCACGCACCCTCGCCGCCATTCCCGAGACGGCCGAGGACGCGAGCTATCACCTCATCGCCGGTGAGGTCGCCCTCGCCAGGAAAGAATTCGACAAGGCCGCCGGGCATTTCGAGACCGCCACCCGCCTCAGCCCCGACAGCGCCGCGCTGCGCACCGAACTGGGCATCGCGCGTCTCGCCCAGGGCGACGCGCGCGCCATGGACGACCTGCAGGCCGCCGCCGCCATGGAAGGGGGCGGCGGGCGCGCCGACACCGTCATCATCCTCAACCAGCTGAAAGCGGAAAAATTCGACGCTGCGCTCGCCAGCATCGCCGCGCTGGAAAAGAAGCAGGGCGCCGACCCGCTGGTCTGGAACTATCGCGGCGCCGCCTATCTGGGCAAGAAGGACCGGGCGAAGGCACGCGAGAGCTACGCGCAGGCCCTCAAGCTCGATCCGAAATTCTTCCCCGCCGCTGCCAACCTCGCCCAGCTCGATCTCATCGACAAGCAGCCCGACGCCGCGCGCCAGCGCTTCGAGGGCATCCTCAAGGCCGACCCCGGGCATCTCAATGCCATGCTCGCGCTGGCCGATCTCGCCCTGCGCAACAAGGACGAAAAGAGCCATGTCGCCTGGCTGGAAAAGGCGATCAAGGCTCATCCACAGGCGCTCGAACCCCGCGTCGTCCTCGCTCGCCGCCAGCTCGCCCGCGGCGACACCGCCCAGGCGCTGGCAACGGCACGCGACGCCGCCAATGCCCACCCCGATCACCCCGTTGCCCTCGAAACGCTCGCCGCCGCGCAACTCGCCACGGGCGACACCACCAACGCGCAAGGCACCTACCGCAAACTGGTGGAGCGCTCGCCCAGTCCGGCAGTGCCGTTGACCCGCCTGGCGGCGGTGCAGGCAAGCACCCAGCAGTTCGCCGAGGCGCGCAAGTCACTGCAGGACGCCTTGCGCGCACAACCCGATCTGCTGGAAGCGCAGATGCTGCTCGGTCGCCTCGACCTCCAGGCCAACCGCTACGACGATGCGCTCAAACTCGCCCGACAGGTCCAGCAGCAAAAACCCAAATCCTCCGCCGGTCTCCTGCTGGAAGGCGACACCGCCATGGCGCAGAAGCAGTTCGACGCCGCGCTCGCGGCCTACGAACGCGCGCACGCCCTCGAACCCTCCGGGGCGCTGCTGCTGCGGCAGCACCAGGCACTCGTCCGCCTCGGACGCGCCGAAGAAGGAGACAAGCGCGTCACCGCCTGGCTCGCGAGTCACCCGCAAGACGCCGAAACCCGCCTCGCGCTGGCCAGCCTGCTGCTGAACCGCAAGCAGTACAAGACCGCCGCCGAACACTATCTCGTGGTCAACCAGAACCACCCGGGCAGTCTCGTCGTCCTCAACAACCTCGCGTGGGCACTCCACGAAGCACGCGACCCGCGCGCGCTGAGCTACGCCGAGCAGGCGTTCAAACTCTCGCCCGACAATCCGTCGGTCATGGACACTCTGGGCTGGATCCTGGTGCAGCAGGGGCAGACCGTGCGCGGTCTCAAGCTCTTGCAGCAGGCGCTGTCCAAGAAGCCCGATGCCGCGGAGATCCAGTGGCATCTCGCCGCCGCCTGGGCGAAAAGCGGCGACCGCGCCCGCGCGAAGAGCGAACTCGAACGCCTGCTGGGCAGCGGCCAGGCATTTCCGCAGGAGGCGGAAGCGCGTACGCTGCTGAAGCAGTTGCAGGGCGCGACACCGTGACACCGGCTGTAACAGCCCTGTAAGACACGGGGCCCCACATTGCGCAACGGAGTACAGAAAAAAATGACCCGCCATCCCATCGCTCTTGCCATCGCGCTCGCCCTTGGCGCATCCGTGCCGCTGTATGGATGCGACCGCGTCACCGGCCTCACCGAGCAGGAACACATTCAGCGCGCCAAGGATTTCGAGGACAAGGGCAACCTCAAGGGCAGCATCGTCGAATTGAAGAACGCCATCCAGAAGAATCCGAACAGCCCGCAGGCGAGACTTTTGCTCGGACAAATTTACCTGAAAGCCGGAATGAGCGCCGAGGCCGAAAAAGAACTCACGCGCGCCGAAAAGCTCGGCGTCAGCCGGGAGAGCATCAAGCTGCAACTGGGCGAGGCTCTGGTGAATCTGGGCGAGTACCAGCGGGTGCTCGAAGAAATCCAGCCTGGCGAACAAACCTCGGGCCCCAATCTCGCCCGCATCTATCAGTTGCGCGCCGATGCCCTGCTCGGCCAGGGCCAGCTGAAACCGGCATGCGAGCTATTCCAGCGATCGCTTGACACCGATCGGAACAACCCCGCAACCTATTGGGGTCTGGCCCGCTGCGCCATCGCCGAACGCAACATTCCGGCCGCCCAGGAATGGCTTGACGCTGCACTCAAGCTTCCGGAGAAGCAGGCGAGAACCTGGGTGTTCATCGGCGACCTGAAGCAGGTCAGCAACGATATCGAGGGTTCGTTGTCGGCGTATTCGAACGCGCTGAAAATCGACCCCGCGAATCCCGGTGCGTTGCAGAGCCGCGCAACCATCAACACGGTACTGGGCCGCCTGGAACCCGCGCGGATCGACGTCGACAAGGTGCGCGAACTGTACCCGAAGAGCGTTGCAGCGAGCTATCTTCAGACTTTCCTTCATTTTGCCGAGAAGAAGTATCCGGAGGCACGCGAAGCCTCGCTAGAAACGCTCAAGATGGCTCCGGACTACCTACCCGCTCTGTTGCTCGCCGGCCGTATCGAATCTGCCCTCGGCAATCTGCAAATGGCCGAGACCTATTTCGGCAAGGTGCTCCGAGTCGTGCCGCGCAACGGGTTTGCGTTGCGGGCACTGGCAACGACCCAACTGCGTCTGGGGCGTCCGGATGACGCCACGAAAACCATCGCCCCGATCGACATCGAAAACTCCAGCGACCCCGGCCTCCTCGCCCTGGCGGGCGACATCGCGGTAGCGAAGAAGAATTTTTCCAGGGCCACCTTCCTGTTCGAAAAGGCCGCCGCGCTCAGCCCCGGCAGCGCGGCCATCCGCTCCGAACTTGGCATGGTCCGCCTGGCACAGGGCGACGAGCGGGCCATGGACGACCTGCAGACCGCCGCGCGCATGGAAGGCGCGGCCGAAGAAGTCGACAGCGTCATCATCCTCAGCCTCATCAAGAGGAAACAATTCGATGCCGCGCTCGACAGCATCGCGCGCCTGGAAAAGAAGCGGCCCGAGGAACCTCTTGCGGCGTATTACCGCGGTGTCACCCTGCTGGGCAAGGAAGATATCGCCAAGGCACGCGCCAGCTTCGAACAGGCGCTGGCGCTCGACCCGGTGTTCCTGCCCGCCGCGACGAGCCTCGCCGCCCTGGACATGCTGGACAACAAGCCTGACGCCGCCCGCGCGCGCTTCGAGGCGGTGCTGAAAGAGGACGCGAACAACGTGCGCGCGATGATGGCCCTGGCGGACCTCGCGGCGTCGCGGAGCGACGAACCGGAGCAGGTGAAGTGGCTGGAGAAGGCCATCAAGACCGATCCCCGCGCCCTCGCGCCGCGCAGCAGTCTGGTCCAGCACCGCCTTGCGAAAAAGGAACCCGGCAAGGCGCTCGCGCTTGCCCGCGAGGCGGTCGACGCCAACCCGGAGGATCTCGGCGCACAAAGTCTGCTGGGCACGACGCAAATGGCCGCCGGCGACGCGGAAAACGCCGTCGCCACCTTCACCAAGCTCGCGCAGAAAAGGCCTGATTCCACCGACCTGCAACTACGCCTGGTGCTTGCGCAGGTGGCGGCGAAGAAATATGCCGAAGCGCGTACCACGCTCAACCGGTCCCTGCAGGGCAATCCCGACAATTTGCAGATGCTGGATACCCTGGTGCGTCTCGAGCTCGCCGACAAGAAACCTCAGGTCGCGCTTCAGGTGGCCCAGCAGATGCAGAAGCGGCAGCCCAAGTCCCCTGTCGGTCACGACCGGGCAGGTGACATTCTCGCCTCGCTGAAACGCCACCCGGAAGCCGTCGCGGCCTACCGCCAGGCGCTCACACTCGGCGCGCCCTCGGCAACGCTGGTCAAGCTTCTTGGCGTCATGACGGCAGCCGGCGACCGGAAGGGCGCGGACAATTTCCTCGCAACCTGGATCGCACAGCATCCCGCCGATCGCGAGGCGCGGCGCTACGCGGCGCAACTGCATATGCGCAGCGGCAGGAACAGGGACGCCATCGCCCAGCTCGAGGCGGTGCAGCGGCAGTACCCTGACGATGTCGCAGCCATCAACGATCTTGCGCTGCTCTACCAGCTCGAGAAGGATGTGCGCGCACGACCCACCGCCGAGCAGGCGTTGCGGCTCGCACCCGACAACGCGGCGGTCATGGATACGCTGGGCTGGATCCTGGTGGACGAAGGCCAGTTCAAGCGTGCGCTCGAGCTGCTTGGAAAAGCCAGCGCCAGGGCAGCCAAGGCTGGCAGCATCCAGTACCATTACGCCGTCGCCCTGGCGCGTTCGGGCAACAAGGCCGAGGCGAAGAAGCAGCTCAGGCTGCTGCTCGGTTCCGACGCGAAGTTTCCAGAGCGCAAGGACGCGGAGAAGCTGCTCAACACACTCTGAGAGACATGGCTTTGAACCTAAAAACCTCAGTTGGACGCGCCCGATGGTGCGTCGGATCGCGTGCCTGCCGCGAAGCAACGACGCCGCAGGCCGGGGCCTGCAAGGAGGCGCGACAAAGGCAGGCGCGTGAGCCGACGTGCCAGCGGGCGTGTAGCGGTTTCACCCAACCGGTGAAGGTGAGCAAGGCACAAAAGCCAGCATTCATATGACGTCGGCAGGAGCATGGAGCGGTCAACTGAGGTTTTTAGGTTGAAGCCTGCTGTTGATACCGGCAAGGGCCTGGGGTCGACCTTCGGCTTCCTGCGGGTCGATTCGCGGCTCGCCCTGCGCAACGTGCTGCGCCAGAAGCGGCGCAGTTACATCGCGATTCTGGCGATCGCCTTCGGCGTCGTGGCGATGATGCTGTCCGCCGGCTTCATCGAATGGATCCTGCAGGAAACCCGCGAGGATGCCATCGCCAACCAGTACGGGCACATCCAGATCATCAGGCCCGGCTACCACGACGACGGGCAGGCCGATCCCTTCGCCTTTCTCCTCCCCGGTAACGATCCCGCGCTGACCGTGCTCGCCCGCACCTCCGGTGTCGCAAGCGTGGCGCCGCGTCTGCAATTCACCGGTCTGGTCAGCCATGGCGACAGCACGCTGTCCTTCATCGGCGAGGGCGTCGACCCGGCGAAGGACCCGGCGCTGCGCAACCTGCATGTCGTCAAGGGAAAGCCGCTCGGCCAGGGCGATGGCCGCGGAATCCTGATGGGCGTGGGGCTGGCCGACAATCTGGGCGTCCAGGTCGGCGACACCGTGGTGTTGCTCGTCAATACCCCGAGCGGCGGCATCAATGCCGTCGAGGGCACGGTCATCGGCCTGACCTTCACCGCGATGAAAGCGCTCGACGATTCCGTCCTGCGCATCTCCATCGACATGGCGCGCGAACTCCTGCGCGTTTCCGGATCGCATGTGTGGGTGACGACACTGGAACACACCGGGATGACCGATGCCGTACTCGCCCGGCTGAAGGCCGAGAACGCGTTCCGCACCTATGAAATCGTGCCCTGGAGCAAGCTCGCGGACTTCTACAACAAGACCGTCGAGCTTTTTTCCAGGCAGATCGGTGTGGTCAAGCTCATCATCGCCATCATCATCGTGCTGGGTATCAGCAACACCATGACCATGAACGTCATGGAACGCACGGTGGAGATCGGAACCGCCATGGCCCTGGGTGTCAGGCGACACCGAATCCTCGTACTGTTCCTGCTGGAAGGTCTGCTGGTCGGCCTGCTGGGCGGCGCCATCGGCATCACGGTCGGCTATCTGCTCGCGCTTGCCGCCTCGGCAATCGGTATTCCCATGCCGCCTGCACCGGGCATGACCGAAGGATTCGACGCCGCCATCATCGTCACGCCGCGCATCGTCCTGGATGCGCTGGCCCTTTCCGTCACGACCACGCTGGCGGCCAGCATCTACCCGGCGTGGCGGGCCTCGCGCCTGGTGATCGTCGAGGCGCTGCGCCACAACCGTTGAGCATCCCGCCCATGTGGAAACTTGCCCTGCGAAATGTCCTGCGCCACAAGAGCCGCACCGGCATGACCCTGCTCGCCATCGTCACCGGCGTGGCGGGCCTGATTCTCAGCGGTGGCTTCATCCACGACATCATCGAGCAGTTCGGCGAGAGCCTGATCCATTCGCAGACCGGTCATCTCCAGCTCGCGCGCAACGGCTATTTTGCCCACGGAACACGCAGCCCCGAAAAATACGTCATTGCCGATCCGACGCCCGTGCGCGACGCGATCGCCAAGACGAAAGGCGTGGATGACGTCATGGGCAGGCTGTACTTTTCGGGCCTGCTCAACAACGGCCGCTCGGACCAGCCCGTGGTGGGCGAAGGGGTCGAACCCGCGCGCGAGGCGCGCCTCGGCACCGGCATGGTCATCGCCGCAGGCCGCATGCTGCAGGACGCGGACAGCCACGGCATGATGATCGGCCAGGGGCTCGCCCACACCCTGAAACTGCAACCCGGTGATTTCGCCACCGTCGTGACGAACACCGCCGACGGTGCCATGAACAGCCTCGAATTCGAAGTCGTCGGCGTGTTCCAGACCTTTTCCAAGGACTACGATGCGCGGGCCGTGCGCATCCCGCTGGCCGCCGCCCAGGAATTGCTCGCCACGCCCGGGATCAATATCCTCGTCGTCTCCCTGCGCCATACCAACGACACACGCCCGGTGGCGTCCGCGCTCGGCCCGGTCCAGCGGGCGTCAGGCCTGGAGATCAGGACCTGGGTGGAACTCAACGACTTCTATACCAACGCCGTCGCCATGTACGAAGCGCAGTTCGGCGTGCTGCAGGTCATCATCCTGCTGATGGTGCTGCTGAGCGTGGTCAACAGCGTCAACATGACCGTCTTCGAACGGGTCGGCGAATTCGGCACCATGATGGCCCTGGGTAACCGCAGCCGCATGGTGTTTCGCCTCATCGTCGCGGAAAGTGCCATCCTGGGGCTGGCGGGAGCGGGGCTGGGCGTTGCCCTGGGTGTCGTCCTCGCATGGGTCATCTCCGCCGTCGGCATTCCCATGCCGCCGCCGCCCAACGCGGACCTGGGCTACATCGCCCGCATCCAGGTCGTGCCTTCGGTCGCTGCCGGCGCCTTCGCGGTGGGACTGTTCGCCAGCGTCCTGGCCGCCCTGCTGCCGGCCGCGCGGGTGCGCACGATCCCGGTGGTGGACGCGCTGCGCCAGAACATCTGACGCCTGCGCGTCAGAAATCTCGCCGCAGTTCCGCGTACACCCGGTCGTTGGCGTCGTACTGGCCAAAAATGCCCGTCGGGGGTCCCTTGAAAATATCGAGGCCGAACACCGCGCGCCAGTCGCGCTCGAATTTCCATGTCGCCTTGGGGCGCAGCAGCCAGTCGCTGCGGTTGAGGCTGCTGATCAGCAACACGTCCGCCTCCCAGCTGCGGGGCAGATCCCGATGCACCAGAATGGAAAACCCGTTCTCGAACCTGTCGAAATTGATGTCCGCTTCGTGATCGAAGTACACGCGCTGGAAGAACTGGGTGTTCAGGCGCGTGTCGGACGACGGATTGAAGTCCAGGCCCACGGCCCAGTCGAGTGTGTTCTGCGCCACCACGCCGTCGCTGTCGGTCAGGTTCGTCACGTTGAACTGCCGCCCGTCGGTGTACACCGCTTCCGCCTTGAGGACGAACGTACCGAGATCCTTCGCCAGCGTCCCGCCCGCCTGCCAGATGCGCTTGTGGACGGGTGTGAACACATTCTGCGCCGTCGCGTCGCGCAGGAAAGTGGGCGCGCTGTCCATGCTCGTATAGTAGAAACCCGACAGATCCCAGCCACCGACGAGGCGCGACAGGCGCACCCCGAAATTGGTGTGATCGAGCCCGTTGGCGGGTTTGACTTCCTTCCTGATGATCGGCATGCCGGCAGGTGACAGGGGATACGGGTAGAAATCCGTTCCCGCACCCGGCCTGCCGGGGTCGAAGGGTTCACCGATCTCGTCGTATCCGGCGAACGGGATCCACACCAGCTCGGCATGGAAGTCGCCGCTGAAATACTCGCTGCGCACCGCCCATTGCGGAATGCGCAGGATCTGGAAATCGGGCAGGATGAATTCCCGCGAGTCCTTCACCGAAACCACGTCGGCGAAGAACAAACCGACCATCTCGCCCCATACGACATGCTGCCGGCCCACCCGCCACTCCCAGTCGCCGGTGGCGAAGTCGACGTAGGTCTCGCGCAGCTGCAAGCCCAGACGCTGCTTGTCGCCCACCCCCGAATGATAGAAGTCGGTCAGGTCGTACACCGGGTTGTAGTCGACACGACCGCTCAGTTTCCATTTGCCGCCCTGGCCAAACCGCCCTTCCGTGCCGAGCTCCAGGCGCCCCAACACCTTGGACCAGTGCCTCGGATCGCTATAGGTCCAGGCGAACTCGCTCTGGAAGTAGCCGTACACCGGCATGCCCTGCGCGTCCCCGGCCTGCTTCTCCTGCTTCTCCGCCGGGCGCTCGTCGCCGAACAGGGCGTCGCGCGTGGCGGGCACGCCCGGCTCCGGCGCGGGCTGCGGCGTTTTTTCCGCCGGCGGCTCGAGCGCGAACAAGTCGTCCCGCGTTGCCGGCCTGGCCGGTTTTTCGCCTTCGTCGCGCGCAGCGGGTGCAAGCTCGAACAGCGCATTGCGCGACACGGGCAGCTCGATACCCTTGTCCGCGACGAAAATCCGCCCGCCGATGCCCTCGATCTGCCCAGCATGGCCCACAAGGGGGATGCTGCACGCCAGAAACCCCAGCGCCGGCACCAGCCGCTGTCTCATTTCACGTCTCCCGGTTTTCATGTGAATTGCGTCCCGTCCTGACCTGCTGCCAGCGGTCGTCCACCTTCACCGCCAGCTTGGCCAGGTGGCCGTCCTCGATGCGCACGAGACGGTCCGCCATGGCCATGACGCGCCGGTCATGGGTGGAAAATATGAACGTCGTCGCGTAGCGACGGTTGATTTCCTTCATCAGGTTCAGGATCTCCTGCCCCGTGCGGCTGTCCAGATTCGCGGTGGGCTCGTCCGCCAGCACGATACGCGGATTGATCGCCAGGGCCCGGGCGATCGCCACGCGCTGGCGCTGGCCGCCGCTCAACTGGTTGGGCACGTGATGGGCATACTTCTCCAGGCCCACCAGCGCAACATAGCGCCGGACCCGCTCACGCCGCTCGATCCTGTCGACCTCGGGCAATTGCAGCAAGGGATATTCAACGTTCTCCGCCACGTTCAGCACGGGGAACAGGTTGAAGGTCTGGAAAATGAAACCGATGGTCCGCGCGCGCAGATCCGCCAGGGCGTCGGACGACAGCCCCGTGACTTCCCGGTCGTCGATGAACACCCTGCCCCGCGTCGGCGTGTCGATGCAGCCGATGATGTTCAGCAGCGTGGTCTTCCCGCTTCCCGAGGGGCCCGCAATGGCGAGGAACACCCCTTCCTCGATGGAGAGTGTGATATCGTGAAGCGCGGTCACCTTCTGTTCGCCAAGCAGGTATTCCTTGGCAACCGCCTCGATACGCACCAGGCTCATGGCTCTATCTTCGTATGGCGTCGCATCATTGGCAGGACTCCCAAATGCGTAACAAATCCGTAGTCATCGCCGGCCTGCTGTGGGGCTGCCTGCTCTTCGCCGCATCCGTTCCCGGCACCCGCGCAGCGGAGGACGCTCCCGGCGAGGATCCCGTGGCGCGCGGGATCCTCGCCAAATCCGACGAAATACGCTTTCCGGCCGAGGGGTTCCAGGTCGACATCGACATCAACAGCACGACCCCCGACGGCGAAACGGAAAAGCGGAAATACCGCGTCCTTTCGAAAGGCAACGAGAATTCCGTCGTCATGATACTTGAGCCCGCTGCCGAACGGGGCCAGATCATGCTCATGAAGGGCCGCGACCTGTGGGTGTTCATGCCCAACGTGTCGCAGCCCATCCGCCTCGGGCTCGCGCAGCGACTGACCGGACAGGTGGCCAACGGCGACCTCGCGCGCGCCAACTTCAGCGGCGATTATACGCCGCGCATCCTGCGCACCGAAAAGCTGCAGGGCGAGGAACAATACGTGCTGGAACTGCGCGCCGTCGACCGCGGCGTGACCTACCATCGCGTGCTGTACTGGGTGAACAAGTCCAACCACTGGCCACGCAAGGCGGAGTTCTACGGCGTATCGGGCCGCCTCATGAAGACCTGTCTCTACGAGAAATTCGAACTCATGGCGGGCCAGAAGCGGCCGACCCGCCTGGTGATGGAGGACGGACTCAAGCCGGGGAACGTGTCGGTACTCGAGTACGACGACATGAAAATGCGCGACCTGCCGGACAAGGTGTTCTCCAAGGACTACCTGAAGAAACTGCAGTAACGCGCCGCGGACCGGACCTGAACCGAGGGGAGTCCCATGCAAGTCGTCCTCATTACCCTGGCCGCGACGCTGCTGATCCAGTGCGGCTATTTCCTGTGGAAGCTGACCGCCGACGCGCTGCCCGAGGTGGGCAAGGCGCCCCTGCCGGCGCTCATCGCAGGCTTCCTTGGCAACGCCAAGTGGACGCTCGGGCTGATCGCCACCATCGTCGGCTGGCTGCTGTTCATCAAGGCCACCGACTTGGGCGAGATCAGCGTGGTGCAGCCGCTGATGTCGGTCGGCGACGTGTTCCTCGTCATCCTCGCCGTGACCTTCCTGCACGAACGGCTCACGCGCGGCGAATGGCTGGGCCTCGCCATCACCGTGGCCGGCGCCGTCGCGCTGGCGTTCGAAGCCGAGGTCACGACACCCGCCGGCATCGCCTGGCCGCGGCTCGCGCTCTTCCTTGCCATCGTGCTGGCTGCGGGGGCATTCATGCTGGTGCGGGGCTGGCGCAGCCGGCACGGAGAAGTGCCGCTCGCCATTGCGGTCGGCATCGGGTTCGGCCTCGGCGCGGTGCTGACCAAGCTGATGACGGCGTACATCGCCCTCGGTGGCATGGAACTGGAATCGTCGGCCTTCGTGCTCAATCCCATCCTGCCGTTCATGATCCTCGCCAACGTGGCGGGGCTTGTCCTGCTTCAGGTGGCGTTTCAGCGCGGGCGCGCCGCGGTGATCGTGCCGGTGCAGCTTTCCGTCGTCAACGGCATCGTGGTGCTGTCGGGTTATCTGGTTTTTGCCGAGACGCTCGCCGGGTCCCGGCTGTTCGCCATCGCACTCATCGTCCTGGGCACAGCCTGGCTGCATGCCGCCGCGCCGGAGCGGCACGCCTGAACCGGCAAGCGCCAGCGGAACCCACATCCTTCGCACCGCCGGGCGCGGACCTGCCCATCGGGTTCGCGAACGAGGCAGGGATCAATAAAAAAAGCAGCCCTTACGGGCTGCCTTTCTGCTGCCAGAATCAGTGGATTCAGGCTGCGCGGCGACGCATGCCGGCGAGGCCGACAAGTCCCAGACCCAGGAGCGCCAGGGTCGCGGGCTCCGGCACCGAGATCACCGCCGGGTCGTTGCTGGCATAGATGAAGGGGGAGGAGGCATCCCCGTTCCACCAGTTGTGGCTATTCAACTCGATCTCCGAGGTGGCCACGAACTGCGCGCAGCTCTTGGTCGGATCGGCGATTTCCGCGGCGGTGCAGAGCAGGGCGCCGGTCACGCCGCCCACGATGCTCTCGTTCTTGTCGTTGATCAGTTGCAGCGGGCCCGCATTGTAGGAGGGGCCCTTCAGCATCAGCGTCAGCGCCAGAAAGCTCTCGGTGGTCGTCGACGTGCCCGGTGCGGTCAGGTCATCGATAGCGTAGGCGAAATTGTCCGGCGACACCGTGGCAAGCCCCAGGCTGCCCCAGAACACGCCATCCGTCGCCAGGGTAATGACGTCCTGCACGCGCGTCACCGACCCGACGGCACCCGTGCTCCCCGCGGTGAAATCGGTGAAGGTGGTCGTACCCGCGCCGGATTGCGTGTACAGACGGAACATCTCGCCGGCCGCGAGGATGCCGAAGGGATCGGCCGCCACCGTGCCGAAGGTGATTTCAGCGGCAGTACCCACCGGGCCGACTGCCATCACCTGCTGGGCGAAGTAGCCGCTGAACTGGTCCGTCGGCCCCTGCATCCAGCTACCCGATGCATAGTTGTTGTTCTGCACGTTGATGACGCCGGCGAAAATGTCGCCCGCGGCAATATTCCCCGCGATGGTCGGATCCACCAGTTGATAACCGACCGGCCCGGTGCCTGCGCCGAGACACCCACCAACCGCACACGCGGCATCGGAACGGTACTGGTTTTCCAGGTTGTTGTAATAGATCGAGTTGCTGCCCGTGCCAAACGTGACAGCCTGGGCACCGCCCGCCACCATTGCCAGGGACGCCGCCAGCAAGGTCTGTTTGAATGTGATCATGATTTTCTCCATGTTGAATTGCTCGGGCCGCAATGTGCGGACACACCAAACGAAGCACGTGTCGTGCCAACCCGGGAGAAATGCGTTTATCTGTCTGTTTTATAGTGAAAAACGTTTTTTGCACCCCAAGCGCTCATGCCGATCCTCGCGCCATGTGTAAAGTTTTCCGACACCGGAATGGATCATTCCGGGTGCGTACTGGGCCGGATGGTCCAGTAGCGTTCGACCGGTCCGCCCGCAAAACCGATCCCCGCTGCGTAGGCGGTGTACAGCCGCTCGCAATCCGCCGCGTCGGCAAAGAACTCGCGGAACTGGCTGGCGTAGAGCGCCATCGCCTGCGTCTTGCGCGCGAAAACCTCGTCGAGCACGGAAACTTGCGCGTCGAGATGCCGCGATGGCGAGGCAGTGGCCGCCAAGCGGCGGTGCAGGGCGATGAGCCGGTATAGATAGATGCCCACCACGGGCAACGCGGACCAGCGCACGACGGCGGGCCGCAGGTTCTTCATCAGGGCGGTGTCGGCGTAGGCGGTGACCGTCTCGCGCCACGCACGCCCCTCCGGCACGGGTGCCAGCGTGGAATCGTTCGGTTGTCGCGGGTAGGCGCCGAGTTCGTTAAGGCGGTGGCGGGCGGCGTGGGGAATCAGGCAGTAGGGCGCGTCCTCGTAGTGGATCAGCCCGTCCCGCCCGATCCAGGGCTCGAACAACAGGTGCGCGAGCACGTGATCCACGTGCCAGCCGATCCCCAGCGGGACGTACAGACGTTCGTAATCGACGCCCGCCAGCCAGGCGAACACCCGCTCGCGCAGGGCGGGCAGGTAGTCCTCCATATCCTCCCGCACCGGCGGCCTGAAGATGTTGCCCAGGGAACGGTAGGCCGGACGCCTGAACGACACGTCCAGCTCGCCGAAATTGTGCGATTCGAATCCGAGAAATTCCGCTGCGGCGGCTTCTTCCCGGTAACGTTCCTCTCCCAGCACCACGGCGCGCAGCTTGACCTCGCCAAGATAGCGGGTAAACAGATTGAGCACGAGCACCGGACCTTGCGCAGCCAGGCGGGCGATTTCGCCGCCACAGGAAAAAACCGCGTCATCCAGATGGGGAGAGACGAAAACGGCCTTGTAGCGGGGCGCGCTCATGGACGGCGCCCTCCGATGGCGTCACGGTAGGCCTGCTCCAGGGCCGACACCACCAGTTCGGGCCGATAGGCATCGGCGCGGCGCCGGCCGGCCGCGCCCAGGGCCGCGCGCAGGCCGGCATCCGCCGCCAGCGCGGCGAGCCGCCCGGCGAGGTCCTGCGGGGTGTCGGGATCGACGATATAGCCGTTCACGCCCGGGTCGACCATTTCCGTAGCCGCCACGATGGCATGCGTGACGATGACCGGCCTGCCGAACCACATCGCCTCCATCGCCACCAGGGGTTGTGCCTCCTGGATAGACGGCAGCACGAACACATCGCACGCCGCGTAGTACCGCGCCAGACTGGGATGGTCGAGGAAGCCCAGGAACCCGACCTGCGCCTCGACCCCGAGCTGCGTACACAGGCGCCGCAACGCGTCTTCCTCGGGGCCGCGACCGGCGATCCACAGAACGGCGTCGGGCACGTCCCGCAGCAGTGCGGCAAACGCCTTGATCAGCAAGGGGATGTTTTTCTCCGGCCCGAGCCGGCCGGCATAAAGAATGGTGAACCCCGGCGTGCGCGGCGCGGGGATGATGCCGGCCGCGTCGTCGAACACGACGGGGTTGGTGATGTAGCGCACGGAGGTGCGCACGCCTTCGGCGGCAATCTGGCGGGCGAGATTCCCTGACGGCGCGATGACCATGTCGAAACGGTTGTTGGTATGGACCATCTGTCTGCGGATGAGGCCGCGAAAGGGGCGCATGGGAAGCGGCTGCGTCAGCACCTCGGCGCTGAAGTGATAGGTCGACACCTGCGGCAGGCGCATGCGCTCGGCGACCGCACACACTCGCCGCATCATGATACCGACGTAGTGGTGGTGCACGACGTCGGGCTTTTCCCGTTCGAGTATGCGCCGCACGGTGGCCCGCGACGGCAGGGCCTGGTAGAAGCCGTACACCCTGACGGTGAAGACGCGGTGAACGGTGACACCCTGCCACTGCTCCATTTCGGGTTCGCCCTTGCGCCGCGTCGTGATGACGGCAATCCGGTGACCGCGCCGGGAGAGTTCCGGGGCGATGAGCTTGAGATGAACCCCCACGCCGGTGGCCGCTGGCAGGAAATCATCCGAAATCATGCAGATGGAAAGCGGGCGTGCCACCGTGTCTTGCGTGGCGGGATCGGCCTGGTCGACCACTCAGCGCCCCCCGTCCATGAGCAGCCGCGACAACGGCTTGCGCAACGAACGCGCCGCCGGCGCTGGCCCATAGCCGATGCGCCCCATGAATACGGTCTGGTGCGCGCCGTCTACGCCCATCCAGTCTTCCATGCGCGCAGCCAGGCGGGCGGCACGCTCCCTGACCGCTTCGACAGCCGTGAAAGGCCGTCCCTCGCGCACGTAGCGGGAGAAAATCACCGGCGTCATTTCCGGCTGCATGAACAGACCCAGGCTGGTGGCGACAAGCCACAGCCGCTGCAGCGCGCGCCCGGCGGCGACGTAGTCATCGATGCCCGCGGGTGCTCGTTCGGCGACGAGGGCGAGATGGGCCGCGCAGCGCAGCCCGGGCAGGAGGTCGAGCTGAAGGCGCGGCATGACGGTGCCGGCGAGCCAGGTGTTGAGAAATTCGACCCGCCCCCAACTGCGCAATGCCCAGCGCATGAGACGTGCCGTCATGGGATCGACCCCGACGGCACGTTCGGGGACGCGGTCCTCGCTGAAATGCGCCGCCCATTCGATGATGTCGCGGTGGGTCGGATAGGCTTCCGGCATGGTGAGGCGGTTCTTGCCGTTGGCCGCCATGAAGCGCGCCAGCGCCCAACGCTGCGAAAACCCCTCGAACCAGACCAGCCGATAACCGGGCACGCTGGCGGCAAGCGCCGCCTTGTGCGCAATGTCGAGAGGGTGGCCCGACATCGCGCGGCGTTGCACGGTCCGCCGTTCGATCATTGCGACCAGCGGATCGGCCGCCAGCCCCTCGCGCCGGACAAGCCGCACCTCGTAAACCGGCGCGCTGTCCGGGTATCCGGGCTGGCGCTGAATGTCGGCGTGCAAACCCTCGGCCGTCGCGGCGATGGCCAGCGTCTCCAGCAGGGCGCCGTGCGCAATCTGGCTGGCGTGGCCATCGAGATCGTAGACGCAGTGCGCGCGGGTGTCGTGACCGAGCACGCGCAGGTGATCGTCGGCAACCACCTCGAAACGCCACGGCTGGGTGTTGTCACCGCTGGGTGCCCAGCGCGCCCGATCGAGAATGCGCCGCAGGGGCTCGGGGATGGCCGCGTTCACGTCAGAGTCCCAGTTGCCGCCTGGCGATAGCGATCGCCAGGCGGTTGGCCGGATTGCGGTTGCCACCCGGCCGCCAGGTGTGCGCGCGCCGGTTGCGGTAGGCGTCGTACTGGATGCCGTGTGGCGCCGCCCATGCCTTGCCGCGGCCGAGCAGGATCTTCAGCGTCTCGGCGGCCGCGACACCGGCACAGAGCTGGCAGGCGATGACGGTCGACGGGCCCTTGCGCGCCCTGAGATCGACCCGCGTCCGATCCGCCAGGTAATGCCGGTGCAAGAGGCCTGGCGCCAGCCCCACGAGGAAGCGGATGGCCTTGTCCAGTTCAGGTCGGTCGCGCAACTGGAAATAGTCCTCGAAACGCATGCCCCCCGGCAGGAAGTTGAGCAGGGCGGCGCTCATGCCGAGCGGCGCGACGGTGACGGCCGGAATGCGGTGTTCGGCGCAGTACGCGAAAACCTGTTCGCGCACCTCGAACGCGAAAAAATCGAGGCCGTCGACGTAAAGATCGACGTCGCGGAAGAATTCGGCAAGATTCTGCGCATGCACGCCCTGGGGGAAAACCCGGATGTCCGCCTCGGGATTGATGTCGCGCGCCATCCCCGCGAGAACCTCGACCTTGGAACGGTCGAGCGTGCTCATGCCGGCGCCGGCCTGGCGATTGAAATTGGCGAGCTCGAAATCATCCAGGTCGGCGATGCAAAAACGCCCCACGCCCAGTCGCGCCAGGGTAAGCAGATGAAACCCGCCCACGCCGCCCATGCCGGCAATCGCCACACACTTGCCGCGCAGGCTCTGCTGCTCGGATTCGGTGGTCCAGCCGATGTTGCGCGAAAATGCGGTCGTGTAGTCGAAAGGAGGCATCACGGCCAGCAGGGATCAGCCCCCCTGGAGACGGCGGGCGATACCCAGTTCATCCGCTTTCGAAAAGCCGTGGGGGTAAAGTGATTTTTCGCCCGGCGGCGGCAGCACGCCGCCCAGTTCGGCGATCTTGCGATCGATGTAAGCCATCTCGATGTGCAGCAGCACCGCCGGCGCGCCGACCCGGGGGCACATTTTTTCGGCGCCCAGCTGTTCGTAGCCGAGCATGCGCTTGTAGAAGAGCACATGGCGCGGATTCACCTCGATCACGAAATCCGTATAGCGATGAATGTGAAAGGCGTAGATGAAGGCGATATGGAACAGCGCGGCGAGCACCGACTTCGAGGCCGTGCTCTCGTCGACCGCCAGCTTCGTCAACTCGGCGACCCGCTTGCCCTGGGCGCGCAACTGATCGACCTCCGCCCTGTAGAGCTCGTCGACCACCAGTCCCGCCGGGCTGTCGAGACCGAGCGTCACGGTGCCGGCGACCTTGTCTTCCTGATGCGCCACCAGCGTGATCCGGTTGGGGTCGTGCCGCACGCCGGCGGCACCGTAGCCACGCCAGCTGTACATTTTCTCGATCAGCAGGCTGGCCGACTTGCGCCGCTCGTCGTCGTGCGCCAGGCGAATCTTGAATTCCTGCCGGCTGACCCGTGTGGTGTCGGCGGCCTGCGCCTCGCTCTGGTCCAGACACAGGTCCTTCAGGCGGTACGGCGACTGGAAGGAAACAATGGTCTTGTCCCATTCGTCGGGCTCGCGCCGGCTTCTCCTGAAACCGAAAATGGGTTTGTGAGACTCAGACATCATCATTCCAGCCCCGCACGGGAAAAGCAGTCGGGCAATATCAGCACCGGGCTGCTGTCGATACAGTCAATATTTCGACATCCGTACGGCAAAACTTGAGGGGCGCGCAATCAGGCGCGCAACCATTTCGCCGCATCGCGCGCAAAATAGGTCAGCACGCCGTCCGCCCCCGCCCGCTTGAACGCCAGCAAGGACTCCAGCACGCACGCACGCTCATCCAACCAGCCATTCTGTACCGCCGCTTTCAACATAGCGTATTCGCCGCTCACCTGATAGGCGTAGGTGGGCGCGCCGTAGGCGTCCTTGACGCGGCGGATGACGTCGAGGTATGGCAGGCCGGGCTTGACCATGACCATGTCGGCGCCCTCCTCGAGGTCGAGGCCGACTTCCCACAAGGCCTCGTCGCTGTTGGCGGGATCCATCTGGTAAGTGTACTTGTTGCCCTTGCCGAGGTTGGCGGCGGAGCCGACGGCGTCGCGGAAGGGGCCGTAGAAGCTGGAGGCGTACTTCGCCGCGTAGGCGAGGATGCGGGTGTGGATGTGGCCGCCGGCTTCGAGCGCGGCGCGCAGGGCGGCGACGCGGCCGTCCATCATGTCGGAGGGGGCGACGACGTCGGCGCCGGCCTGCGCGTGGACGACGGCCTGACGCGCCAGCACCGCGACGGTTTCATCGTTGAGCACGTAGCCGCTGTCGTCGATGAGGCCGTCCTGGCCGTGGCTGGTGTAGGGGTCGAGCGCAATGTCGGTGATGACGCCAAGTTCCGGAAAGCGTTTTTTCAGCGCGGCGACGGTGCGCGGCACCAGGCCGTCGGGGTTCTCCGCCTCCTCGGCGCCGGGGGTTTTCAGGCCGGCATCGATCACCGGGAACAGGGCGAGCGCCGGGATGCCGAGGCTGAGACACTCCTCGGCGATGGGCAGGAGCAGGTCGAGGCTGACCCGCTCGACCCCCGGCATGGATCCGACGGCTTCGCGTTTTCCTGCGCCGTCCAGAACAAACACTGGGTATATAAGATCATTGGGCGTAAGTGTGTGCTCACGCATCAAACGGCGGGAAAAATCGTCGCGGCGCATGCGGCGCATGCGGCGGGCGGAAAACTGGCCCAGGGGGAGGCTCACGGGTATCTCCAAAAAAATTCCTGCCCCGGCGGAACTCTCGCGCCGGAGCACGCTCTATCTTACAGACGATTTGCATCGTCTCCCGCTTCTCCTCCCTGAGCGGGCTGCCTTAATCCCCTTAAGGCACCTTTGCCCCGATCCCTTCCCTTGATCGGGGCTTTTTATTCCTGCGCACCGGCCACGGCCGGTGGCGCCTCGTTCGACGCCGCCGCCGACTGCAACCACGACTCGATGTGTGCGGCGGCCTCGTCGGCACCGAGCTTCGACAGACTGGAAAACAACTGCACGCTGACCTGCGCCATGCCGGCGAGTTCCGCGCGCACGCGCCGCAGCGTCTGCGCGCGTTCGCTGTTCGACAGCTTGTCGGCTTTCGACAGCAGGATGTGCACCGGCTTGCCGGTCAGCGCGAACCAGTCGAGCATCTGTCGGTCCAGCGCGGTCAGCGGGTGACGCGCATCCATGATGAGGACCAGCCCGGCGAGCGCTGCCCGCGTCTGCAGGTAGGCCGACAGCAGCGCCTCCCACTGCGCCTTGATCGCCGGCGGCACCTTGGCATAGCCGTAGCCCGGCAGATCGACGAGATAGATTTCCGGCGTGAGGGCAAAATAATTGATGAGCTGCGTGCGCCCCGGCGTCTTGGAGGTGAACGCGAGCCGGTGCTTGCGCGTCAGCAGGTTGATGGCGCTGGACTTGCCGGCGTTGGAACGGCCGGCAAAGGCGATTTCGGCCCGGCTGGGCGGCAGGTCGCGCAGGTGCGCGGCCGAGGTATGGAAGTGGGCGTGATGAAGCACGGACTTGGCAGTAGCGGAGCTTGCAATTAAACTACCCTTTTTACCAAGTTTTGCAAGCCTCAGGAGCTTTCGATGAAATTCGCCCTTCCGCTGGTTGCCGCGCTGCTCGCCGCCTCCCCCCTCGCCTCGTTCGCTGCGGCCCCCGGCAATGCCAAGGCCGCCGAACCCATCGTCACCCAGCTCTGCGCGGCCTGTCACAACATGGACGGCAACAGTGCCATCGCCGCCAACCCCAATCTGGCCGGAACGAACGCGGAATATCTCTACAAGCAGCTAAGCGAGTTCAAGGCGGGCACGCGCACGGGCACCGTCATGCCCGGCATGGTCGCCAGCCTGAGCGATCAGGACATGAAAAATCTTGCCACGTATTTCAGCGCGCAAAAACCGAAACCCGCGACGGCGCAGGATCAGGCGCTGGCACTGGCGGGCCAGAAGATTTACCGCGGTGGCGTGCAAGGCACCGGCGTGCCGGCGTGCGCCTCCTGCCACGGCGCGCAGGGCCAGGGCATTCCGGTGCAGTTCCCGCGCCTGGCCGGGCAGCACAGCGACTACGTGTACGGGCAACTGAACGCCTTCCGCGTCGGCGAACGCGCCAACGACGCCGCACGCATGATGCGCACCATCGCCGAAAAGATGACCGACGCCGACATGAAGGCGGTGTCCGCGTACATCCAGGGCCTGCGTTAAACAACACGACCGGCCACGAGGCGGCTGGCGCACACACGCCACGCCGGCCGGTCGCCGCCGGTTTGCGCGTGGCAGCGGTGTTCTGGCTGGCGCGCGCATTGCATCGATCCGCGCCGGATCTACGCCAATTGCAGGACAATCTTCAGGTCGCTGCATCAATATTCGCGCCTCTGGTCTGTTTGAACCTTGCCTCGGCGGCCGGCGTCAGCCAAACTGAACAATGATCCCAAAAAATCCATTGGAACATCCGTACGCGATAAATCAACGGGTTGTAGGTCGGGCTTCAGCCCGACTGTCGGGCTGAAGCCCGACCTACGCCCCAATGGATCATCCGGGATGAGAAAAAGCGCCCAGCGCACCCTGCCACCTGTTTCTTTGTCCGCGGAGAGCCTCATGTCGAGAATGCTTGCAGCCCTGTTGTGTGTCCTCGGTGCCGGCCTGTCGGTCCCGGCTGCCGCGCAGACGCCCCCGGCGCAACGTCCGGTCAATCCCTACCTGCAGAACGTGCCGGCCCCCACGCCGAACATCCTCTCGGTGCTGCCTCGCGGTACCGGCTCGCTCGCCCAGCACACGCCCTGGGCGATGACGCCGATGCCCACCACCGAGCAGAAGCGCCAGATGATGAAAGCGATGCTCCCCATGCTCAACAACATGGGGCTGAACATCCGCGACATCATGAACTACATGACCACCAAGTATCAGGCCAAACCGGGCCTGTCGTTCGAGGAAGTGGTCGAATCGATGACGCTGCGCGCCAACCAGCTCAATCTCAAGCTGGTCGGCCATTCACCGATGATCAAGGACATCCAGGCGGTGCTTGGCGACACCACTTCGCCGCGCATGGAGGTGTTCCACTTCTGCGACATCGCCGCCGGCCGCGAGATCATGCGCCTGGTGCCCGAGTCGATCGTCTACCTGCCCTGCCGCATTGCAGTGATGGAAGACGACAAGAAGAACATCTGGCTACTGACCCTGGACTGGGACATGGCCTGGCTCGACAGCATCAACGGCTCGATGGGCATCACGCCCGAGCTGTCAAAAATGGCGGTGGACATCCGCGACAAGATGGACAACGTCATGCGTGCGGCGGCGGCCGGCGACCTCTGACCGAACCCTCACACCCGGCGCCCCGCCCGGGCGCGCCCCCTTCCCGGCTCCGGCCCAACCAGGAGATTTTCATGCACCCCCGCACCCTCGCCCTTGCAGTTCTCGTCCTCGGAACCGGCAGCGCCCACGCCCAGTTCGGCATGGAGCAGATGATGAATCCGATGGCCATGATGAATCCCATGACGATGATGAATCCCATGAGCATGGCCAACCCGATGGCCATGATGAACCCCATGACGATGATGAATCCCATGAGCATGGCCAACCCGATGGCCATGATGAACCCCATGACGATGATGGCGCCGATGGGCATGATGGCCGCCCCCATGGTGATGCCGCTGGGCGCCAACATGATGTCGGCACAGACCTTCGCCTCACCGCAGGCGCAGATGAATCCGTATCTCAACCCGATGGCGGCCGGCAACCCCTACCTCAACCCGTATGCCGGCGCAGGGGCGCAATTCCCGGGCATGCCGTTCCCGGGCATGCCGCCCGCCGGCTACGGCTATGGCGCCCCGGCGGCGCCGCAGGGCTTCTTCGGTATGCCGGGCATGCCTGGTATGCCTGCGGGCATGCCCGCCGCACCCGCCTACGGTGCGTTCCCGGCGCAGGCCGCGCCGCTGCCGCTCTTCCCGATGCCGGGCGCGCCCGTAGCCAGCGCGCCGGTGGCCCCCGCCGTCGCACCGGCGCCCGCGATGAACCCGTTCGACCCCAGCTTCTGGATGCAGATGATGGGCGGCATGCAGCCGCCGGTCGCCGCGCCCGCTGCGGTCGCGCCAACACCGACGCCGGCGCCAGCGCAATAGTGCACGCCCCGGACGCGAACGGGCTGATGGGCCCATAGGTGCCCGTTCGCATCAAAATCTGGACAATTTGCCCGTATTTGCGGCAAACTCGCGCCCCATGACGATCAAGCGAACCGGCCGCGCCGCGGCCAAACCGGCTGATGTCCGGCGCCCACGCCTCCTCGTGGTGCACGGCCCCAACCTCAACCTGCTCGGCAGCCGCGAGCCCCGGCACTACGGCCGCGCCACGCTCGCCGACATCGATCGCACGCTCGGCGCGCGCGGCGAGAGCGCCGGCGCCCAGGTCGAGTGCTTCCAGCACAACCACGAAGGCGCACTGATCGACCGCATTCACCAGGCCGGGCAGGAGGGGGTCGACTTCATCCTCATCAACCCGGCGGGCTACACCCACACCAGCGTCGCGCTGCGCGATGCCCTGGCGGCGGTCGGCATCCCTTTCGTCGAAATCCATCTTTCCAATATTCACGCGCGCGAAAGTTTCCGCCACCGCTCGTATTTCTCCGACCTGGCCGTGGGCGTCGTCTCCGGACTCGGCGCGCAGGGCTACGAACTGGCGCTGGAATACGCGCTGCGCCATCTCCAGGACAGGACCCCCCATGGATCTCAGAAAACTGAAAAAGCTCATTGACCTCGTCGAGGCTTCCGGCATTGCGGAACTGGAAATCACCGAAGGCGAGGAAAAGGTCCGTATCGCCAAGAGCATCGCCGGCGCGCCGATGATGATGGCGCCGCAGCCGCACCTCTTCCATGCGGCCACTCCCGCCGCGGCGCCGGCCGTCGCCGCGGCACCCGCCGAAGAGGCGGTGCCCGAGGGCCACATCGTGCGCTCACCAATGGTCGGCACCTTCTACCGCGCGCCGGCCCCCGGCGCCAAGGTGTTCTCCGAAGTCGGCCAAAGCGTCTCCGCCGGCGACACCCTGTGCATCATCGAGGCGATGAAACTGCTGAACGAGATCGAAGCGGACCAGGGTGGGGTCATCAAGGCCATCCTGGTCGAGAACGGCCAGCCGGTGGAATACGGCGAGCCGCTGTTTGTGATTGGTTGAGAAAGGAATCAGGGATCAGGATTCAGGGATCAGGTGTCAGGGGAGGTGCTTCGTGCTTTGTTCAATTGACGCGGCGAAGCCGCTCATCCCCTGCCCCCTGAATCCTGACCCCTGACCCCTCCCCAAGCCATGTTCGAAAAAATCCTCATCGCCAACCGCGGGGAAATCGCGCTGCGCATCCAGCGCGCCTGCCGCGAAATGGGCATCCGCACAGTGGCCGTCTATTCGGAAGCCGACCGTACCGCCAAGTACGTGAAACTCGCCGACGAGTCGGTGTGCATCGGCCCGGCGCCATCGACGCAGAGCTATCTCTACGTGCCGTCGATCATCGCCGCCGCGGAGGTCACCGACGCCGAGGCGATTCATCCCGGCTACGGCTTCCTTTCGGAAAACGCCAATTTCGCCGAGCGCGTGGAGTCTTCCGGCTTCACCTTCATCGGCCCGCGCCCGGACAACATCCGCCTGATGGGCGACAAGGTCGCCGCCAAGCAGGCGATGATCGAGGCCGGCGTGCCGTGCGTGCCCGGTTCCGACGGCGCGCTGCCCGACGACCCCGACGAGATTCTGCGCATCGCCGCGCGCATCGGCTATCCGGTGATCATCAAGGCGGCCGGCGGTGGCGGCGGACGCGGCATGCGCGTGGTGCACACCGAGGCGGCGCTGCTCAATTCGGTGTCGATGACCCGCACGGAAGCGGGCACGGCCTTTGGCAATCCCATGGTGTACATGGAGAAATACCTGCAGACCCCGCGCCACATCGAAATCCAGGTGCTCGCCGACGAGCACGGCAACGCGGTGCACCTGGGCGAGCGCGACTGCTCGATGCAGCGCCGCCACCAGAAGGTGCTGGAAGAGGCGCCCGCGCCGGGACTCGATCCCAAGTTGCGCGACCAAATCGGCGAACGCTGCGCCGAAGCCTGCCGCAAGATCGGCTACCGCGGCGCCGGCACCTTCGAATTCCTGTACGAGAACGGCGAGTTCTACTTCATCGAGATGAACACCCGCGTGCAGGTCGAACATCCGGTCACCGAGCTCATCACCGGCATCGACATCGTGCAGACACAGATCCGCGTCGCCGCCGGCGAGAAGCTGCCGTTCAGACAGAAGGATATCAAGTTCCGCGGCCACGCCATCGAGTGCCGCATCAACGCCGAGCACCCCACCACCTTCGTGCCCAGCCCCGGCAAGCTCACCAATTACCACGCACCCGGCGGCCCCGGCATCCGCGTCGACTCTCACGTCTACCACGGCTACTACGTGCCGCCCCACTACGATTCGATGATCGGCAAGCTGATCGCGTTCGGCGATACACGGGACCAGGCGATCGCCCGCATGCGCGGCGCACTGGTCGAAATGGTCGTCGAGGGCATCCAGACCAACATCCCGCTGCATCAGGACCTGCTCAACGACGCCGCCTTCATCGCCGGCGGCACCAGCATTCATTACCTGGAGCAGAAACTGGCGGGGGAGAAGGGGTGAAACGGTGAGCGGTAAGCGGTGAACGGTAAGCGGGAAACGGAAAGCGGTGAGCGGTAACTTACCGAGTACCCCTCACGCCTCACCGCTCACCGTTTCACCGCTCACCGTTTCACCGCTCACCGTTTCACCGCTCACCGTTTCACCGCTCACCGTTTCACCGCTCACCGTTTCACCGCTCACCGCTTACCGCTCACCATTTCACCGCCCATGTCCTGGCAATCCCTGCGCATCTACGTCGATTCCAAGGCCGCCGAACCTCTGTCGGACGCCCTGCTGGAAGCGGGTGCGCTGTCGGTAGCGCTGGAGGACGCCGACGCCGGCACGGTCGACGAGACGCCCTTGTTCGGCGAGCCCGACCATCCGAGCGCGGAACTCTGGCGGCACAGCATCGCGGTCGCGCTGCTGGAGGAGACGGCCGACGCCGCCACGCTGCTTGCCGACGCGGCGCGCAACGCCGGTATCGCCACACCGACCGGCTGGACGGTCGAGACGGTCGCCGAGCAGGACTGGGTACGCCTGACGCAGGCGCAGTTCGACCCCATCCCCATCTCGCCACGCCTGTGGATCGTGCCGACCTGGCATGAGGCGCCGGATGGCAGCGCCATCAATCTCAAGCTCGACCCGGGGCTGGCCTTCGGCACCGGCAGCCATCCCACCACGCGGCTGTGTCTGCGCTGGCTCGACGAACACCTCGCCGGTGGCGAGCGCGTGCTCGACTACGGCTGCGGCTCGGGTATCCTCGCCATCGCCGCGGCCAGGCTCGGTGCCGCGCGTGTCGACGGCGTCGACATCGACGCGCAGGCGGTGATGTCCTCGCGTGACAACGCCGCGTTGAACGGCGTCGCGGCCTGGTTCGGGTTGCCCGGCGAGCTCATCCCCGGCGAATACGACGTGGTCGTCGCCAACATCCTCACCAACCCGCTGAAGGGTCTCGCGCCGTTACTCACCGGCCGGGTGCGCCGTGGCGGCCGGCTGGTGCTCTCCGGCATTCTTGCGGAGCAGGCGGAGGACGTGATGGCCGTCTACCGGCCCGCCTTCGATTTCGACCCGCCTGTCAGCGACGAGGGCTGGGTACGTCTCAGCGGAACGCGGCGGTGAAGTACCGCACCACCTGTCCGCACTGCGCCAGCGTGTTCCGGCTCGGCCCGGACCAGCTCGAGGCGGCCGCCGGCTGGGTGCAGTGCGGCGTGTGCGGTGCGCCGTTCGACGCCTGGCCTACCCTGCTGCAGGAAGACGGCGTACCGCTGGCGTTTCCGGCCGAGCCGCCTCCCACGACACCGATCCCTGAAACCGTCGTGCCCACCGAAGCGCACGACACGGAAGCCCCGGCGATCGAGGCGCCGGCCGAATTTCCGCCTGCCGCGACGGCAGCCGTGGAGCCCCCGGCCGCGGTCGACGCGCCGGCGGCGACACCGCAACCCGTGGGCATCATCGAGTGCGCGCATGCCGAGGCGCTGACGTCGATCATCCTGGTCGACCCCGACCAGCCTGCCGACGACGATTTCGGCCCGCTTCCCGTAATGTCGTCGATGCCGCCGGTGTATCCGCCGCTCGACAGGCCGGCCACGACCGCCATCCCCGCGCCGGAACCCTTGCCGGTCACGGCCACCCGGCCAGCCGACGACATCGCGCCGCCTCCCCCCGAGCACTGGCCCGAGAGTGACTTCGAACCCGTGGCCGTTCCCGCCGCCCGCCGCCGCTTCACCTGGGCGTGGGCGACGGCGAGCCTCCTGCTGCTGGCGACCCTTGTGGGGCAGGCGGCGTATTTCCTGCGTGACACCCTCGCCGCCGAGTTGCCGCAGACCCGGCCAGCGCTGGAGCAGGCCTGTGCGCTGCTCGGTTGCACCCTGGAACTGCCGCGCCAGATCGGGCAATTGCGCATCGTCGGTTCCGACCTGCAAAGCGAAGCGACGGAGCGCCTGCGCCTCACGCTCACCCTCGGCAACCGCTCCGCACAGGCGCAGGCGTGGCCGGTGCTGGTACTCACCCTCACCGACCCGCAGGGCAAACCGCTGGCGCGACGCAGCTTCGCCCCCAGCGAGTACCTCGGCGACTCCACGCGCATCGCCGCCGGCGTCCCGCCGCGCAGTGAGCATCCACTCACTCTCCCGCTTGGCGTGCGTCACATCAAGCCGACGGGATTCGATCTGCGCCTGACGTACTGACGCGCCTCCGGCAGACCGCCCGTTCCGCAGGCGTGTCACGCAGACCAACGGCCCCCGGGGCACCATACGTCCTGTCTTGCCGTGGCCATCATTTCTCGCGACCTAGTGCATGGCCCGCCAAGCGCGTGATGCAGCAAGGAGGTGTCGACTTTCTTTACACACGCTTGCCGCAAGGTCACACACGCCCATCGGCAATCGTTCCCTATCCATTTGATACATAACCAATAATCAACCGAAATCACGAACATGGCATGCAATGTGCTTGGTGCTATGCAACAACGTCCAAGAACCCTTCCACCGCTACTGCAAGGAGTCAGGAAATGAATATTGCCCAAGCAACAAAAACGGCCATCTTTGCCGGCATCCTCGTGGCGTCCGCCCACGCCAACGCAACACTGCTGTCTTTCGTCAATGGCGGCTTCGAGGGTTATCTTGGCGACACCAACAACCATAACAGCGCGGTGCCCCCGGGCTGGACCACGACCGGCGGGACACCGGACACGTTTGACGGAAACACGAACTTTGCCAGCTACACCTGGGCACCGAGCAGCACCGGCGGAGATTTTCTGCACGGCATCGGCATGCAGCCCTCGTGGACGGAAAGCGCGCAACAGCTCGCCCTGAGCGGACTCGAGATCGGCAAGGTGTACGAGATTTCCTTCGAGCAGGCCATTTCCCGCAGCGTCTGGTCGCAGACCGGCGGCTACTGGCGCATCACCTTCGGTGCCGAGTCGCATGACTCCGCCCTCATGGCGATCCCGGATTATGGCGTGTTCGCAGGCTGGCACTGGCAAACCATGTTCTTCACCGCCACCGCCGAATCGCAGTCACTCACGGTCTCGGCCATGAGTGACACCGACGGATTGCGGGCCGACCTCGGTATCGACAGCTTCTATCTTGGTAACCCCGGCGAAAATCCGGACAATCCAGACAATCCTGTCCCAGAACCCGCTTCGCTGGCGTTGCTGGGAATCGGTGCGATTGGTCTGGCGGCAATGCGCCGGCGCAAGGTCCGCGCGTAAGCGTCGTTGCCAGAGTGCCAGCGCCCCTCATGGATGAGGGACGCTGGTATTCTTTTTTGGAGGTTTCCGGACGCACTGCCAGGCGCGCGCGTCCGGGATTCTCAGTACCCCGTTTCTCGGCGCCGGGAAGGCGCCTTCAATCACAGATTGCCGAACGCGACCGGAACGTGAACTGCGCTACCGGACGGGCCCGCACGACACTTGTGCGGCAAAGTCGCAGCACCGTTGCGGGAGTGCGCATGCACGCCACACCAACCGAAGGTGCAAGCGCCCGGAATCGCTCAGGAAAAAGGATCGCAAGGCCGGAACGGGTCCCGTTCCGCAACACCACAGCGATGATCGACCGCGGCCACGAGGCGGCGTCATGTTCTCGTAGGATTATTCGGTACCCCAGTGCGGCGTGGCGATCGCCTCGCCGAGGTCCGCCGCCACCAGGCGGCGGCGCACGTCCAGCAGCTTTTCGATGAGCGCCGGCTCGATGCGCGCATACGCTTCGGCGTCGGGGACACGCTTCACCACCACGCCGAGCAGTTCGGTGATCGCGTTGCCGATGGAGTTCTGGCTGATGGTGACGATGAGCTGGCCGGCATCATTACGGTAGACGAGCTGCTTGAAGGCGGGCTGCCAGCGGATGGCGTTGGCATACCGGGCGTCGTGGATGCAGCGGTCGCGCACCATCTTCGCGGCCTTCAGGAAGTCGTTGTTGAAGAGCAGTTTCTCCTCCACGAGATCCGGAAAGTAAACGTCGCGCGGCATGGCGGAATTGCGCGTGGAGACCTGGCCGAAGAAGGTGCGGTAGAAGTCGAGGAAGCCCTTGAGGAGAATGTCGTATTCCTTCCAGAAGCGCGGCCGCGCGAGCGATGTGGCACCGCCGGTGACTTCCCAGCTGGGCAGGCCCTGCGGGTAGCCGGTCAGCGCGATCTTGCAGGAGCCGGCCTGGCACGGCCTGAGGATCTCCAGGTCCAGCCCGTCGAAAAAGGCCCGATAGACGTCGCGCATATGGGCCTGGAACAGTGAATGCTGTCCGCCGTCGGTCAGGTTGGGGTTGTTCGTGTCGGCGAGCGGCGCGCCGGCGAGCTCGGCCTTGTCAAAGACGATGAAGTGGTTGTGCAGCATGCGGATCGATGGCACGCCGGGCGAGGTGAGCGGCCACGTCGCGTCGAGACTCGCCTCGCCGGCGAGCACGAGGTGCCGGTCGGGGTCCGGATAGTGCTCCAGCGTGTAATCCAGAATGATCTGGTTCATGCGGTTCCAGACGTTTTTCACCGCTTCCGGCACCTGCGTGCGGCGCACTGGACGGCCCAGGGGGTCGAGGATGCTCTCGGAGGTGTTGTAGATGATCGAGGTATCGAACTCGTTGCTGTGGCCGAGGGCCTTGCGGTAGAGCAAGAGACCCTCGGCATTGGTGAGCAGGCCGTTGTTGTGCACCAGGTCGTTGAGGTTCTCCGTGCTGTTGAAGAACTCGTTGGGTTTCATGCCCTCCGGCACGTCGAGCGGGATGGGGCGGAAGGCATTGACGATCTCTCTTGGGCCTGACTGCATGGAATTGCTCCGGAAGGATGGACAGCATCCGGCATTGCATCATGCCGCGTCGGCGCGAGGCAATGACGGGGTTTTTATCGTTACATAGGCGCCGTTAATCCGTCCCGTGCATGCGCGGGCTGTCGGGATAGGTCCGTTGCCACCCTCTCCCCCGACCCTTCCCCTGGGGAGGGGAGGTCGCGGGGGCATGCGGCGGGACTGCGCCGGACAGACAGACTGGCCAGCACGGTGCTTGTCCGGTATAGTTCTGCCACCGTTGCGGGAGAGTGCGTGCATCGCATGCCGCCGAAGGCGCAAGCACCCGGAATCGCTCAGGCAAAAGGATCGCAACGCCAGGACGGACCCCGTCCTGCAACACTCTGGAGAGCGCAGTCGTTTGCGACTGCCACCGAAGGGGCAGCGGCTGCCGGTTGCGTGATCGGCCGACCGTAATCTCTCAGGTACCAAGGACAGAGGGGTGAGGCGCATCCGCGCTTCGCCCTTTATTATTCGGTGCCCCATGCTCAAACAGACTCCGCTCAACGCCACCCACCGTGAACTCGGCGCCAGGATGGTCGACTTCGGCGGCTGGGACATGCCGGTCAACTACGGTTCGCAGATCGAGGAGCACCACGCGGTGCGTACCGGCTGCGGCCTGTTCGACGTTTCCCACATGCTGCCGCTCGACGTGCGCGGCGAGAATGCGCGCGCCTTCCTGAGCCGCCTGCTGGCGAACGACGTCGCCAAGCTGCAGGTTTCCGGCAAGGCCCTGTATTCCTGCATGCTCAACGAGGCGGGCGGCGTGATCGACGACCTCATCGTCTATTTCATGGACGAGCGCTGGTTCCGCGTGGTGGCGAACGCCGGCTGCGCGGACAAGGATCTCGCGTGGATGGAGAAGATGAACGCGGCGTGGGGCCTGGGCGTGACGCTCACTCCGCGCCGCGATCTCGCGATGATCGCGATCCAGGGCCCGGATGCGACCCGCGTGCTCAACCATGCGCTGCCCGGCGTCGACGGCCTCACCGCGACCTTGAAGCCGTTCACCGCCGCGGCGATGGGCGAGATGTTCATCGCGCGAACCGGCTACACCGGCGAGGACGGTTTCGAGGCGATGGTGCTGGCGAAGGCCGCGCCCTTCTTCTGGCGCGCACTCATGGAAGCCGGTGGCCGGCCGATCGGCCTGGGCGCGCGCGACACCCTGCGCCTGGAAGCCGGCATGAACCTCTATGGCCAGGACATGGACGAGACCGCCAACCCGCTGGAATCGGGCCTCGCCTGGACGGTGGATCTCAAGACCGAGCGCGACTTCGTCGGCCGTTCCGCGCTGGAAGCGAGCGAAATCACGAAGCAGCTCGTCGGTCTCGTCCTCGTCGACCGCGGCGTGCTGCGCAGCCACCAGAAAGTCCACACGAAGCACGGCGACGGCGAAATCACCTCCGGCACGTTTTCGCCTACCATGCAGCAATCCATCGCCCTCGCACGCATTCCACTGGGCATCGCGCCGGGCGACGAGGTCGAGGTCGAGATCCGCGACAAGCGACTGCAAGCCAGGGTGGTGAAATATCCGTTCGTGCGCAATGGCAAGATATTGATTTGAATTTATCCACGAAGGACGCGAAGGGACGCGAAGAAAATCAAGAATAGAAAGGTTTTACTTCGCGCTTCTTCGCGTCCTTCGCGGACAGGAATAATTTAATTGGAGCAAACATGAGCATCCCCGCTGACCTCAAATACACCCCCAGCCACGAGTGGGTGCGCGTCGAAGCCGACGGCACGCTGACGGTGGGCATCACCCATCATGCGCAGGAACTGCTGGGCGACATGGTGTTCGTCGAGAGTCCCGCCACCGGGCGCGCACTCGCCAAGGGTGAGGAATGCGCGGTGGTCGAATCGGTGAAGGCGGCGTCGGACGTCTACGCCCCGGTCGCTGGTGAAGTCGTCGCGGCCAACGGCGAGGTCGAATCCAGTCCCGAATCCGTGAACCAGGACGCTTACGCCGCCTGGCTGTTCAAGCTGAAGCCCGCCAATCCCGCCGATATCGATGCACTGCTCGATGCGGCGGCGTACCAGAAACTGGTCGAGTCCGAGGCTCATTGATTTTTTCGTCCGCGAAGGACGCGAAGGTGCGCGAAGAAAGTCAAAAACCATTTAGGCTTTACTTCGCGGTTCTTCGCGTCCTTCGCGGATAACAAGGTTTAATCATGCCCTTCATCCCCCACACCGAAGAAGACGTCTCCGCCATGCTCAGCACCATCGGCGCCCAAAGCATCGACGCGCTGTTCGACGAAATTCCGCCCGCGCTCCTGACCGGGTCGCTCGAGGGTGTTCCGGAAGGCCTGTCCGAGATGGCGGTGGCGCGGCTGATGCAGGAGCGCGCCGCGGCCGACGGGTTCTGGTCGAACTTCATCGGCGCCGGGGTGTACGAGCACCACATCCCCGCGGCGATCTGGCAGATCACCACGCGCGGCGAGTTCTATTCGGCCTACACGCCCTATCAGGCGGAAGCGAGTCAGGGCACGCTGCAACTGATCTACGAATACCAGACGATGATGACCCGGCTGACCGGGCTCGACGTGTCGAACGCCTCGCTCTACGACGGCGCCTCGGCGCTGGCGGAAGCGGTACTGATGGCGGTCAGGTCACACAAGACCTCGCGCCGCGTGCTGGTGCCGAAGACGGTGCATCCGATCTACCGCCGCGCCGCGCTCACGACGGTGAAGAATCAGGGCATCGAACTGGTCGAACTCGACTACGACCCGGTGAGCGGCAAGACAGTGCTGCCGGCCGACCCTGGCGTCTTCGCCGGCCTGGTGATTCCGCAACCCAACTTCTTCGGCGTGCTGGAAGACGTGCACGCGCTCACCGACTGGGCACACGAAAAAGGCGCGCTGGCGATCGCGCTGGTCAACCCGACCACGCTCGCGGTGCTCGAAGCGCCCGGCAAGTGGGGGACGACCGGCGCCGACATTGCCGTCGGCGAAGGCCAGCCGCTGGGCGCGCCGATGGCCTCGGGGGGGCCCTACTTCGGCTTCATGTGCTGCCGCCAGGCCTTCGTGCGGCAGATGCCGGGGCGTATCGTCGGCCGCACCGTCGACCTCGATGGCAAGCCCGGCTTCGCGCTCACGTTACAAGCCCGTGAGCAGCACATCCGCCGCTCCAAGGCGACCTCCAACATCTGCACCAACCAGGGCCTGGTCGTCACCGCGGCGACACAATACCTGTCGCTGCTCGGTCCACAGGGCCTCGCCCGCGTCGCCTCCACGAGCCACGCCAGCACCGTCGCGCTGGCCGAGAAGCTCGCGGCGATTCCCGGCGTCACGCGAGCATTTGCCTCGCCCTGTTTCCACGAAGTGGTGCTGAAGCTCAAGGACAACGCACACGACGTGCTGCGCGCGCTGCGCGCGCAGGGCATCCTCGGCGGGCTGGATATCTCCGCCTGGTATCCCGAGCTTGGCCAGGCAATCCTGGTGTGCGTCACCGAGACCAAGACCGATGCCGATCTCGACCATTACGTGCAACAAATGGAGCGCATCCTGTCGAAGCGGCGCGAGGCGCCACCGTGCGCGTACAAGAGTTGATGTTTTGTCCGCGAAGGACGCGAAGAAACGCGAAGAAAATCAAACACCATTCAGGTTTTTCTTCGCGTTTCTTCGCGTCCTTCGCGGATGAATGATTTTCAAAGGAGAGCAAACATGGCAGTCACGTTAGGCGGCAACCCCATCGACGTAACCGGCACCTTCCCGAAGGTCGGCGACATCGCACCCGATTTCAGGCTGGTCAACAAGGATCTGGCCGACGTCTCGCTCGCCGAGTTCGCCGGCAAGAAGAAGATCCTCAACATCGTGCCGAGCCTGGACACCCCGGTGTGCGCGACCTCGACGAAAAAATTCAACGACGCCGCGTCGGACAAGGTTGTCGTGCTGGTGATCTCCGCCGACCTGCCGTTCGCGCAAAGCCGCTTCTGCGGCGCCGAGGCACCCAACGTCGTCACGCTGTCGACGCTGCGCGGCGGCGCCGAATTCAAGCGCAACTACGGCGTCGACATCACCAGCGGCCCGCTCGCCGGCGTCACCGCGCGCGCGGTCATCGTGCTGGACGAAGCCAACAAGGTACTGCATGCCGAACTCGTTCCCGAGATCAAGCAGGAGCCGAACTACGAGGCCGCATTGGCTGCATTGAAATAGGGATCAGGGGTCAGGATTCAGGGATCAGGGGTGGAGCGGCTTCGCCGCGCCAGTTCGATTCCGGTTTTCCCTGGCCCCTGAATCCTGAATCCTGACCCCTGACAAACATGCTGATCTTCGACCATTCCCGCCCCGGCCGCACCGCCACTGCCCAGTTGCCCGCCGCCGGCGGCAGCCTCGACGACCTGCCCGCAGAACTGCGCCGCCGCGACGCGCCGGCGTTGCCCGAGGTGTCCGAACTCGACGTCGTGCGTCACTACACGCGTCTCAGCCAGAAGAACTTCTCCATCGACACGCAGTTCTACCCGCTCGGCTCGTGCACGATGAAATACAACCCGCGCGCGTGCAATTCGCTGGCGATGCTGCCGCAGTTCCTCGCGCGCCATCCGGCGAGCCCGGACGACACGGGACAGGGCTTTCTCGCCTGCATGTTCGAGCTGCAGGAAATGCTGCAGGAGGTGTCCGGCATGGCTGCGGTGTCGCTGGCGCCGATGGCCGGGGCACACGGTGAATTCGCCGGGGTGGCGATGATCCGCGCCTATCACGACGCGCGCGGCGACACGGCACGCCGCGAGATCATCGTTCCCGACGCCGCGCACGGTACCAACCCGGCGACGGCGACGATGTGCGGCTACACGGTGAAGGAAATCCCCACCGATGCCAGCGGCTCGGTCGATCTCGCCGCGTTGCGCGCCGCGGTCGGCCCGCAGACGGCGGGGCTGATGCTGACCAACCCGTCGACACTCGGCGTGTTCGAGAAGACCATCGTTGACATCCAGAAGATCGTCCACGACGCCGGCGGCCTGCTCTATTACGACGGCGCCAACCTCAACGCCATCCTCGGCAAGGTGCGTCCCGGCGACATGGGCTTCGACGTCATCCATCTGAACCTGCACAAGACCTTCTCCACCCCGCACGGCGGCGGCGGGCCCGGCGCGGGACCGGTGGGCGTGGCCGAGCGCCTGCTGCCCTTTCTGCCGATTCCCCTGGTGCTGAACGAGCGCGGCTTCTATCGCCTCGCCAGCGACGCCGACCGCCCGCAGTCGATCGGCCGCCTGTCGGCCAACCTCGGCAATGCCGGCGTGCTGATGCGCGCCTACGTCTACGCGCGCATGCTCGGCCGCACCGGTATGCTGCGCGTCGCCGAATACGCCACGCTCAACGCCAACTACCTGATGGCGAAGCTGCGCGCCGCCGGTTTCGAACTCGCCTACCCCGAGCGCCGCGCCAGTCACGAGTTCATCGTCACGCTGAAGAAACTGAAGGACACCACCGGTGTTTCCGCGATGGATTTCGCCAAGCGCCTGCTGGACTATGGTTTCCACGCGCCGACCACCTACTTCCCGCTGCTGGTTCCGGAATGCCTGCTGATCGAGCCGACCGAGACGGAGAGCCGTGCAACGCTCGACAGTTTCGTCGAAGCCATGACGGTGATCCGCCACGAAGCCGAAACCCATCCCGAGCTCGTCAAGGGCGCCCCGCACACCCTGCCGGTGCGTCGCCTCGACGACGTGCGCGCCGCGCGCGAACTCGATCTGGCATATCGGCCAGCCGGCTGAACATGGACGAGCCGGCCAGCCCGTTCAAGGGCAAGACGGGCGTGCGGCGTCTTTTCAATGCCGCGGGCTTCTCCTGGGCCGGGCTCCGTGCGGCGCTGCGTCATGAGGACGCGTTTCGCCAGGAAGCGCTGCTGTTCGTTCTATTGCTGCCGCTCGCCCTGTATCTCGGCGACACCGGCATGGAGCGCGCGCTGCTGATCGCGCCGCTGTTCGGCGTCCTCATCGTCGAATTGCTGAACGCCGCACTGGAAGCACTGGCCGACCGCGTGTCGCTGGAACACCACCCGCTCATCAAGCGCGCCAAGGACATGGGCAGCGCGGCGGTCCTGCTCGCACTGGCGAACGTGCTGGCAGTGTGGGGGCTGGTCTTGTTCGGCTGAATGGTCAATAATTGTGCCGCCTCACGGCGGGCACGATGATTGCAGGTCGAAGGGCCCGTACTGCAATCCGGCTGCGCTTTGCATAACCCGAACAACAAGCATGTGCGTTTGACCCTGACCGCGTGAACCTGAAACCCGCCTGCCTGCTGCTGTGTCTCGCCCATGTCCATTCCGCGGCTGCGCTCGGACTCGGCGACCTGGAGGTGCGATCCGCACTCGGGCAGCCGCTGCATGCAACGGTAAAAATTCTCGCGCCGGGGGCGGCCGACAGCGCCGAATGCTTCACCCTGCAAGCCTCTGCCGACGCCGCTTCGGCATTGCCGCGCACGCAACTCGAGCTCGAGCGTCACGGCGACCAGGCCCTGCTGCACATTCGTTCGACGCAAACCGTCTACGATCCGGTCCTGCAATTTTCCGTCACCACCGAGTGTGAGACCCGCCTGCAGCGTGAGTACGTGCTGCTGCTCGACCCCCCTGCTGCGATCACGCCGCCTGCGGTAGCCGAAGCGCCCCGCGTTGCGGCCGCCACGGACGCCGCCGCATCGGTTCCACGCGCGCGGCCCGCCAGGCGCGCGCACGCCGCGTCCACCCAGGGTGCAACGCGCACACGCAGCGCAAGCGCGCACGCGCAGGCCATGGCGGCCCCGCGTCTGGTGCTGTCCGGCCGCAGACTGGCCGGCGTGGGTCCGGACGGTTTGGCGCTGCGCCTCGACACCGGCCTGCCCGATCTCGACCGTCCACGCACCGAGACACTCACCGCCACCGAACTGTCGGACGATAACACCGCACTGACCCGCAAACTGGCGCATCTCGAATCCCAGCTCGGCGAACTGCAGCGGCGCAACGCCGAACTCGAAGCGCGCAAGTCGGCGGGGACCGTCACCGCGAGCACACCGGCCGCCGCCGTACCCCGACGCGCCGACCCACCGCAGTGGCCGCTTTATCTGCTCGTCGCTGGCCTCGTCACCGGGGCGGGTGCCCTCGTCGTGTGGATGCGCCGCCGCAACCGCACGAGCGTGGTTCTGCCGGACGACGAATGGCATGCGCCCCCGCCGATTCCACGGCGTGCAGTCACCACGGCCGCCGTCGCAGACAACCCGGCCGATGTCGATGTCACCAAGCCTGTGCATACGGCCAACAGCATGGCAGAACCTCCCCTGATGAACGTCGAACCACCGCGCCGCACCGGACCCATGTTCGCCATGCTGCCCGTGGAAGAGAACCCGGAAGTGAAGGACGACATCCTCGACCAGGCCGAGGTGTTCATGGCGCACGGCCACGGCGACTTCGCCATTCACCTGCTGCAGGAGCATCTGCGCGACGCACCGGACGAATCGCCCGTACCGTGGCTGCTGCTGCTCGACCTGCTGCACCGAGCCGGCGACAACGCTGGGTATGCCGCCGCCAGCACGCAGTGTCGGCGTCACTACAACATCGACCTCACCCAGCCACCGGTTTCCCAGGATATCGAGGTCGGCCCGGGCCTGGAGGCGTATCGGCACGTGATGGAGCGCGTCGTGCAGATGTGGCGGTCCGCCGAAATCGAGGATTTCCTGCGCGAACTCGTTTACGACGATCGCGGCGGCACCCGCGTCGGCTTCGAGCCAAGTGCCTACCGCGACATCCTGCTGTTGCGCGCGATCGCGCAGGAGACGCTGGCGCACGCACGCTGAACGTCGGGGCTTTTTTGTCGGCCGCGTCCCCCCGGCGCCGTCCGGCCAGCACGCGGGGGACACTGTCAAAACCCTCGAAACTTGCACAAATCCGCGGCGGCGCGCTGCGTATAATCCCGTAGTCCCATTCAACCCGGTTTCATCATGCGCACCCTCATCTGCGGCTCGCTCGCCTTCGATTCCATCATGGTCTTCCAGGACCACTTCAAGCATCACATCCTGCCCGACAAGATCCACATGCTGAACGTGTCCTTCCTGGTGCCGGAAATGCGCCGCGAATTCGGCGGCTGCGCCGGCAACATCGCGTACAACCTGAAACTGCTCGGCGGCGATCCGGTCATCATGGCCACCGTCGGCGATGACTTCGGCGTCTACGCCGACCGTCTCGACACGCTCGGCCTCACGCGCGAAGCGGTGCGCCGCCTGCCCGGCACCTTCACCGCGCAGGCCTTCATCACCACCGATCTCGCCGATAACCAGATCACCGCCTTCCACCCCGGCGCGATGAATTTCTCTCACGAGAACGACGCTGGCAAAGTGCCGGACATCGGCCTGGGCATCGTCTCGCCCGACGGCCGCGAAGGCATGCTCAACCACTGCCGCCAGTTCCACGCCGCGGGCATTCCCTTCGCGTTCGACCCGGGCCAGGGCATGCCGCTGTTTTCCGGTGAGGAACTGCTGGAAATGGTCGACCTCGCCGACTACGTGACGCTCAACGACTACGAGGCCGAGTTGCTGCAGACGCGCACCGGCCAACCGCTCGACGCGCTGGCGGCACGCGTGAAATGCCTGGTGGTGACGCGCGGCGAAGCGGGTTCGCGCTTTCACGTCGATGGCCGCCGCTTCGACATTCCGGTGGTGCCGGCGCGCGCAGTGGTCGATCCGACCGGCTGCGGCGACGCCTACCGTGCCGGCCTGCTCCACGGCATCGCCCACGGCTGGGACTGGGAAGCCACCGGCCAACTGGCGAGCGTGATGGGGTCGCTGAAAATCGAGCAGCGCGGCGGACAGAACCATGCACCGGCGCGCGAGGACATTGCCACGCGCCTGCGCGATGCTTTCGGCTGGACACTGTAAGGCGACTGCGTCGGCGCGCATCGGTCGGGAACATTCCGGCCCGCTTCTGGCCTATAGTGAATTGATCCCGGATTATCCAATAGACCGTAGGTCGGATTTCAGCCCGACATGTCGGGCTGAAGCTCGACCTACATCCCGTTGATTTTTCACGTACGAACGTTCCAATGGATTTTTCGGGTTGATTCTGTATTCCGCACCACAGAGACACCGAGGCACAGAGAAACTTGAAAAACAATGTTTTTTCTCTATGTCCCTGTGGTTCAACTACTTTTTTCAGGTTGATTGACCAAAGGACTCCTGCAATGCAGACGCGAACCCTGTTACCCGTTCTTCTCGTTCTCCCCTTCCTCACTCTGGGTGGTTGCGCGTCCGGCCTCGGCGGCAAGGATTACAGCCGCGAGCAGGCGCGCGTGGTGCAGCAGGTGCAGATGGGTGTGGTCGAGTCGGTACGCGAAGTGAACATCGAAGGCACCAAGACGCCGATCGGCGCCGGCGCCGGCGCAGTGGTCGGCGGCGTCGCCGGCAGCACGGTCGGCGGCGGTCGTGGCAGCGTCATCGGCGCGACCGTGGGCGCGGTGCTCGGCGGTGTCGGTGGCGCCGCAGCCGAGGAAGCGGTCACCCGCCAGAAGGGCGTCGAAATCACCGTCAAGCTCGATTCCGGGCGTCTCATCGCCATCACCCAGGCCGCCGACGAAGGCTTTCGCGTCGGTGATCGCGTGCGCGTCCTCACCGGCGGCGGCACCACGCGCGTGTCGCACTGAGCCCGAAAATCACGGCGACGGCGCCGCTCCGGAGTGCGGCCGCGAACGCCTGCTTATCCCCGGCCGCCTGTCATCGTTTCGCAATCTCCGCGTCACACCGGGGTCACGCCACAACCCCAAACTCACGGCATTCCATTGACGGGAGTGCCCCATGCTCGACGTTCGCAGAACCCTCCAGCCGGCGCTTACCGGTCGTTACCATGTTTCACTGGCGGTGGACGACAGCGAAATCCGTGAGGCGCAGCGCCTGCGTTACAAGGTGTTCGCCGAGGAAATGGGCGCCCGCCTGGCTTCACCGCTGCCCGGCCACGACATCGACCTGTACGATCCGTTCTGCGACCACCTGCTCCTGCGCGAGCTCGACGGCGGCGAGTTGATCGGTACCTATCGCATCCTGCCGCCCGACGCTGCGCGGCGCGTCGGCGGCTATTATTCCGAGCAGGAATTCGACCTCACCCGGCTGCATTGCCTGCGCCCGCGCATGGCCGAACTGGGACGCTCGTGCGTGCATCCGGCACACCGCGGCGGCACGGCCGTCACCCGCCTGTGGCGCGGACTGGCCGATTACATGATGCGCTACGGTTATGAATACCTGGTCGGCTGCGCCAGTATCGGCATGGCCGACGGCGGGCACCTCGCGGCGGGCGTACATCGCCAGCTCGCGGAACGCCAGTTGGCGCCGATCGAATGGCGCGTCACCCCGCGCACGCGCCTGCCCGTGGAGTCGCTCGACAACGGCCAGCCGGTCGCGCTGCCGCCGCTCATCAAGGGCTACATGCGCGCTGGCGCCATGCTGTGCGGGGAGCCGGCATGGGATCCCGACTTCAACACCGCCGATTTGCTGCTGCTGTTGCCGATGCAGCAGCTTGACCGTGCCTACGCCCGCCACTTCATGGGGTAGGCCGTACAATGCCGGCGTGATCCTCACCCGCGCGCCCGTCCTGATTCGCCGTATCGTCCGCCTCGCCCTGCTCACCCTGCACACGGCGACGGGCGTGGTGCTCGCGGCACTGGCGCTGCCCTGGCTCGGCGCGCGCCAGCGCGATACGCTGATCGTGGCATGGTCGCGCATGCTGCTCGGACTGCTGGGCGTGCGCGCCATCGTCGCCCCTGCGCCCACGGTGCCTGGCGGCGCGCTGCTGGTGTGCAACCACGTCTCGTGGCTCGACATCTTTGTCATCCTCCTCGGCCGCCGCGTGCACTTCGTCTCCAAATCCGAGGTGCGCGCCTGGCCGATGGCGGGCTGGCTCGCACACCAGGCCGGCACACTGTTCCTCGAACGCGGCCGCCGCGCCGACACGCTGCGCATCAACGCCGATATGGCCGCGCTGCTGCAGGACGGCGCGTGGGTCGCGGTGTTCCCGGAGGGCACCACCAGCGACGGTCGCACCCTGCGCCGTTTTCTCCCCTCGCTGCTGCAACCGGCGGTGGACCTGGACTGTCCCGTCGTGCCGGCGGCGCTGCGCTATCGCACGCTCGACGGCGCCTACAGTGCCGCCCCGGCCTATGTCGACCGGATGAGCCTGTGGCGCAGCCTGCTCGCCATCACCGGCGCGCCCGGCCTCGTCGCCGAGCTGCGCTTCGGCGAACCCATCCCGCCCAACGGCCACCGGCGCGATCTCGCGGCGGCGGCGGAAGCGGCGACGGCTAGCCTTTTGGGGATTGCGCCTGCGGACACGGCACCGCGAACACCTGGCGGTCCTCCAGTCTGAATGCCGTCAGGCCGCCACCCCACAGGCAGCCGGTGTCGAGCGCGACGAGCTCGGGTCGATTGACCAGCCCGAGCGTCGACCAGTGGCCGATGATGAGCGTCGCGTCCGCAGTCCTGCGCCCCGGCGCCTCGAACCACGGCAGCCAGCCCGCGGGCTGCGTGCCCGGCGCGCCCTTGTAGTGAAATTCCATTTCGCCCGCGGCGGAGCAGTAGCGCAAGCGCGTGAAGGCGTTGACGATCACGCGCAGGCGCTCGATCCCGCCGAGCGCATCGTCCCACGCCACGGGCACGTTGCCGTACATCTGCCGGAAGAATTCCACGTAGTGCGGTCCATGCAGCACCGCCTCTACCTCCGCCGCGCGGGCGAGCGTGTCGTCCACACTCCATTGCGGCAGCACCCCGGCATGCACCATCAGATAACCGTCCTCGCGCCAGGCGAGCCTGCGATGGCGCAGCCAGTGCATCAGTTCGTCGCGGTCCGGCGCCGCCAGCACGGCATCGAGCGTGTCGCCCTTGTAGATCCGGCCAAAGCCCTCCGCCAGCGCCAGGAGGTGCAGATCGTGGTTGCCGAGCACACATACCGCGGCCTCGCCCAGGTCCCGGACGCTGCGCAACACCGCAAGCGAATCCGGCCCACGGTTGACCAGATCACCGACAAACCACAGGCGGTCGGCGGCTGGATCGAAGCGGATGGCATCGAGCAGACGCAGGAGGGAAGCATGGCAGCCCTGGATGTCGCCAATGGCATAGGTGGGCATATAAAATACGGGTTCGTTTGCGTTGTGTAAGCCTGTATCCGTCGTTCCAGCGCAGGCCGGAACCCGGTCGGTCAAGCCACCAAACCCCGGTGTCTGTCGGGGTGGCGACTTGCCCGCGTCCATTCGCATCATAACGCCCCGCCCGAACCTGCCGTAAAGCCCACGCCATGAAACCCCTGATCCGCCTGTTCTTCCGCACCCTCCGCCTTGTCCTCACCCCCTTCGTGCTGCTCGGCTATGCGATCACCCGGCCGCGCGGCATCGCGCGCACGCCCGAGGCGCAGGCTGCGGTCGACGCGCGCACCCGCACGCTGGCCCTCTATCACTTCCCGACCTGCCCGTTCTGCCTCAAGGTGCGCCGCGCCATGCGTCGCCTGTCGCTCGATATCGAACTGCGCGACGCGCGCCATGAAGGCCCGCACCGCACGGCACTGATCGCCGGCGGCGGCAAGCCACAGGTGCCCTGTCTCGCCATCACCGGCGAGGACGGCACCGTGACATGGCTGTACGAGTCGGACGCCATCATCGCCTGGCTCGACCGCGAATTCGGCGCGGCATGACCCTGCTCGCCGCACTCAACCCGCCGCAGCGCGAAGCCGCGAAATACCTCGACGGCCCCTTGCTGGTGCTGGCCGGCGCCGGCTCGGGCAAGACGCGCGTCATCACCCACAAGATCGCCTATTTAATTGGGGAATGCGGCTACAAGCCCGGCTCGATCGCCGCCATCACCTTCACCAACAAGGCCGCACGCGAGATGGCCGAGCGCGCCGCCAAGCTGACCTCAAACGTCAACACCAAGGGTCTCATCGTCACCACCTTCCACTCGATGGGATTGCGGATGCTGCGTGAGGACGCCAGGTTCGCCGAGCTGAAACCGGCCTTCTCCATTCTCGATTCCGCCGACGCCGCCGGCATCGTCTCGGAAATCCTCAAGACCACCGACAAGCAGGAAATCCGCCGCGCGGTCTCGCGCATCTCGTTGTGGAAGAACGAACTGAAGTCACCTGCCGCCGCGCTTGCTGCGGCCGAGGACGACAACGCGCGCGTCTATGCCAAAATCTACGACCGCTATGACGCCACCCTGCGCGCCTACCAGGCGGTCGATTTCGACGACCTGATCCGTCTGCCGGCGGAACTGCTGGACGCCCATGCCGCGCTGCGTGAGAAGTGGCAGAACCGCCTGCGCCACATCCTCGTCGACGAATACCAGGACACCAACGTCGCGCAATATCGTCTGCTGCAGAAGCTCACCGGCGTGCGCGCCGCGTTCACCGCAGTGGGTGACGACGATCAGGCGATCTACGGCTGGCGCGGCGCCTCGGCCGACAACCTGCGCCAGTTGCGCGACGACTACCCGCACCTGCACGTGGTCAAGCTGGAGCAGAATTACCGCTCGACGGTGCGCATCCTCAAGGCCGCCAACGCCCTCATCGCCAACAATCCCAAGCTGTTCGAGAAGCGCCTGTGGAGCGAGCTTGGCGTCGGCGACCCGATCCAGGTGCTGCCTGCCGCGCGCGACGACGAGCACGAGGCCGAGTCGGTGGTCATGCGCCTGCTCTCGCACAAGTTCCAGCACCGCACCCGCTGGCGCGACTACGCCATCCTCTATCGCGGCAACTACCAGGCGCGCGTGTTCGAGCAGGCGCTGAGGAACGAGAAAGTGCCCTATCAGCTCTCCGGCGGGCAGTCGTTTTTCGACCGGACGGAGATCAAGGACGTCATCGCCTATCTGCGCCTGATCGCCAACGGCGACGACGATCCCGCCTTCATCCGCGCGGTCACCACACCGAAGCGCGGCATCGGCGCAGCGACGTTGGAAAAACTCGGCCAGGTCGCCGCCACGCTGCACGTCAGCCTGTTCGAGGCGGTATTCTCCGCCGCGGCCACGGCGCAGATCGGCGAGCGCCAGCTCGCGCCGCTCACCGAGTTCTGCCACTTCATCAACCGCTTCGAGGCGCGCGTGACGCGCGAACCCGCAGGCGAAGTGCTGAACGACCTGTTGCAGGCCATCGGCTACGAGGCGTACCTGTTCGACCAGGACGACGAACGCGCGGCGCAGACGCGCTGGAACAACGTGCTCGAATTCGCCGCGTGGATCGCGAAGAAAGGCGAGGAAGACGAAAAGAACCTGTTGCAGCTCACCCAGACCATCGCGCTCATCACCCTGCTCGAAGGCCGCGAGGACGAGGAGCCCGACGCCGTACGCCTGTCCACCCTGCACGCCGCGAAGGGCCTCGAATTCGGCCATGTGTTCCTGGTCGGCGTCGAGGAGAACATCCTGCCGCACCGCGACGCGGTCGACGAAGGCCGGCTGGAGGAAGAACGGCGCCTGATGTACGTCGGCGTCACCCGCGCGCAGAGATCGCTCACCCTGTCGCACTGCGCACGCCGCAAGCGCGCGCGTGAAACCGTCGCCTGCGAGCCGTCGCGCTTCATCGACGAACTCGGCGACGACGTACGCCAGCCGGCGCAACCCGGCGACGCCGAAGCGAAGGCGCAAGGCAGCGACCGGCTGGCGGCGCTGAAGGCGATGCTGGGATAGCAGGTCCCACGCAAAGTGATCCTAAAAACCGCAGTTGACCGCTCCATCCCCTTGCGAACATCGCATGAACACTGAACCTTCAGGCTTCATTCGCCTTCACCTGTTGGGTGAGACCGCTACGCACCCGCTGGCACGCCTGCTCACGCGCCTGCCTTTGTCGCGCCTCCTTGCAGGCCCCGGCCTGCGGCGTCGTTGCTTCGCGGCAGCCACGCGATCAGACGTACCATCGGGTGCGTCCAACTGCGGTTTCTAGGATGATGGACAAGCCGCACGCGAACTGGAAACATCGGCGCGTGTCCGTGTCCACCCACAAGGAGCCCTTCGTGAAAAAAATCCTCTCCATCCTCGTTCTCGGTTTTTTCGCGACCCCCGCGCCGGCCGCCGACATGAAACCCGGCCTGTGGGAAATCAAGACCCTCAGGCAGGTTGTCGACGGTCAGGACATCCACGCGCAGATGCAGGCCATGCAGAAGCAGCTGGCGGCGCTGCCCGCAGCGCAGCGCAAGCAGATGGAGGCGATGATGGCGGGCCAGGGGGTCGGCATGAGCGACAGCGGCGCGGTGCGCATCTGCATCAGCGAGGAAGCGGCGCGCCGCAACGCGCCGGTGATCGACCCCAAGGGCGAGTGCCAGCCCAGGATGCTCACGCGCAGCGGCAACACCGTGCGCTTCGAGATCGACTGCACGATGGACGGGCGCCGCACCCAGGGCAAGGGTGAAAGCACCTTCTCCGGCGACAGCGTGCACTCGCGCATGGACATGACGACGACGGGTCCCGACGGTCACCACAGCATGCAGACGGAATCGCGGATGACCTATCTCGGCCCCGATTGCAAGGGACTCGCGCCGCTGGGAGGCAAGGCGAAAGCCAGGTGAGGCCAGTGTGCCTCAGAACTGGCACAGGCCACCGAACACCAGATTGGCGAGGCTGACGATACCCATCACCTTGCCCGTCTCGATCACCGGCGCGCGGCTGAGGTCGAAGCGGGTGAACAGTCGCGCGCAATAGCGGATGTCCATCTGCGGCGGCACGGCGAGCACCGGCTTGGCGCTGATCTCGTAGACGTTGACCCGTTCCGGCGCACGATCCTTGCCCAATACCTGGCGCGCGATGTCGGACGCGAGCAGGAGGCCGTACTCGTCATCGGCATGGCGCTTGTCGACGATCAGGCATTCGGCCTCGTGCTGGCACATCAGCGCCAGCGCCTCGCTCACCATGGCCATGCCGTCGATGGTATGAAAGCGGGGGTTCATCACTTCGCCAACCCGCACGATCCTGGGTGCACTCATAGCTTGTCCTCCACCACCGGGTTCAGTTGCCGCATCTGCTGGGCGAGACCGATCGCGTCCTCCACATCGAGCTGAAAGGCGATGCCGGTTCCCGGCGTGCCGTCGAATTCACCGATCTCGGCGATCCGTTCCAGAATGGCGCGCGCCAGATGCTCTTCAACGAGGAACAGCACCATGTCGCGCTGCGCTTCCACCGCGAGACCAAAAAAAGTGCGCGCCGGCCTGGCGCCTTCACCGCGCGCCTGACTGACCACGGTGGCACCCGTGGCGCCCGCGGCGCGCGCCGCGCGGATCACCGCGTCGGTCTTGTCATCATCCACCAGGGCGATCAGCAGCTTGAAATGCATGTTGCCTCCTTCATGAAATTTCGCCACGTCGTGCGCGCCACGCCGCCAGTTGCGCGTAACCCATCACGGTGAGCGCAGGACCCGCGGCGGTGACGGCGAGCAGGCCGAAGCCGTCCGCAGCGCCGCCACCCTCCAGACGGTTCGCCACACCAAGCCCCACCGCCACCAAGAGCGGCGCGGTGACCGTGGAGATGGTCACCACGCCGGCATCCAGTGCCAGATTGATCACCCGGCGCGGGGTCGCGCGCGCCTGCAGATATAGGACGACGAACAGCGTGGCGAGCAGCGGAAACAAGGGCACGCCGAGCCGCATGCGCAGCAGGCCGAGGCAGGCGCCCAGACCGATACCGCTGGCCACGGCGACGCGCAGCCCCCAGGGCCGGATCGCGCCCGCAGACAACTGCGCGGCACGGTGCGCCACCGCCGTCAGCACCGGCTCGGCGAGCGCCGCCGCGAAGCCGAGTACGCCAAGAAACAGGTAAAGCCGCGCCACGCCCGTTCCGGGCGTCTCGCCTGCGGCAGCCGTCAGCGTACCCGCCACCTCGCCGCCGAGCGGAAACACCAGGGTTTCCAGACCATACAACACCAGGGCCAGACCCGGCACCAGCATGCAAAGACCAATGAGCACACGCGCCGGCCGGCGCAGCGGGCGGCGCAGCAGCGCACCCTGAAACACTGCGAGCACCACGGCGATCGGCAGCAGGTCGCGCAGCACGGCCAGCAGCACGCGTGCGGCGTGGGCAATCATCCTAAAAACCGCAGTTGGACGCGCCCGATGGTGCGTCGGATCGCGTGCCTGCCGCGAAGCAACGACGCCGCAGGCCGGGGCCTGCAAGGAGGCGCGACAAAGGCAGGTGCGTGAGCCGGCGTGCCAGCGGGTGCGTAGCGGTCTCACCCAACAGGTGGCGGGGAACAAAGCCTGAAAATTCACCGTTCATACGATGTCCGTAAGAGAATGGAGCGGTCAACTGCGGTTTTTAGGATCATCGCATCCAGCCCCACAGCAATACGCACAGGGGCGGCACGAGCAAGGCAGGAGCGGCCATACCGAAGCCGTCGGCCAGCGCCGAACGGCGCCCCAGGCTGCCGGCCAGGCCAATGCCCAGAGCCACGACCACCGGCACCGCAAGCGTGGACATGGCGGAGATCCCCATGTCGAAGGCCAACGTGGCAACCGGCGCGGGCACCATTTGCGAAAGCGGCAGCAGGGGCAGCAACAGCCCCACCAGCAGGCGCGGCAGGGACCAGCCGCGCACGATGCGCAGGATGCCCAGCGCCACGCCAAGCGCGATGCCCGACGCCGTCGCCAGCCGCAGCCCCCAGGCGAAGGCCGCGGCCTCGGCTTCCTGAATGTGTGCCTGCGCCACCGCGCTGCGCGCCGCCTGGCCGGCCACCGCCGCCAGCGCCGGTTCCGCGACCGTGGCGCCAAAACCCAGCGTCAAGCCGAAAGCCAGCAGTCCGCGCAGACTGCCCTTGCTGACGAAGTCATGGGCGATGCCTTCGGCGAGCGGAAACAGGGTGAGTTCGAGACCCTTGACCACCAGGGTGAGGCCCAGCACGAGCACCACACCGCCGTACAGCAGTTCGCCCGGCGCCGGCAACGCCGCACCGAAGGCGAACGAAAAGCCGAGCAGCACCGCAGCCAGCGGCGTCAGCGTCAGCGCACTTTCGGCGAGGGTGTTCAGCGATTTCCTCAGCAGTTGCGACATGCCCCGATCTCGTTATTGCGGGGAAGAACCGTCACGCGGTCCAGCCCTTGTCCGTGCGACACGTCGAACCCGACCGGCAGAAACTGTCCCGTCACCCAGATCGCGGTCCGCGCGTGCAGGCTTAGTTCGCGCACGGTAAAGCGGGAAACGCCTTCAGCCTGGGCCAGATAGACGAGCAGTTGATCGGCGGCATGAACATCCAGCGCCGCACCGCTCCGCACTTCCGCACGCAAGGCCGCGGCCGCCGCCTCGCCCAGGCGCTCGGCCGGCACGCCACGCTCGGCCACGGTGGTGGCCCCAAGCAAGCTGTGTTCGGTCTCCGCCACCAGCGTCAGCGCGCCACCCGTGCCGCAGGCCTCAGGTTCCTCCACGACCCGCGCTTCGATGGCCACCGGGCCGAAATCAGCGAGGGCAGCACGGGCGCTGGCGGCCATGCGCTGCGGGATGTGCAGCGGCAGGCGGGCGACGTGGGCCATGCCGCGGATGTCACGCAGGCATCCTGCGGTATCGAGCATCAGGGGTTTCAGGTGGCGGCACGGCGCGAGCGTCAGACATATCTCGCCGCCACCACGTGGGTAGTAGCCGTGGCGCACCGACTCGATCTGCACCTCGACACCCAGGCGCGCGAGCCAGGGCAGAAAGACCCGCTGCACGTAGTCCCACGTCGGCGCGCCCTTGACGTCGGTGCCGCCAGTTACAGCGAACCGACAGGGCACATCGGCGTGCAGCGCAACCGGCAGCACCGCCTGCAACACCAGCGCAATGCTGCCGGCCGTACCGACCTCGAAACGGTAGTCGCCGCCACGGATGGACCCCGGCCGGAAGCGGATCTCGCGGGCGCCCGGTTCGGCACCACTGAGTTCACCGCTGCTGAGTGTCGCCACCGCCTTGAGCGCGGCGAGGTGCTGCGCCATCAGGCCCGGCCTGGCGCGCCCGGCTCGGATGTTGGTCAGGTGCAGCGTCCGGCCGGTGATCGCTGCCAAGGCCACCGCCATGCGCGCGAGTTGGCCGCCACCCTCGCCGTGGCTGCCATCGATACAGATCGAACTCATGCGAGACTGCGCGCCTGCAGGCGTCACATGCGCAAGGGCAATGCCACGCCAATGACCGCAAACACCCCGCCGCACACCCGGTTGAATCGCCTGCCAACCCGGGTCAGCCACGGGCGAACGCGGTTTGCCGCACTGGCCAGCGCATACTCGGCAACAATCTCGATGACCACGAAACTTGCCGCCATGATCGTGAACTGGATCACCAGGCTTCGGCCAGGATCGATGAACTGCGGCAGGAACGCGCTGAAGAACAGGAGGCCCTTCGGATTCGTGGCCGCAGACAGGGCGCCCTGACGAAACAGCGACCCGGGTCTCGCCTGGGACGACCCGCCGTTCAGTTCGACCGCCAGCGGCGGCGAGCGCCAGACCTGTACGCCAAGCCAGACGAGGTACGCGCCACCAATCCACTTCAAGGCGCCGAGCCAGCCGGCGGACGATTTGATCAGCGCGCCGATGCCGAACACCGACAGGGCGATGATGAAGACGAAGCCCAGCGCGCCGCCAGAGATGGTGAACAGCGTCTTGCGCCGGCCATGCAATGCACCATGCGTGAGGGCAAGCAGCCCGTTCGGGCCGGGTGACAGCGACAGGCCCACCGAAGCGGCAAGATAGAAGAGCCAGGTGTCGAACTGCATCAATGTTCCTCCGTGCCGCCCGCCCCATGGACCCGAATTACCCAACAGACCATAGGCCGGGCTTCAGTCCGGCATGTCGATATCGTCCGGATCGCGACGACGGGATGGACCCGCGTTGTGCCGACAGGTCGGCACTCGACGGTCAGCCGGCCACCTCGCGCCACCCGCGAAGAAGTCCCAACGGACCGGCCGCCCCGGCTTTGCCGTCACTCGGCGCGCGGTGTCGACACGCGTCCGCTGCGAACGATCTCAATCAACGCATTCAAGGCGTCGCTGGCCGTGAAGATACCGATAAACCGGCCGTTGTCATCGTTGACGATCACGCTGCCGACCTTCTGTTCGGACATCGCGTACGCCACGTCGTCCAGCGGCATCGTGGCACTCACCGTCAGCGGGTCGGGTGCCATGATGTCGGCGGCGCGCACCTGGAGCTTTTCCGTAACCGTCAAACCCGAAACGACACGCACATCCCGGTCGCTGATCACGCCCACGACGGTATCGCCGCGAACCACGGGGAGATGGCGGATACCGTGTTCCTCCATCAGACGTCGCAGATCGTCGATGCTCGTGTCTTCGTTCGTGGTGATGGGGTCGGGGGTGGTGAATTCGTCCACCGGTACACGTGCTGGCAGCATGGCATATCTCCTGTGAGCATCCGCGGGAAGCGGACGGACGGGTTGTGGCGCTTCATTGCATACACCCACCATCCGTGCACTGACGGCTGGCGTTGAAGCCCGGAGGCGCGAAACCGGCTTGCCGGCTGCGCTTCCCTCCAACATTGAATGTTACAGCGTTCAACGCAATTTTGATCGCTTGAAACCGGACCCTGCCGCCGCCCGATGGCGCACACGGCGGCGAGATCAAGGTTCCAGAGACTGCCACTCCATCTTCCACCACAGCCGATATACCTCGTCGGACCACAGCGACTTGATGTAGGCGACCACGTCCTGCATCTCCTGTTCGGAAAGCTTCCCCTGCCAAGCCGGCATCTTGCCCTGCCCCTGCGGGCTGCCGTCGCGGATCGCCTCCAGCAGCACCGCCGTAGGGTGATGCCAGGCATGCGCGCTGTCGTCGAGCGGCGGCGGCGGGTAATGGCCCTCCGCGTCGCGCACGCGCCAGTCGCCGGCTTGCCCCCGGCCCTGCTCGCCATGGCACTCGAGACAATGCCGCCGGTAGATCGCCAGTCCCCGCGCCGCCTGCGGCGCGGCCTCGCTGCGGGAAGGCGGATCGCCGATCGCCGCGTTGACAGCCGCAGGGCGGTCCAACGCGCTGACCGGTGGTTTGTCGGGCGCCTTCTCGCAGGCAGCGAGCAGCAGACCTCCCAGGACGGTTGCAAGCAAGTGAAGCGGAAATGTCATTTCGCTCATGATACGTACATGACCGCCGCCGCCGGCGCCGGTTCCGTCCGCGAACAGGCCGGCGCACGGTCTCATTTGCCCGGGTTCCACCCGTGCCACGACTCAATCCTTGAACGGATCCACCACGTCCGGACCGGCCATCGCAACGATGAGTGGGCGAAGCGTGTGCTGGACCACGACGGTGCCGCGCTGATCGCGCAGCACTTCTTCAAGACGCCGGTACACGTGCGGACTCTCGTCGACATCGCCACCACGCACGATGATGCCACGCGCGCTGATCCACTCGTGCATCATCTGCCGGGTGATGGCGCCCCCCTTGCGCGGGCCGCGCCCCCACCGGCGCTGGCCTTTCGCCGCCGTGCGGCTCATGATCCGCCCGGCGCCATGAACGGTGCTGAACAGCGCCTGTTGCTGCAACGCGCGGATGGGGTCATCGACAACACCCGGCGGGCTCTCGTAACCCGCGACGATCACCGCATCGTCGCCCATCGAGCCGCCGATGAAACCGCGCTGACCGGGAAACGCCGGGGTCGCTCCCTTGCGCACGACGATCAGGTCTTCGCCGGAATGCTGCTCCTCCCAGGCGTAGTTGTGGTGGTTGTGAACCAGATCGAGTTTTTCTCCGCCGAGGATTTCGGCCACCTTGTGCGCCACGTATTCGCGCCCGGCGTAGGCGTACTGACCGGCGAGTTTCATCGCCGCCCAGTAACGCTCGCCCAGCGGCGAATCGAGGCCGAGCAGCACCTCTTTTTCCGGCACCCGCTCGCCCCACTTCCTGCCCTGGCCGAGCGCCATGAAGCCGGAAGCGATCGCATGCCCGAGCTGACGGCTGCCAAAATGCACGCCCACCCAGATGTGGTCATCCACCGCGTCGGCAAAGACGTCCACGTAATGGTTGCCGCTGCCCACCGTCCCCAGCTGCGCGCGCGCGATCTCGCGCAGACGTTCCCGGTCGTGGTCGGGCAGCGCGCTCCAGGCGGGCGACGCGAACAGCGGGTGATCGACGGGCGCATCAGCCGACTTGTTGGTGCGCCCCAGGCCGAAGCTGATGGTATCGGCGATCTCGTCGGCAAATTCCAGAAGTTGCTGACGGGAAAAATCCGCCGCGCGCAGATGGGTGCGGATGGCGCAGTTGCCGCAGGCGATATCGAAACCCACGCCGACCACCGAGACCTGGTTCCGATAGGCCGCGACGCCGCCAATCGGCATGACGTAGCCGACATGACCGTCGGCCATCAAGGCCACACGGCGCGCGCGCGTGGCCACGTCCTCCAACTGTGCGAGCGTCTGCTCGTCGTGGGTACCGAAAATGAGCATGGCGCTTCCTCTCGATCTTCGTGCAGGGTCCGCGATGGGGTCGGCCAGAAGCACGCCGGGCGCCCGCGAACGCGTGTCCGTTACGAAGCCGTGCAGACGGCGGCGCGCGGAAGGCCCGACAGCAGACCATCGAGCGATGCCCCGGCGGGTCTTGCCGAACCTCGGCAGTCTAGCCGACATGGTCTTGAAAGACTACGTACGGCGCCCACGCATACTCTATAAGCGATGGCTAATATGCTGGTATCATCGAGCGAGATTTCCCATGTAAAAAGGAGTGTTTCGTGCGTGCTGCCGTCTACCTGCTCGTTCCCGCCCTGGTCGTGACGGGCTGCGCCACCCAGAAAGTCGAACGTGTCGAGGCGGACGCACCCAACCCGCAGATCACGGAACTGAAGCAATCCCATGCCGCCCTTGTCGCTGCCCAGACAAAGCTGGAAGCGCGGCTCACCCGGCTGGAAAGCGACCGCGCGCTCCAGGCTTCGCGCCTCGATGCGCTTGGCGCCGCCAGCAGCGAACTCGCGCAACAGGTTGAACGGCTGCGCACGGAAGCGAACGCCACGGCAAGCGGCCTGTCCGCGCTCACCGGCAAGGTCGAGCAACAGGGAACCACATTGGCGCTGGCACGCGAATCGGCCGAGGACGCCATCAGGATTGCGCGCGACAGCCGCCTGGTGGCCGGGAAGATCGTCGAGTCACTCACCCTCGGCCCCGACATGGTGCTGTACGGCTATGAACAACCGGAACTCACCGCCAAGGGCCGCGAGGCGATGGACAAGCTCATCGCCGACGTCAAGCCGCTCATGCCCCACGCCTTCATCGAAATCATCGGTTTCAGCGACGACCTCAGTCTCGGCAGCCGCAACCGCCTGATCGCCCTGGAACGTGCCGAGTCCGCACGGCGCTACCTGCACGAGACCGGCGGCATCCCCCTGCACCGCATGTCGACGATTTCCTACGGCGATCTCAAGCCACTGGCGACCAACACATCCCTCGAAGGGCGCCAGCAAAACCGGCGCGTCGTCATTCAGGTACTGAAATAGACGCGTGTCCGCAAATCAAGAATGGGGCGGACTGCATGGTCCCATACTCAAGAGCGAGTCTGACTCTGAGGTTTCCCAACGAATCAAGCGACTCTCGATAGGCGGCAAGCGTAAGGTGTCACTTGACGCTTCGCCAGGCGTGCCCGCCAGAACCAAAAAGGGCGGCCCATCCGGAACCGCCCTTCGTAAGGTAAAACCCTGGCTGATCAGTTGACCTTGGGATCCAGCTCGCCCTTGTCGTAGCGCTTCTGCATGTCTTCCAGGCTGAAGACCTTGCCGATCTTGCTCGCCATGCCGGCGGAGCCGAAGGCTTCGTAGCGGGCCTGGCAGATGCCGCTCATGGCCTTGGTGGCTTCCTTGAGGAACTTGCGCGGGTCGAAGTTGGCCTTGTTCTCGGCCAGGTGCTTGCGGATGGCGCCGGTGGAGGCCATGCGCAGGTCGGTGTCGATGTTGACCTTGCGCACACCGTTCTTGATGCCTTCGACGATTTCGCTGACCGGCACGCCGTAGGTCTGGCCCATGTCGCCACCGTAGCTGTTGATGATGGCGAGCCAGTCTTCCGGGACGGAAGACGAGCCATGCATGACGAGATGCACGTTGGGGATACGGGCGTGGATTTCCTTGACGCGGTCGATACGCAGGACCTTGCCGGTGGGCTTCTGGGTGAACTTGTAGGCGCCGTGGCTGGTGCCAATGGCGATGGCGAGCGCATCGACCTTGGTCTTGGCGACGAAGTCAGCGGCTTCGTCGGGGTCGGTCAGCAGGGCGGAATGGTCGAGCACGCCTTCGGCGCCGTGGCCGTCTTCCTCGCCGGCCTTGCCGGTTTCGAGCGAGCCCAGGCAGCCGAGTTCGCCTTCGACGGAGACGCCGCAGGCGTGGGCGAGTTCGGACACCTTGCGGGTGGTCTCGACGTTGTACTCATAGGTCGACGGAGTCTTGCCGTCTTCCTTCAGCGAGCCGTCCATCATCACCGAGCTGAAGCCGGACTGGATCGAGCGGAAACAAATGGACGGGCTGGCACCGTGGTCCTGGTGCATGCAGACCGGAATGTGCGGATACATTTCGATCGCGGCGAGGATGAGGTGGCGCAGGAAGGGCTCGCCGGCGTAGGAACGGGCACCGGCGGAACCCTGCAGGATCACCGGCGAATCGACGGCGGCGGCGGCCTGCATGATGGCCTGGACCTGCTCCATGTTGTTGACGTTGAACGCCGGCAGACCATAGCCGTGTTCGGCGGCATGGTCGAGCAGTTGACGAAGGGAAATCAGTGCCATTTACTCTCTCCTGGTTGAAAATGGGCAAGCGAAATCAGGATTTCTTGGGACCGCTCACACGGACGATCTTCATGGTGTTGGTGCCGCCGGGCTGGCCGATCGGTTCGCCGATGGTCAGCAGGATAAGGTCGCCCTCGCGCACGGCGCCGCGCCGGCGCAACTCCTCTTCGGCTTCGGCGAGGAGTTCGTCGCGGTCCTTGCTGGCGGTCTTCAGGTTGATAGGATACACGCTGCGGAACAACGTGACTTTTCTACGGGTTTCGACCTGGGGTGTCAAGGCGTAGATCGGCACCTGCGTCGACAGACGGCTCATCCACAGACAGGTGTTGCCCGACTCGGTGAGCGCGGCGATGGCCTTGATGTTGAGATGCACCGAGGTGAACACGGCGGACATGGCGATCGCCTCGTCGGCGCGCAGGAAGCTGTGGTCGAGACGCTCGCGGGTGAAGATCGGTTCGGCTTCCTTCTCGGCTTCCAGGCACACGCGATCCATGGCACGCACCGCCTCGACCGGGAATTCGCCGGCGGCGGTTTCGGCGGAGAGCATCACCGCATCGGTGCCGTCGAGCACGGCGTTGGCGACGTCGGAGACTTCCGCGCGGGTGGGGATGGGGCTGGTGATCATCGACTCCATCATCTGCGTGGCGGTGATGACCAGCTTGTTGCGCTCCAGCGCCAGGCGGATCATGCGCTTCTGCAGCGCGGGCACGGCGGCGTCGCCGACTTCCACGCCGAGGTCGCCGCGTGCCACCATGATGGCGTCGGAGGCCTCGAGGATTTCATCGAGATGCGCGATCGCCTCGCTGCGCTCGATCTTGGCGACGAGCTGGCTCCTGCCGCCCGCGGCGCGCAGGAGTTCGCGCGCCTGGCGCATGTCGGCGCCGGAGCGCGGGAAGGATACCGCCAGATAGTCGGCCTTGAGCGCGGCGGCAGTCTTGATGTCCTCGATGTCCTTCTCGGTGAGTGCAGCGGCGGAGAGCCCGCCGCCCTTGCGGTTGATGCCCTTGTTGTTGGACAGTACGCCGCCCTGCACCACCTTGCAGTGCACCTCGGTGCCCTGGACCTCCTCGACCCACAGTTCGATGCGGCCGTCGTCGAGCAACAGCGTCACGCCGCGACTGACGTCGTTGGGCAGTTCCTTGTAGTCCAGGCCGACGCGGGTCTGGTCGCCGAGCGCGCAGGCGGCGTCGAGGATGAAGCGTTCGCCGGCGCCAAGCACGATCTTGCCGTCGCGGAACTTGCCGATACGGATCTTCGGTCCCTGCAGGTCGACCAGCACGCCGATGGCGCGGCCGCGCGTCTTGGCCAGCGAACGCACCAGCGCGGCGCGGTCGATGTGGTCCTGCGCGGTGCCGTGGGAAAAATTCAGGCGGACGACGTCGATGCCGGCCTCCATCATCCGGTCCAGCACCTTGGGGTCGGAACAGGCGGGGCCGAGGGTGGCGACGATCTTGGTTCTGCGGATCATGTTGGTGAGCGGTGAGCAGTAAGCTGTGAGCGGTACAAATACATAAAGCGGCGAGCGAAAACCGCTCACCGCTTACCGTTTACCGCTTACCCCTGGGCTCGCTCCTCCAGAATCGCCACGGCCGGCAGGACCTTGCCTTCCAGGTATTCGAGGAAGGCGCCGCCGGCGGTGGAGATGTAGCTCACCTTGTCGTAGATGTCGTATTTCTGGATCGCGGCGATGGTGTCGCCGCCGCCGGCGAGGCTGAAGCCGGAGGCGTTGGCGATCGCCATCGACACCGTCTTGGTGCCTTCGCCGAACTGGTCGAACTCAAACACGCCGACCGGGCCGTTCCACACGATGGTGCCGGCTTTGGCGATGATGTCGGCGAGTTCCTGCGCGCTCTTTGGGCCGATGTCGAAGATCATGTCGTCGTCGGCCACTTCGTCGGCGCCCTTCAGGACGGCGGGTTCGCTGGCGTCGAATTTCTTGCCGCATACGACGTCGACAGCGATCGGGATCGAGGCGCCGCGCGCAGCCATTTTCTCGATCAGCGCCTGGGCGGTGGGGATGAGGTCGTGCTCGCACAGCGACTTGCCGACGTTCTTGCCGGTGGCGGCGAGGAAGGTGTTGGCGATGCCGCCACCGACCACCAGCTGGTCGACCTTTTCCGACAGCGCTTCGAGCACGGTGAGCTTCGTCGACACTTTCGATCCGCCGACAATGGCGACCATCGGGCGCGCCGGGTTGGCGAGCGCCTTGGCCAGCGCGTCGAGTTCCTCGGTCAGGAGGATGCCGGCCGCGGCGACCGGAGCGAACTTCGCGATGCCATGCGTCGAGGCCTCAGCGCGGTGCGCGGTGCCGAAGGCGTCCATCACGAAGACGTCGCACAGTGCGGCGTATTTCTTCGCGGTCTCGTCGACGTTCTTTTTCTCGCCCTTGTTGACACGGCAGTTTTCCAGCACCACCAGTTCGCCGTCGTCGACGTCGAAGCCGCCGTCGGTCCACTCACGGATCAGGCGGATGTTCTTGCCGAGCTTCTGTGCGATGACGTCGACCACGGGTTTCAGCGAATCCTCTTCCTTGAACTCGCCTTCGGTCGGGCGCCCCAGATGCGAGGTGACCATCACCTTGGCACCGGCCTTGAGGCAGTGCTCGATGGTGCGCATGGAGGCGGTGATGCGGGCGTCGGAGGTGACCTTGCCGTCCTTGACGGGGACGTTGAGGTCGGCGCGAATGAACACGCGCTTGCCCGCAAGATCGAGATCGGTGACGCGTTTGAATGCCATGGTGGTGTCTCCTGGAAAGTAAGGTCTAAGGGTTGGCGCGGTGTTGGGGGCCGCGCCAGACCTTAGGGCTCACAAGCCACATACAAGAGGCAAGTTACAAGTTGCAAGAAAAAACCTTGAATCTTGCGTCTTGCCTCTTGAGTCTTACTTACTTCGCCACGTGCTCGACCAGACGCAGCATGTTGCAGGTGTAGCCGTACTCGTTGTCGTACCAGGCGACGACCTTGACGAAGGTGCTGTCCAGGGCGATGCCGGCGTCGACGTCGAAGGTGGACGGCGCGGGGTTGCCGATGAAGTCGGTGGACACCACTTTCTCGTCGGTGTAGCCCAGCACGCCTTTCAGCGCGCCTTCGGAGGCGGCCTTCATGGCCTTGCAGATGTCGGCGTAGGACGCTTCCTTGTTGAGTTCGACGGTGAGGTCGACCACCGACACGTCGGAGGTGGGCACGCGGAAGGCCATGCCGGTGAGCTTGCCTTTCAGCGCGGGCAGCACGACACCGACGGCCTTGGCGGCGCCGGTCGAGGACGGGATGATGTTTTCCAGGATGCCGCGGCCACCGCGCCAGTCCTTGGACGACGGGCCGTCCACGGTCTTCTGGGTCGCGGTGGCGGCGTGCACGGTGGTCATCAGGCCACGCTTGATGCCGAAGTTGTCATGCAGCACCTTGGCCATCGGCGCCAGGCAGTTGGTGGTGCAGGACGCGGCGGAAACGATTTTCTCGCCGGCGTAGGTGTCGTGGTTGACGCCGTACACGAACATCGGGGTCGCGTCCTTGGACGGCGCGGACTGCACCACTTTCTTGGCACCGGCCTTGAGGTGGGCGTCGCAGGATTCGGTGGTGAGGAAGAAGCCGGTGCAGTCGATGACGATGTCGGCGCCCACTTCGTTCCACTTCAGGTTGGCGGGATCGCGCTCGGCGGTGAGACGGATCTTCTTGCCGTTGACGACCATGTTGCCGCCGTCCACGGTGATGTCGCCATTGAAACGACCGTGCACGGAATCGTACTTCAGCATGTAGGCGAGGTAGTCGGGATCGAGCAGGTCATTGATCGCGACGATCTCGATGTTGGGGAAGTCCTTGGCGACGGCGCGGAACACCATGCGGCCGATGCGGCCGAAGCCGTTGATACCAACTTTGATTGCCATGTGTCAGTCTCCAGTGAGGTTGAAAATCTTTTTAGGATTTAGGGGCTAGGATTTAGGGGCTAGGGGTGGAGCGGGCCGCGCCCGCGCCTTTTTCCCTAGATCCTAGCCCCTAGTCCCTGGTTTTTAAAGAACGCTCTTTACCGCGGCCACGACGGCCTCGGCAGTGATACCGAACTCCTTGAACAGCACCGGCGCGGGCGCGGATTCGCCGAAGCGGTCGATGCCGATGACGGCACCTTCCAGGCCCACGTACTTGCGCCAGAAATCGGACACGCCGGCTTCCACGGCGACGCGCGGCAGGCCCTTGGGCAGCACGCTGGCCTTGTAGGCGGCGTCCTGGCGATCGAAGGTGTTGGTCGACGGCATCGACACGACGCGCACCGGGATGCCGGCGGCGGCAAGTTGCTCCTGCGCCTTCACGGCCAGTTCGACTTCCGAGCCGGTGGCGATGATGACGGCCTTGGCACCCGCCGCGTCCTTCAGCACATAGCCGCCCTTGGCGATGTTGGCCAGGGTGGCGGCGTCGCGCTGCATGAACGGCAGATTCTGGCGGCTCAGAATGTGACAGGTGGGGCCGTCGGTGCGCTCGACCGAGGCGGCCCAGCCGACCAGGGTTTCCACGGTGTCGCACGGGCGCCAGACGTCAATGTTCGGGATCATGCGCAGGGTCGCCGTCTGCTCGACCGGCTGGTGGGTCGGGCCATCCTCGCCGAGGCCGATGGAGTCGTGGGTGAACACGTGGATCACGCGCTGCTTCATCAGCGCAGCCATGCGGATGGCGTTGCGCGAATATTCGGAGAACATCAGGAAGGTGCCGCCGAAGGGCAAGAGGCCCCCGTGCAGCGCCATGCCGTTCATGATCGCGGCCATGCCGAATTCACGCACGCCGTAGCTGATGTAGTTGCCGGGCTTGCCGTGGCGCACCGGATGGCAGCCGGTCCAGTTGGTCAGGTTGGAACCGGTGAGGTCGGCGGAACCGCCGAGGAACTCGGGCAGCGCGGGCGCCAGCGCGTTGATCGCGATCTGGCTGGCCTTGCGGGTGGCGACGGTCTCGGCCTTGGTGTTGATCGCGGCCAGCTGCTCGGCGACGTGGGCCTTCCAGTTGGCGGGCAGTCCGCCCTTCATGCGGCGCTCGAACTCGGCGGCCTCGGCCGGATAGGCTTTCTTGTACTCGGCGAACTTGTTGTTCCACAGGGTTTCGAGCCCCTGGCCCTTGGTCTTGGCGTCCCAGCCGGCATAGATGTCGGCGGGGATTTCGAACGCGGGATGGTTCCAGCCCATGTGCTTGCGGGTGGCCTCGACTTCGTCGTGGCCCAGCGCGGCACCATGCACGTCGTGGGTGCCGGCCTTGTTGGGCGAGCCCTTGCCGATGACAGTCTTGCAGCAGATGAGCGTGGGCTTGTCGGTGCTGGTCTTGGCCTTCTGGATCGCGGCCTCGATGGCAACGACGTCATGGCCGTCCACCCCCGGAATGACGTTCCAGCCATACGCTTCGAAGCGCTTGGCGGTGTCGTCGGTGTACCAGTGTTCGATGTGGCCGTCGATGGAAATGCCGTTGTCGTCCCAGAAGGCGATCAGCTTGTTGAGCTTCCAGGTGCCGGCGAGCGCGCAGGCTTCGTGCGAGATGCCTTCCATCATGCAACCGTCGCCCATGAACACATAGGTGTGGTGGTCGACGATGGTGTGGTCGGGCTTGTTGAATTCTGCGGCGAGCACCTTTTCCGCCATGGCCATGCCGACGGCGTTGGTGATGCCCTGGCCGAGGGGACCGGTGGTCGTTTCGACGCCGGGCGCGTAGCCGTACTCGGGGTGGCCGGGGGTCTTGGAATGCAACTGGCGGAACTGCTTGATGTCCTCCATCGACAGGTCGTAGCCGGTCAGGTGCAGCAGCGCGTAAATCAGCATCGAGCCGTGGCCGTTCGACAGCACGAAGCGGTCGCGGTCCGCCCACTTGGGATTGGTGGGATTGTGACGCATGTGGTGGTTCCACAGCGTCTCGGCGATTTCCGCCATGCCCATGGGGGCGCCGGGGTGGCCGGATTTGGCTTTTTCGACGGCATCCATCGCGAGCGCGCGGATGGCGTTGGCCAGGTCGTTACGGGTTGGCATTGCATTCCCTTCTGCTAGGTGAAAAACCGGGCATACGTTCCGTCCCTAAGAACCGTGCGGCGGCAGCTTGGGCAGAATATGCAAAAACGCTGATTATCCGTCAGCACGGCCGACTTCCGCAAGACGGCGTCAAAACCCGCGAAAATGGTTTTGCTACAAGGACTTGTCCAGAAAATCTCAAGTCGCGCCCGAGATCGTGCCGCAAAAACTTTCTTATTCGATCGCGAGGCCGGTTTATGCCCCGGCCGCCTTCAGCCAGTCGCGCCACAGCTCGAACAATTGCGGGCTGGCCGAGGCGACCACCGAGCGCTCCCACACGCTGGCGATGTCGAAGCTGCCGGACAGGCAGGCCACGCGTCCGCCCGCCTCTTCCAGAATCAGGGCGCCGGCGGCGTAATCCCACAATTTCTGCCCGCCATGCAGATAGATGTCGAAACGCCCCGCCGCCGTATAGCACCAGTCGAGCGTGGACGCGCCCATGTTGCGCTGCGAGGCGTACGGCGGCCACGCCGCCAGCCGGCCGGCGAGCCCGCGGTCGATGCGCTTCAGCTCGACCCCCGCGAGGGCACGCCGCAATTCCGGAACCGGCGGACGCAGCGGCAGCGGCAAGCCGTTGAGGTGCGCGCCGGCACCGCGCTCGGCGGAAAACATTTCATCGCCGACGGGGTCGTAGACGACGCCGAGCTGGCGCTGGCCCTTGTAGAGATAGGCCACCGACACCGCAAAATAGGGCACGCCGGCGACGAAGTTGGAGGTGCCGTCGATGGGATCGACGCACCACAGGCCGTCGCGCCCGGCCTCCCAGGCGTCGCGCTGCTGTGGTTCGGTCATTTCCTCGCCCAGCACCGGCACCCGGGAAATTTCCGGCAAGGCAGCCTCCAGTGCCGCCTGGGTGGCAGCGTCGGCGTCGGTGACCAGGCTGCCGTCCGCCTTGCGGCTGTGCGCGACCTTGAGGAAGCGCGGCGTGATCTCGCGCAGCGCGACCTCGCGTACCAGCGACTGCACCGCTTCGAGCATGCTCATAGGCGACGGCAGTAGCAGTAGACGAATTCCTGATCCGTGCCGTTGGGCGTGTGGTGAATCTCCGTTTCGTGGCGCTCCAGACGGAACGCGGCGCCGAACTCGGCGTGCAGCGCATCCGGCGCATAGCGCACGACATCGAGCCCGGAGCATTGCAGCGGTCCGCCCGCACCGAAGGCGGCGACGATGACGTGCCCCCCAGGCTTGACCGCGTGCAGCACCTGCGCGACATAGCGGGCGCGATCCGCCGCATCGGTCAGAAAATGGAATACCGCGCGGTCGTGCCAGACGTCGTAGCGTGCCGCCGGCAGCGGGACCGCGGTGACGTCGCCGATGACCCACTCGACCGCCTGCGCGCGCGCGCCGAGCCGGACGCGGGTCGAGGCGAGCGCGGCCTCGGCGAGATCGAGCACGGTGAGGTCGTGATAGCCGGCGTCGAGCAGGTTGTCGACCAGCACCGAAGCGCCGCCACCGACGTCGATGATGGCCGCATCGCGCCCGGCACAGCCCTCGATCAGCCGCAGCGACGACGCGGCCTGCGGCTGGAACCAGCTGACTTCGTTCACCGCCTTGCTGCGGTAGACGTTCTCCCAATGTGCGCGGCGGTCCGTCATGTCATTCTCCCTTCCACTTGATCGAGCACCCCATGCTGGGAATCTGCTCGGCCGGTCCGCGCTGGGTGGCGGCGACTTCCTTCATCGCCTCGAACAGGTCGCGGCGCGCGCCCTCGGGCGCGGTGTCCTTCTTCGACGCGTCGAAGCGCCCGCGGTATTGCAGCTCGGCGTTGCGGTTGAAGCCGAAGAAATCCGGCGTGCACACGGCACCGTAGGCGCGCGCGACGTCCTGCGTTGCGTCGATCACGTAGGGAAAGGAAAAATCGAATTCCGCCGCCACGTTCTTCATGTTGTCGAACGAGTCCTCGACATACTCGGCGGGGTCGTTGGACATGATGGCGATGGCGTGAATACCGTGATCGCGCTTCAGTTCGGCCAGATCGCGCACCAGGCGCGGGCGGATCGCCTTGACGTAGGGGCAATGGTTGCAGATGAACATGACCAGCAGACCGTTCGGACCCATCGCGTCGCGCAGTGTCCAGCTCCGGCCATCGACGCCGGGCAGGTTGAAATCGACCGCCTTCCAGCCGAATTCGCACACCGGGGTGGTAAGGGAAACCATAAGCTACTCCAGGGAATTTCGGGCTAATCCCTGCATAATAACCAACATGCCGCCACCGCGCTTCTACCTCGATCAGACCCTCGCCTCCGGTGCCCGCTTCAGCCTGCCGCCCGGCCCCGCGCGCCACGCCGCGCGCGCCCTGCGCCTTGCCGCGGGCGACGCCATCACCCTGTTCGACGGGCGCGGCGGCGAATACGCCGCACGCATCGAGCGCATCCACCGCGACGAGGTGGCGGTAAGCGTCGGCAGCTTCGCCGACGTGGAGCGCGAATCGCCCTTGCAGATCGTCCTCGCACAGGGCATCTCCAGCGGCGAGCGCATGGATTACACCTTGCAGAAAGCCGTCGAGCTCGGCGTCACGGCGATCCAGCCAATCGCCGCCAAGCGCAGCGTGGTGAAACTCGCCGGCGAGCGTGTCGAACGCCGTGTCGCGCACTGGCAGGGGGTGGTGGCCGCCGCCTGCGAACAGTGCGGGCGCAACCGCGTGCCGCCGGTCGCCACGCCGCGTTCCCTGGCGGACTGGCTCGCCACGCCGCGCGCCGGGCGCCTGCTGTTCCTGTCACCGAGCGCCGCAACGCGGCTTGCCGACCTGCCCGCACCCACCGCCACCGACAGTCTCGTCGCCGGCCCCGAAGGCGGCTTCGAAGGCGACGAGCTCGCCGCGCTCGAAGCCGTCGGCGCAATTTCCATACGCCTCGGTCCGCGCGTGCTGCGCACCGAAACCGCGGCGCTGGCCGCCCTGGCAGCGATGCAGACGCTGTGGGGGGATTTTTAGCCGGTAAGCGGTGAGCGGGAAGCGGTGAGCGGGAAGAGTTGGCGGTGGTTTTCCGCTTCCCCCCTCACCGCTCACCGCTCACCGCTCCCCGCTCACCCCTCCCCGCACCGAACCCCTGCGCGATTCGGGCGTTTTCGGTATCCTTCGCCTGGTACAAGTCCGCTCTGGCGAAGCCCCTTGAAAAACACCACCGAATTCGTCCACTGGTTCCGCTCCGTTGCGCCTTACATTCACAGCTTTCGCGGCAAGACCTTCGTCATCGCGTTCGGGGGAGAACTGGTGGCGGAGGGCGGCTTCGTGCAACTGGCGCACGACGTCAACCTGTTGAATAGCCTGGGGGTGCGCGTAGTGCTGGTGCACGGGGTGCGCCCGCAGGTGGAGGCGCGCCTGACCGAGAACGGCACGGCGATCCGCTACGTCAACGGCCTGCGCGTGACCGACGACACGGCACTCGCCTGCGTCAAGGAAGCGGCCGGAACGGTGCGCGTCGAGATCGAGGCGCTGCTGTCGCTGGGCATCGCCAACACGCCGATGGCGGGCGCCGACATCCGCGTGGCGTCGGGCAACTTCGTCACCGCGCAGCCGCAGGGGGTGCGCGAAGGCGTCGATCTGCTGCACACCGGCGAGGTGCGCAAGATCGACGCGGCGGCGATCAGAAGGCGGCTCGACCAGCACGACATCGTGCTGCTGTCGCCGATCGGCTATTCGCCCACCGGCGAAATCTTCAATCTGAGTCTGGAGGACGTCGCCACCCAGGCGGCGGTCGAACTGGCGGCCGACAAGCTGATCTTCCTCATCGACACCGAAGGCGTGCCCGGCGAGGACGGCAGCATCCACAACGCGCTCACGGTGCGCGAGGCGCGCGAGGTCATGGCGAAAGCAGACAAGCTGCCGGAAGACGTCACCTACTATCTGCCGTGCGCCGTCACCGCCTGCACCGGAGGGGTGAAACGCGCCCACCTCATCAGCCGCCACCGCGATGGCGCGCTGCTGTCCGAACTGTTCACACGCGACGGCGTCGGCACGCTGGTGACGCCGTCGCCGCTGGAAACGCTGCGGCCGGCGACCATCGACGATGTCGGCGGCATCCTCGGCCTGATCGAGCCGTTGGAGCGCGACGGCATCCTGGTGCGGCGTTCGCGCGAACTGCTGGAAATGGAAGTCGAGCGCTTCCTCGTGCTCGAATCCGACGGCGTCATCGCCGGCTGCGCGGCGCTCTACCCCTTTCCCGAAGAGGATGCCGCGGAGCTCGCCTGTCTCGCGGTGTCGCGCGAATTCCGCGGCCGCGGCTTCGGCGAGCGCCTGCTTGCCGAAGCCGAGAAACACGGCCGCAAGGCCGGCTTCAAGCGGCTGTTCGTGCTGACCACGCGCAGCGAGCACTGGTTCGAGGAGCGCGGCTTCGTCGAAACCGGTCTGGAACGCCTGCCGCAACGCAAACAGGCGCTCTACAACTACAAGAGGAAATCCAAGGTCCTTGAAAAATCGCTGCAGTCGTAACGCCCGGCGCGACACTTTCGGCGTCCGGCCGCGGTTCCGCTGGGTCGCGGGCGTGCTCGTCGCGTTCGCCCTGCTGCTGGCGGGCGCGGCGCGCGCCGCCGAGGCGCCGCTGGTGTTCGGCGTGTTCCCCAACCTGACCGCACGGCAGGCACTGAAGACGTACGCACCGCTGGCGCAGGCTCTGGAGCGCCAACTCGGGCGGCAGGTGGTCATCTACACCGCGCCGGATTTCCCCACCTTCGTCGCGCGCACCCGCGAGGGCACCTACGACCTCCTGCTGACCCCGCCACACCTCGCCTGGCTGGCGCGCCAGGACGCAGGCTACCGGCCCCTGCTGAAATACAGCGCGCAGGTACGTGGCCTGCTGGTCACTCGCAACGACAATGGACTCACCACGCTGGCCGCGCTGCGTGGCCGCACTGTGGCGATTACCGATGCGCTCGCGCTGGCGACGCTGGCAATCGAGATGGATCTCACCAAGCAAGGTATCGTGCGCGGGCGTGACTACACGGCGCAGCCGAGCGGCAGCCATACCAATGCGATTGCGCAGGTCATCGCCGGGCGCGCCGATGCGGCAATCGTCGGCATCCATCCGTACAGGATGCAACCCGAGACCGTCCGTGCGCAATTGCGCACCCTCGTCGAGACGCCGCCGCTGTCGAGTCTCACCTACCTCGCCCACCCGCGGCTGCGCGACCGCGACGCCGCGATGCTGCGCGCGGGCCTGCTCGCCTTTGCGGAATCACCCGAGGGGCGCGCCTTCCTTGCCGACGGCGGCTACGGCGGACTGGTGGCCGCGGAGGACAGCGAGCTCGGCCAGTTTCACGAGTACGCCCTGCGCGCGCAGGGCCTGCTGCGGGAGCGGCGATGACGGGCTGGTTCGCGCGGCTTTCGCTGCGCTACAAGCTCGCGCTGGCGGCGCTCGTGGTCGAGGCGCTGATGCTGACGTTTCTCATCGCCAACGGCGTCCACCTCACGCAGAAGACCCTGCAGGAGCAGGGCATGCAGCGCGTCCACGAGATCGGCCAGACGCTGGCCGCGGCCCTGCTCGCACCGTTGTCCGAGCAGGACGACGCCAGCGTGCGCGACATCGTCGAGACCTTGCAAGGGAAGAACACCCTGAAAATGATCGAGGTGCGCGACGCGCGCGAACGCATCATCCACCAGGTCGGTGCGACGGGAAGCGAAGACGACATCCAGATGCAGCAGCCTGTCGAGTTCGATGGCCATCGCTATGGCGAAATCATCCTGGTGCTGTCGGGCGACTTTATCATCGAGGCGCGCGACCGCTACCTGCGGCAGAGCCTGTTGATCGCCGTGGCCGCGCTGCTGGCGACCGGCGTGCTGCTGGTGCTCGCCGCCGCACGACTGATCCGCCGTTTCGAGGTGCTCACCCGCGCCAGCCGGCGCATGGCACAGGGCGAGCTCGACATCAGCCTCGACGGCGGCGGCAACGACGAGATCGGCCAGTTGATCGACACCTTCAACCTGATGGCCGAAGCGGTGCGCTTCAACATCGAGCGCGCGCACGAAAACGAGGCGCGCTTCCACGCCATCGCCGACTACACCCACGATCTCGAATTCTGGCTCTCGCCGGAAGGCCGCCTGCTGTGGGTGAACCCGTCGGTCGAGCGCATGTTGGGCTACGGCGTCGACGAGTGTCTGGACATGCCGCATTTCCCGCTCGACCTCGTCCATCCCGACGACCGCGCGGCCACCGAATTCCAGTTTCATCAGGCGCTGCGCGGCACCTCGGGCCAGGGCTACACGATGCGCGTGTGCCGCAAGGAAGGCGGCCATTTCTGGGCGGCGGTCAACTGGCAGCCGATCCACGACTATGCCGGTGTTTACCAGGGCATTCGCGCCGGCCTGCACAGCATCGATGACCTCAAGGCGACCGAGGCGAGTCTCTTGCAGGCCATTCACGAACTGCGCACCGCGGAAGGGCTGCAACGCAAATACCTGGAGGAGACCGAGCAGGAACGGGCGCGCCTCGTCGCCCTGCTGTCGGCGATGAATCTCGGCATCCTGTTCGTCGCCGCCGACGGCCGCGTGATCTATCACAACCCCGCGTTCGCCCGCATCTGGATGATCGACGAAACGGAGGGCCTGATCGGCCTCACCGCCCAGCAGGCGATCGCCCGCTCGGCGTCGGTGCTGGCGCAGCCCGATCATTACTCGCGCCGCATGATGGCGGTGCTGGAAGCGCACGAGCTGTCGGAGCGCTACGAAATCCAGATGACCGACGGCCGCGTCATCACCGAAATCGACTATCCCGTGCGCGACCGCGAAGGCCGCTTCATCGGCCACCTGTGGATCTACGAGGACATCACCCACGAACGGCAGACGGCCGAGCAACTGGTGTACCTGGCCGAGCGCGACGCCCTCACCGGCCTCTACAACCGCCACCGCTTCCAGCAGGAACTGGCGCGCGCCATGCTGGAAACCGACCGCCACCAGAGCCGCTGCGCGGTGATGTTCTTCGACCTCGACGAGTTCAAGGCCATCAACGACAGTTATGGCCACCGCGCGGGCGACGCGCTGCTGATCCGCGTGGCCGGCGAGATCGGCGCGCTGGTGCGGCGCAACGAGGTGCTGGCGCGTCTGGGCGGCGACGAGTTCGCCATCCTGGTGCCGGGCGCCGAGGGCAACGAGGCCGAGGCGCTGGCCGACCGCGTGGTGCGCGCGGTGGGACAGATTCCGTTCCGCTTCGAGGGGCAGAACCTGCGCGTCACCACCAGCCTGGGCATCGCCTACTATCCCGGCCACGCCATCGACACCGACGATCTGGTCGCGCGCGCCGATATCGCCATGTACCAGGCGAAGGCGTCGGGCAAGAACACCTGGCGCGTCTATCGCGCCGACGCCGGCGCCGACAGCGAGATGCGCAATCGCCTGTCGTGGAACGAGCGCATCAGCAACGCGCTCGAAAAGGATCTGTTCCTGCTGCATTTCCAGGGCGTATACCGCGCCGATGACGGCGAGCTGTCGCACCTGGAGGCGCTGGTGCGCATGGCCGACGAAAGTCAGCCCGGGCAACTCATCATGCCGGCACACTTCATCCTGCTGGCGGAAAAGAGCGGCCGTATCCTCGACATTGACCGCTGGGTGATCCGCGAGGTGCTGCGCCGGCTCGCCGCCAACCCGGCCATCCCGCCGATCGCGGTGAACGTGTCGGGGCGCTCGCTGAGCGAGCCCACTCTGCCGCAGTTCATCGCCGACGAACTGCGTGCTTCCGGCGTCGATGCGCACCGCTTCATCGTCGAAATCACCGAGACCGCGGCGGTCTCCGACCTGCACGACGCGCAGCGCATGATCGAGGCGCTGCGCCAGCTCGGCTGTGGCGTGTGTCTCGACGACTTCGGCGTCGGCTTCGCCTCCTTCGCCTACCTCAAGCACCTGCACGTCGACACCATCAAGATCGACGGCGTGTTCATCCGCAACCTGGCCGACGATCCCGCCAACCAGGTATTCGTCCAGGCGATGGTGAGCGTCGCGCTCGGGCTGGGCAAGTCGGTGCTCGCGGAATACGTGGAGGACAGCCGCACGCTCGCGCTCTTGCGCCAGTTCGGCGTCGACCTGGTGCAGGGCTATCACCTCGACCGGCCGGTCGCCGAACATCCCGCGCTGCAAGCCTGATCCCGCGGCCCGGCGGGGCGGGATGTTAAAATATCAGGTTTTCTGCATCATTCAGGAACCTGCCGTGCTCACCGCTTCCAGCATCACCCTGCAATTCGGCGCCAAGCCGCTGTTCGAGAACGTCTCCGTCAAGTTCGGCGACGGCAACCGCTACGGCCTCATCGGCGCTAACGGCTCGGGCAAGTCGACCTTCATGAAGATCCTCGCCGGCGAGCTCGAGCCGAGCGCCGGCAACGTCTCGCTCGACCCCGGCGAGCGCATGGCCTGGCTGCGCCAGGACCAGTTCGCCTACGAGGACCAGCGCGTGCTCGACGTGGTCATGCAGGGCCACGCGGAAATGTGGCAGGTCATGCAGGAGAAGGACGCGATCTACATGAATCCGGAGGCGACCGAGGAGGATTACCTGCACGCCGCGGAACTGGAGGCGAAATTCGGCGAAATGGGAGGCTACGATGCCGAGGCGCGCGCCGGCGAGCTGCTGCTCGGCGTCGGCATCCCGACCGCGCAGCATCAGGGCACGATGGGCGAGATCGCGCCCGGCTTCAAGCTGCGCGTGCTGCTGGCGCAGGCGCTGTTCTCCAATCCGGACATCCTGTTGCTGGACGAACCGACCAACAACCTCGACATCAACACCATCCGCTGGCTGGAAGGCGTGCTCAACGAAAGCGACGCCACCATCATCGTGATCTCGCACGACCGGCATTTTCTCAATCAGGTGTGCACCCACATGGCCGACCTCGACTACGGCACGATCAAGGTGTGGCCGGGCAACTACGACGACTACATGCTGGCGTCTTCCGAAGCGAAGGCGCGCCAGGCCGCCGCCAACGCGCGCGCCAAGGAGAAGGTCGCCGAGCTGCAGGAATTCGTGCGCCGCTTCTCCGCCAACAAGTCGAAGGCACGCCAGGCGACCAGCCGCATGAAGATGATCGACAAGATCAAGATCGAGGACTTCAAGCCGAGCTCGCGCCAGAACCCCTACATCCGCTTCGAGCCGGAAAAAATCCTGCACCGGCGCGCGCTCGAAGTCGAAAATCTGCGCTTCGGCTATGACGGCACACCGCTGTTCTCAGGACTCGACTTTTCGCTGGAAGCCGGTGAAAAACTTGCCGTCATCGGCGGCAACGGCGTCGGCAAGACCACGCTGCTGAAGCTCCTGATGAGCGAGCTCGCCGCGCAGGCCGGCGAGGTGCGCTGGAGCGAGAACGCCAATATCGGCTACTTCGCGCAGGACCACGCCGCCGACTTCGACTCCGACATGACGCTCACCGACTGGATGCATCAGTGGGCGCAACCCGGCGACGACGAGCAGGTGATCCGCGGCATTCTCGGGCGTCTGCTGTTCTCCGGCGACGAGGTGAAGAAACCCGTGCGCGTACTGTCCGGCGGCGAGAAGGGGCGCATGCTCTACGGCAAGCTCATGCTCGGCCGCCACAACGTGCTGGTGATGGACGAGCCGACCAACCACATGGACATGGAGTCGATCGAGTCGCTCAACCTCGCGCTCGAACTCTACAAGGGCACCCTGATCTTCGTCTCGCACGACCGCCAGTTCGTCTCCAGCCTCGCCACGCGCATCCTCGAAATCACACCGCAGGGTGTCGAATTCTACATGGGCACCTACGACGAGTACCTGCATTCGAAGGGTGTGGAGTAAGGCTTTTCATCCGCGAAGGGCGCGAAGGCACGCGAAGAAATTCAAACCCGAATGAGTTCCTGGGGTTTTCTTCGCGTCCTTCGCGGATAGATTTTTCCCGGAGCCTGCATGAGCGAAATCATCATCATCGGCCTCGCCGTGCCGACCTTGCGGGAACTGGCATAAGCGCTCCCTGATGTCTGAACCGTAGGTCGGACTTCAGTCCGACATGCCGGGCCAGAACGGCCGGCAATGGGTGGAAGGCTAGATCGCCTGGCCCTTTGGGCGCTTGGCGCCGCCATACACGCCCGTATGCTCGAAAGGCAGCCAGCGCGACAGACGATCAGTCTTGACGCGGCCGTGGATGCGATACGGCACGCCTTCCTTCAGTGCGTCGGCCGACAGCGCCTTCATCTGCTCCAGCCAGTCCTTCGACTGCGTCACCGCATCCAGCCGCATCGGCGTTGTCGACCCCGCCGGCAGCAGCATCGTCACCCGCGACAAGCCCTTGGCAAAGGGGCGGCCGTTCACCTCGAGTTCGAAATCAAGCGCTTCGATTTTCAGGTCGAAATCGTTGGGATTGACCAGACGCAGGTCGATCTCGAAACGCTGTTCCAGCAGGCCCAGGCTGCGCAGGCTGACATCCGCGACGCTGACGCGCGGCGGCTGCGCGCCCGGCGGCAGGGTGGCGCAGGCGGCGAGGAGAGCGACAAGGAGAAGCGTCAGCAGGGTTCGCATGGGGGACACGGCAGACAGAAGGCTCAACCCAGCTCCGCAAGCAGCTCGCGCGTCATGCCCTGGGCCTGCCCGGCGTAGCCGCCGCCGAACATGTTGGCATGGTTGAGCACGTGATACAGATTGTAGAGCGTGCGCCGCACACGATACCCCGGGTCGAGCGGCCAGGCCTCACGATACGCGGCATGGAAGGCGGCGGCAAAACCGCCGAACAGCTCGGTCATCGCCAGATCGCATTCGCGGTCGCCGAAATACACGGCGGGGTCGAAGATCACTGGCGTGCCGTCGTCGAGATAGCCGTGATTGCCGCCCCACAGGTCGCCATGCAGCAGGCTGGGGGACGGACGGTAGCCGGCGAACAGGCCATCGAGCCGTTCGAGCAGCGCGGCGCCGTCGCGCTGCAGGGCGCCGCCATGACCGTTGTCCTGCGCCAGACGCAACTGGAAGCCGAGCCGACGCTCGCGCCAGAACACGACCCAGTCGTCCATCCAGCCGTTCTGCTGCGGCGTCGCACCGATCCAGTTGTCGCGCTGCCAGCCGAAGTGCGCCGCGCTGACCCGGTGCAACTGCGCAAGCTGGTGGCCGAGTTGCGCCGCGTCACCGCACCCGCCCAGCGACAGCGCCTCCAGTACAAGAAAAGCCTGGCCGCCGGCAACGCCATGACACACCGGCTGTGGCACGCGTACCGCGCCGGCGGCGGCAAGCTCGGCAAGCCCCGCGGCCTCCGCTGCGAACATGTCGCGCCGGTGCACCGGCTGGGTCTTGAGGAAATAACGGCGCGTGCCGTCGCTGATGACGCTCGCCGCGCTGATGTCGCCGCCGTGCGCCGTGCGCGCATCGCGCGCGTGGAAGGGCATCCCGGTTGCAGCGCCAATGGCCGCGCACACGCCGTCGAGCAACTCGCCCATGCGCCGTGTATGCGCTGCGTTTACCCCGGCTTGACCTGGCGCTCGAACACCTTGGCGATGCCCGGCTCGCGCGAGGCGCCGGCGGCCTCCATGCGGCGCAGATACTCCGCCCACATCGCCTCCTGGTTCGCGCCGAGCTCGTACAGGTATTCCCAGGAGTAGATGCCGCTGTCGTGGCCGTCGGAGAAGAAAAGATTGATCGCGTAGTGGCCGACCGGCTCGGCGGCGCTGATGTCCACCTCGCGCTTGCCGACCTGCAGCGTTTCCTGCCCCGGGCCGTGACCGCGCACCTCGGCTGAAGGCGAGTACACACGCAGAAATTCGAAAGGCAGTTCGAATCGCGCCCCGTCGGCAAACGCGATTTCCATCTTGCGCGAAGCCTGGTGCAGCTTGATTTCAGTGGGAACGGGCAGGGCCATGCGGGCACCTTTTTGCGAAAATGACGAGCCCCAAGTCTAAACCATCACCGGGCAGGCAAAAACCCGAACGGATCAGGGACAACCTTCGGAGTCCAGACCGGTCTACCTGTCGCATACTATTCAAAACCGGCCAGGACGTCATTAATTGATTTAAATCATTAACTTGCTGCGTACGCGCACGGCTCAACCGACGGAAAAACAGGTAGCATGAATCCCGCCTGTTGGAAGACGAAAAATCGAGGGAAGGTCAGTCTCCCAAGGCAGCGTTTTTGTTTTCTTGTTGGTTCACGGTGGTAACAGGGCCTTAGGTCTTGATGCCTCGGCTGGCGTGAACCTTCATCAGCTTGGCTGCGCTCAAGAGGCCTTCGTCCAGGGTGTACAACATCTTCGCGCCGTTATTGCTGGCGATAGCCAAGTACAGCGCATCGCCTGCCCGCAGCTTGGTGGCGAAGTGCTGGATGTATTCCTTGGCGAGTTCGTAGTCCGCGACACCGGGGGCTACCACTTGGAAAGAGTCGGTCACCAGTTCGTCGAACTGGGCAATGGCCAGCAGCGCGTCAGACTCCGCGAGACCGCCCATCCTGACCTCACGCGCGATGAGGCTGGCGAACTCGACGCGGGTCCAGTGGCTAACGTACAGCTCGCCCACCGGGAGCTTGGCGAAAAAGGCCTCGATTTTCGCGCTGGAGGTTTCTTCGAGGATAAGGGGAGCCAGAAAGCTGGTATCGAAGTAGAGCATCAAAGCCCCTCGTCGCGCATTTCGCGCAGCAGCTCGGCGCTGGACTTGCGCCAGCTGGGCATGCGGCTACGAAACTCGGCGAGGGACTTGACGGCCTGCTTGGGCTTCTCGACCGGCGTGATGCGGGCAATCGGCAGGCCACGACGGGTGATGACCACTTCCTCACCCGCTTCGACCTGGTCGAGAAGATGGCTGAGATGGGTCTTGGCTTCTGCCAGGGTAACGGTACTCATACACCCCTCCGGTTAGTCATTATGTTGGTCACATAGTAGCGCAATGGGTGGGGCTAGTAAATCGCCACTGTTAGTCATCTGCAACGAGGCCGCGACCCGCATCGACTTGGAAACTATCGATCAGCTATGCCGATTGTTTGGGTGCGGGGTGGGAGATCTTTTTGAATACGTCGCGAACGGCGACAAATCCTGAGGCCAGGCATGGGAAGCACTCGTCAAAAAACGCGACACGCATCTGTGCCGCACATGAGGTAGACACGAACAAGGCACAGATTGGGCACGGGATGGGCACAGACGAGGATGGGCCTGACCCGCAAGGCCAAACCCCTTGATATATGGCGCGCCCGGCGCGATTCGAACGCACGACCCCTGCCTTCGGAGGGCAGTACTCTATCCAGCTGAGCTACGGGCGCCAAGAGCGGCGAAGCATAACGGGTTTGCGATGACGCGTCCATCGGCGCCGGGTCCGGCCTTTCCTGCTTGCAGCGCTTTCCTTATAATCCGGGGTTTTGATCGATTCCAAGGACAACCCACCATGGCCGATTCGCACGCCCAGATGACCCGGACGACCCCGCAGGAAGTCATCGTTTCCATCGTCGCCGGGCTGTTCGCCCCGCTGCTCGCGATCGTGCTGATCGTCATGCTGGTGCTCGACATCCAGCACGGCCACAAGCCCGACGCCTCGAGCGAGGACGCGCAAAAGGCGGCGGTCGAGCGGATCAAGCCGTTCGCGACGCTGGATGCAGTCGATCCCACCGTGGTGGTGGCGGAGAAATCCGGCCAGGACGTCTACGGGGCGGCCTGCGTGGCCTGTCACGGCACCGGCGCGATGGGGGCGCCGCGCTTCGAGAACAAGGGGGACTGGGGTCCGCGCATCGCCCAGGGTTTCGACACGCTGCTGAAGCACGCGATCGAGGGTTTTACCGGCAAGAACGGCACAATGCCGCCGCGCGGCGGCATCGCCGACCTGAAGGATGGCGAGGTCGCGCGCGCGGTCGCCTACATGGCGAACTCGGCGGGTGCCGATTTCAAGGCACCGGAAGCCGCGGCTCCCGCAGCCGCAGAAGCCGCGGCGCCGGCCGCGGCAAGCGTGCCGACGCCGGACCTGGCACAAGGCAAGAAGGTCTACCAGAACGTCTGCTCGATGTGCCACGCATCGGGCGCGGCCGGAGCACCCAAGCCGGGCGACCACGCGGCCTGGGACGCCCGCATCGCGCAGGGTTTCCCGACGCTGTATGACCATGCGATGAACGGCATCCGCGCCATGCCCGCCCGGGGCGGCAACCCGAGCCTGAGCGAAGCGGACATTGCCAACGCGGTCGGCTACATGTTCACCGAGTCCGGCGGCAAGCTGTAAGCGCGCCGCGCGGCCGGAGCCAGGCAGAACCGCAAGCACCCGCATGTCGCGCGTTTGTCCGCGCTGCGGTAGCAAGGAAAGCCGGGGGGCGTCGTTGCATGCGCACGACGGCCTGCGCCGGATGCTGCTCTACACCCCATTGCGATGCCGCGACTGCCGGCACCGCTTCTGGGTGCTGAATCCGTTCAAACCCATCCTCCTGGTGTCGGCCGTCGCCGCGCTGGTTGGCGTCACGGCCTGGTTCGCGCTGGGCGTGCATGGCTCTTCAGCCACGGTTTCCACGCCACCTTCGGCGTTGCCGCACGCCCGCGCCGCACGGGGCGACGCCGAGGCGCAACTACAGATGGCCATGCGCTACGCCACCGGTGATGGCGTGGCGCAGAACGATGCCGAGGCGGCGAAGTGGTTCGCCAAGGCCGCGAAGGCGGGTCTCGCGGAAGGCCAGTATCACTATGGGCTGGTGCTGCTCGAGGGACGCGGCGTGGTGCAGGATTACAAGGCGGCGTTCGCCTGGATGGAAAAGCCCGCGCGCCGGGGCCACCCGCTTGCCCAGTACCGCCTGGGCGAGCTCTATCGCTACGGTATCGGTACACCGATCGACAAGCCGCGCGCCTATCTGTGGTTCAATCTCGCCGCGGCACAGGGCGTGGAAGCGGCGACCAAGGCGCGCGACAGCCTGGTGTGGCAGTTGAAGCCGGAGCAGCTCGCGGCGATGCAGGCCGAAGCGCATCGCATGAGCCGGCTGCCGGCGAATGAGGCGCCCGCCACCCATGCCGATGCGCCAGCCCCGGCGCCTGCCAGCACTTCTCCCTGACGGCGCGCCCCCTCAGGGGTGTTGCCCCTCCATCTCCACCGCGACGTCGAGTGCCCAGAGTTGGTGCGTATCCAGCTTGAGGCGCGCGTCCGCCGCCAGCGCGCCGACCTGGGCCAGCCTTGCCTGCAGGCGGCCTTCCAGCGCCAGCCGTTGCGTCAGCAGGACCTGGTCGAGGCTGCCTTCACCCAGGCTGTAGGCACGTGCCGCGAGGCGGGCGGCTTCGTCCAGCGCCTGCGCCGCCTGGTCGGCTCGCTGCCAGTTGCCGACCTGTGCGCGGGCCGTCTCGAAATCGGCGCGCGCTTCCGTGCGCAGGCGTTGTTCGATACGCTGCGCCGCCAACTGCGCGGTCGTGCTCGACTGCGCGGCCGCCTGTTCTTCGAAGCGGCGCGCCGCACCCGGCAGGGTGAGGCCGAGGTTCAATCCCAGCACGCGTTCGTCGCCGCCGGCTTCGTTGCGGTAGAACACGCCGACACTCGGATCGACACCGCGACGTTGCGCCAGCTGGCGCGTTTCGGCCTGCAGAACGTCGGCATGGCGGCGCGCGCGCGCAAGTTCGTGATTGTGCGCGAGCACGGCGTCGGCATACGCATCCGCGTCACCCTGCGGGGCCTGCGGGGCGGGCAGCACGCCGTCGAACGCGACCGCAAGCGCGGGGTATTCGGCCCGCAGACGCGCACGCACCTGTTGCGCACGGGTGGCGGCTTGCTGCTGTTGCAGACGCACCTGGGCGAGCGCGGCTTCGGCGTTGACGCGCTCGGCGCGCGGCGCCTCGCCGAGACGGATGCGCGACTCGACCACTTCGAGCTGGCGCGCGGCCGTGGCGAGCTGTTCCTCCCACAGCGGAGCCTGGCCCGCTTCCGCCAGCCAGTCGAACCACAGGGTCAGCAGCCGCCGGCCGCTTTCATGCACGGCTTCACCAAGATTCGCTTCGGCGTAGGCGATGCGTGCGCCGGCGAGGGCGCGGTCGGCGGCGGCGCGCGCGGGCAGGCGCACGGCGCGCGCGACACTCACGGCCCACTCGCCCTCGTTGTCGCGCGGCACGGTCTGGATGCGGCGCTGCGCCAGCTCGGCGCCCACGGTCCACTCCTCGAAGCCATGCTGCAAGCCCTGGCTGCGCAAACCTTGTGCCGCCAGGTCGCCGCGTGCCTGCATCACGGTAGCCGATTCCAGCATCGCGGCCTCGGCGGCTTTCGGGTCGGGCAGATGACCGGCGTGCGCCGGCGCGGCAAAAGCCAGCGCCAGCGCCAGCGCCAGAGTCCGCATGGCGTTCATGCGCGTTCTCCCTTCAGGATGAATTGACGATACAGAAGCGGCAGCACGACCAGCGTCAGCAGGGTGGAACTGACCAGGCCGCCGATGACGACGATGGCAAGCGGGCGCTGGATTTCAGAGCCGGGACCGCTGGCGAACAGCAGCGGCACCAGACCGAAGGCGGTGATGCTTGCGGTCATCAGCACGGGGCGCAGGCGGCGGCGCGCCCCCTCCCGCACGACGATGCTGCCGCGCAGCCCCTGGGCGCGCAGCTGGTTGAAATGACTGACCAGCACCACGCCGTTGAGGACTGCGATGCCGAGCAGGGCGATGAAGCCGACCGAAGCAGGCACCGACAGGTATTCCCGGAACAGCGCGAGGGCGAAAATGCCGCCGACCAGGGCGAGCGGCACGTTCATCATGACCAGCAGCGCCTGGCGCACATCGCCGAAGGTCACATACAGCAGAAAGCCGATCAGCAGCAGCGCCACCGGCACGACGATCAGCAGGCGCTGCGCGGCGCGTTGCTGATTCTCGAACTGGCCGCCCCAGGCGAGATGGTAGCCGGTCGGCAGGGACACCTTCGCCGCCACCGCGGCCTGCGCGTCGGTGACGAAGCTGACGAGGTCGCGTCCGCTGACGTTGCTCTGCACCACGGCGAAGCGTGCGGCGTTCTCGCGTTTCACCGCGACCGGCCCCTCGGTGCGCTTGAGATGCGCGATCTGGTCGAGGCTGATGCTGCGGCCGTCGGCTAGACCCAGGCGCAGCGCCTGCAGCGCGTCGGGCGCATTGCGCAGCGCTTCCGGACCGCGCAGCTGCAATGGCACGCGGCGGCCCTGCTGCTGCAAGGTGCCGATGACCTCGCCCTCGAGCTGGGTGCGCAGCAGCATGGCGATGTCGTCCGCGGTCAGGCCGAAGCGCGCAGCGGCGTCACGGTCGATTTCCGCCTGCAGATACTGCACACCGTCGTTCTTCTGCGTGTAGACGTCGCTTGCGCCCGGTACCGCTTGGATCGTGGCGGCAATCTCGCCGGCGAGCCGGTTGAGGGTGGCGAGATCCGTGCCGAAGATCTTGATCGCGACGTCGCCGCGCGAACCGGTGAGCATTTCCGACACACGCATGTCGATCGGCTGGGTGAAATTGTAGGCGATGCCCGGAAACTCCTCCAGCACCGTGCGGATTTCATCGATCAGCCATTCCTTGTCGGGCTTGCGCCACGCGTCCTTCGGCTTCAACACGAGGAACGAATCGGTGTCATTCAGGCCCATGGGGTCGAGGCCCAGTTCGTCGGCGCCCACGCGGGCGACGATGCGCTCGATCTCCGGAACCTGCTTGAGCAAGGCCTGCTGCACGCGCAGATCCTGCGCGACGGACTCCTCGAGACTGATCGACGGCAGCTTCTCCAGCTGCACCAGGATGTCGCCTTCGTCCATCACCGGCATGAAGGTCTTGCCGATGAACGGATACACCGCGACGGCAGCGAGCACCAGCGCCGCGGCGGTGGCATAGACGCGTTTCGGGTGGGCCAGCGCGTGGTTGAGCAGCGGCGCATACACCGCCTGCGCGCGGCGCAGCAGCCACGGATCGCCATGCCCCGCGCGCTTCAGCAGCATGAGCGCCAGCGCCGGAATGACCGTGAACGCCAGCAGCAGCGAGGCGGCGAGCGCGAACACGATGGTGAGCGCGACCGGGGCGAACAGCTTGCCCTCCAGCCCCTGCAGCGTGAGCAGCGGCAGGAACACGATGGCGATGATGGCAATGCCCGACGCCACCGGGCGCGCCACTTCGTGTACCGCCCACAGCACCTGCTGCAGCGACCGGACTTCGGTGTCCTGCGGATCGTGTCCGAGATGGGCGACGACGTTCTCGACCACCACCACCGCGGCGTCGACCAGCAGGCCGATCGCGATCGCCAGCCCCCCCAGGCTCATGAGGTTGGCCGACAGGCCGAACTGGCGCATGAGCACGAACGTCGCCAGCACCGACAGCGGCAGGATCAGCGCGACGACGGCGGCAGCGCGCAGGTTGCCGAGAAACAGCAGCAGCAGGATCACCACCAGCACGGCGGCTTCGAGCAGTGCACGGCTCACCGTGCCGATGGCACGGTCGACCAGCTTCGCGCGGTCGTAGAACGGCGAGATGGTGACGCCTTTCGGCAGGGTCGCCTGGATTTCCGCGAGACGCGCCTTGACGTTGTCGATGAGCACACCGGCGTTCACCCCCTTCAGGCCGATCACCAGTCCCTCGACCGCCTCGCCGCGCCCGTTCTCGGTCACCGCGCCATAGCGGGTCAGCTCGCCGATTTCGACCTGCGCGACGTCGCCGACGGTGACGACGACGCCGTCCACGGCGCGGATGCCGATGCGGCGGATGTCCTCCAGCGAGGCGACGCCAGCGTTGACGCGCACCACCCAGGTTTCCTCGCCCTCGTTGACCCGACCGGCGCCGTCGTTGCGGATATTGGCTTCCAGCGCCGCGCGCAGGTCGGCGTAGGTGATGCCGCGTGCCGCCAGCGCAGCGGGGTCGGGGCTGACCGTGAACGTCGTCACCCGGCCGCCGAGCGCATTGACGTCGGCCACGCCCGGCAGTGAACGCAGTTGCGGACGAATCGTCCAGTCGAGCAGGCTGCGTTTCTCCGCGAGCGACAGCGGCCCCTCGATGGTGAACATGAACAGATCCGAGAGCGGCGTGGAGATCGGCGCAAGTCCACCCGACACGTTGGCCGGCAGGTCGCCCTTGACGTTGGCGAAGCGCTCGGCGACCTGCTGGCGCGCCCAGTAGATGTCGGTGCCTTCCTCGAAATCGACGGTGATGTCGACCAGCGCGTTCTTCGACAGGCTGCGCAGAATGGTCTGGTGCGGAATGCCGAGCAGTTCGGTCTCCACCGGCTGGGTGATGCGCGCCTCCACCTCCTTCGGCGTCATGCCGGGCGCCTTCAGGATCAGCTTGACCTGAGTGGTCGAGACATCGGGAAAGGCGTCGATGGGAAGCGACTGGAAAGCACGGATGCCAAGGGCGGCAAGCAGCAATGCGAAGAACAGGACCGCCCAGCGGCGCACCAGCGCGATTTCGATCATGGCATTGAACATCGCTTACTCCCCAAGCCAGCGGGCCTTCAAGGCCGCCACACCACGTACCGCGACACGGGCGCCGGCGGCAAGGCCACTGACTTCCGCCTGCTCGGCGTTGCGCCGCAGCAGCGTCACCGGCGTGGGCATGAAGCCCTGCGCGGTTTCGACGAACACGTGCGGCGCGGTACCTTTCCACACCAGGGCGACTGCCGGCACCACCGCTCCCTGCGCGGCGCTCGTCCCCACGAGCGCCGCCTGCACCGACTGGCCGGGACGCAGCAGGCGCTGGGGATCGGTGAGGCTGGCGCGCACCAGTACGCTCTGCGCCGCATTGAGCTGCGGCAAGAGCGCGATGACGCGGCCACTCGCCTCCTGCCCGCCAAGCGTCACACGCTGACCGACCGCGACCTGTCGCGCCTGCGCGGTGCTCAGGGGAATCTCCAACGCGAGCTGCGACGGATCCACGAGCTTCATCAGCGCCATGCCGGCGTCGACGCGCAGGCCGGGCTCGGCGGTGGTTTCCGACACCGCGCCGGCGATGGGCGCAACCAGGGTGATGGCGCTGCCGGCAACCTTGCCCTGCCCAAGCCAGGCCAGCGCCTGCTGCGCTGCGGCAAGGCCGGCGTGCGCCGCCTGGGCTTCGGTGCGCGTGGCACGCAGGCGCGCCTCGGCGATGAGTCCCTCGGCGAACAGCTTTTCGTCGCGTGCGGCATTGTCGGCGGCGAGCTGCGCGCGCAGGCGCGCCTGCGTCAGCGTGTTGCGGGCGTCCGCGAGGCCGGGCATCGACAGGGTGACGAGTGGCGCGCCGCGCTTCACGCTGTCGCCCGCCTGCACGTGCAGCTGCGTCACCAGCGCCGCGCCGGCCGCCGCCACCACCCGCACACCCGTCGGTGCGGCGACGACCCGCGCAGGATAGGTGAGCGCCGGCCCCTCGGCCTGCGCCTGCGCGGCCTCGCTGGCGATGCCCAGATTCTGCTTCTGCGCCGGGGTAAACGGCAGGACGTCGGCCGCCAGGGCAGGCAGGGTGCCTGCCAGGCTCAAGGCCAGCAGACTCCGGGAAAGGGTGGCAGCAAGCATGGGAAAACTCCAGAAGGAAAATGCAAAGATGACTGCGGGTATTTTGCCCGTGGACGCTTAAGGAAAGATTAAGTCAAGTGCATGGACGGTTTCCAATACCGGACCATGCCTCCATTGTAAGGTGTGGGTTAAGGCAGGTTTAAGGCAGGCCGCCGACAATGCAATCCTCCCAACCACGCAAGGAGGCTGCCATGTCTGCTACCAAACTCAGCCCGCATCGGGTCTATGACCCGCTGCTGCGGACACTGCACTGGACTATCGCCCTGTCGGTGGTCACACTGGTCGCGACCAGCCAGCTCGCCGACGCGTTCGAACACAGCGCGGCCGAAACGACGCTGTGGAATGCGCATCTCGTCACCGGCTATGTCTTCGTCGCGGCGCTGCTGGCGCGCCTGCTGTGGGGTGTGGTCGGCCCGGCAAGCGCACGCTGGAGCGACCTGTGGCACCCCGCGGCGTGGCGCGACCTGTTCCGCCTGCACCTGCCGGTATCACATCGCGCCGGCCACGACCCCGTCGCCAGCCTCGGTTACCTGTTCGCGTATCTGGTCATGGCAGTGATGGCAGTCACCGGCATCGGGCTTGCCGCCATCGAGTTCGAAGCGGGTCCGCTCGTCCCGTGGCTCGCTGGGGCGAAGGGCTTCGAGGACTTGCTGGAGGAGCCGCACGAAGCCGGCTTCGCGCTGCTGCTGATCTTCATCGGTCTGCATCTCGCGGCGCTCGCGTTCCACCATTGGCGCGGCGAACGTGTCGCGCAAAGCATGATCACCGGCAAGCAGTATCTCGATCCGGAACGGGCAATCCGCCATGATCATTGATGCGTCCGCAATCTGGCTCAAGGGCGGTCAGGATTTCAACCTGCCGCTCTGCCACGGACACCGCCGGAGATTGCGTAACCGACGTCCATGCTCCGCCCCACACGCGTTGCAGGGGGGCACCCGCCTTGTCGTGGCTGCACAGACTGATATCCTGTGCCTTGCGACGGGCCGCGTCACCCACCGCGGCGAGGCCGCGCCAGGCACCCGCCCGAACGCGCCATTGACCGCCTCCTACGCCCGTTTCCAGGATCATGCGCATACTGCTGGTTGAAGACGACACCCTGCTCGGTGATGGCCTGCAGGCGGGCCTCGCACAATCCGGCTTCACCGTCGACTGGGTGCGCGACGGCGAAGCCGCGGTCGCGGCGCTGGCGGCGGAGGGCTTCGCCGCGCTGGTGCTCGACCTCGGACTGCCGAAGCGCGACGGGCTGTCGGTGCTGCGCTGGCTGCGCGAACGCCGCGATGCCACGCCCGTGCTCATCCTCACCGCACGCGACCGCGTCGAGGACAAGGTGCAGGGGCTCGACCTGGGCGCCGACGACTACGTGCTCAAGCCTTTCGATCTGGACGAGGTGGCGGCACGCCTGCGCGCGCTGGTACGCCGCGCGCACGGCCGCCCGGAGCCCCTGCTCACGCTCGGCACAATCGAACTCAACCCGGCCGCGCGCACGGTGACGTGCGGCGGTCAGGGGGTCGAGCTCACTGGACGCGAATTCGACCTGCTGCATGTATTGATGCAGAACGCCGAGCGCGTACTCACGCGGCGCGCGCTGGAGGAGCAGCTGTATTCCTGGAACGACGCGGTCGACAGCAACGCGCTCGAGGTCCACATCCATCACCTGCGCCGCAAGCTCGGCAGCGAGTTCATCCGCACCGTGCGCGGCGTCGGCTACATGGCAACCGTCCAGCCGGCCGGGGCATGAGCACGCCTCCCGGGTACTCGCTGCGGCATCGGCTGGTGTGGCTGCTGACCGGCGCCCTCGCCGCCATCTGGCTGTTCGCTGCGCTCATCGCCTACCAGCGTGCCCACCACGAAGCCGACGAAATGCTCGATACGCAGTTGATGCAGCTCGCCGAAACCCTGCTTGCCATCGTCGAAGGCGGCGACGTCAAGGACTTCGTCAAGGAACTCCACGAAAACGGCCACGCCCACACGGTACCGATCGCTTTCGAGGTCTGGCGCGAGCGCCATCACCGCATGCAGCGGCTGGTGGTCTCGGCCGGACATTCGGGGTTCGCCGCCGAAATACACGCGGGCTTCAGCGAGATCGCGCACCGCGGCGAGCGCTGGCGGGTCTATGCAGTCACCGGCAAGGATGCCGAGTATCGGGTGGTGGTCGGTCACGCGCACGCCGCACGCGAACGGCTGGCGCGTGAAATCGGCTTTTCCGTGCTCGCCCCCGGCGCGGTCGCGTTGCCCTTGATGGCGTTCGCCGTGTGGTGGGGGGTGGGGCGCAGCCTGCGCCCGGTCGATGCCGCTGCACGCGAGGTCGCGGCGCTCGATCCGCAGCAACTGGCGCCGCTCGACGAGCGCGCACCGCTGCCGAGCGAGATCGCGCCGCTGCGCAGCGCGCTCAATGCGCTGATCGGGCGCGTCAACGCGGCGTTCGAGAGCGAGCGGCGCTTCACCGCCGACGCCGCGCACGAACTGCGCACGCCGCTGGCGGCCCTGAAAGTGCAGGCGCAGGTCGCACTGCGCGCGCAGGACGACGCGGGGCGCCAGCGCGCACTGACGCAGGTGACCGCAGGTGTCGATCGCATGACCCACCTGGTCGAGCAACTGCTCACGCTGGCACGCGTCGACCCGGCCAACGCGCACCCCGCCGCAACGTTCGTCGATCCGGCGGAAACCGTCGCAACGGTGTGCGCCGAGCTGCTGCCGCTGGCACGGCAGCACGACCAGACACTGGAAGCCGAGCTGGCGGCAGGCTGTCGCATCGCGGTCAATCCCGGCTGGCTGTCGATCGCCGTGCGCAACCTTGTCGACAACGCATTGCGTTACGCCGGGGCCCATGCGCGCATCGTGGTCAGCGTCGTGCGCGTCGCCGACGACGGTCCCGGCGTGCCGGCCGACGAACGCGCGCGGCTCACCGCACGCTTCGTGCGTGGCGAATCCGACAGCGAGGGCTGCGGACTCGGGCTGTCGATCGTCGCCCGCATTGCCGCGCTGTCGCACGCGCGCCTCGCGCTCGGCGAAGGCCTGCCACGCGCCGACGGTGGCCACGGGCTTGCCATCAGCCTGCACTTTCCATCGGCCGGCTGAGGGGCTTCGACCGCGCCGGCAGGCCTTCGCCGCTGCGGTTCAGCGCTTGTAGCCGGGTCCCATGCCGCCGCCCGGCCCCATGCCGCTACCGCGACCCTTGTCCAGCGGCGGCACCTCGGGCAGGGTCTTGCCCTGCGCCGCCGCGCGCTCCTGCATCAGCTTGTGGTGCTCCAGGCGGAATGCCTCGCGCTCTTCCACGGTCTTCAGGGAACGCATTTTCACGTGATAGTCGTGGCGTTCCTGCGCGGACATCAATTCGGACCCGTAGACGACGTCGGGTGCCGCATCGGCAGCGTGGGCATTGAACGCAAGGCCCATGACCAGGGCGCAGGCCAGGGTGGACAGACGTTTCATCGCATGCTCCTCGTGCGGGGGCATTGAACAAGCCGCCGACCCGGCCCCGGGACGAATGCGGCGACGCACACATCGACCGTTCTCCGCACGACACCTCTTGTTGCGGAATCATCCTATAAACCGCAGTTGGACGCGCCCGATGGTGCGTCGGATCGCGTGGCTGCCGCGAAGCAACGACGCCGCAGGCCGGGGCCTGCAAGGAGGCGCGAGAGCGGAGTCGTTGCCGCGTAAGCGGCTTTACGAATCCGGCCTGCCCCTTGCGGGTGCAAAGGCAGGCGCGTGAGCCGGCGTGCCAGCGGGTGCGTAGCGGACTCACCTGACAGGTGAAGGCAAACGAAGGCGGACTTTTCAGTATTCATGCGGCGTTGGTGAATGTATCAAGCGGTCAACTGCGGTATTTAGGATCATTCGCCACGCGACTCAGGATCGCCGCTTGCGAGGTTCGTAATGCACCACGGCGCGCATGATTTCAGAGTAGGGAAACGCGCCCACCGTTCCCCAGCGCTCGATGCCGCGCAGCACGCTCGCACCGACGTCGGTGGCCGCATCGCCCGCCTCGCCCAGCGCCGCCCCCAGGCCACGCACCCCGCCACACTGGGCGCGGATTTCCTTGCCGAACGGCCACGCCGTGCCGGCCTGCATCTTCAAGGCGAACTGTGCGTTGACGTGAAGATCCTGGTGAAATTCCATGCAGTGCACACGTGTGGCCGGATCGCCGCAGGAAATGGCTTCGCGCTCGGCAAGATTCAGGCGCAGCGCCCGGTTGCAGTCGACGCAGCGTGACAGCAGCGCGCGCTCGAAGGGGCACGGGTACGCGATGTGTTCGCTGCGCGCCTGATGATAGGCGCCCTCGTTGTATCCGGACATGGCGCGGTCGCTCCGGAGTTGCCGCCGGCCCTACCAGTCGTCGCCGGCGAGGCTCGGATCGAGATCGCGCTCGGCGCCGAGCGTTTCCTGCGCGGCAAGCTCGTTGTCGGCGAAGATCATCTTGTAGCGGTCGCCGGATTTCGGATCGAGCGTCTTGCGCAATGCATTGACCTGAGCCTTGGCATCCTTGAAGCCCGCCCACTCGCCCTGCTTTTCCAGCACCTTGAACATGCCGATCCGGAACACGTAATAGGGCATATAGAATCCTACCTCCTCAGCTCAATCTGCCGTGGCACTGCTTGTACTTTTTGCCCGACCCGCACGGACAGGGGTCGTTGCGACCGACCTTGGGGAAGGCGGACGCCGGCGTGGCGGCGTCGCGTTCGGCTTCGGTGAAGTCCCGGCCTTCATCATACTCGCTGTGCTGGTACTGTACGTTGGAAGGTTCGTGCGGCTCGACCGCCTGCACTTCCTCCGGTGCGCGGATCTGCACCGTCGTGGTGATCTGCGTGACCTCGGCCTTGATCGCGGTGAGCATGGCGGCGAACAACTCGAACGCCTCGCGCTTGTATTCCTGCTTCGGCTGTTTCTGCGCGTAGCCACGCAGGTGGATGCCCTGGCGCAACATGTCCAGTGCGGACAGGTGCTCGCGCCAGTGGGTATCGAGGCTCTGCAGCATCACCGCGCGCTCGAACTGGCGCAGCCCTTCGTCGCCGACGAGCGCTTCCTTCTCCGCGTAGACAGCATCGGCGGCCTGGCAAATCTTCTTGCGCAGGCCTTCCTCGTTGAGCGTGGCGTCGTCCTTCAGCCACTGCGCAAGCGGGACATCGAGGGTGAACTGCGCGGCCAGCACCTTCTCCAGACCGGCCACGTCCCACTGCTCCTCCATGCTGCCCGGGACGATGTGCAGGCTGATGGCATCGTTCAGCACGTCGTCGCGCATGGCGCGGATGGTGTCAGCGATGTTCTCACTCGCCAGCAGTTCGTTGCGCTGCTCGTAGATGACGCGGCGCTGGTCGTTGGAGACGTCGTCGTATTCGAGCAGTTGCTTGCGGATGTCGAAGTTGCGTTGCTCGACCTTGCGCTGCGCGTTCTCGATCGCGCGCGTCACCCACGGATGCTCGATCGCCTCGCCCTCGGGCATCTTCAGGCGATTCATGATCGCGGCGACGCGATCGGAGGCGAAGATGCGCAGCAACGGGTCTTCCAGCGAAAGGAAGAAACGGCTGGAACCGGGGTCGCCCTGGCGCCCGGAACGACCGCGCAACTGGTTGTCGACACGCCGCGACTCGTGGCGCTCGGTACCGATGATGTGCAGGCCCCCAGCCGCGAGCACGGCGTCGTGCCGTTCCTGCCAGGCGTTTTTCAGCGCGCCGATGCGCGCATCCTTGTCGGTGTCGCTCAATGACTCGTCGGCGCGGAGGGCGTCGATTTCTTTCTGGATATTGCCGCCCAGCACGATGTCGGTGCCGCGCCCCGCCATGTTGGTGGCGATGGTGATCGCGCCGGGCAGGCCGGCCTGTGCGACGACCTCGGCCTCGCGTGCGTGCTGCTTGGCATTGAGCACGTTGTGCGGCAGGCCGGCCTTTTTCAACTCGGCGGACAGGTGCTCGTTCGCCTCGATCGAGGTGGTGCCGACCAGCACCGGTTGGCCGCGCTCATGGCAGGCGCGAATATCGTTGATCACCGCCTGGTCGCGCTCCTTCGCGGTACGGTACACCTGGTCGTGCTCGTCCTTGCGGACCATCGGCCGGTGGGTGGGGATGACCACCGTTTCCAGACCGTAGATGCTCTGGAATTCGAAGGCCTCGGTGTCGGCGGTGCCGGTCATGCCCGAGAGCTTCTCGTACATGCGGAAGTAGTTCTGGAAGGTGATCGACGCCAGCGTCTGGTTCTCCTTCTGGATCGCCACGCCTTCCTTCGCCTCCACCGCCTGATGCAGGCCCTCGGACCAGCGCCGCCCGCTCATCAGGCGTCCGGTGAACTCGTCGACGATGATGACCTCATCATTCTGCACCACGTAGTGCTGATCCCTGAAGAACAGCGCATGCGCGCGCAGGGCGGCATACACGTGATGCATGAGCATGATGTTGGACGCGTCGTACAGGCTGCCGCCCGGGGCGAGCAGGCCCATTTCGGTGAGGATCTCCTCGATCTTCTCGTGGCCGGCTTCGGAAAGCAGCACCTGGCGCGATTTCTCATCCACCGAGTAGTCGCCTGCGGATTCCTCGTCCTTCTGCCGCGTGAGCCGTGGCGGGACGAGATTCACCTGCTGGTACAGCGCGGTGTTCTCCTCCGACTGGCCGGAGATGATGAGCGGCGTGCGAGCCTCATCGATGAGGATGGAGTCGACCTCGTCGATCACGCAGAAGGCGAGCGGGCGCTGCACCTTCTCGCCCATCTGGTACACCATGTTGTCGCGCAGGTAGTCGAAGCCGTATTCGTTATTGGTGCCGTAGGTGATGTCGGCAGCATACGCGGCCTGCTTGGCGTCGTGTGGCATCTGCGACAGATTCACACCTGTGGTCAGGCCGAGAAAGCCGTACACGCGGCCCATCCATTCGGCGTCGCGGCTGGCCAGATAGTCGTTCACCGTCACCACGTGCACGCCCTTGCCGGCCAGCGCGTTGAGATAAGCGGGCAATGTGGCCATCAGCGTCTTACCCTCGCCGGTGCGCATCTCGGCGATCTTGCCGGCGTGCAGCACCATGCCGCCGACCATCTGCACGTCGTAGTGACGCAGGCCCAGCACGCGCTTCGCCGCCTCGCGTACCGTCGCGAAGGCTTCCGGCAGGAGCTGATCGAGCGTCTCGCCTTTGGCCAGGCGTGCCTTGAATTCGGTCGTCCTGGCGGCCAGTTCGGCATCGGAGAGTTGCTCCAGCGCCGGCTCCAGCGCATTGATCGCCTTGACCTTTTGCAGGTATTGTTTGACCAGCCGGTCGTTGCGGCTGCCGAAGACTTTCTTGAACAGGGATTGCAGCATGGGGAATCCGGAATGCCCGCAGGGCGCGGTAAATCTTTGAATCTTAACATAGCAGGCCGACCGGCCGTGACGCCCGCATGAGTGCCGCCCGTCTCGCCGAGCTGCTCGCTCGCGGGCTGCCGCAAGGGGTCGCGGCGCGCGCGCAGGCGCTGCTGCGCGTGCAGGCTGCGCTCGACCGCGCGCTGCCCGCCGCGCTCGCCGGCCACGTGCGGGTGATGCAGCTGGAGCAGCGCACGCTCGCGCTCGGCTGCGACAGCGGCGCGGTCGCCAGCCGGCTGCGCCACGACAGCGCAACGCTCATCGAAAAGCTGGAGGGGCTGGGCGTTGGCGTCGATCACCTGCGCGTCAGCGTCGACCCCGACCTGCTGGCGCGCTATGCCCCGCCCGTCGACAAGCCCGGCGTGCCGGCCGCCGCGCTGGACAGTCTCGCCCATCTGAACGCCGACATCGAGGACGGCCCGCTGAAGGAGGCGCTTACCCGCCTGCTGCGCCATCATGCCCCGCGCCGCTGATCGCCCGGCCGGACGCATTTTCCTGCTGAGTCACATGCGCGCCTACACCAGTCTGGTGGGGCATCTGCTCGGATCGCACCCGGAGATCGACGGCTATTACGAGATGCATCTGGGCTATGCCTCGCCCGCGGACCTGGAAACCCAGCGGCAGCGCTACTGCGAGCACGATCGCCTGAAGCCGGGCAGCTGTTATCTGTTCGACAAGCTGCTGCACAACGATTACCCCCTCGCCCTCGACTACCTCGACGCAACGCCGCTGGTCGTACTGACATCGCTGCGCCCGCCCGCGCCGACGCTGCGCAGCATCGTCGACCTGTTCGCGCGCAAGCCCGGGCGCGACCCCTATGCCGACCCGGCCGGCGCGGCAGCGTATTACATCGCGCGCCTGCGCACACTCGCCGCGTTCGCCGAACGCCATGCCGGACGCTTTCATTATTTCGATGCGCCACTGGTGCTCGACGACAGCGCGCGCCTGCTCGACACCCTGGGTACGTGGCTGCAACTTGGCTCGCCGCTGGCGCAGCACTACCGGACCTTCGCCCGCACCGGCGAGGCCGGCGCTGGCGATTCCTCGCCCGCCATCGCCAGCGGGCGCATCGTGCGCGCGCCGATCCGCTCCGCACAACCCGCGCTCGATGCCGCCCTGCTGCAGCAGGCGCAGGCGGCCTACGCGGACTGCCGCGCGCGGCTCATCACGCACGCCGCGGCGGCGCTCACCGGCTGATCGCAGGCGGCCCGCCACGGCCGACCACGCGATCCCACACCGCACGCTCGGCACGGTAATGCGTCAGGGCATCGACGATCTGCCGGCGCCGCGCCTCACGGTGCGCAGGCGAACGAATCTTTCGCCAGGCGGGTGCATCATCGCCGAAATTCGCCGCGATATTGCGCAGGAAGCGCGCGAGCGCAGCGAGTGCGGGTGCCTCGCGCCAGGCGGCGGGTGGTGCGGCAAGCCAGCGCTCCAGCCCGGCGCGGCGCGCGTTCACCGCAGCGTGTTTGGCGCTGTACAGATCGAGCAGTTCGTCTTCCACCCGCGCCACCACCGCCGCCACCGCCGGCGCATCGACAAGGGCTGCGAGATCGCGCCGCTTCAGCCATTCGACCACGGAAAACAGCATGACGTCGCCAAAGAACTGACGCTCGAATTCGTCGGCGATGTCGACGCTGGCGTCGTCGCGCTGCGCCACGCCGGGGCGGAACTCGCCGTGCAGCGTGGCGGCGGCGAGGCGGCCGTGCAGCATGGGCAGGTTCGCCGAGGCGAAGCGCGCGCCGATCTCCGCCTGGATCAGGCGTCCCGCGGTGGGGCCCGACATGCGCAGGCGCAGGTGGCCGAAGGGGATGATGTAGCGCAGTCCGGTGAAATCGACGATGTAGTTGCCCGGATACACGGTGCGTGCGGGCGTGTGCGCGAGGAAGGAGCCGCTGTACTGGAACAGGGTGCGGCGCGTCGGATGCTCGCCGAAGAAGAATGCACCGAGGCGCGCCGCGAAGTGGTCGAAGCACGCGGCGTGGTCATGCGGCCCCTGCAGCGGGCAGCGATATTCGCAAGGCGTCGCGGCGCCATCGAAGCCGAACAGTGCGGCGAGGTCGTGATACACCGCATCACCCGCCGGCGGTGCACTGGCCGCGTGGAAGCTGCACGCGGCGTGCGGGTCGCATGTGCCGATGCGCTCGACGAAAGCTGCCAGGTCATCGAGAAAATTCGCCGCCATCACCGCCGGCGACACCGGCGGGTCGCCGACCAGTTTGCCGGTCAGGACGTTCACCTCGCCGCTCGTGAAAATGCGGTCGATATAGTGGAAATAATTGAGCGCGGCGAATGCCTGCTCGCCCGTTGCCGTCTGGCGGTTGACCAGGAAGGACTGGTCGCTGTCGACGAGATAGTAGAGCGTCGACTCGGGCTCGCGCGCGACCTGCAGCATCTTCAGGTAGCACAGGTTGCGGTTCGCCGCCTGACCCTTGCGGTGAAAGCGCTCCGCCGGCTGAGTGGTGAGCAGGCGTCCCAGCGCCACGCGTTCGGCCGCGGGAATCGATTGCAATAGCGCGTACTGTTCCGGCAGGTCGAAATGCACGACATCGAGCCCCTGCTCGCGGTAGGTGGCGACCAGCGCGCGATGTGCCGCGACCGCCGCGGGCGTGCCGCTGTCCTCGGCAACCACCACGGTGAACGCCTCCCAGCGCCCGTCGGCGTTCTGCCCGCCATAGCCGTACAGACGGCACTGCTGGAGGATGCTCTCCAGGCAGTTCTGCAGGTGCGCCGGGCGGTCGGCGACCGGAATGCCCAGCACGAAGCGGCGCAGTTTGCGTCCGCCGTGTGTGGCGATGAGCGCCTGCTGTTCGCGGGACAGTGCCTGACAGGTGGCGAGCCAACAGGCGAAGCCGGCATCGTCCGCCGCCCACATGCGCGCCTCGATCTGGGGATAGAGCGCATCGTAGACGGCGAGCAGCGCGGAGTCATCGACAGGCCCGCCGGCGAATCCGGGATGCGAGTCGAGAAGGGCACGCAGAACGGGCGTGTCGAAGCAAGGCATGAAAAGCGCGGGAAGGCGAAAGACGAGAGCGAATGCTAGCCGAGAATCCGCGCCATGCGTCCGTCATCCCCCGCCGCGACGGCAAATCCGACTTGAACGGTCAGGTTTTTGGACTAAGTTTAAATTTCTTCAGCCCATTCGGAGGTATGCCATGTCCGAGCAAATCCAGATCAGTGTCGACCGCGATGTCTACGAACGCCTGCTGCTGCTGATGGTGCCGCCCATCAGCGACGCCAACGCCGTGATCCGTTCGCTCCTGCATCATGACGGCCGCACCAGCGACGCGGCCAGGATGACCGCGAACGCGGGGCGCCACTTCACCTACGCGGAGGAGCTCGAACGCGCGCGCATGGGAATTTACGAAGGCGGCGGCAACACCTGAGCCCGCCGCGCGGCACCCCGAAGGGTGGCGCGCAACACGGTCAGACCTTGCCGTTGCGGCGCACCGCCATCCAGCCGACCAGGCCGAGCCCCGCGGCGAACAGCAGGTAGGCCTGCGGTTCCGGAACCGGCGTGGTGACGATGGCGAGCCCGGTGAACTTCTTCTCGATGAAGGCCGCGTCACCCAGCATCAGGCTGCGCGCGAGCAGGATGTTTTCGATGGTGACATTGACGTGGCTGATCGCGCCGTCCGCCCCGCCCCATCCGCTCGCGGGCAGTGTCAGGCTGGCCGACGCATCCCAGTTGGTGGTTGCGAATGCGCCGAAGCTCGTCACCGCAGTCAGCGGCTGGCTGGCCGCGATGCTGGCGGTCAGCGCGGGCGCCAGCGGCGTCTCCAGGTCGAATACGCGCACCTGTCCGCCCACGGCCACCGCACTGCTGGAACCGAGGTTGTAATAATCGCCTGCCTCGTCGAGCGTGACCCCGGCGATCATGTATCCCGGATTGGCGCTGACCTGGACGTTGAAAGTCTGGCTCGCCGACACGATCCCGGCACTGTTGAACGCCTGCGCCTTGAAGTTCGTCGGCGTAAAGACCAGCGCATCGCCGACGACGCCGGGGGCGCCGAACAATCCGGCGAGCGCGTCGTCGAACGTGAAGCTGACGGTGGTGCCACTCACCGTGACCGGAACGGCTGCCGCGGCGCCGCCCCACGATGCCGCCGCCAGGCCGAGCGCGACGGCCCCGGCGGACTTGGCGATATTCTGAAACATGGTCTCTACTCCTGCACTTTGAAGTCAAAAAACATCCGCGCCCTGCCGCGCTCCGCGCACGGGTCGGCGCTTGGTATCGGTATCGGATGCGCTGCGGCCTCTCGTTTATGTCACCGACAAGAAGGCCGCGCGGAATTATGCAACAGGCATGCCGATTTGGTGCATGCGTTGACAAGCTAATGATTATTTGACGATTTTTTCTTGGGCGCGATCCACAATGGAGAAGATTTCCATCAAGACCTCGACTCAGTGTAAAGAAATCCGACAGAATTCTGCGGTGCGCGGCGTCATGAAGTCGCGGTCGGAGTGAATGGCCCCCAGCGCTTCCTCAAGCGGTGCTGCAGCTGGGCATCCGCCGGTCGCTGGCGTCGAGCCAGTCCACACAGGATTCCGCCGGCATGGGGCAGGCGATGAAATAACCCTGTGCCATGCCGCAGCCGAGCGACTGCAGGCGCGCGTAGGTCTGTGCATCCTCGACGCCCTCGGCCACCACGTCGAGTGCGCGATGGCGAGCGAGCTCGACGACGGCGCGGATGATCGCGGCGTCACCGGTATCGGAGGCGACATCGCGGACGAACGAGCGGTCCACCTTGATCTCGGTCACCGGCAGGCGCTTCACGTAGGCGAGCGACGAATGGCCGGTGCCGAAATCGTCGATCGACAACCCGACACCGTGCGCGCGCAGCTGCTCGAGCACCTCGATCGTGCGCTCGGGATCGGCCATCACCGCGGACTCGGTCAGCTCCAGCACCAGTGCGGCAGGGTCGAATTGCCAGCGCGCCAGCACCTGTTTCACCTCTTCGCACAGATCGCCGTCGTGCAGGTTGACCGCGGACAGGTTGACCGCAACGCCGATATCGTGGCCGCGCTTGCGAAAACCGGTGCAGTCCTGCACCGCGCGATCGAGCACCCAGGCCGTGAGGGCGCGAATCTGCCCGGTCTGCTCGGCGAGCGGAATGAATTCGTCCGGCGGCACCGTGCCGAGTTCGGGATGACGCCAGCGCACCAGCGCTTCGGTGCCGCACACCCTGCCACTGCGCAGATCGATCTTCGGCTGGTAATGCAGAACCAGCTGGCCGCCGCCGATGGCCTCGCGCAGGTCGCGTTCGAGTGTGAGCCGGCGCAGGCTGTTGGCGTCGAAACCCGCATCGTAGACGACATGCCCGGCCCGCGTCTGCTTGGCCTTGTACATGGCGACGTCGGCGCGCCGCATCAGGTCGTTGACGCTGGTGCCGTGCTGCGGATGCAGCACGATGCCAATGCTCGCGCCGACGCGCAGCTGATGGCCACCCACGGCAAACGGCGTTTCCATCGCCTGTCCGAGACGGCGGGCGACCCCCGTCGCGGCCGCGCTGTCGGCGACGGTGGGCAGGAGCACGGCGAATTCGTCACCGCCCAGACGCACGATCAGGTCGGCCTCGCGACCCGCCACACCGGGGCCCGCGGGCGTCTCGCCGCGCAGTGCGCCCTGCAGGCGCGTGGCGACGGCCTTCAGCAGCAGGTCGCCAACCGAATGGCCGAGCGTCTCGTTGACGAACTTGAAGCGGTCGATGTCCATCAGCAGCACCGCAAAGGGCGAGGAGCCCTCGCGCGACGGCCGCAGCTGGGCATACAGGCGCTCCTGCAGCCGGTTGCGGTTGGGCAGTCCGGTGAGCGGATCGGTGAACGCCATGGTTTCCAGCGTGCCGTAAAGCTCGCCGAGTTCGTCGTTCATGTCGTTGAAACTGCGCGCCAGCGCGCGGATCTCGCTGCTGCCACCGACGTGAAGGGGCTGGCCCAGCAGGGCACGGTTCGTGCCGATCTGCTGTAGGCGGTCGGTCAGCACGCGCAGCGGCTGCAGGGTGGTGCGGCGCAGCACCCACAGCACCAGCCCGACGGCGGCGAGCGTCACCGCCGCTCCGGCCGCCATCACCATGAAACGCACACGCGGCAGGTAGCCCATGAGGGCCTGCACGTTCTCGACCGCCGCGACGGACACCAGCGGCCGGCCGTCGATGCCATCGAGCACGTGTTGCGCAGCGATGGTGCCGGCCGACGCCGGGTCGGCCGACCAGCCCTGTGAGCGGTAAAGGGTGGCGCCGGCAACCGTCCGGATCGCGACCGGCATGCCGAGCATGCGTTCCATCTCCGCCAGATTGTGTACCGGGTCGGTGACGACGACGACGTAGCCCTTCAGGCGCAGCCCGCCGATCGGATGGATCACCGCAAAATAGGGCTGGCGCGCGTGTTCGCACAACCCGGACAGCAGCTTCATCCGGTCCGGACCGCTGCGCGCGCGAGCGCGCTGGAGCAACGGCACGCAGGCGTCGCCCGTATCCGGCGCCCGGGTATCGCGGCGCCGCGCGACCGGTGCGAACTCGGGGCCGTAGACCGCCAGTTCCTTCAGCTTGAGCATGCCGGTGGTCACGTAGTAATCGTGGAACTGGTCGTCCATGATGCGCGCGAGCGCCATCGTGTCGCGTGCCTGGAACGCCTGCTGGAAGGCCGTCCCCGACTGCAGCGATGCCGCGAGGTCGCCCGCGCGATGCGCAAGATCAGCCAGAAGGTCCTCGGCCTTGAGATGGATCAGCCGCTCCATCGCCTGGCGCTGGTTGGCGTAAGCGTGGCTGCGATGCACTTCGCCACTGACCCAGGCCTGCGCGAGGGCGAGCACGCCCATGAAGCCGACGATGAGGCCGAAAATGCTGCGAAGGGACAGGGCTGGCGTGCGCATGGGGGAAGTTCAGTGCTTCACGTAGGGATAGCCTTTCTCCCGCCACTCCTCGAAACCGCCACGAAACCAGTACAGCTTGCGGTAGCCGCACTGCTGCGCGAGGATGATCGCCTTGGCGCTGCGGCCGCATTTGACGCCGTTGCAGTAGAACAGCGCCGGGGTGTCCTTCTTCGGGATGACCCGGGCGAGCGCCGGACAATCGGTGTGGATGTCGGGCAGGCTGACGGAACCCTCGATATACCCCTGGGCACGTCCCGAGGAAGGCCCGTCGGCGAGGCGGGAATCGACGATCACCAGCCCGGGAGTCGACTCGAACAGGCGGAAGACGTCCTCCGCCGACACCTTGCTCGCCCCCTCGATGTCCTGCGGCGACCCGGCATGCGCACACGGCAGGCTGCACGCCAGCAGCGCGGCCGATATCCAGGTCGTCAAGCGGCGGGAGAGTGCGGCGGCGCGGATCATGTGGCGCTCCTTGCTGGCGTCTTGCGTTGCGGGATGCCCTGCGGCGCACGGAACGTCCACGCAGCCGACGCCTCCCGGCGGGGCGCCGGTGGCGGTCCGTGTACGTAATTTCGGCAGAAAATGCGCCGGCTTTAGCCGCCGCGGCGCCACGGCGGGGCGCTCACCCCGTGCCGGTCGTCCACGCCTTGGGCTCGGCTGCCGCGGCGGGCAGGCTGACGACGTTGCGCCCCCCCTCCTTGGCACGGTAACACGCCGCGTCCGCCGCTTTCAGCGCGGCGGCGGCATCCATGCCGACCTCGAGGGCGATCAGGCCGATGCTGGCACCGATGGTGAACACCTGTCCCTCCCACTCGAAGGGGTAGCGGGCGATGTCGTCGCGCAGGGCGTCGGCAAGCGGGCGGGCGTTGTCGACGTCGCAGTGGGTCAGGGCAATGAGAAACTCGTCGCCGCCCAGACGCGCCAGCAGGTCGCCACTGCGTACGTGGCGGGCGAACACCTCCGCCAATTGCCGCAGCAGTTCGTCGCCCGCCATGTGGCCGCAACGGTCGTTGACGGTCTTGAAGCGGTCGAGATCGACATAGAGCAGTACGTGCCGGGCGCCTTGTGCCTGCACTTCCTGCACCAGCAGCTTGAGGCGGCGCAGCGCCTCGCGCCGGTTGGCAAGACCGGTGAGCGAATCGTGACTCGCCGCCCACGAGAGCTGCTCGGCCGCCGCCAGTGCCGCCTGGCTCTGCCGCGACAGCGCGGTCTCCGTCGCACGCGAGCGGCGCGCCACCACCCAGGCGACGGCGAGGCCGATGGCGAAGGCGAGGCCGGCGAGCGTGATCATGGTGGCCGCCGCACGGCGGTACGCGCGGTCGGCCGCTGCCAGCGCGGCACGCGCCGCCTCGCGATGCGCCTTGCCCAGGGTATCGAACATCTCGAACAGGGCGCCATCAAGCGGGCGGACCTCGTGCAGCAGGCGCGCCCGCGCCGCCGCGCCCTGGCCCGCCAGGGCGAGTTCGAGCACCGCCTCGTGCGCACGCTGATCCACCCGGATGTGCGCGCCGATGCGCGCCCAGATCGCCTGCTCCGCCGGGCTCATGCCGGCTTCGAGCAGGCGGTCGCGCGCCGCGATGAAGGTCGATGCCTGTCGCATGTAGTGCACGTATTCCGCGTCGCGTTCGAACGGGTCGTCCAGCATGGCCATCATTCCGAGGCTGGCGAAGCGTTCGCGCGACACACGGCTCATCACGTATACGCTCTCGGTTTTCAGGCTGCTTTCGGCGACGAGGTCCGCCATGCGTGCCTTCAGCGCAGCCATGTGGATGAGCCCGAGCGCCGCGAGCGCCGCCAGCAGCACCAGCACCACGGCGAAGCCGGCGACGATGATGCGCTGGGTACCGGGCGCCGGCGCGGGGGGCGGCAGCGTCGTCTCGTCGCTCATCGCAGCACCACGCGCTCGACGACGTAGAGCAGGGCACCCACCAGCCCGGCCACCAGGGCGAAGCGCAGCACCCGCCCCAGGCGCACGAGGTGGAGCCGGTTGCCGGTGAAAAACCACGCCAGGCCGAGCGCCACCACCACGATCAGCAGCGCGACGATCAGCAGGCGGACGACGATCATGCCGCCAGCGGGTGCAGGTGCAGGAAGGCGGCGGGAACGTCCTCGTCGCGCGTGAAACTGACAAACTCCCACGCGTCCCGCTGTTGCAGCAGTTCGCGCAGCAGCGCGTTGTTGAGGGCGTGCCCGGATTTGTACGCCTCGAACGCGCCGATGACGGGGTGGCCCAGCAGGTACAGGTCACCGATCGCGTCGAGCACCTTGTGTTTGACGAACTCGTCGTCGTAGCGCAGGCCGTCCTGGTTGAGCACGCGGTACTCGTCCATGACGATGGCGTTGTCGAGCGAGCCGCCAAGCGCCAGGCCGCTGTTGCGCAGGGCCTCGACCTCGTGCATAAAGCCGAAGGTGCGCGCGCGTGCCACCTCCCGCGTGTAGGCGGTGTCGGCGAAGTCGATGCTGACGGTCCTGCCGCTCCGGTCGAACACCGGATGCCTGAAGTCGATGGTGAATTCGACCTTGAAGCCGTTGTGCGGCACGAAGCGCGCCCACTTGTCGCCGTCCCGCACCTCGACCGGCCGCGTGACGCGGACATAGCGCTTGACAGCGTCCTGCTCGACGATGCCGGCGGATTGCAGGAGGAAGACGAACGGCGCCGAGGAACCGTCCATGATGGGGATTTCCGGCCCGGTGAGGTCGACGAGCACATTGTCGATGCCAAGACCCGCGAGGGCCGACATGAGGTGCTCGACGGTCGCCACCTTGGCCGGGCCGGATTCGAGCATGGAGCACAGCCGGGTGTCAGTGACGAGATAGGGATCGGCCTTGAGTTCGGCAGGCGGGTCGAGATCCATGCGCCGGAATACGACGCCGGCGTCGGGTCCGGCCGGACGCAGCGTCATCTCGACCTTGACGCCGGAATGCAGGCCGACCCCGGTCGCCTTGACCGGGGTCTTCAGGGTGCGTTGTCTGATCATTTCGACATTTTAGCCGCTCCCACGGCCGACGCCGAGCGGGAAATCGGGGCCGACCACCACCCGGACCGGCCGGTCGCCCCTTCAGTCGGCCTGCTTGCGCAGGAAGGCCGGGATGTCCAGGGTGTCGATGCCGGAATCCGCCATCGCCTGCACCGTACGGCTGCGGCGGTTGGTCGTCATCACGCTCGGCACGTCGTCCGCGTCTTCCATCGCGATCGGCTGGCCGTAGGTGGCCTCGCGCACGATCTGCATCGGCTTCGGCTGCTGGCGCGCGACGGGATTGCCCAGGCCGGTGGCGACCATGGTGACGCGCAGGCTGTCCTCCATCGTGTCGTCGAGCACCTGGCCGACGATGACGGTGGCTTCCTCGGCGGTAAAGCCCTTGATCGTGTTCATCACCTCGTGAATCTCGCGCATCTTCACCGAGGATGCGGCGGTGATGTTCACCAGCACGCCACGCGCACCGGCGAGGTTGACGTCTTCCAGCAGCGGGCTCGCCACGGCCTGCTCGGCGGCGATGCGCGCACGGTTCTCGCCGCTGGCCTGCGCCGATCCCATCATCGCCATGCCCATTTCGCTCATCACGGTGCGCACATCGGCGAAATCGACGTTGACGAGACCGGGGCAGTTGATGACCTCGGCGATGCCGCCGACCGCGCCGTGCAGCACGTTGTTCGCGGCCTTGAAGGCGTCGAGCATGGAAACGTCCTCACCGAGAACCTGCATGAGTTTTTCGTTGGGAATGATGATGAGCGAGTCGACGTGGCGGGACAGTGCCTCGATGCCCGCATTCGCGGCACGCACGCGCTTGCCCTCGAACATGAACGGCTTGGTCACCACGGCGACGGTCAGAATGCCGAGTTCCTTGGCAACCTCGGCGACCACCGGAGCGGCGCCGGTACCGGTACCGCCGCCCATGCCGGCGGTGATGAACAGCATGTCGGCACCGTCGATCATCTCGGCGATGCGCTCGCGGTCTTCCAGCGCGGCCTCGCGCCCGACCTCGGGATTGGCGCCGGCCCCCAGTCCCTTGGTGACGTTGTTGCCCAGTTGCAGCTGGGTCTTCGCCTGGTTGCGCTTCAACGCCTGCGCATCGGTGTTGATGGCGATGAACTCCACGCCCGTCAGCCCCGAATCGATCATGTGATCGACGGCATTGCCGCCGCAGCCGCCCACGCCAATCACCTTGATCACCGCATCCTGGGTATCCACATCCATCAGTTCGAACATCGTGCTCTCCTCTTGTTGCCCAATCAAAAAACCGCTCTCCAAAATCTTTGACGTGTTTGCCGTGCCGGCACGACCGTCAAAACCCGTTTCGACGCCGCGGACACGGCGTCAGAAATTCCCCTTGAACCAGCTCTTCATGCGCTCGAAAATGTCCTTCAGGCTGGTGCCCGACAGCTTCGGCGCGTCGCGTCCACGCGCTTCCAGACCCGCCAGCAGCAAGCCCATGCAGGTGGCGTAGCGCGGGTTGCGCATCACGTCGGCCAGCCCGCCTTCATAGCGCGGCCAGCCCAGTCGCACCGGCATGTGGAACACTTCCTCGCCCAGCTCGACCATGCCCTGCATCCCCGCGGACCCCCCGGTGATGACGATGCCGGACGACAGCAATTCCTCGAAGCCGGAGCGGCGCAGTTCGGCCTGCACCAGCGAATACAACTCCTCCATGCGCGGCTCGATGAACTCGGCCAGCGTCTGTCGGGACAGCGTCCGGGGCGGGCGATCGCCGATGCCGGGCACTTCGATCATGTCGCGCGCATCGGCCAATTGACGCAATGCGCAGCCGTACTGGATCTTGATGTCCTCGGCTTCCTTCGGCGGCGTGCGCAGCGCCACCGCGATGTCGTTGTTGACCTGGTCGCCGGCGACCGGAATGACCGCGGTGTGGCGGATCGCGCCACCGGTGAACACGGCGATGTCGGTGGTGCCGCCGCCGATGTCGACCAGGCACACACCGAGTTCCTTCTCGTCCTCGGTGAGCACCGCCATCGCGCTGGCGAGCGGCTGCAGCACCAGGTCGCTGACTTCGAGACCGCAGCGGCGCACGCACTTGATGATGTTCTGTGCCGCCGATACCGCACCGGTGACGATGTGCACCTTCACTTCCAGGCGCACCGCGCTCATGCCGAGCGGGTCGCGCACGTCCTCCTGGCCGTCGACGATGAATTCCTGCGGAATGGTGTGCAGGATCTGCTGGTCGGTCGGGATGTTCACCGCGCGCGCGGTGTCCACCACGCGGTCGACGTCCATCTGGGAGATTTCCTTGTCCTTGATGGCGAACATGCCGTGCGAGTTGAAGCTCTTGATGTGGCTGCCGGCGATGCCGGTATACACCTCGCGGATCTTGCAGTCGGCCATCAGCTCGGCCTCTTCCAGCGCGCGCTGGATGGCGGTGACCGTGGCCTCGATGTTGACCACCACGCCGCGGCGCAGGCCGCGCGACGGATGCGTGCCCATGCCGACGATTTCCAGCACCCCCTCCTCGTTGATCTCGGCGACGATGCAGACGATCTTGGAGGTGCCGATGTCCAGGCCGACGACGAGGTTCTTGGGATCTCTTGGCTTGCTCATGTTGCGTTGCACTCAGGTTGGTCTCGTTTTTTCACGCGGCGCGGGCGCGAATGCCGCCGGGGCGCGTCCATCGGGCATGCGCAGGGCGAAACCGTCCGGGTAGCGCAGGTCCACCGTGGCCGGCAGCACCGGCACGGCGGCGCCGCCGGCCGCCGCGGGCGCACCGAACAGGCGTGGATACAGGGCGACGAAGCGCGCCAGCCGCGCATCGGTCTCGGCACGACCGAGCGCCAGCTGCGTGCCATTGTCGAGACGCATGCGCCAGGCGCGACGTGGCGACAGGCGCAACTCGTCGATGCGTACACCGAGCGGCGCCAGCGCGGCCTGATGGCGCCGGTAGGCATCGACCACTTCCGCGACCGCATCCTCCGGGCCGGCCAGGCGCGGCAGTTTGCCCGCCGCCGCGGCGACGAACACCTCGCCGGCATCGCTCACCAGCGCGTCGTCGTTCCAGCGCGCCAGCGGTACATGCTCGACGAGCGACACGTCCAGCGTATCGGGCCAGCGCCGTGCCACCCGCGCTTCACGCACCCAGGGCAGTTTTTCCAGGCTCGCGCGCACGCGCTCGAGGTCGACGGTAAAGAAGGTGCCGCTGATCTGGCGCTCGGCAACCAGCCGGATCTGCGCCTCGGTCACGTGTGCGACCGGCGTCTTGACCTCCAGCGTGGTCAAGGCGAACCAGGGCTGCGCCGCGGCCCAGGCAAGCACACCGTAGGCGAGGAGCGCCAACGCCCCCCAGGTCAGCGCGCGGGCGACCTGGCACAGCGGATGGGCGTCGAGTTCGGCACTCGTCACAGGGTTTGCTCCAGGATCTTCAGGCACAGGGCATCGAAGTCGATGCCCGCCGTGCGCGCGGCCATCGGCACCAGGCTGTGGTCGGTCATGCCGGGCGAGGTGTTGGCCTCCAGCAGCCAGGGGTTGCCGTCGTGGTCGGCCATGATGTCGACACGCCCCCAGCCACGGCCGTCGAGCAGGCGGAAGGCATCGAGCGCCAGGCGGTGCAAGGCCATTTCCTGCGCATCGGTGAGGCCCGCCGGGCAGTGGTAGACGGTGTCGTCGCGGATGTACTTGGCCTCGAAATCGTAAAATGCCTTGTCCTGCGCCGGCTCCAGACGGATCAGCGGCAGCGCGGTGTCGCCGAGGATGCCGACGGTGTACTCGGCGCCGTCGATGAATTTCTCTGCCAGCACCAGACTGTCGTGCTCGGCCGCGGTCGCATACGCGGCCTGCAACGTACCGGGGGCGACCACCTTGGTCATGCCGATGCTGGAGCCCTCGCGCGCCGGCTTGACGAAGATCGGCAGGCCGAGCTGTGCCTCCACGGCGGCGAAGTCGCTGTCCGCGGTGAGGATCGCCCAGTCGGCGGTGGGCAGACCGGCCGCGCGCCACAGGAGCTTGGTGCGCCACTTGTCCATGCCGATGGCCGAGGCCATCACGCCGCTGCCGGTGTAGGGCAGGTGCAGCAGTTCGAGCGCGCCCTGCATGCAGCCATCCTCGCCATGGCGTCCGTGCAGCGCGATGAACACGCGGTCGAACTCGTCCGCCATGAGATCGCCCAGGCTGCGCGTCGCGGGATCGAAGGCATGCGCGTCCACGCCCTGCCGGCGAAGCGCGGCGAGCACCGCATTGCCGCTGTTGAGCGACACGGAGCGCTCGGCCGACGTGCCGCCCAGCATCACCGCCACTTTGCCGAAACGCTTCATTGCCTTTCTCCGATGATGCGGACTTCGCGGATCAGCCGCACGTTGGTGCGCGCCGCCACGGTCTCTTCCACGTGTTCGATGAGGTGCTCGATATCGCTCGCCGTCGCCTGACCGAGGTTGACGATGAAATTGGCGTGTTTTTCCGACACCTGGGCATCGCCGATGCGATAGCCCTTCAGGCCGCACGACTCGATCAGGCGCGCCGCGTAATCACCCGGCGGGTTGCGAAACACCGAGCCCGCGTTGGGCAGTTGCAGCGGCTGCGCTTCGATGCGCCTTTGCAGCAGCTCCTTGATGCGCGCCCGCGCGGCGGCGCCGTCGCCGCGTTCGAGACGGAACCAGCCGCCGATGAACCATTCCTCGTGCATCTGGCGCAGAGCGACGTGGCGATAGCCGATCACGTATTCATCGGGGCGGCGCTCGTTGAGGCGCCCCTGGCGGTCGAGTGTGCGCACCTGCACCAGCCTGTCCCAGGTTTCGCTGCCGTGGCAGCCGGCGTTCATGGCGATCGCGCCGCCAACGGTGCCGGGAATGCCCGCCCAGAATTCGCCGCCGACGAGCGCGTGGTTGGCCGCAAAGCGCGCGAGCTTGGCCGAGGCCACGCCGGCCTCGGCATACACGAGTGCACTGTCGACGCCGCCCGGCGCCGGCGGCAGCCCCTGCGTGCGGCTCTCGATCGCCAGGCGGGTAAGCACGCCATGCAGCAGAATCACCACGCCGCGCACGCCACCGTCGCGCACCAGCAGATTGCTGCCCAGGCCGATCATGTGGATCGCCTCGTGCGCCGGCACCGCGCGCACCAGCCAGGTCAGGTCCTCCAGGTCGGTCGGAATGTACACGCGCTGGGCGACGCCGCCGGCGCGCCAGGACAGGTGCTTCCTCATCGGCTCGTTGTAGAGAAAGCGGCCGCGCAGCACCGACGGCGTGCCGCCGCCGACGTCGGCTTCGCTCATGCGATAGTCATGGCGCATGTCGCCCTCCCAGTGCGGGGGCCACCTGGCCGATGCTGCCGGCGCCCATCACCAGCACGACGTCGTCCGCGCGCGCGAGGTCCCGGATCGTGGCCGGCAGGTCGGCCACCTGCTCGACGAACACCGGCTCGACCTTGCCCGCCACGCGCACCGCACGCGCCAGTGCGCGGCCGTCGGCAGCGACGATGGGGGCCTCGCCCGCGGGGTAGACCTCGGTCAGCACGAGAACGTCCGTCTCCGACAGAACCCTGACGAAATCCTCGAAGCAATCACGCGTGCGTGTGTAGCGGTGCGGCTGGAACACCAGCACCAGTCGCCGCCCCGGAAAGGCGCCGCGCGCGGCGGCGAGCGTGGCCGCCATTTCCACCGGGTGGTGACCGTAGTCGTCGACGAGGACGTAGGTGCCACCGTCCCGCGCGGCCTGCTCGCCGTAGCGCTGGAAGCGCCGGCCGACGCCGTGAAACTCGGCGAGCGCCCTGACGATGGCGGCGTCGTCGGCGCCGACCTCGGTCGCCACGGCAATCGCCGCCAGTGCATTCAGCACGTTGTGCATGCCCGGATGATTCAGCACCACATCGAGGTCGGCCATGCCTTCGCGCACGACCGTGAAACGCATCCGCCCGGCATCGAAGCGGGCATTCACCGCACGCACCTGCGCTGCGGCATCGAGGCCGTAGGTGGTGATCGGCTTGCTGATGCGCGGCAGGATTTCCCTGACATGCGGATCGTCGAGACAGAGCACGGCCATCCCGTAGAACGGTAGACGCTGGCAGAAGTCGACGAAGGCCTGTTTCAGGCGCTCGAAGTCGTGCCCGTAGGTATCCATATGATCGGCATCGATGTTGGTCACGATCGCGATCACCGGTGTGAGGTAGAGAAAGGAGGCGTCGGACTCGTCGGCCTCGGCGACCAGGAAATCGCCCTGCCCGAGTCGGGCGTTGGTACCGGCCGCAGTGAGCTTGCCGCCGATGACGTAGGTCGGATCCATGCCGGCCTCGCCGAGAATGCTCGCCACCAGGCTGGTGGTGGTGGTCTTGCCGTGCGTTCCGGCCACGGCGATGCCCTGGCGCAGCCGCATCAATTCGGCGAGCATCAGCGCACGCGGCACGATGGGAATCTTCTTCTCGCGCGCGGCGACGACTTCCGGATTGTCGTCCTGCACCGCGGTCGACGTCACCACCGCATCCGCACCGGCAGTATTCTCCGCCGCGTGACCGCGATGGATACGCGCACCAAGCTGCGCGAGCCGCTGCGTCACCGCATTGTCAGCGAGGTCGGAGCCCGACACCGCATAGCCGAGATTGAGCAGCACCTCGGCGATACCACTCATGCCGACGCCGCCGATGCCGACAAAATGAATATGCTTGACCGCGTGCTTCATCGGCTGTCGCTCCTTCCCCGGCGCCCGAGAGTCGGCATCCGGCGCCGCTCGCGGCCGGTCGCATCCCACAAGCGGGAACCCTGCTCCCTGCTCGCGTCGACCATGCCAACAAAGTGGATGTGCTTGACCGCGTGCTTCATGATTCGCGCCTCCGGCGCGAGGGGTCAGGATTCAGGAACCAGGGGTCAGGGGTGGTGGTTGGAAGGCAGCGTTCTGGCGCCGCGCCCATGCGTCGGAGAACATCCGATAGACCAAGAACTGTCGTCGTCATGCAGTGCTCCCTGACCCCTGACTCCCGATCCCCGACCCCTTGCCAGCCAGTTCTTCGCACACATCGGCGACGCGCGCAGTCGCGTCCGGCCTGGCCAGTGCACGCGCCTTGTCCGACATGGTCGCCAGCGTTGCACGGTCCAGTCCGCCGATGAGCGTGGCAAGCTTCTCCGGCGTGAGGTCGCGCTGCTGCATCAGCCAGGCGGCGCCGGCGTCGGCGAGAAACGCGGCGTTGCCGGTCTGGTGGTCGTCCACCGCGAAAGGGAAGGGCACCAGCACCGCGGGCACGCCGGCGCAGGCGAGTTCGGCCACCGTCATGGCGCCGGCACGGCAGATGGCGACGTCGCACGCGCGATATTCCGCGGCCATGTCCTCGATGTAATCGCGCACGTCGGCTGCGACACCCGCGGCAGCGTAGTTCGCACGCAGGATGTCGAGGTGCTGGCGGCCGGACTGGTGTACCACCTGCGGGCGCTTGTCCGCGGGCAACAGAGCCAGCGCCCTGGGTACCAGCTCGTTCAGCGCGGAGGCACCGAGGCTGCCGCCCACCACGAGCAGGCGCAACGGGCCGCCGTGCGCAGTCGGTGCAGCGGCGGCGAGTGCCGCGATGCCCTCACGTACCGGATTGCCCACCCATTCCGCGGCGACGCGGCGGCACGGGAGGGGCTTGTCCTGCGCATGCGTGAACACTCCAGGGAAGGCCGTCAGTACGCGATCGGCCAGGCAGGCCAGCACGCGGTTGGTGAGCCCGCCGACGGAATTCTGTTCATGGATCACCAGCGGCCGACGCAGCAGGCTTGCCATCATGCCGCCGGGAAAGGCCGTGTAGCCGCCCATCCCCAGCACGACATCGGGCCGGCGCCCGAGGATGGCGGCGAGGCTCTGCCAGAAGGCGACCAGCAGCATGGCCGGCAACAGCAGCTTCGTCACCAGGCCCTTGCCGCGCACGCCACCCATCGCCACCCATACCATGTCGATGCCGGCGGCCGGGACCACCCGCGCTTCCAGCCCGGCGCGCGTGCCGAGCCAGAACACATCCCAGCCGCGCGCACGCAATGCGTCGGCCACCGCCAGCGCCGGGTACACGTGCCCACCCGTGCCGCCGGCCATGACCATGAGGGTGCGGTTCGCGGCGGCCATCAGAAAGTTTTCCCCCGCATCGTCGAATCGCCTTGGGCGCGCGCAGCGCACGTTTGCTCCCTCGCCCGCTTGCGGGACTGCGGAAGGGTCGCTGCGGAGCAGCGGGGCACCCACCGGCGTACCCCTCGCGGGTGTAGGGTTGGGGAGAGGGAGATGATGCGGACAAAGTGAATCATCAGAAGGTTTTCCCCCGCATCGTCGAATCGCTGTGGGCGCGCGCAGCGCACGTTTGCTCCCTCGCCCGCTTGCGGGAGAGGGTTGGGGAGAGGGAGATGATGCGGACAAAGTGAATCATCAGAAGGTTTTCCCCCGCATCATCTGCCGTTGCTCCCAGTCGATGCGCAGCAGCACCGCGACCGCGAGGCAGTTCGCCACGATGCCGGAGCCCCCGAACGACAGGAACGGCAGGGTGAGGCCCTTGGTCGGCAGCAGGCCAACGTTCACGCCCATGTTGATGAGTGCCTGCACACCGAGCCAGATGCCGATGCCCTGCGCCACCAGCGCACAGAAATGACGTTCGAGGCGGGCGGCGCGATGGCCGATGAGGAAGGCCTTGACGATGAGCCAGGCGAACAGGCCGATCACCACCACGACACCGGCGAAGCCGAATTCCTCGGCGATCACCGCGAGGAGGAAATCGGTATGCGCTTCCGGCAGGTAGAACAGCTTCTCGACGCTGCCTCCCAGCCCCAGTCCCAGCCACTCGCCGCGGCCGAAGGCGATCAGCGCATGCGAAAGCTGATAACCACTGCCGTAGGGATCCTTGAACGGATCCATGAAATTGAGCAGGCGCTCCCGGCGGTAATCGGACGACAGGATCAGCGCAGCGAATCCGAACAGCAGGACGACGACCAGGCCGGCAAACACCTTCCAGTTCAGTCCGCCAAGAAAAAGAATGCCCATGGCGATACCGACGATGACCACGAAGGCGCCAAAATCGGGTTCGCTCAGCAGCAGCACGCCAGTCGCCATCATCACCGCTGCCATCGGCAGGAAGCCCTTCTTCAGGTCGTGCATGAAGGCCGCCTTGCGCGTGGTGTAGTCGGCCGCATACAGCACGGCGAGGAATTTCATGAGTTCGGAGGGTTGCAGGTTGGCAAAACCGAGTGGAATCCAGCGCCGGCTGCCGTTGACCTCGCGGCCGATGCCGGGTATCAGCACCACCACCAGCAGCAACAGGCCGCCGAGGAAGAGATAGGGGGCGGCCTGCTGCCACACGCGCATGGGGACCTGGAACGCGGCCACGCCGACGCCGACGCCAAGCGCGATGAAGATCGCCTGGCGGATAAGGTAGTACTCACCGTTGTGTCCGGTGTAGCGTGCCGCCTCGGCGATGGCGAGCGATGCCGAGTAGACCATCACCAGCCCGATCGCGAGCAGCCCGAGCGCGAGCCACAGCAGGCCGAAATCGAGTTCGGCGGTAAGACGGGGGGCGCGTGCGGTGTACAGCATGTCAGATCGCTCCCGTCCCGGCGGCAAGTCGCTTCACTGCGGCGACGAACACTTCGGCGCGGTGGACGTAGTTGCGGAACATGTCGAAACTCGCACAGGCAGGCGAGAGCAGCACGGCGTCGCCCGGCTGCGCCAGTTGCTGCGCCAGCGCGACGGCGTCCTCCATGCTCGCGGCGCGATGCGTGGCGACGCCGCAGCCGTCGAGGGCGGCGGCGATCGCCGGCGCGTCGCGCCCGATCAGCACCACCGCGCGGGCGTTGGCCTCGACCGCTGCCTTGAGGGGCGAGAAATCCTGTCCCTTGCCGTCGCCGCCGAGGATCACCACCGCACGACGCCGGCCCATGCCGTACAGCGCGGCTTCGGTCGCCCCGACATTGGTGCCCTTCGAATCGTCGTACCAGGTCACGCCACCGATTTCGGCGACTTTCTCCACCCGGTGCGGCAGCCCCTTGAAGTGCAGCAGTCCGCGCAGCAGGGCTTCCATCGGCAGGCCGAGCGCACGCGTCAGCGCCAGCGCCGCAAGGGCGTTGGCGGCGTTGTGCAGGCCGGCCACCGGCAGCGCGGAGAGCGGCATCAGCATGTCGCCGCCGAGACACAGCTCGTCCTCGCACAGGCCGAAGTTCTCGCCCTGCGGACACCGATCCAGACCGAAACTCACCACCCGTCGTCCCGGGCGCGCCATCGCCAGCGTACGGAGATCGTCGCGGTTGAGTACCTGCACGCCGTGCCCACTGAAGATGCGCGCCTTGGCGGCGGCGTAGCTTTCCATGTCCGGGTAACGGTCCATGTGGTCTTCCGACAGGTTCAGCACGGTGGCGGCAGCGGCGTCGAGGCTCATGGTCGTTTCCAGCTGGAACGAGGACAGTTCAAGCACCCACACCTGCGGCACCGGCGCATGCCCCTGCTCGATTTCGTACAGCGCATCGAGCACCGGCAGGCCGATGTTGCCGGCGACGCAAACCGACAGCCCGGCCATGCGACACATGTCGCCGCACATCGCGGTGACCGTGCTCTTGCCGTTGCTGCCGGTGATGGCGAGCACGCGCATCGGCTGTTCGCGTCCCGCATTCAGTGCCTGCAACGCGCGTGCGAACAACTCGACGTCGCCCACCGTTTCGACACCCGCGGCAACGGCGCGTGCCAGCGCCGGGTCGGCGAGTGGAACGCCCGGACTCACCACCACGAGTCCGGCCGCCAGCAGGCGCGCTGCGTCGAACGGACCCGTAAACAGTGGCACGCCCGGCAACAACTCGGCCAGCCGCGTCGCGTGCGGCGGCGCGTCGCGGGTGTCGGCCACACTCACCTTGGCGCCGCGCGCCGCAAGCCAGCGCGCGCACGACAGCCCGGTGTCGCCCAGACCGAGCACCAGCACTTTCTTTCCAGCGAGGCCAAGACTGTCGTAGTTCATCGCAGTTTCAGACTCGAAAGGCCAATCAGCACCAGCATCATGCTGATGATCCAGAAACGCACGGGAGGATTCTGGTGTCGCCATAACGTGCAGGCGGAGCCTGCACGTGAGTCTCCCCCGAATCTTCCCGTGGTGCGTTTCATTCTGGAGGCGCTCATCTCAGTTTCAGGCTCGAAAGGCCAATCAGCACCAGCATCATGCTGATGATCCAGAAACGCACGACGACCTGATTCTCCTTCCAGCCCTTGAGTTCGTAGTGGTGGTGGATGGGCGCCATGCGGAACACACGTTTGCCGGTGAGCTTGAACGAGGCGACCTGCACCATCACCGACAGAGTCTCCACCACGAACACGCCGCACATGATGAAAAGGATGATTTCCTGGCGCACGATGACGGCGACTACGCCGAGCGCGGCGCCGAGCGCCAGCGCACCGACGTCGCCCATGAACACTTCCGCCGGGTAGGCGTTGAACCACAGGAAGGCCAGTCCGGCGCCCGCCATCGCCGCGCAGAAGATGGCGAGCTCGCCGGCACCCGGTACGAAGGGCACGCCGAGGTATTTGGAGAACACCGCGTGCCCTGCGACGTAGGCGAAGATCGCCAGCGCGGCCGCCACCATCACGGTGGGCAGGATGGCGAGACCGTCGAGACCGTCGGTGAGGTTCACCGCATTGGACGCGCCGACAACGACGAAGTAGGCAAGCGCGATGAAGGCGGCCGCCGACAGCGTCAGGGTGGCGTGTTTCGCGAAGGGAATGATGAGTTCGGTATGCTGCGGCAACGTCGCGGCGTGCCAGAGATAGCCCGCCACGGCCAGGCCGATTACCGACTGCCAGAAATATTTCCAGCGCGATGGCAGCCCGCGTGAATTCTTCTCGACCACCTTGCGCCAGTCGTCGACCCAGCCGATGACGCCGAATCCGCTGAGCGTGAACAGGGCGACCCAGACGTAGGCGTTCGTCAGGTCCGCCCACAACAGGGTGGTGACGATGACCGAGACCAGGATCAGCGCGCCGCCCATGGTGGGTGTACCGGCCTTCACCAGATGCGTCTGGGGTCCATCGGTGCGCACCGACTGGCCGATCTTCAGCAATGTCAGCCTGCGGATCACCGCGGGGCCGACGATGAACGAGATCGTCAGCGCGGTGAGTGCGGCCAGCACCGTGCGCAGGGTGAGATAGTTGAAAACATTGAAGGCCCGAACGTCCTGGCCGAGATGCTGGAACAGCCACAGCAGCATGTCAGTGGCCCTCCGTGAAGCTTTTCACCACACGCTCCATCTGCATGAAGCGCGAGCCCTTCACCAGGGCCACGGTGTCCGCGCCGAGCGCGTTTTCCACTTCGGCGAGCAGTTCCTCGATGCGCTCGAAATGCATGGCCCCCGTGCCGAAGGCGGCCACGGTTTCGCGACTCAGTTCGCCGAGCGCGAACAGACGCTCGACGCCGGCCGCACGCGCGGCACGGCCGATTTCGGCATGCATCGCCGGTGCCCCGGCGCCGAGCTCGCCCATGTCGCCGAGCACGAGGAGTTTTCGCCCCGGATACTGCGCAAGCACCGCAAGCGCCGCCCGCACCGAATCCGGGTTGGCGTTGTAGGTGTCATCGATGAAGGTCGCGCCGTGCAACGCAGGCTTGCTTTGCAGACGCCCCTCGATGCCGGAAAATCCCTCCAGCCCCTCGACGATGCAGGCCGGGCTCACATCGAGCGCGAACGCGGCCGCGGCGGCGGCAAGTGCGTTCATTGCATTGTGTACACCCGGCACCTGCAACGTGACGTCAAGGTGCACGTCGAGAAGCTCGATCGCCAGCGCCGAGGTTGTTGCGTCGTAACTTCCACGCACGCGCGCCGGCTGTTGCATGCCGAAGTCGATGACGCTGCGCGCGGTATTGGCGTCGCGCCAGAGACCGGCGTGCGCGTCGTCGGCATTGAACAGCGCGATGCCGCCCGGGCCGAGGCCGTTGAAGATTTCACCCTTGGCGCGCGCGATCGCCTCGACCGAGCCGAGAAGGCCAATGTGCGCGGTCATGGCATTGTTCACCAGCGCCACGTCGGGACTTGCGATGCGGGTGAGATAGTCGATCTCGCCAGCGTGGTTCATGCCCATTTCCAGCACGGCGAAGCGATGGTGCGGACGCACGCGCAGCAGCATCAGGGGCAGGCCGATGTCGTTGTTGAGGTTGCCCTCGGTGGCGAGTACAGCCTCGTCGCTGCCCGTTTCCGCACGCAGGATCGCCGCGAGCATTTCCTTCACCGTGGTCTTGCCGTTGCTGCCGGTGATCGCCGCCACCGGGATGCCGAAGCGCTGCCGCCACGCGGCGGCCAGACGACCGAGCGCGAGGCGGGTATCGTCGACGCGCAGGGCATCGCCGATTTCCGGTGCCTGGGTGCGATCGAGCACCACGCCGGCCGCGCCCTGTTGCAACGCCCGGGCGGCGAAAGCGCCGCCGTCGAACCGCTCGCCGCGCAGGCCGAAAAAAAGATCGCCCGGCTGGATCGCCCGGCTGTCGGTCGACACACGATGCACCACGGCGTCAGGTCCGGCGAATGATGCGCCGAGCATCGCCGCGGCGTCGGAAAGCGGGAGATTCATGTCCATGCGTCGAGCGCCTTTCTCGCCATCGCGTCGTCGGAAAACGGCTGGCGCTCGCCACCGGATTCCTGGTAGTCCTCGTGTCCCTTGCCGGCGATCAGCACTACGTCGCCCTGGCGCGCGCCGCCGACCGCTTCGAAAATCGCGCGCGCCCGATCGGGTTCGACAGCCGGTCGGCCGGACATGCCGGCGAGAATGTCGTCGATGATGCGTTGCGGATCCTCGTTGCGCGGGTTGTCGCTGGTAACCCAGACCACATCCGCGCCGCGGCTGGCGGCCGCGCCCATCAGTGGCCGCTTGCCACGGTCGCGGTTGCCACCGCAGCCGAACACGCAGATCAGGCGTCCCGCACCGGCGACCTCGCGCAACGCGGCGAGCGCCTTGTCGAGTGCATCGGGGGTGTGCGCGTAATCCACCACCACCAGCGGCTGGACACCGCCACCGAGCGTCTGCATGCGGCCGGGGGGCGGCTCCACATGCGCGAGCGCGCGGCAGGCATCGTCCAGCCCGATATCCAACACCAGCAACGTGGCGAGGACGGCCAGCAGGTTGGCGGCATTGAAACGCCCGAGCAGGGGCGCGTGCAGTTCCGCATCACCCCAGTCGCTGCGCACGCGCAGTTGCAGACCGTCCTGCGACAGGTGCAGGCGTTCGCCGCGCACCGCACCGCGCGTGAAGCCATAGCCGACCACGCGTGCCGCGCGCACCTCGGCTTCCAGATGTCTGCCGAAAGCGTCGTCGAGATTGAGCACGGTACTGTCGAGGCCCGGCCACGCGAAGAGCTTCGCCTTCACGGCGGCATACGCCTCCATGTCGCCGTGGTAGTCGAGGTGGTCGCGCGTGAGATTGGTCAGCACCGCGACCTTGAAGTGTGTGCCGTTGACGCGCCCCTGCGCGAGGCCGTGTGAGGACACCTCCATCGCGCAGGCGACAGCGCCGTGCGCGCGGTAGTGCGCGAGGCGTTCGTGCAGTTCGATCGCATCGGGCGTGGTGTTGAGCGCGGGCGCCAGCGCTCCGGGGAAGCCGTTGCCGGCGGTGCCGACAATGGCGGCGCGACGGCCCAGGCGGGTGAGCGCCTGCGCCACCCAGTGCGCGACCGAGGTCTTGCCGTTGGTGCCGGTGATACCGACCATGGCGAGCGCGCGCGACGGCTCGCCGTAGACGCGCGCGGCGATCTCGCCGATGCGTGAGCGCAGATGTTCGACGCCTGCATTGGGTACGCCGAGCGCGGGATCCCACTGGTAATGATCACGTTCCCACAGCACGCCGTCGACGCGTTGCGCCACCGCGGCCGGGATGAAGTCGCGGCCGTCGCGCGCTTCGCCGGGGTAGGCGACGAATACCGTGCCCGGCCCCGCGCGGCGGCTGTCACTGACCAGGGCCGCGGGCCGCAAGCCAAGCCGTTCGAGAATGTGCGGCACTGACTCCGCCGTCGTGACGAACGCAGGGCGAGCCTGGGGATGGGCCATCACGCCCCTCCTCGCGCGGCGGTCGCGCGCTGCGTCATGTGTGTTGCGCTCTCCGGTGCGTCCGGCGGCAGGCCGAGCTGGCGCAGACTCGCTGCCATCACCTGGGCGAACACCGGACCGGCGACGCTGCCGCCGTAGTACACACCATCGGACGGTTCGTCGATCACCACGCCGATGATGAGGCGCGGGTTCGACGCCGGCGCCATGCCGACAAAGGATGACAGATAGCGGTCCGGGGCATAGCGGCCGTCGACCAGCTTGTGCGCGGTGCCGGTCTTGCCGGCAACGCGATAGCCGGGCACGCGCGTGCGCTGGCCGGTGCCGCCTTCCTGGGTCACGGCCTCCATCATGGTGCGCACCTCGCGCGCCACACCGGGGGAGAACACGCGTTCGCCCGCGATTTCCTGCGGCTCGCGACGCAGGAAGGACAGCGGCATCACCTCGCCGTCGTTGGCGAATGCCATGTAGGCGCGCGCCAGTTGCAGCAAACTGACCGACAGGCCGTAGCCATAGGCCATGGTGGCATGCTCGACCGGCTTCCAGCCGGCGGCGTCGCGCAGGCGGCCCGCGGTTTCACCGGGGAAGCCGGAGCCCGGCTGCTCGCCAAAGCCGGCGCGATGCAAGACGTCCCAGAACTGCTGCGGGGTGAGCGACATGGCCAGTTTCACCGCACCGACGTTGCTCGATTTCTGGATGATTTCCGTCACCGTCAGCTGCGGATGCGGATGCACGTCGCGCACCAGCTTGTTGCCCACGCGCCAGGTCTCCGGGGTTTCGATCACGCTGTCGGGATGATAAAGCCCGCGTTCGAGCACCGCTGCGGCGACGAAGGGCTTGATCGTGGAGCCGGGCTCGAAGGTGTCGATGACCGCGCGGTTGCGCATCGGTCCCGGCTTGTAGTCGCTGCGGTTGTTGGGATTGAAGTCGGGCTGGTTGGCGAGCGCGAGGATTTCGCCGGTCTTGGCGTCGAGCACCACGACGCTGCCGCCCTTGGCCCGGTGCTGCGCGATCGCCGCCGCGAGTTCGCGATGGGCCAGATACTGGAGCTTGAGGTCGAGCGCGAGCATCAGGTTGCCACCCATCTGCGCCGATTTCACCGGCACGAGATCGCGAATGGTGTTGCCACGGCGGTCGCGCTGGATCTGCCTCTGTCCTTCACGGCCGGCGAGCCAGTCCTGGTAGGCGCGCTCGACGCCTTCCTGGCCGAGATCGTCGATGTTGGTGAAGCCGACGACGTGGGCGGCAATTTCGCCGGCCGGGTAGTAACGGCGGAACTCACGACGCAAATGCAGGCCGGGCACGCCCATCGCCGCGATCTTCGCCGCCTGTTCCGGCGTCACCGCCCGCCGTACACTGAATTCGCCGCGCACCCCGCGCGTGAGCACGCGGGTCAATTGCGCAGGCGACACCTCCAGCACGCGCGCGAGCTGCGCGTGCTGCACGGCGCTGAGTTCGAGGTCGGCGGGACGTGCCCACAAGGATTCGACCGGGGTGCTGATGGCGAGCAGATGGCCGTTGCGGTCGGACACCTGGCCGCGCTGGGCCGGCAGCGTGAGGCTGCGGTTGGCGACGGCATCGCCCTTGCCCTGCAGGTAATCGGTATGGAGCCCCTGCAGATACAGCGCGCGCCCGGTCACCGCCAGCAGGCCGGCGAGCAGCAGGCCGCCCGCGGTGGCCATGCGCCAGGGCGCAAGGTGCACTTTGAGCAGGGTTTTCGCGTGGTAGTTCACGGCGCGCTCACCAGCGGTTCGATGCGGATGCGCTCATGCGTGGGCGCCACCAGACCGAGCCGGCTGCGGGCGAGCGCGTCGACGCGCGCCGGGTCGGCCCATGTGCTCTGCTCCAGCTGCAATTGTCCCCACTGCTCGTCCAATCCACGCGCCTCCTTCTTGAGGCGTTCCAGTTCCACGAAATACACGCGCGCCCGATGCTGCGACTGGATCAGCGCCAGCGCGCAGGCGATCAGCACCACTGCCAGCACCCCGTTCAGACGGCTCACCCCTATACCCCCGCCGGCGTGGCGACGCGTTCGGCGACACGCAGCACCGCACTACGCGCGCGCGGATTGGCCGCAACTTCCGCATCCGACGCGTGACGCGCACGGCCGACCAGTTTCAGCCGGCCCGGCTTCAGCATCGCCGCCGGAATCGGCAGCCGCGCCGGCGCCTGCTCGCCCTGCGCTTCGTCGCGCATGAAGCGCTTGACGATGCGGTCTTCCAGCGAATGAAAGCTGATCACCGCCAGCCGCCCTCCGGGCAGCAGGCGTTCGACGCACTGCGGCAGCACGGCTTTCAACTCTTCCAGCTCGCGGTTGAGATAAATCCGTATAGCCTGGAAGCTGCGGGTCGCCGGGTGCTGCCCCGGCTCACGCTTTTTGACCGCCGCGGCGATGAGGCGCGCGAGCTGGCCGGTGGTGCCGATGCGCTCTTTTTGCCGCGCCGCAACAAGCGCGCGCGCAATCGGCTTAGCAAACCGCTCTTCCCCGTAGCTGCGAATGACTTCACCGATCTCCCCCTCCGTCGCCGTCGCCAGCCAGTCCGCCGCGGACATTCCGCTGTCCGGATCCATGCGCATGTCGAGCGGCGCATCGAAGCGGAAGCTGAAACCGCGCGTCGCGTCGTCGAGCTGCGGCGACGACACGCCGATATCCAGCAAAATCCCGTTCACCCGCGCGATGCCGAGTTCGTCGAGCACCGCACCGAGCTGCGAAAACGCGCGCCGCACCAGCGTCAGTCGCGCGTCGTGCACGGCCGCGCCGGCACGGATGGCATCCGGGTCGCGATCCAGCGCGACCAGCCTGCCCGCGGGGCCCAACTGCGCCAGGATCAGGCGGCTGTGACCGCCGCGTCCGAAGGTGGCGTCGACATACACCCCCTGCGGATCGATCGCCAGCGCGTCCACCGCCTCCTGTGCCAGCACCGGCACATGGGCGGTCTCGCTCACAACGTGAAACCCTCCAGCTCGGGTGGCAGACCGCCGTCGCGGAAAGTCAGCGCCTGCTCGACCTGCGCGTCCCAGCGCGCCTCGCTCCACAACTCGATCTTGCTGCCCTGCCCCACCATCACCGCGCTCTTCTCCAGCTCGGCGAACTTGCGCAGCATCGGCGGCAGCAGCACACGGCCGGCGCCGTCCATCTCGATATCGTGGGCATAGCCGACGAGCAACTGCTTGATGCTGCGGGTGCGCGGGTCGAAATCCGAAAGGGTGTTGAGCTTTTTCTCGATCGGCTCCCACTCGGGCAGCGGATAGAGCAACAGGCAGCGGCCCGGGTCGGCGGTAACGACGACGCGCCCGCCGCCGTTCACCAGCAGAGCGTCCCGATAGCGCGCAGGCACCACGAGCCGGCTCTTGCTGTCCAGACTGACCGTTGCGACACCGCGAAACATGCTCTCCTCGTATTGGAATCTGGCTCACCAGAACGAGGGCGATTCTCCCACAATCCCCCACCGGTCACCACTATTTCCCACTATAGGGGATAGATTTGGGGGGGTCAAGCAGGCGAACACAAAAAAAGCCCTACGTCTCAAGGACTTAGGGCTTAGTTGAGGTGTGGATAAGTTTCTGGAAAAACCGTAGCTTAGCGACGTAATCTGTGCGCGTTTTTAGAAAAAAACGATAAGCTATTGATTTGATGATAGGTGTGGAAAAGCGGGCCGATAAGCCGGGTTCTGTCGTGGGCAACCATTCCTCTAGGCCGGCCATTGCTGGCCGGCTCAAGCCACCTACCCGCAGACTCGGCGAGCCGCGTCATCGTCTGCCTATTTGGTGTTGCTCCGGATGGAGGTTACCGCGTTTCACGTCCACCCGGCTCGCGCCGGGCTTACTCGTCTCTGTGGCCCTGTTCCTCGCCTCGCGGCGTCCGGTCGTTAACCGGCATCCTGCTCTGTGGAGCCCGGACTTTCCTCTCCCACTTGCGCGGCAGCGGTTGCCTGGTCCGCTTTTCCAGCGTCGATTATAACTCAGCCGACCACCCGCCAGCGCAGCGTCTCGCCCGCGCGCAACGGCACCAGCGCGGCCTCGCCGAACGCCAGGCGCTCCGGCACGGTCCAGGTTTCGCGGCGCAGGGTGACACGGCCGGTATTGCGCGGCAGGCCGTAGAAATCCGCACCGAAGAAACTGGCGAAGGCTTCCAGGCGATCGAGTGCACCGGCGTCCTCGAACGCTTCGGCGTACAGTTCGAGCGCGGCATGTGCGGAATAGATGCCGGCGCAGCCGCAGCCGCTTTCCTTTGCCCCGACAGCGTGCGGCGCGGAATCGGTGCCGAGGAAGAATTTCGGGTTGCCCGACGTTGCCGCGGCCACCAGTGCCTCGCGATGACGCTCACGCTTCAACACCGGGAGGCAATAGAAATGCGGACGCAGGCCACCGCGGAACATGGCGTTGCGGTTGTACAGCAGATGGTGGACCGTGATCGTCGCGGCGACGTGGGCGGGTGCGGCGGCGACGAATTCCGCCGCCTGGCGCGTGGTGATGTGTTCGAGCACGATCTTCAGGCGCGGGAAATCCTGCAGCAGGCGCGTGAGATGCCGCTCGATGAACACCGCCTCGCGGTCGAACACATCGACTTCGGAATCGACCACCTCGCCGTGCAGCAGCAGCGGCAGACCGGCTTCCTCCATCGCCGCGATGGCCGGATAGGCGCGCGTGAGCTCGGTGACGCCGGCGTCGGAATGCGTCGTCGCCCCGGCGGGGTAATACTTCACCGCGTGCACGAAACCGCTGGCACGTGCGCGCCGGATTTCCTCCGCCGTGGTGTTGTCGGTGAGATAGAGCGTCATCAAGGGTTCGAAGGTCGTGCCGGCCGCCGCGCCGAGCAGGCGCTCGCGGTACGCCGCAGCGTCGGCGACGCTCACCACCGGCGGCTTCAGGTTGGGCATGGCGATGGCACGACCGAACACGCGCGCGCTGTCGCGCACGACACTGTGCATGGCCGCGCCGTCGCGGAAATGCACGTGCCAGTCGTCGGGGCGGGTGAGCGTGAGCGTGTCGGTCATTCGGCTGCGGCGGGTTTGCGGGCGAGGGACATTTTATAGAGTTCCGCCTTGCTGCGCCCGGTGATCTGCGCGGCCAGTTTGGCGGCGAGCGTGGGCGGCAGCGCGTCCTGCAGGATGCCGAGGACGCGCAGCGCCTCGACGTCGACCGCGACTTCGCTGACCGGTGGGTGCACGATGACGACGAATTCGCCGCGCCGGCGGTCCGCGTCGCCCGCGAGCCACGCCGGCGCGTCGCCCAGCGGCAGGGTGACGATGCTTTCGAATTTCTTGGTGAGTTCGCGCGCCAGCGTGACCGTGCGTGCCGTATCGAATTCCGCGGCCAGGTCGGCGAGCGTCTCCTCGATGCGGTGCGGCGCCTCGTAGAACACCAGCGCGCACGGCAGCGCGGCAAGGGCCTTCAACTGCGCGCGGCGCGCGGCGGATTTCGGTGGCAGGAAACCGTGGAACAGCCAGTCCCCCACTTCCATGCCGGCGGCCGACAGCGCCGTCGTCACCGCCGACACGCCCGGCACCGGCACCACCGCATGACCGGCCGCGCGCACCGCCGCCGCCAGGCGCGCGCCGGGATCGGACACCGCCGGCGTGCCGGCATCGGAAACGTAGGCGACCGCCTCGCCGGCGGCGATCCATGCAATGACCTTCTGTGCCGCTTCGCGCTCGTTGTGCTCGCGGATCGACACCAGCGGGCGGGAAATATCGAAATGCGCGAGCAGGTGTCCCGACACCCGCGTGTCCTCGGCCGCCACGCGATCCACGCGGCGCAGCGTGTCGAGGGCGCGCAGGGTAATGTCGCCGAGATTGCCGATCGGCGTCGCCACAATGTAGAGCGCCGGCGGCAGGCGGGTAAGATGAGGACTCTCGTTCATGTCCTCCCATTGTCGCAGATGCTGAAATCCCTGCTCGGCAAAAGCGCCGAGGCACGCGCCGAAGCCCATCTCGCCGCGCATGGCCTCAAGCCCGTGACGCGCAACTGGCGCTGCCGCTTCGGCGAGATCGACCTCGTCATGCAGGACGGCGCGACGCTGGTGTTCGTCGAAGTACGCCTGCGCCGCAACGCCGATTACGGCGGCGCGGCGGCGAGCGTCACGCCCGCCAAGCAAAAGAAACTGCTGGCGACCGCGCGCCTGTATCTCGCCGGTCTCGCAAACGTGCCGCCGTGCCGCTTCGACGTGGTGGCCCTGGACGGGAACACGGTCGCCGACTGGATACGAAACGCTTTCGACGATATGGGATAATCCACCAAGCCTCGCCGCACCGCTCCGCTCCATGCCCCTGCACGACCGCATCCTCGAACACTTCACCGCCTCCGCGCAGGCCAAGCTGGCGGTCGCGGACGCGCTTGCGCCGGATATCGAGCGTGCGGCGCGTCTGATCGTGCATTGCCTCACACAGGGCAACAAGATCCTTGCCTGCGGCAACGGCGGGTCGGCCGCGCATGCGCAGCGCTTCGTCTCGCTGATGATCAACCGCTTCGAACAGGAACGCCCCGGGCTTGCCGCGCTCACGCTGGCCGCCGACAGCTCGACGCTCACCTCGATCGCCAACGAACACGCCTTCGATCAGGTGTTCGCGCGCCAGGTCAAGGCACTCGGACAGCCCGGCGATATCCTGCTGGCGATCTCGGCCAGCGGCCACTCGCCCAGCGTGCTGCAGGCGGCACTCACCGCGCATGCGCGCCACGTTCACGTCATCGCCCTCACCGGACACCGCGGCGGCGAACTTGCGGAACAAATGAGCGATGACGACGTCTTGTTGTGCGTGCCCGTCGAATCGACGGCACGCATCCAGGAAATCCACCTGCTGGTCATCCATTGCCTGTGCGATGCGGTGGACAGCGTCTTGCTAGGAGTCGAAGAATGAACAAGCTTGTCTATGCCCTGGTGCTGGCCATTGCCGCACCATCCCTGACCGGGTGCGCCACCGCAGTGGTGGGTGGTGCCGCCACGGGTACCGCCATCGCGGTCGACCGCCGTACCGCCGGCGTATTCGTGAGCGACCAGGAAATCGAGCTGCGCGCGATGAGTCGTCTGCGCGAGACCTTCCCGCAGGGAACCGAAAGCATCGCCACCACCAGCTACAACCGGCAGGTGCTGCTCACCGGCCAGGTGCCGGACGAGGCCGCGCGCGCGCGCGCGGGCGAAGTGGTGAAGGGCATTCCGGACGTGCGCACGGTATTCAACGAGCTCGCCATTTCCGGTGTCACCTCGTTCACCTCCAGCGCCAATGACACCAGCATCACCGCAAGCGTGAAGACGCGCCTGCTGCGCGACGACCGCGTACCGGGGACCAAGGTCAAGGTGAAGACCGAGTCCGGCGTGGTCTACCTGATGGGGCTGGTCACGCGTGCCGAGGGTAGCGCCGCCGCGGAAACCACGCGCACCACCTCCGGCGTCACCAAGGTGGTCACCCTGTTCGAGTATCTCGACTGAGCCCATGATCTACCGCGACCTGCGCGATTTCATCGCCCAGCTCGAAGCGCGCGGCGCGTTGAAGCGCATCGCGGTCGAGGTCGACCCCCGGCTGGAGATGACGGAGATCGCCGACCGCGTGCTGCGCGCCGGCGGCCCGGCGCTGCTGTTCGAAAAGCCCAAAGGGTATTCCATTCCGGTGCTGGCGAACCTGTTCGGCACGGTCGAACGCGTGGCGCTGGGCATGGGCGAGGAAGACCCGGCGCGCCTGCGCGAGGTCGGCAAGCTGCTCGCCTACCTGAAGGAACCGGAGCCGCCGAAAGGCCTGCGCGACGCCTGGGACAAATGGCCGGTGCTGAAACAGGTGCTCAACATGGCGCCGAAGGAAGTCAGGAACGCGCCATGCCAGGACATCGTGTGGGAAGGCACCGACGTCGATCTCGCCCGCCTGCCGATCCAGCACTGCTGGCCGGGTGACGTCGCACCGCTCGTCACCTGGGGTCTCACCATCACCCGCGGCCCGCACAAGAAACGGCAGAACCTCGGCATCTATCGACAACAGATCGTCGGTCGCAACAAGCTCATCATGCGCTGGCTCGCCCACCGCGGCGGCGCACTCGATTTCCGCGAGCATACGCTCGCGCATCCGGGCAAGCCCTTCCCGCTCGCCGTCGCCCTGGGCGCCGATCCCGCTACCATCCTCGGTGCCGTCACCCCGGTGCCCGACACCCTGTCCGAATACCAGTTCGCCGGACTTCTGCGTGGCGCCAAGACCGAGGTGACGCAATGCCTCGGCAACACCCTGCAGGTGCCCGCCTCCGCCGAAATCGTGCTCGAAGGCGTGATCCACCCGGGCGAGACCGCCCTGGAAGGCCCTTACGGTGACCACACCGGCTACTACAATGAGCAGGAAACCTTCCCGGTCTTCACGGTCGAGCGCATCACGATGCGGCGCGACCCGCTCTATCACAGCACCTACACCGGCAAGCCGCCGGACGAGCCGGCGATCCTCGGCGTCGCGCTGAACGAGGTGTTCGTGCCGCTGCTGCAAAAACAATTTCCCGAGATCACCGACTTCTACCTGCCACCCGAGGGCTGCTCGTACCGCATGGCGGTGGTGTCGATGAAGAAGGCCTACCCCGGCCACGCCAAGCGCGTGATGTTCGGCGTGTGGTCGTTCCTGCGCCAGTTCATGTACACCAAGTTCATTCTGGTCACCGACGACGACGTCGACGTGCGCGACTGGAAGGAAGTCATCTGGGCGCTGACCACGCGCGTCGACCCGGCGCGCGACACGCTGCTGGTGGAGAACACACCGATCGACTACCTCGATTTCGCCAGCCCGGTATCGGGCCTGGGCAGCAAGATGGGCATCGATGCCACCAACAAGTGGCCGGGCGAGACGGCGCGCGAATGGGGCACGCCCATCGTCATGGACGCGGCGGTAAAGGCGCGCGTCGACGCGCTGTGGGACAGCCTCGGGCTTTGAGCCATGCGTGACGTCTATCTTGGCCGCCAGCCCATCCTCGACCGCGCGCAGCGCGTGGTCGCCTACGAACTCCTGTTCCGCGCCGGCGACAGCGGGGGCGCGCAGGTCACCGACGACGTGCAGGCCACCGCCAGCGTAATCCAGCATGCCTTCGGCGAACTGGGCGTGTCGACCGTGCTCGGCGGCCAGTTGGGTTTCATCAACATCAGCACCGAACTGCTGCTGTCCGACCTCATCGAGCTGCTGCCGAAGCAGCAGGTGGTGCTGGAACTGCTCGAGACCGTCGCCGCCAGCGACGCCGTGGTCGAGCGCTGCCACGCGCTGAAGCAGCAGGGTTTCCGGCTCGCACTCGACGACTTCGTCTATGACGACAGTTTTCACCCGCTGCTCGAGCTCGCCGATATCGTCAAGGTCGACCTGCTGCAGCACACCCCCGCGACGCTGGATGCGCTGGTCGGCCAGCTCAGGAACTGGCCGGTGCGCTTGCTCGCGGAAAAAGTCGACAGCGCCGAGCAGGCCGAGCGCTGCCGCGCACTCGGCTTCGAATTGTTCCAGGGTTATTATTTCGCGCGGCCCTCGGTGCTCGCCACCAAGCGCGCCGACCCCACGCAACTGGCGCTCACGCAGTTGCTGGGACTGGTGCTGCGCGACGCCGACACCGCGCAGATCGAACAGGTATTCAAGCACCACCCGAATCTCACCTACAACCTGATGCGCCTGGTGAACTCGGTCGCCTGCGGCGCGCGACGCACGCTCTCGTCGGTATCGCAGGCGATCCTCGTGCTCGGGCGGATGCAGTTGCAACGCTGGCTGCAACTCCTGCTGTTCACGCTGGACAGCCGCATGCCCTACCCCAGTCCGCTGCTGCTGCTCGCCGCCACGCGCGGCAAGATGATGGAGCTGCTGGCGCAGGCGCAGCAGCGCAGCACCGACTACGGTGAGCAAGCCTTCATGGCGGGCATCCTCTCGCTCATCGACGTTCTGATCGACAAGCCGCTCGCCGACATCGTCGCCGAACTCAATCTCGCCCCCCACGTCGCCGCCGCGCTGCTGCGGCGCGAGGGCGAACTGGGTGCGCTACTGCAACTGGTCGAAAGCGTCGAGCACCCCGATCTCGCACGCACCCTCGCACTGCTCCAGGGCGCCGGCGGTCTCACGCTCGCCGCGCTGACGCGCGCCCAGCTCGACGCCATGCACTGGGCACACCAGATCGCCGAGGCCGGCACCGAATGAAACGCGGCGCGGTTTCCCTCTGTCTGGCCGCCGCGCTATGGGCCGGCGCGGTCCATGCCGACCCCGAACTGCTGCGCGGCCGGCTCAGCCTGCCGGCGAACGCCGAGCTGCCGGCAACGGCGATGCTGCGCCTCGAACTCTTCGACATGTCGCAGGCCACGGCGCGCCGCCTCATTTTGCTGGAACAGCCTGCCGCCGGGCGGGCGCGGCCGCTGGCGTTCGTGCTGCCCTACGCGCCACCGGCCGGCAATCTTGCGCTGCGCGCGGTGGTGTACGCCGACGGCCAAGTATTGTTCGCCAGCGCCGGCGCGCAACCGCTGGCCAACACCACGGATGCGATCGAGATTGCAGTCGGCGCCGCCGGTGAACGCAGCGTCGCCGCCACCCTGGACGACACCGACTGGCAACTCGTCGACGTCGGCGGCGTACCGGTACGCACCGTGCCGGGCGAGCGTACCGCCTACATGGTGCTGCTCGATGGCCTTCTCACCGGCGGCAGCGGCTGCAACAAGCTGATGGGCGACTACAGCCACCCACAACCCGGCGTGCTGCGCTTCGGCCGCGTGGCCAGCACCCGCATGGCCTGTCCGCCCGAACTCCAGGCGCAGGAAGCGGCCCTCTTCGACGCCTTCGCGCGCGCCGACGCGTATCGCATCGAGGACCGCACGCTGAGCCTGCTCATCGGCGACAAGGTACTGGCACGTTTTTTTGCACGCGCCCTGCCGTAGCGTTCATTGACCCGTTTCATCCGGGCGGTCGCACTGCCGGCAGCCCAGCACGCTGAAGTAGCGCAGATACAGCCACAAGGATCCCGGAAGCAGCGCGAGACGAAACCACTCGCCGGCCGTGTCCGGCCATTGCCATGTCTGCCACGCGTCCACCGCCACCGGCAACGACTGGAACAGCGCCAGCAGCACCAGGAACAATGCGAGCGCGCGGCAGCCCATGTTCATCACTGCGCCACCACCCACTCCAGCAAGGCACGCTGCGCCGCCTCGCTGGCGCGTGCGCGCGGATGGTTGACCAGCATGACGACGCTCACGCTATCGCCACGCAGCGTATGCACGTAACCCGCGAGCGCGCTGACATCACGCAGCGTGCCGGTCTTCAGGTGTGCGCGCCCGGCCACCGCACTGCCGGCAAAGCGGCGCTTCAGCGTGCCGTCCTGGGCCGCGAGCGGCAAGGATGCCGCAAACTCGGCGGCCCAGGGCGTGCGCTGCGCGGCGTGCAGGAGGGCGGTGAGCGCCTGCGCGCTGACGCGCTCGATGCGTGACAGGCCGGCGCCGTTTTCGAGCACCAGCTTCTGCGTCGATATGCCGTATCGCGCCAGGCTGTCGCGCACCGCGCGCGCGCCCTTGTCCGGCGTGCCCGGCGCACCGAAGGCTTCCGCACCCAGCGTCAGGAACAGATTGCGCGCCATGATGTTGCTCGAATACTTGTTGAGGCGTGTCAGCGCCTGCGCCAGCGGTTCGGACTCGAACACCAGCAGCGGCGTAGCATCCGGCGCCGTCCCGCCGCGCGTGGCGCCGGCGAGCGTGCCGCCGGCCTCATCCCACAGGCCGCGGAAGATGAAATCGAAAGTCGCGGCCGGCTCGAACAGATTGAACGCGAGCGCGCGCTCGCCGCAGTCGCGCGGATAGCGTCCGGTGATTTCCAGGGTGCGTCGCGCCTCGTCCGGGAAGGCCGGCACGAGCGCGCCCTGCCCGCCGTTGCATTCAACCGCCTCGGCGAGCGTCACGCGCGACACCAGCGTCACGCCCGGCAGCACGAGATCGGGGACGATCAATACGGCGTCGTCCTGCGGCTTCACGCGCAGCGCGACGGCGTTGAAATTGGCCACCAGCGCGCCGGGGGCGGCGTTGTAGGGCGCGAAGGGCTCGCCGTCGAAGGCCGCGGGATCGTGCTCCGGGACACTGAAATACGCAGTGTCGAGCACCAGTCCGCCACGAATGTGCTGCACTCCGCGCGCCCGCAATTCGCGCTGCAGCAGCCACATGCGCTCGAGCGTCAGCGTCGGATCGCCGCGCCCCTTGATGACGAGATCGCCATCGAGCACGCCGCCGGCAAGCGGACCCGCCGCCCACAGCGTCGTGGTCCAGGTGTAGCTCGGGCCAAGCAGGTCGAGTGCGGCGAAGCTCGTCACCAGCTTCATCGTCGAAGCGGGGTTCAGCGCTGCGTCGGCGTTGTGGCTGAGCAGCGCCTCCGACGTGCCGAGCGGCTGCACCACCACGGCCACGCGGCTGAGCGGAATGCCGGCTTCCGCGAGGGCCGCGACGACCGGCACCGGCAGTTCGGCGCCACGCGCCCCCAGCGCGAGCGCAACGAGCAGGAGACCGGCAAGCAGGCGGAAGGCGGCAGCAACAGGCATGGCCTGATTATCCTAAAAACCGCAGTTGACCGCTTGATACGCTCACCAAGGCCGTATGAATACTGAAAAGTGCGCCTCCGTTTGCCTTCACCTGCCAGGTGAGTCCGCTACGCACCCGCTGGCACGCCGGCTCACGCGCCTGCCTTTGCACCCGCAAGGGGCAGGCCGGATTCGTAAAGCCGCTTGCGCGGCAACGACTCCGCTCTCGCGCCTCCTTGCAGGCCCCGGCCTGCGGCGTCGTTGCTTCGCGGCAGCCACGCGATCCGACGCACCATCGGGCGCGTCCAACTGCGGTTTCTAGGATTATGCCGGATTCCCCCGGTGCGGGTGGCTCACAAGGATTGCCGGATGGCGAGCACCGCCTGGTTGCGCAACGACTTCAGCAGCGAAAGTTCGGTTTCCGCGATGACGATATCGCCGGCCTTGCTGCGATCGGCGTAGATGAGGCCGACCGGTTTGCCCTTGACGAGGACGGGAAACAGCACGAAGGTGCGCGCCGGCACCTGGCGGCGGAACCAGGCGGGAATGCGTGGCGCGATGTTGGGGCTGTCGATGTCGCTGATGAGGATATCGGCATTGTTCTGCAGTGCGACGAGAAACACGTCGGGTGTGCCGGCAAGCGGAAAATCGAACGCGCGCGCGAGCGCCTGCGCCTCCTCGCCAAAGCCGAAGCGGCCACGCATGGCGTTGCGGCTGCCGTCGCGAATGCACAGGATCACGTGTTCGAAGCCCATGCCGGTATACATGGTTTCCAGGATCATGCGCAGGATGTCGTTGAGCGGCATGCTGTCGTCGACGAGGGAATTGCCGACATCCTGCAGGCCCGCGGCGAGGCGCGCCTGCACCGCTTCGGGCGTGCGGGACGGGGACGCATCCGCTGCGTGCGGGGCGGGAGCCGCCGCGTGCAGCACCGCCGCGTCCAGCGCATCCCGCGGCGCGGCCGCATCCGGCGATATGCCTCCGCCTGCTGCCTCCTCGGGAGGCGGCAGGCCGGCCCACTGTGCGGCCTGCACCGCGAACGCGCTGCGCCCCAGATCGAGACTCACCGCCTGGGCGAAGCGCGAAAGCTCGCCGAAGGTAACACTCATGACCGTGCCGATCTGCTCCACCGTGACCGGTACGCTGTCGCGAAAACGCTCGACCAGCCGCACCACCACTGTGGCATGTTCGCCATCCCGCGCTTGCGCCATGCCGTCGCACAATGCGCTGGCCAATCCGGCCACGATGCGCAGGCGATCGACTTCGTTCGCGCCCTTGCGCACCCGCCCCGGTGGCAGGCCTTTCATGCTCTGCACCAGGCGCTCCGGAAATCCCCAGTTGCGCGCGACGGCGATACCCAACTGCTCCGGCGAAGCGCCCAGCACCTCGCTCGCGGCGAGCGCCTCGGTAATGCCGCGCGTCGCCATCCGTTCGCGGGCTGCCGTCATCTCGGCAGGAAAATAAAACAGGGCAAGCATACGCCCGAGATGATGCAGCATGGCGCCGATGAAGGCCTCCTCGCCATCGTCCACCCCGGCCTTCTCCGCCAGCTCGCGCGCAAGCAGCGCAGCGTACAGCACCTTGAGGAATTCCTCCTTCAACTGCTGCGCCTGCGCACGGTTCTGCAGGTTGTCGAACAGGATCAGACTCAAGGCGATCGAACGCACCGCATCGAAACCGAGAATGACCACGGCGCGCGACACGGTGCTGATGGTGCCGCCGCCGGCACGGCTGTAGAACGCGGCGTTGGCGAGTTTCAGGAGTTTGCTGGTGAGCGCGAAATCCTTGAGGATGGTGTTGGAGAGCTGGTTGACGCTCTCGCGGTCGGAAGCGGTGATACGGTTAATGGCGCCCACCGATTCGGACAGTGCCGGAAAATCGCTTTCTGCCTGGATGCGCCGCAGCAGGCGATCCAGCGGTGTGTCGGCATCCATGCCGGCTCCGCCTTGCGCGCTCATGCCCGGCCACCCGGGCCGCGGCGGACGCTCATCTAGCCGAGATCCGCCACGTACCAGTCCATCGCCTCCGCGAGTCCTTCGCCGATGCGGTGCGTCGGCGCGTAGCCGAGACGCGTTTGCGCCTTGGCGATGTCCGCCAGCGAATGCCGCACGTCACCGGCACGGAAATCGCGGTACACGGGCCTGAAGTCCTGGAGATGCGGATAGCGCGGCGCGAGCAGCGCGCGGATCGCCTCGAACAGCTGATTCAGCGTGGTGCGTTCGCCGACCGCAACGTTGTAGACCTGATTCGCGGCATCGGGGTGCGCGCTGGTGGCGGCGAGCAGGTTGGCCTGGATGACGTTGTCGATGTAGCAGAAATCGCGGCTGGTCTCGCCGTCGCCGTTGATGTAGACGGGTTCGTTCCTGATCATGCTCGACACCCACTTCGGCACCACGGCGGCGTAGGCACCGTTCGGATCCTGGCGGCGGCCGAAGATGTTGAAGTAGCGCAGACCGATCGATTCCATGCCGTAGCAGCGGCCGAACACGTCAGCGTAGAGTTCGTTGACGAGCTTGGTGACGGCGTAGGGCGACAGCGGCTTGCCGATGACGTCCTCGACCTTGGGCAGGCCGGGGTGATCGCCGTAGGTCGACGACGACGCGGCGTAGACGAAGCGTTTCACCTCGGCGTCGCGCGCCGCGACGAGCATGTTGAGAAAGCCGGTGGCGTTGGCGGCGTGGGTGGCGAGCGGGTCTTCCAGCGAGCGCGGCACCGAGCCCAGCGCGGCCTGGTGCAGCACGTAGTCGACGCCCTTGCACACGCCGTGGCAGGTGACGAGATCGCGGATGTCACCGCGTTTGAACGTGAAGCGCGCCCAGTACTGCGCGCCGACGCTGGCCTGGACCTGCACCAGGTTCTTTTCGTGGCCGGTGGCGAAGTTGTCCAACCCGACGACGTGCTGATCAAGCCGCAGCAGGGCTTCGACGAGGTTGCAGCCGATGAAGCCGGCCGCGCCGGTGACGAGCCAGGTCTCCGGCGCTGCGTGCAGTTCGGCTTTCAACGCGTCGAAGGCGGGCGCCATCAAAGTCTCCACAGGGCGAAGCCGGCGGCTTTCACCATGACGGGGTCATAGGCCGACTTGACGTCGGTGAAGACGCCACCCTTTTTCAATTTGGCGGCAAGTTCGCTGAACGGTTTTTCCAGATAGGCCGCGTGCGACACCGCGGCGATCATCGCATCGCATTCGGGGAGGTCTTCCCATGGCGTGAGGGTGATACCGTATTCGTGTTCCGCCTCGCGCGATTCGCCGAGTGGATCGTGTACATGCACGTCGCAGCCGAACGACTGCAACTCGCGGATGACGTCGACCACCTTGGAGTTGCGCAGATCGGGACAGTTCTCCTTGAAGGTCAGACCGAGCACGTTGACGCGGGCGCCCTTCACCGGCACGCCGTTGGCGATCATCTTCTTCACGGTTTCCTGCGCGACGTAGGCACCCATGCCGTCGTTGATACGGCGCCCGGCGAGGATCACCTGCGGGTGATAGCCAAGCATGTCGGCCTTGTGGGTGAGATAGTAGGGATCGACGCCGATGCAGTGGCCGCCGACGAGACCGGGGCGGAAGGGCAGGAAATTCCACTTGGTGCCGGCCGCTTTCAGCACCTCCAGAGTGTCGATGCCGAGCCGGTGGAAGATGAGCGACAGTTCGTTCATCAGCGCGATGTTGAGGTCGCGCTGGGTGTTCTCGATGACCTTGGCGGCTTCGGCGACCTTGATGCTGCTGGCGCGGTGCACGCCGGCGGTGATCACCGATTCGTACAGGGTGGCGACCTTCTCCAGGGTGGCGGCGTCGTCGCCGGAGACGACCTTGGTGATCTTCGTGATGGTGCGTTCCCTGTCGCCGGGGTTGACGCGCTCGGGCGAGTAGCCGACGTGAAAATCCTGCCTCCATTTCATGCCGGAATGTTTTTCCAGCAGGGGGATGCACACCTCCTCGGTGGCGCCGGGGTAGACTGTGGATTCGTAGATGACGGTAGCACCCTTTTTCATGTACTTGCCGACGGTGGTGGAGGACCCCACTAGGGGCGAGAAATCGGGAATGTGCGCGTCGTCGACCGGGGTGGGCACGGCGACGATGATGAAGTCGGCCTGTGCCAGATCCGCCGGATCGGTGGTGACGGTGAGCTGCGTCGCTGCCCTGAGATCGTCCGTCGAGACTTCGCCGGTGGGGTCGCAGAATCGACGGTAGCTCTCGATTTTTTCCGCCGACAGATCGTAGCCGATGGTCGTGGTCTTCTTGCCGAATTCCGCCGCCAGGGGCAGGCCCACGTAACCCAGTCCGACCACCGCAACAACGCTCATTTCAGGATTCCTCGTATGAAGTGTCTATCTTTGCCGCCGCCGGAATTGTATCGAATTTGCATGACGCTGCCTTGTCGCATCCGCCAGCTGGCCGTGTTTCTTGCCTGCAAGGCGCGTACCAGCTGGATGCCGGTCTTGCTCGTCGTCTGCCTGCCGGCGCATGCGGACGTCGCCGACACCCTGCAGCAGGTTCGCCCCGGCGTGGTCGGCGTCGGCGTGTTCCTGCCCACCGGAAGTCCGCGCGCCAACCTGCTTGGCACCGGCTTCGCCGTGCTCGACGGGCGTTACGTGGTGACCTGCGCGCACATCTACGCCAAGCCGCTCGATGCTGAAAAAAACGAAACCCACGCCGTGTTCATCGGCCGCGACCGGCAGATGGCGGTACGGCGCGCCGAGATCGTCGCCACCGACCGGCCGCGTGATCTCGTGCTGCTGAAGATCGCCGGCGACCCGCTGCCGGCATTGCAGCTTGGCGATTCCGCCCGTGCCCGCGAAGGCTGGCAGCTTTATTTCACCGGCTACCCCATCGGCTCCGTGCTCGGCCTCAACCCGTCCACCCACCGTGCCGGGCTCGCCGCCATCGTTCCCGCCTTCACCCCGCCACCCAGCGCCACCCAGCTCACCGCACGCGCGCTCAAGCAGGCGCGGGACAGCTACGAGGTATTCGAGCTCGACGCCATCGCCTATCCGGGCAACAGCGGCAGCCCGGTCTGGCATCCCGATACCGGCGAAGTGCTCGGCGTGGTCAATTCCGTGTACGTGAAGGGCGCCAAGGAAGCCGCGCTGTCCAACCCCAGCGGCATCAGCTACGCGATCCCGGTACGCTACGTGCACGAACTGCTGGAGCGGGCGGGCGTTGCGCGCGAGGCGCTCACGCGGTGACATCCTCCAGACTGAAGCGCCCGGACTGGTCATCGTAGGCGAAGAGCTCGGCGTAGCGGCCCCATTCGATCGCTGCGTTGAGCGTCTCGCGCGCGTAGTCCTCGCTCAGATGGTCTTCCAGTTCCGCCTCGAAGCGCACGCGCGGCGCCTCCTGGCTCGGGCGTGTGGCGAGGACACCGCGAATGTGCGCGACGAGCGGCACACAGGCGAGCAGGTGCTCGGAAAAGATCCGCTTGCGCGCCTGGGTGTCGGCCTCCGCATAATCGCGTCCCGCAGGTGTGAGCACGATGTCGCCTGCGGCGACTTCGGCGAGCCCAAGCATTTGTAGCGCCTCGGCGGCCGGCAGCAGTTCATCCGCTTCGAGCTGTACGTCCTCGGCGACCTCCGGCAGGTCCGCGCGTCCGCCATAGGGGGCGGCGGCGACGGTTTCGAGCAGGCCGGCCAGGACGTTCGTCGACACCTGCCGCAGATGTTGCGCGATGGGTGGCCCGAAAGCTCGGGTGGTCAGTGGTGCGCGCGCGGTGAGCAGCGCGTAGATATCCTCGACGATCTGCCGGAAGGCGGGCGCCAGCCGGTCGCGCGGATGCGGCAGCGGGATCGGGATTTCGGCCTGGACGCGCCCTGGATTCGCCGCGAGAACGACGACGCGGTCGCACATGAACACGGCTTCCTCGATGTTGTGGGTCACCATCAGCACGCCACGAATCGGCATCTGGCCTTCGAGCCAGAGATCGAGGAAGTCGGTGCGCAGCGTCTCCGCAGTGAGCACGTCCAGCGCCGAGAACGGCTCGTCCATGAGCAACAACGTCGGCTCGACGACGAGCGCGCGTGCAAAGCCGACGCGCTGTCGCATGCCGCCCGAGAGCTCGCGCGGATAGGCCGTCTCGAAGCCGTCGAGGCCGATCAGATCGATCGCCGCGAGGGCGCGCCGGCTCGCCTCCTGCGCCGGCACGCCGAGCGCGTGCAGGCCGAGTTCGACATTGCCGAGCACAGTCAGCCAGGGAAACAGCGCAAAGCTCTGGAACACCATGGCGATGCCCGGAGTCGGTCCGCTGATGGCGCTGCCGCGGTAGAGGATGCGCCCCGCGGTCAACGGCATCAGCCCGGCAATGCCGCGCAGCAGGGTGGACTTGCCGGAACCGGAGCGCCCCAGCAGGCCGACGATCTCCCCCGAGCGCACGGTGAGGCTGATGTCGTCGAGCACCACCAGCTCGCCCGCGGCCTTCGGAAAGATCTTGCGAACACCCTGCAATTCGAGCAGCGGCTCTGTTTCCGGATTCAAGCTCCCTCCCTATCGCACTTGAAACCGCCGTGCGGCCGCATCGTAGAGCGGCCGCCACAGGAGGCGGTTGAGGATGACGACGAACAGGCACATGACGATGACCCCGAGCGCGATGCGCGCATGGTCGCCGGCCTCGGTATGAAGGGTGATATACGCCCCCAGGCCCTGCGCGACGAGATGCGTGTCGCCCCAGCGCACCGCCTCCGCCACGATGCTGGCGTTCCAGGCCCCGCCCCAGGCGGTGAGTGCACCGGTGACGGCATAGGGGAACACGGCGGGCAGCATCACCTTGCGCCACCACAGCCAGCCGCGCACGTGGAAGCTCCGCGCCGCCTCGACCAGATCGTTCGGCACCGTGCTCGCGCCGGCGATGACGTTGAACAGGATGTACCACTGCGCGCCGAGCAACATGAGCGGGCTGAGCCAGATATCCGGATCGAGCCTGAAATGAACGATGCCGACGACGGCGAGCGGAAACAGCAGGTTGGCGGGAAAGGCCGCGAGAAACTGCGCCACCGGCTGCAGGCGTTCGGCCAGGCGCGGACGCAGACCGATCAGCACGCCGAGCGGCACCCAGACCGCGAGTGCAATCGCCATGAGCAGCGCGACGCGCAGCAGGGTGAAGAATCCGAGCCGCAGCACGTGCAGGATTTCGGCGATGCCGATGCCGGCGATGAGCGACACGGCGAGCCCCGCGCCCGTCAGTGCGAGTGCAGCCAGCGTGCCGTAATACAGCGCATCCGCGATGCGCGTGCGCGTCGCGCGCGACAGCGGCACGGCGGGCGGACGCCATGTGGGCCGCCACATGGCAATGGCGTGCGCATGGCGGCGCAGGGGCACGCCGGCACTGCGCACCAGGTGTGTGCGCCGCAGCAGGGTGAGCAGCCAACTGCGCGGCGTTTCGACGGCGGCCGTCTCCCCCAGGCGAAACTTGTCCGACCACGCCACCAGCGGGCGGAACATGAGTTGATCGTACAGGCCGATGACGATCAGCATGGCAAGAAGCGCCGCACCGACGGCGCCAAGATCGCGCTCGGCGATCGCCAGCGCCACGTAGGAGCCGATGCCCGGCAGGTCGATGGTATGCGTGCCGACCGCGATGGCTTCGGCGGCGACCACGAAAAACCAGCCGCCCGACATCGACATCATCATGTTCCACACCAGGCCCGGCACCGCGAAAGGCACTTCGAGGCGCCAGAAGCGTTGCCATGCCGTGAGATGAAAGGCGGTTGCCGCTTCCTCCATGTCGTGCGGCACGGTGCGCAGCGACTGATAGAGGCTGAAAATCATGTTCCACACCTGGCTGGTGAAGATCGCGAAAATCGCCGCCAGCTCCGCGCCCAGCACCGATCCGGGAAACAGACTCAGGAACAGCAGAACCGTGAAAGACAGATAGCCCAGCACCGGCACCGACTGCAGGATGTCGAGCAGCGGCAGGAGTATTTTTTCCGCGCGCCGGTTCTTCGCGGCGAGCGTGGCGACGCCGAAAGTGAACCCCAGCGACAGCGCCAGTGCCGCGAACATGCGCAGGGTGGTGCGCGCGGCATAGCCCGGCAGTGCGGCAGGATCGAGCACGATCGGCGTGGTGTCGAGCATCTCCAGCGGCATGCGCATGTCGCGCGCCACGACGATGATCGCTGCCAGCGCACCGAACACCAGCGCGCCGGCCACGAGGTCCCAGCGATTCGGCCGGCCAAGCCAGACCGGCAGCGGCGGAAAGCGGCGGTTCGTGCGGCGCAACGGCTTCAGGCCAGCCAGGCCGCCAGACCTCCGACCGCATGCAGACGCTCGGCAGCCTCGCCGGCGACGACTTCCACTGGAATGTTGCGCGCGTGCGCCAACTCCGGCAGCACCGTGCGCAGTGATTCGCTGTCGCGCACGCCGCCGCAGCGCGGGCAGGCGTCTTCCGCACTGCGGTCCACCCAGCCGCATTGCCGGCACACGCGCACCTCGCCGCGCAAGCCGCGCGCCGCCACCAGGCGCCGCGCTTCGCCGTGCTGGATACGGGTGAGCGTCGTGTCGATACCGAGTGATGCGCGCGCCCCTTCGCCCGTTGCAAGAAGAGCCTCGACTTCCTCCAGTTCGCGGTGGCGCTTGAAGGTTTCGATTGCGGGTTCGATGCGGCGCAGCAATTCGGGCCCGGTCACCCGCGCCGGCAGTCCGCGCACCAGTGCGCCCTGTGCCCGGCAGTTCTCCGGCAGCGCCTCCCATACCGTCTCAGCGGCTTCGGTCGGTCCGGCGACGAATACCGAGGTGAAGCCCTCGCGCTCGCGCCAGGTGCGGCAGCGCGCGGCCGTTTCCTTGAAGAAACGCGCGTGTTGCGCGCCGACGCGCTGCTCGAAGGAATCACGGTCGACCCCGCGGCCGGTGACGAGTTCGCGCCGGCGCCACTGTGTAAGATCGATCTCGAAGCGCTCCTCTTTCTGCTCCACGAGTTCGCCCATCCAGTAGCGGAAGAAACGCGCACCGTTGCGGTCCACGACCAGAATGCCACAAGGCCGATGTTCGTCCAGAATCCACGTGAGCTGGCCCAGCGACGGCTTGCCCCAGTACATCTCGTCATCGACGGGAACCTGCAGGCGCAGCACCTTCCAGGTGCCGGCGCCGGCGAAAAACACCAGGCTCTTGGCGCGTGCCAGGTGTTCGTCGATATAGGCGTCGATGCGCTGCGCCTGTTCCCGCAACAGCTTCGTATCCGCGCCGGGCAGGCGCGCGGCGAGCGTCCGCGCCTGGGTCTTCACCCAAGTGCCGGCGCCGGACGGGCGCCCCTGGTTGCGCGGATTGGCCGGGTTCACGTCGACGTAGGCAGTGAGCACCGGCTCGGCAAGTTTGGGAAGCGTGCGCAGCAGACGGGTATCGAACATCGCAGTCTCCATCCGATTGAAAAAATCGACGCCGGCCCCCGGCGTGATGGGGTCGGCCATGCGCGGGGGCGAACGGGAAGGTCCGCAGCCCGACCAGTCGACTGAAGTATGGCAGCTTGACGACGCTTCGCCAAAGTCGCTTCCGGCGCGCGTTCAGATCCCGCCGGTCAGGCTCACGCCCAATCCGATCGTCTGCTGCCGATGGTTGTAGTCGATGAGCGATTCGCCGTAGCCGTTGAAATACTCCACGTAGCCCCGAAGGCGGCTGCGCAGGGGAAAACTCCAGCTCAGCTTCAGCGCCCCGCGGTTGTCGTCGCGCTGGAAATTGTTGCGCAGCAGCAGCGACCAGGTGTTGCGGCCGTGCGTGTAGATCGCCTGCAGGTCGCCGTGTCCGAGGTAGTCCTCGATGTCGGGATTGTCGTCGCTACCGGATTCCGGGAGCCGATACCAGGGGCGCACCAGGAGCGCGAGCTTGTCACGCTCGAAACCGAACTGCGCGTACACCCGGTTCCAGCTGCGCGACAGACCCGCACTGCGGCCGTTCGATTGGTGCACGAGACCGAGGTTGACGAAGCGCCCGCGAAAGCCGGCAAGCGAATAATCGGTGCGGACCACCCACATCATTTCCGGCTCGTAGTTGGTCTCGCGAAACGCCGCGGAATAGTCGCTGTTGTAGGCCTGCCAGAACGAGGTGACGGTATAGCCGAACCACAGGTCGAGATCATCGTTGCCGAACACGCCTTGCATGCCCTTGACCTTGAAGCTGAGTTGCACCTCGGTCTCGACCGATTTCAGCCGGGGATCATCCTGCGGAAATGCGCTGCCGAAAGGCTGCTCGTTCGGAGCACTGCTGTATTTCAGTGGAAGAAAATAGTTGGCGCGGTGCGCGCGAAACAGGAAGGCACCCTGCTTGGCCGCGTCGTCGAGTTCCCAGTGGCGCGACAAGGACGACAGCAAACCGGATTGCGCATCCGCCACCACCGCTCCGGGGGGCGGTTGCGGTGTCGGTGACGGGCGTCCGGCGAGCACGTCGTAGCACGCCAGACGTTCGTTGTCGGCGGAAATCGCGCTGCACGCTTCCCAGTCGGCCGGCTCGGCGGCGTGGGTGAGCGCGACCGTTCCCAGCAAAACCAGGGTGCCGACGGTTTGCAAGGTTCCCGGAAACGCCATCCCGCGTCACCCTCAGTCGAGCGTGACGCGCTGCCCCGGCTGCGGCGCCAGTGCATCCCAGCCGAAGCGTTCGGTCAGGGTGTCGGCAAACCCGTTCGCCACCACGTCCTCGCCATGCACGACGAAGACACGGCGCGGCTTGTCGCGGAAGTTGGCGAGCCAGGTGAGCAGCGCGCTGCGGTCGGCGTGAGCGGACAGCCCGCCCAGGGTGTAGAGGCTGGCGCGCACCGGGATGTCCTCGCCGAGCAGGCGCACGCGGCGCGCCCCGTCGACGAGACGGCGTCCGAAGGTGCCGGCGGCCTGGAAGCCGGTGATGAGCACGCTCGATTCGTGGCGCGGCAGGTTGGCACGCAGGTGGAACTTGATGCGCCCGGCCTCGCACATGCCGCTCGCCGAGATGATGACCGCGCCGCCCCGGATGCGGTCGAGCGCTTTCGACTCCTCGACGTCCTCGACGAATTCGAGTTTGCGGAAATACTGCGCGCCGCCCTGTCGTCCCAACAGGGCGTGGGTTTCGTCGTCCAGCAGTTCCATGTGCTTGTAGGTGATCTCGGTGGCGGCGGTGGCCATCGGCGAGTCGACGAACACGGAAAGCTTCGGCAGGCGTCCCTGCCGCGTCAGGTCGGCGAGCAGGTAGACCAGTTCCTGCGTGCGACCGACGGCGAAGGCAGGCACGATGACGTTGCCGCCCTTGCGCTCGATGGTGTCGGTGATCGCCTCGACCAGTTCGTCCTGGGTCGCCTCCATGCTCTTGTGGTCGCGGTTGGCGTAGGTCGATTCGACAAGCAGGTAGTCCGCGTCGAGAATCGGCGTGGGATCGCGTACCAGCGGCCGCGCCGGCTGGCCAAGATCGCCGGAGAACACGATCTTGCGCCGGCGCCTGCCCTCGCCGACCCACACCTCGATGATCGCCGAACCGAGGATGTGACCGGCGTCGCGGAAGATGCAACGTACGGCCGGGTGCGGCGCGATCTCCAGATCGTAGTCGACCGGATTGAGGCGCTTGAGCGACGTCTGCGCCTGCGCCACGGTATACAGGGGCGCGATCTCCCGGTGCGCCGGACCGGCCCCTTCGCCACGCCGCGCCATGCCGCGGTGGAAACGGTCGAGGTTCTCGTGTTCGGCTTCCTTCTCCTGGATGTGAGCGGAATCGGGCAGCATCACCGCGAGCAGGTCGCAGGTGGCGCGGGTGGCGTGGATCGCGCCACGGAAGCCGAGTGCGACCAGGCGCGGCAGCAGGCCGGAATGGTCGATGTGCGCGTGCGTGAGCAGGACGAAGTCGATGCCGCGCGGATCGAAGGAGAAGGCGCGGTGGTTCTTCGCCCGCGTCTCGCGCCCACCCTGGAACATGCCGCAGTCGACCAGGAAGCGCACGCCGTCCGCTTCCACCAGGTAGCTGGAACCGGTGACTTCCTGCGCTGCGCCGAGAAAGGTGATGTTCATGGTTCGCGTCCCTCGCCTGCCTGTTCGTGAGTCCTGCCATCGCGGATATGGTAGATGCGTTTGAAGGTCACGTCGCGCAAGAGGGCTCAGTGCCCGGTGGAGTCATCGACCACGCGGATCGGGCACGTGCGACGGTCCTTCATGCATGTCTGCGGGGCGGCGCAGAGCGCGTGGTGTTTCATCGCGATTCTCCTGGGTCGGATACGGAGCGGATGGCCCGGAGAAAGATCGGGAAAGTGCGCGCGGCCTCGCTGCGCAGTTCGCGCTGGCCGCGCAGAATCGAGGTTTGCAGGACCAGACCCTGGATCATGCCGAGATAGAGCGTGGCGGCGGCCTGGGTATCGAGGTCGTCGCGGGCGAGGCCCTGCTTGCGCGCATCATCCAGCAGACCGGCGATTTTCGCTTCGAAGCCGAGCATGATTTCGGTGACGAGGCCGCGCAGCATCGGGCTGCGGGCATGCAGATGCTCGGACATCAGGAGGCGCGGGATCGCCGGCTTGCCGGCGATGAAGTCGATGTGGGCGAAGAACATGCGTTGCAGCGCGTCGAGCGGGTCGCGTCCCTCGGCGGCGGCGTGCCCGAGCACGCTCATCAGGCGGTCGCGCACCCATTGCATCACCGCCAGCCAGATCGCATCCTTGCTGGGAAAATGGCGGAACACCGCACCCTGCGTGACGCCCATGGCCTGCGCCATGTCCTGGGTGGTGACGTCGTCGATGCCCTGGCGCGCAGCCAGATCGAGGGTGACGCGGACGATTTCCTCGCGCCGCTCGTCGGCGCCCAGACGCTTGCGGACAGGCTCGGCAGCCATGCTCGTCCTCTTGCTAGTAATTGCTGACTACCTTATGGGTCGGGGCGCGGCATGTCAAGCCCGGTCGTCAAACGCCGGCCTCGCCCAGGCAGGCTAGCAGCGCATTGGCGAGCTGGCGCATCGCGCCGGCATCGACGATGTAGGGTGGCATCACGTACACCGTGTTGCCGATCGGCCGGATGAACACGCCGTGCGCCAGCGCTGCGCGATGGAACCGGTCGGCGAATCCAGGACCGGCGTCGCCGACCTCGAACGCCCAGATCATTCCCAGGTGGCGGAAATGCCGAACCCGTCTGTGAGCGGCCACTTCCGACAAAATGGCGGTGAATTCAATGGCCTTGACGCGGTTGGCGGCAATGACCTTGTCGTGCCCGAAGATGTCCAGCACCGCCAGCGCCGCCCGGCAGGCGAGCGGGTTGCCGGTGTACGAGTGCGAGTGCAGGAAGCCCAGCGTGGTGTCCTCAGCGTAGAACGCATCGTAAATGGCGTCGGTGGTCAGCACCGCGGACAACGGCAGGTAGCCGCCAGTGAGACCCTTGGAGAGGCAGATGAAATCCGGGCGGATCGAACCGGCCTCGGGGCGCAAACCGCTCGATGATCCCGTCTCCCCCGCAAATGGAGGAGCGGAGCCCGCCTGCTCGAAAGCGAACATCGTTCCGGTGCGGCCGAAACCGACGGCGATCTCGTCGGCGATCAGGTGCACCTGGTAGCGGTCGCACAGTTCGCGCGCGCGGGCCAGATACGCCGGGTGGTACATCGCCATGCCGGCCGCGCCCTGCACCAGGGGTTCGAGGATGAAGGCAGCGGTGCCGGCGGCATGTTCGGCCAGGTACGCTTCCAGCGCCGCGGCGCAACGCAATGCCCAGGCTTCAGCCGACTCGCCCGGCGCGGCGTGGCGCGCATCCGGAGTGGGCACTTGCTTTGTATGACGCAGGAGCGGCGCGTAGGTGGCCTTGAACAGCGGAATGTCGGTCACCGAGAGTGCACCGACGGTCTCGCCGTGATAGCCGTTCTCCAGGCTGATGAAGCCGCTCTTCTCCGGCTGGCCGGCATTGCGCCAGTAGTGAGCGCTCATTTTCAGCGCAATCTCGGTAGCCGAGGCGCCGTCCGAAGCATAGAACGCGTGACCCAGCCCGGTCAGCCGGCCCAGCCGCTCGGACAGTTCGACCACCGGTTCGTGGGTGGCGCCGGCCAGCATCACGTGCTCGATCTTCGTCAACTGATCGGTGATCGCGGCGTTGATGCGCGGATTGCAGTGGCCGAACAGATTCACCCACCAACTGGAAATCGCGTCGAGGTAGCGCCGGCCGCCGGTGTCGAAGAGCCACGCGCCTTCGCCGCGCGCGATCGCCAGCGGCGGCACGGCTTCCAGGTGCTGCATCTGGGTGCAGGGGTGCCAGACGGCAGCGCGGGTGCGGCTTGGAAGATCGTTGTCGGTCGCCATGATGGGTTCGATAGCCTGTTTGTCCGTTGCATCCGGGGCCTGGGGACGATCGCCCCTACAGTTTCCCCCAGCGGGCGATGCAGCGCGACAGGCATCCGTTCGCCTGACGTCAGGCTTTATCGTCGCCCCCCGATTTTAGGCGATCACGCCACAGGAAGCGCGAATCATCCTATTGGCCCGAGACGGCCCGATTCGTGCGTGGTGGCTCCCGATCCAGCCAGGACGACGCTCGAAACCGAATGAACCTGAAAAAAGCGGTTGAACCACAGAGACACAGAGCAAAAACATGTGCCCGTATTCTTTCATGACTCACCCGATGGGTGAGTGGTGCCACGCACGGCGAATCCCTGTTTTTCGGGTTTCTCTGTGCCTCGGTGCCTCTGTGGTGAGGAATGTAGGATGAACCCGAAAAATCCATTGGAACGTTCGTACGCGAAAAATCAACGTGATGTAGGTCGGGCTTCAACCCGACATGTCGAGTTGAAACCCGACCTACGGTCTATTGGATAATCCGGGATGAAGGTTTTTGCTGCCGGGGTCACACACCCAAGGCCCGGGTCGATCAGCCGAAACTGAAAGCGGAAAGCGTCGTCTCCATGACCCGATCGGAGAATACCCGCCGGCCCGCGTCCTCACCGGCCGCCCCAGCGACAACCATCAGCGGCAGCAGGTGTTCTTCCGCGCGCGGCGGGTGACACAGGCGCGCGGAAGGCGCCTGAACCCAGTCGGCCAGCGCCTGGTGGCGTATCGCCCCGGGCTTTTCCATCGTCTGCGTCAGCCAATGGTCGAACTCATCCGAGATGGGGCCGAACCGGGGATCGCCGTAGCCCCGCATGTTGTGAAAACTCATGCCGCTGCCGATGATCAGGACGCCTTCGTCACGCAGCGACGCGATCGCCCGGCCGGCCTGCAGGTGGATCTCGGGGTCGAGGCTGTCGACCAGCGACAACTGGACGACCGGAATGTCTGCGTCGGGAAACATCAACAGCATCGGGATGAACATGCCGTGATCGAATCCGCGCGCCGCGTCCTGCCGGGACGGCAGCCCGCCCTCAGCAAGCAGCCGGTCGATGCGCGCGGCCAGCTCGGGCTCGCCCGGCGCCGGATATTTCAGTTCGTAGGTGTGCCGCGGAAAACCATGGTAGTCGTAAATCAGCGTGGGTTTGTCACCGCTGGTGACCGTGAACGCGGGCTCCAGCCAGTGGGCCGAGACCATCACGATGGCTTTGGGGCGCCGGGGCAGGGTGGACGCCACGCGCCTGAGAAAGTCCGCCATCGGGTGCCAGGCATCGGACGGCTCCCACTCCATGAAAAAGCAAGGGCCGGCGCCATGGGGAATGAACCAGGTCGGCATGCGGGCGACATTATTCTCTGCGCTGAAAAAAGTTTTCATGTCCATCGCCCTCATTCAATCCCAAAAATCCATTGGAACATCCGTACGCGACAAATCAACGGCATGTAGGTCGGGTTTCAACCCGACATGTCGGGCTGAAACCCAACCTGCGGGCTATTGGATAATCCTAAAAACCGCAGTTGACCGCTTGATACGCTCACCAACGCCGCGTGAATACTGAAAAGTCCGCCTTTGTTTGCCTTCACCTGTCAGGTGAGTCCGCTACGCACCCGCTGGCACGCCGGCTCACGCACCTGCCTCCCGGCCTGCGGCGTCGTTGCTTCGCGGCAGCCACGCGATCCGACGCACCATCGGATGCGTCCAATTGCGGTTTTTAGGCTGATTCGGGTCAATTTCAAAAGCCAGACCGGCGCACATTGACCTCAGCGCATCTGGAACAGTTCCTGATGGAAACGCCCGGGCGGCAGGCCGTGGGCGAGGAAATCGGCGCGCAGCGCCTGGCCGAATCCCGGCGGGCCGCAGAACCAGATGCTGGCCGAGCGCCATTCCGGCACGACGGCACGGATGCGTTCGCCGTTCAGCCGGCCATCCTTCGGGCTGACCAGCAGGTGCAGGCGCACGCCCGCAGCGTCGGCGTCCGCGGTGAGGTAATCGATGGCACGCTGGTCGAACTCGGCCGTCGGGTGAAACAGATCGATCGTCCTCGCCTCCGGCGTGGCGGCACGCTGCTTGAGGCGGGCGATGAAGGGCGTGATGCCGATGCCCGCGCCCACCCAGATCTGGCGCGGCTGTTCATCCTCGAAGTCGAAACAGCCGTAAGGGCCTTCCACCGTCACCGGCATGCCAATCTTCAATCGCTCGCGCAAACGGCCGGTATGGTCGCCCAGCGCCTTGGTGATGAAGACAATGCGGCGGTCGTCGGGATTCCAGGCCGAGGCGATCGTATAAAGGTGCGCGCCTTCGCGCGTGTCCGAGGTGACGAAGGCGAACTGCCCGGCGGCATGGCCGCGCCAGCCGTCTTCCAGTACGACGGCGGTTTCGAGCACGCGCAGCGCGGGGTAGTCGGTCAGGGCCGCGATCGTGCCCCGGACCTTGCGATCGGCGCCGATCCGGCCCGTCAGCGCCCGCAGCGCCGCCACGCTGCCGCCCAGCAACAGCGCCGCCAGCACCCAGCCGACCGGCTGCGTCCAGTAGTCCAGCTTGGTGAGCACCACGGAATGATAGGCCAGCGCGAGGTAGGCGAGCGCCAGCCATTTGTGGGTCTTGACGAACAGGTGGTAGGGGAAGCGCCTGACCAGGGCCAGCACGATCAGCACGGCGGCGGCGTAGAACGTCCACTCGCCAACGGATTCGGCAAACCCCCGCTGGCCGAGCAGCCAGCCTTCGACGCCGCCGGGCGGGGCTCCGGTGGCGGGCCCGCGCACGGGCTTTTCCAGCCACCCCCAGCCCACCATCCATTTGGTGCCTTTCGCCCACCACCAGTGAAGAACGGAAACCACCAGGGCGGCGATACCCAGCCACTTGTGCAGGCGGTACATCTTGTCCAGCCCGTCCAGATGCGGCTCCAGCCATGTCGGGCGCAGCGCCAGCAACATGGCAAGGCTCATCAGGCCGATGCCGATCACCCCGCTGTACTGCACGAACACGGTGCGGAACGAAAAGTAGGTGAGTGGCGTCGGCGCCAGCGTGTCGGCCGCAAGCCATAGCGCGGTCAACAGCAGCAGGATGACCAGAAATGAGATTTTGATGCGCTTCATGGATGATCTCCGTTGCTATGCGACATGACGGCCCCCGCGGCCGGTCACCCGCCGGCCTGCTGCATCGGGCCGCCCAATGCCCAGCCTGACCACCATCCCTCGTTCGACGAAACGACCGCATCCACTTGATTATCGGCGATGTTGGCGTTCACTGACGTGCCAGACAACCGCATGAAAAAGTGAGCCCACCGGCTTGGGGCGCAAAACCATCCACTCCTTTGGCGACCGACAATCATCATCCATGGACTTGAAATTGTCACACCGTGCCCCTACCATTAGCACTCGATAGCGGCGAGTGCTAACAACATGTTCGCCGCTTCCTTATTTTCGGGCAGCCGTGGCTGCAGGTTATCAACGTTACGCAATGGAGACTTTGCAATGAAAATCCGTCCTCTGCACGACCGTGTGATTGTCAAGCGCATGGAAGAAGAGCGCAAGACCGCGTCCGGCATCGTGATCCCCGACACCGCCACCGAGAAGCCCGACCAGGGCGAAATCGTCGCCGTCGGCGCCGGCAAGAAAGACGACCAGGGCAAGATCATCCCCATGGACGTGAAAGTCGGCGATCGCGTGCTGTTCGGCAAGTACGCCGGCCAGACCGTCAAGGTCGAGGGCCAGGAACTGCTGGTGATGCGCGAAGAAGACATCATGGGCGTGGTCGAGCTGTAAGCCGCACGCTATCCAACCGAATTCACACGATATCTAGGAGTTAAAGCATGGCTGCAAAAGACGTACGTTTTGGCGATTCCGCGCGTCACCGCATGGTGGCGGGTGTCAACACCCTGGCCGACGCGGTCAAGGTGACGCTGGGCCCGAAGGGCCGCAACGTGGTGCTCGACCGTTCCTTCGGCGCGCCGACCGTGACCAAGGACGGCGTGTCGGTCGCCAAGGAAATCGAGCTGAAGGACAAGCTTGAGAACATGGGCGCACAGATGGTGAAGGAAGTCGCCTCCAAGACCTCCGACGTCGCCGGTGACGGCACCACCACCGCCACCGTGCTGGCCCAGGCCGTCGTCAACGAAGGCATGAAGTTCGTCGCCGCCGGCATGAACCCGATGGACCTGAAGCGCGGCATCGACAAGGCCGTGATCGCCATCACCGAAGAGCTGAAGAAAATCTCCAAGCCCTGCACCACCAGCAAGGAAATCGCCCAGGTCGGCTCGATCTCGGCGAACTCCGACGCCCCCATCGGCCAGATCATCGCCGACGCCATGGACAAGGTCGGCAAGGAAGGCGTGATCACCGTCGAGGACGGCTCGGGCCTGGAGAACGAGCTCGACGTCGTCGAGGGCATGCAGTTCGACCGCGGCTATCTCTCGCCCTACTTCATCAACAACCCCGACAAGCAGATGGCGGTTCTCGAAGACCCGTTCATCCTGCTGTTCGACAAGAAAATCTCCAACATCCGTGACCTGCTGCCGGTGCTGGAGCAGGTCGCCAAGGCCGGCAAGCCGCTGATGATCGTCGCCGAGGACGTCGACGGCGAAGCGCTCGCCACCCTGGTGGTCAACAACATCCGTGGCATCTTGAAGACCTGCGCGGTCAAGGCTCCGGGCTTCGGCGACCGCCGCAAGGCGATGCTGGAAGACATGGCGATCCTCACCGGCGGCACCGTGATCGCCGAGGAAGTCGGCCTGAGCCTGGAGAAAGCACAACTGACCGACCTGGGCCGCGCCAAGCGCATCGAGGTGGGCAAGGAGAACACCACCGTCATCGACGGTGCCGGCAATCACGACGCGATCAAGGGCCGCATCGCGCAGATCAACAAGCAGGTCGAGGAAGTCACCAGCGACTACGACCGCGAGAAGCTGCAGGAGCGCAAGGCCAAGCTCGCCGGCGGCGTGGCGGTGATCAAGGTCGGCGCCGCGACCGAAGTCGAGATGAAGGAGAAGAAGGCCCGCGTCGAGGACGCGCTGCACGCCACCCGTGCGGCCGTTGAAGAAGGCATCGTCCCCGGCGGCGGCGTCGCACTGCTGCGCGCCAAAATGGCTGCCGCGGCGGTGAAGGGCGACAACCACGACCAGGACGCCGGCGTGAAGATCGTGCTGCGCGCGATCGAGGAGCCGTTGCGCCAGATCGTCAAGAACTGCGGCGAGGAAGCCTCGGTCGTCGTCAACAAGGTGCTGGAAGGCAGCGGCAACTTCGGCTACAACGCCGGCACCGGCGAGTATGGCGACATGGTGGCGATGGGCGTGCTCGACCCGACCAAGGTCACCCGCACCGCACTGCAGAACGCCGCCTCGATCGCCGGCCTGATGCTGACCACCGACTGCATGGTCACCGACCTGCCGGAAGACAAGCCGGCCATGCCGATGGGCGGCGGCGACATGGGCGGTATGGGCGGCATGGGCATGATGTAAGCAGCACGCCCGTTTCGCGCTGTCCCCAAGCCCCGCTTCGGCGGGGCTTTTTCATGGCCGTCTCACCAGCGGCGCCAGAAGCGCCACGATGATTTTTCCTTCTGTTTGGGGGTCAGGATGGCGTCGATGCGATCGTACGCGTCTTCCGACGACGCATGAATCTGCTGCTTCAGTTCCCTGACCTTCCGGTACGCCTCGCTCAATGCGTCGGCATCCCGCTTGGGGGCGTCAGACAAGTCCCTGAGGGTGGCCTGCTCGTCCATCAACCGGCCCATCAGTCCCCAGTTCTTCCGGCGCGTCTCGTCCCGGATCTTGTTGATCTGGGTGCGCTGCTCCGCGGTCAGTTCGGTCCGGCTCCAGGGGCCCATGCCCCAGCCGCCGCCCATCATCCCCGGCCCGCTGCACGCGATGCCGGCATCGAGCGCGGCACCCGTCATCATGTCCGGGCCCATGCCATATCCTGATCCTGCGTCGCCCGCCTGCGTGGCCATCGCCTCGCTGCCCGCGGCAGCCTTGTCGTCCGCCTGCACGGAGGTCGCCCATGTGTTGAACACGAGTGCCCCCAGCAAGAGGGGAAAAATCGTCCTGGTGTGCATGTCCTGCCTCCTTTCGGAAGATGCTGAAAGCGCAGGCGACGGAAAAGGAATGGATGCGAAGCATCGCTGCCGAAACGGCCGGGGGAAAAGGCCGGTGCCTGCGCTGCTGCCCTGAAAGCCGGCCCCCCGCGAGCCCGATGTTCCAGTATAGACCCTGCCTTGCGCGTGCAAAGCCGCGGGCCACGCGGCCTCCGGTTGCCAAACTCCGCGCCAGCCACTAACGTTGCCGCATGAATCCCGCGATCCCGCTCGCCAACAGCCTGCACCGCGCCACCATCGAGGCGCTGCGGCGGCAGGCGCCGTTCGCCACGATGGCCGACGACGAGGTGTTGTGGCTGGTGCAACGGCTGTCGGTGGCGTATTACGCCGAGCATGGCGTGCTGCTGGAGCCGACCCAGGCCGCACCCGCTGCGCTGTTCATCATCAAGCAGGGCACGGTCAGCGGCGTCACCGCCGACGGCCAGGCGGTGTTCCAGCTTGCGGCGGGCGAGATGTTCCCACTCGGCGCGCTGCTTGCCGGACGCGCCGCTGCCAACCGCTACGTCGCCGCTGCCGACACCTTCTGCTATCTCCTGCCGGCGGCCGACTTCCACACGCTGCTCGCGCGCAGCACGGAATTCAACGATTTCTGCACGCGCCGCATCGCCAGCCTGCTGGAGGAATCGCAGCGCGCGGTGCAATCCGAATACGCGCTGGCACTCGATGACGAGCACCGCTTCGCACGCCCGCTCGGCGGTCTGGTGCGGCGTGCGCCGTTCAGCGTGGCACCTGCCACGCCGCTCGCCGAAGCGCTCGCGGCGATGGAGGCGGCACGCATCGGCTCGGTCGTGGTGGTCGACGACGCGGGTGCGCCGATCGGCATCCTCACGCTCAAGGACGTGCTGGCGCGTGTGACGCTGGCGCAGGTGCCACTCTCCACCCCGATTTCGGCGGTCATGACGCACGCGCCGGCCACCTTGCCCGATACCGCGCCGGTGGCCGACGCGCTGGTGCTGATGGCGCGCCAGGGCATCCACCATCTGCCGCTGGTGAGCGAGGGCCGGTTGAGCGGCGTGGTGTCGGAGAAGGACATCTTCGCCCTGCGCCGGCTGTCGGTGGACGGTATCACCTCGGCACTCGCGCGCACCGACGATCCTGCGCGCCTGCCGGGACTGGCGCATGACATCGGTGACCTCGCGCACAGCCTGCTGGCGCAGGGCATGGATGCGGAGAATCTCACCGCGATCATCTCCAGCCTCAACGACCGCCTCACCGAACGCATCATCGCATTCGAAAGCGAAACCGATCGCAAGCTCGCAGGGCTGCGCTGGTGCTGGCTCGCGCTGGGCTCGGAAGGCCGCATGGAGCAGACGCTCGCCACCGACCAGGACAACGCGCTGATCTTCGAGCAGGCCAACGACACGCAGCGCGAGGCGCTGCTGGCGTTCGCGCAGCGCGTCAACGCACGGCTCGACGCATGTGGATTTCCCCTGTGCCGCGGTGACATCATGGCCGGCAACCCGCAGTGGTGCCTGTCAGCGGACGACTGGCAGCGCCAGTTCACGCAATGGATCGACCACGGCACGCCGGAGGCGCTGCTGCACGCCAGCATCTTCTTCGACTTCCGCCCGCTCGCCGGCGATGCGGCGCTGGCGTTCGATCTGCGCGCCTGGCTCAACCGCGCGGCACAGAAGAATCCGCGCTTCCTCCACCAGATGGCGGGCAACGCGCTGCGCAACCGTCCGCCACTCGGTGTAATGCGCGACTTCGTGCTGTCCGGTGACGACGCGCATCCGCACACGCTCGATCTCAAACTCACCGGCGCCACGCCCTTCGTCGACGCGGCGCGCATCTTCGCGCTGGCCGCGGGCAGCCCGCAGACCAATACCGCGAAGCGCCTGCGCGAGGCCGCGCACGCCCTGCACATCCCCGACGGCGAACTCGCCGACTGGAACCGCGCCTTCCATTTCCTGCAGCTGCTGCGCCTGCGTCACCAGCACGCGCGCCTGCGCACGGGGCAACCGCCGGACAATCACGTCAACCCCGACACGCTGAATCCGCTCGACCGCCGCATCCTCAAGGAGGCGCTGCGCCAGGCGCGCAAGGTGCAGGCGCGGCTGGCGATGGATTACAAATTGTGATCTGGCCGTTTGCCCGGCGCCGGCACGTATCGCTCGACGCGGCCAGTGCGGCACGCCGCGACGCACTCGCCGCGCTGGCCGCCCCCGACCTCGATCAGCCACTCGCTGCGCTGCGCTGGTGCGTGGTCGACGTCGAGACGGGCGGGCTCGACGCCCTGCACGATCCTCTGCTGGCGATCGGCGCGGTGATGATCGAAGAGAAACGCATCGCGCTGGCTCACAGTTTCGAAACCGGACTGACGCAGGCGCAAGCCACCGGCGCCGCCAACATCCTCATCCACGGCATCACCGACAGCGCGCAGCGCGCGGGACAGGCGGCGCACGTGGCGCTACTCGACTGGCTCGAATTCGCGGGCAACGTGCCGCGCGTCGCCTTTCATGCCGGCTTCGACCAGACCGTGCTGGAACGCGACACGCGCAGGCAGCTCGGACTGCGTCCACCCGCACCCTGGTTCGACGCCGCGCTGGTCGCGCCACTGCTGTTTCCCGCGGTCGCACCGCGCTACCGCCACCTCGACGACTGGCTGGGACATTTCGGCATCGCCGTCTACACGCGCCACGGCGCGCTCGCCGACGCCTACGCCACCGCGGAACTGTGGCTGGTGCTGCTCGATGCCGCGGCACGCGAGCGCGTCACCACCGCACGCCAGCTGCTGCGCCTGTTGCGCGCACGCCGCTGGCTGTCCCTACATTAGTTTTTTCTAATTCGCTTGGCGACCACAAGACTAGTCCTTAGACTCCGTGCACGCGCACACGCGTCCCATAACAAGCGCGTACCCGTTCATCACACACGGAGGTCAGCCATGCAATTGTCGGAGAAGCATCAAGAGTACTGGCGCAAGAATCTGCGGCTCACCGCAGTGCTGCTCGCCATCTGGTTCGTCGTGACGTTCGTCGTCATCTACTTCGCCCCGCAGCTCAACAACATCATCATCATGGGCTTCCCCTTCGCCTTCTACATGGGCGCGCAGGGTGCCCTGATCATCTATGTCCTGATCATCTGGTACTACGCGCACGCGATGAACAAGATGGACAAGGAATACGGCGTCCACGAGGGAGACGAATAATGACGGCACTCACCCAGAGCCAGTTCTTCCAGCAACTCAAGAAGTACTACACTTTCTACACCGGCGGCTTCATCAGCTTCGTCATCGTGCTCGCGATCCTGGAGCAGATGGGCCTGCCCTCCAAGTGGATCGGCTACATCTTCCTCGCCGCGACCATCGCGCTGTACGCCGGCATCGGCATCATGTCGAAAACCGCCGACGTGTCCGAATACTACGTCGCCGGCCGCCGCGTGCCCGCCATCTTCAACGGCATGGCCACCGGGGCCGACTGGATGTCGGCGGCGTCCTTCATCGGCATGGCCGGCACCCTGTACCTCACCGGCTATGACGGCCTCGCCTTCGTCATGGGCTGGACGGGCGGCTACGTGCTGGTAGCGCTGTTCCTCGCGCCCTACCTCAGGAAGTTCGGCCAATTCACCATTCCCGACTTCCTCGGCACACGCTACGGCGGCAACCTGCCGCGCACCATCGGCGTCGTCGCTGCCATCATCTGCTCGTTCGTCTACGTGGTCGCGCAGATCTATGGCGTCGGCATCATCACCGCGCGCCTCACCGGCATCGAATTCCAGTACGGTGTGTTCGTCGGTCTCGCCGGCATCCTGGTGTGCTCCTTCCTCGGCGGCATGCGCGCGGTGACCTGGACCCAGGTCGCGCAGTACATCATTCTCATCATCGCCTACATGGTGCCGGTGGTGTGGCTGTCGGTAACCCATACCGGCAACCCCATCCCGCAGATCGCCTATGGTCAGGTCCTGAAGGAAGTGACCGCGAAGGAAAAGGAACTCAACGACCCCGCCACCACGCTCGGCGCCGCCGAGGCTTCCGTGCGCGCCCTCCACAAGGAGAAGCAGCTCGCCACCGAAGCCAAGATGAAGGCGCTGGAAGAGGCGATCGCCGCCGGCAATGCGGACGCGATCGTCGGCGAGGCACGCGCCAAGCTCGAAGGCGAACTGGCCGAGCTGAAGGCGGCCCCCGAACCGAACGGTACCAAGATCGACGCAAAGGAAAAGGAAATTGCCGATCTGACCGGTGCGGATGCGCTGATGGCCAAGCTGAAAAAAGCCGCCGACGGCGCGAAGAAGGCAGCCGGTCCGGTTCCCGCGCACGCCGCCGCATTCTCCGGCAAGGGTGCGGAGAAGAAACTGCTGAAGGACAACCCCAACGCGACCGAAGCCGAAATCGCCGCGGCGAAAGCCGAGGACGAAAAGGCATCCAACGAGAAGCGCCGCAATTTCATGGCGCTGGTGCTGTGCCTGATGGTCGGCACGGCCTCGCTGCCGCACATCCTGATGCGCTACTACACCACCCCCTCGGTCCGTGAGGCGCGCAAGTCGGTGTTCTGGTCGCTGTTCTTCATCTTCCTCCTGTACTTCACCGCGCCCGCACTGGCGGTGCTGGTCAAGTCCGAGGTCTACAACAACCTGGTCGGCTCGTCGTTCGCCTCATTGCCCGCCTGGGTCGCCAACTGGGCGGCAGTGGATCCCACCCTGATGAAGATCGCCGACCTCAACAAGGATGGCCTGGTGCAGCTCGCCGAAATAACCATCGGCGGCGACCTCATCGTGCTCGCCACCCCGGAGATCACCGGCCTGCCGTACGTGGTATCGGGCATGGTGGCGGCGGGCGGCCTGGCGGCGGCGCTCTCCACCGCCGACGGCCTACTTCTGACGATCGCCAACGCGCTGTCGCACGACGTCTATTACAAGATGATCGACCCCAAGGCGTCGACCGTGCGCCGGCTGGCCATCTCCAAGGGCCTGCTGCTGGTGGTGGCGCTGTTCGCCGCGTATACCGCGTCGCTGAAGCCGGGTGACATCATGTTCCTCGTCGGTGCCGCGTTCTCGCTCGCCGCGTCCGCGTTCTTCCCCGCGCTGGTGCTCGGCGTGTTCTGGAAGCGCGCGAACTACTTCGGTGCGGTCCTCGGCATGCTCACGGGACTCGGTGTCTGCATGTTCTACATGTACAACACCTACGAGTTCTTCGGCGGCGTCGCGGCAAACGAGTGGTTCGCCATCAAGCCGATTGCCGGGGGCGTGTTCGGCATGCCGGCGGGCTTCCTCGGCGTCATCATCGGCTCGCTGCTGTCCCGTGCACCGTCCAGGGAAATCCAGGAACTCGTGGACCACGTGCGTTACCCGAACCTGGAAGGCGATATCAAGGCTCAGGCAAGCTGATCGCCGTCTCGTGCGCCACGCGGCGCACGCGCTGCAAGCCGGCCCGCGGGCCGGCTTTTTTGTGGGAGCTTCAGCCCAGCCGTGCCGCGTAATCGCTGCGACCGGTATCGCGAATCAGCCGCTGCGCGGTCTGCGGGTCGTGGGCCAGGGTGTGCTCGATGGCCTCGGCCACCTTTTCTGGCTCGTTGCAGTGCTGCCACGCCATCCCCAGCGCATACCAGGCCAGGCCGTTCATCGGCTGCAGCCGGCCGGCTTCGGTCAGCGCCGCGGCCGCCTCCCGGTGACGACCGTGGCGCGCATGCAGCATGCCCAGGCCGTACCAGGCGCGGTCGTTGTGCGGCGCAAGCTGCGTCACGCGGGTGAACGCATCGCAGGCCGCGTCATCCATGCCACCGTGATCGCGCACCCAGCCAAGATTGAACCAGGTGGACGCGTCCTTGGGATCGAGCTCGACCGCGCGCGCGAGCCAGGTCTCCGCCGTGGGCCAGCGCTGCTGCTGCGCCTCCAGCCAGCCCAGCATGCGCAACGTCCCTACGTGCTGCGGATCGGCGCGAAGGCTGTCGCGATACGCCGCCAGCGCGCGCTCCGGCTGGCGCACGAAAGTGAAGAATGCGCCCCGCAAGGCATGCCGCACGCGATCGAAATTCATGGCCGAACATCCGCTGGAAACAACCCACCGCATTGTCCCGGCGCGGAGCCCGCCTGACAAGCTGCGGTAGAATCGCCGCTTCCCTTCCGCCCGCTCCGCCATGCCCTTCGACATCCTGCTCGTCTCGATTCTGCGCGCCATCATCGAAGTCGCCGGCTTCGCCCTTCTCGGCCAGGGCGTACTTGCCATCCTCGCGGGGAAATACCGCGAACAGAACCTGTTCTACCGCATCCTGCGCACCATCACCCAGCCCGCCGTGCGCGCGGTGCGTGTCGTCACGCCCCGCGTCATCCTCGACGCGCACGTTCCCATGCTCACCTTCTTCCTGCTGTTCTGGCTGTGGCTCGCCCTGGCCCTGCTGCGGCGGCACCTGTGCGGACTGCACGGCCTGACGTGCTGAGCGCGATCGCCTTGACTGACTAGGGGGAAACCGGTTAAATTGCGGCCTCTTTTGGCTAGGTAGCTCAGTTGGTAGAGCAGCGGATTGAAAATCCGCGTGTCGGCAGTTCGATTCTGCCCCTGGCCACCAAAATTCAGCGCCCAACTGTTCTCGGTTGGGCGTTTTCATTTCTACTTCCCGCAAGCCACGCGGGGATCGCGCCCGTTCTGCGTGTGCCAGGGGTGCGAGCAGCTTGGGCCGAAGTGCTGCCGGTTTGACACTCTTCTGCCCTCTGTTCTCTCAAAATCTCCACCAACGCTTTCGCCGTGGCACACGCACATTGCCTTTCTGCGCAATGAGCCCAGATTGTCCATTAGCCATTTTTCGTGATTTTGATGCAAGCTATGATCCGTTGCCGCGGCGGCTGGGCGGTGTCACCCAGGTCAATTACTCGTCGATCCGTGCCGGCCTGCTGGAGTTTCGACGTCGCTGCGAAGCCTTGCAGCACGGCGTGCTCGTCCATCAATTGTGCCGGCCGATCTGGCAGGCCTTCATCAAGCAGGCAGCACTCGAGGGGGCGTTGTCCTTGCCGGGGTATGCCCGGGGCGGTCAGGCCAAGCGACGCGAGTATCTGGCAGTGAAGTGGATTCCCCAGGGCTGGCAATGGGTGGATCCCAAGAAAGAGTTTGACGCCATGCTCACCGCCATCCGGTCGGGTCTCCTCTCCCGTTCGGAGGCTATCTCGTCCTTTGGCTACGACGCCGAGGATGTCGATCGCGAGATTGCCGCTGACAACGCACGGGCGGACGCCCTGGGTTTGGTGTTCGAGTCTGATCCGCGTCATGACCTGGCTGCTGCGCCGGTCGTTGTGCCGGCAGTACCAGACGCTTCAGGCGGCGCTACGAGTGATGAAGCTACGATCGTTTGAGGTCGCGATAGAAATTCTCGTGGGGACCGACTGCCTCGAGGTAAACCAGACGGACTTCATCGTCGAGGGTATAGCCCAACAGATACAACTGATTCTGGCTGCGGAATTTGTAGACGAACAGGTCGGCGAGGTCGCCTTTCTTACGCTCACCCACGGTCGGGTCGGCAGCCACGACCTTAGTCGCCGCATCGACATCGGCGGCGACGTTATCGTGCAATTTCTTGTAGGCGCGGGCGAAGCGTCGGGTCTGCTTGAGCGAGTAGCTCATGCACGACGAGACCGGGGAACGAAGGCAGTGGCTTCGTCACGCGGCTCCGCCATGGACGCCAGGGACTCAGCAATGAAACCGACCGGCAGATCCGGATTGTCCAGTGCAGCACGCCCGACCTTGGCCCAGTACTCGACCTGACCCGCAATGGTGCGATGTTCCGCCACGGCATCGTGCTTGGCCTGGTTGTAGAGCGCTTGGTTGATACGAATGGATGTTGATGTGGTCATGGTGTCGCTCCAGAAAGCGTCCGGACAACGAATTGCCCGGATAGCACGCTGAAACGAGATTACCACAAATGTGGAAAATGATCCAAGGAGTTCAATTGATGCACTTGCCTCATCTTGCGTCCCGTCTTTACGGGACGCCGCTTCTGCTCGCCCGTGCCAAGCTCGATGTGATCCTGTCGGTACTCGGCGAACGGGTGAATTGGCCCGAAGCCAACCTGGCGGTGTCGGTCCCGCAGGCGCGGGCATCCTTGGTGCGGGCATCGGCTTCTCCGGCAAAAAGCCGGGAAGTTTACCCGCGTGGGTTGGTGCTATGCGCAACACCGTCACGCCGTGCTGCGGTTCCGTCACGGCATCGTGACCGACCGTTTCGGTCACTACCCAAGATCGGTCACGTTCGGCCGAAATCGCCGATCACGATGCGCCGAAAACACCGGTCACGATCATCCGAAATGGGCGGTGCGTTGGGCCGAAGTGCCCATGTGGCTGGCAACTCCTGTAGTGGGAGCGACCGAGAACGATGCAGACGCAAAAAACCGCCCGGGGGCGGTTGCCGGGCATGGCTCGACGCGGTCAGGCTGGATCAGCGGGAAGATCCAGGCGCAGGTCGTTTGGGAGCGAGCCGGCCGCTCAGCTTGAGGCCGTCGCGCATATTCAATGCAAGCAGTGAAAAGTTCACCGCGCCGGCCAGCAACTCCACGCCTTGCAGGGCATAGAACATGCCGTCGAAACGCCCCGCATTGGCCCACGACGCCAGAACGAATGCGCTGGGCAGCAGTATCAGCAGGCCATTGGCCGCCACGATCTTCATCCTCTTCCCCTTGACACCGACAAGGCGGCCGCCACGGCCCTTCGCGAGCGAAAAACCACTGCCGCCCGTGGCCGCCATCGACGGGATCAAGAGCCACATACCGCTCAACACCGCGTTCTTGACAGCCGCGACACTTGCCTGATCCATGAAAAGCTCTGACACGAGGGTTGAGAGCCAGAACGTGGTGATGCAAAGGATCGCGACGGCTCCGAAGATGGCATGCAATTTCGATTTCATGGTTGGGCCTTTGAAAATGGGGGAACAGTCTGCAACGCGCGCAACATGGCTTCGAGCGTTCGGGTGGCAGTGTTGGCTTGGGTGACTGGAATCAGCGCCGCCAGTCCGGCAGCCTGCGCGGCCCAGAGGGCATCGACCTTGCGGTACCGAGCCCAACCTTCCGGCGTCAGGGCGTAGAACGGCGAACGCTGATTCGCCGGATTCGGGTGCGGTTTGACAAGCCCCTGCTCAGTCAGCAGGTTGAGTTGTTTTTGCGCGCCCTGGCGCGTGACGCCCATCGCCCCTCCCACCTGGGGTGCCGTCAGTGGCGTGTCGGCAAGGGCGATCGCACCCAGCACCTGCCACCGTGCACTGGTGAGGCCGAGCGGCGCGACCAGCTTGTCACCCCAGTGAAGCAATACGCCGTTCAGCCGAAACACCGCCAAGGTCAACTCGGTCACGGCGACGGCGTTGGGGTCCGGTAGAGAGGGAGATGGATTTCGTCGATTCATCCCGAAAAATCCATTGGAACAGCCGTGCGTGACAAATCAACGGGTTGTAGGTCGGGTTTCAACCCGACGCAACGGTCGGTTGAGGTCCAGTCGGGCTGAAGCCCGACCTACGAGGCCACGCAGACAG
>Ga0066256_1000274_pt1 | contig 197746 bp, 170 predicted proteins | sample ThiBio_1000_biof_FD_87107 | JGI IMG/M metagenome (GOLD analysis project Ga0066256, IMG submission 87107) | Wastewater bioreactor microbial communities from Cape Town, South Africa - Thiocy_expt_1000_biof (version 2) | ecosystem: Engineered > Bioreactor > Thiocyanate-remediating >...
TGAGCAGTGGCTTACTCACTTGCTTGAAGACATCAACAGTACGCCTAAAGATAATCTACACTTACTGCTACCGCAAAATTATACAGCACAAGCTAACCAGCAATGACGGGGTTGGTCGATGGGATACGTTTTTGCGAAGTTTGGACGACAAACACTACAAAAAGATACTTTACAACATTGGTAAAGCACAATTAGAAAACGACCCCGAACATTTCAAAAAACTATCTGACGATATTTGGGAATTTAGAACCTTGTACCAAGGTTTAAAGTATCGGCTTCTTGCCTTTTGGGACAAAACTTCCGCTACTGAAACATTGGTAATTTCAACTCACGGATTTATCAAAAAGCGAAGTGATGTTCCCAAGCAGGAAATTCAAAAGGCTGTTCAAATTCGCAAACAATATTTTGAAAATAAACTTAAAAACAAGAAAAAATGAAATCATACACATTTGACGAAGTAAAGGACGAACTTATCGGAAAAGCAGGAACACCTGACCGAGACCTTTTTGAGTATGAACTTCAAATGGACTTGATTGGCAAAGCCATTAAACAGACACGACAAGAACGCAATCTGACACAGGAAGAATTGGGCAAACTTATTGGCGTTCAGAAAGCACAAATTTCACGGCTTGAAAGTAACGCAAGCAACGTTACTATGGACACATTGCTACGCGTGTTTACAGCTTTAAAAGCAAAAGTGAAATTACAAGTTGAATTATCCAACATAAACCTTAGTGTTGGACGATAAAAATGACGGCATGGGATTTGTGCAAGCATGGCCGAACTCTATATCATCAGCTGGCTATCATCTGCAGTATCTGCCGGATGCTACAAATTGTGCTGCAGAATTAGCAATGAACTTTATACCTTTATTCGACATTTGTACCAGGCAGACGGATTTTAAATTTCGCTACGACCTGTCCCGAAAAAGCGAGAAATACAAACGCTTTACCGTCGGCATATTTGACCGACCTACATCTCAACAATGAATCAAGTAAATGTTTGAATACTTTAAAACCAAATTTCCACCTGACAACCAAAAATGGAACGACTACCTATGTTGTTTTAAACAAATAAAAGTTCCTGCCAAAACGGTGCTTCTGAAAGAGGGCGACATTTCAAAAAAAGTATTTTTCATTGAAAAAGGTTGCGTTCGTGTATGGTTTAACAATAATGGGAAAGATATAACCTTCCAGTTTTTTTTTGAAAATGACAGGGTTTCTTCAACGGAAAGTTTTAAAAAAAATGTTCCAAGCATTGTTACAATAGAAACAATAGAACCTTGCACTTTATGGGTAATTGGCAAAAAAGATATGGACAGGATAATAAATGACAGTTTTGAAATTCCTGAAATCAGGCAAAAGTTCATTGATGTTTTATTTGACCGCAATATCCATTATATGAAGCATTGTCTTTCTTTCATAAAAGACACACCGCAACAACGTTATCTGAATGTACTAAACGAAAGACCCGAAATCATAAAGCGTATTCCTCAACATTATATCGCTTCGTATTTAGGCATTACTACGGTGCATCTGAGCCGCATAAAAAGTAAACTGGCTAAAGACAAAAGATAGTCTCAATTTAATAACAAATGTTATTGCTTACCTGTCGCATTGCTTTCATTTTTGCCTGGAATTTATTTACAAGTAGCAGAAAAAATGAAAGCAGTAATAATTTTTGACCACCCGTACGGCATACAGGCATCGGAAAACGAGCCGCACAACCGCTCTTTTTCCGCGGCTGTTTACAAAAAAATTAAGGAGACAATGCAAGCCCAAAACGGAGCAATTGATTTGATTGATTTGAGGGCTGATAATTTTAATCCTGTAATGTCTAAAGAAGACCTTGTTGCCTGGCGGACACAACCATTTGTTGATAAACAAACCGATGACTATTTCCAACGCCTGACGACCGCGGACAAAATTATTTTCATTTTCCCGGTTTGGTGGGAAAGTATGCCGGCCTCTACTAAGGGTTTTATAGACAAGGTGCTTGCAAAAGGACGGTTGAAATCGGGTGATTTAGCAAAACTTCAAAAGAAAAACCCGGATATTTACGTTATGACAATATCAGGAACACCCACCATCATTTATCGCTTTTGGTATGGCAATCCAATCGTTAAAATATTACAGCGTGGCACATTCAGTAAAATTGGGCTAAAGAAATTTCATTGGATAAACTTCAATGCTGAAGAACGCAATCTGAAAGGCAGGATTAAAATGTTGGACAGTATTCCAAAAAAATTAAAATAGATACCTGACCAAAATAGCCGCCGGGCGTTAGCTGCCATTTTAAGACTGTACTAAATGAAACAAACATTTTACATATTGACACTTTTTTTTGCCTCGTTTAATTTATTTGGACAGACAAAATATTCTGGGTTTATTGACAAATATTCAATTGAATTGGTAATAGACAATAGTTCTGGTGGAAATGTAAGAGCAATTTATGCTTACTCTGATTATGACGAACCGATTGAAATAAACGGCAAAATTGAACAAAGAAAACTGACACTTTACGAAAAAAACAGTGATAGAAAAAACAAAGCTATACTGACCTTTGAGGACTTTGATGCAAAGAACAATCAATTGAAAGGAATTTGGACAGACTTAGCCTCAAACAAACAACTTAAAATCAGCTTAGTGAAAGACTTTGAGATAGATTATGGAGAAAATATTGAATGGACGAATAGAGAAATTATTCAGTCAGGTTCATTGAGGGACAGGTATTTCAAAGTGATAATTTCAAAGGCAAAAGACGAATTTTATGCAAAGGTAACCGGTGTAAAAATCCTGGAGAAAAAGACAGACAAGTTAATTCAGCAGATTGACAGCTTACAATGTCAGCTTTTGGGGCTAAACAGCATTAGTGTTGATGATTACAATTTTGACGGTATTGATGACTTTTCTGTATTTGAGCAAAGTTATGCTGGACCAAATACTTCAAGTTTATACTTTCTCTGCAACGCCAAAACAAATACATATTTTGAAAGCGGATTTAGTGGGGTTTCATTAGCGTTTGACAGCAGGAAAAAAAGGATTTATGAACGCAATCAATGCTGTGCTGGTACAGCAGTAACAACAGCGGAATATAAAGTCATTAATAATAAAATGATCCTGGTGAAAGAAAAATGTTTCAAATGGGATGAGAAAAGACAAAAATTAACAGAACGAAAAATGAGAGAATGCCAATAGAAAACATTCAGGCAAATTCAATCTCTTTAAATGTAAAGTGTAATGAAATATTTATTTATTATTTTGACATTCTCAATAGCAGGTTGCTCAAACCCAAAAAACGACAAGTCAACACCGGCCGCTTCAACATCTACGCGTTCCAAACAAGAAAACTGTCAAATTTTGAGTTCATTACTGATGGTAAAATTTCAATATTAGGATTAACAAATGAAGTAACCTTTTCACTGCCTGGTAATAAAAAGGTTTATGAACCATACAATGAAACCTGGATTTTTGAAAAGACTGATAGCACAATACGCCCGGTAAGGTGTCATTATTCAAAAGTGACCGTTGATAAACATTCAGAGGAAGTGAACTAATGATACTGATAGGAAAATAATTGTCAAACTACAATCCTAGCTATAAACAAAAGCCTCACAGCATAACGCCATGAGGCTTGATATTTACCAACCCGTCCCTTATTAATTATATTTCTTTTTCAGCACCGTTACCTGCTCCTGCAGGTTATTCACCAGCGAAGCCAGTTGATTTACATCCCAGCGTTGCTGACTGGTAACTTTGCTTACTACCATCTGGGCCATCCATAATTCAAGAATATCCTCACTGTTCATTTGGTATGGCTGGTAAGATGGATTATCGCTTACCAGCGTAACTTTTGTTTTATTGCGGTTGTTTTTTTCGAGCCTTTTATATACTATACCCTCGTTTCTTGAAACCACTATATATGCCTGGCTGTTTTTGGCATCGTCAAGATTTTCTACTTTTTCACCAACTATTATGGAGCCGCTTGGGGTAGGCAGCATACTATCGCCTACAATTTCAAAAGCACGGTAGTTGCCACCGGCTAACATAGGTAATGTAAATGTATTCAGTTCATCAATAAATTCTGCATCAGCATAACCTGCCAGGTAACCTGCCGCCGCTTTTACCGGCACAAAATGAATCAGGTTATTTTCAGACATTAATTTTTGCTGCCTGCGTTTTGCAAGGTAATTACCTTTTACCTCCGCTAGGTCCCTGCGCAGCAGATCATCAAGGGTGAGCTTGAACATGTCACACAGTTTCTCCAAAACGTCAATACGCGGGTCAGCGCGTTCCTCTTCGTATGCGCCTACCAGGGAGCGTTTGATGCCAAGTTTGTTTGCAAATTCTTCCTGCGTCCATCCGCGCAGTTTGCGCAGATATTTGAGGTTTTGACCTGCAAGCGATTGTGCCATACTAATTAATTTAGCTGCAAACTACTAATTCAATTAGTTATAACAAAATTTTTTAGCAATTTTATTTGGCTATACTGATGGAGGTTTCAGGTTTCACCTTACAGGTAGCTCGCTGATAACTGATAGCTGACGGCTGATAGCTAACCGCTGACCGCTCACAACCCATTCACTTTGATTTGGGCATCAGGCGAATAATCAGGACTTTTACAAAAACAAGTTTTCGATTGCATGGCAGTATCAAAACGTAAGAAAAAAGACCCGGTCATATTAGTAACGAATGATGATGGCGTAATGGCTCCGGGCATACGCAACCTGGTAGAAGCGGTAAAAGACCTGGGAAAAGTGGTAGTGGTTGCACCTGATAAACCGCAGTCGGGCATGGGACATGCCATCACTATTGGCTCGCCATTAAGGTTGCACCAGGTAAATTTAATGGACGGCGTGGAAGCCTGGAGTTGCAATGGCACGCCGGTAGATTGTGTTAAGCTGGCGGTAGATAAAATACTTGGCGGCAAGCCGGATATATGTGTGAGCGGTATTAATCATGGCGCCAACCATTCCATTAATGTTATTTATTCCGGCACTATGAGCGCGGCTATTGAAGCATCTATAGAAAGTATTCCATCCATTGGTTTTTCTTTGCTGGATTATAGCATGGAAGCAGATTTTACAGCAGCGCGCAAATACGCGAATATTATTGTAAAGAAAATATTATCACAAAAATCAGATAAGCATCTTTGCCTCAATGTAAATTTTCCCCCGGTTACTGATGATCTTATTAAAGGCATAAAGGTATGCCGCCAGGCTTATGCCAAGTACGAAGAAGATTTTGATGAGCGCAAAGATCCCGGCGGAAAAAAATACTACTGGCTTACCGGTGCATTCGTAAATTTTGATAAGGGAAAAGATACTGACGTGTGGGCACTGGCAAATAATTATGTTAGTGTAGTGCCTGTACAATTTGATCTTACCAATTACGTTTTAAAAACCAAACTCGAAAAAACTTTTCATAAGTGATTTTTAAAAAAGACGATTTTCGTTTAGGTATGGTATTAGGACTTTTGCTGCCGCTGATAAGCGTGGTAATATACTATTTTGTTAAGTTTTATCCCTTGTACAGTTTTGGAGATATGATGGCTGCTTTTAAAACCAATAAAAGCCTTGTTAGGGCAATCAGTATAACATGCCTGTTTCTTAATGTGGTTTTGTTCACCATTTATATTAATACCAGGAAGGATAAAACAGCCAAAGGAATTTTTGCTATAACAATAATATATGCGATCTCCTCACTGATTTTTAATTACTTTGGGTAGTAAAATAAATACGCCCTTAGTGAAATATTATATCATAGTAGGTGAAGCTTCAGGCGATCTCCACGGATCTAATCTTATTAAAGCTTTAAAAAAAACAGATCAAAATGCAAGGTTCAGGGCATGGGGTGGCGATATGATGGAAGCTGCCGGCGCTGATGTGGTGAAGCATTACCGCGACCTGGCTTTTATGGGGTTTGCCGAAGTGGTGATGAACCTGCGTACTATTTTAAATAATCTTTCTTTCTGCAAAAAAGATATACTCAATTATAAACCAGATGCCCTTATTCTTATAGATTATCCCGGTTTTAATCTACGTATTGCAAAATGGGCTAAAACGCAGGGACTTAAAATTATCTACTATATATCGCCGCAGGTTTGGGCATGGAAAGAGAACCGTGTTAAAACCATCAAACAATGTGTAGATAAAATGCTGGTGATACTTCCTTTTGAAAAAGCATTTTATCAAAAATGGCACTATGATGTAACTTATGTTGGTCACCCACTGGTAGAAGTGATAGATGAATATTCGAAAAAAGATGCGGGTACGAACAATATACTTTCTTCTATTCAAAAACCTTTGATAGCGTTATTGCCAGGCAGCCGCAAGCAGGAGATATTAAAGAAGCTGCCTGTTATGCTGGAGGTAAGCAAAATTTTTCCTGACTACCAGTTTGTGGTAGCCAAAGCACCGGGGCAGGACGATAATTTTTATAAAGAACTGCTCAGTCATTATCCTGGTGTAAAAAGCGTAAGCGGTAAAACCTACGATTTATTGCTACATGCCAAAGCCGCCCTGGTAACATCCGGCACCGCAACGCTTGAAACAGCGTTGTTCGGTGTGCCTGAAGTAGTTTGCTATAAAGGAAGTCCTATTTCTTATGCTATTGCTAAAAGGGTGATAAATATAAAATATATCTCTCTTGTTAATCTCATTATGGATAAGCCTGTGGTAAAGGAATTGATTCAGCATGAGCTGACTGTTGAGAATGTTGTAAAAGAATTGAATGACATTTTAAATAATCCCGAACGCATACAGCAATTAGGATCTGACTATCAGCAACTGCGCGATATTTTAAGCAGGGGAGGACATGCGTCGGATAATGCGGCTAAAGCTATCAGCAGCTTTTTGCAAGGCGAACCATCATAACAATAATAGCAAACAGGAATAATAAAATGGATATGCGGTTTATCCCATGCATATACTTTATCCATGTGGTATCTTCCCTGTTCGGGTCTTTCTTTTTTATGTAGAGATACTCTGCGATCTGCCGCCAGATACCCATGAGGTAAATGTTTGTTTCAAAGGTATTGATTTGTAGGATTGATAAATTTATTTTGATTGTAAAGGGAGGTTGCAGGTTATACTGACGGCTGATAGCTGATACCTGACTGTCGATACCTGATAGCTCACCGCTATGCTCTTTTTCTTAATTTCGCCCGATGAAATACCAGGTAGGAGATAAAATTTTGATACTTCAAACAGATGAAGAAGGCGAGGTGATAGATATTATTAATGATAAAATGGTGATGGTGAATGTAAGGGGGGTAAAATTCCCTATTTACCTTGACCAGATAGATTTTCCATATTTTAAAAGATTTTCGCAGAAAAAATTTGAGGATAAAAAGCCGAAGCAGTTTATTGATCATATTAAAAAAGAAAAAAGCCCGGCTAAATATAAAGTAACCGAAGGTGTGTGGCTTTCTTTTTTGCCGGTGTTTGATAAAGATGTTTTTGATGATGATATTGTAGAAAAATTCAGGTTGCATTTGGTTAACCAGTCAAATACAGCATATCGTTTTATTTATACGGTTTGGTATGACGGGCGGTTAGATTTTGAGCTTGAAAATGAAGTGCCGGCACTCAGCGATTTTTACCTGCATGATATATCTTTTGAAGCATTGAATGACGCTCCGCGCTTTTCGTTTGAGTTTTCGCTAAGTAAGCCTGATAATAAAAAAGCGGAGTATTTTGAAACGTTCATTAAACCAAAAGGTAAACAGGTATTTAAGCAACTGGAAGAAATGCGATTAAAGCAGGAAGCTACTTTTTCTTACAAGCTATTTGATACATATCCCGATAGGGTAGCGGAAGAAAAACCGGATTTGAGCAAACTTTCCAAAGCAGGGTTTAAAGTGCATGCCTCGGGTAAAACTTCGGTTATACCTCCCCGTACGGTTGTTGATCTGCACATTGAAAAACTTACGGACAACTGGCAAAAAATGAGCAATGCTGAAAAGCTTGATCTTCAGCTAAAAACTTTTGAACAGCATTATGACGCGGCATTGCAGCATCATCAGGCGATGCTTATTATTATTCATGGCGTAGGCACAGGCAGGCTTCGTGAAGAAATACATGAAATACTGCGTTTAAAGAAAGAGGTAAAATCTTTTGTCAATCAGTTTCATCCTTCTTTTGGCTATGGTGCAACGGAGATATATTTTTAGGCAGTCTAATAATTTTCTTTTAAAAATTTTTGTATTTCAGTTGAAAATTGCGGCGTATGATACGCGCCTCCATGATTACCGGGGACCGTTGCGAACGAAGATCTTTTAAAAAGTTTTGCAAGGTCTGCGGCCGATCCATTATCGCTATCCTGGTCTCCGCAAATAACGAGCACGGGTTGTTTAACCTTATTCAACGTTTGTATACTGGTAGAAGGTTGGTATCGCTGCATCCACATCAATGCAGTACGGTCAAGATTTTGCCTGCTGATATTATCAATAACCGCTTTCATCTCAGGAATACTGTCTCCTCTCAACGCATGATAAAACATAATTCTTCTTGGCCAATCCGGGTTGGTAAAATCGGTTCCCATGCCACCAAGTACGGCTGTATGGATTCTTTTATCAAGCGCTAACAATCTTGCAGTAATAATAGAACCTCTCGAATAACCAATAACAGCATAATTTTTAATTTTCAGCTTATCCATCAGTAGCATAACATCTTTTGCTTCTGCGTCATTTTCATAAGCAGTGCTATCATGTGGTTTGTCAGATTTGCCATTGCCGCGCAAATCAAGCAGAATAACGCGGTAACCATTATTTAACAGATCTGTATATATCGCTGTCTTTTTCCAGGAGTTGCTGTTTACAATAAATCCATGTATAAGCACAACGGGCTTCCCATTTCCCCGGCATTCGTAATAAACTTTGGTATTGTCAAATGAAGAAAGATAGCCTGTATTAACAGGGAATTTTGCAGACAGGGAGTCTGTTTGTGTATAAGCAGTGCCCGTATATATAACTGCCAGCAAAATAAAAAGTGAACGCATGATAATGAGTATTGGTTATTGAAGATAAGAACAGGGGTTATGATATATATTGAAATTTTTGTGGAAATTTTTTGAAATGGTGTCTAAAGCTAAAATCATAAGGTATGAAAAAGATATTTATTATTACCTGCATTATATGCACATCAACGGTTGTTTGCGCACAAAAGGAAACAAAACCGCCGCCTCCGCCACCACCTCCTCCTGCCATTGAAGCAACAAAATTTTCAGGGGTAAAAAGCTTTCTAGATCATAATCCTGGCGTTGCCAAAGTTCATTGGAAGGATCCTGATACGATTGTTTTAAAAATGAAAGACAAAACCACCAGGTCTTATAATTTGTCTGATGCAGCAATAAAAAAAGCGTTTAGCGATCAATACGGAGATATACCGGTGCCACCGCCTCCACCACCTCCGCCTCCGGCAAAAGAAAATTGAGCCGGATATTTTGTTTTACGGGAATGCACCAGGAGTGCGAAGAAGAGGTATTAAAATTTTATCTTTGCATTTGCTGCATTCCATGCTATCGCGGTATAGTAATATATTGAGGAAAGTCCGGACAGCACAGGGCAACGTACCGGTTAACAGCCGGGTTCCGCTCACAGCGGAAACAGATAGTGCCACAGAAAATAACCGTCTTGCCTTAGCAGGATAAGGGTGAAAATGTGAGGTAAGAGCTCACAATTTTGCAGGGCAACTTGCAGAATGGGTAAACCTTGCGTGCTGAAATGCTATGTATACCCTGATTTTCCGCCTGCCCGGTGGAATTTCTCCGGAAATATCAGGGAGGGTAAGCAGATAGACCTGGTTAGTAATAACCCGGCCAGATAAATGATAGCACACGACAGAATCCGGCTTACAGGTTTGCAGTAAAAAATTAAAGGTCATCTTGAAAAAGATGACCTTTTTGCTAATAATGCATTATTCCCAGCATCAGTTTTGATGTTTAGATAACAGTAGCCTGTATTCCTCCAGCAGGGAATTCCATACAATATCCTGGTTATAGCGTGATGTAATAAAACTCCGGGAACTCTCCTGCAGTTTTATACGTAATTGACTATTGTCCAGTAAGGTTTTCATGGCTTCTCTTAGTGCTACTTCAGACCGGGGTTCAATAATGATCCCATTTTCATTTGGGATCACAATTTCATTGCAGCCGCTGATATCTGTAACAATCATAGGCAACCCCATTGCTCCGGCCTGAAGCACCACGTTGGGAAACCCCTCACGATAGCTTGGAAAAACCAAAGCGGTGCTTATAGCGAGAAAAGAGCGAACGTCTGGTTGAAAACCTACAGCAATAATATTAGAGTTATGCTCAATTTTTGCAATAGTTTCCGGCTCCAAAGGGTCTAATGCGGGTTCTGTATTTCCAACCAGCAGCAATTTTATATGTTGATATTGTGGTTGTGTATTCAATGCAGAAAAAGCGCTTACCAGTTCATTGATGCCCTTATCTTTTACTAATCTTCCTACAAAAACAAAAACAAAGTCTTCTGCGTCAATATCCCACGTAAATTTAAGTTTAGCTTTTTCTTCTGCTGTTACCTGTTCAGGAGAAAAAAAATGGAGATCTATGCCATTAACATTGCCATTGGCTATAATTTTTAAAGGCTTTTGAGTGATACCAAATTTTTGAAGATCATGCATTACGCCTTTGCCTTCGGGAAAGATGCTGGTTGCTGCCCAACATAAAATTTTATCAGTTGTGATAAGTATTTTCTGCAGTAAGCCAGTGCGATAAGGAAACAGGAGTCCCGTAAATGTATGGATCCTTACAGGCACTCCGGCCATTTTAGCTGCAAGCATAGATAATAGTCCTGCCTTGGGAGTGATGGAGTGTACAATCTGCGGCCTTTCTTTTTTAAAATAGCGGTATAACTTCCAAAGGCTTTTTAAATCTTTTAAGGGTGAAATCTGTCGCTGCATTTCAATGGGGTAGGTTTTTACCCCTTCCCGCCTTGCAACTTCATCAAGATCTTTACCGGCTCCGGAGACTGCGGTTATATCAACATGCTGATTTAAAAATGAAAGCTGACCTTTTAACAGGAGGTTAAGCGAGAATGGAATAGTTGCCGTGCGAATAATCTTAGTTTTTTTCAAAGCATTTTTTTTGAAGGTCGCTAAATTATTATGAATTGTTCACTTGAAATGCACCAAACGTTTGGGATCTCATAAATATGTTCAAAAACAAAATAAAGTAGCATATAATCAACTATGAGTGCCTGTATTGATATAATTGGGGTGCATTTTTGTCAATTTTTATTCTCAAACAAGCTGTTAAAAAATAAAGTGTCAAAAAAACATTTGTAATTCTTTTTTGACTATTTTTACCTACCAAACACAGTATTTGGGCTATCAACGATTGATTTTAATAGATAAGTCTATTTTATTAATAACCAAACTAACAAGCCATATGAATAGAAACTTCCTCTTTTCATTCCATTGCATTTAATGATGTTTTTACAGCAAATAAAAATCTCAGCATTTTTATTGTAATCTCTTAGCAGAGCCATGATCCCCATCCCTTTGAGTTAGCTTCTTCCACCCCACGTGACAACTTTTATTAATCAGTAAATACAAAACCAAACCAAACACACTTATGCAACAAGTTCTTCAAAAAGCAAAACGTGTCTGCTTAATCGTTATGGCATTGTGCATAACTACAGCAGCAGTATTTGCTCAGTCGATTGCTGTTAAAGGAAAAGTAGCTAATGACAAAGGTGAAGCTTTGGCCAATACCACTATTGTTGTAAAAGGTACTAACAATGGTACCACAACAAATGATGCCGGAGAATTTAGTATTAATGTACCCGGCACAAAATCAGTATTGGTGATTACCGCCGTCGGGCATCAGTCACAGGAGATAACAGTTGGTAATCAAACCAACATTAATGTAACCCTGCTTTCAGGCGAGGCCTCACAGTTGGAATCTGTGGTAGTAGTAGGTTACGCAACACAGAAAAAAGTAACCGTAACCGGTGCTGTGGCGCAGGTTAAGGGGTCTGAGTTGCAGAAATCTCCTGCCGTAAACCTTTCAAACTCACTGGCAGGCAGGTTGCCTGGTATTACTGCTATTAATAGCAGTGGTGAGCCTGGTTACGACGGTTCTACCATACGCATTCGCGGTACAAATACCTTAGGAAACAGCTCAGCATTAATTGTAATAGATGGTGTGCCTGAGCGTGCCGGCGGCTTTGACCGTTTAAACCCTGCAGACATTGAAAGTATGTCAATATTGAAAGATGCATCTGCCGCTATATATGGAGCAAGGGCTGCAAACGGTGTAATACTTATTACCACCAAACAGGGTAAAACCGGAAAGCCTAGATTGTCTTATGATTTTAACCAGGGCTGGGCACAGCCTACCGTTATTCCTAAAATGTCGAATGTACTGGAATACGGGGAAATCAGGAACCAGAACCAGGTATTTGATAATGTAGCGCCGGCAAATTGGGCTGCAGCATGGCAGGCAATTCAAACTACAGGAACATATATTAACCCGGATAATGGAAACGAAGTAAAGGCCGCATTGGGCTTTATGCCGGAAGAAATGGAAAAATATCGTAACAAATCAGATCCATGGGGTTACCCTGATACTGACTGGTTTGATGCGGTGTTAAAAAAATGGTCGCCACAACAGCGGCATAATCTTCAGTTGAATGGTGGTACCGAGAATGTGAAATACCTGCTTTCAGTGGGACATCAGAATCAGGAGGGTTATTATAAAAATTCTGCTACCGGGTATAAGCAATATGACATGCGCTTTAACCTGGATGCAAAAATTAATAAATACCTGCGGGCAAATATTGGCGTATCAGCACGTGAAGAAGATCGTTTCTTCCCTATCAGAAGTGCAGGAGCCATCTTCAGAATGCTGATGAGAGGTAAGCCACAGGAAAATGCCATTTGGCCGAACGGGTTGCCCGGAAGAGACATTGAATTTGGAGATAACCCGGTAACCATCACTACCAATGCAACCGGTTATGATAAGGATAAAAGGGATTATTTTCAATCAAATGGAAGAATTGAATTTGATATTCCCGGTGTGGAAGGCTTGAAGCTTAGCGGTATTGCCTCTTTGGATAAGTCTTACAGGAATGTAAAAAGATGGGAAACGCCCTGGTATTTATATTCCTGGGACAAAAGTACATACGAGGCTGATGGCGTTACCCCGCTATTAATACGCGAGCTGCGTTCCAACTTCCAGGATCCCCGCCTTAATCAATTAAATGAAACCGTGCTGAATATCCTGTTGGGTGCAATGCTGAATTATGATAAATCTTTTGGTGACCACACGTTTAATTTTTTAGCGGCGGTAAACAGGGAAAGCATAAGGGCAGATAATTTCAGCGCCTACCGGCGTTTCTTCATTTCTTCTGCTATTGACCAGATGTTTGCCGGTGGCGACAGGGAGAGAAATAATGGTGGGGGTGCATACGAAAGAGCTCGTTTGAGTTATTTCGGTCGTTTGGGATATAACTTCAAAGAAAAATATTTAGCAGAGTTTTTATGGAGATATGACGGTTCGTATATGTTCGCGCCGGATCAGCGCTGGGGCTTTTTCCCTTCAATCTCTGCAGGATGGAGAATTTCTGAAGAAGATTTCTTCAGGAATAATGTTTCATTCATAGATAACCTGAAGCTGAGAGCTTCTTACGGAAGAATGGGTAATGACCAGGTATATTACAATGATGTATTGCAGGAGTTCCATTATATGTCTACCTATGGCTTTGATCGTTCTTATATTATTGATGACCAGGTGATGAAGGCTATTTATGAAAGAAGGGTGCCAAACCCGGGCTTTACATGGGAGGTTGCTAATAATATGGATATCGGGCTGGAAGGCTCTTTACTGAATAACAAATTGTCTTTTGAAGTAGATTATTTTGTTAATAAGAGAGAGAAAATCCTGATCCAGCGGTTAGGATCTACGCCCGGAAGCTCAGGTATCAGGAGTTTATTACCACCGGTAAATGAAGGTAAAATTGAGAACAGGGGATTTGATTTCAGGGTAGGATATAATGGTAGTATAGGCGACCTTACCTATAGTGTTTCCGTAAATGGCGGTTATGCAAAAAACAAAATTGTGTTTTGGGATGAAGGAAATGTACCGGAATGGCAGCGCTCTACCGGCAAGCCTTTCGGAACCAACGGAGCAGCTTTTTTAGCATACCAGTATGATGGTGTATTTGTTGATCAGAAAGATATTGATGCCAATGCCATTGATTACAGTGGGGCAGGAGGAACTAACCTGCGTCCTGGTGATATGAAGCTGAAAGATATTAATGACGATAAGGTAATTAATGGTGATGATATGGTGCGGTTAGACAAAACCAGGGACCCGCGGTTTACAGGTGGTTTTTCAATTAACCTGCAATATAAAAACTTCGATCTTTCCCTGCTTTTCCAGGGTGCTACAGGAGGGTTGCTGTTTATTGGCACTGAGTCGGGTGATATTGGTAACTACCTGAAATATTCCTATGATAACAGGTGGTCAATTGATAATCCGAGCAGCGAACACCCACGACTGGCAAACAGGAATAATACCTATTATACCAATGGCGGGCAGGCAGGAAATAATACTTACTGGCTGAGAAACAGTAATTACCTGCGTATGAAAAATCTTGAAATTGGATATAATCTTCCCGCTGATATCGGGAAGAGATTAGGTATGTCTAATTTCAGGGTATATGTAAATGGTCTGAATTTAATTACCTGGGATGAATTGGGGATTTTTGATCCTGAATCAACCAGCAGCAGCGGGCAATACTATCCGCAAGCCAGAATTATTAACGTAGGTGCCAGAGTAACTTTTTAAATAAACTGATCATGAACTATATACATAAACTAACTATATTACTATTGCTGATAACAATATCAGTTGGATGCAACAAGGATTTTTTAGACCGAAGGCCGCTTGGAGAAGTATCTGCTGCTGATGTGTGGAAAGATGCGCCTTTATCCGAAGCATTTATAACCAATATTTATGGTGGACTTGGTTTGGGAGGATTTAATGAACAGATGCTGGCTTCCCTGTCTGATGAAGCAATATTTACACATGCAGGAAGAAATATTAATACGGTAAACGAAGGCAGTGCCAGCCCTACCAATCAAGGATGGGTAAATGGCACTTATGAGTGGACCAGTATGTATAACTGGGTAAGAACCTGTAACGTGGCGCTTGCCGAACTGGAAAATGCCACTTTTGACAATCCTGCATTATTGGAAAGGTTAAAAGGGGAATCCTATTTTCTGAGGGCGTATTTTTATCACCAGTTGGTTAGGTACTACGGAGGCGTTCCGATAGTAGATAAAGTGTATGGGCTCAACGAGGATTATACCCAGGAAAGGAGCAGCTATGAAGATTGCGTGAACTTTATTTTAAGTGATCTTCAGCAGGCACAAACTTTATTAAGTGGTAAGTCTATTCCTAAAGGCAGAGCTTCTGTAAATGCAGTATTGGCGCTCAGATCAAGGGTTTTGTTGTATGCTGCCAGTGATTTGCATGATATACCAACCGCCAGCACTAAAGCCTCTGCCATTGGCGATTACGGTAATAAATCATTAATTGGATATGAATCCGGCGACAGGATTGCCCGCTGGACAGCAGCAAAAAATGCTGCCAAAGCTGTAATGGATGCAACTTCGGGTTATAAATTAGATCTGACTGCACCGGCAACTGCTGAACAGGGAAGGCTTAATTATAAATCTATTGCAATGGGAGGCGGAAGCAGCGGACCCGGCATAGATGCTGCTGCAGAAACAGAGATTATATTTGGAAGATATTTTGTGCCGGAAAAAAATGAAGATGCCGGCTGGCATGGAAGGCATAACGGTCCTAATGGTTATGCTAATTGGGCGGGCAATACACCTATCGGTTCGTTTGTTGATGCTTTTGAAGTATTGGAAGGTGGAAATGCTGTTCCTTTTGACTGGTCAAAACCGGCTCACAAAGCAAATCCCTATATCAACAGAGATCCCCGTCTGTATGCTACCATATTGTATGATGGTGCTTACTGGAAACCCCGTCCCAACAGCACCCTCGATCCGGTAAGCCGTATTCAAACCGGCGCATATGATATCATTCAGGGTGGGTCTCTTACCACCTGGCAGGGACTCGACACCCGCCTTTCACCAATTGAGGACTGGAATGGCAGCAGAACCGGTTATTATTTTGTGAAGTTTGTAGATATTAACCCTGCACAAATTGATCAAAGTATGCTGCAATATATTCCATGGCCTTTTTTCAGGCATACGGAAGCAGTGTTGAATTATATTGAAGCCTGTATAGAATTAGGTGAAGATGGAGAAGCCGTAAACTGGCTGAATAAAATACGCTTCAGAGCAGGAATGCCTGCTATTACTGAAACAAGCGGCACAGCATTGAGAGACCGGTACAGGCATGAAAGAAAAATAGAACTGGCATTTGAAGAACACAGGTATCACGATGCCAGGAGGTGGATGATCGCTCCAACAACATTGGGCAGAAAGGTGACTTACATAAGTGTAACAGGTAAATTTAAGTCTGGTCAACAGCAAAATGCGCCTTACCAGCACAATGAGGCTATATATAATTACACATATAATCCTGTTGAAAACAATACACATGAAAACAGGAAATGGGACGATAAAATGTATTATGTTCCCATTCACAGAGACGAGATAAACAGGAACGATAAACTGGTTCAAAACCCCGCGTATTGATGTGTAGGATGTAGAGCGTAAGGTTTGAGTGTAAGGTTTAAGGTGTAGGGTGTAAGTTCGCTTACCCTACACCTTTTACATTTGTGCCCTGTACCTTTTATCCTACAGCTTTTACCTTTTATGAAGTAGCTCTGGTTTTGAATCAAACGTTTGCGTAAACTTCAATCAATTTTATCGGTATTTTAGTGCTCTTATCACTAAACTTCTCATAAGCAAACATGAAATCAAAACAAAAAAACTCCCGGCGCCTTTTTTTAAAAAATACAATGGGCGCACTGGCGGCATTTACTATTGTGCCGCGGCATGTATTAGGCGGTCAGGGATATCTTGCACCCAGCGATACGCTTACAAAAGCTATTGTTGGCGTAGGCGGTATGGGGCGTGGCCACATACCTTATGCAGGCACCAAAGTGGTAGCCGTGTGCGATGTTGATACAAGACATATTCAACTGGCGCTTGACGCAATGGGTGGAGGAAAAGGCGTAAAAACGTTTAGGGATTACCGGGAACTGATCACACTTCCGGAAGTTGATATAGTGCATGTGGCTACTCCGCCGCACTGGCACGGTATTATAGCTGCCGATGCCGCAAGAGCAGGCAAAGATATATGGTGTGAAAAGCCAATGACAAGAACCATTGGTGAAGGCAAGCGCCTGGTGGAAGCAGTGCAACAGCATGGAAGAATATTCAGGCTGAATACATGGTTTAGGTTTGAAGATAATTTTTACGGCATGAATACCACCGTTAAGCCTATTAAAAAACTGGTGGAAAGCGGTATGCTGGGTTGGCCGTTGAAAGTTACGGTGAGTAAACATACCGGTTTCGACTGGAAATTTTACTGGGTGGGTAAAACACATCTTGAACCGGAAGCCATTCCTGCAGAGCTGGATTATGAAATGTGGTTAGGACCAGCGCCATATAAGCCATACAACGCACATCGCGTACATACCACTTTCCGTGGTTACTGGGATTATGATGGTGGAGGTTTGGGTGATATGGGTCAACATTATATTGATCCAGTTCAATATTTTTTAGGTAAAGATGATACCAGTCCGGTATCAGTTGAAGTAGATGCACCGCAGCAACACGACGATGCAGTGGGAACATGGCGTAAGATCACCTATACTTATGCAGATGGTTGCCAGATCATACTCGATGGCGCCGGCACTGAAGAAAAAGCGGCATATATAGAAGGTCCGAAAGGAAAAGTATATAAAGGGTTTAAATGTGATATTCCTGATTTTGAAAGAAAGCTTGCCGCATTTCCTGATCCTGAACCACAGGTTACTGATTTTGTTGATGCAGTTAAGAACAGGAAAAAATTTGCATTGAATGAAGCAAACGGGCATCGCTCATGCACGATTATAAATATGGGGAAAATCGCTTTGCAATTGGGACGCAGTCTCAAATTCGATCCTGTTAAGCAGGAGTTTATTGATGATGAAGGCGCAAACCGTTTGTTAAACCCGCCATTGCGTGCGCCCTGGCTTATTTAACTGTGTGCAATTGATATAAAATGCATTTTGTAACCGAACGATAATAATAACATCTTTCATGCTACGTAAATTTTTATTCTTCTTTATAAGCTGTTCGCTCAGTGTTTCGCTGTACGCGCAAACCGACGATAACAGAACCGTTACTACCAAAATAGCAGACCTGCTTGCAAAAATGCCTGCAGAAGAAGCTAAGCAATTATTAACAAATGCCGAAGCGGTAGCTAATCTTGGTGAAAACGGTATTGCGGAACTTGTTGCCGGTTTAAATGCAGGGGGTGATGATACACGCCTGCATTACGCCATTAACGGCTTTTCGTATTATGCCACACAAAAAGAAAATGAAAGCTGGCGTGCGCTTGCCGTAAAAGCATATAGCCAGGCGCTTTCAAAACTTACCAATAAAGAAGCGCAGTTGTTTATTATTACACAACTGGAGCATGTTGGTAAAGATGATGCTGTCGCTTCTCTTGAACCATTTTTAAAAGATGAACGTTTATCAGACGCTGCATCAAGAGCGCTGGCTACTATTAATACAGAAGCGTCAAATAAGGCATTGCTGCAGGCTTTAAGCAGCGCTAACGGCAACGCACAGTTGTCAATCGTGCAGGCGCTTGGTCATACCAGGTATGCAGGAGCTTTATCTGCCCTTTCAGGTCTTGCTGCATCAGGCGATCAGAAATTAGCTAAAGTAGCATTATACGCAATTGCTGAAATAGCAGATCTATCTTCTGCTAAAATACTTGCAGACGCCGCAGCTAAAAGCAATTATGGATATGATGTAACCAATGCAACATCTTCTTATCTTTTTTTCCTTAATCAATCATCGGCAAAAGGTAATACTGCCATTGCGGAAAAAGCTGCAAAGCAACTACTCAAAAAGGCTGTAGCAGATAACCAGGTTCAAACTCGTATAGCCGCATTAAAATTATTGTCGGGCATACAGGGCGATAATAATACGAAACTGCTTACTGATGCTATGAAAGATAAGAATGCACAGTATCGTGAAGCGGCCTTATCATTCGCCCAATCTAATCTTAATGCCGGCAGTATAGGAGATTGGTTAAAAACATTTAATAAGTCAGGCGCCCCGGTTAAATCAGAGATCATAAAAATGTTTGGTAATAACAAGGTTGCTGCTGCTTTGCCTGTTGTATTGCAATCGCTGCAAAGTAACGATGCACCGGTAAAGCTTGCTGCAATTACAGCAGCGGGCAAAATAGGGCAGCAGGAATCTTTGCCTGCATTGCTGGCATTGTTAAAAACGGCTGATACTACAGATGCAACTGCCGTTAAAACAGCTTTATTGTCGCTGAAGGGCGAAAGTGTTACAGAAAGCGCCGGCGCGGCGCTTGCCGACGCTTCTCCTGCGGGAAAAGCAGCCATAATAGATGTTTTAGGAGCAAGAAGGGATGATAAAAAATTGAAGGAAATAATAGGTTTGATGAACAGTGCGGATCCTTTAATAAGCACATCAGCAAGAAATGCTGTGAAGCAAATAAAATCGCCCAGGCAGGTTTCGCAACTAAATCCATTGTTATTAGCTGCATCCAATGCACAGGATGTTACCGATATTCAGGATGGAATGATCGCAGGCGTATCTTCATTTTCCAAAGAAGAGCAGCGTACAAGGTTGGTATTGGAGCATATGAAAAGAGCGCCGGAAGATAAAAAGTACCTGTACTATCGGATACTGTCTGGCGTTGGCGGTAATGAAGCCCTGTCAACTGTAGCTGGTGCTTTTGTTCCTGGTAATAATGCAACAAAAAAAGCAGTGATCGATGCTCTTGCTGAATGGAAAGAAGGCGAAGCTACTACCCAAATCTACCAGGTACTGCAGCAGTCGGCGCAAGGTGATTTTACAAAAGATGCGGTTGATGCATTTATAAAACAGATCAGGGCATCAGATAATACAGGTGATAATAAGCTGATCATGTTGCGTAATGCAATGGAGTATGCGCAGAATGCAGATCAGAAAAACAGGATATTAAGCGAGGTGGAAAAATGCAAGACTTTTCCTGCACTATTATATGCCGGCAAATTTTTAGATGATCCTGCCCTGCAACAAAAGGCAGCGTCTGCCGTAATGAATATTGCATTAGGCGATAAGTCAATATACGGCGATAATGTAAAGGCGTTACTTGAAAAAACAATTACTGTTTTAAAAGGCTCTGAAAGCGAGTACCAGAAAGAAGCGATTCGCAAGCATATAGCAGCGTTGCCGCAGGGTACTGGCTTTATACCGTTATTTAACGGTAAAGATCTGACAGGCTGGAAGGGCTTGGTTGCTGACCCGGTTAAGCGTGCCAAAATGGACGCTAAAACATTAGCGAAAGAACAAGCGAAAGCAGATGCAATAATGCGTGAAGGATGGAGCGTGAAAGATGGTTTGCTGGTATTTAACGGGCATGGAAATAATCTCTGTACGGAAAAAAAATATGGAGATTTTGAAATGTACGTTGACTGGAAAATTACAAAAGATGGTGATGCAGGTATTTATTTAAGAGGAACGCCGCAGGTACAGATATGGGATACCTCCCGAGTGGATGTAGGGGCACAGGTAGGATCCGGCGGATTATATAATAACCAAAAGAATGAAAGCAAACCGCTTGTTTTAGCTGATAATGCCATAGGCGACTGGAATACCTTTTATATTAAAATGGTTGGCGACCTGGTAACTGTTTATTTAAATGGAAAGCTGGTAGTAAATGGAGTGCCGCTTGAAAACTATTGGGATCGTAATATTCCAATTTTCCCTGAAGATCAACTGGAATTGCAGGCACATGGTACATATGTTGCTTACCGTGATATTTATGTAAAAGAAATACCAAGACCCCAACCTTATACGCTTACTGAAGAAGAAAAGAAAGAAGGATATAAAATATTATTTGATGGAACCAACCTGCACGAGTGGACCGGTAATAAAACCGCTTATACCATTGAAGATGGCGCTATAGCGGTTTATCCAAAAAGAGGAGGTAACGGCAACCTGTACACGAATAATGAGTACGGTGATTTTATTTACAGGTTTGAATTTAAACTTACACCAGGCGCTAATAATGGCGTAGGTATACGTGCACCATTAAAAGGCGATGCCGCTTATGAGGGCATGGAAATACAGGTGCTGGATAACGAGGCGGATATTTATAAAAACCTTCAGCCTTACCAGTATCATGGTTCGGTATATGGTATTATTCCTGCAAAGCGTGGCTTTCTTAAACCTGTAGGAGAGTGGAATGTAGAAGAGATACAGGCAATAGGTAACAGGATAAAAGTAACCCTTAACGGAACTGTTATTGTAGATGGTGATATTGCTGAAGCAACTAAAAACGGAACACCGGACCACAGGGAGCATCCTGGTTTATTTAATAAAACAGGACATATTGGTTTCCTTGGACATGGAGATATTTTGTATTTCAGGAATATCAGGATAAAAGACCTGGGCAAAAAGAAATAGCAGGATTAAGCATATTCAGATAACAGAGGCTGCTTTATAAAGTCAGCCTCTGTTTAGTTTACGGCTTCTCTTAATTTTAGTAATTTTTTCAGCAGATTTTCCAGCAAGTCTAGCCTGAGCATATTAGCTCCATCACTTTTGGCTACTGCAGGATTGGGATGTGTTTCAATAAACAACCCGTCTGCACCCGTGGCAATAGCAGCTTTGGCTATTGTTTCAATTAATTGAGGGTTACCGCCTGTAACGCCTGAAGTTTGATTGGGTTGCTGCAACGAATGCGTGCAATCCATTACTACAGGAACGCCATGTTCCTTCATCCAGGGTATGTTACGGTAATCAACTACCAGGTCCTGGTAACCGAAAGTAGTGCCTCTTTCGGTAAGAATAATTTTATCATTACCGGCTTTCCTGATTTTTTCAACTGCGAATTTCATTGCCGGCCCGCTCAGGAACTGCCCTTTCTTTACATTTACAATTTTACCGGTTTCTGCTGCTGCAATAAGTAAATCAGTTTGCCTGCATAAAAAGGCAGGTATTTGTAAGATGTCAATATATTTTGCTGCAGGCGCCGCTTCATCATGTGCGTGAATATCTGAGGTTGTAGGCAATGAAAATTTTTCTCCTGTTTTTTTTACAAGTTCCAATGCGTTTTCATCACCTATACCAGTAAACGAAGTTGCGCTGGTGCGGTTTGCTTTTCTGTAAGAGGCTTTAAATATATATGGTATACCGAGGTTTTTGCAGATGCCTGAAACGCGTTCAGCTACTTCGTTAATCAATGTTTCACTTTCCACAACGCACGGCCCTGCGATCAGAAAAAAACTCTTTTCGTTATATGATTGTTTTTTGAATAAATCTTTTAAAAATTGTTCCATGCTGTAAAGGTAATGGTGAAAAGGCAATAGTCAATGGGCTGTCAGCTTTCAGCCACCAGGTACCAGGCAGGTATCAGCTATGAGTTGGTTGTATGCACAGTCTCACGTTTCACACCTCACGCTTCACCATTGCCTATTCACCATTGCCTACTTTTTCCTACTTGCTCTCTCTGAATTTCTTAGGCGATGTTCCCATGATCTGTTTGAATGATCTTGAAAAACTATACTGATCTGTATATCCCATCTCCTCTGCAATTTGCTTGATGGGCATTTTAGATACTTTTAATAACTGGCTTGCCTTCTGGATTTTTAATGAAGTATACAAATGGATTGGGGAATAATGTGTTTTTTGTTTGAACAATGCAGATAAATATGAAGCGGATACACAGGCCTTTTTTGCTAATTCATCCAATGTAAGATTTTCATGCAGGTGTTCTTTCATTATAATTATGCAGCGTTCAATAATATTATCCACTCCCTTTTTCATATAATTGAAAACAGTAAGTGTAAACGTTCCCAAAAAACTATAAAAGCGAAAATTAGCGTATAGTAAATTCTCAAGATTATCCATCAATTCAAGATGATGCATAATATCTCTGAACTGGGCCATGCGGCCTACCAGCGGAGGGGTAGTTTGCTCTATTTTTTTATCGCGAAGCAAATAATTATACATGGCTTCACCAATGGCTCCGTTGAATTTTACGAAATATAAACTCCAGGGTTGCGTATTATCCGTACCGAGTTGAAAATCTGTTTTCTTGGGTAAAACAATAAAGTGATTTGCTTTAAGCGTATGCTTTTTGTTAGCTATTTTGTACCAACCCTTTCCGCCAACACAATATACCAACACGTAATCAATATTGCTTTTCAGTACATCTCTTCCAAAATAGTTTTGTTCATCATAAAAACCTATTTCAGTGATGTATAAATTTTTACCAATAAGGTGATTATCGAGTTTACTACGCATTCTTGCGGGTAGTACCCAGGGTTGGTGGGCTGTAATAGGCTCTAACAGTGGCTTTTGCTGCATGGTACGTTTACTATTTCCAGGTATATTACAGTCAAAAATAACATTAATTGTAAACTTCAATAATAATTTATGCTATTCTTTTTATAACAATTAACATTGCTTTCATTTTAAATTTGAATAACCTTTGAACGACTACGATTTAAAATACTGAAACATAACTGATGCAACATTTGCCCTTGATTGATTTGCTTGTAATTGGAGTTTATTTGCTGAGCATGATACTTGTGGGTGTGTATTTTTCCAGGAAAAATAAGAATGCGAACCAGTTTACAACCGCTTCGGGGAATATTCCGGGATGGGCTTTAGGGCTTTCTTTCTATGCCACTTTTTTAAGCAGTAATACTTTTTTGGGCGTTCCGGGTAAGGCATATGGCGGTAACTGGAATTCCTTTGTATTTAGTTTATCAATGCCTGTGGCTGCATACTTTTCAGCAAAGTATTTTGTGCCATTTTACAGGAAGAGTGGTGAAGTAAGTGCTTATACACATCTTGAACATCGCTTTGGTGCATGGGCAAGAACTTATGCTATGGTGTGTTTTATGCTTACCCAGTTAACAAGAATGGGGTCTATATTTTTTGGTATTGCGCTAACCTTACAGGCGCTTACCGGAATTGATATGAAAACCATTATGATTGTTACCGGTATCTGCATAATAATATATACCGTTATGGGAGGCATGGAAGCTGTGATATGGACGGAAGTGGTGCAGGCAATCATAAAAACTGTCGGCGCTTTTGCAGTGTTATATATTGTTTTCAGCGAAATGAAAGGCGGTATAGCTGATGTTTACCGTATAGGAATGGCAGACAATAAATTCAGTCTCGGGAGCTATAGTCTTACTGATTTCAGTACTGCTACTTTCTGGGTTATCTTTTTATATGGCTTTTTTATCAATCTCAATAATTTCGGAATGGATCAAAATTACGTGCAGCGCTATCATACTGCACGTACCGAAAAAGAAGCTGCAAGAAGTATATGGCTGTGCGTATACTGGTATGTACCTGTATCGCTGCTTTTCTTCATAATAGGTACCGCGCTGTATGCATATTTCAACCAGCACCCCGAATTGTTATTAACGATAAAGCAACAGGTGGCAGCGGAAAAAAATGTTGATATCAATAGTTTAACGCCTGCAGATTATGGAGACAAGGTATTGCCATATTTTATGGTATTGAAAGTGCCCAAAGGGCTGCTCGGCTTAATTATAGCAGCCATTTTATCAGCCGCAATGAGTTCCATCAGCAGCGGTATGAACAGTTGCGCAACTGTGTTTCTGAAAGATATTTATCAACGGTATATTAATCCGGATCCGGGTCCCAAAAAAGAAATGACCATCCTGTATACCGTAACAGCGCTTACAGGCATAATTGCCATTGTATTTGGTATTGCCATTATTGGAGTTAAGAGTATACTTGATCTGTGGTGGGAGTTGGCCGGCATTTTTGCCGGTGGTATGCTGGGGCTTTTTCTTTTGGGGATTATTGTAAAAAAGGCACAAAATGCTGAGGCTGTAACCGCAACAATGATTGGTATACTTGTAATTCTGTGGATGTCTCTTTCAAAATATTTTCCGCCTGAACTGGCACATTTAAAAAGCCCGATGCATGTGAATATGATTATTGTAATTGGCACATTAACTATTTTTTTGGCAGGGCTTCTTTTAACAAAATTAAAACGGAGGTGAGTATATACATGACTGCTGCATCCTCTATTCACTGTACCTTATCATACTTTTAAAACGCAACAGATAATATGCCCAAGAAATTTGTTCCCGTAATGTTAACGCCTTTCACACCACAGGCGGATATTGATTATGATGTGCTGGAAAAGCTTATTGATTTTTACCTTGCATCGGGCGTTAAGGGATTATTTGCTAACTGTCTTTCAAGCGAAATGTATAGCCTGAATGAAGAAGAACGTATAAAACTTACCAAAGCCGTGGTAGATCATGTTGATGGAAGGATACCTGTGGTAGCTACCGGGTCTTTTGGATTAACAATAGAAGATAAAGCGGAGTTTACAAAAAAGATATACGATACAGGCATTGAAGCTGTAGTGCTGATCACTTCTCATTATGCCAAAACAGAGGAAGATGATGGTGTGCTGTTAAGCAATTTTGAAAAAATGCTGTCATTAACAGGAGATATTCCGTTGGGTTTATATGAATGTCCTGTTCCGTATAAGCGTGTGCTTAGTGCAGAAATGCTGAAAACATTAGTGGATACCGGTCGCATGTTATATCATAAAGATACCTGTTGCGATGAGCAACTGGTTGCTGAAAAGCTGCAGGCTATTAAAGGAAGCAAGCTGCAGTTTTTTGATGCGCATACTCCCAATGCTGTATCATCAATGAAAGCCGGGGCAGATGGCATGTCTGCCATTGCAGGAAACTTTTATCCTGAAGTAATGTGCTGGTTGTGCGACAATGTAGATAATCCGGGAAAACAGGAAGAGGTGAAGTGGTTGCAGGAAGAATTGAGAAAAGGGGATATACCTGTTCATACTGCTTACCCTATGAGTGCAAAATTCTTTCTTCAATTGAGAGGCTTGCCTATACACGCCATCAGCAGATCACATGCATTAGAGCCAACGCCTGCTGAAAGAGCCGGTTTGGATAAATTATTACAAACAATGAAGATGTGGTGTGATAAGTTGGGTATTAAAGAAAAAGTTTACGAAAGCGTGATGTAAATTTAAGCGGTGAGCCGATAGTCGCAAGTGTTTAATATCTGTCGTTTCACCAATAAACCTAAACTCTGATCAACACAATACAATACTCATTGTTCAAAATCATTAAAGATGACTGTATTAAAATACCTGCCTGTTTTATTATTGCCTGTCTTCAGTTATCTTTTTGTGATGCAGCAGGAGAAGAAAATAACAGCAGAAGCATCCGGACCTCCTTTTGAAACAGGTTTCTTTTTTGAGCAGGATAAATTCTTTAAAGAATGTCATGCTTCAACAATTGTACATTTAAAAAGCGGGCAGTTAATGGCTGCGTGGTTTGGTGGCGTTAAGGAAGGAACAGATGATGTTGCAATCTGGCTTACCAAAGGAACTCCGGGTAACTGGTCAACTCCTGTTAAAGTAGCAAAGATCCGTGAAGACGCGCACTGGAACCCGGTACTATTTCAATCACCGCAGGGAAGAATATTTTTATTTTTTAAAGTTGGAAAAAAAATCCCTTCATGGGAAACATGGTTTATTACATCTGATGATGATGGTAAAACATGGACAGCTCCAAAAGAACTGGTTGCAGGCGATAAAGGTGGGCGTGGTCCGGTAAAGAACAAGCCAATAATGCTTTCCAATGGAACATGGGTTGCCGGCGCATCGCATGAAGAAGGACAATGGGATGCATTTGCTGATTTGAGCACAGATAACGGCAAAACATGGACAGCTTCTTCTTATATAAAATTAGATAGAACCGCATTGAAAGGTAAAGGTGTAATACAACCTACGCTATGGGAATCTGCTCCGGGAAAAGTGCATATGTTATTACGCAGCTCAGATGGCGCGATATATCGCAGTGATTCTGAAGACGGTGCTAAAACATGGAGCGCCGCATATAAATTTGGATTGCCGAACCCCAACAGTGGTATTGACCTTACCCGTTTGCCTGATGGCACACTTGTAATGGCCTACAATCCTGATACTGCCAACTGGGGTTCCCGTTCTCCGCTTTCGCTCATTATTTCTTTTGATAACGGTAAAACATGGCCGAAGATACTGGATATTGCCACCGGCGATAAAAAGGATGAATTTTCATATCCTGCAGTTATCAGCTATGGAAATACAATTGCTGTTGCATATACGTGGAAGCGAAAAAATGTTGCGTATTGGATTGGCACAAAAGAAGCATTGCTGAAAGCAGCGAAGGACAGGAAATAAGTTTATAGTTTGTAGTTTATGGTTTGTGCATAAACTATAAACCACAAACTTCTAACCACAAACCATAAACCCTAAACCAAATGTTCTCATCATTATTTCTGAAAAGAATGTTGCCTGTAGCATTGGCATTCGGCACGGCATGGGCTGTGCGTGGTCAGATAGGGCATGAATATGGCGCTACATGGGCAGCCGCTATAGGTATTGCCTGTGTAATTGCATTATCCGGCAAACAGGATTGGATAGCCCGCATGCCGGTAATAGTAGCGCTTGGCGCTATTGCATGGGGATCTGGAGGAATGATCAGCTATGGACAGGTAGTAGGCTATGGTCATGCGCCTGACTTTTTTAATACGAGCTATGGTTTGTTGTCGCTTACATTAATTGGTGGTTTATATGGTTTTATGGGCGGAGGTATTACAGGGCTTGCTATGGAATCGCGCCCGGATAAGAAAGTGAACTGGGCAAACGTATTTGTAGAAATGTTTGTTGGCGGTTTTTTATTCTGGGGATTTTTTATTTACCAGCTGGAATGGTTCATGACTCCGCCACGATCAGAATTGTGGGCCGCGTGTATGGGCGCATCACTTGCATTGGGCTGGCATATGTATCGTAACGGTTACGCACATGCGCTGCGTGTAGCAATGTATAGTTCTGTAGGAGCAGGTTTTGGCTTTGGCTTAGGTAATTTTCTGCAGCGTATGGGCCATGCTTCCGGCATTCATTTCAACTGGTGGAATGTAATGGAATACTCCATTGGGTTCTTTAGCGGACTGGGATTAGCGTACGCTGTATTCAGCAGGAAAGACTGGCCCAGATCAGTTGCTGCAGATAAGGCAGCTAATGTAAGCAGCTGGATATTTCTAATAGTGCTTTTACCGGTTATTAATATTGTTGAAGCAGTAGGTGCGGAAAGATTATTTGACGAGGGAAAAAGCCTGGCAGTAGCCGATCCTGCTGCGTTTTCGTTGCAGTGGCGTATAGTGGTGTGGGTATTATCGGGTTTATTTGCGCTGGTGATATTTTATCTGGTTAAACCAGCCAGTGCAGGCCTGCTTACGCAAAAGAAATCTGAGCGGTTTGTATTGCTGTATTTGTTGTGGTATATACTTATCAGCAATATTGTTAGCGCTGTATGGTTAACGCCAACATTCAGTTCACAGCATTTGTATTGGGTAAACTTACTTATTGTTGGTTTTATGCTGCATAAAAATGAAAAGGATAATCCTTATACAGGTTATGAAGCATCTCCCCGTTATGTACCTAATGTTATTAAATTGGCTTCTTTATGTATACTTATCATACTGGTATTAAGCTTTATTGCGGTATCAATTGATTATACCCATCCCCAGGGAAAATTAAGATTTGAGTAAGATTCACAGGATGATAACATAATCATCTTTACTTTTGTTTAACTAATTTTTGTAAAGATGTCGTCTGCAGAATTTGAAAAAGCGAAAAATGTAAAAGCAGGAACCCTTACGGGAGTGATTTCCGGGCTTTTGCTGTTATTCTTTTTTCTTGTTTCATGGTCTGTGCCGGTTCCACCACCGCCGCCTGTTGAAGAAGGCATGGAAGTGAATCTGGGCAACAGCGATGATGGTTCAGGAGATGTACAACCTTTAATCCCGGGTATGCCTGCCGCAGCCGAAAAGGAAGTAAATACTCCACCTAAAGCTGCCAATACGCCTGTGCAGGATGTGAAAGCGGTTGAAACAAATGATGAGGATGAGGAAGCAGAAGATGTGCATGTGCCAAAGCCTAAAGTATCTAATCCTAAGAGTACAAATATCCCCACAAAAGAAAATACTACTATCGCAAAAGCGCAGGTTACCAAACCACAGGTAGTTGAAAACCCCAAGCCTGCGCCTCCAAAACCTAAAGCCACTTATAAGGGTGGTGATGGAACCGGCCCCGGGGGTAATAATGCCGATACATGGAATGGCAGCCGCAGCGAGGGCAATACCACAGGCTCAGGTGACCGCGGTAAAATCAATGGTGACCCCGACTCCAAAAACTATGATGGTTTTGGCGGCAGCGGTAACGGTAGCGGCTACACGCTGAAAGGTAATTTGCGAGGTCGAAAAGTTATTCGCCAACCTTCTTTCCAGGATGAATTTAATGAGAATGCAAAGGTCGCTTTAGATATAACAGTAGACGCATCAGGCAGAGTAACCAGTGCGACCTATCAACCCCGTGGTTCTACGACTTCTAATGCGGGTTTGAAGGAAATTGCAATACGTAAAGCAAAGGAAATGAAATTTGCCGCTGGAGATGAGGATAGAGATACTATTATCTTCAATTTTAAGGTGACCAATTAGATAGTCAGGTTAACCAGTGTTTTTATAGTTTCTACTCCCTGATCCTGTATTTAAAAGTAACTGCATTGTAATACTTTCTGTAATAACTATACAATTAAATTATCTTTTGGGATTTGCATAAAGCAAAGTAGCTTAGCCTATGTTACTTAAGAATTCACCAATAAGATATATCATCTTTATAATAGTTTGCATTATATGTGTGCCGGTTTATTCTCAAGACTGTGAAAAGCTTGAACGGGCATCTTTCTTTAAAAACATAAAACACGGTAACCCAATACCAAAAGATCTTATACAATGTGCCGGAATTAATGGTTATACACCCGGACAGCCCGGTCAATATTTAATAGAATATGATAAACTGGAGAGAGGTTGTAAAAATAAAAATGCCGGACTGTTTGATTTTATGAATACACATTTTTCTTTTGCAAATATTTATACTGATGACAAGGGAAATATAAATACCATAAGTTTATATACCTTTTTTGATGATAACCGAAAAGACGCTGTAATTCTGAACCTGCCGGATAATTTCACGCATATTTACAATAAGCTAACCGCGCTTTATGGCAATTCTACATTGATGAGTTACCCGGCACAATCAGATACCCTGTTTATAAGAGATTTAGGATTACAATATTCAAGAGGCTGGGAATGTAACGATATGATCATACGATTAAATGTGAGGTATGGCTCAAGAGTAAAAAATCTTAATGTACTTGAAGTTCAAATAATAAATGGAATATATCTTCCCCCGGAAGTTGAAATGCTGGAACAATAAGAAGTATATTTATCCATTAAGCCTTATATCATCTATATAAAAAACTGCCTTTTCAACTTTTTCATCTGCACCTGGTAATGGAGGCTCCGGCTCTTCATTAGGTGTTGTGCGGGTTGGTAAATTCCTGTATGCTCCTGTACGAAAGGAAATACGCTCCACAGATTTCACCGCTTCAGCTAATTTAATAGCTGATGCGGCTTTCTTTCCATCCACATATATATCATAATGACCTTTCAGGGATGCATTAATAACAAGCCGGATATCATACCATTTTTGAGGCTGGTATTGTTGAATTGTTTTTGTTTTACTGCCATCTGAAACAGTAATTTCTTTAGCGGGGCTGAAGCTGATACGAACCGGTCGATTCCCATATTGATCGGTAATATCAACAGACAAGTCGCCATTGTTATTCTGAGCTGCGTAAACCCGAAACTGTATATCGGCGTTGGTTGTCTCTTTAAATACCCTTATAGCCCTTGCATAATCATAAGGATCTTCATCAGCCAGTTTTAAACTCTTATTTCCGTTGCCGGGAAAATCAGCGACAGACACGGCAGCCCATTGTGTTGAGTAAATATTCCAATCCGGAATCCTGCCTCCTGGTGTTAGTGCATTAAAATTATCATTCACAGGTGTAGATATTTTGTATTTAACCGGTACCTGTATCCGGCTGATCCACATGTCTTCTTTGTTCATACTATACGATAGCCACATATCGTTTCCCGGAGGGTTCCCGTTTCCTTCAGCAATTCCACGCATATAACAGGGGCCAAAGTCTTTCCATCTTCCATAAAATCTTCTTGGCGGAACTTCGCCCTGCACGAGTAGCATATCGTCAAAAATAATTCCATCATTGCTTGTGATAATAATAAGCGGATACCTGTATTCCGAATTGTCAATCGGGTTATAGCACATGGCATACCTGTTGTCTTCGGTACGTTGTCCCCAGTTTTTACCGCCGCTCATTATAAGTGTAGGCACTTTTACCGGAGAGAAAGTCTGCCCTTCATCATCTGACAATGCTGCCTTCGATTTTTTCCATAACATTACCAGCCTGCCATCCTTCCGGTGAAAATAAGAAAGTGCAGAAAGATGATCGCCGGTTCTGTTCTCTGCATATAATGTGTCCCTGTCATCATCTTCATCCCGCCACTGTAATGTTTGCAGCCTGTTATTTAATAAAGCTTTACATGCGGCAACAAAGCCTGTATCGCTGGAACTTGTATAGAATGGATATGAAGTATTTGTTTCATTCCATTGAGCATGGGTTTCATATTTGATAAAGAAAATATCACTTAATTTTCCGTCTTTGTAAATTTCTCTTACTACCCGCCCGATACCGCCTTCCTGGAATGGATCTTCAGCATGTCCATAAAAAGCCAGTGTGAGTAAACGACCATTGGGCGCTGTATAAAAGCCCATACGCTGATGCATCATGTAGCCACTGTATCCTTTAGGTACGGTTACTTCCTCAGGAGCTTTGTAAGGAGGAAATATAATTTGTGGTGTTTCCCAATGTCTTCCATCTGTAGAGGTCGTAAGCAGCGTTTGTCCAGGGGCTATATGTTCGTCAACAGGATTACTGAGATACTGGAAATAGAATTTTCCGTCCCGGTAGGCAAGATCTGGCGCGTGATTATACGTCCAACCAGAATCTGTAGCAATAGTTGTATGTTTCCTGTTTGCACGCATCACCTGTATATGTTCTGTTCCTATCACATACCTCAATCTTCCTTCATGCACTGAAGGGTCAATGGTTATGCCACCAACATAGCGAACAGGCTCTGAGGCAGAACCCGTTTGAGCCCATAAGGATAAACAAATACATACTACAAATAATGACAGTACGATTTTTTTTAACCAGACAAGGAGTATCATGCTATTATTTTGTTGAAGTGAACAAGCCTGATATTAAGAGAATACAGACATAGCAATATACTACGCTTTACCTGTTGATAATTCACATTGGTTCTTATGCTTACCTTCGCCCAAAATATTCAATGAACGTAGAGCAGATACGGGAATATTGTCTCTCAAAAGATGATACAGAAGAATCACTGCCTTTTGGGCCTGATGTAGTTGTATTTAAAACAGGCGGGAAAATATTTTTGTTATTATCGCTTGATACAAGCCCGGTCCAATTCAACGTAAAATGTGATCCTTCTGTAGCCGAAGAGCTGAGAGCACAATACGACTGTGTATTGCCCGGGTACCATATGAATAAGAAGCATTGGAATACTATTACGGTAGATGGTTCTATCTCCGCTAAACTTCTCAGGGAATGGATTGATCATTCATACAACCTGGTAAACAGGAAGAAAAAATAAAATAGCTGATAAAATATATTGTTGTTAAAAAGGAAATCAAGGTCCCTTTAACAGGTTGGCTATAAGCTTTTTTAAGCCGGTATATTGTTTTTTATGATCATTTATTCATTGATAAACCTGAATAAGCCTGTCCTCTTTCCTTTTCTCGAAAATAAATATTCCCGATTTCGATAATATGAGAGAAAAAATCCCATCATTTTTGTTGACGGTATTCCTGATTATTAAACCAGCCGGGTATAACGCCTGCTAAGTTTATTTATTCATTTCAGTAAGATAGCTTTTGAAAAGACACTCATTTAACAGAACCAAAACAACCCGGTTATATGAAGAAAAAAGCATCTCTGCTCTTGTGTTTTTCTATTCTTGCTGCTGTTCTCCAGGCACAAAGCGACAAAGGAAATATTGAAGGTCATATCATCACTTCTGATGGAGGGCCGGCTTCTTATGTTAGCGTATTACTTAAAGGGGATAAAAAGGCAGTAATTACGGATAATGAAGGAAAGTTTGTACTTGCCGGAATTAAACCCGGCAGCTATACGCTTCTGGCAACACTGGTGGGCTACAATCCTGTTGAAAGGCTGGTAGAAGTGGAAGCTGGTAAAACGGCTCACATATCGCTGCAGATAAATGCTTCTGAGCGGGAGTTAAAAGAAGTGATTGTAAATGCAAACCGAAAGTCATATATAGCTGAAAAACCTTCTGCTTCGCTGCGTTTAAATGCCCCGCTCATTGAAGTACCACAGAATATTACTATTGCAACCAAGCAATCACTGCGCGATATGGGACTGCTTTCCAAAACAGAAATTTTCCGTTTGTCGAGCGGTATTACAAGAAGCTATGGAGGCAGCATGGATATGACTGTACAGATAAGGGGAACCAATGCAACTTATGGCACATACAGAAACGGGATTGGCGGACCCATCTGGTGGAATGCCCAGGAGGATGCATCCATGATTGAAAGGCTTGAATTTGTAAAAGGTCCTGCAGGATTTATGCTTGCAAATGCAGAGCCCGGAGGATTGATCAACACCGTAACAAAGCAACCTACACACCAGCAAATTGCGGAAATCGGTTTTGGGGTAGGTAGCTGGAACATGATGCGCACCAATATTGATTTGGGTGGTGAATTTAAAAAGGAGGGAAAACTAACCTACAGGTTAAATGCCGGTGTGCAAAAGAATAATGAGTTTTACCAGTTTGGCAGGTTCAACCGCTTTTTTGTTGCCCCGGTTTTAAAATACGAATTCAGCGAAAACACCAGTCTTACTATTGAGCATAATTATGTAAAAGCAAGAGCGCAGGAAAATACACACTCTATGATGTCTGTTAATGGCGACCTGTGGGCTGTACCGATAAATATTGCCATTAACGATCCCAATAACCCGATGTGGGGAGCCGCTGATATTTATAACCGCGTTTACCTGCAACACAGGTTTAATGACAACTGGACTATGAATGCACAGGCTGCTCATATGACTACTTCATGGGGAGGCACTACGTTATATCTTGAGGGATTATCACCTAATAAAGATTCGCTATACCGTTACCTGGCGCAAAATGACTGGTGGGGGCGGTTATCAAACGTTCAACTCTTTATTGACGGTAAATTCAATACAGGTAAAAAGATTGAGCATAAAGTACTACTGGGTATTGATTATGGTGATGGGGCAGAAGGCAGCACCTATGGTGATCATTGGGGAGAACCGGAAAACCGGTATCCTTTATCAATTACATCTCCTGCTTATTATTTGCCAAAAGATACATTGGTTTTTGAAGGAGATAAATATTCCTGGCTTACCAGCAACACATGGCAGGCTGTTTACGTACAGGATCACATTAAAATGTTTGATAAGTTAATTGTTACGCTTGCCGGAAGATTTACGCAGCTTACTACAGGGCAGGATTGGAATACTCCCGATGACCCTGCTTACGAGGTAACGGATAATAAATTCACGCCAAGGCTTGGGCTAACATATATGTTCACTCCAAACATTTCTGCGTACGCTTTACACGATGAAAGTTTTCTTTCACAAAGGGGCGCCATATTCGGAGGCGGAAGATTACCACCCTTAACCGGCCGGAATAATGAACTTGGGGTGAAAGCTTTGTTCTTTAATAAACTGCTTTCCGTAACAGCATCGGTATATGATATTATAAAGAATAATGTTGGAACCAGTGATCCCATACACCCGGGCTTTTATTTAAAAACAGGGCAGATCAGGAGCAGGGGAGTAGATGTTGATATTGCGGGCAAGGTGAATGATAATTTATACATCAATGCCAATTATTCATACGTAGATGCTAAAATTACAAAGGATGAAGATAAAACGCTGATAGGAATGGTAAACAACGGAACAGCCAAAAATCTTGCTAACGTATGGCTTAAATATCAGGTGAATGATGGTGCATTAAAAGGACTTGGCTTTGGTGGAGGGATGCAGTATACGGATAAACGAAGTGGAACCTGGCCGGGTTACAGCACAACCGATGGTAATAAATATTTGCCGGCATACAGCGTATTTGATGCAACTGTTTCTTATACACTCGGCAGGTTTAATATTGCACTAAATGTATACAATTTGGCAAACAGGAAATATGCAACCAGCGGTTCATGGCAGCCTGATATACAGGAGTGGTATTTTGATATAGAGCCGCCCCGTAATTTCCGGTTAATGACTACTGTTAGATTATAGCAATACTGATTGTTATCCGGGCTTATTACAAAAATGCCGGGTGTCGTTATTGATACGCGGCATTTTAATTGATCATTATCTGTGAAGTTCTTTTATCTCAAATACACAGCCTGGAATTTGGCCAGCGGAGCCATACGTGCCTTTGTTACGCTGAGCGTATCACCACTGATCATGTAAGTATCAATTTTATTTAAAACCTGGTGAAGCATTGTTTCGGTTTCCATACCATTCATGCAGGCCATTCTTGTGCTGATAGCCTGTGAGAGCTTTATTTTTCCATTGCCTGGTAAAGTATAAGTGCCTGAAAAATTATTACAGCTTCCATTGCCAAAAAAGCGGTTGTCGAAAGATTTAAAAATGATATGAGGTTCTTTGTTTAGTTTGGTAGTATCAAGTGCTTTTCCATTGAGCTCAATCAGTTTCCAGTATTTTTCAAGTAAAGGATCAGAAAGCTTTTTAAATGATATGGCGGTAGTAGCTCCGCTGGGATCAAGCGGCGCAATGCTGCCTTCCCGTACCTGGTATTTTGCATTATCGATAGTAATGGTATTGCCATCTGCACCCCAGTTAATATTTCCTTTTGTTTCTGTTGGTTTCCCGTTTCCTTTAATGGTGGTTTCAGTACTGTAGGTATTGTTACTGTTTAGTTGTATAACTGTTTGGGCACTGTCGTTGCCTGAAAGCACTATGCCGGTGTATACTCCGTTCCAGTCGAGGGAGTTCCTGGAATTATGGGTAGTATCTGCCGGAGCACTTACACTTAACGGAGCTGTTGCAGCATCATCTGCTGTTTTATTATTGCTGTTATTATTGCATGAAGCCATTAATATAGCCAAAACTATCAATGAGGTATTTTTTTTCATTGTATTGCTTTTTAATATTTACAAAGGTTTATTTATAGCTAAACAGAACGTATAAATAAAGTTACATGCTTCTTTTTTGATATTTTCGGTTATGCCCTGGTGCAGGTAAACGTTAGGGCACGGATGGTTATAACAAGTTAAGCACTGTTGCGTAAAAAACCAGCAGGAATTTTAATAGTGATAAAACTCACCACTACCTGTATGATATTATCCATACTTTTGCGCACTTCAAAAAAACAACATGAGTATAAGCAAAACATTAGATGAACGTTGCCAGGGAACTTGTGAACTATGCAATAATGCTCCGGCAACTGCGGAATATACAGTGAGCCCCAGGAAGGATGACGCTATAGTGAACCAGGTGGCCTTATGCGATACCTGCTTAACAGCAATAGATACGAAAGGCAATGGGGTATACTGGAGTTTTCTTGAAGGCAGTATATGGAATCCTGAGCCGTCAATACAGGCGCTGAGTTACCGGATACTGCAGTCTTACAAAGATGAGGATTGGGCCAATGATATCATCAGCTCTGTTGAACTGGATGAAAATACTGTTCAATGGGCGATGAGTGCGTTTGAAGTTGCTGATGTGCATAAGGATGTTTTTGGAAATATACTGGAGAACGGAGATAATGTTGTGCTTACCCAGGCGCTCGATGTAAAGGGCACAAGCTTTTCTGCTCCTAAAGGCACGGTTGTTAAAAAAATACGGCTTGTGCAGGATAATACCGGGCAGATAGAAGGAAAGATCAATGATCAAACCATTGTGATCCTTACCAAATATGTGAAGAAAGGATAGCTGGTGTCGTCAACCAAAGAATGTTGGTACGCTGTCGATAAACGTGAGAGGTGAGATAAGCTTTCACGCCTTACGTTTCACATTTGACATAACACTACTGTAATGTTTCCTTTGCAAATTCCATTGTCTGGCGTATTCCATCTTTAAAAGAAGTAGGCGTAAACCGGAATGCTTTGTTGAATTTTTCGCTGCTGAAAAAATAGTCCTGGTTATTCTGATACTGCATTTCTACCAGTTCTTTTATCTGCGTTGAAAAAAGCCCGATAACAGTCATCAGGAAGGGTCGCAATACCATATAAGAAGGTTTGCGTTTTGCTATCTGCGCAGCCAATTCAATAATTTGTTTACCGGTAAACCGTTCGGCGGTAGTAGGTAAATGCCATACCTGGTTATACGCGCTTTCTGTATTGCCTAATATTGCTGTAGCTTTTGCAGCATCAGGTGTATAAGTGGCGCTGTGAATTTTATGCGCGTTTGATTGCCAGTTGGCGGTTTTTCCTTTTATATAGTTATTGATGACCAGGATATTCAGAATGCCATTTTTTGCACCCGGTCCGTAAAAATCTGCACTGCGGGCAATAATAGCTTTCAGTCCTTTTTCAGCCATTGCTTTATTAATCATTTGCACCAACTGCGCTCTCACCTTTCCTTTTTTTGAAGGGGGATTGATGGGGCTTTGCTCTGTCATACCGGGAATAGCAGTTTTGTCGTACATATATACATTGTCAAAAAATACCAACCTGCAATGATGTTTAATACAGGCTTCAATAACATTTTGCATAATAACAGGCCATTGCTTTTGCCATACGTTTAAGTCGTACTTTAAGCCTACGGTGAGGTAAGCTACTTCCGAACCTTTTACCGCGGCATCTGTTTCACCGGCATTAAGCAGGTTAGCGGCACATAGTTCATCATCTCCGTTTACCTGTTCCGGATTACGCGCTACCAACCTTATTTTGTTAGTGTATTGTTTTAGTTCTTTTGCTAAAAGATTACCTATATCACCGCCCGAACCTAAAATAGTTTGCATATACTGTGTTTTGTTTACACAAAGCTATGATGGAAGGATATTGTAAACGATGATCCGGGTTAAGATTTTTGATGTTCCATGAGGCGTTTACGTATACGGCTTAAGCTTTCCGGTGCAATGCCAAGAAACTGGGCTATATAGCGTTGGGGAACTCTCTGCAGTATTTCAGGTTTGTTGTGCACCAGTTCTGCAAATTGTTTTTCCGGCGAAAGGGAAAGCAATGATTTTGTACGACGGATGTTTTCTGTAGCAACATTTTCAACTACTATCCTGAAAAACTCCGCGGCAGAAGGAGAGGTTTTAATGATTTGTACCAGGTTAATGCAGGTAATGACCAGGCAGGTTGTATGTTCAAGCGCAACTATACTGGATGCAGCCCGGGATTGACGGGAAAAACTTTCAAGATCAGTAAGAAATTCATTCTCAAAAGCAAAATTGCAGGTTCTTTCATGTCCCTCTTCTGTAACGATATATTGTCGTAATGCGCCTTTGATAATAAAGAATACTTCGTGCGCAACTTTACCTTCTTCAAGCAGCATAGCATTACGCTTGTATTGCTTTTCTTCGAAAAAAGAAAGAAAACTGGCAGCTTCATCATCAGGGAAATCAGTATAGCTTTTAATGGCAGCTATAAGCGGGTGGTGCGTCATCTTGTAAAGGTAAGCTGAGTCGGCTAATACAGGAAAAACAGTGTTTTGCTGATTGCCATCTAATTAGCACTAACCGAAGCTACAGCAGATGCTCCTAATTTTTTAGCTGTTTGTAATACTTTATATACATCACCCCAATGACCCGCAGTGTCGGCATTTACAACAACAGAAGGTTTATCCGTTTCCCGGGCAAGAACTACTTTTAATTCTTTTTCAAGATCATCAAGTGATATTTTTTTCTGACCTATATATGCCTGGTTATTTTTATCTATAGATATCACTACGGTTTGTTTTGCTTTAGTATCACTTTTCCCTTTTGGCGCAGAAACCTTAATTACATTGGGGTTGGCCAGGGTGGAAACAATAAGAAAAAACAGCAATAATATAAACAAGATATCATTTAATGCACCCGTATGCACTTCCGCATGATCTCTTAGTTTTTTTCTTAAGTTCATTTGTTAAACCGTTTCTGTTTAAAAGAGTATATATAAAACTGATATTATCTTGTTGGCTCCTGAAGCACGTCAATAAATTCAGCGCTGGCTGCTTCCATCTTATTTACATTTTTATCAATCTGCGCGTTCAGGTAATTGTATCCAACATATGCCAGCAAGCCAATAATCAAACCACTTGCCGAGGTTACCATTTTTGTATAGATACCGCCGGCAATTGTGCTGAGCGTGTATTCACCTGTTGAAGATATTCCATAAAATAATTGAACCATCCCCACAATTGTACCCAGAAACCCAAACATGGGAGCAATACCGGCAATAAGCGATAACACGGAAATATTCTTTTCCATCTTGTAAATCTCAAGCTTGCCAACATTTTCCATGCTTTTTTCAATAGCTTCAATAGGTTTTCCTATGCGCTGCAAGCCTTTGTCAATCATTCTTGCAACCGGGTTAAAAGTGTTTTTAGCAAGTGATCTTGCCGCAGTAACATTACCATTTACTACATGATCCCTGATGATGCTCATAAAGTTAGCGTCAATTTTTCCGGCATTGCGTATCGCAATTAATCTTTCAAAAAAGAAGAAAATAGCAATAACCAGTAACAGTGCAAGCGGCACCATTATCCATCCCCCGGATAATAATAGATCCCAAAGACTGATTTTAGTTCCTGGCTCAGGAATACCGTGTTGCGCAGCAACCACTTTGTTTATTGAATCTGTAGCAACCTGCAAGAAAAACAATTTCATATTTTGCTGTTATTTTTTGAATTGGACAAAAGTAATGACTATTAAACAACTTTTGTTAATCGCCTGCCGAACGTGAAAATAGTGTGATTATTTTTTTGTATTGTTCGAATGGTATTCTATTAACATTTTATATAGAAAGTGGGCAATGCATAAAGTTCATTACGCTATGAACTGTTAAATTTTTTAAAGAGAGATGGCAATGGGCTAAATCCTGACTTCCACAGCTTTTTCTTTTAGAAAAGCCTTAAGATCAGGAATATCAATTTCCTTAAAATGAAATATGCTTGCTGCCAAAGCCGCATCAGCTTTGCCTTCTTCAAAAACCGTTACAAAATGCTCCATTGTACCGCCGCCACCGCTGGCTATAACGGGAACAGGCAATTGCCCGGAAAGATCTCTTGTAATATCCAAAGCAAAGCCTTGCTTTGTTCCGTCATGATTCATAGACGTGAGCAATATTTCCCCTGCACCAAGATCAACCGCCTGTCTTGCCCAATCTGTACACTTTGTATCTGTTTTTGTTCTGCCGCCATTAAGGTATACATACCATTCACCATCCGCTTCTTTTTTAGTATCAATTGCTAATACCACACACTGGCTGCCAAATTCTTTTGCCAGTTGGTTGATAAGCTGAGGATTTTTGTATGCGGCAGTGTTTACGGATATTTTATCCGCGCCATTCTGCAATAATATGCTTACATCCTGCACACTGCTGATACCACCACCAACTGTAAAGGGAATATTAATATGATGAGATATACGGTTTGCCAGTTCGCTTAATGTTTTCCTTTTTTCTACAGTAGCGGTAATATCCAGGAAAACCAGCTCATCAGCACCCTGTTTGGCATACAATGCTCCCAACTCAACAGGATCTCCCGCATCGCGCAGGTTTACAAAGTTGGTACCTTTCACAGTTCTCCCGTCTTTTATATCCAGGCAGGGAATGATGCGTTTTGTTAACATTTGAAATTTGAGGTTTGTGGTTTAAAGATCATTGCCGACTGCGAAATTTCTGACCTTTTATCGGTGATTTGTTTAAATAATTCATAAATGCTGCAATTTTAGTAGAAAATTGCTCATATTGAGAAACGGTTTCATCAAATTCTTTTTCAGATATGTATTGTTGATCAAAGGCTCTGTATAATTGTGAACGAACTTCACCACAAGAGCCTTTTGCAATTCCTAAAAAATTCAAAAATTCCAGCCTTGAAGACCGATCAAATCCTTCTGCAATATTGTCCATAACCGATCCTGCAGAAGATTTTATTTGTTCTTTGAATTTATACTCTCTTGAGAAAACTTCTTTCTGAGTGATCTGAAATATTTTTAAGGAAAGCATTCTCGATTGTTTCCAAATTTCCAGTTCTTCAAACTTTAAAATAGTAGGCATTTTATTATAAATTAGCAACAGCCTAAAACTACCAACAATAAACCACAAACTATAAACTCTTCAAATCTCCGATCTTTATTCTCCCCTCATAAATCGCTTTACCTACAATAACGCCTTTACAGCCGGCATCGCTGAGCATATGCAGGTCATCTATATTGCTTACGCCACCGCTTGCAATAAAATGCAGACCAGGAAATTTCTGAATGATGTTCTTATATAATTCCGTTGAAGGGCCTTCGAGTTTTCCATCCTTGCTCACATCAGTACAAAATAATTGCTTTACACCGTGATTAATATATTTTTCAATAAAATCGTAAATCCATATATCAGTAGTTTCCAACCAGCCGGCAACCGCAATTTTTTCATCTTTTACGTCCGCGCCTAACAAAAATTTATCTGCTCCAAAAACAGTAAACCATCTTACCAGTTCCTTTTCATCTTTAACCGCGATGCTACCAACGGTAGCCAATGCCGCCCCTGAATTAAAAACAATATTTACATCCTCTTCTTTTTTTATACCTCCGCCAAAATCAATAACAAGAGAGGTTTTGCCGGCAATGGTTTCCAATACCTTCCAGCTCTTTACCTGCCCGGCTTTGGCCCCGTCAAGGTCTACAAGATGCAGGCGTTTTATACCGGCGTCCTCAAATTGCATCGCCACCTCAAGCGGACGTTCATTGTAAATTTTCTTTTGTGCATAGTCGCCCTGTGTTAAGCGTACACATTTTCCATCTATAATATCTATTGCAGGTATTATTTCCATTTGTTGTTTTAGTTGATCAGTTGTGCAAAATTTTTCAATATCTGTTCTCCCACGCCGGCACTTTTTTCAGGATGGAATTGTGTTCCATAAAAATTATCCTTATGTAATGCGGAACTATAAGGAATAACATAATTGGTAGTAGCAATAGTATGCTCACCCAATGCCGCATAATAACTATGCACAAAATAGGTATAGCTATTGTGAGGCACATTATCAAACAAAGGGCTTTTCAGATCATAAATATTGTTCCAGCCTATTTGTGGAATCTTCAGCCTGTTATCAACATTGGCAGCTTTACCAAAGTACTTAACATCTTCATCAAAGATATTCAGGCAATCCACATCATTCTCTTCAGAAAACCTGCACATTAATTGCATACCAAGGCATATACCTAATACAGGTTGTTTCAAATTTTTGATAACAACATCAAGCCCTCTTTCTTTCAAATATCTCATTGCACTGCTGGCTTCCCCAACGCCGGGAAAAATCACTTTATCCGCCTGCTGAATTTCAGCAACATCATCCGTAACCTTAGCCTGCACGCCTATCCGGTCGAGCGCATATAACACAGATTGAATATTACCGGCATTATATTTTATAATTACAAGATTCATTGTAACTTTAGTTTTATGCGGAAGTAGCTCAGTTGGCAGAGCATCAGTTTCCCAAACTGAAGGCCGCGGGTTCGAGCCCCGTTTTCCGCTCTTTTACTGCAATACTTCTTCCAGAAATTTTTTTGTTGCCTGTTTTATATCATTGTTTTGCTGCAAAGCTTTTATATAAGCGCTGCCTATAATAGCCCCGTTGGCATAATTACATGCTGATTGAAAAGTTGCTTTATCTTTTATACCAAATCCCACCAATACCGGGTTATCCAGGTTCATTGCTTTTAACCGCTCCAGGTATGCTTCCACATCGTTAAAGTTCTTGTCTTTACCTGTTGTTGAAGAAGATGAAACGGCATAAATAAAACCAGTGCTCAGCTTATCAATCTTTCTTATACGCTCCTCAGATGTTTCCGGCGTGACCAGGAAAATAAAATCGAGTCCATACTTTTTGGTTATGGCGCCATACTCTGTTTCAAATTCCCGCATCGGCACATCAGGCAAAATCAATCCATCAATGCCTGCTGCTGCCACATCCTTACAAAATTTTTCAAAGCCATATTGTAAAACAGGATTAACATAGCCCATCAGGATTACCGGCACATGAATGGTTTTGCGCATTTGCTGCAACTGGCTGATCAGTATTTTAATGGTCATGCCGTTTTGCAAAGCTACTCCGCTGCTTTCCTGTATAACCGGCCCATCCGCCAGCGGATCACTATACGGTATGCCTAATTCAATAAGATCAGCGCCATTAGCCTGCAATGCTTCCATCACTTCTATTGTACTGTTCAATGTGGGATAACCCGCAGTACAGTAGATATTCAAAACATTGTTTTGCTTTTGCTTAAATAATTGTTGTATTCTGCTCATTTCTTGATTTCTGATTTGAAATTTTAACTAAAACAACTACACCGTTTTTCTTCATTGTTTTACCTTCTCCTAAATTCCACATTCCCACATTCCCACATTCTCACATTCACACATTCCCACATTCTCACATTCACACATTCTCACATTCTCACATTCCCACATTTTTACACTCTTCCCCCATTTTCAAATTAACCCTCCATTGCCTTCATATACGTTGCCATATCTTTATCTCCTCTTCCGCTCAAACAAATTACTACAGTATCCTTTGGCGTTAGTTTCAGTTGATTCAATCCTGCAATAGCATGTGCGCTTTCAAGCGCAGGAATGATACCTTCCAGCCTCGTCAATTCGAACGCGGCATCCAATGCCTCTTTATCAGTAGCGCTTAAAAATATACCCCGGCCTGTTTCATATAAATGCGCATGTAATGGGCCTATACCCGGGTAATCTAATCCTGCCGAAATACTATGTGGTTCTACAACCTGTCCATCTTCAGTTTGCATTACCAAGCTCTTACTGCCATGCAACACACCAGGTTTGCCCAACTGTGTTGTAGCCGCGCTCATACCAGTTTTCACGCCGTGTCCTGCCGCTTCTACCGCTACAAGCTTTACCGTAAATTCCTCCAGGTAATGATAGAATGTTCCTGCCGCATTGCTGCCACCACCAACGCAGGCAACAACATAGTCCGGTAATTCATTGCCTGTTTTTTCTTTCAACTGCCAGCGTATTTCTTCGCTGATAATACTCTGAAACCGCGCCACCATATCAGGGTAAGGATGCGGACCCACCACACTGCCGATTATATAATGCGTATCAACAGGATTGTTGATCCAGTCGCGTATTGCTTCATTGGTAGCGTCTTTCAGGGTTTTACTACCGCTTGTTGCAGGCACCACAGTGGCGCCAAGCATCTTCATACGGGCAACATTGGGTGCCTGGCGCTCAATATCTTTTTCACCCATATACACCAAACATTGCATATTCATCAAAGCACAAACTGTTGCTGTTGCCACGCCGTGTTGCCCTGCACCTGTTTCTGCAATAATCCGATGCTTGCCCAAACGCCTCGCCAATAAAATCTGCCCGATAGTATTATTGATCTTATGCGCACCGGTATGGTTCAGGTCTTCGCGTTTCAGAAATATAGTGCTGTTATGTTTTTCACTCAACCGTTTTGCGTGATATAGCGGTGACGGACGGCCGACATAATCCTTCAGCAGATCCCTGAACTCTTTTTGAAAACCTTCATCGTACATGATTTTCAAATACTGTTCTTTCAGCTCCTCTACATTCGGATGCAGCATCTCAGGAATATACGCTCCGCCAAAATGCCCGTAATACCCGAATATATCCGGCTGTTGAAACGTGCCTTTGTATTGCCCTAATATTGTTGTTCGGTTAATCATCTTGTTTTATTTGCTGTCCGAAGTCGGAGATTTCGGACTTTTTATGTTCTTCATAGTCTCCGACTATGAAATATATTTTTTGTTCCCGGCTTCAGCAATCCTGTTCATCACCTGTTGCGTCGCACTCTTGTACAATAACAATTCTATTCAGCATTTTCAAGCGCTGTCCGAAGTCTCAGACTTCGGACGCATTATGTTCTCCATTGTCTCCGACAATTAATATAAAACTTCAATATCAATTATACCCTTCTTACCCACATAATTAGCAGCGCTCGAATAAATATAATGTTCCGGAAGCGCTACAATATCTGCCCGCACAGGATTCTGATGAATATAATTGAGCTTTATATCAGTAAATCCTTTACTGAAACATTCTTCCGGGTGATTGTTGTTTGTCCAAATCTGGTAATCTTCATTCTTGCTATTGCGATTGCCATAATATTTAAACTGGTGCAACATCCATAGTCTGCGACTTTCCACCTCACTCTGAATAATCGGCATCATAGTATTGTGCGTATACTTTTTAAAATCCCTCACAATATCACTCAGCGTAAATTCTTTCATTGTTGCTCTTGCTATTAAATGAACATGATTTGTCATAATAACAAAAGCATTTAAAACCAAGCCTTTGTGTTCCTGGCAATATTTAAAAGAATCTATTAAAATATCTTTATACACTTTCCTCGTCAGCAAATCAATAAAACCACAAACAGTAAAGGTTAAAAAGTGAGCGGCATACTGATCCCTGATCGTATAACCACCCCTGAACAAGGTGTTTTTCATATAGTGCAAAGTTTTAAACTTTGAAGAACATACGCTATACGAAGTCAGAGACTTCGTATAGCACTAATAGCACTAATAGCACTACAACATCAGCTGCATAAACTTCAGATCAAGCCATTTATCAAACTTCCAGCCCACCTGCTTAAAATGTGCCACTTCTTCAAAGCCAAAACGCCGGTGCATTTTTAAGCTAACCTCATTGTCCGCATCTATACCCGACACAATCGTATGCATTCCCAATTTCCTCGAAGCATCAATCAACGGCTGCATTAGCAGTTTGCCAATACCTTTTCCCTGTTGATCTGCCCGCACATATATCGCATTTTCTACAGTAAATTTATATGCAGCCCACGCCCTGAATGGGCCTATCGAGCTAAACCCAACTACCTCGTTGTTGTCTTCAGCAACAAATACCGGGAAGTTTTGCTGCTTTTTTGTTTCAAACCATTGCCGGCGCATTTCAAAACTATGCGGTTCATAATCATATACAGCGGTGGTATACACAATAGCATAGTTGTATATATCCAGTATCGCCTGTATATCATTATCTGTTGCAAGTCTTACCTGTGCCATATTATTTTAGTGCTTGGACAAATGTCTTTATCATTTCCATATTCTTTACTCCCGGTCTTGTTTCAAATTTGCTGTTGACATCAATTGCAAAAATTTCCTGGCTGTGATTACCCGCCGCAAATGCTTTAACGGCTTCCACATCATCAATACCAATTCCCCCGCTCAGTAAAAAAGGTTTATTGATCTCTGCCTGTTCCAGAATTTTCCAGTCAAATTTTTTTCCACTGCCTCCATAGGTTGACCAATCCGTATCAAACAAATAGAGATCGCTTACATTTCCATATTCCCTGATCTTCCATTCAATATTATCGCCTTCTTTAATCCTGAATACTTTTATGGTAGGCACCTGCAGACTGATCTTTTCACAAAACCTGGGAGATTCATCGCCATGTAGCTGAACCATGTGCAGCCCGTATTGTTCAACATAATTCATCAATTCATCATAATCCGCGTTTACAAATACGCCCACTTTATTAATATTCAGCTTTGCCTTTTTTAATTGCCCGGGAATTATCTTATCTACCACATACCTCGGCGATTTATGATAAAATATAAACCCGGCAAACTCCACGCCCATTTCATCCAGGGCATGCACCTGTTCAAGTTGTGTATTTCCGCAAACTTTAATTCTCATGTTGTTCAGCCTTTAAGTTGCTTAACAAATGAGGCAAATGCAATCTGTGGGCTGGTAGATTTCATAAAATTTTCGCCAATCAGAAAACCTTTAAAGCCATGCTTTTTTAATTCAAGTATTGTATTTATATCACTTATGCCGCTCTCGGAAATTTTAAATTTATCGGCCGGAATCTTAGCGCTTAAATCTATTGATGTTTGAATGCTCACTTCAAAAGTTTTCAGGTTCCGGTTGTTTACGCCAACAATATCTACTTCGTCACAAATATGTGCTAGCTCTTCTTCATTATGAATTTCGAGCAATACTTCCAATCCAAGATTTCTTGCCGCTCTTGCAAGCTGCTTAACCTGGTCAATCGTTAAATTCGCTGCAATCAACAATATCACATCAGCACCAATTGATTTTGCTTCTGTCAACTGGTATTCATCAATCATAAAATCTTTACGCAATACCGGCACTTCATTTATTCTTGCTTTTTCAAGATCAGCAAAACTTCCCCCAAAAAACTGCTCATCTGTTAATACCGATAATCCTGACGCGCCATTATCCGCATAAGCTTTTGTAACAATTGCTGCATCTGCATCTGCGTTTATCCACCCTTTTGATGGCGACTTTCTTTTAAACTCCGCTATTATGCCTGTCCGGTTTTCATCTGCCAGGAACTTTTTTAGGGAAAGTATATCCCTTTTGAAATATACAGACTGCTCCAATAGAGACAGAGGGGTTTTAAATTTCCGTTCTTCTACTTCTATCTTCTTTTGGGCTATTATGGTATCTAAAATGTTCATTATTTTCATTTGTAATTTGAAGTTTATAGTTTGTTGTTGGCTCTTCATACTTAAACTTCAAACAATAAACTATAAACAAACTATCTCTGCATTCCCACCAACTTCTTCAATGCTCCCAATGCTTTTCCGCTTTCCAGGCTTTCTACCGCCGCAAGATACGCATCATTATAGTTTTTGTAAGCGCCTGTACAATGTAATGCCATCGCTGCATTTGCAAAAACTACTGCATTTTGTGCCCAGGTGCCTTCGCCATTTAATATCGTCATGAACATTTTTGCCGCTTCTTCCACCGTGTTTCCTCCATATATATCCGTGGCCGCTACCATTCGCTTGCCCAATTGTTCAGGTGTCATTATCCATTCGCCTTCGTTGGTGATCACTTTGGTGTCATTGGTTAGCGAAATCTCATCATAGCCATCAAGACCGTGTATGATGGTAAAAGGCTTGCCTGTCTGTTGTAAAAGATAGTTATATATTCTGCCCATCTCCAGGTTATACACACCAACCAATTGATATGCCGGCCGGGCCGGGTTCACCATAGGTCCAAGCATATTAAAAAAAGTCCGGATACCTAAATTTTTCCTGATAGCGCCAACAGCTTTTAATGCCGGGTGAAATAAAGGCGCATGCAGAAAACATATATTGGCTTCTTCAATTTCTCTTTTCAGATCATCAGCGCCTGATTTAAACCTGTAGCCTACCTGCTCCATTACGTTTGATGCGCCGCTTACAGAAGTAGCGCCGTAGTTACCATGCTTGGCAACTTTATGTCCTGCACCTGCAACAACAAAACATGACAGCGTAGAAATATTAAAAGTATTCTTACCATCGCCGCCGGTGCCAACTATATCAACCACGTTGTATTCATCAACCGGCACTGGCACACATAGCTCCAGCAATGCATCTGCAAAGCCCTGTAATTCATCAATGGTAATGGTACGCATGAGGTATACTGTAACAAAAGAAGTAACCTCGCTTTCGTTATATGCACCTTTGGAAATATTTAACAACACTTCTTTTGCCTGCTGGCGGGAGAGTGTTTTGTATTCAAAAAGGTATTGTAATATCTTCTTCATAACTGGGATTGTGAGATTAATGTGATTTTGGGATATTGGATTAAATATTTAATCTAATGGTGGCTTATACTTTTTGTTGGTAAACCGATGAAATTGCAATTTCACACTTCCAAAATTTATCAACATACCGATCTCAAGATTATATGCTTCAAGACAATTCATTGCTTGTGCCAGGTGACCATCTTCTAACTTAAGCATTGCTTTTGACTCAACGCTAATCTTGTTTTCTACAAAAAAATCAACCCTTCTGCTTCCTACTTTTTGACTCATATAGTATACATCCATATTAAATTCTCTTTCAAACGAAAGTCCAAGTGCTCTTAATTCAAGCGCCAGTGCTCTTTGATAAATCACTTCGGGAAAGCCATTGCCAAGCGTATTGTGTATTCTTAAACATGCTCCTATTATTTTTTCGGTGATATCACCCTATTTATATTCCGGCATTTTTCATGGTTTTAGCGTTAATACATGTATTGATTTTATACATTCTTATCTCAAAAAAATTATCAAATCATCTCACTCACCCCAATCATCCTACACATCTCATTCATCTCAGTCCAAGCCAGTTCCGCATTATCACCTCTCCATCCGGCGTCAATACACTCTCCGGGTGGAACTGCACACCCTGTACATCATATTTCTTATGCTGCAATCCCATAATAAAATTGTTTTCATCTCTTGCCGTTACTTCAAGCTCTCCGGGAAAACTTTCATCTGCCACCACCCATGAATGATAGCGGCCAACATCAATCGTATCACTCAAACCGGCAAACAATCCGCTTCTTTTGCCACCATTATCTGTGGCTATATGTACCGGCAATGATACACCATGATATACAGTACTCAAATTGATCAGCTTACCACCAAATGCTTGGCCTATTGCCTGGTGGCCAAGACAAACACCGAGTATTGATTTTTTTGCAGCATATTCTTTTATCAAAGGCAATAATAAGCCGGCTTCTTCAGGTATGCCGGGGCCGGGTGAGAGAATAATCTTATCATATTCGTCAACTTTCTCCAGACTGATCTGGTCGTTACGATATACATCCACTTTCTGGTGCAATATCTTTTCTATAAGATGTACCAGGTTATAGGTAAAGGAATCATAATTATCAAAAACCAATATTTTCATTGCTGTAAACTTTAAAGTAAGGTGTATGGTATAAGGTGTAGGACATAAGGTGTAAAAATTTCAAATCATAAATTTCAAATCCCTTCCGCCATTTCTACCGCTTTCTTCAGGGCGTTCAACTTATTATTTACTTCCTGTAATTCGCTTTCTGGTTTTGATGCGGCTACCACACCTGCCCCGGCCTGAGAGATAAGTGTATTATGCCTGCTGAGGAAAGTGCGGATCATAATAGCATGATTGCAACTTCCGTTAAAACCCATGAAACCTATAGCGCCGCCATAATAGCTTCTCGCTGTTGGCTCAAAACCATCAATCAATTGCATGGCTTTGAATTTTGGCGCGCCGCTTAATGTGCCTGCAGGAAAAGTTGTTGCCAGTAATAAAAAAGGATTGGTGCCGGGTTTTACATTCCCGTTTACTTCGCTTACCAAATGGATAACATGAGAGTAATACTGCACCTGGCGATAGTGTTTCACTTTAACATCATCGCATAAGCGGCTCAAATCATTTCGCGCCAGGTCAACCAGCATCACATGCTCTGCATTTTCTTTTGCATCGTTCAATAGCCTTTCCGCGGCCTGTTGGTCTGTTTCATCATCTCCTGTTCTTTTAAACGTGCCTGCAATTGGGTGCACTATTGCTTTTCCATTTTTTATGATCAACTGGCTTTCGGGTGATGAACCAAGCAGTTTATAATCTCCATAATCAAAATAAAAAAGATAAGGTGAAGGATTGATATTGCGCAAAGCCCTGTATACATTAAACTCATCACCTGTAAACTTCTGCTCAAAGCGGCGGCTTAATACAATCTGGAAAACATCGCCACGGTAACAGCTTTGTATACCCTTTTTCACCATTGCCATATAATCATCATCTGTAATGTTGGAAGTTTCTTTTCCCCTGGTTTTAAAAGGAAATACCGGCACATCCTTACTTCTTATCAAAGATTCAATGACAGCTATATCGCTCTGCAAACCTTCAATCTCATTTTCGCAGATATACATTTCACTTTTAAAATGATTGATGGCTATAACGTACTGGTATAAACGATATCGCATCAGCGGAATGCCTTTATCATCAGCAGCCCCGCCGGTTTCAAATTTCTTTTTTTCATTAAATTTTATACTGTCAAAAAACTGTACGGCGTCAAAAGTGGTATAACCATATAAGCCCTGTACAAGAGCCGCTATTTTTTCTTTGGACGGTTCTACCTCAAACCGCTGCATAAAACCCCAGAGAATACCGGGTACTTCCGAGGCGTTGGCAATAGAAAGTTTTTCAGGTTTTTGGTTGGGCAGCTTAAACTCAACAGAGGAAGTGTTTGTTATTTCCATGCCGGCAATAGCGTTTATACCAATAAAGGAGTAACTGTTTTCTGCGGCATGATAGTCGGTGCTTTCAAGCAAAACCGTATCTCTGAAACGGTCTCTCACCCTCAGGTATATACCTACCGGTGTATGCACATCTGAAAGCATTTTCCTGCAATTGGTTCTTATGGCGATCTTCTTCATATTAAAATTTACCAGTGATAGTCAACAAAAAACCCCGGATGAACCGGGGCTTAATATTATAAAGTAGTAATAAATACAATACCAGCATTACAAGCCCCTGAGAGAGTTTGTATGCCACCACCAATATTTATTTACTGTATTATTTTTCATTGCGGACACAAAGATTCGATGCTTTTTTGATAAAAAAAAATTTTTGACTTACTTTTTCAGAATTATTTACTGTTTCATTCAATATAATCATCCCTAACATGCTTTCAAAAAGATTACAATCGTTAGATTTTTTGCGTGGCTTTATAATGGTGCTGCTTGCGCTGGAAAGCGCCGGATTATACAGTATCATGTCACACAATTCCGAAGGCTCATGGTTTCATAACATTGCTGTGCAATTTCACCACCACCAGTGGAACGGATTGCATTTCTGGGATTTGATACAACCAGGCTTCATGTTTATTGCAGGTACGGCAATGGCATATTCCATACATAGTCAACAGCAAAAAGGTATACCCTGGTCGCAATCTTTCCGTAAAGCACTGAAAAGAAGTGGTTGGTTGTTTTTTTGGGGTGTGTTGAATTATGCTGTAAGGAAAAGCGGGCTTTCGTTTGAGCTATGGAATGTGCTCACACAACTTTCGTTTACAATGCTTGTAGCATTCCTGATCTACAGGTTTTCCTACAGCACGCAAATTGCAATATCAATAGGTATATTGTTATTGACAGAAATATTATATCGCTTTACCCATGTACCGGGATTTGACCAGCCGTTTACTGACCAGCAAAATTTTGGAAATTATGTAGACCTGTTGCTGATGAATAAGATAAATAGAGGAGGATGGGTAGCCATTAACTGTTTACCTACAGCCGTGCATACTATTGCCGGTGCGCTTGCAGGTAAGCTGTTGCTGAGTAACGACACCCGTAAAGTGAGCAGGTTAGTGTTATGGGGTATTATTATGCTTGCAGCGGGTTTCGCGTTAGACTGGCTTCACATTACACCCATCATCAAAAAAATAGCGACAACTTCATTTACGCTGGCATCATTAGGCTGGTGTTTGCTGGCATTGGCTTTTTGTTATTGGTGGATTGATATTAAGAATCATCGTAAACACCTTTTCTTTTTTACCGTGGTGGGAATGAACTCCATTTTTATTTACCTGTTTTTTGAAATTGTAGGCGACAGGTGGTTTAATGATTATGCAGGCGCAGTTACGAATGGGCTGATGAGCATGGCACACTTTCCACCATTACTAATGGACCTGGTAACCTGCTTCACCATTTTCGGGCTTGAGTGGGGGCTGTGTTATTTCCTCTATAAGAAGAAAATATTTTTCAGGTTGTAACCACAACATCAAATCTCATGGCGCTACAAATAGCAATAACCCGAAATAACAAACGAAATGATGTAATTTGCGGTATTTATATTTTATAAATGAAAATTGATTTTAAAAAATACAGCGATGGTTTGGTGCCAGCTATTGTGCAGGATAATGAAACCCAAAAAGTACTGATGCTTGGTTTTATGAGTGAGGATGCATGGAATACTACCATGCAAACAGGTAAAGTAACTTTTTATAGCAGAAGCAAAAAGAGGCTCTGGACAAAAGGGGAGGAGAGTGGCAATTTTCTTGAATTAAAATCTGCCGCAGTAGATTGTGACAACGATACTTTATTGATAAAAGCACATCCGCTTGGCCCGGTTTGCCATACCGGTGCAGATACCTGCTGGGATGAAAAAAATCATAAAGATGATTTCCTGTATTACCTGGAAGGTATAATTGAATTGCGTAAAAAAGCTTCTCCTGATGAATCGTATGTAGCTAAACTTTTTACAAAAGGTATCAATAAAATAGCGCAAAAAGTAGGAGAGGAAGCTGTAGAAACAGTAATTGAAGCAAAGGATAATAATGAAGAGCTGTTTCTGAATGAATCAGCTGATCTGTTGTTTCACTATCTTATATTGCTGAATGCGAAGGGGTACAGGCTGAAGGATATTGTAGCAGTGCTTGAAAAGCGTCATTCAAAATAAAAAAATCCCCCGGTAAAACATCGGGGGATTTTCTTTTAGGAAAATCTAAGGCAATCTCAATTTGCTCATAAACCTTCTTTTTAACGAAGTGGCTTACTTTACTTCACGGCAAAATCTGTCTTTGTATCTCCCCATAACAAACTCACTTTACCATCTTTATCAATATTAATGGTAAATGTTTCCGTAAAAGCAGGTGCTTTACTAACAGGTACCTTCACACGTAGCACATCATCAGCCTCATTGTATTTAAATGCACCCCATTGTTTCCATGTTTTGTTGAAGATGATGGTCCATTCCTGATCACCGGCAATGGTAAATAAACCATATTTTCCGGCAGGCAGTTTTTGACCTTCAACAGTAATGTCTTTATCGGTTTCAAATACAGTTGCTTCGTTAGCGCCTGTACGCCAAACCTTACCTGGTAATGGTTCAAGGTCTTTACCGATTGTTCTGCCTTTTACAGATGGCTGGCTATAATTAATAGTAATTGTAGCGCCTGAAGTAATTGTTTCAGATGCTTTGGCCGGAGGGCTTGCAGGTTTCTTATCCTGGGCGCAGGCTACACCTGCAATAAGCATCGTTGCCGCTACCAAGGGCATAAAAAGAGATCTTTTCATATTGTTGTAGTTTTAAATATTTAGAAAACAATATTCATGCCACCGGTTAAATGTGTAGTTGCCGCTTATATAATTGCACTGTATTTTCCAGTCCAAGATATAGCGCATCGCTGATGAGCGCATGCCCTATTGACACTTCATCTAACCAGGGAATATGTTGTTTGAAAAACTTCAGGTTGTGCAAATCAAGATCATGACCTGCATTTAATCCCAATCCTAAAGCCTTTGCTGTTGTTGCAGCAGCAAGATATGGAATAACGGACTGCTGCGGGTTGCGTAAAAATGCGCTGGCATATCCTTCGGTATATAGTTCAATCCTGTCTGTGCCGGTAGCAGCCGCGCCCTCTACCATTTCAACAACAGGATCCACAAAAATTGAAACACGTATTCCTGCTTTTTTGAATACACTGATCATTTCTGTTAAATATGTTTTATTTTTTATGGTGTCCCATCCGTGGTCGCTGGTAATTTGCCCAAGATCATCAGGAACCAATGTTACCTGGTGTGGCCGGGTTTCAAGCACGAGGTCAATAAATTTTTGTTCCCTGCAATTGCCTTCAATATTAAAATCTGTAGTAATGATTTTTCTTATCTCTCTTACATCGCTGTAGCGGATATGCCTTTCATCGGGGCGGGGATGAACCGTTATACCGTCGGCACCAAAGCGCTCAATAGCTACAGCTGTTTTTAATACATCGGGATTATTACCACCCCTGCTGTTACGGAGCGTGGCAATTTTGTTTATGTTTACGGAGAGTTTTGTAGTATGATTCATAGGCAAATGTACTCCTTATATTTTCTTTTTGTTAAGCCGTAGTATTGAACTGAAATTTGAATATATTTACAAAGGCTAAACAAGGTTTAATTATTGTAAAACGGAGCTGCCTGCTAAAAATTGACTGATGCAATCTATTCAACGACTTCTCAACACATCAAAGCCATTTTTTATTGCATGGTGCATGCTGGCGGCTTTCGGCACATATTTTTGTATGTATGCCTTCAGGAAACCTTTTAATGCGGGTATATACGAGGGATTAACACTTTGGGATATTCATTATAAAACCATCCTCATTATTTCGCAGGTGTTTGGTTATATGTTGTCCAAATTCATGGGCATAAAAGTTATTTCCGAATTGAAATCAACCAGCCGCACCAAACTTATTATCGGGTTGATCCTTTTTGCGGAAATAGCTTTACTGCTTTTCGGGTTTGTACCGCATCCTTATAATTTTATCTGCCTTTTCCTCAACGGGCTGCCGCTCGGTATGATATGGGGGATTGTATTCAGCTATCTCGAAGGAAGAAAATTTACAGAGATACTTGCTATAGGTTTAAGTATCAGCCTTATTGTTTCATCAGGCATTTTAAAAACATTGTATTTTGACGTAAGAGAATGGTTCCCTTTTGTAAGTGAGTTCTGGATGCCATTTACTATGGGATTGCTTTTTCTCCCGCTATTTTTTTTATTTGTATGGATGCTATCCGTAATACCTGCTCCATCGGAGGAAGATATATTGGCAAGAGCGCCGCGGCTTCCTATGAATAATGAAGATAAAAGAACGGTATTCAGAAATTATGGGCTTGGTGTGTTATGCTATATTATACTGTATACTTTTCTTGCTACGCTCAGGGATTTTCGCGACAATTTCGCAGTTGAAATATGGAATGAGGTTGATCCTTCATTTAATAAGAATGTATTTACACAAACAGAAGCTATTGCCAGTGTTATTGTGCTGGCAGCTATAGGAAGCCTTTCAGCGATAAAAAATAATTTCAAAGGCTTCTGGTCGGTAAACAGTATTATAGCCATTGGTTTTCTTATAAGCGGACTGTCTACGCTTTTATTCCAGTTGCATAAAATTTCTCCCTTTTTGTGGATGTTTTTATTGGGTACCGGGCTCTTCCTGGCTTATATGCCCATGCAGATCGCGTTATTTGAACGTATGATCGCTTTTTTCAGGATAAAAGCCAACGCCGGTTTTTTTGTGTATATGTGCGATTCTATAGGTTACCTGGGCAGTGTGGTACTAATGTTGTATAAGGAGTTTTTTATGAAAGATCTTCAATGGTCGCTGGTATTAATAAAATTTACATACCTGCAGGCAATACTTTCGCTGGCACTGCTTGCGGTGGCTTGTATCTTCTTTTTTAAAACCGCGAAAAGAAAAAATATTACAGAAGCCGGTATTATAACCAGCGCATAAATTTTTAAAATTAAAAAGTTATATATGTCACGTTCTGCTTTATTATTTACACCGGGGCCATTATCTACATCACGCACTGTAAAAGAAGCCATGCTTGAAGATATGGGATCGAGGGATCATGCATTTGTGAAAGCCGTGAAAGATATCCGCGAAGGATTACTGAAGCTTGCGCATGCACCGAAAGAAGAGGGATATGAATGTGTGATCATGCAGGGCTCAGGTACTTTTGGCGTGGAAAGTGTAATAAGCAGCGTAGTGGGAGAAAAAGACAAGCTGCTGATACTGGCTAATGGCGCTTATGGTGAGCGTATTGTGAAAATGGCTAAAATACATAAGCTCAATCATGCAGTATTACGCTTTGACGAAGACAGTATAGTAACGCCGGAAGCAGTGGAAGCATTTTTAAAAGACAATAATGATATTACACATGTTGCGTGTATTCATAGTGAAACAACAACAGGACTGTTTAATCCTGTTGGTGATATTGGAGCAGTATGCAAAAAATACAATAAGGTATTTATAGTAGACGCGATGAGTAGTTTTGGCGGTGTGGTAATGGATATGGTAGCATTGTATATTGATTTTCTCGTATCATCGTCCAACAAATGTATAGAAGGTGTTCCGGGTTTTGCATTTGCCTTATGTAAAAAATCCGAGCTTGAAAAAGCTAAGGGACAGGCAAGAAGTTTGAGCCTTGATCTATATGATCAATGGTATGGTCTTGAAACGAACGGTCAGTTCAGGTTTACACCACCCACACTAAGCATTATGGCTTTTCAGCAGGCGATGAAGGAACTGGAAGAGGAAGGTGGTATATCTGCAAGAGAAGAAAGATATAAAACGAATAAAAAAATACTGGATGAAGGCATGCACCAGTTGGGCTTTCAGCAATATCTCTCACCTGAAATACAGGGTCACATCATTACTTCATTCTTATATCCTGATTCTCCTGATTTTAAATTCGATCGTTTTTACAATAAATTAAATGAAAGGGGATTTGTAATATATCCCGGTAAATTAAGTAAGGCTGATGCTTTCCGTATAGGTAATATAGGGCAGATATTTCCGGATGATGTAAGGGCATTACTGAAAGCCATTGAAGAAGTGATGAAGGAAGAGGGAGTGGGTGTTAATTGATGGGTTTGGTTTGAAATTTATAGTTTGAAGTTTATAGTTGCGTAAACCACAAACTATAAACCACAAACTTCCAACTCTTAACTTTCCCTATCTTTACCCGAAAGGATTGTTCCGCATGAATAAAAAACTCCGCAGTCAAAACTGGTTTGGCAAAAAAGGGAAGGATGGGTTTATATACCGCGCCTGGATGAAGAACCAGGGTATTCCCAATTATGAATTTAAAGGCAAGCCTGTTATAGGTATTTGTAACACATGGTCTGAGCTTACACCCTGTAATGCACATTTCAGGGAGCTTGCTGAATCAGTGAAAAGAGGCATTTCCGAAGCTGGTGGTTTCCCGGTAGAGTTCCCGGTTATGTCGCTGGGTGAAACGCTTATTAAGCCTACGGCTATGCTTTACCGTAACCTTGCCAGTATGGATGTGGAAGAATCTATCAGGGCAAATCCTATAGATGGAGTAGTACTGTTATGCGGTTGTGACAAAACTACGCCTTCACTTGTGATGGGTGCATGCAGCGTTAATATTCCAACCATCGTGGTATCGGGTGGACCAATGTTAACGGGAAAATATAAAGGAAAGAATATTGGAACAAGCGATATATGGCGTTTCAGCGAAGCGGTACGTTCAGGGCATATGACGGAAGAGGAAATGGAAGTTACAGAAGCATGTATGGCACGCAGCCGCGGGCATTGTGCTGTAATGGGCACTGCTTCTACCATGGCCTGTATGGTTGAGTCGCTTGGTTTGTCTTTGCCCGAAAATGCCGCCATACCTGCTGCCGATTCACGCAGGAAAGTACTGGCACAGCTTTCGGGTATACGTATTGTTGAAATGGTGAATGAAGATCTGAAACCAACGGATATCCTTACCCGAAAGGCATTTGAAAATGCCATAAAAGTGAATGCTGCCATAGGTGGCTCTACCAATTTTGTATTGCATTTGCTGGCTATCGCTGGCAGGGTAGGAGTAGCGCTTTCATTGAAAGATTTTGATGTGCATTCTGATGATATTCCGCTTATCGCCAATCTTCAGCCTTCCGGCGAACATTTTGTGGAAGATCTCTATTATGCAGGAGGGCTTCCTGCTGTGATGAAAGAAATTCTTCCGTCATTACATAAAGACGCGTTAACCGTTAACGGGAAAACAGTTGAAGAAAACTGCAGCAGTGTTGCGTGCTATGATCGTAATGTGATTGCAACTGCTGAGCAACCGTTTAATGATATATCAGGTATTGTTGTTGTAAAAGGGAACATTTGTGAAGAAGGCGCTGTGCTGAAACCTTCTGCCGCAAGTCCGCATTTATTAAAACATACCGGTAAAGCCGTGGTATTTGAAGATATAGAAGATTATAAAAACCGTATTGATGACCCCAATCTTGATATTGACGAAAACAGCGTGATGGTACTGAAAAATGTTGGGCCGAAAGGATACCCCGGAATGCCCGAAGTAGGCAATATGGGATTACCTAAAAAAGTACTGGCAAAAGGTATTACTGATATGGTGCGTATTTCAGATGGCAGAATGAGTGGAACAGGATTTGGTACCGTTGTGCTGCATGTTTCTCCGGAAGCTGCGGCAGGTGAAAATTTTTCTGTAGTGAAGGATGGTGATATGATTACACTGGATGTAGAAAAACGGATATTGCAGGCCGATGTAAGTGATGAAGAATTTGCAAAACGTAAAAAAGAAAAGCAGCAGGTAGTCACATCATATACCAGGGGATATGTGAGCTTATATATTAATCATGTGGAGCAGGCGCACCTCGGCGCCGATTTTGATTTCTTAAAAGGGTCATCGGGAAGCGAAGTAACAAGAGATTCTCATTAGGGGGAAGCTGTCAGCGATCAGCTATCGGCGGTGGGCAGTGGGCAAATTGCCATTCGCTATTAACTATTCACCATTGACCATTGCCATATAATTTATAATGCTTGTTTTATGAATGATAATGAAAAAAAATTTAAAGACCAGGTTGCTATAGTAACAGGGGCAGGGCAGGGGATAGGTTTTGAAATTGCGAGACAATTATGCGAAAACGGCGCTGCAGTTATGTTGAATGATGTTGATGCATCGCTGGCAGAAAAAGCAGCCGAAACTATTGCCAAAGAAGGCTACTCATGCATTGCTTTTGCAGGCGATGTTTCTGATAAGAAGTTCATAGATGCTATGGTAAACGAAACGGTATCAAAGTTTGGTAAGCTGACTATTGCAATTGCCAATGCGGGTATTACCTTGTTTGGTGATTTTCTTACCTATCCTGCGGATTCTTTGTATAAAGTAATGCAGTTAAATTTAGGTGGAAGTTTTTTGCTGGCGCAGGCTATTTCAAGGCAGATCATCAAACAAAGATCCGGTGGGAGTATATTGCTGATGTCTTCTGTAACAGGTCACCAGGCGCATAAAAACCTTGCAGCTTACGGTATGACAAAAGCCGCGCTTGAAATGCTGGCTAAAAATCTTGTAGTTGAATTATCGGAATACAATATCAATGTAAATACAATTGCACCCGGCGCTACATTAACGGAACGTACATTAGGCGATCCTGAATATATGAGTACCTGGAGCCGTATCACGCCAATGGGAAAACCTGCTACAGTGCAGGATATTGCTAATGCGGTACTGTTCATGGTGTCTCCGCTCTCCCGCCATATTACCGGGCAGAGCCTGGTGGTAGATGGTGGCTGGACATCGGTAAGTCCTTCGCCATATTAATAAAGTGAAACAAGAGATGTGAAACGTAAAAATTCAAAGTCATGCCCTGAGTAAAGTGATGCAGGAATGTACATAAATTTTTCCTGCCCGGTCAATACTTAGTTATAAGTTGTTTTCGTTTTTGCTGCATGAAAAATCCGGTATCTTTTTCCTGTATTGCAGCATTGCTCTTTTTGAGCTCATGCCAGTCTTCTGTAAGTACATCTCTTATACCTGAAATACCTGCTGTACCTGTTGCCAACTCAAAGCCTGAAGCAGCTGAAGCGGAATTTGATAAAAAGGAGGAAACGTCAGTTGCAGTTTCAGATATAGACGCCGCAACGGTATTATCAAAACCACAAATACCTATTTTATGTTATCACCAGATAAGAGACTGGCGTGGAAATGAAAGCAGGGGCGTAAAAGATGCTGTTGTGCCTCCGGCAATCTTTAGAAGCCAGTTACAGATACTGGCAGACAGCGGTTACCATACTATTTTACCGGATGACCTGTATAACTATCTCACCAAAGGTTCACCGCTTCCGCCTAAACCAATCATGCTTACTTATGATGATGGCGATGCAGACCAATATAATATTGCCGCTCCTGAAATGGCAAAGCACGGTTTTAAAGGTGTGTTTTTCGTGATGACGGTTTCGCTTGGGCGATCTATCTATATGACGAAAGAACAGGTAAAACTATTATCTGACGAAGGTCATATAATTGCTTCACATACTTATGACCATCATGATGTAAGAAAATATACTGATGCCGATTGGGATAAGCAACTTATTGAATCTGGCAGGCAACTGGAAGCCATTACAGGTAAACCTGTCAGATATTTTGCATACCCGTTTGGAGCATGGAATAAACAGGCAATTCCCGCGCTTAAAAAACGAAATATGATCGCAGCATTTCAACTTTCCACCAAAATGGACCAGGATGATCCTTTATATACTATCCGCCGTATGATGGTGCCGGGAGACTGGAGCGCAACTACAATGCTGAATGCTATGAAGAGGACATTTAAGTAATTCAGGTTGCTGGTTAAGCAGTGAGCTTATCCAGTGTAAATGCCAGAATAAGGATCACCGTTTTTATTAAAAGCCCTTTAAAGGCTGCTGCGTGTATTTTGCTTAGCAACAGCGCCTTTGTCCAGGTGACTTTCAAAATAAAATAGCTAATGCTATTGTTCTGATTTCACTATCACTTACTTTTCGATAAGTTGTTTATTTTTTAGCGGTAAATCCAACAGGAATATATAGATCGCCTTTGTCGTACATATTGATAAAGATGGTTACAGTATCTTTACTTCCTTCAAGCCATACGCGGTAAATATCGAGTAAACCTGTATTGTCCAGTAATCCGTTCGGCGTTTTGAATGCGCAGCAACTTCCTGTACGGGAATAACTAACATTTTCACCATTTGGCCCAAGCAGGGCATTAAGAAACCGCCGTTCATTTTTGGGACCGTTTCGTTCGCGGTTACCACCGGTTTTTACGGGGTTTTCTTTGGTAAATCCGTAAGTCTTATCTGCTGTAGTTTCTGTCAGCAGGTAGGTATTATCATCAATGGATTCAACGGTATATACTCTTGTATCTCCAATTCCCGGGTTGTTATCAGCAGTTTGGGTTACGGTTTTTTTCTGCGGGGAGCAGGCAACTGAGCAGGTAATTAATACAGGGATTATATATTTTTTCATAGTTAGATAACGTGGGATTTTAAAAATATTGCTACTGAAGCTAAACAGAAAAATGAAATGACAAACCTTAATACCCGGGTTTATCATTTCATTTCTCACTATATAAATACAATATATATTTTAGGAAACCATCATCGCTTTCTTCCTCAGCCATTCCGCTTTACCTATGCCTTCAAACACGTGTTTTTCGCTGTGGTAAGATGATCGTACCAGTGGGCCGCTTTCCACATAGTCGAATCCCATGTCATAACCGGCTTCAGTATATTCATTAAATTCATCAGGGTGTACAAAACGCTGCACCGGCAAATGTTTACGTGTTGGCTGAAGGTATTGCCCTATAGTAATTACATCCACACCGTTGGCGCGAAGATCACGCATGGTTTGCAGTACTTCCTCTTTTGCTTCGCCCAGTCCAAGCATAATGCCTGATTTGGTACGCATACCTTGTTCTTTAAGATGTTTCAGCACTTCCATGCTGCGCCAGTATTTTGCCTGTATGCGCACCTGGCGTGTCATACGCTCCACTGTTTCTATATTATGAGATACTACTTCAGGCGCTGCTTCAACAATGCGTTGTATGTTTTCTTTCTCCCCTTTAAAATCCGGAACCAATGTTTCGAGTGTAGTATCCGGGTTTAAAGCTTTTACTGCTTTAATCGTGTTGTACCAGATAATGCTTCCTCCATCTTTTATTTCATCCCTGTCAACAGAGGTTATTACAGCATGTTTAACTTTCATCAGGTAAATCGCCTCTGCTACGCGCTGGGGTTCGTCCCAGTCAATAGCATCCGGTCTGCCAGTGGCCACCGCGCAAAATCCGCAACTGCGGGTACATACATTACCAAGTATCATGAAGGTTGCAGTGCCTGCTCCCCAGCATTCGCCCATATTAGGACAATTACCACTTTCGCAAATGGTATGCAGCTTATGTGTATCTACTAAATTTCTTACGTTCTTATAACTTTCACCTATCGGCAGCTTTACTCTTAACCAATCCGGCTTTTTAGGCCGAGGCTCCGCTTCGGTTGTTGTTGCACATCCACTCATAGTTAAAAATTACTTTACAATATGCAAATTTAACGGTCTTACTTCCGTTTGCCAAATAACAGGGAAACGTAGGCGTTGAAGAAGAATTTTCGTGACGGGCTATATACCATTTGCTGAACATCTTTAAAGTAATATTCCATATTTAACCCGCCTTCAATGGCCGACACTACTGTATTAAACCTGTTGTAATCAAATCGTATAGCGGTTTTTGCGTGAAGCCCGGGAGCAAGTTTCATTTCATTCCAGCCCTTGGTTAACCCGGCGCCGCCAATAATTCCTTCCTGCCCTAAAAATAACAGGCTGTCAGGCGAGTCATATTTTACATATTTGCTGCTATTGTTCCCATCCGGCACTTCCATATAATATGGTCTTAGTAAACCCAACGATAATCCGCCGGCACCTATTCCATACACAGAAACTCCGTTTTTATTTCCTTTGCCCCCAATTAAAATTTGTTGCCCCATAGCTCCTTTTAGCTGGTAAAAAATATTTTTTTTGCCATACACGAAGGGCGTACCGAAAAAGATAAAACCGCCATTGGCTGTGGTAGTATTCTGCTTGTCTTCTTTACGGTGCTTTTTTTCGTTGAATTCAATTTGATAAATGGTGGCGCGGGTTACTGAGTTTGATTTTCCGAATTCATAAGATATTCCCCATCCGTCAGTATTCAATTTTATTCCAAAGGCGTTCTGCTTGCGGAATGATGGTACACCTTCTTCCTCAAGCCTCATAATCTGGTTCATCTTCTCTTTCTTTTGCCTTTTCTTATCGTCTTTGGTTTTCCTTTGGTTGTCTTGCTGGCTATAGCCGGCAAACGTAAAACTGGCGAATACAATAACCGCAATGATTTTTTTCACCTTCAATGATTTATGTGTTCTTTAAACGTAAATTTAAACAAAAATAATACAATGACTTCAACAGTAGTGTACGAAGGAAATTTGCGTACGGTTTGTACCCATCTGAAATCCGGAACTGTAATTGAAACAGACGCTCCGCTCGATAACCAGGGACTTGCAGAACGTTTTTCGCCTAGTGATCTGGTGGCAACAGCGCTCGGAAGCTGTATGCTTACAATAATGGGTATAAAAGCAAGAGATATGAATGTTGATATTAAGGGTATAAAAATCGAGATTGAAAAGATCATGGCTACTGATCCCAGGCGGATTTCAGGCATAAATTTAACATTTCATTTCCCGGAAACCCTTGATTTGACAGATAAAGAAAAAACCATACTTGAAAGAGCAGCCCATACCTGTCCCGTAGCATATAGCATACATCCTGATATAAAAGTGAATACCGTATTTAACTGGCAAAAGGCAGGAGCTTTGCAATAGTGAAGCGGCAGATATATAATGGTGAGAAGTGAAACGGTAAACGTGAGAGAACTGTTTAAAGTTAGTTTTTGGGATAATCACTAACCGGTTTCCTGCGTTGCGCCGCGTGTATAATGATTTAGCATTACAACAAATACTTTTTTATAGAATAGCCACACGGAATACACGGATGATACTGATAAACACGGATACATTCCGTGAATATCCATTTTATCCGTGTTCCATTCTTCGTATTGGAGATGCCCGAAGTTATTTTTAACTAACTCTTGATATATTTCCTGCCACGAATTCCAGTGTTCGCATTGGCGAAACAGGATTTGCTACGCAAAGAGCCACAAAGCATACATAAAGTTACACAGAGCATTAATTAGCCTCTTTGTGGCTCTTTGTGTATCCTTCGTGTACCTCTGTGAAATAACCAGTGAATAATACAACCGGTAAGCTGGGAACTTATTTCAGGACAATACATTATATTTTTCCTGAATCAGGTTTGGCACTTAAAATGACGGCACCTTTCTCCTCTCTACAGCGTTCGCTTAAGTATAGCAACGCCTATAGCGCAACTGAGGCATTTTTTTTGAAGACAATATTTTTTGGTGAGTTGTATGAGGGACTGAGAGTCTGTCGCAGTAATATTTTGAATATTTAGCTGCTTCCACTGCCTGGTAATATTGTTGTTTTCCGGGGAAATATCTTCCAGCCATTTCAGGGCCTTGTTTTTATATACCTGTTCTTTATGTATATGCCCATAAGCGAAAACGATTGGAATAACCGTATTGATCAGTATATTATCAATCATCTGCCTTCCCAGTGTTTTTTCTTTGTAAGAAGTTATGTCATCAAATTTGTAATGATAGTGCCAGTAATCATTAGCTGTTACCTGTAAAAGTTTTACAACCTCTTTCACTGAAGCGGCTGCTTTTACCTGCGAAAATAAATGCAGTGAGTTGTTGATAAGCATTGCCAGCTGTGCCAGGCGTATAGTGGGAAAATTACCGGGACGCATACGCAGAAAATGTACCGGCTCATATACCGGTGTAAAATTGTATTTCTTTTTATAAAACTTAAATTCTTTTTGTAACATTTTAGGGTAAGATTCCCTGAAGTTACTGTTCAATAAACCTGCCTGCCCAAGCAGGAATGATTCGATCTGATGAATTTGTCCTTTGTGTTTGGCAAGTATATTAACCGGGATGGAACGTGCAATGGCTTCGAATGCATTGCTGTTAACCGGGTTGCCAAAGTTCCTGGCGATCAGCCACCAGAAAACTTCTTCCCAATGTGCATTGGTTTGTGCAAGAAATCCTGCAACAGCCTCAGTTTTGCTTTGCATGCGCTCTGTAACAAGCCTTGTTTTCCAGCTATCCCATACAATGCCAGGTACTGATAAAAGACTATTTTCACATGGAATGATTTTTTGAGTATAGATTAATTCTTCGTAGCGCTGCAACAAAACTTTGGGTACTCTATCATTCAGTGATAATGCAGGTATTGTTTTTCCTTTTGCATCGTAAATATCTTCATCATGTTCCCATACAACGTGAAGAATAATGTTGCCATAATTTTGGTCATCATCGTGTCTGTGCACTTTCCAGTCTGATGCTTTTACGTGTAATTCTATATTCCCTGCCCATTTTGTATTGGCTATTGATATAACGGCTTCTAAAAAATCAGGTCCCTGGTTGGTATTAAACTGACCCGGATAAGAGATGGCTAACCGGTCACCTGAAACGGTATGCAGATCAGTTTTATTAAAGTACTGCATTTGCCAGATAAATTGCAGCAGGCGTTCTGTCATAGGTTGTAGTTGTGGTGTTAAATACTGCGGAACTAATTTACGGAGAAATGTTTGAAAAACGGACTAAAGTAAATTCCTGGCTCGCATTGCAAACTTTTGCAATCAAAGCAGATTATTATTTACGGTATTTGATACAAGTATACAGATGCTTCCTTAGCCCGGCATGATAGCCCGAGGTGGTCATCTCATTTTCAAATCTTCAAATTTTCCCCAACTCCCTTACCACCCTGCTAACCGGCAGCCCCATTACATTATAGAAGTCCCCGTTAATTTTTTCAATTCCAACAACACCTATCCATTCCTGTATGGCATAAGCGCCGGCTTTGTCATACGGCTTGTAGTTATCAATATAAAATTCAATTTGAGCATTGGTCAATGGGTGAAACCAAACTTCTGTTGCGTCGGCAAAGCTTGTTGTTTTACCGCCTGATGTAATAACAACGCCTGTAATCACCAGGTGTTTTTTGCCGGACAGCGTTTGAAGTATATGTATCGCATCATTCCTGTCTTCAGGCTTGCCGATGATCAGATCATTACATACCACAATGGTATCGGCAGTAATTACAGGTGTGGCCGGCGCATACAATTTGAATTGATCTGAATTTCTGACTGCTGTGTTTTTCTGTTCAGCAATATAAATCGCAACTTCAGCAGGTGATAAACCTGCAGGATAACTTTCGTCAGTAGATCGTACAATAATATCAAAATCTATAGCAGCCCATTCAAGCAGTTGTTTTCGCCTGGGTGATTGAGATGCGAGAATAACTTTGGTCATCAGTGATATAATTTGAAAAAAATCATGGATAAGATGCCGGTAAGCATTACAAATTTTACAGCACCGCTCAGGTAGCCGAAGTCAGCGGCAACGGTGGCGGCATATAATTTTCTTGTTATCCATAGTAAAGGTAGAATAATGAGGGCTACACAATATAGAACACTCCACCACCAACCAAGATAAACAGCGTATATCTGTATGGCTACCAGCGCGCCGGTTAATGCCATCAGCCAGACACCGGTAAATACTTTTGCAACAGGAACACCCCATACGATAGGCATGGTGCGGCAGCCAAACCGTGCATCACCTTCCATATCTTCCATGTCTTTTATCACTTCTCTTATAATAGAAATTACAAAAGCAAATCCACCATATAAAAATGCTAACCGCATAATTCTGCGGTGAGCCTCTTCATTTAAGGGTGTTGAAATCTGCCATGCTTCCAGGCTGTTTGAAGAAAGGTGATCTATAAAAAAAAATATGATCAGTACCACCCATGCTGTAAGCAGGGAAATAATGATATTGCCTGATAATATTTTCTTTTTGAAAGTGGTGGAGTAAACCCACAATAGCAATACGCAAACGATGTTTGAAAATCCTATCCACCAGTTTTTGGTAACATATGAAACATAAAACCCAATCACAATACCGGCAGCGGAAAAAAGCCAATGCAGGAGGATCGCCCAGCGTCTTGGAATAACTTTTTCCACCACAATTCTGCCGGGCTTATTCACCTGGTCAATGTTCAGGTCAAAATAGTCATTTATAATATAGCCACCCGCCGCAATGAACACCGATGAGAGTACAATCAACCCCAGCAGTATCAGCTCGTCCGGGTAAAATACATCAGGGTGAATAGATGGCGCAACAATACAGCAATAAAACAGAAACTGGGTAACAGCAATGAAAATCAGGTTGGGGTATCTTACCAGCCTCAAAAATGCTTTCAGTTTCATGGCGTGAAGATAAATGCAGAAGCATTAAATCAAAAATGAAAAAAGTTAAACAATACTTTCTTTATTATATTTTCCGTAATAATCAATAATAAGCTGCGAAAATTCCTGGTAAAGCCGGTGCAGCACAGGATAATTTTCTAAAATGGAAAGATGTTTCTGAATAGTGACCATATCTCCTCTCCTTGCCGGTCCGGTTTGTAATAACGGAGGGTCGTTATATTGCAATCGTTGTACTGTTTCAGTTAACAAAGGCAGCAGCAGCTTAAAATCTATATTTTCTTTTTTACAAAATTCATTGGTGAGCGTATAAAGGAAATTGGTAAAATTATTGGTCATTACCGCGCCAGCATGTATTTTCTGCCGCATTTCATCATCTGCATATTGCACTCTGCCAGATAAAGTAAGGGCAAATTGTTCTATACGCAGCATAGTTTCTTCTGTATTTCCATCAATTAAGAAAGGTATTTCGGGAATACTTTCTCTTTGAGCTGATAAGCTTTGTAAGGGATATAATACGCCAAAGGAACGTGCTGATCTTTCCAAAACATTTTTTGACACTGCACCCGCTGTGTGAACAACGATGCCGTTATCAATTAATAATTGGGCAGCTATTTCGGGTATCGCCTCGTCTGAAACTGCTATAATATATATATCCGCGTCTGGCCTTACGGCAGAAAAATAATTATTGCTTCCTGCTCCCAGCATATCCGCAAGCGTATAGGCATGGTCAATATTTCTGCTGATAACCTGTAAAATAGTATGGCCAGCCGCTTTTATTTTTCTGCCTAAAACATTGGCAACATTTCCTGTTCCTATGATTACTATTTTCATAATGTGAATATAAAGTATAAACTGCAGTAATTTCGGCATTAGACAATTAGAACAGGTATGAAGATTGTACAGCAAATAGCATTGGGATATACAGCCAGGAAATTGCAACTGCTGTCTGCAGTTTCAACAAAAAAAGCCGCAGCGGAAGCTTTTAAGCTTTTTTGTACACCACAAAAGCGGGTTCTGAAAAGAGCTACCCCGGTTATTGATAAGGCCGAGGTAATTAAGGTAAAATCAGGAGAGCTTAATATATATGGATACCGCTGGAATCATCCCGCACATAAAAAAGTATTGATCGCTCATGGGTTTGAATCGTCTGCCGTAAATTTTGAAGGGTTTGTGTCACCGCTTATAGAAAAAGGATATGAAGTAATAGCATTTGACGCGCCGGCACATGGCTTAAGCGAAGGTAACCAGATCATGCTTCCTTTGTATAAAAATATGCTTGACGTGGTTTATAAGGAGTTTGGGGCATTTGATGCATATATAGCTCATTCATTAGGCGGACTGGCAGTTGCGCACTTTTTACAAAATATTCCCCACGATCATGATACAAAACTTGTGTTGGTAGCGCCTGCAACTGAAATCACATCTGTAATGGACCGTTTTTTCCGGCTGCTCAAACTAAATAGCAGGGTAAGGCGGGACTTTGATAAGCTGAGTGCGGATATTACAGGCATTACCCCCGCTGAAGCAGCTGTTCTTCCCACATTAATAAATATACAGGCGGATATTTTATGGCTGCATGATACAGAAGATGATATAACGCCTTACCGGGATGTAGAAAAAATAAAAGCAACTGACTTTCCGGGTATTAAGTTTATCATTAGCAGTGGTTTGGGGCATCGGAAAATATACCGTGATGCACAATCTGTAAAGGCAATTCTGGACTTTGTATAAATTACGTTTTTTTTGTTTTTAAAGGTTTACGCTAATATTGCAGCAATTTTAAATGAAAAACCTGCCCTGCTATATCATTTTTATAATCAGGGCGTTTAAGCAGAACAATGGCAAAAAATTTATTAATAGTTGAGTCTCCGGCAAAGGCCAAAACGATCGAAAAGATCCTCGGAAAAGATTTTGAGGTAAAGAGTTGCTATGGTCATATCCGCGACCTGGAGAAGAATGATATGGGTATTGATGTGGACGATCATTTCAAGCCGCGCTATATTATTCCGGAGGAAAAGGAAAGGGTTGTGAAAGAACTGAGGGGGCTGGCAAAAAAAAGTGATGAAGTATGGCTGGCAACGGATGAGGACCGTGAAGGGGAAGCCATCAGTTGGCATTTATGTGAAGTATTAGGTCTTGACCCTAAAGTCACCAAGCGTATAGTATTTCATGAAATCACCAGGCCTGCCATACAATCCGCTGTACAAAATCCGCGGGTACTGGATATGAACCTCGTGAATGCCCAGCAGGCAAGGCGGATATTAGACAGGATAGTTGGTTTTGAGCTTTCTCCTGTGCTCTGGCGCAAAATGAGCATGCGCAATAATCTTAGTGCAGGAAGGGTGCAGAGCGTTGCTGTACGATTGATTGCAGAAAGAGAAAGAGAGATCAATGCTTTTAATACCACAAGCACTTTTAAGATAGAAGCATTACTTGAGGCGAAAGACATCAGTGATAAGACAGTAACCTTTAAAGCAGAAGGCAGCCGCTATAATGCTGAAAAGGACGCTAACGATTTTTTGAGTAGCTGCATTGGTGCAAGGTATACGGTGAGAGATGTGCAGGTTAAGCCTGCAAAAAAATCTCCTGCCGCCCCGTTCACCACTTCTACCTTACAGCAGGAAGCCTCAAGAAAATTAGGATATTCCGTAAGTCGTACCATGTTGTTGGCGCAGAAGCTGTATGAGAATGGTTATATAAGTTATATGCGTACAGATAGTGTGAACCTGAGCGATACCGCGCTGAATGATATTACCGCGAGAATAAAATCGCAATATGGCAATGAATATGTGCAGGTACGTAAGTACAAAAACAAAAACGAATCTGCACAGGAGGCACACGAAGCCATCAGGCCAACAGCAATGGACAGGCTAAGCGTAGATGATGCCGATGCCCGCAGGTTGTATGAGCTGATCTGGAAAAGAACAATTGCCAGCCAGATGGCTGATGCGGAACTCGAAAAAACCATCGCGAAAATTAATATTTCCACCAATAAAGAAGACCTGACGGCGCAAGGCGAAGTATTGAAATTTGAAGGGTTTTTGAAAGCATACAGGGAAGATATAGATGAGGAAGATATAGAAGATGAAACGCAGGAGGGGATGCTGCCGCCATTGGTACCTGGACAAAATGTTGGCTTTAAGGAGATGAAGGCCATAGAAAGATTTTCAAGACCTTCCCCGCGTTTTACAGAAGCTTCGCTGGTAAAAAAATTAGAAGAGCTGGGCATAGGCCGGCCTTCAACCTATGCGCCAACCATTTCAACTATTTTAAAAAGGGGGTATGTTGAAAAAAGAGACAAAGAAGGAGTGAGGCGCGATTACAGGGTGCTGGTATTGAAACATGATAAGGTTGCTAAATTAACAGAGCAGGAAACCACCGGCGCTGAAAAAGCTAAGCTATTTCCAACGGATCTGGGATTAGTAGTTACTGATTTCCTGAAACAGTATTTTGATGATATAATGGATTATGGTTTTACAGCCAGGATTGAAGAAGAGTTTGATGAAGTGGCGCAGGGGAAAATGAAGTGGAACAAAATGCTGGATGATTTTTACACGCCATTTAAGAAAGATGTAGATAATACGATAGAAACCGCGGAGCGGATAAAAGGGGAGAGGGAGTTAGGTAAAGATCCTGAAAGCGGCAAACCTGTTGTGGCACGCATGGGGCGTTATGGCCCAATGGTGCAGATTGGAACAACTGATGATGAGGAAAAGCCGAGGTTTGCCAAACTGCAGGCTGGTCAGAGTATAGAAACAATAACTTTTGAAGAAGCGCTTGACCTGTTTAAAATTCAGGGTGCGCTGGGCGAACATGAGGGTAAAGAAATATCTGTGGGAGTGGGAAGATTTGGACCTTATGTAAAATGGGGAGATGATTTTATTTCAGTGCCAAGAGGAACAGATCTAACAACTGTTGATCTTAAAAAGGCTATTGGTTTTATAGAGGCAAAGAAAATAGCCGATGCGCCTGTGGGCACTTATGAAGGCAAACCCATTACAAAAGGTACCGGTCGTTTTGGTCCTTTTATAAAATGGGATGGCATTTTTATAAATGTACCGCGCAGGTATAATTTTGAAAAACTTACCCAGGCAGAAATGAATGAACTGATTGAGGCGAAGATGGAAAAAGAAAGCAATCGCTATATACAGCGCTGGGAAGACGAAAAAATTTCTGTAGAAAATGCGAGATGGGGCCCTATTATAAAGTTTGGCAAGAAGATCGTAAAATTGCCCAGGAAGGCTGATAATACAAAATATACCGCTGAAGATCTGCAACAGGTTTCGCTGGAAGAAGTGAAAAAATTCATTGAAGTGGAAATTCCCGGCGCGTTTGCCAAAAAAGAAAAAAAGCCTAAAACTGCCGCTAAAGCAGCACCTAAAAAGGCTGCCGCAAAAGCAAAGAAAAAATAACATGGTGAGATTTGAAATTTTAAATCTCAAATTGTAGTTACTTTTGACTTATGCTTAAAACCATACAGATACTCTTTTCAACATTCAGGCTTGCATGGCAGGAGTTGAAAAGTAATAAACTGCGTACATTCCTCTCCTTGTTCGGAGTAACTATCGGCATATTCTGTATTATAGGCGTTTTAACTACTGTTGACAGTCTTGAAAGAAATATAAAAGATGGCATTAATGCTTTAGGCTCAAATACTATTTACATAGATAAATGGGATTATGGTGCAGGAGGTGATGGAGATTATCCCTGGTGGAAATATGTGAAACGACCGGAACCTAAGTATGAAGAAATGCATATGATTAAAGCTAAGACGAATGCTATTGAAAACATTGCATTTACTTTAAGTACAGGCGGTCAAAATGTAATTAACGGAAAGGACATGATTCAGAACGTAAACATATATGGCGTATCTGAAGAGTTCAATGCTATTCAACCATTTGAAATACTGTTCGGGCGTTATCTTACGCTTTCTGATATGGACAGAGGTACAGCGAGCGTTGTAATGGGCTACGAAAATGCTGCAAAACTTTTTGGTAATGCTGAAAATGCTGTTGGTAATAGCATCACAGTTAAGAATAAAAGAATTAATGTAGTTGGGGTAATAAAGAAGCAGGGTAAAAGTTCCCTGGTAGGTGGATGGAATTTTGATGACTGCATTATTCTGCCTTACCGGTTTTTCAGAACAATTTTTGAAGAGAAATATTCACAGCCTAATATATTAGTTCAGGGAAAGCCAAATGTTACTACAGAAGCCTTTAAAGATGAATTAAGAGGTAATCTACGGGCTATTCACAGGCTTAGCCCGGGTGCAGAAGATGACTTTGCTTTAAATGCTGTTAGCGATTTCAGTGATAATATTTCAAAGCTTTTTTCCAGTATAAAATTAGGCGGCTGGCTTATTGGGCTGCTAAGCCTGGTAGTGGGGGCATTTGGTATAGCCAATATTATGTTTGTAACCGTGCGTGAGCGAACGCCGATTATAGGTTTGAAAAAGGCAATAGGCGCCAAGAAAAGAATTATTCTGTCTGAGTTTCTGCTTGAGTCTGCGTTTATTTGCTTTATAGGCGGAGCTATCGGGCTTTTGCTGGTGTTTGTTCTGGCAAAAGTGTTAAGTGGACCGCTCAATTTTAATGTCTACATATCGTATAATATCCTCGGGGTTGCCGTATCAATCTGTATAATAATCGGCATACTTGCCGGCATTATTCCCGCCACCATTGCTGCAAGAATGGATCCTGTAGTAGCAATACGTTCAAAATAGAGATAGTTTTAATGCATAAGGGCTTACCCTTAAATTTTAAGAAAAAGATATACTATAACACGAGTTCCTTCGTTAAAGTATTAGACATATTAAATCATTTCTTAAAATTATCCTATGATAAAATTTGTCTATATAGCATCATTGTCTATTGCATCCTTTCTTCTTTTTATTTTTTCAAAAGATAAGGAAGAAGTAGAATGCAACAATACGGCCAGAGGTAAGGTTGAAATAATACAAGATTCATCCCATAGCTTTCTCGGTGTAATAACTGATGAAAACAAAATATTTTATCCATCTTCAATGGCAAACGAGGTAGTGCTGGCGGTTGGGCAAAAAGTTGTGATATGTTATGCCGTGGATTCTTCGTCATACAAATCAGAAGCTCATCCAGTCCCTGTATATATCGGATCAATCAGCTATCTCAGCAAATAAACACGCACCTGTTCAACAACTAAGTGTTAATTTTGCCTTATGCTGCAATCAAGGGCTGAGGTTACTATTCTTGCTATCGAGTCTTCATGCGATGAAACTTCCGCGAGTATCTGTTCTGATGGAAAAATACTTTCTAATATTATTGCCACTCAAAAAGTTCATGAGCAGTACGGTGGTGTAATTCCTGAGCTGGCATCAAGGGCACACATGCAGAATATAGTGCCTGTTGTAGATTCGGCCGTAAAAAAAGCAAATTGCCGGCTTGCTGATATAAATGCCATAGCTTTTACTCAATCTCCGGGTTTAATTGGTTCTTTGCTGGTTGGTTCGCAATTTGCCAAATCACTGGCGCTTGCGCTTGACGTGCCGGTTATACCTGTGCATCATATGCAGGCACATGTATTGGCTAATCTTATTGAAGAGCCTGCACCATCATTTCCTTTTCTTTGTCTTACGGTTAGCGGCGGGCATACGCAGATTGTTGTATGCAATGCTCCTGATGATATGCAGGTAATTGGTGAAACCATTGATGATGCCGCGGGAGAAGCTTTTGATAAATCTGCAAAGCTGCTCGGTTTGCCTTATCCCGGCGGCCCGTTGATTGATAAGTATGCTAAGGAAGGAAATCCATTACGCTTCAGATTTCCTGAGCCGCAGATAGCCGGCCTTGATTTTAGCTTCAGCGGATTAAAAACCGCGATTTTGTATTTTCTTAAGAATGCAGGGCAAAGTATGGTTTTTAAGGAAGCGTTTACTGCAACAAAAGATGAGCAGGCTGCATTTATCCAGGCAAATATGAACGATATCTGCGCGTCTGTTCAACACCGCATCATTAGTATATTGCTTAATAAACTAAATAAGGCTGTAAGCAAAACCGGTATTACAAGTATTTGCCTGGCAGGAGGTGTTTCTGCTAACAGTGGTTTACGTAATGCGTTCAAAAAACTTGGCGAAGAAAAAGGCTGGCAAACATATATACCATCATTTGAATACTGCACAGATAATGCTGCTATGATTGCTATAACAGCATATCATAAATACCTCTCAGGAAGCTATTCCGCTGATTTAGCTGTTAGTGCAAGCGCGAAATCCGGCTGGTAAAACAATGCAGTTATACAAATGCCTGTTTATTTTCTGTTGCCTTATCAATTGCTTTAATAAAATCTTCTATAGAACAATCCTTTGCTATGCAGGCTGAGGCGCCTGCAGCAGTTAGTGCATTTTTTAAAAGCGGATTTTCTCCAGTTGTAGTAATTACCAGCCTGCTTTGAGGGCAGACCTGTTTTAATGTAGAGAGCAATTGGAAATTTTTACCGGAAGCATCAGCAATATCGAAAATAATAATATCCCAGTTTTGCTCCCTGGCTTTATCTGCAAGTTGAACTGCTGAGTCAACTTCAGTTATTCCGGAATAAGGAAACCTGCTTCTGAGAATTTCATTTATGCCTTTGCGGTAAATGGCATAATCATCCTTCAATAAAATATTGTACATACGGATCAGGGTTAAAAATTAAAAATGAAAAGGATGAAGGCTTAACTTAAAACTGGAAAATGCGACAGAAAATGTAATTTCTTTCTGGTTTAAAGGGAATAAACTGAAGTGGTTTCTCAGCCATTTTCTGCCGCATTAATTAAAGCAATGATTTAACTGGACGGTAAAATTACATTGCAGTTCTTGCTCAGGTATTGGATTTTCGTTGGTGTTTTAAGGTTTAGCCTTAGTTTTTCAGATCTTAGGATTTAGAAATCGGGATTTGTTACACAAAGAAACGCTGAAGCATTTTTTTAAAAAATAGTAACAGATATTATTATATCGTCATTTTTAAACTACAGTATAGAAAAACTACTATGTTTATTATTTAGGAAACGGGCAACATTGTAAAGGTAAGGTGTAATAAGTCGTTGTAAATCAATTCGCTGAATTAAAGTCGGGGTTAATGTGGTTGCTGTAAATCTTGAAAATATACGTAGAAGTACTCTTGAAATGGAATGGGGGCAAGTAAAATTGTAATAGCATTTATTTAAAAATACCAGGTTGATTTAAAGTCAGCAATGAAAAGTTTTTTTATAAGGGGCATTTTTCGTGATAATTGATCAATTCAATAGCTGCCTTTTCAAAGGTAAAACCTTTATAATACTGCGTTACTTCATCCAGCACGGCATCTATTTCCTGTGTGGTATTCAACACAACCAGTCTTTGCCTGAACTCTTTAATGCCAGGCAAGCCTTTCAGGTAATTGGCATAGTGGCGGCGCATTTCCAGTATACCCACTACAGGACCTTTCCACTCTACAGATTTATATAAATGTTTGCGGCAAACCGCTATGCGTTCTTCCAAAGTTGGAGGCGCTGCATGTTCACCGGTTTTGTAGTAATGCTTAATTTCATTAAATATCCAGGGATAACCAATAGCTGCGCGCCCTATCATAATACCATCTACGCCATACCTGTTTTTATATTCAACAGCTTTTTCCGGGGAATCGATATCCCCGTTTCCAAAAATGGGTATATGAATGCGTGGGTTATTTTTAATTTTACCGATAAGCGTCCAGTCTGCGGAGCCTTTATACATCTGGGTACGTGTGCGGCCATGAATTGCCAGGGCTTTAATGCCTACGTCCTGCAAACGTTCAGCAACTTCTTCAATATTGCGGGTATTATCATCCCAGCCAAGTCTTGTTTTTACGGTAACGGGTAAACGGGTTGACTTTACAACGGCATCGGTCAAACGAACCATCAGGTCTATATCTTTCAATACACCCGCCCCGGCGCCTTTCAGCGCTACTTTTTTTACAGGGCAACCGAAGTTGATATCAAGTAAATCAGGGTTGGTTACATCTACAATTTTGGCAGCGAGTGAAAGGCTCTCTTCATCTCCTCCAAATATTTGTATGCCAATGGGGCGTTCGTAGTCGAAAATGTCGAGTTTTTTGCGGCTTTTAATGGCATCTCTTATCAATCCTTCGCTCGAAATAAACTCTGTATACATCAGGTCAGCGCCATTGTCTTTACATACTGCGCGGAACGGCGGATCGCTTACATCCTCCATTGGAGCGAGTAATAGCGGAAAATCAGGAAGTTGTATATTGCCTACAGAAACCATACTTTAAAACTGGCAGGCAAAGGTACAAGTGATTGGTGAAATGGCGAAAGACGGCTAGAATAAAGGTGGAGGAGTAAGGAAGATGGTGTAGGGGAGAAGGTGTATACACTGAAGCTGAAAGCCGATGGCCTTAACACTCACTTAATCCCAAAGGAATATTTATTGCCAGCCCGCCTTCGGCTGTTTCTTTATATTTATGATTCATATCAACCGCGGTATCCCACATTGTTTTTATTACGGCATCAAGGGATACTTTAGCAAAATCAGGAGTGCTTTGTAAAGCAAGCTGGGAAGCGGTGATCGCCTTTATTGCTCCCATTGTATTTCTTTCTATGCAGGGTACCTGCACCAAACCAGCAATAGGATCGCATGTTAATCCGAGATGATGCTCCATGGCTATTTCAGCAGCCATAAGCGATTGTTTTTGCGTACCGCCCATAGCTTCCGTTAACGCGCCTGCTGCCATTGCTGATGATACGCCAATTTCAGCCTGGCAACCTCCCATTGCTGCTGAAATTGTTGCTCCTTTTTTAAAAATACTCCCTATTTCAGACGCCGTAAGTAAAAAGTTGATGATAGCATCTTCACTATCGCCATCGCCAAAAACAATATAATACATCAGCACTGCGGGTATTACGCCTGCAGCACCATTAGTTGGAGCTGTTACCACCCTTCCAAATGAAGCATTCTGCTCATTTACCGCAAGTGCAAAACAACTAACCCAGTCTAGCGTATATTTAAACCCATTTCCGCCTTCCTGTATGCAGTTTTTCCAACTGTTAAAACCGGTATAGGTTTTATTACCCAGTAGTTTTTTATTGAGCGCGGAAGCGCGGCGTTTCACAAATAAGCCCCCGGGCAAAATACCTCCCTCATGACAACCTTTATAAATACAATCCTGCATTGTATGGAAGATACGCATCACCCTGTCTTTGGTTTCTTTTTCAGGTTGCCAGGCATTTTCGTTTTCCAGTACCACCTCGTGTATACTTAAGCCGGTTTTCATGCACCAATGTAAAAGATCTGATGCTGTATTAACGGGAAAAGGTAATGCAACGGTACTTCTGTTCATATTCTGCTCCCCTTCCTGCTTTACAAAACCTCCGCCAATTGAATAATAGGTTTCGGATATTTTTTCGTTGTTGTCCAGTTCAACTAAAAAACTAACCGCATTAGGATGGTAAGGCAATGACTCCTGCATGAGAAATACTATACCGGTATAAGGGTCGAAGCTGATATTTTTAATGCCGCCCAGGCTTATCTTTTTGCTTAGAGCAATATCATTAATGCGTTTATTAATATCTTCTACTGCAAAGGTTTCAGGATCTTCTCCGCACAATCCCAGTTGTATGGCTATATCAGTGCCATGACCCTTGCCTGTTTTTGCCAGTGATCCGTATAATAAAACGGTCAGGCTGATAACACTATGTAACCTGCTATTGTTTTCTAATTTATTTATAAAAGATTGCGCGGCACGCCAGGGACCCAACGTATGTGAACTGGAAGGTCCTACGCCGATCTTAAACATATCAAATACAGATATAGCTTCGTGAGGCACAAAAAAGTTTGTATAAAGATAAAAGCTTTGGCACATATGATAATGCACCAAAGCTTCTCAAAAAATCAAAATAACAATCTTATTGCATTGCAACTAACTCCACATCAAAAATCAAAATAGCATTAGGCGGAATTACCACGACTGTGGCACCATTCTGATCTGTTCTGGTAGCACCAACACTTCCGTAAGCAAGGCTTGGGGGGATATACAGCTTGATTTTACCTCCTGTTGTTATATGCTTTAATCCGGCTATCCATCCTGGTATTAAACCGCCCAGCCTCAATACAATCGGAGTACCATCTGTTTTATCAAATACACTGTCAGTAGTTAATTTTCCGCTATAATTAATACTGATCGTAGAGCAAACATCTGGTGTAAGGTTTCCTGTTCCTGCACTCTCAATAATATAATATACTCCGGAACTATCTTTAAGCGCATTGGTAATTCCTTTACTATCAAGATATTGCTCTACCTGAAGCACCTCCGCAGCAGGGGCTTTGATGGTTGTTTCCTTATAAGGGCAACCATTTCCGTCTGCCTTTAAACAACCATTAAAAGAAATCATCATCGTACTCAATGCACAAAACATCAATAATTTTTTCATAACCTTTAAATAACTTTATACGCAATGATAGAACGCAGTAATAAAACGTTGCATCATCACTTGTTTCAGTACTATTTTTCTTTTTTGCTCTTTAATTCTTTATACCGCTGTTCGTTCATATCCCAGCGATGTTTTTTGCTGAACACCGCAAAAAATGAAGCAATAAGCAATACGGCAATAATTAAAACAACAGGATTAAGTTGAGTATTGGCAACCATAGCTGCCCTTTTATCCCATCCTGAAAAAAGATTCAGCAGGATTGGCAAGGTAAAAATCATTCCCAGGGGAAGCCCAATCAGTAACTGCCGCCATGTTTTTTTCTCTTTTTCCCTGTTCGCCTCCCAAAAGATCATAAAATCTTTTTCTTCTTCAGTCATGTTGCATTAATTCGCCGCAAATATACTGTGTTGACAGGAAGTTTAGGTTTCAGGTTTTGGGTTTCAGGTTTTCAGCCTTTGCAATTGCTGCCGGTATCCCCAAAAAACTGAAAGCCTACAGCCCATTGTCATTGATAAAAATTAGTTTTCGTAACTTGCCATCCTTTAAAGCCAATTATCGTTAAACCATAAAGCTTTTACATTGAAAATTGCTCACTTATTAGCGCAATACCTTTACCAAAACAAGAAGATGCAATTGCAGGGCATCGGAGAATTTTTTCTGGATAATTTTTATGAAAATCCTTTTGAAAACGAAAAAGGCAAAAGCAGGGTTCCTGAAAACGCCATTCGTTTTACACCCGATAAAAAAAGCCCTGAAGACAACGGACTGATCGAATTTATTTCTGCCAATACAAAAAAAATACAACCATTAGCTGCCTCTGACCTGGAGGACTTTCTTAATATTGGCAAGCAGCTCCTGAATGTAAGCAAGCAATTTTATATTGAGGGATTAGGTACCCTGATCTTAAATGACAGGGGTAATCTCGAGTTCTTACAGGGAAATGAAATTTTTGTTTCGCCGGCAGTCGATGAAAACGTCCACTCTAAATCAAAGCCCAGAAAAGAAGAACAGCATGAAGACCTTGATTTTGAAAAAAATTACCCGGGCAGCAAACCTTCAGGCAATACATTAAAAAAAGCCGTGATTGCGATAGCTTTTGCTGCCGGTTTGTTTATTATCGGCTGGATTGGATGGTATTTCTTCAGGCAATGGCAAAATGATAAAAACGCTGCACAAACCGACCTTGAGAACATTAAACCGGTATTACCCGGAACCGCTCGGCAAACGGATTCGCTTACAACCGCTAATCTGGCTACCGACTCATTGAATGCCGCTGCAGCAGTTGACACTGCTTATTCATACGATGTAATAATTGAAACCGCCAACAAAGCGAGGGCATTATACAGGAGTGCTGAGCTTAAAAAGATTGGATATGCTGTTAAACTCAGCACATCAGATTCTGTTGCGTTCAATATATATACCACCATTAAAGGTCCTATATCAGACAGCAGCAAAGTACTTGATTCCATTTCAAGGTTTTTTGGCAGAAAAGCCAGGATTGCTTCAAAATAAAAGCATGAAACGTATTACGTTCATCTTACTATGTTGTTATGGAATTGCTGCCGGGTTGAATATTGCGTTAACTTTTGCCGGCAATGAATCTTTTAGATTTTTCACGAAAATTTTATTGATGCCTTTGTTGCTGTTTGCCCTGGCAGCAGAAACAGGTTTAAAAAGCAATTATGCCAGGCTATTTGCGGCTGCATTGTTTTTCTCATGGCTGGGAGATATCGCATTGCGATGGGAAGCATGGTTTATCCAGGGACTTATAGCATTTTTAGCAGCACATATCTGTTACCTGCTGTTTATGCTGAAAATAAAAGGCGACAGGGGATTACTGCAGTTTCAACCACTATTTGGTTTGCCTGTGCTGGTATACCTGGTAATATTACTGTTTGTGTTGAATGATTATCTTGAGCAATTGAAAATACCGGTATATGTGTATGGCACTGTTATTTGTGCAGTTTGGCTGTATTCTATTAACCTATTCTGGAAAACAGATAAAAAAATTGCAGCGTTGTTATGTTTTGGCTCTTCGCAATTTGTTATGTCTGACTCTTTACTGGCGGTACATAAATTTATTTATCCCTTTGAGATTTTACCGCCGCTTATAATGCTGACCTATTGTTCCGCACAGTTTTTACTTACATCAGGCGCAATGCGATATATCAGGCTTATAGATAAGGAGCAGCAACCTTCACTGTAGCACTGCTATGCTATTCCGCGTGTTTTCCTTCTCCTATCATTATTAAAGCAAAAACAGCGTAATTAATAATATCATAGTAATTCGCATCTATCCCCTCGCTGATGATGGTTTGTCCCTGGTTTGACAGGATTTGTTTTATACGCAACAATTTTGACAAAATAAGATCTGTATAGCTTTCCTGGCTCATTTCCCGCCATGCTTCGCCATAGTCATGATTTTTATTCACCATCAGCAAACGCGCTTTTTCTATTATTCCATCATACAGGCGTTCAACTACAGGCACTTCCAATTCCTGTATTTCATCCTGTTTCATATCCAGTTGCATTAAACCAATTACAGCATAGTTCAGTATACCTTTAAATTCGGAGGTGATACTGTCGCCTATTTTGGCAATTTTATTTTCCTGCAGGGTGCGGATACGTTTTGCCTTAATGTAAATCTGGTCAACAATTGAAATGGTGCGCAATACCCGCCAGGAGGTTCCGTAATCAGTTGTTTTTTTAAGAAAAATATCCTTGCTTTCTTTTACCGCCTTATCATATTGCTGTAATGTATTCATTGCTTCACTTGATTTTATACCCGATGAACTTATTTTTGCTGACTATATCTTTCAAAAATAAGCCGAAAAGCAATAATGTATACATTAAACTGTAAAGGCAAACTTCTTGTTATTGATAAACCTGTTGTAATGGGTATTATCAATATTACACCTGATTCATTTTATGAAGGCAGCCGCAAACAAAGCATAAAGGATATTGTGGAGGTAGCTGCAGCAATGCTTGCTGATGGCGCTGCTATCCTCGACATTGGCGGGCAAAGCACCAGGCCGGGAAGTGAGCGGCTTCATACTGAGCAGGAAAAACAGCGTGTGCTTCCTGCAATAGAAGCTATTATTGCAGCATACCCTGATGCAATAATTTCTATTGATACCTATAATGCGGCAGTTGCTGAGGAAGCTGTGCAGGCCGGAGCTGCAATTGTTAATGACATCAGCAGCGGGGACATGGACGAAGCGATGCTGCCTACTGTTGCCAATCTTAAAGTGCCTTATATCTGTATGCATATGCAGGGCACACCCGACAATATGCAGCAGCATCCGCAGTATACTGACGTAACAGCACAGGTTTTAGATTACCTGGCTCAAAAAGCAGATGCATGCAAACGGGCAGGTATAAACGATATAATTATTGACCCGGGATTCGGTTTTGGAAAAACCATCGAACATAATTTTACGCTCCTCCGGCAACTCAGTGCTTTTAAAATATTGAACTGCCCGGTGCTGGCAGGTTTGTCAAGAAAATCAACAGTATACAAAACCCTGGGCACAACTGCCGAAAATGCATTAAACGGAACAACAGTGCTTAATACAATAGCCCTGCTGAACGGGGCGGATATCTTACGCGTTCATGATGTAAAAGCCGCGGCGGAAGCCATTACGCTTTTTAAAAAATATGAAGTATAGCTCCAGGATAAATCTTAAACTCCATACGCATCTTTCAAAAACTAAAAAGCCCCGGCAAAAGGCGCCGGGGCTTATAATAATCAAACTATCAGTTAAGAATGTGCTGGCTTAGGAGTTGTTGCTGTTGCCGATTTAGCTTTCGCTCTTGCCTTAATTTCTTCAGGCGTCAGCTTACCTAATGGCTTATCTTTTGCAAAATCAACCAGTATTGGCGCCGCCACAAATATTGATGAATAAATACCTGTGATTACGCCTATCAGCATCGCAAAAGAGAATCCTCTTGTTACTTCACCACCAAAAATAAACAACACCAATACTACTATCAATACTGTTACCGAAGTCATAATGGTACGGCTTAGTGTATCATTGATCGCTGCGTTGATGATTTTTGATTTGCTTTCTCCATGCATTGTTTTACTGTATTCACGAATACGGTCAAACACAATAACCGTATCGTTCATTGAAAAGCCAACTACTGTTAAAATAGCAGCGATAAAATGCTGATCTATTTCAAGGGGGAAAGGCATTATATGACGCAGGAAGGAGAACACCGCCAGTGTTACAAACACGTCGTGCACCAGTGAGATAATGGTTCCCAAAGAAAATCTCCAGTCGCGGAAGCGAAGAAAAATATACAGGAAGATAAGTATAATAGATACAACAGTTGCAGTAACAGCACCACGTTTCAGGTCTTCAGAAATAGAAGGCTGTACACTTTGAGAACTTTGTAAATATTTCTTTTTGAATTCCGCATGTGTTGTTCCTTCGGCAAGGAAGGATTTCAACCCGTTAAATACAGTCATCTCAACCAGTGAATCTGCAGTACGTGATGGATTTTCTTTTTGGAAAGATGTAGTGATATTCAGTGTGCGGTTACTACCTACTGTTTTTACAACCGGGAACTCACCAAGAGGTGTATGTAATGCGTCTCTGATAGCAGATTCATTTTGTGGCTGATCAAAGTGAATAGTGTAGCTGCGACCGCCTTTGTACTCAACACCTTCATCAAAACCATAAAAGAAAGAACCGATGCCCAATAACAATACCACAACAGATATTCCGTATGCAACCTTGCGGGCTTCCACAAATTTGAAATGCGCTTTTTTAAATATGGTTTTTGAGAGTTTGGTAAAGTATTCAAAGTGACGTCCTTTTTTATTTGTCCACCACTCAGATACCAGTCTTGCGATAAGGATACCGCAGAACAGGTTAAGCACAACAGCAATGATTTGTGTTGTTGCAAACCCTTTGATTGGTCCCATACCAAATACATACAAAATAATAGCAGTAAGCAATGTGGTTACGTGCGCATCCAAAATTGGCGGAAGCGAACGGTTATACCCATGATCAACGGCAGTGGCATAACTTCTTCCCCAGGTAATTTCTTCTTTAATACGCTCAAAGATGATCACGTTTGTATCAACTGCCATACCGATTGCCAATACCAGGGCCGCGATACTTGCAGAAGTTAATGTAGCGCCAAGTCCGGCTAATACCCCAATAGTAAAAAGCAGGTTCAATATTAAAGTGATATTCGCTACCCAACCGCTGGTATTATAATACAACAGCATGAGCGCGAAAATTACCACAAAAGATATAATGAATGACATTGCACCACCTTTAATGGCTTCAGCCCCTAAAGTTGGCCCTACCATTTGTTCCTGCACAATTCTTGCAGGTGCGGCTAACTGTCCAGACTGTAAAATATTAGCAAGGTCAGATGCTTCTTCTACGCTGAAGCTACCGGATATCTGGGAGTTACCATCGAGGATAGGATTAATGACATTGGGTGCGGAATACACCACATTATCAAGTACGATAGCAATTGGCTTGTTTACATTGGCACTGGTAAGATCACCCCATTTTTTTGTGCCTTGTTTTGTCATGCGGAGCGATACTGCGGGTCTGCTTCTCTCATCATAGGAGATCATTGATTCTTCCACATCATTACCCTCAAGCGGAGCTTTATCGCCTTCACGCAGCTTCAATGCATATAAAGGCACAAAAGAAGCACGCCCTGTTTCTGTTTTAGGTGCAATACCATACGCAAACTTCACATCAGCAGGAAAAATATCTTTTGCTGTTTCAAAATTTGTGCTAAGTAAAGCAGTATCTTTTGTAGCAACATAAGCAAGGGCTGCTTCTCCCTGCTGGGCTCCCTGTAATAATCCTATAATTGTATTTGCAGGTGTAGCAGCAGCAGTTGCTTCAGTTGCAGTATCTGTTTTATTCAGATCACCTAAAGAAAGCGTCTTTGTTGTATCTGTTGGCGCAGCGGCTGTTTGGGCGCTGTCAATTGTTTTTGCCGTGGCATCTGTGCCTTTCGCGGTTTGTGATTCACCGGATTTTTTCAACATTTCTTCAGCCTGCAAAAAAGAGGATTGAAGTTCGCTGCCACTATATACTTCCCAAAACTGGAGGTTAGCGGTTGCCTGTAATATTTTACGTACTCTTTCAGGATCATCTTTCACGCCCGCAAGCTCCACGCTGATGGTTCCTTTGCGGGGATCAGGATTAATATTAGGCTGCGCTACACCAAACTGGTCGATACGTTTTGTTAATACGCGGAAAGTATTCTGGAATGCTTCGCCAGCCATTGTTCTCAGCTTTGAAATAACCTGCGCGTCAGAATCTTCAAGCTTGATATTCCTTTGACCTGCGTTTGCAAATAAGCCGGATAATGCTCCGGAAGGATTAACTTCTTTGTATGCCTGTGCAAACAAACCGATAAAATCGGCATCGGTTGTACCTTTACGCTGAGATGCTAATTCAAGTGCTTTATTTAAGGATGGATCTTTAGGATTATTAGATATTGATTTCAATAAATCCTGCAATTCCACCTCAAGCGTTACACTCATGCCACCCTGTAAGTCCAGCCCAAGGCTCAATTCCTGTTCTTTTGCTTTTTCATAACTGGTAGCACCACCTATACCATAAGTAACAGTTGTTGATTTTGTACTATCTAACAAACGCTTTAAGCGTGTGTTATAAGCAGAATCCTTAGCTTCCTGTGAAGCTCCGCTAAAATTGCTGTTAACCCAGTTTTGGGCTTTAGCTTCCATCTTTCCTTCGTGGTTGTGAACCGCCCAGGTAAAATGCAGTTGGTAAAGGGAAATGGCAATCAACAAAGTCGCAAAAACAGTAACCAAACCTTTCAGTTGCATACAAGTAACCTTTTTACAAAAATTTAAAAATTGGGGGCAAAGATAGGGTTTCAACCTGAATTTATGGCATAAAAAGAAAGCTGAAAAAAAGGCGGTTTACCGGCCTGCTGACAATGCGAAAACCTGGAGCATATCCGGTATATAGGGTGTTTTGACAGTATAATATTTTATATTTGGCTGACTTTTCTCCTTTAATCCAATCTTGATTAACTTCTTCGGGTTCCGCGTGCCTGTTACCATTATCTGCAGCATTAAACCTCACAACATATGAAAAAAGTATTTACGATTGCAGCAGCCCTGGTTTTAAGTTTTCAACTTTCTTACGCCCAGGGTGTAAAACAGTTATGGACTACAACCTGGGAGGATCAATATCCCGACGTAGCCGGACTTATCATTAGCTTTGATTCAGTTGGAAATAATTTTCAAAAACGCCATGAATTTTTATCCCCCCCTCCAGCTATTCCTTTATCGTTGAATTATTATAATGGAAAATTTTACAGCATAGTAGGAGAAGTTGGAAACTTTATTGAATATGATCCTTTAACAAACCAGCGTGACACTATTGGTCAACTTGCCGGCTCAGAAATTGCTATACCTGTGTTCAATGCCATGACCATGAAAGATGGTGTATTTTATGGTGTGAGTTCACGCAGTATCGATGAAGTTAATATTAATAAAGGTTACATATATACATTGGATCCTGCGACACATGAGTTTACGATAAAATACGAGCGTACAGAGGATTTACCTACAGACGCAATGATCGAAAAAAATGGGAAATGGTATGGGCTTTGCTGGGGAAGCATTTTTGAATGGAATCCGATAAACAACGAGTATACCACGAAAATTAACTTTCCAAATCTCCCATCCTTCCCCGAGGGTGATATGGTTTTGTGGGGCGACAAGTTTTACGGGGTGTGGTCAAGCAGTTGGAGTGAAGATACTCTTTATAATGGTTGCTTGTTTGAATGGGATCCGGTAAGCAATGACTTTATCGTTAAATATGATTTCAGTATTCCGGAAGACGGATCAGGCACTTTGGGAAAGCTCGTTGAAATGAACGGTAAATTATATGGCACCACTTCCCGTGGCGGAGCAGATGATGCAGGAGTTCTTTTTGAATTCGATCCTGCAGCTATAAGTAATGGCTATAGCAAAAAGGCAGATCTCACTCCTTACAACAGTGGTGCAACCAGAGGATTAAAGGCTTCTTCAGCGGGCAACCTGTACGGATACAGAAATGGGGCTATCTTCGAATGGAACTCAATTACCGGTGAATTAAGCAATAAAACGGAACTGCCATTAGCTAACACCGAACTGCTGCTGGTTTCAGCCCCGGTAGCTTTGCCCACACCGGGAAATTGTGAAAACTATCCCACTGTTCAGATTGACCAGGCTAACAACAACAGGTGGGTACCCATTACCGATAGCAAAGGCGATGTGCTGGCAGAAATACAACCCAATGAAAACAACCTGGGAACAATTAACATAGAAGCTTATATACATAACGGGGCAATTCGTAAAGACGGGCAGGGACATCCTTATCTTGATCGTAATATCACCATTACCCCACAAAATACAACCATCGCTGATCCTGTGGAACTCCGGCTCTATATTACAAAAGCTGAGTTTGAAGTATTGAAAGCAGATCCTGCTTCGGGCATTACTGATATCAGCGATCTCGCTATTTTTAAAAGTACTGATGCATGTTCAGGCGCGCTTATCACCAGCGCCTTACCTATACCTACTACGTATGAAGATTATGAGTTCGGCTATGTACTGAAAGCTTCCGTTAGCTCTTTCTCTACCTTTTATTTCTCCAACAGAACTTTTGAAGCACTGCCACTACAGTTTATTGATTTTACTGCTATTCAAAAAGGCAGTGATGCATTACTGCAATGGATAACCGAAAATGAAGTGAACACCAAAGACTTTGCTGTTGAAAAAAGTATGGATGGCGTACACTTTACAAGCATTGGCAATGTTGCAGCTAAAAATACTACGGGTAAACAAAGCTATAACTTTACAGATAAAAACATTGACCAGTTAAATACAGGTACTGTCTACTATCGCTTAAAACAAAATGATATTGATGGCAATACTGATTATAGCAAAACAGTAAGCATACGTTTAAGTAATGCCGCTTCATTAAAGTTAAGCCCTAACCCTGCAGGCAGTGTAATTAATCTTATATATAAAAAGACAACGGGCAACAATGCTATTGTTCAAATTATTGATGCAGATGGTAAAAAAGTACTGGAACAAAGGCTCAGTGCACAAACCGCTAACCACAAAATAAATATCAATGCGCTTGCCAAAGGTGTGTATTTGATCAGTGTGATTGATAACGGTGAAAGATTGATAACTAGGTTTGTGAAGCAATAACCAATCATAATAAAAATAAAAACGACCGGGATTACCTGGTCGTTTTTATTTTTATTTAAGCTTCTTCACCTCACCCGGGTCATACACATATATTACACTAACTGCAGCACAAAGCATAAATACTCCAGACATCACCAGGGCATAAATGGGCTGGTTATTATAAACGTATTTCACTATCGGTCCGCCGATAATACCATTTACAAGCTGGGGTATGGTAATAAAAAAGTTGAATATACCCATGTATATACCCATTTTACCTGCCGGAATTGAACCGGATAATATTACATAAGGCATGGCCAGTATGCTAGCCCATGCTATACCTATGCCAATCATAGGCAGAATCAGCATATTGGGGTCACTAATGAAATAGATAGCTATTAAACCTATACCGCCGCAGGTTAATGAAAAGGCATGCGTTAATTTTCTGCCGATCCTGGCAGCAATTAAAGGTAACAGTAATGCATATACAGCAGAAATACCATTGTATACGCTGAATAGCAGCCCCACCCAATCGCCGGCACTTCTGTATGTATCAGAGCTTTTATCATCTATCGATAAACCATAAGTGTGTGTTGCTACTGCATCATTTGTAAATACCCACATACCAAATAATGCAAACCAGCTAAAGAATTGTACTAACCCTAACTGCTTCATGGTTTTGGGCATCCGGGCAAAGTCTTTAAATATTTGCCCTAACCCATGATGCGCATCCGCCTCATCAGGTTTACCATGATATTTTTCATATTCATCAGGAGCATATTCCTTTGTTCCGAAAATAGTGATCAGTATAGCGCCAATAAATACTATAGCGCCAACATAAAATGCCCATTTTACATTTTCTGCTACCACGCCTTCCGCAGCAGTGTTATGCACACCAAACCATTTGGTAAGTATAAACGGAAATGCAGAACCCGCTACAGCACCAACTCCAATCAAAAATGTCTGAACAGAAAACCCGGTGGTTCGTTGCGAGTCGGGAAGATTATCAGCTACCAATGCACGAAAAGGTTCCATGGCAAGATTAAAACAGGCATCCATGATCATCAGCATGCTTGCTCCTACCAATAATGCCGGCGCTATTGCGGTAAATAAAGACGCATTTGGCATCAGGCAGAGCGCTATGGAAGAAAGTATTGCGCCTGCAAGAAAAAAAGGCTTTCTTCTTCCCAGGCGATTCCATGTTCTGTCGCTGTAATGACCAACAATTGGTTGAACGATCATGCCTACCAGCGGAGCAGCCAGCCAAAACCAGGAAAGATGTTCCACATCTGCACCAAATGTTCTGAGTATGCGTGAAGCATTTCCATTCTGTAATGCAAAAGCAAACTGGATACCGAGGAACCCAAAACTCATATTAAATATCTGCCGGTAACTTAACGTGGGTTTGGGTATCAGTTCCTGTTTAGCGGAAGTATTGTTTCCACCTGCCATAACTATCGTTTTAAATAACAAGCAGGATAGCGAAAGCTATCCTGCAAAATTAATTTACTGCGTAATGAAAAATATTTGCCGGAACAACAACATTTATCGCCTGCCTGCCGTTTCACACGGCTCAAAGCCCATAGCCGACTGCTGATAGCTGACCGCTGAAAGCTGATAGCTATTATATCACAAACCCATCCGGCAGTATCGCGCCTTTCTTCACCACTACAATACCATCTTTAATAGTATATAAGGGATGGTCCGAATCCTGCAGGTGGCTGCCGCCGTTAATACGCACATCATTACCAATCCTGCAGTTCTTATCAATAATGGCATTGCGTATATAACATCTTTCACCAATACCAAGTTGCGGTAACCCTCTTTCAGAAGCATTGTTCATATCTTCAAGGGTTTCATAATAGTCGCAACCCATAATATAGGTGCTTACTATAGTGGTACCATAGCCAATACGCGAACGTATGCCCATCACGCTTTTTTCAACCCGCGATGCATTAATGATACAGCCTTCGGCAAGAATAGTTTTCTCCAGTGTTGTGCCACTCACTTTTGCAGGAGGTAACATACGTGGGCGTGTATAAATAGCTTGCTGACTGTCAAATAAATTAAACTGTGGAATATCCTCTGTCAGCGAAATATTTGCTTCGAAAAATGAATAGATATTACCAATATCAGTCCAGTAGCCATCGTACTGATAGCTTGCTACTTTACATGTACTAATAGAATTCGGAATAATTTCTTTGCCAAAATCAGTTGCATCTTTATAGGTATCAAGCAACAGATCAAACAATAATTTCCTGTTGAATATATATATACCCATTGAAGCGAGGTATATTCTGCCTGCTTTCTGCATTTCTTCGCCGGTATCACTTACCCATTCAGGTAACAGTTCTTTTTTGGGCTTTTCAATAAAAGAAGTGATAATATTCTCCTCGTTCGATTTTAATATACCAAACTCAGGTGCTTCTCTTGAACCAACGGGTATTGTTGCAATGGAAATATCAGCGCCTTTTTCCACATGGCTGTCCAGCATTTCGCTGAAATCCATCTGGTACAACTGGTCGCCGGATAATATCAGCACATAATCAAATTCCTGCTGCTGAAGGTGGCGCAATGACTGGCGCACCGCGTCTGCTGTACCCTGGAACCAACCGGGATTATCAGGTGTTTGCTCAGCCGCAATAATATCTACAAACGCTTTACTGAACCGGCTGAAATAGTAGGTGTTTTTGATATGCTTATTAAGTGAAGCTGAATTAAATTGTGTAAGCACGAACATTCTGCCGATATCGGAATTAAGGCAGTTGGAGATAGGAATGTCCACCAGCCGGTATTTACCGGCAATAGGTACAGCGGGTTTACTCCTGGTTGCAGTAAGGGGCGATAAACGCGTTCCGGCTCCTCCTCCTAATATAACAGCAATCACGCTTTTTTTCATGGTAGAAAATTGATTATGGTGAATTATTAATTTATCTAAATACTTTTTTCCTCTGCCGGTTCATCAGCTTCTGATTCTCCTGTTTCCGGTTCATCAGTTTTTAGGGCTTCCTCCCGGGGCAGTATAGATTCGTACAGCGCTATATATTGTTTTACACTTTGCTGCCAGCTAAAATCTATCTTCATCATATGTTCTCTTACCTCCTGCACCCGCTCTTTATTTTCATATAATTGAACAGCGCGCCATATGCCCTGTGTAATATCACCAACCGCAGCCCAATTGTACACAATACCATAACCATCTTTTTCTCCATAATCAACTACCGTATCTTTCAAGCCTCCGGTTCTTCTCACCATCGGTATTGTACCATACCGCATAGAATACATTTGATTTAACCCGCAGGGTTCTACTCTTGAAGGCATCAGCAAAAAATCTGCGCCGGCATACATTAAATGGCTCAGCGCTTCATTATAGCCAATAAACACACTGTAATCTCCCTGCGATAATCTTTGCAACCCGTTTAACTGTGCTTCTACTTCAGGAAAACCACTTCCCAGGATCAGGAAGTTCATTCTTCTTCCGATATAATAAAAGCTATCGGCAATGGCAGCCGGTAAAATATCTGCACCTTTTTCGCCCACCAGCCTGCCTATAAATACGATCAAAGGCTTTTCTATATCAAGATTAAATCTTTCACAAAGCAATTTTTTGCTTTGTTCTTTTCCTTCAGCTACTGTTTCTACATTGTAATGATTTTCAATATAAGTGTCAGTAGAAGGATCCCACACATCAACGTCAATACCATTTAATATACCCGAGCATTTTCCCTTCTCATATTCAAACAATGCTTCCAGTCCATTAGCGGATTGGCGCATTTCTTCGAGATAGCTTTTACTTACAGTAGTAACCTTCCATGCGCATTTTATGGCAGATGCTAATGGATTGATATTATTCTGCCAGTCGAGCATTCCCCATTTCCAGCTATCCCATGGCGGAAGCAGATAGCTTTTTTCCCAATCCATTGTGCCCTGGTATTGCGCATTATGAATGGTTAATACCGTGCGTATACTTTGCAGGTGCTGATATTTATAACAATACTTAATGATGAAAGGTATAAACCCTGTGTGATGATCATGCACATGAATAATATCAGGATGGTGCGCCCAAACCGATATCCAGTCAACCACAGCAACCTGGAAAGCAGTGAATCTTTCCGTATCATCATCATAACCGTATACTTTTTCCCTGTCGAGCAAACTGTTAATATCAACCAGGTAAAGATCGAAACCGAGTTTATTGGTTCGTTCTTTTATAATCGTATAGTCGAACCAGTAATCGCCGATATTTGTTCTGCCTTTATGAACAACATCCCATTCATTATTAATGAGAAACTTTGTTTTATACATAGGCATCACAACCTTGGCAATATGCCCAAGTTCGTTTTGATATTTTGGCAAGGCTCCTACCACATCTCCCAAGCCACCAGCCTTTGCTACAGGATAACATTCGGCACTTACATGAATAATTTCCATCTTGTATGATTAGGTGAGCATTCGTTAATTGAATATAGGAAGGTTTTTCATTTATACCATCATTACATAAAAAAATTATTGGAATAATAAATTACATGTTGTTACAACTTTATTTATCAGGTAAAAGAAAAAGGTCAGAAGAGAAGTTTTACTCTTTTGACCTTCTGCTGTTATTGAGAAGTTTATTGTTAAATCAGCGTGAGATGTGAAATCATAAACGTGAGTAGTTCAGGTTATCTTATCACGCCTCAGAAAGCTGAGTGAATACGTTCAACATAACGCTATGAAGCCTTCACCGCTTTTCCTGCTTTATGGCCGGAGATAGCAAAATATAAAATAAAAAGATAGCAGGGCACCATAATCCAGAATGCCTGTTGCAACCCGATTTTTTCACCGAGTCCTGCCCATAACTTAGGTAAGATGCCTCCGCCGGCAATACCAACTATTAATAAAGCCGATCCTGTTTTAGTGAATTTGCCCAGTCCGTCTATAGCTAATGGCCATACTGCAGGCCATATAAGTGCATTTGCCAAACCAAGTAATGCTATAAATAATACAGAAGTATAGCCACTGGTAAATATAGCGCCCAGTGTAAATAATATACCTAAAATAGCAGATAATTTAAGCACTGTTGATTGAGAAACGTATTTTGGAATAGTAATAATCCCGATGATATAACCAACAAGCATACCTATCATAGTATAGGTGGTAAAATGTTTTGCCACATCAAGACTTATACCTATTGAATTACCATATAGTTGTATGATATCACCAGCCATTACTTCAACGCCTACGTACAAAAAGATAGATATAAATCCTAACCACAAATAAGAATAGCTGAAAATGCTATCTCTCGATTTCACGCCTGATGTTTCTGCCCCGTCTTCACCTTCAGCTTTTACTTCAGGAAGGTGAGAAAAGTATATGAACAGGGCGAGCAATATTAATACGATCGCAATAATAACATAAGGCATTATCACGCGGGATGCCAGCACATCAAGTTCTGCGGCTTTCTGTGTTGCATCCATTGTTAATAATTTTGTTTTTAAAGCTTCTGAATCTTTAAGCACTATTGCTCCTAAAATCAATGGAGCCAACGCACCCGCACATTTATTACATATTCCCATTACACTGATACGCTTTGCCGCACTTTCAATAGGGCCAAGAATTGTTATATACGGATTTGAAGCAGTTTGCAAAAGCGCCAGCCCGGTACCGATTACAAATAATGCAAATAAAAACATGCCGAATGTACGGCTGTTGGCTGCAGGAATGAATAATAATGCTCCGGCGGCCATCACAGCCAGTCCGACCATCATTCCTTTTTTAAAACCGGTTAATTTTAACACCCATGAAGAAGGGAATGCCATTACAGCATAAGAGATATAAAATGCAAATGTTACTAATACGGCTTCTTCAGGCGTAAGTTCACAAGCTATACCGAGATAAGGTATTAATGTACTGTTTGCCCATGTTACAAACCCAAAAATAAAAAACAATGCGCCGATAATAAGCAGCGGACCTAAAGGGCTTTTTTGTGGTTGAGGTTGAATAGCGATACCAGGATTAGACATGTTTGATTAAAATTTCCCGAACTTAATAAAGAAATGCGGTAATCACAGGGAGTTTTTTATTTTTTTTGCTGCAAACGATTGTTATGCTTTAATTTCACCGCCACTTTCTATATTTATCATTCTAACCAGTTTAAAAATGGCTCATCAAAAGCAACCTACTAACTACGGCGCTTTAAGCACGCTTGTCATTGTTTTCTTTTTTTGGGGATTTATTGCTGCCGGCAACGGTATATTCATACCATTTTGTAAACATTATTTTCATTTAGACCAGTTTCAAAGCCAGTTGATTGACTTTGCCTTTTATGGAGCATATTATGTAGGTGCTTTGGCACTTTTTGTTGCTTCCGCGGTAAAGAATAAGGATATAATGAACCACTGGGGCATGAAAACCGGTATTATCTATGGCTTATTAACCAGTGCGGCAGGAGCATTATTCATGTTGCTTTCTTTTAACTTTGGCGGGTTTGCAGGTATACTGGTATCATTATTTATTATTGGTTTGGGCTTTTCATTGCAACAAACCTCAGCCAATCCTTTTGCCATCGCGCTGGGCGATCCTTCAACTGGGTCACACAGGCTTAACCTTACAGGTGGTGTTAATTCTTTCGGTACAACTATTGGCCCTATCATAGTAGCATTAGCACTTTTTGGTAAAGCAACCGCAGACCAAACAGATATAGCCAATGCATCTATTACATCAATGAACACACTGTATATTGTAGTAGGTGTATTATTCCTTTTATCTGCTATACTTTTCCGTATGAGCAAAAAACTGCCCAACGTAAAAGAAGAAGACAGCTTTGAACCTGCACCAAAAGCAATGTGGTTGCTTATAGCCATCACTGTTGTAATGACAATTGTTTTTGGAATTATTTTCGCCAGTTACCGGGGACTGGCGGCTAATGAAAAATTAAGTCATGGTGTGAGTTTGCGAAATATGTGGCTGCTGGTAGCCGGTCTGCTGGTAATGATCATTGGCTTTTTTGGCGCCAATGCCGGCGCACAAAAAAATTCATCCGGCTGGGGAGCAATGAAATACCCGCAATTGATCTTGGGCATGCTTGCCATTTTTATGTATGTAGGCGTTGAAGTAACCATACAGAGCAATCTCGGCGAGCTTTTAAAACATCCTGATTTTGGAGGATACAGTGAAAATGATCTTGCACCATTTATTTCAATGTACTGGGGTAGTTTAATGATTGGCAGGTGGACAGGCGCCATAACAGTATTTAACCCTACCAAATCTATGCGCACTATATTATTTATTATAGTTCCTTATATAGCTTTTGGTGTTGTTATTGCAGCCAACCTGGTTGCTGGAAATAATTTTACGCCCTTATATGCGTATGCAGGAGTTGTACTTATACAGATAGCCGGTTTCTTTCTCGGGAAAGAAAAACCTGCTGAGACTCTTATGATATTTGGCGGGTTAGGCGTTGCTGCCATGCTCATCGGGTTATTTACCACAGGTCAAACAGCCATTTACGCATTCTTAAGCGGCGGATTATTCTGCTCAATCATGTGGCCAAGCATATTCTCGCTGGCAATAGCCGGGTTGGGTAAATACACAGCACAGGGTTCCGCATTTTTAGTAATGATGATCCTGGGGGGAGCCATCATTCCGCCATTGCAGGGAAAATTAGCAGACCTTCCTGCCATAGGAATTCATCATTCTTATATTATTCCGGTTATTTGTTTTGCTTATCTTGCGTTCTATGCTTTCAGGGTAAAATCTGTGCTCAAATCGCAGGGAATAGATTACAGCTCCATAGAAGGCGGCGGACACTAAAATTATCATCGGTTCAAACAACCAAACAACTATAAATTAACTATAGAAAGTATGAAGCAGCAGTATGCAATAGGCATCGATATTGGAGGAACAAACACCGTTTTTGGCATAGTAGATCACAGGGGAGATACGCTTTACCGTGGAGCTATTTCGAGCAGAAAACATCAAAATATTGAAGATTATATTCAGGAACTGTATGAAGCTCTTCAGCCCGCTATATTGCAGGTTGGCGGTATTGAAAATATAAAAGGTATTGGAATAGGAGCGCCTAATGGTAACTATTACAGCGGTACTATTGAATATGCGCCCAACCTGATATGGAAGGGCATTATTCCGCTTGCTAAATTAATAACAGAAAAATTTGGGGTGCCTGCGGCCTTAACCAATGATGCAAACGCTGCGGCAGTTGGTGAAATGATGTATGGCGCCGCTAAGGGTATGAAAGATTTTATTATGATCACGCTGGGCACAGGCGTAGGCAGCGGTATTGTAGCAAACGGTCATTTAATATATGGACATGATGGTTTTGCAGGAGAACTGGGGCATACCACTATTATTCCCGGAGGGCGTTTGCACCCAGGTACAAATATGAAAGGCTCCCTGGAAAGTTATGCTTCTGCTACCGGAGTGGCATATACCGCAAGAGAATTTCTTGAACAGCGGCCTGACCAGGATAGTCTTTTAAGAAATTATCCGTTAGACGGCATTGATTCGCGTATAGTATACGATTGTGCCATACAGGGAGATACCATTGCTAAAGAAGTATATGAATATACCGGGCAGATCTTGGGGCTTGCACTTTCCAACTTCGTAATGTTTTCTTCGCCTGAGGCGATTATATTATTTGGTGGAATGACCAAAGCCGGTGATCTCATTCTCAAGCCTACACAAAAACACATGGAAGAAAACCTGTTGCCTATTTTTCAGAATAAGGTAAAACTTATTTTCAGTGAATTGAAAGAAGCGGATGCTGCTATACTTGGCGCAAGCGCTTTGGTTTGGGAGATAAAGGATAGGGTGTAGGGTAAAAGGTGTAAGGAATAAAAACTACAAACAACAAACAACAAACTACAAACCTCATTCCCCCCCGATTCTTCCATATTTTTTGTGATAAGCAATAATATCTCCGATTACTTCGCTATATGAAAGCATGCCGGATGGCTGCCTGTTTGACTGGAGATATTTACCGTATGCCCAGGTGAAATAAGGCTCAACAGGGTTCTGAAACCTGCGGTAAAAATCTTTCATGGTTTTAACGTCTTTTTTTACTTCCGGGCTTAGCTGTTCTGAAAATTGTTTAGCAGAAATAGAATCCGTTCTCCATAAATTTCTGTTGGCATAAAGGAAGATATCTAAATATGCAGAATACATAAATAGTGAATCGCCTGATGAGGTTGCAGCAATATATCCCACAAAATTGGCTTCGTTTTCTTTAGCATATCCCAATTGATGTGCCACTTCGTGACAGCTCACATAAGGCTGCAAAAAAACAGGAATAGTAGTGTTTACCTGTGCCTCGCCGGTAAATGGATTATAGTAACCGGAAAAGCCGAGATAATTGCCAATAGTTCCAAAAAACGATGATTTAACAGACTTGTTTTTATATTGCAGAAAAGGATATTGTACAGATGCTTCCTGGTATATGCTGTATGTTTTTTTGAAAACATCAGCAGGTGTTGGGAACGATATCTTTTGATTGATTGATCCTGTTTTACAGGCGTTAACCTTATCAATCAGCAGCATGTTAATTTCCTCAAGCGCTTCCTTTGAATATTCCTGTTGTTCAAGCATCAATTGCGATCTGATACCACTGCGGTCATAATTTAACCCCCATAACATATTGAAGATAATATACAGCATCAATATTTTTCCAAGTATCCCAAACAGGTATGTTCTTTTAAAAATTGCACTTATACTTTTATTCCGGATATATTTTGTGAGGGTTATACATTTCCAGGTGAAATATAAAATGGCAGAAATATATAGTACATCACCTGCACTAAATGGTATCCAGCCAAAAACAAACCTGAAAAAGGCGCTGATATTACTGTATAATGATGTTGAATAATATTTTTCTACGAGCTGATCATTTGTTGCGAACAGTCGTATACATACCGCAACACAAAATAGTATTATAACCGATATGCTGTTGCTATTTCCGGGAAATGGTTGTTTCACCTGATGATGATTTAATTAAGCTTCTTGCCGCAATAAAAATAGCTCATAATTGAATGTTACCATTTACGGGATCTGCGATAATTTGTTTTAATGGGGGGTAACAAAATCATTTGATGTTTGTTAATATGCCGATTGCTATTTTTTTAAATGACTAAGGGTGAGATGACTAAGTAAAAGGAGATGTGAAAACTAACATATTAAAGTATTTTAATTTAGTAATTCCTGCAATTGACATCGGGAGTATTATTCCTATACATGCAAGATTACAGCAATAAGAAGAACGATTTTTCGCTTTAACTTAAAATCTAATATTTGTAAATATGTATGCTTCCTTATACCAGTTTGCATCTCTTTTTGCGGCTGTTTCTTTTTTTATACCAATATTACTCCTGTGGGTAAAAGGGCTTATGAAGAATAGAATATTGGTTTGGTTTGGGTTGTACTGGTGTTGGGCCGGACTGGTCAATATTGTTTGTTCTGCAGAAGTGATCAAACAGTCAATGGCTTTAAATATTATTGAACGCTTGTATAATCTTGCAGATATTCCTTTTATGCTTTTCATTTTATATTCCACAACCGAAATTGATGGAATCAGGAAAAGTTTGAGAAAAATTTTAATTCCATTACTATGTGTTGAGATCGGCGCTTCAATTGTTTCTTGGTTTATGAGCGGGGTTGAGACTGTAATTGTGTTTGGAGGAGTGTTGCTTGTATTATACTATGTTTTATGGACAATAATCAATTATTCCAGGAAGAATTCATTCAGTGAATCGCATACATCTTACCAATATATTTATTACGCTTTATTATTTGAATATGCTACATCCATCATTACTGTTATTTACAGCTATATTATGCCAGAAAGAGCGAATACGGATGATAGCTTTATGATTTTTTATATTTCCACGATTATAGCTATTGCAACAGCTTCTGCCGGCATACTTACTTACCAGGAACAAAAACCGCAAGAAAAAATAAAGGGGCAAAAATTTCAACCGGAAGCAGAAATAAGATATCTGTAAGCAGGAATATTAAAAAAGCCGTACAACCGTAGAGTCGGGCGTATCTTCATGCTTTCTTGTTTGCTCTTTTTTCTTTTTCAGGTTTTCAGGATCAAATTCGGTTCTGAATGAAATACTTCCTCCTGCGCGGTTGCGCTTACCTGTAGTAGAGAGCGCATCAAAATTACTTCTGTAAAAACAACTTACCCTGAATTTACCGTCCGGGGTAATTTTATATTCGGCAGTAACATCAGGCAAAAAAAGGAAGCTTGTATTTTGAGCATTAAGCGCGGCCTGGGAACCACTGCTTACAAAATTGAAGTCGCTTCCAAAAGTTATGACAAGCTTATCATTCAATAAGGATTTTATAAACTGCAGGCTAACATTATCCCTTGTAAGATTAACCGTATTACCTAAACCTGTTCCTGTGCCGGTTGGATCTATAGAAGCCCTGGTGTAACTAAAATTTACACTCAGGCTTGGGTCTTTGAAAAGCCCATACAACAATGTTTTAAGTGAACTGCTCAGATAGCCGGAGATATATTCTGTAATGGTATTAAATGCAAAAGTGGTTGCATCAGTTTGTTGAACATTGTACTGCCCGATAGGAGCAAAGCTTTTAAATACTATAAGGTATGCTACCTGCTTATTTTTTTCATTGTCATCGTTATTTATACGTTGCAGATCCCCCAGCAGGCGCTGGCTGTTTCTCACATCGCTGTTTCCCGGAAGACTGATATCGAAGCGTATATCCGGTTTGCCAAGTGAACCGGTGAGTGTACATAACACATCTACATCTGTTCTTTCTCCTCTGAGGCGGGTTACTTCCGGATCAGTAGTTTGCCCTTGCTGTGAGTATAAAGAACTTAGTTTTACATCTGTAGCTGCATACTTCGCTTTCAAATTTATTTCTGCCTGGTAAGGATCTCCATCCCATCTTATATAACTTCCTTCATCCGGCATTAAAACAAAGGGCTTTTTAAATATCTCCTGGAAGCTGAACCGGTAGTATCCCCTGTCAATGGTGTATTTGCCATTAATGGTGAAGGGGGCATTAGTTCCTGTTCTCATTCTTAAGTTACCATTACCGGTCGCTTCAATAATATCACCGGTAACTTCATCAAGTACCATATACATCCTGGTGAAATTATTGGCAGTAAGATTCAGATCAACATTTATTTCAGATGCCAGGCCACTTAATGAATCAAGATTCATTTCCCTTCCATATTGCTTCCAGATAATATAGTCTGCACTGGCGCTCTCTTTTGATGACGATGAAGTGATGAATATGCTTGAGCTATCTACAGGCTCACCGGTTATAGACATGCGCATATCATAATCCGGGCCGCGTAATCTGAAATTAGCTTTTCCCACAGCTTTGCCGTAAAATGTACTGTTGTCTGTTCGTGTAGTATTTAGTAATAATAACCTGTTGGTATTAATGCTGATATTATACACAAAATCTTTAAAGTTATTATGTTCCATATCGCCTGTAAGGATCGCCGCATTAGCCGGAGTTCGGGCACTATGGTGCAGTGTATCGTGCAATGTAACCGTGCCAAAATCAATTTTTCCGGGAGAAAATACAATAGTAGCGCTATCAATGGTATAGTAGCATTGCGTATATTTTACCCTGAGCCCTGCATCTTTGAGTTGAACGGTTCCTACATATTCCGGGCTGTTTACATTCCCAATCATGCGAAGATTTCCCGTTGCTTTTCCTTTCATATCACCAAATACAACACTCAAATATTGTTCAAGAAAATGAATATTGGTTTTGTCAAAATTTGCCCCGGCATTGATCTGGTGATTTAAAGAATCTGAAGCATCATAGGAACCCGCAATACTGAAATCATAATTGGGATTGCTTGAAATTGCTTCATAAGTGGCTTTTTTGTTCCTGTCATCCCAGGCTCCTGTAATGTCAACCACACCGATTGAATCGTTTTCCAAACGGAATTGCTCGGTCTTCAGGTTGGCAGAAATATACATATTGCGGAATGCATCTTCAAAAGTAACAGAGCCGGTAGCAATACCCTCAAGTTTTGGTTGCTTGGCAATAAAGGGCATAAAATCGCCAATGTTTATTTTTTTCAGTTCTACTACTATATCATCCCATGTGCCCACATCCGAATGGCGGGTTACTACCGATACCTCCTGTTCTCCATTGCTGAATTTTACATTTTTAGCATCAACATAAGTTTTACTCAGTGTCAATTCTCCGCCATCATCTATTTTCCATGTTTTATCATTCAATACAATGCTTGAAGGATCAAGATGGATTTTTACGCCATCCTGCAGGTTGGTGATCACTGCTGATAATTTTGCATCATTAATAGTTTGTGTTGCAGCAGTGCTGATATTTAGCTGGGAAACATTATTGGCAGAGGCAATGGTGATTTTGCTCCCAGGGAACTGGAGGCTGTCGTTAACAATAGTATTGCCTATAACGCCGGTTATTTTTAAGCTATCCATATTGCCTAACCCCGTTAACCGGAAGTCCTGGACACCTATATTTTTATAAGAGGCATATGGTATCATGGCGCTGATAGCCATTAAGTTTGTTTGTGAATTCAGTGATCCTACAATAGTGCTGTTATTAAATCCTTTCAGAGCCGGATTAATAAGCGTTAAATACTGATCAATGTTTTTTACATCAAGCTGAAAAAGGAAATTTTGATCATTAATAGGTTTTTTGGGAGGAGGAATGTAAGCGGGGTAGTATTTATTTAAAAACTGTTTTACAACATCCGGCAATTCACGAATAGTGAAATTCCCCATCAGGAAGGCTGAAGCTTCCGTATTACGCAGTTGCAATATTTTTTGTCTGTCTATTTCATGAGAACTTAGTGTGAGGGTATCAAATACAAAAGTTTGATTGCTTTTTGTTACAGCCACATCATATAGAGAAACTGTTCCTAAAAAATTATCAATATTATCTCCTTTAAAATTCATGTCGAATTTTCCTATCACATTCATATCTGCGGTAGTAAATCCCAAAGTCTGCAGGTTGCTTCTTTGTATATCTGCAAAAAAATTAAATTCCGGTTTATCTCCTGTAAAATTAATATCACCATTCAGGTCAATAATCAAATTGGGATCTTTGGCGTTTACTACACCCTTAAACATTTTTTTCTGCATTCTTCCTTTTACGGCTATATCCTGGTAATCATAATTGTTAAATTGCAATTGAGAAAATTTCCCGTCTAATTCCGCATCAAGTGAAGAGGAACTGAAACCTGTTCCCTTAACATCGCCTGTAAACGATACCAATCCCAGATCATCCTCTCCAACTAATTTTCCTATATCGAATTTATTGGTTGAAATTTTACCTGAATACCTCACTGCTCCCCTGGAAGGTATCTTCATATTAATGTCGGAGGTAATCGTGCCAAGATTGGTTTGTATTGTGCCGTATGTAACAAAATCACGGAGAAAGCCGGTAAAGGTTCCTTTAAAACGCAGGTCAGTAATCTGGCTGAGATCCGGTTCTGTAATTTCTTTAAGAGAAGGCACAATGGCAACAACATCATTGTAATTGGTTCTGAAATCATTGGCCCTGAAATCTATATACGTGGAATCTATATCAGGTAAGCCATTCATTTTCAAATTGCCATTAAGGCGGGTGCTTCTCCCGGCTTCTGCAACAAAATCATTTGCTTTAAGATTATCAATTGTTCCGGTTACATTTCCGTCTATTCTTATAAGTTTATTCCATGATTTTAGTTCGGGTGCAAAATAGGCTATGTCGTTCGTGTGCACATTGCTGTTATAGAATCTGCCCTCAAGGCGAACATTGCTGATGAATGATTGCATATCATCATCAAAATCATTGTAGCGCATGGAGTAATACCTCCGGAGATGACTGTAGGGGGTTTTTATATCAAGATTTTCAAAAATCATTGCGCCGGGTTCCATCCTGAACTGAGATGTGAGCGAATTCACTACAAAGCCCGACCTTTCTTTTGTACTTAGTGTCATATCCGCAAATAATGTATCCTGTTTAAGCGCTACCTTTTTAAAGTCGCCATTAATGGCAAAGAAATGAATATGACTGTCATCAAAATAATCGTAAGTTGCTCTTTTTGTTTTTCTGTCGCTTTTAAATGCACCGTTGGTAATATTCATCTGCTTCACGGTAATATCCCAGCCATCTTCATTAAAAGCAATTGGCAACGAATCCATCTTATTCTTAAAAGCAGCAAGCCTGGGATTTTTTGGGCGTAATGCCGGGTAGTCATATATGGCAAAAACAGGTTCGTTTATATTAAGATTATTAACGTGAATGAATTTTTGCTGAAAATCGATTTTGTCTGCCGTTAAATTAAGCTCTTTTAAATAAAGCATGAGGTCCTGCCCCCGCCACTCATCTATTCTTTTAAAGCTGATATTTTTTAAATCAACTTTATCCAGTAATAATGCAAACTGCTTTTTCTTTTTTCCTGTTGAAGGACTTGAAAAATAATCAACCAGGAATTCATAGTTCCATACCGAATCCGTGCGATGCATGTTTACAATTGCATCTTCAAGCCCGATATATTTAATTTCTGCCTGGTCTTTCACAAAAAACCAATCGGTGATGTTTACTTTTATTTTGCCTGCATAGAGCAGCGTATCTTTTTTGTTCTGATCCTGGATGTATACGCCTTCAAGATTCATCGTATTGAAGAGCGCAAAATTTACATGCCGGATAGACACTTCCGTCTCCAGGTCTTTTGATAGTTGATTTGCCGCTATTTTTACAAGAAAATTTTGAAAGAAAGTAGTGTTGATCAATACTGCCATCAAAACTATCAGGAACAGTAATGACAGCACAGCTGTTTTTAATATTTTGAATACAGTTTTCAGGCTGGAGAATTAAGTGTAAAAATAAGTAAATCAAACTGATGTGCAAATTCAATGCCAGCAGTAAATTGCAATTTTTACATTTTTAAAACAGCTTATCGCTGCGTTTTACATTATCGTTAACTTACCGCAAATTATTGTCATGAAATATATTGTTTGGGCTTGCCTGTTTTTAGGGACTTTTGGGGGATACGGACAGGTAAAAACCAGGAAATCAGATATTGTGTTGGTGGTACATGGAGGCGCCGGCACCATATTAAAAAGCCAGATGACACAGGAACTGGAAAAGGAATACACTGACGGGTTAGCTGAGGCTTTAAAAAAAGGGTATGGTATACTTGAAAGAGGAGGTTCTTCTCTTGATGCAGTGGAAGCTGCCATAAAAGTGCTGGAAAACAACCCCTTGTTTAATGCCGGCAAAGGCGCTGTATTTACCAATGAAGGCAAAAATGAGCTGGACGCTTCTATTATGGATGGAAAAACTTTGTCTGCAGGCGCTGTGGCAGGGGTTACAACGGTAAAAAATCCCATCACTGCGGCAAGGGCAGTAATGGAAAAAAGTAATCATGTGATGATGGCTGGTGCAGGCGCAGATAAGTTTGCGGCCCAGGCTGGTCTCGAAATTGTTGACCCATCTTACTTTTTTACCGGACAAAGATGGAAGGCGCTGCAGCAGGTAAAGAAAGAAGATTCCCTGAAGACAGAATTGGATCATTCCGGCAAAAAAAGTTCATCATACCACTTCACGAATAAAGATTCCAAGTTCGGTACGGTGGGCGCTGTGGCGCTGGATCAATACGGAAACCTTGCCGCTGCAACAAGCACAGGGGGCATGACGAATAAACGCTTTGGAAGGGTAGGGGACTCACCTATTATTGGCGCCGGCACTTATGCTGATAACAATACCTGCGCTATCAGTTGCACGGGTTGGGGAGAGTATTATATACGGCTGGTAATGGCCAAAACCATCAGCGATATGATGGAGTTTGGAAAGATACCTTTAAAAAATGCTGCCGACGAAATGGTAATGAAACGCTTGCCTGCACTCGGTGGTGATGGGGGGCTTATAGCGGTAGACAGCAAGGGTAATATTGCCATGCCTTTTAATACGGAAGGTATGTACAGGGGATTTATGAAGGATGGAAAAGTAGAGGTGAAGATTTATAAGGAGTGATATGCCCACAACTCTTTATAATGCCCGTTTTGTAAAATAAGATATTCGTGAGTGCCCTCTTCTACTAATTTCCCGTTTTTTACCACCAGAATGGTGTCGCAGTTTTTTATAGTGCTTAACCTGTGAGCGATAATAATGACTGTTTTGCCTGACTGCTTAAACCAATGGAGCGTTTGCTGAATTTTCTCCTCACTTGCGGGGTCGAGGCTGCTGGTGGCTTCATCTAATATCAGTATCTCCGGGTTGCGGTACAATGCCCTGACAATGGCAAGCCTTTGCTTTTGTCCGCCTGATAAATTAGTGCCATGCTCACTTAATACGGTATTATAGGTGGCGGGTAACTTTTCTATAAAGTCATTAACGCCGGTAAGCCGGCACAGGAAAAGGAGCTTTTCCATATCTGGTTCAGCTTCTCCAATAGCAATATTTTCAATGATGGAGCCGGCAAAAAGGTCAATGTTTTGCGGAACAACACCTATCACTCTTCTCAAACTTTTTGTATCTATGTATTGAATATTATAATCACCAATACTGATCTGCCCTTCTTTTACAGGATATAAGTTTTGTAATAACGACATTAAGGTAGACTTACCGCTTCCGCTCTCTCCGGCAATAGCCGTACTTTGTCCTTTTTTAATGAATAAGCTGAGCTTTTCAAATACCGTTGTTCTTGTTCCATACCTGAACGTAACATCGGTAAACTTTATGTCGCCGGTAAGTTCAGGCTTTAACATCATTTTATTTTTATCATCCGCTTCCGTTTCAAGGTCAATGATTTCAAAAAGCCTGTCGGCAGCAATAAGCGCATCCTGGATGTTTTTATTGGCGCCAATCAGGGCTCCGGCAGGACCGGTTAAATAGCCGATCAAAGCATAAAACGACAGTAGCTCCCCGGGAGATAGCTCGCCTTGTATCACAAAATAACTACCTGCCCATAAAAGAATTATGGTAAAAAGCCGCGTAAAAAAATCAGAAATATTGCCAAGGTGTAAACTATATATACTGGTTTTATAAATAGTTTGCAGCAGCTTATAAAACCGGTTTTCTGTTTTTTCGTTGGCATACTCTTCGAGCCCAAACCGTTTTATGGTTCCTGCCGCATTTAAGCTTTCCACTAACTGCGTTTCCAGTTCGGCGCTGTCTTCCATTAAGGTTCGCTGCCATTTTTTATTAATGATATTGCTTATAAAGTATATCAGGATATATACCGGTATAATCAGGAGCATGATCAGTGCAAGCTTCCAATAGTATAAAAACATAACCGCTATGGAAAATGCAATGATCAATACGTTTACCACAAGATTTAAGGAAATGTCATTTACAAACATCCTGATCTTTACTGCATCATTTACCCTGCTTATAATTTCACCAACGCGCATGGTATCAAAAAACCTCTGCGGCAGCTTCAGTAAATGTTTGTAATACCCTAATATTAATCTTGCATCTATGCTTTGCCCGGTTCGTAATGCAAATAGTGATTTATAATATCCTATAACCACAGAAAAAATAAGTATCGCGATCATGGCAACACTGAGCAAATTAAGCAGCCGCACATTGCCTTCTATCAGCACAAAGTCTATGAGTTTTTGTATGTAAATGGAAGAAGATAGCCCCAGGATAGTATATACGACAGCGCCAGCCAATGCCTGTATCATTACAGCGCTATGTGGTTTTATAAGTTGCCAGAACCTTTTTATGTTAGATGTTTTTTGGTTGCCCGCCGCAAAATCATCATTAGGCAATACTAAAATGATCACGCCACTCCATGTTTCTTTAAACGCTTCATGTGTTTGTTTTTGCAGCCTGCCATCTGCCGGATCCATGAAACAAATATGTTTTTTGGTTGCTTTATAGATAACTACATAATGGTGCAACTGGTTTTTTAAAACCAGGTGTGCGATAGCTGGCAGCGGAATTTTAAAAAGACTTTCAAATGGCCCTTTGGCGCCTTTTGCCTGTAACCCCAGCTTTTCAGCAGCTTCAATTAAACCTAAAACATTGGTGCCCCGTTTATCTGTGCCCGCATATTGCCTTATACGGCTTACAGGTAATCGCAGTTTATAATGGGCTGCTATTGAAGCCAGGCAGGCTGCCCCACAGTCTGTTATATCTCTCTGCTTAACTTTTATTGCTTTTTTCATAGGCAGCTGTTGGTGGTGCGGCAGGATTCAGCCAGTCGTCAATTTTGTCAAATAATAACTGCCACAGCGTTCTTTCTGCAACAACAAAGCGGGCTTGCAGCGACAATCCTTTTTTCAGGCGCCCGGTAAATCCGTTTTTTAAATGCAATTGGGTAGTATCAAAAGAGCAACGTACTTTAAAAACCGGTTGGTTATCTATTAATGTAAAATCGTTATCAATGCTGATTATTTTTCCTGTCAGGATACCGAAATAATTGTAGTCGAAAGCATCCACCTGGAACCTTGCAGGCTGATCGTTTTTCAACAGCCCTATATCCCGGGTATTTACATAACATTCCGCTATTAAGTTACTTTCAGGTGATATGGTGGCAATGGTTTGCCCGGTTTGTATCATATTGCCGGGGTATAAGTTATTTATGCCCTGGATAATGCCGGCAACAGGCGCTTTTATTTCATAATTTTTTTTGTCGGTAAATATTTTAACCCTGGCGGCGCTAAGCTGCGATAACTCAGCTTCATACTTTGACAGTTCCTGCTGCCAGGCACTGATCTGCTCTCTTTTTAAAGCCTGGTATGTAGCCTTGAGTTTTTCGCTCTCTACTTCTTTATCAAACATTTCCTTGGGAGCTATTACTTTTTCTTTGGCCAGCATTCTGCTCATCTCCATTTCTTTATTTACTTTCTTTAATGAAGCTTCATGGTCGGCAAGGCGGTAGAGATACCTGGTCAGCTGTTGTTTGTAAACAGGGCTGCTAAGACTGCTGGTCATTGTATTGCCATGGCCGGAAGTAAGTAACTTCAGGTCGTGTGTAAACTGTTTTCGTTGTTCAATATCATAATCATTCGTTATGGCTTGTACAGGGGTATTGTCGTCTTTGATTTGTGCAATTACAGCACCCGATAGCACAGTATCGCCCTCGCTGTAATAAATATTTTCAATGATGCCGGTGGCTAAAGGCTTTATTTCCGTGCGTTCAGTAAGTGGCCGCGTAATACCAGGTGCTTTGGTGGCAATGCTGGTGTGAATGAATGGAAGTGAGGTTAAGCCTGTTATTACGATAAGTATAATAACTATATAAATAGCGGAAGAAAACGATGGCTGCATTGGTAATAAAATTTAGTACTACTTATACTGCACAGAATTCCATCCATTCTTAAATCCACGTTTTATATCACCCCAATTTGCAATAAGGCAAATTGCAGTCACAAATAGAATAATTATAACTACAATAGGCCTGGTGTTTTTCCTATTCATAAAATTTTATTTGATCTGTTTGGAATAAGCAATTTTATGTTAAAATGAAAATTGAAACTGCTAAAGCAACTAATAACACCCATGTACTGACTTCATTTGAGTTTGTATTGTCACTAATTTCAGTCATTGGCGTTCGTATTGCCTTCAAATAATTTTGCCATATGTAAAAGAGTAAAAGGAATATACTGATGCCTGTTAATATCGAGTTTTGAATGGCTAATTTTTGCTTTACTGAACAATTCATATAGAAGAGCAAAGATTTTCCTGGTAGGCTATTCCAGAATTGGTCTGTTGTATCGTAAGAAATATTCAGATTATCTCCGGATTTACTATCAATTGTAATTTTTCTCAAAAAAAACCCAAAGGCAAAATTTTCAATTGTTACAATTATTTTGCTAAAAATATATATAAGCGGAAATGCAAAGCCGGAATAAGCCAGAATTCCAGATAATCCGTTTTTTATTTTTTTCCAAGTTGCTGTTTCACGAGGATAGTTTTTAAAATATATTTTGAGAACCTGGAAAAACGAGTTGCTATTTCTGAACTGATACTTAGGTTCATTATACTTAAAGCATAGGAACCAAAGTGGAATTGTGTTGAGCACTTGCATTATTATTAAAACGATAATCAATCCATTAAAATTTAATGATAATAGCCTCACCCATTTATTGCCTTCATATTCTAATGTTGGAGAAACATAATAAGTGGATATGATGTCAAGTATATTGCATACCGTCATTATGCCTATTATTATCCCAAAATATTTACGATAGTTGTTGTTCATAATTTGATTAGAAAAATATAATCAAACAAGGGGCGTAAATATAATTCACTTCCCCTTGTTGTTTATAGAGATTAGTACTTAGGAGTTACTGTAACAGTATCGCTCTTCACAGTAACTGAACAATTTGTACATTGAACGTTGATTTGCGTACTATTCCCATTACTTTGGCTGGATTGACCGGAACAGCCTGCTAATAAAATTGCAGCCCCAATAATTAAAAGGGGGAGAAGCCCTCCGTCTATTTCCTGCATTTCGTCTTCCGTCAATGCAGTAAGTGCCAGGCATTGCATTTCTATGTTTTTCATTTTACTACTAAGTTTTATTGAAAATATAGTTTTCTCACTGGTACTTAAGGTACTGGTGTTATTTGTAATGTACCGTGATTTGAGTTTGAAATAGAATCTCCAACATTTTGCGCATTAACTTGTACGTTAGTTTGACTAGAGCTTCCATTACTCTGATTGGTTTGCACACAACCTGCCAGTAAAACCACCGCCCCAATAATTAAAAGAGGAAAAATACCACCATCAATATTTGCAGAATCCTCTAGTGAAACGGGAAATAATCCCATTTTTTGTAAGTCAATTGTTTGTGTCATAGTTTTAGCTTTAAAGTGTTTTTAATACCCGTCTTAAGTGTGTTGCGCACACAGGGCATACGGCGGCTCTCCCTTATAGCTCGTCAGCTAATCTTAATGCCTGTTTGCAATTGGTCTTTGCAGGCGGGCAGCCACTAAGGTTACCAATCTTAGCATGCTGAAATTATACTTTAAAATTTGTAATAATAATTTTTCCCATATTTTTTTGTTTGACTATATCAAACTTTGTTTACTTTTAAATCTATCAATTAAATTCAATTCACCTAAAAAGCTAACCATGAATTTAACTGCTGCAATAGGTAAAAGCATAAGACATTACAGGCTCTTAAAAAGCATTAAGTTAGAAACCCTGGCCAAACAGATTGAAGTAAGTAAAGCTACCATGAGCCAGATAGAAAATGGTCAGGTGGAAATAACCATTAGTCGTATTGAGAAAATAGCAAAAGCTTTGGAAGTGGAATATACCACATTAATTGCCGTAAAAAACGGTAACATTAAGATATTGAATAAGCCGCCTGATCAGGAATCTGCCGATTATAACCTGAATGTTGACAAAACCATTATAGAAAAAATACTGAACCTTACCGAGGAGATGATGAAATTAAAGACAAAGCTAAAAGTAGAAATATCAGGATAAAGCAACGGGTACATTTCAAATTTTCACGTGTATGGTAATCTTGTGCAGATGCCTTAGCAGTGATATAGATGCGAAAAATTGGAATACACGCTAAAGCAACCGGGTTTCATAAAACACTTTATTTGATGGAAGTGAAACGTAGTTTATAACTTCCCCGGAAAGAAAAACCCGGCGCTCACAGTTATCATCCTGGGCGCTATACCCGGGCTTAAATCATCGTTTACAATATTGCCTAAACCGAAAGCATAACCGCCGGTAACAAACCATTTATCTTTTACCTGGTAGCCGATTTTGCCAACAAGATTCATCTCAAATCTGCCATAAGCCGTATTGGCAAATTTCATTAGTGTTTTTTTTTCTTTACCATTTAAAAAAATTTTTTTATCCGTACCTGCAACAGCAATTGAAACAGAAGGCCCGAACTGAAAGAATAAACCCTCGCCATTATTCCTGGTATCAAATTGTAACAATGCGGGAATTTCAATAAAATGTATTCCCAGTGTATTATTTGCTACAGAATCACGGAGCACATCATTGTATTGTACAGTAAAACCTTTTAAGCTGTATAACAATTGAGGAACAAAGTATAAGTTTTTATCGAAAGGAACTTTTAGAAAAGCACCAACATGTAAACCATATCCGGGCTTTACCGGCACGATGGGCCCTTCAAAAACTTTTACCCTTGCATCTATTTGTTGTAACCCCCCCATAACGCCATAGGATACCTGCGCACCTGTACATAAACTACAGAACAAAACAGCAGAACAAAGAAGTATCTTTTTCATTGAGGTTTCTACAAAATTTGCGCAAAAGTAATGGATTGGTGCAAAGTAGGCGAATATAATTCTTAGTTGAATTTTTGATTCATTGCCTTATTAAAATTATCGGATTTTCCTTTTTCTATAGAGAGACTTTCCCATTTGTTTCCTCTAAGCATTTTGCCGATATAAATGATTTGCCCTACATGATGAGGATAATGTGCCAATTGCCTGTTGATGGCATCTGCTACAATTAATGGCTCGCTCCGTATGTAAATAGTTTTTAGAAGATCGGCTTCTTCCAGGCTTTCTAAAGTGTTTAAAAAGCAATTCCATCCATTTTTCCATAACTCCAGCAATGCTTCCTTACTGTAATGCTGGTCATTAAATTCTTTGTCGCGGTTTCTCCAGGTCTTTTCTCCATCTTCTGTTAAGAAATTAGTCCATCGGCTCAGCATATTGCCGCTTACATGTTGAATAATAACAGCCACGCTGTTAGATGATTCATTAGGCTGGTAATAAAAATCCTTCTCATCTAATTGTGCAAAGGTTTTATCTGCCAGTTCCTTGTAATACTTTACTCTTGTTACGGCAGATTGCAGAAATATTTTTGAAAGCGTTTCCATAATAATTGCTGATTAAATATTATTTGATCGGTAATAAAAGCTTTGCCACATCGTTAATATAATCTTATATATCCCATTTTAATGTTTTTTGATAATGCTTTAAAAATCTGTCATACTCTTCAGTAAAACTTACTTTTTTATGATGTTCAGGTTGATTAAGGATGTATTTGCACACTTTGTCAATATCATTTTTTGAGACAGAAAAAGCCGATGCAGATTGTTGCCAGGCAAATCTCCCCGCACAAAGTTTTTTGTCGTTAATAAATTTTGAAGAACTATCTCCTACAATTGAAACAAGGGCGGCTTCAGAAATCTTGGGTGAACGGGATACCAGTAAATGAATATGCTCAGGATTAGCATAAATACTATACATTTTTGAGTTATTATTGTTAATAATACCAGTAATATATTTTTCTAATTTTTCCCGGAATCTTTCAGTGATCAGCGGCATTCTGTTTTCAGTAATCAGAATAAAATGAGTATAAAGATTGTGGTATTCTACTTTCATGATTAGCTATTAATAAGATAATAAGGTGGACTTATATTCAATTATAGTTACTAAGGTAATAAGGTTTTTAGAATTTACTTCTCTCTTAAACAAAAACGGGGCGAAGATTGCGGTAGTTGATTTTTGAGTAGTGGTTAATAAGATAATAAGGTGGACTTATATTCGATTATGGTTACTAAGGTAATAAGGTTTTTAGAATTTACTTCTCTCTTATACAAAAACGAGGCGAAGATTGCGGTAGTTGATTCTTGAGTAGTGGTTAATAAGATAATAAGGTGGACTTATATTCGATTATGGTTACTAAGGTAATAAGGTTTTTAAAATTCACGTCTCTGTTATAAAAAATGGGTTGAGGTTGAGGTACTTTATTTTCATGATTAGCGGTTAATACGATAATAAAGTGGGCTTATATTCGACACTATTTCAAAAACTGTGTAAACAATAAAATCGGGGTTTAGAACTTTGATTTTTTTATTTTTAAACACACACAGTTTTATGCGACCAGAAGATTTTTTGACAAAAGACTTTTTAAAACAATTCAAGAGCCGCGACGAGCTCAATAACTTTCTCGGCCAAGTTCAGAAGCGCGGCATTGAAAAAATGTTGGAAGGAGAGCTGGACGGGCACCTCGGTTATGAAAAACATGAGCAATCTGAGAATAGTAATGCCCGTAATGGCTATGGGAAGAAAAAGATCAGGACTAGTTACGGTGCGTCTGAGATCCGGTTTCCACGCGACAGAGATGCCAGTTTTAACCCCATGATCGTACCTAAACGGGAAAATATGGTGGATGGTATTGAAGAGGTTATCGTGTCCTTATACGCCAAGGGTATGAGCGTGGCAGAAGTTGAAGAGCAGATCAAAGATGTTTACAACTTCGATGTATCACCTGCAACCATCAGCCGTATTACCTCCAGAATATCGGAAGATATTATTGCCTGGCAAAACCGTCCGCTGGAGCCTGTATACCTGATTGTTTGGATGGATGGCATTGTATTCAAAGTACGGGAGAATAGTAAGGTTGTCAACACAACAGTCTACATTGCCGTAGGACTTAAAAGAGATGGCTATAAGGAGGTATTAGGCATGTGGTTGGGTAAGAATGAGTCTGCGGCCTATTGGATGGGTGTTCTGACTGATATGAAGGCCCGTGGTCTGCAGGATATCCTTATCACAGCTACCGACAACCTTAACGGCTTTACCCAAACCATCCGGTCTGTATTCCCAGAATCGGCAACTCAAATCTGTGTGGTGCATCAGATAAGGAACAACTGCCGGTATGTAGTATGAAAGATAAAAAAGAGTTCAGCCGGGATATGAAAGATATCTACTCAGCTCCGACCCGGCAAGCTGCACTTGCAGCTCTGGATGCTATGGAGTTTAAATGGAACAATAAATACTCTTATGCTATCAAAAGCTGGCGGGAAAACTGGGGCGAATTGACCGTATTTTTTGACTTCCCTATAGAGATCAGGCAAATTATTTATACTACGAACCTCATTGAAAATCTGAATGGGAAAATAAGGAAGTATACCAAAAACAAACTCTCATTCCCTAATGACGAGGCTGTGTTAAAGTCTGTTTACCTCGCCTTACGGGAAGCTTCAAAAAAATGGACCATGCCCATTAGAAACTGGGGCATGATCCTAAATCAGTTTTTAACTATTTTTGACAACAGAATAACGTTATAAGCTTACTAAATCCGATTAAAAGTTTACACACTTAATGAGATAGTCCCTTATATTCAATTATTATTACTAAAATAATATGTTTTAAAATTTACTTCTCTGTTATAAAAAATAGGTGAAGATTACGGTAGCCTATTTTCACGAGTAGCGGGTGAATGAGTTAATAAGATGGATTTATGCTCCAGTTATATTAAAAATACTTATGCAAAAAGATTTTTAATTTACCAGGCTATTAGCTATAGATGGAAAAATATTTATCATGCTGTTTTGCATCATTATCAAGTATAGTTAACACTTAGCCGCACACTGTTAATCATTTTTGTAGAAATACTTACAATGTATAATTTTATTTATTATACATTGTAACAAAGCTATACCACATTAATCAACCTTATCATTTTATTCCTGCAGAAGTATTTATCCTTCTGCTTTGCATTGTTATCAAGCATAATTAACACTCAGCCGTACACTGTTAATCGTTTTTGTAGAAATACTTACAACGTATAAATTTTATTACCTTAGTAACAAAGCTATGCCACACTAATTAACCTTATTATTTTATTCCTTGCAGAAGTATTTATCCTCCTGCTTTGCAGCAGTATAAAGCATAATTAATACTCAGCCGTACACGGTTAATCATTTTTGTAGAAATATTTACAATGTATAAATCTTATTACCTTAGTAACAAAGCTATACTACATTAATCAACCTTATTATCTTATTCCTGCAAAAGTATTTATCCTCCTGCTTTGTAGCAGTATCAAGCATAATTAACACTTAGCAGTACACTGTTAATCATTTTTGTAGAAACACTACAACGTATAAATTCTATTAACTTAGTAACAAAGCTATACCACACTATTCAACCTTATTATCTTATTCCTGCAAAAGTATTTATCTTCATTATATTAAAGAATATACAGCACCGTTATGAAAAGAATCATTATTTATACTTTACTCGCCAGTGCAGTTTCAGGAATAACATCCTGTGGTGAAAATGGGAAAAAGCCAGATACTGCTCAAAATGACAGTGATACTTCCATCACCTCTCTTGTTACGGGAAAATATTTTGATAGCTGTATTACGATATTAGCATCTGATGGATTTGAGGGACGAAAACCTTTTACTTCGGGAGAAGAAAAAACCATAAACTATCTCGAGACGCAATATAAAAACCTTGGGCTGCAACCCGGCAATGGTAACAGTTATTTCCAGGAAGTGCCAATGGTTGAAATAACATCTCAACCTTCAGATAAATATTCCATCTCAGGTGTTAAAGGAAAAGTGGAATTAAAATATCTTGATGATTTTGTTGCTGCCACACGTCGCATACAAGACCAGGTAAAAATAGAGAACGCTGAAATGGTTTTTGCAGGATACGGTATTGTGGCGCTGGAGTTTGGATGGAATGACTATGCAGGGGTGGATGTGAAGGGTAAAGTGGTATTGGTGCTGGTAAATGATCCTGGCTTTTTTGACAGCAGCCTGTTTAAAGGCAGAACAATGACCTACTACGGGAGATGGACTTATAAATTTGAAGAAGCTGCAAGGCAGGGTGCAGCAGGCATCATAATCATTCATGATGATAAGCCAGCAAGCTATGGCTGGAATGTTGTTCGCGGAAGTTGGTCAAAATCGAGGTTGTATTTGCAGGCAGAAGATAACAATATGTCGCGTGCCGCAATGGAAGGATGGATCACTATGCCATCGGCAAAAAAAATATTTACACTGGCAGGCATCCCGGATACTCTTATGAAAGCTGCCGGGAAGAAAAATTTTAAAGCTGTGCCGCTTGGTTTAAAATCATCAGTTATCATCAACAGTACTTTCAAAAAGTCTACTTCTAAAAATGTGCTGGCTTTATTACCAGGAACAGAACAAAAAGACGAATATATTATTTACACAGCGCATTGGGATCATTTTGGCAAAGGAGAACCGGTAAATGGCGACTCAATATATAATGGGGCGGCTGATAATGCCTCAGGCACTGCCGCCCTGCTTGAAATTGCAAATGCGTTTACTCAGCTTAAAGAGAAACCTAAGCGCTCTGTATTGTTCCTCTCAGTTACCGCGGAAGAACAGGGGTTGCTTGGCTCTGAGTATTATGCAAAGCACCCGGTTTATCCACCTGAAAAAACAGTAGCGGATATTAATATTGATGTATTGCAACCTTTTGGTAAAATGAAGGATATAGTTGTGGTTGGCAAAGGACAATCTGAATTAGATGAATATATTGAAACAGCGGCTAAAAAGCAGGGCAGGTATACCCGGGGAGAACCTGATCCTTCCGGCGGCTGGTATTTCAGATCTGATCACTTCAATTTTGCTAAAATTGGTATACCTTCCTTATATGTTGAGAATGGAAGTGTGTCTGTTGAGCATGGAGAAGAATGGGGAGAAGCGCAAAAAGAAAAATATAATAATGAAAGATACCACAGTCCTGGGGATGAATATAATAAGTCCTGGGATCTGTCTGGTATTATAGATGATATGCGTTTACTCTTTGATGTTGGTTACAGGCTCAGCAATGAGAAAAGTTTTCCTGGATGGAAACCTGGCTCGGAATTTAAAGCCATCAGGGAAAAATAAATATCCACCATACAACGCCAGCATCCTAAAATACGACTCATCTTAAAAACATACAATCATGCTCGAAAATTTATTAGACCTCGTAAAGCAAAATGCAGGAAGTTCAATTATTAACAATCCTGCCATACCCAATGATCGCAATGAGGAAGCGATTACTGAAACTACACATTCTATTGCCAGTGGTTTGCAGGGGTTGCTTTCCCAGGGCGGTGGATTAAAAGATGTATTGAAAATGTTTGGCGGACAGGATGCCGCTACCAATAGTATCAGCCAGCAATTGTCGGGTGGTGTTATTCAAAACCTTATGGACAAATTCGGATTAGACCAGGGTTCAGCAGGAAGCATAGCCGGCGGACTTATCCCTTCCGTGCTGAGCAATCTCGTAGGAAGAACCAATGATCCTAATGATAATGGTTTTGATATTCAGAGTATTTTTAATTCCTTATCGGGTGGACAAACTTCTAATATGAATATCGCAGGTTTATTATCAAAAGTACAGGGTGGGGGATTGGATGTTGACGGTGACGGCGATACAGATTTGCAAGACCTGATGGCTTTGTTTTCAAAAGGTAACAGCGGCGGTAGTATACTTGATAAAGTAAAAGGGCTGTTTGGTAATTAATAATATATTTGCAACTTAATTTTTTAAGGGAATAACCAGTTATTCCCTTTTTTATTGAATGTATTTAACTGTTTAAAAATATAGTGTTATGGCCTGGTTTATATTGATAATTGCAGGATTGTTTGAAGTAGCTTTTACAACCTGTTTAAAAATGAGTGATAATTTTAAAAATCTATGGTGGAGTATTGGTTTTTTTGTTTCCATTACACTTAGTTTTTTGCTGCTTAATAAAGCCATTCAAACTATTCCCATCGGTACCAGCTATGCCGTATGGACTGGCATAGGCGCTGTTGGATCTGTTATAGTAGGCATCGCGCTTTTTAAAGAACCTGCTTCTTTCTGGAGAATGTTTTTTATTTTTCTTCTGATTGCATCTATCGCCGGGCTTAAAATTTCAACTACGGAAGAAAGCTGAACTGAATTACAGTTTCCTGAGTTGTTTTATTTTTTCAAGGTATTCTACATCAACCTGGTCTTTTTTTCTGTTTACTATTTTCTTATTTTGAATGAGATGATTGATGTGCAGGAAAGGGATATGTACATCTTCAATGCTAACAATATTGCTCATATTATAGCATTCCGAAAATGATAAATCTTCCAGCCCTTTCATCTCTGTCATTATATCCAGCACTATACCTGCAGCATGAAAACTTGTCCATCCCGGAACAAACTGCATGGTTTCAATAGAGGGAAAATCGCCGTAATCAAGCTCTTTGAACGCTTTGCGCAGGTTAATCCTGTTTTCCGGAGTATCTTCCAGCCACATATCAATATCATCAGTATTGCGATTATAGCCGTAAAAGCGGGTAGCTAAACCGCCAACCATAATAAACCGAACATTGTTATTATTCAATTTTCGCCAGAAATCAAGAAGGTCTTCATCCATTACATCCATAACCAGAAATATTATGATGTAAATTATTGAAGTTTTTTAAACATGGCATTGCGGCGTATCATGCGGGTAAAACTCATTAATTTTTCAACAGGAGCAGCTTCTGCATCCTTAAGTAATCTTTCTTCTTCAGATTCGAAAACAAAACCCGCAGTGCTTTTTGCCGGGGGAGCAGTATACACAGCGTCAGGTTCATTAGCCTGCTCTGGTTGGCTATCGTTGGTATATTGCTTATTTGCCGCCATACCACAAATTTAAGCCTTATTGATGTGTTTTGCAATGGGGGTGCATTTAAAATTCACTTCCAATGCTCATATTCGTTAATACGCTTCCGCGTCATCATCTCCTCTTTTGTCAGCAATGGCTTCAAATGTATATGTAGAATCTGTACTTCCTTTATGTATTCTGATCAATTCTGTTCTTCCGATCTGGCCTCGTTGTTCAATGGTATATCCCATTGCTGTAAGTGAATCAATAACAGGTAAAGGAAAATCTCTTTCAACATATACCACGTCCGGCATCCATTGATGATGAAATTTTGGCTTGTTTACAGCGTCTTCAGCGTTGAGCCCAAACTCAGTAACATTAAGTATTGATTGAAAAACAGAAGTAGGTATAGTTGTTCCACCTGGTGTACCTACCACCATAAAGGGTTGATTATGCTTTAAAACTATTGTGGGCGTCATTGAACTGAGCATGCGTTTGCCTGGCTGGATAGCATTGGCTTCAGTGCCCAAAGCACCGTACATATTTGGCACGCCTGGCTTTACGCTGAAGTCATCCATTTCGTTGTTGAGAAAAAATCCCGCGCCGCCTACAACAGTTCTACTGCCGTAACCACCATTAAGTGTGGTGGTTACGGCAACCATATTGCCCCATTTATCTACGATTGAAAGATGTGTTGTTTCTTCACTTTCTTTACCGGTTGTGCCTGCTTTTGTTTGCTGGCTGCTGCCTGCTTTACCCGGTATAAAATCTTTCATTCTTTCTTTTGTATAAGCATCGCTGACAAGTGTTTTAACCGGCACTTTTACAAAGTCGGCATCACCCATGTACTCCGCCCTGTCTGCATAAGAGCGCCGTTCAGCCTCTATCATCAATTGCATGGCAGCGGCAGAATGAAATCCCATAGCGCCGATATTTTTATCTTCAATCATTCTTAAGCATTGTTGTATAATAATACCACCACTGCTGGGCAAAGGCATAGATATTATTTGATAATCTTTATAGTTAAATACAACAGGATTTCGTTCAGCTGCTTCGTAGTTTTTTAAATCTTCAGGAGAGATAATCCCGTTGGCTCTTTTCATTTCCTCAACAATCAGTTTTGCTGTTTCTCCCTCGTAAAACCCTTTTTTGCCTCCATCACGTATACGCGTTAATGTTAGCGCCAGGTCTTTTTGCAAAAGCGTATCTCCTGCTTTCCAGGCTGTTTGTTTTTGAAAAGCATTGGGCTGCGTATTTAATACTTTTAAATCGGCTTGTATACTATTCAGGCTGGCAGCCTCGGCTTCAGTTAAGGCAAAGCCATTTTGCGCAAGTTCAATAGCGGGTTGAATCAATTGTTTGAAAGGTAGTTTTGCGTATTGCATGGCAGCAAATAATCCGGCAACGGTTCCCGGAACACCTGCAGCAAGATGGCCATTCTGGCTTTTGTCTAACAGCGGATTGCCGGCACTGTCGAGGTACATATCCCTGGAGGCCTTACCTGGTGCTTTTTCGCGGTAATCTATAGCAATATTTTCTCCGTTGTTTGTTCGTGCCACCATAAAACCCCCGCCTCCAATATTTCCCGCACCTGGATATACTACCGCCAGCGCGAGTTGCGTGGCAATGGCAGCATCAAAAGCATTTCCACCTTGTTTTAGTATTTCAGTGCCCACTATGCTTGCCAGCGGATGCGCGGACACTACTGCGCCATTTGAAGCCGTAATTTTTTTCTGGATAGCATAGGCATACGGATTGACAGTTAATGCACCTGCTTCTTTTTTAGTAACATACTTACAGGAAAATACTAAGACGAGTAACGTTGAAACAAAAAAGTATTTCTTCATCAGATACAATTAATGGCGGAAGTTACGTAAAGAATTTTTTACGAAACAATCCTTTGAGCGTCGTTTCTCCTTAAATTGCTGTATAAAAAATGCAGCATGAGTAAACGGATACTTATTTTATTCTTTTTCATAATCTCTTTTACAGGGCTGATTGCACAGGTACAATCTCCCGGCGATTTTTTAGGTTATAAGCTTGGTACAAGGTATACTCCACATTTTAAGATTGTAAATTATTTCAATTATCTCGCGGATAAATTACCGGGAACAGTTAAGTTATTGCAATATGGAGAAACCAATGAAGGACGCCCTTTAATAGTTGCATTTATATCGGCACAGGAAAATATTCAGAACCTTGAAAATATACGAAAGAACAATTTACGGTTAGCCAATATGGCTTTGGACAAAATGGCGCCGGTTGAAAACGCTCCGGTTATCGTTTGGCTAAGTTATAATGTGCATGGCAATGAAACTTCTTCTTCCGAAGCTGCCATGAAAACGATATATGATCTTGTAAATACGGATAATGCTTCTGCAAAAGACTGGTTGAAAAATACTGTGGTTGTGATTGACCCCTGTATTAATCCTGATGGGCGCGACCGTTATGTAAACTGGTTTAACAGTGTTGTGGGTAAAAATTATAATCCGCGGCTTGATGCAAGAGAGCATCGTGAACCATGGCCCGGCGGAAGAACCAACCACTATAATTTTGATTTGAACCGCGACTGGGCATGGCAAACACAGGTTGAAAGCCGGCAACGGTTGAAATTATACCGCCAGTGGATGCCGCAGATACATGTGGATTACCACGAGCAGGGCATAAATAATCCTTATTATTTTGCACCTGCCGCGCAACCGTATCATGAAATTATTACACCGTGGCAACGTGAATTTCAATTGAGTATCGGCAAAAACAATGCAAAGTATTTTGACCAGAATGGCTGGTTGTTTTTTACCAAAGAAATATTTGATCTTTATTATCCATCTTACGGTGATACATACCCGATTTATAATGGCGCTATTGGTATGACGTATGAGCAGGCAGGCGGCGGAGCAGGAGGATTAGGCGTTTACAAGCAGGAAGGTGATACACTTACGCTTGAAGACCGCATTGCTCATCATTATACAACCGGAATGAGCACTATTGAAATTTCTTCTAAAAACGCGGATAAGCTTATAAAGTCTTTCCGTAAATTTTTTAATGATGCGGTTACAACAGGTACCGGTACATATAAAACTTTTGTAGTAAAAAACACAGCGGGAACAACTCAAAATATTAACGCTTTACTGGAACTTCTTGATAAAAATGGCATACAATATTCTTCAGGATCTGGTACTGCCAAAGGGTATAATTACTTTAGTGGCAAAGATGAATCATTTACTATCGGTAAAGAAGATGTGGTGATAAGCGCGGTACAACCCAATTCCACACTCGTAAGTGTATTGTTTGAACCCAAAACCGTATTGGTTGATTCTGCTACTTACGATATTACCGCGTGGTCTTTACCATTCATTTATGGCGTTAATGCGTATGCCGTAAAAGAAAAGATCAATGCTACCGCCGCTTATCCGCAGCCACAAAAAATCAATAATGTTATATCTGAAACTTACGGATATGTAATTCCGTGGGAAGGGATGCAAAGTGCTAAAGCAGTGGCGGCACTTATACAGCAAGGTATTAAATTGAGGTTTGCTTCAAACGAATTTGAAGTAAATGGCAAAACATTTAAACAAGGTTCAATCATTGTTCTTAAAACCGCAAACAATGCAATAAAAGATAGTATATGGAATATTGTAACAAGAGTCTGCAATGAACAAGGGGTTACCGCATTTCCGGTAAATACCGGTTTTGTTGATAAAGGCTACGACTTTGGCAGCTCTAATGTTCGTTATTTAAAACCACCGAAAGTGGCTTTGCTTACAGGCGAAGGAACGGGATCAAATGCAGCAGGCGAAATTTGGTTTTTTCTTGAAAGAGAGTTGAACTATCCTGTTACGCTTATTAATGTAAATGATTTGGCAAGAGCGCAATGGAATGACATTGATGTATTGATAATGCCTGATGGAAATTATGCGGCGCTCAATGAAAAAGGACGCTTTGATAATATAAAAGACTGGGTAAATAAAGGTGGAAAAATAATCGCGATGGAAAACGCCGTGGCATTCCTGGTAAAAATGGATATGGGGTTGAAATTTAAAAAAGATGAGGATTCTTCTGATAAAAAAGACCCTTACGCGCCATTGAAGAAATTTAGTGATTTTGAACGCGACTATATTTCTTCCACAACACCAGGTTCTATATTAAAAGTACAATTAGATAACAGCCACCCGCTGGCATTTGGCTACCCGGATTACTATTATACTTTAAAGATGGATGATAATGTGTATGAATTCATCAATGAGGGCTGGAATGTGGGTGTAATTAAAAAAGACAATATTGTTGCCGGCTTTGTAGGTGCAAAACTCAAAAAGAAGCTGAATGACGGATTAGTATTTGGCGTTCAGGATGTAAACCGGGGAAATATTGTTTATCTCGCGGATAATGTATTGTTCAGAAATTTCTGGCAGAATGGTAAACTCCTGTTCTGCAATGCCTTATTTATGGTAGGCAGGTAAGCAACATATTATTACCTTTGCGCCCCGATGAAATATACAGCAGAAATCAGCAAGCGGAAAACATTCGCTATTATATCTCACCCGGATGCGGGTAAAACAACGCTTACCGAAAAGCTTTTGCTTTTTGGTGGTGCTATTCAAACAGCAGGAGCTGTAAAAAGCAATAAAATCAAGAAGCATGCTACCAGCGACTTCATGGAAATTGAAAAGCAGCGTGGTATATCTGTAGCAACAAGCGTAATGACTTTTGAATATGAAGGTAAGCTCATCAACCTGCTGGATACGCCCGGTCACAAAGATTTTGCTGAGGATACCTACAGAACGCTCACTGCAGTTGATAGTGTAATACTTGTGGTTGACAGTGTGAATGGGGTAGAAGAACAAACAAGAAGATTGATGGAAGTTTGCCGCATGCGTGATACGCCGGTAATTGTTTTCATCAACAAAATGGACCGCGATGGCAAACTGCCTTTTGACCTGCTGGAAGAAATAGAAAAGGAACTGCATATACAATTGCACCCCATGACCTGGCCAATCAATAATGGTAAAGAGTTTAAAGGGGTATATAACCTGCACGATAAAAACCTGTTGTTATTTACAGCTAACACCAAGGCCAATGATGAAGATGTTGTGCATATTACGGATTTGTCTGATGCCGCCCTCACTGAAAGAGTAGGGGATAAGGATGCAAGCCAGCTTCGGGAAGATGTGGAATTGATTGACGGCGTATACGGAGAACTTGATGTTGACGCCTACCTGCGGGGTAAAACCGCTCCTGTGTTTTTTGGTAGTGCGGTAAATAATTTTGGGGTAAAGGAAATGCTGGATACATTTATCGGGATTGCACCATCTCCTTTATGCCGCCCGACTTCAATTGGCGAAAACTGCCCGGAAGAAGAAAAGTTTAGTGGGTTTGTTTTTAAAATACACGCCAATCTCGATCCGAAACACAGGGACAGGATTGCTTTTTTAAGAGTATGTTCCGGAAAATTTGAACGCAATAAATATTATCACCATGTCCGTCTTGATAAAGACGTTCGTTTCAGCAACCCGTATTCATTTCTTGCCCGGCAGAAAGATGTGATTGAAGAAGCTTATCCCGGCGATGTGGTAGGTTTATTCGATACCGGAAATTTTAAAATCGGTGATACACTTACCGAAGGCGCAGATTTTTATTTTACAGGCATCCCAAGTTTTTCTCCGGAATTATTCAAAGAAGTAGTGAATAAAGACCCGATGAAAACAAAGCAGCTGGAAAAAGGGTTGCTGCAATTGACGGATGAAGGTGTTGCGCAATTATTTACACAGCATGGTGGCAATCGTAAAATTATTGGGTGTGTAGGTGATCTCCAGTTTGAAGTAATACAATACCGCTTATTACAGGAATACGGCGCATCCGTTCAGTTTAATACATTGCCTTTTTATAAAGCCTGCTGGATTACTTCAGATGATAAAAAGAAGCTGGATGATTTCACACGGTTTAAAACCGGTAATGTGGTGATTGATAAAGATGATCAACTGGTATACCTTGCCCAAAGCGAGTGGTTCCTGAATACCGAAATTGCCAACAATCCTGGTATCACTTTTCATTTTTCAAGTGAAATACATAAATCGTAAGGTTGATCAGGTAAAACAGGTGCATTCAATAGTAATGGAATGAAGCAATTTTTCAATTCATGTAATTTCTTTCTTTTGATCATTGTGTTGAATGCTTTGTCATGCAGCTCTTCCACCAATAAAGAAGCGATCAGAATAGTCCATCAAAAAGACCAGGAACATAAGCCTGCTATAGCAGCAGACGATATTGACCGTTTTGCTACGCTTACTAAAGAAGATATGCAGTATATTGATCTCATGATAGAAGATGACGCGATGGTTGAAATATATTACAAAGCCAGCGCCGGTATGCCGGATTATATTGAAGAAATAAAGGCATATCTCAAAGCCAAAAGAACAGGCATAAAACTGATTGCAGTTGAAAATTTCCCCGAAAATATTAAGCAGGAAGGGAAATTTTATATACACGATACCGGCGATCACAGGTATGTGTTATATGTGTTATATTAATGTTGTCTGTAATATTTACATTCTTTCCGGCACTTCAATACCAAGCAAAGCCATTCCCGATGCGATAACATTCGCCGTCATACGGCAAATACGCAGCCGTAGCTGTTTTTTATTTTCTGATTCTGCTTTAAGCACCCGGTGTTCTGTAACAAATGAATTAAATGTTTTGGCAACGTCATAGCAATAATTAACGATCGCGGAAGGGTTATGCTCAGCCGCTGCCTGCGAAATAATTGCCGGATATTTTTCCAGCAGGATAATGATATTTTTTTCCAGGCTTAAAAGTGTTTCGCCAGGCTGCAGCTGGTATGCTGTATCTTCAGCTTCATTCCGCAATATGGCTTTTGCCCTTGCATAAGAGAACTGAACAAATGATGCGGTGAATCCGTGAAAGTCAATGCTCTCTTCAGGGTTAAATACCATTCTTTTTTTAGGGTCAACACGAAGTATGAAAAACTTTAATGCCGCGAGCCCGATGGTATTGTATAATTTTTGCAGTTCTTCTTCTGTAAAATCTTTAACCTTGCCAAGCTCGGCGGTTTTTTCTGCCGCTACTTTTATCATTTCATCTACTATATCATCTGCATCAACAACGGTTCCTTCACGGGTTTTCATTCTGCCGGTAGGTAATTCCACCATACCATAGCTTAAGTGATAAATTCCTTCAGAGGAAGGCAAGCCTAACTTTTCGCAAATCAGCTTAAGCACTTTAAAATGATAGTTTTGTTCATCACCTACCACATAAATGCTCTGATCATATTTAAACGCTTCGTATTTATTTACAGCCAAACCTATGTCCTGGGTAATGTATACTGCTGTGCCATCTTTACGCTGTAAAATTTTTTCATCTAATCCATCAGCAGTAAGGTCTATCCATACGCTGTTATCTTCTTTTTTAAAGAAAATTCCCCTTTTTAATCCGTCATCTACCAGTTTTTTGCCGAGCAGGTAAGTATCGCTCTCGTAGTACATCTTATCAAAATCGCTGCCGATTCTTTGGTAGGTTACTTCAAATCCAGCGTAAACCCAACTGTTCATTGTTTTCCAGCGTTGTATCACATCAGGTTTTCCGGCTTCCCAATCTACCAGCATTTGCTGCGCGGCCTTCATGATCGGTGCTTCTTTTTCTGCATCTTCTTTGCCCAGCCCATTGTCCATTAATGCTTTTACTTCTTTTTTATACTGCTCTCCAAACATCACATAATAATCGCCCACAAAATGATCTCCTTTTATTCCTGTGCTTTGTGGTGTGGCGCCATTGGCAAACCATTGCCAGGCAACCATGCTCTTGCAAATATGAATGCCGCGGTCGTTGGCAATGCAGGTTTTTATAATGTCATATCCCTCTGCCTTTAGTATTGCAGCAATGCTCCATCCTAAAAAATTATTGCGCAAATGCCCAAGGTGTAAGGGTTTATTGGTATTGGGAGAAGAGTATTCTACAACAATCTTTTTACCATTTTTTGCTTTGCTGCCATACTGCGCATCAGCATAATTACCTGATAAAACATTATTCCAGTACGCATCTGAAATGGTAAGGTTTAAAAAGCCCTTAATCACATTGTATGATGAAAACAGGTGGGAATTTGTATTGATAAGCTGCTCTCCAAGCGCTTTGCCCAAAGCATCCGGCGATTGTTTAAGCGGTTTCAGCAAAGTGAATAAAACAACTGTATAATCACCCTCAAATTCGGGTTTTGTTTGATTGATCTGGAAATCCTTAGCGCTGAATGTTTGTGTATATAATGCTTCCAAAGCCCTGATTACTGCTGATTGTATACCTGGTATAACCGACATTTCCTGTGTTTTAAAGGACTGCAAAAATAAGGATATGTGCGTCAAACGAAGTCAATAGAGCAGAGATTTCACATTTAGAAAAATCTAAAGCGCTTTCAATTGCTAAAAGAGCAAGAGGGTGTTTAAAAAATATAGCCTCTTGTGCCGCGATGCATTCCCGATTTCTGAAGCTTATTGAGATTGTTTTACCCGTCGCAAAATGCTTTTAACTGAAATCCGCATGCCTGTGGATTCGCAATATGACGCCAGGTGTTTGAGCTAATGTATACTTTTCTTTAGTGCTGATTGTAAGCCTAAAACAATTTTAGCCTGGAGTAGCCTCTTGCAGACACCAAATAATAGCATAACTTCTTTTTATATACAAAGATTATCTCAACAGGCAGGCGTTATAAAAGGGGCGGTTTCCCTGAATTTCTGAAGGATAATTAGCACCTTGCTTTTTAAGCCAAGCTTAATAGCAGCACAGGCGCCGGGTTCAAAAATTAATTTCTTCTATATTGTTTTTGATTTCCATCTTCCGCTTTTAATATACAACCAGGAAAAAGTAAACATGATGATCCAGTACAGCCATTCAGATGCCCAACCCCAGGTAATCGGCATATTGAATTTTTCAAGTACCAGCCAGGTATAAATAGTATATGCCGTTATGGCAATAAATTCTATAGAAAGATTGACGAGTGTATTTCCTGTTCCGGTAACAGCGTTGAGCCATACTGTAGAAAACGACATAATAATCAATGCCGTTGATACTACGCGCAATACCGGGATGGCAGACTGTATAAAAACTTCATCTCTTCCATAAATGGATAAAAACAGTTCGGGAAACAGGTTGAGGAAAATGCAGATAAGGATAGCGAGTCCGGTACTGATATGCACTATTTTATTGATAAGCGGAATAACTTTCTCTTTTAATCCCTGCCCTATAATATTGCTTACCATGGTATTGCTGGTTGCAGCAAAAGCCCAGGTAAATACGCCGAAGAAGCCGAAGATATTACGCATGGTATTGGAGATGGCAAGATCCCTTTGCCCATGATGCTCTATCAGGATGTAAAAAAATTCCCAGCTGATTATACTGATGGCGTATTGCAGAATAAGTGGTGATGCCTGCACCAATATCAGGTTGGCGGAAGGCTTATCAATATGAAAGTGATTATACAGGTGAAATGTTTTGTGAAATTTTTTTGCATGGATTACGGCAAATACAACAAACATTCCAAGGAACTCCGCAATGATTGATGCAATAGCTGCCCCGTTAAAACCAAGCACCGGAAATCCCCAATGCCCGTAAATAAGTGTGTAATCAAGAAAGATATTAGATACAGCTTCAGCAAGCGTGCCTATAATAAGGTAGCGGCTGTTATTAGTGCCAACCAGTAAGGCATTTCTCATCTGGTAGAGGTATAGGAACGGAAGTCCCCATATCCTGATGCGCAAAAATTCAATGCACATTTCATAGGTTTCCTGCGAATGAATGGTGTGACGGAATATAACCGGTGCTAAAAAGTAAGTAATAGCGATGCCCATTGCCGCAATACCCAGCGCAATAAATATACCCTGTGAGAAAATTTTACCTATATCATTAATCCTGTTTTCGCCTGCACGCCGCGAAATGAGCGCCTGCAATGCATTGTTCAATCCAAACCCTATACCTCCGAATATCAGGTAAAACACCCCTGTTATACCGGCGGCTCCCAGCTCTTTTTCGCCAAGGCCTGAGAGAAATATATTGTTGGTAATAAAATTAATCTGGGGTACAAGCAGGGATGCGGAAATAGGTAAGGCAATGGTAATGATCTGGCTGTAAGAAAGAGAAACCCTGAGATCAATATTATTGGAAGCTGTAGCCATAAGCAGGCGACAAACCTAAATAAAAAAACAGGTAATTGAATTAAGAGGATCTATTTAGTTGTAGAAATTTTTTATTTGAATGTTACGTTAAGCTGGCATAATCTTCTGAAAAAAGTTTTATAATATATATAATTATCATTTATATTTGTTTTGCCTGTATCCAATACGTTGCAAAAAGGCAAAACTATTCCAACATCTTTGAGTTTCCTAATTCCAATCCTTTTGCAATTACTTTCTCTTATTTTTTTTAAAGTCTGATTATCCTTTTTCATCAAACTTTAAAACAATAACAATGAAAAGAATCTTCTTTGTAATGGTTGCTTTTGTATTAACAGGTTTATCAGGTTGTAAAAAGGTATTGGATTATATCAAAGATCATCCTGATAATATGGTTGATAACTGCAAAATTGATGAGATTTATTTTACAGAACATTATATTGATCCTCTTGACGGAGATGGTTTTATTTTGTTTAGAGATACGGCTGGCTTTAAGTATAATGCGCTTGGTCAGGTAATTTCAATTGATTATGCCTCTCAAAAAAATGATTTGGGTTGGGATGTATATCCCATAATGGGAAAGGTTTTCAAATATGATAGCAATGGGCGCCTGCAAGGATATTTTACCAATGCAGAGGTACAGGGTGTGTCAATTTCCGGCAGAGAAGCTCATTGGTATACTTACATTAATGAAAAAAGCATCATTGATTCGGTTGGCACATATACAAGTTCCGGTACTGATATTAATGATGGCTGGGAATATGGATATGCATCTTTTTATTCCAGGATCACCATGGATAATTATGGAAGAGTAATTAAAGAAGAATTCAGTGACGGAAATACTGTAAGCTATAATTATGACAATAAAGGAAATTTAATAAAACCTGGAGTTACATATACGAATAAAACAAACATTTTACAGACCAGCAAAGCATTGATGTTCGTTACCAGGAATTATAGCGTTAATGCAACAACAGGCTCTGCAACTCAGTTCAATACTAATGGATTGCCTGTAAAAATTAATGCAGGATATTTACCTGTGATAACTGAAATATATCCTGGCCTCATATCTCCCTTTGATCAGCAAAATGTAACTGTAAAATACATTTGTAAATAGCATGATGCTGTTGCCTCAATAAAATATAGTTCTTAATAAATAGAAATTTTGACTATTCCTGAACGACCGGTTTTTATTTAATAATGTTAGAACTATATTTTTCCGGCATAAGTGTCAATGATGCCTTTGCTATTTTTTAAGCTTTCTTTCAAAAAATTCAATCCTTTAATTACCACTCTAAATCTTTTTCTATTGAACTCCTTTATTTTTTTATCCTTTAAATATTTTTAAAAATGAAAAAACTTAGAATTGCTCTATTTACCCTGGCTGGAATGATTGTCGTATTTAGTTTATCTGGCTGTAAAAAAATTTTGGATGAAATCAAACACCACCCTAATGGCAAAGGTGATAATTGCCGGGTAGAAAATATTTATTTTTCCGCTTATTATAGCAATGCAAATCTGGATCCTTTTTTATTTAAGGATACAGCTAACTTTAAATATAATGTCAACAACCAGCTTGTGTCTGTTGATTTTGCATCTACCAAATATCACTATTATATAGGTCCATATCCTATTGCTGATCGTTATTTTAAGTATGATAATAGTGGACGTTTGCAAGTGTATCTTGAAAGTTATTTTCAATTCGATAATGTTACACATGCTCTTTTTTGGCACAAATACACCTATATAAATGCCACTCAAATAATTGACTCAGTGTTTAATTACACTAGTGGTAATCCGGCTGGCAGCATTACACCGGAAACTGGAGATTTAACTCGTATTGGTAAGATAACATTGGATAGTTACGGCCGGGTAATAAAGGATGAATACGCATGGGCTAATTCAACAGATGCTCCTGATATTACAGTATATAGTTATGACGGAGCAGGAAATTTGGTAAGCCCTGGTGTTACTTATACCAGTAAAACAAGCATATTCCAAACCAATAAAACGATGATGTTTGTTGCCCGTGATTATAGTGTGAATACACGCGTTGGTGAAGCAACGCAATATAATTCAAACCAGTTACCGGTTAAATTTGTTCCACGAGGTTTGCGTGCTTTTGTTACTAACGAACAATTTAGTATAAGTAATGATGAAGAAATGATCGTTGAGTATAAATGTAAATAGTGGTATAAGATGTATGTTAGAATGGGTTAGATCTGTTTGCTATCAATGATTATACCTTAATGCTTAAAATCTGATTATCCTCTTTATTCATTAACCTTTTAAACAATTACAATGAGAAAAATTTTGTTTTTAATGATTGCTTTTGCATTATCGGGATTGTCAAGTTGCAAAAAAGTTTGGGATTATATTAAAGATCATCCGGATGGTACAGCCGACAATTGTAAAATTGAAAAAGTAGCCTTTAAATGGTTTGATATTATTAATAATGGTCCGGTGATAAATGATACAGCTACAATAATGTACAACCCCAATGGAGATCCTGTTTCTGTTTTGTATAGCAGTGGAGGCAAAACCACAGCAGTATGGAATAACAAAGCGTTTAAGTATGATAGTCAACATAGATTAATAGCGTACCTGGAAGATGCCACACCGGGATTTGAATATGGAGATTACTGGCATAAATATGTATATACAGGAACCAATATAGTTGTAGATACAACATTTGTATATGCAAATGGTGATTTCTTTAGCCTTGACCGCCCTATCATCATTCCCGGAGAAGTTGAGCCAGAAATAAGGATAAGCAAGTATACATTAGATAGCTATGGGCGTATTATAAAATCAGAAGGTGCTTATACCGGAACATTTACTTATAATGCCGTCGGTAATCTTGTTTTGCCGGATGTTACTTATACTGATAAAACCAATATTAAACAAACGCATAAAACCTGGATGTTTATAGCCAGAGATTACAGCGTAAATGCACCCGTGGGACAGGCTACACAATATAATGCTAATAAACTTCCTGTTAAAGCAACGGATATAGACATTTTCCCTATTGGTTACTGGGATGCCGGCACTATGGGCGACCGCCAGGTAAGAGTAACTTATATATGCAAATAGCGATTAGCGAAAGTTCTGATAGCTGGTCAATATTAATTGACCAGCTTTTTTGCAAGCCGGCGCGGCAGCCTTAGATACTCATGTAAATAATAACTAAAATATAAATCGCCCGGATAAAAAGGGTGATTCTTCTGTTCCTTATCGTCAAAAGTTAAACTTGCAATGCTCCTGGTACTGAGCCAGTTCATTTTTATTGTATTAAATACCACGTATAGCTTTCCGGCTCCAGCGTAAATGTAAATGCAGCTTCATGCTTTTCATTAAGCCGCACTGCCTGTTTTTGCTTTCCTTCTTTACTTAGGGTAGCCGTTTGCGTAAGCCCGGTATAATACAATGGCAGTTGAATAGTACGGGTAATTTTTTCTTTTAAAGGGTTATACAGCATAATCAGCCCTTTGATTGGCAGTAGGGGGTTTACGTGCATAATACCATCCCAATCCCTGCCATCAGCGCGCCTGAGGTGAATAATATCAGCATTAAGAATATCCCTGTACTTTTTATACCAGCTTACTACATTGATAACCGTTTGTTTGGTGGCATCCGTATCATACAATCTCGGGCCGCGATAACAAGCCTGTACGCCTGCACCATAGTATTGCATCATCAGTTGTTCGTAGTCTTTTAAATGATCATGTAATGGTTCAAGTATCGCTTCCGGCCCGCCACCCTGGTATTTGGTAAGCGGCACAAATCCCCAGCTCATTGATGGCGTTTTTTCCCACAAACCATCATAAATATTCTGGCGGTTCAGTATTTTTTGATTTTCTCTCGGTAAAGAAAAATTTACTTCGCGGTAGCCGATCGCTATTTTGTGTGTGCCATCCAAAAAATACCAGTCAGGGGCATTGATGTATACAGCTCTTTGGTTCAGCCACCGGTATAATTCTTTTTGTATTTCCATTTGCCGCCACTGACTGTCATCTAAATCTTTATGCCCGGGGTGTGTTGTTGATGCGCAAACGTCTCCCGGATAAGGGCCATCATTCTCCCATATATTAAAACCGGTTTTAGTAAAAAATAGTTTGATCTTATCGCGGTATGCCAGCCCCCATTTGCTGCCAAAACAGGGTGCATTACCAAAAAAAGCGCCGCCCGGCTTACCGGTTTTCGGGTCAATCACATCTGTTTCATCGTCTATACGCCGGCTGCTGAATAAGGAATATCCGCCTATCTTAATGTTTTTGCTATGCGCATAATCTGCCAGTTTTTTCCATTTTGCAAGATTAGCTGCTGAAGAATCTTCCATATTCAAATGGCTGCCAAAACTTAGTATCAGCGCTTCATAGCCTGTAGCAGCACATTGATCAATGGCGGTATATACTTCCTCATCATTTTTGCTTACCAGATGCATGAATACCGGATTTTCGGTTATCCAAGGTGCTGTTATGCGATACATTTTCCTTATTGCCAGCCCCCTTCTTTCCCTGTCGTAACTATCCATTAAAAGTTCGTGCGTGCGAACAGAATTAAATGTTTCTCCCGGCTGCAGCTCAATACCCGGAGCTTTTTCCGGGTATATTTCCAGCAGACAGGGCGTTTGGTAATTGTAGTTTACCTGCGAGGTATATGTACTGTCGGTTTTCCAATGCGTGGTTTGATCACTGATATCGTAACGCATCGCATTGTTAAAAGCATAATTGGTTTCTACATATATACCATGTTGCTTTTTCATTTCTTCCGGCGAGCCTACTACAGCGCTTTCTTCCTCTACCGTGGCTAAAATCTCATTCACAACACGGTTTATTTTAAGTGCGGTTACTCCGTTGTTTTTTATGCTTAGCCATTTTACTATTAAAGGAGCATTATCATATATTTCGTAGTTAATGATAACGGTTAAGCCGGCTAATTCAGGCAATGTATTATTGTAGATAAAGCTCAGCATTTTACCATCGCCCTTTTGTGTATGCGTTGCCCACCATGTTCCGGGTTTCCAGTTAACGTATTCCGGAATATTGCCCACGCTATATTCTTTTAAATAGAAGCCGGATTGATTTGCAGTAAGCTGCGGCAGCCATTCCGGTAAAAAATAGGCCTGTTCTTTTTGTCCGTATAACCCGCCAACATTATAATCCCTGTCATTGATGGTTATTCGGGCTTCAGCTTTTACGGCACGCAGCAATTGCTGCCCGTTGATCATATTCTGATAATCATAGCACGCAACATCAGGTGTTAACCTGAATACACGTTTTACCAGGCCATTGTATAGAATGATGTCTTTTTTGTCTGCACTTATCCATGCCCCTGCTTTTTGCAAAACGGGAGATATGAGCCAGTCGGTAGTTAATTTCTTTTCATTGGTTTTTTGCCAGACCGGTAAGTTTTGTTGTGCTCTCAGCCCGCCGATAACAACATACAAAAATGAAATCAGCAGTACCCGTTTTTTTGTCATAAAATGCATTGAGTTGGATGGGTTGTATATTTTTCCGTAATTATTATTCGTTCAATATTGCTTTAGCTTCATCAACCATTTGTTGCGCAGGAATAGTTTTCAATTTTTGAATATCAAACTGTTTTAAAGCCGCTTCTAATTTGCTTAGAGCAACCACATTGCCCAGCCTGGTATATTCATCACGTAAAATCCTTATTTTTTCAAAATCCTGTATGCCTTCAATTAATTTTTCAAAACGTATCGAAGTTTTCGGCCCGGGATAAACCTGGTAGGTATCTCCTGCCGGCCAGGCTTTAAAGCGGGAATCGGTTAATGGGTTTGCCACCCAACTGTTGTATGCCCATCTTAAATAACCTGTAAAACCTTTAGCAGCCGCGTACCAGCCAATCCAAACATGCTCTGCAGGAGGCGAAAAGGTAAAGCCATTAGGATAGTTTTCCGTGCAGCAGGTATAATATGTACTCGGCTTCCCTTCGGTAATACGCTTTTTTAACACCGCATCAGGAAAAGTAAGGTTAGATGCGATGCAATAGTCGTAAATATATTTTTCTATTTGCGGATGATAATTGCCGGCAAGCGCGATCTTCCAGTTTTTATCAATGGTTTTAAGTATGCTTATTACCATCTGCATTGATTTCATAGGGCGTTCATCCATCGCGATGGTGGTAATGTCAAACCAGCCTTTTGCTTTAAGGTGTTGTGTAAAATTTCTCAGCATATTCGTCCAGTGCAGGTTATATTCCGCTGTGCCTATTTCGGTTTTTAATACAGTGTCTTTACTGGAAGCTTCATCAAAATAACTGAATGACAGTGCCCAGGGTACCATGCTGTAACAATTGATGCGCTGTTTGATGCCACAGTCCATTACAAAAGCAATGTATTTATCAAATACCGTATAGTCATATCTCCATGAGCCGTCTTTTTGTTTTATCCATCGTATGAGGCTGGGAAAATCATCATAGGTTTGATGACCCCAGGGTTCATTCATAATGCTTGCTGTAATGCATTTTTGTCCTGCTTTTGCAAGCATGGTATAATAAGACCGCATATACTCAAAATGTTTATCACTCCATAACTCAACATTGTGTACACGGGCAATTGCCGCAGGATGTTGCCAGAGGTCAAGATCAAATTTCCATTCAGCGGGTGGGGGTAATACGCGATCTTTTACAAGAATATTATAGTTCAGTGTATATGATTTTCCTGCATTGATTTTTATGGAACCGGAATATTTACCGGGCTCTGCATCAGCAGGCACAGCTACTGTTAACCAAAGCGGCCGAACATTTTTAGCGTTTAATGCAATTTGAGCAACGGTGTCTATCGCATCTGCAATGATAGATGAATCAAAGTCCTGTGGCTTACGGTAGCCGCAGCCACCTGCAAATTCATCTGTAATAACATAGCGAACAAAGCCTGCCTGTATATTGCCGGCGGGTATAGCTTTGTTTTTGTCATTCTTTAATTCGGTTAATGTATAAGTGATGCCGGAGATATCCTGCTTTGTCCATACCAGTATTTGTGTATGTACTTTTTCACCCCTCCATGCGGCGGATGTCCATGTTTTTTGCAGTTGTAGTTGTGGCATTACATCTTTGGCATAACGCTGATTACTGCTGGCAAAGCTTACCTCGGTGTTGCTGGTCATTTTTGCCCAGCTTTCTGCGGCCTGAGGCGATGGAATAAAAGGCTCTTCAAATGCTGCAGCGGCAGGTTGGCTGTTTTGCGCTGAGACCGCGGTATACAGGCAGACGGCGAAAATGCTCAATATCTTTTTCATCAGTATATCAGTTTCTGTTGGTGCTAAAACTACATGTTTTACCTCGAATATCTCCCGGCAAACGATTGCATTATTTGTTTTATACAAATCAATTATGTTTTACCTTCATGCCATGAGTGAGAAAGTACCTACCATAAAGGAGATTGCCAGAAAACTGAATATTTCTATTTCCACTGTTTCAAGGGCATTGCACGATCACCCCAGCATAGGGCTAAGAACAAAGATGCAGGTGCAGAAGCTTGCTGCTGAAATGAATTATGAGCCTAACCAAACCGCTATACAATTCAAGCAGGGTAAAACCTTTACAATAGGGCTAATATTACCCAATCTGATGGAAGAATATTTTTCGCTGGCGATTAACGGGGTAGAAGAACTTGCTTTTAAAAATAACTATAATGTGCTGATAGGACAAAGTCATGACGACCTGGAGCGTGAGAAAAAGATTGTTGAAACCATGCGCAAGCATCGTGTTGACGGACTACTGGTTTCTATTTCAAAGCAAACCGGCTCTATTGAACATTTTGAGCAACTCGATAAATATAAAATACCGGTTGTTTTTTTTGATCGTGTGCCCAATGTGCCGGATATTCATTCTGTATGGTGCAGCCTGTATTACAGTACTATTGATGCCGTTGAACTGTTGTTTAAAAAAGGGCATCAGCGGATTGGCTTTATACAAGGTCCTTTGTCACTCAATATTAAGAATGAAAGATTAGACGGATATATTGAAGCGCATAAACGGAATAAAATCCCTTTGCAGGAATCGCTGATAGCCACTACCGATCTGTCTAAAGAATCGACCACGCAGGCACTGGAAAAGTTATTAAGTCTGAAGAATAAACCTACCGCAATACTGGCTTTTAATGACACTGTTGCTTTGGATACTATTCAGTATGCCAAGAAGAAGAAAATGAAGATCAATAAAGACATCAGCGTGGTTAGTTATGCCAACTGGCCTATTACAAGCTACCTGGATTATCCGCCGATAGCATCAGTTGAGCAATTTCCATACGAACAGGGAGCCCGTGCAACAGAACTCTTATTCAAACTGCTTAATACAAAATCAGACCAAACCATTCCTTACGAAAACGTGGTTTTAAAAAGCGAGCTGATCGTGCATTAGGCATTATCGGGAATAGTAAGGCGCAGTGGAGCATTAGGGGAGTGGTGAGAAAGAAGATAAGATACATGTGATAGCAATAGCATTCATTGCTAAATCGTAACCATCATATGGTAGGCGTATACAGAAATTTTCGATGTAATTCACTCATTTAACTCCTGTTTTATGCCACATCCTCCTCTTGATAAAATTCTTCCTGGGATATAACATTAGAACATCTCAACTGGCAAAACGTGCTTTGCTTTGGCCGCTGAATTCTTCTGAAGCGTTTCGTTTTATGGAACATTTTGCATATTTCAATAACCATATCCATAATTCAATATTCAGGGACGCCTGGTTTGCATTTAAGAATATCTCTTACGAAAACCACGTTTGGGGAATAATATGTGTTACATTAAATAAGCAGAAATGATTTAAAGTGACACCTTGTAAATTTTCATAGCAATAGGTAAAGGATAAAGAATACGCTTAAGAAATATTTGTTATGAAGGGATAAGTGTTTTTTCAGCAAGCTGTTAAAAAAACGAACAAAATTAAATTGCTGCTATTTGTATGGAATATGGCGGTTTTGATATCTTAAGAAAATGCTGTATAAATATTCTTATAACATAATCGTCTTTATTATACTTTTTGTATTATTTATTTACTTGCCGAATATTAATGTTGCGCATAAGGATAATACAACTCCAACTACAAATACTGAAAAACCAACTACCATTCACATAGTTGTTGCGCTGTGTGATAACCAGTACCAGGGCATTGTAAAAGTAGCGCCTGCAATTGGCAACGGGCAACAACCTGCTACCAATCTATACTGGGGTGCTGCTTATGGCATTAAAACATATTTTTCCCGCAAGCAAAGTGATTGGCAGCTTTTACAAATGCAGCAACATGTATCCGATACTATTTTAGAAAGATTGATTTTTAAACATAAAGCCAAAAATGCATACCTTATGGCAGATGCTTATGACGGCAGGTATATAAAAAGTGCAACAGAAAATCTGCTTCAATACTCATCAGGAGGAAATGTTGTTACAGCTACTATTGATCATAAATCGCTTTTATTTGGCGGGTTATCGGATATAATCTGTTATTCAGGGCATGATGGATTGATGGATTTTTCTATCAATAAAAAATTCTTAAAAAAGAATGATAAACACCGAAGTGCAATCATACTTGCGTGTCATAGCAAAAGATTTTTTTCACCACATTTAATAAATACAGGAGCAGAGCCCTTGTTATGGTCTACAGGATTAATGGCACCGGAAGCATATATTTTGCATAGTGCGCTGGCTGCCAAGCTCAATAAAGAAAATGAAGATAGTGTGTGTGAATCTGCAGCTAAAGCCTATGCCCAATATCAAAAGTGTAGTGTAAACGCGGCAAAAAAATTACTGGTAACCGGGTGGTAAGCTATAGCTCCTACGCTTGCTAAAGAGTAGCCATTTCATCCCTCCAAAACTATATTTCATCACATTTAGCAGCAATAATCCCTTTGCCTGGTATATTCTTGCAAAAACTATTTCATAAATGAAGGTACGCTGGCGGCAGCAGGAAATTATTTTTGTAACAGTTGTTGCCTGTTTTCTCTTTCTTCACTTTTTTAATATAAATATAGTTGTTTCGAGAAGGGAGATGGCAGAGCGTGTTGGCACGGGCTATAATAACCTGGTAACCCGCTATTATTACTATTATGTTTTTCCAAAGCTTATTCCCGCCTTTGCTTTATATGCTTTTTATCTCCTGCTCAACCTGTATGTAATTCCGGTGCTTATTTTAAAGAGGAGATTTTTTATACTCGCTGTCATTACCGGAATATTTATCTGGCTGGCACTCCTCGGTATATATGCGGTGTCTTATTATAGTATCAATATTTATACTTTACTACAAAATTCCGGTATACCGCTCAGGCGTATTTCGCTGCAATATAGTTTTTCAATAACCGGTATGATTGTTATATGCTATGGAATATATGCCTATATACGCGAACTGATGATCAGGTCCATCTCCGCGGATAATGGTAACCGCCCATTCCGGGTAATGCTGATCAATAATATTACCGCGACTGCATTTGCATATATTGCCATACTTTTTCTACTGCTTAATTTCGGATCATTACGCAACGATGGTATGGCAATATTTTATGTATTTGTTCTTCTGCCGGCTATTGTTATTTGTTTTATTAACGTATACCGGATATTTCCCTACAGGCAGAAAAATGCAATACCGTTCAGGAGGGTTATCCCGCAATTGCTTATTGCTCCAACAATATGTTCGCTGCTGGGCTGGCTGCTTTTTTCATTAGGCAGAAATGAATTAACGCCCGACTTTCTTTTTTTCCTGTTCGCCATATTACTGTTTATTGTTACTCCCATATCCTGGTTGCTGTATGTGTTGCATAAAGAAAGGCTTTCGGAAATGTTAAATCTTCAGAAAGATTTTGGCAAAACCACGGCTGACCTGCAGTTCCTCCGTTCACAAATAAATCCCCATTTTTTGTTTAATGCACTCAATACTATTTATGGAACAGCTTTACAGGAAAGCGCGGACCGTACAGCTGAAGGCGTACAGAAGCTTGGCGATATGATGCGGTTTATGCTGGAAGAAAATCAACAGGATAAGATTCCGCTTGGCAAAGAGCTTACCTACCTTACAAACTATATTGAATTACAAAAATTACGTACGCAAATTTCACCAGACATTGACATTTCTTTTACATCTAAAACCGAACAATGTCATCATGAAATTGCGCCCATGTTGTTAATTCCTTTTGTAGAAAATGCATTTAAGCACGGTATCAGCCTGCAGGAAAAATCATGGATAAGAATTAACATTTCATGCGATACTGAACACCTTTATTTTGATGTTTATAACAGCGTTCATCCCAGGAAGGAAACCGATCCTGAAAAAAACAGGTCGGGCATCGGGCTGGAGAACGTAAAACAACGTTTATCACTTTTATACCCACATCAACATGAACTACAAATCAGATCCACATCAACAGAATACTTTATTCACCTCACCATCAAACCCTGAGCCTGAACCATCTTCCTGGGATAAAACCCTTTGGTGGATGGCGGCAGCGGATGCTTCCCTGATGAAAGATTGCGGCCCGGATAAATTTCGCTATACTGTAATCGGTTATACGGTTATGGCAACATGGTTATTTGCCACCTTGGCCTGGGGTTATTTTTTTTCTACTTTGTTTGATGATATACTGATCATACTTCCTGCAGCCGTTTTTTTTGGTTTTGTTATACTTACGATAGACAGGGGACTGATAGCAGGCTTAAACAGCAATGGTGGTAAAAATAAATGGTTATCGCTTTCATTAAGATTATTGCTGGCGCTTACTATCGGGTTCTTTATTTCGCAGCCTGTTGTATTAATGTTATTTGAAAAAGATATTAACGCGCATTTACCTGTGGTGAAAGAAAAGAAGATAGCGGCTTATACCAAACAGGTGCGTGATGAAAATGCGGTAATACTGCAACAGGCAAGAGCAGAAATTGAAAGAATACGCAATGAACAAAAAGTAAAGGAGCAGGAAATATCAGACCTTAAGAATGCATACATCAGGGAGACAGACGGCACAGGCGGCTCAGGAAAAATAGGAGAATACACTATAGCAAGGGTAAAGAAAATGGCCTACCTGAAATCTGAAGAAGATTTGATTGCCTGGAAACGCGGTGTGCAGCCGGCGCTCGACAGTGCTCTTGCAAAGGAAAAGGCTACAGAAGCGGTCATACAGCAACGCATAGCCGAATTTGATAAAGGGTTGACCGATGGTTTTTTAACCCGGATTGAAACGCTTGATGACCTGATGATTGTTCATCCTCCTGTTAAATACAGGTATCGCCTGGTTATTATGCTTATCATGATGATAGAATTGATGCCATTGCTCACTAAACTGATGATGCCATCAGGATTATATGAGGAAAAGGTACAGGACGCCGTACAGCAAAGAAAGCTATTATGGCAAACAGAAAGAGCCGCCCTGAAAGAAGTAGAAAAATCATTTTATGAAACCGCGCTAACTACCGACAAACAATTACAGGCTGATGTAATGCACGAAATAAATGAATTGAGAAGAAAACAGGCAGAAGAAGCATTCAGCAGCTGGAAACAAAACCCGGGTAAAGTGCGCCAGTTCTGGGAGCAGCTAAAAAGCAGGTTATTGTATTTTAACAGGAATTAGAAACAACCAGATCATAATGAAATTGCACCGTGATGGAATGAAATTGGAAAAGAAAGCGGGTGCACAAATTTATACCCGACATTTGTGCTGTTTGATAAAACCGGTAAGATGATACAGCCAGGTGCAAAACGTTCAGGAGATGGAGAGCTTTTATATAAAGCACCGGAAGCGGCACTTTATTAAATAATTCAACCAGGAATATTCATGCTTAAAGCCATTGCAATAGATGATGAGCCCATTGCGCTGGAAGTAGTAAAATCTCTGTCAGGCAAAGTTCCTTTTATTGAATTAAAAGCATGCTTTACCAATGCGTTTGAAGCGCTTACCTATTTGCAAAGGGAAAAGATTGATCTTGTTTTCCTTGATATTAAAATGCCTGATATAACAGGCATTGAATGGCTGAAATCGGTGCCGCAGCCACCAATGGTTATCTTCACCACTGCCTACAGCGAACATGCAGTGGAAAGTTTTGAATTAGATGCAGTAGATTACCTGCTGAAACCGTTTTCACTCGCAAGGTTTTTAAAAGCGGCTAATAAAGCAAATGAGCTGGCAAGATTAAAAAACAGGGCTGAAGCAGAGGATACAAAAGATGAATCAGTTTTTATTAAAAGTGGCTATGAGCAGGTGAGGATTTTGCTGAATGAATTGCTGTATGTACAAAGCGCGGGCAACTATCTGCATTTTATTTGCACGGGTCAGAAACTGCTTGCCCGTCTTACCATGAATGAAGCGGAATCACTGCTGCCGGCATCTAAATTTACCCGTGTACATCGTTCATATATTATAGCCAATAAGCGTGTTACACGTATTGATAAAAATTCGGTATGGATTGAGCAAACGACTATCCCAATAGGAGCAGGGTATAGCGCTGCGCTGGAAAGAATAACAAAAGATAAGTATAAGGTGTAGTTTCTGATAGCTGAAAGCTAACAGCTAACAGCCAACAACAATAACACGCATCCCTCCTTACCGGCATTTTCCTATTTTCGCTCTATGCCTAATAACTATTTTCAGTTTAAGCAGTTCACGGTATATCACGATCAATGTGCCATGAAAGTGTGTACAGACGCATGTATACTCGGTGCATGGTTCGCTGAAAAAATTCCGGACAAAAGTCTTGTGCTGGATATTGGCGCCGGTTCAGGATTGCTTACACTGATGCTGGCACAAAAAAATAATGGACATTTTCATGGCATAGAAATAGATTTGCCATCCTTCGGACAATTGCAGCAAAATATCGCGAACAGTAACCGGCAGAATCACATCCTTGCTTTTAATGGTGATGTATGTACATACTCATTTCCTGCAAAATATAATTTCATTATTACGAATCCCCCTTTCTTTGAAGGAGATCTGAAATCGCCTGATGCACAAAAAAATATTGCTATGCACAGCACTGCGCTTACACTCGAAAAGCTTACAGACGTAATTGATGAAAACCTAACCTCAGATGGATCTTTTGGTATATTAATTCCTTATCACAGAACCGAAGCATATATCAGCATTGCCAGGGCAAAAGGTTTTTATCTCTCTGAAAAATTATTGGTTAAGCAAACTCCCGCACATAATTATTTCAGGAGTATTCTGCATTTTACCAGGAAGAAAACTAATGCTGTTCAAACTCATGAGCTTACCATAAAAGATAATAATAACACATACACCGAAGCATTTACAACATTGCTGAAAGACTATTATCTCTATTTATAGTCCTGCATATGTTTTAAGATAATTGTAGTGCATAGTAAGCTTGCCTTTATCTGTTATCGTGGCTTTTTGTATAACCGGTGAGCTCTTGGTCAGCAGGTCTTCCAGTATATATTTTATCAGTTGCTCTCCGAAATATCTTGAAGCGTCTCTCGGTAATTCGTTTGGCAGATTTCCGACAGCCATTACATCAATGGAATTGGGAAGATAAGGAGCTGTTTTTTGAAAAGTATCTCTATCAATGCCATATATAGGGTCTTCGATGGATTGATCACCCATATTAATAGGAATGGAACCGCCGGCATCGTCTGTAATATCTGCAATGGTTTGGATAATAAAATCATCATGTTGTATCATCTCTTTTTCAAAAAGCCTCGGCACATCCTTATCCCAGAAAATGCCATTCATTAAAATATCTGTTTGCCTGGAGTAAGGTAAAAATATACTTTCGAATAATCCAGGGTGTTCGTGAAATTCAGTTCTGCTATATTTTCCCGTTTGCCTGTTTTTATAAAGATCGGCTCCCTTTAATTGTGTGTATACAGGATATGAAAAACGTCTGGTAAGATATTCGTCAGGCTCCACTTCATGTATACCTACGAGATTCATAATTTCCAGTATACCGTGCGCCACTCTTCCGGAGCCGGTAACCGCTATTTTAACATTCGGTATTCTCAATCCAAAATAAGTATGGATCAATTCTCTGAAGCTTCTTTGCTTATGTACTCTTTCAAGGTTATACAATCCTGTTCGTTTACCATAAGCCATCAGGCCATTATGCGCACCTACCACGCCTGCAAAAAAGCCAAACCCTATTATACGTTGCCCATCATCATGCTCCAGGCATTCATAGTCGATGAGCGTAATATTGTTTTTGATGATAGCCTGTAATAAGTTTTTGTTATGCGGCTGCTCTTTTTTTGTGTGAGAAAAAAAAAGATAAGTTTTGCCAGCAATTAATTCATGCACCGGCACTTCCTTAATACCGAAAAGAAAATCGCATTCACTCATATCTTCTTTTACTTCAACGCCGGTAGCTATATATTCCTTATCTGTAAAGCAACGGTGCGAAGAAGATTGTGCAATGATCTTTACCTGCTGGTTTTGCTTATGTATCCATTTGCATTGAGCAGGGGTTAAAGCTACCCTGTTATCTGCAGGAATTTTACCTTCTCTTATTAAACCAATTTTTAGCATTGCAATAAATGTAATTTATATTGGCTTAGTGGAAGATATGCTTAATTATTGGTAAGCTAAAAAGAAATGAAAGAATGCAGTACAGGAAAGTTATCTCAACTGCTCAGTATCAATTATGATACTGTAACGTGCCATATCTGTTTTGAGCTACAGTGCTTTTCCCTTTCTTATTCTCACTAATTCCGTATACCCGGTATGCAGCTCTCCTTCCAGAGATTCAGTTTTTACAAGCCCTATTTCGGGAGAAATATAATAAATGATTTTAACGCTTTTTGATCGCCTTCCCATGGTCACTTCTATTGCTTTTACAATCTTATCACATTCAAAAATACCTGCGGGCACTCTTATTTTAACCTTACCCTCATTATTGCTTGAAATTGTCTTGGTTCTTACAATTACTTTGGAAGCATAGGTGTCAGGATTACTCTTTCCGGCAACAAATGCACCTCCTTCAGCAGCAATAGGGTCTTTAATAAAAGCTGATACTTTGTATTCCTCATTTTCAAGATTAACAAAATTGTTTTGCAAGAAAGAATAATTGGTACTGCCTCCCCCTTCCATTGTTGTGGCAGAATACACCATTTTTTGCCTTGGCCCTTTTATAGTGTATACATCACACAAGTATATGGTGTCGGCATAATAAAAGATAGGAGGAAATTTTACCGTTTCGTTGCCTAATTCAATATCCATTTCTGTCTGCCAATGCAGCTCTTTTTTTGTTTCTGCATAAGGAGCTCCGGATTTAACTATGGTAGCTTTTTTTATACCGGCACCACTGTCAGTAACAACTCTTTCTGTGCTATATGTTAACCTTGTTGTTTCGAAATATCCTTTCTGCTTCCCGAACATCCCTACTTTAGGTAAATATGTCTGGTATTCAAGTACTGTACCTTTTTGAAATAAAACTAAATTATCAGTTTGAGAAAAACATATGCATGAGCAGCATAAAAGAACACTTAATAGAGATGCTTTCATAAACACTATCATTTCGCATTTTAATAACGGGCGTACAAAAAAAATGTTGTTATACATTGTATGCTCCCAAATTTGTTAACAGTGTTAAACGCGATAACAAGTATTTGATATTCCCCGGCAAAAAGACCAAATCAATTTAATTACAAAACACTTAGAAAAATATGGCAATTCACATCATAAGCTGTAATATTGCACCCCATTTAATGCCCAGATGGCGGAACTGGTAGACGCGCCAGACTCAAAATCTGGTATTCGCAAGGATGTGCAGGTTCGATTCCTGTTCTGGGCACGATGATTATCAATTAGTTATAAAGGCTTTCGATTGAAAGCCTTTATTGTTTATATGGATTTGCATTTACTTTCTATAAGTTGTATCCTAAACTTATTTATGCTATTGTAAGATTCAAAGAACCCCAAAGGTTTAAAATTATAGTTATTTATTCAAGAGGGGGAATAAAAAAGGGTAACCAAAATTACCCTGTTAAATATTACCATTTAAATCCCAATTAAAAAGCTAAATAATTTTCATTTAGCTCAAGAGATTTTGCAACTGGTGGCTTAAAAATACACTTGCTAAACTTCCTGAAATAATACTACGGATAGCAACCCAATATTTTGCTTTTTGTACAGGCTCCATGCAATAGCCCCTGTAAGCCCGCTAATAAGATTTAAATAATTGTCTTCTAAAAAATGTATCAATTTGTTCATATTATTTTACTATCCAGTCAAACTTAACGTTTCCTGTTCCTGTAACCGGAGCAGCAGTGAACACAACGTCAAAAGTTGTACTTGTTTTATTTGTCACATAAAAAGCAATTGCTGTATCAATATTCGTAGGTGTTATTAATACTTGTGCGGGTGTTGAACCAAATGAATGAGTTACTGTAAAAGTATTTTCTGTACTATCACCATCAGCAGAATAGCTTCCGCTTTTTCCTATTAAATCAGTTGAAGGTATTTGTCTAAGATTACCTCCGCTTGTTCTGACTAATATTGAATCTGATATAGTACCCGTTGTTGGAGTTATAGGTAATTCTATCTGTCCGGTAGCTCTAATTGTAAATACTGTTTGTAAAGAACCGGAGCTGTTCATTGTAGCGATTTCACACTTAGTAGGTACTATTCCTGTAGATGGTGTTCCGTTTACAGTAAATTTTATATTAGCTCCTAATATTGGATTGCTTCCATCATATCCAAATCCCCTATATTCTGATAATATATCGTTATCTCTAACCACTAAAGGAGACAAGAAACTACCTCTTGCTCTGATACAAGAAAATCTCGGTATTGCAAGCGCACTGCCATTAACACTAATTACAGATATTTCATTTCCCCCAGTATTTTGTCCAGAGGCTATTATCGTTCTATTTAGACCTCTTATAGACGATGGTAAAATTTCATTATTGTTTGCAACATGAAGTTGATTCCCTGTTCCTGCATCACTAACTTTCGGGTCATAGTTAATCCCAACTCCCCTTGATGAATTTATTAGAATCGCGCCATTACCTATATATAAATAATTACTGCCTCCTACACCCGTTATTTTCCCGCCTGTTTTCATTACCTCATACTTGAGTGTTGACGGAACTGTACTTATATCCCAATTAGAAGCCGTTGTTACTAATGTCTCACTAATCAAATTTTTAAATTCAAATCTATACCCTGAATTATTATCTCCGTCTAAATCAAAAAAACCGGATGCTGGTAAACTACCGGCATAAGGTATAGTATCAATAATTATAATTGTTTGAGAATTGGAATTTTTATCTAAGAAAAATAATTTATTAGGATATATTCTTTGTATATTCTTTAAAATGATATAACTGTTGGCTCTAAAAAATCCAAAATTGATATTAGTCGTATTTACTCCACCTGTACTTTCAATCCATATATTTTGAAACGTGTTGATATTAACATTAGTGCCATTTTCGCTATCCATATAAAAATTATACTGAGGATTTTGTCCTTCGCTAATAAAATTATTAACTAATGTTTGGTCTGCTGCAATTAATTCTAAAGAAGTAAACGACCCATTAGAATTAAATACTCTACACCCATTAAATTCATTTGCATTAAATGCACTATTAGAACGTGTAGCTCCAGTCCAGTCTCCATATCTTCCTAAAAAAGCAGCTCTTGTAGTACCACCAGCTCTTAGGTTATTAAATTTTGACGATAAAGAAAAGTAAGCAGCTATTCCGTAATAACATCCATTAAATATTAAATCATTGAACACCCAGGAATAAATCGACTGAATTTTAAGCCCAAAGGCGTTAGATAAAGGTGATGCAACTGAAGATATACCTTCAAATCTAAGTCCTGATATATGACATATAAAACCATTAATAACAGTAGTAGCTTCTGCATTAGAATCGACTACTCTTTGCCAAATAGGATAATCTCCGTTACTTCTTAAAACAGCTCCGTAACCTTCTACTTTTATAAATCTTGTAGCCGTTGCTGTTTTTGGAAGATTTACTGATTGCCCGATATAATAAGACTTAGCTGGAATTAATATTTTAACAATACCAGATGATAATGTAGCCACATAATCCCACATCTTTTGAAATGCAGGACTGTCATTTGTAGAATTATTACCTACTGTGCCAAATTGCTGTGGAGTTATTTCTCCTGATAATGGATATAAACCGTTAACTGTAACACCATCAAAAATATGATGAGGTTTAGAATCAAAATTGCCAGTACCGGAAATAGTAACGTTTCCAGAAATTTTAGCACCTACTTCAAATTGAAGGGTAACTCCAGAAGGTACAGTTATATTACTTTCAACTAAATAATTTCCCGGAATCAGATTTACTAATTTCTGTGAGTTGTTATTAGCAGTATCAATACAATTATTTATTGCAGTATAATCGTTATTTATACCGTCTCCTTTTGAGCCAAACCATGTAGGATACCATTTACCAAAACCCGACTTACAATTTGTAAGTGTTGGTGTACCATCAAAAATATGTTGTGCTAAATCTGCTGAAATTTCAGCATTCTGTAAAGTATAGGTTCCGGAAAATTTTCCAGTGCTTATTATTGATAAGGTACGTCCACCAATATTTATAGTTCCGTTGAGTTGAATATCAGTATCTACCTCGATTGTCTTAATATCTGCATTGCTTAAAATAATATTAAACAGACTTGTTTTGTCAGTTGGAGGATCACCTATATTCAACCATGATGTACGATATAGTGTAATTCCTCCGTCAAAAACTATATGCCATTTTTTACTACCCGATTCAAATACAAATACGTTATCAACAGTAGTAGAGGAATCTACTTCTTCTAAAGAAGCTCCAAGGTTTACAGGTAGTCCGATTGTAGCTGCTGAAATTGTCATAGTATAAGGTTTATTTTTTAGGAAATATTAATAGTGTCACAACTTGTAATGTATTCCGAATATATAAATAATCCTTATAGTGTTTAAGATATTTTTGAGAAAAGACTTCTTAATAAGGTTCAAAAAAAGCTGGTTTATATTTCAAAGAGTTGATAAGTGTTTTTATTTACCAGTATACCCTTACATTTTCATTTGCGTCAAATTGTGCGTTTAATGTTATAGTTCCTGTTACTGAAGGTTCAGCATCAGGAATAAAACTTCTTTCTGCATTATCATTATAAGGAAGAGCCACACCTTGTATTTCTACATTGCAGGTGTATTTTGTCTTACCAATTAATCCGGTGTTAGTCAGGTTATAGCACCAGCAGAAGGTTTATCTGAATCTCCAACTTTGAATATGTCTTTTGTACTGTATGCATCAAATAGAAATTTTTTACTAATACTACTTTTCCTGAAATACAACTCCACCCATCAAACCAAACATCCCCATCATTAGGAGACGTAGGAGTTGTACTGCTTGCAAAATTCAATTGACTTCCTGAAGTTGTACCGGCTGCAATTCCAAACTATGTAGCGGTATTGCCGTAAGTAGCAGATCCGATACCAAAAGGATGAACTGAAGCCTTAGCATCAATCCACTGGCTATCAAATTTTTTGTTTCAAATTTTATTGGAACAAATCTTTGCCGTCACCGCAATTCCAAAATCAATAAATGATAACTGAAATAATCAACAGAATTTCCAGATTTCGAAAATCATTTTTAAACTACCAGCGATAAAGTGCCTGTCATATTTCTTTGCTGCAAAACCATTGTTCGTAGATGTTATTTGCGCTATCGTCGTATTATTGTCGTCAAATAATAGAAATTATTGATTCTATAAAGAACATATTCCTCTGAAAATCCCTTCAACACATCATGTCAATGAATTTCCCGATTTCGTAATTATCATAGTTTGACCGGATTTTAATTTTACACTCCTTTAACAAAAGATGATTTTTTACCAAAAGAGTGATGCAATGTCGAAACAAAAATTTATCAAATTTTCTATTTCTTTAGTTTTTGCTGTAATGCTTTTCGCTGTGTTTACAGCACAGGTTTCTGCACAAACAAAACAATCCGGGGTAATCGAAGGCAGAATACTGAATGCTGACCGTCAGCCGGAAGAAAATGTAATAGTAGTACTGATCCCGTCAGAAAAACAGACCATGTCTGACGACAACGGTTATTTCGAATTCAGGAATATTCCTTACGGGCAATATACGATATCCGTTAAATCACTGGGCGTAAATGCACAACCCGTTTCTGTTGAACTGAATGCTGAAAAAGTTTCCGTTGGTGAAATTCAATTACAGGAAGATGCAAAAGTTTTGGAAAAAGTGATCGTATCAACTTCTTACCGCCACGTAAATAAAAACAGTGTGCAGGTAGCCAGGCTGCCGCTTAATTATATTGAGAATCCCCAGAATTATGCGGTTGTTCCCAAAGAGTTGCTTCAAACACAATTGGTAACCACTACGGAACAGGCATTGATCAATATCCCGGGTGTGAGCAACCTGTCTATCGCCGGCGGAAGCGGAGGTTCAACACTTACATTTAAATCACGTGGGTTTTCCAGCGGTTCTATTATGTACCGCAACGGTGTATCTACAGGATACGTTTCGCTTACCGACCTGTTTAATGTAGACAGGATTGAAGCTATCAAAGGACCTTCAGCCACATTGTTTGGCGGAAACCAGGGTGCATCTTATGGTGGTGTGTATAATCTGGTCACCAAAAAACCATTGGAGGTAAAACGTGGTGAAGTTTCTTTCACTACAGGCAGCTATGAAATGGCAAGAACAACGATTGATTATAACACGCCTTTGAATGAAGATAAAACAGCATTATTGCGAGTTGATGCCATGTATGACAGCAGGAATACATTTCAGCAGCTTGCCCAAAGTTCTGTAGGTTTCGCGCCGTCATTGCTGATAAAAGCCAATGACAGGCTGACTTTACATTTTGATGCTTATTACTACAGAAGTGCCCGTCCCATTTATCTTTTTGGCTTTAACCCGCCTCCGGGCGGAACTGGCGGAAACAGTACTTACGCCGGTAATGTTAAGGATCTAGACCTGGATCCTAAAAACGCTTATTTCAACGCTGACTTTAACAGCAAGCAACAAACATGGGCTGTTACCGGGCAGGCAGAATATAAATTGTCTGACAAATGGCTTTCTCAAACCAATTATTCAATAGCCAGGAGCAATAACAATACAAAATACATTTCCCTGCTGGCAAATAAAGCTTCCGCTGCAGACACGACCGTTATTACAAGAAACATACTGGATCTGCCTTACAGCCAGCTATACACACAGCAATTCCAGCAAAATTTTATCGGAGACTTCAAGATCGGCAGCATGCGCAACAGGCTGCTGGTAGGGCTCGACTATTTCAGGACTGATGTTGCTTCATTCAGGGGCTCTGTTGCTTACGACAAAGTTCAGGTTACAGCCACACCAGCACAGTTACTGATAAGGGAGGCTAAGGTTGACAGCCTTACCGTAAGGGCAAATTATAGCGGTGGAAGAGATATTAATGACAGCTATGGCGCTTATATCTCTGAAGTGCTCAATGTTACAGACAGGTTACTGTTAATGGCAAGCCTGCGCATCAACAGGTTTGTGGCGGTAAGCGGAGATTATAAGCAAACTTCTTATTCACCCAAGCTCGGTATTTCTTATGAAATAATCGAAAACGCACTTTCCGTATATGGTAATTATAACAATGGATACAATAACGTAAGCTATACCGATTCTCTGGGTAAATTGCTTAAACCTCAATATGCTAACCAGTTGGAAGGAGGTGTTAAGTTCAATATATTACAACATCGTTTAACCGGTACTGTTAGCGTATATGATATTAAGGTTACCAACATTGCAAGGTCGGTGCCAGGCACTATTTACTACGTGCAGGATAATACTCAAAAAAGCCGTGGTATAGATATAGATATCCTTGCCAACCCTGTTGCCGGTATGAATATAGCGCTGGGGTATGGCTATAACGACATACGGTATACTGCCGATAAAGGCAATGTTGGATTTTTGGGTAACAGGGTTGAGAGTGCGCCGTATCATGCCGGAAATATCTGGGGTACCTACCAGTTTACTTCCGGAAAATTGAAAGGCTTTGGATTAGGCGCAGGTGGTAACGGGCAGAGCGCTTCTTATGCCAACAACCTGAACACTATTACGCTGGATGGGTTTTTTGTATATGGAGCAAGCCTGTTTTATAACACACTTAAATTCAGGCTCAGCGCCAAAATAGATAATATTGCCAATAAAAAATACTATACTTATAACTCCTGGCTGTTTCCCGGTCAGCCCAGGATGCTGGCATTTAATATTACTTACCGGTTTTAATGAAATAAAATATCATAGTATAAGCACAACTGCGGTTGTGCTTATACTATTTAAAAGAAGTAGTGTATGAATAAAGGAAAAAGCAAATCCCTGTTTAGCAGGATCAATGCGTGGCTGCATCTGTGGCTCGGCATTTTTTCCGGGATCATCCTGGTTTTTGTTGCGCTAACCGGAACTATTATCGTTTATTGCGATGAAATTATTGACTGGTCTGCAGGAAAATCGCTCTATGCAGCAGAGGTGAAACCGCAACGGGTACCTGCAGAAACCCTGGTAGCCAATGTCAATAAGGCTTATCCCCAGGCCAGGATCTCGGAAATATCAGTATATAAAGATCCGGAAAGAACGGTGCGTTTTCGTGTTTTTGCTAAAGGAAAAGGACTCGCCTTTGTATATGCTGATCCATACACCGGTGAAGTGTTGAAATATGACCGTAATGCCAACTTTTTTTATATAACAGCACACCTTCATGCATCTTTTTTGTGGCACGGGCCAGGCAGTTGGATTGTGGATATTGCCACCATCATTTTTTTGATTGAACTTATTTCCGGTATTATACTCTGGTGGCCCGTTAAATGGAACAAGCATACCCGTGATGCCAGTTTCAAGATTAAATGGAATGCAAGGTTTAAAAGAGTTAACTACGATTTGCATAATGTATTAGGATTTTATTCTTCCATTCTTGCGCTCATACTAACCATTACAGGTTTGCTCATTGCTTTTCACCCGCTTGCTGAATCTACTGTTAAACTTTTGGGCGGTGATCCTGATCATGAAAAATGGGAACAGGAATTGCCAAAGGCCGATTTCACGAAGAATGCAGTAGCAATGAATGCCGTTTTAGAAAAGGAATTTAACAGATACCCCGATCAAAAGGGCGGACGAATATGGTTGTATAATGCCGATTCATCCGGTTACTTCCTTATAAATACGGCTACAAAACTAGGTTTGAAAAGCGCGGAGAATTCCCGGCTTTCGTTCATAGATAAATATACCGGTGAAGATATCAATATACCAGCTAAGGGGTTAAAAGGAGAGTATATTGAAAACTATATATGGCAACTACACATGGGTACCTGGATGGGACAGGCAGGTAAACTATTTACCTTTATCTGCGGATTGATTTGTACATCCCTGCCTATTACCGGCTTTTTAATATGGTGGCACAGAGGCAGAAAGAAAAAGAAACCGGCTAAGAAAATTATTTCAAGAAACCTGGAAGCAGGAGTACCTGCTTAATGTAACAGTTAGTACCTGTTATTATAAATTATAACGAGCCGGGTATATGCGGATATTTTGCGGGAGCTGCAATAGTTTGCCCGGGTAATTCCGTGAATGCCTGAGATGATTTCATAAAATTGTTGAAACATCACCGCAACAGCTATACAGGTTACAAAGAAGAATTACTTACCTGTATAGCGCTGCCGCTTAAAGAAAAAGCAGATTGTGCGCCTGTATGGATCAGGTAACGTGTAACCTGGGAAAATGGTAAATAGATTTGACAGTCTGGCAGGGAACCTTACGGTTCACTAACGGTAAGATTTCAAATGAGGAAGGATATTCCAGATACATGCCGGGCAAATAGGTTATCCTTTCAATTAAAATGCTGTCACAACAAAAAATAAACCTCCTCAAATATTTTAAATTCACAAAAAGAAAGAATAAATTTAATAACGATTACGATCTACTTTCCTGTAAATATTCCATACCCATCATTTTTATTTTTTCTTCTTCCGTTATCAGCCACGGTCTGTGATGATGCTTTGAGCAGCGATCCATGATCTTCACTTCCCCGCTTGTGAAAACCCTTCCTGATAAAGCGATATCCGTTAATAAGAATTCACTTTGCATCAAAAGTTTTAACGGAAAAGCTGAAACAAAATTTAAAATTCATAAGCCATGTATAATTTACTATTCAACAATTGTACAGACAGTCCTGCCTGCCGTACGGGTATGCACAATAGGTTTGTGCTCTGTATAGCTTTGATGCTCAATACTATTTCAGCTTCTTTAGCACAACAAACATCACCGGATATGATGGCGAAAGAAACGGAAAAGAAAATGACTGACGAGGAAAGATTCTCGATGATTACAAGTGTTATAGGCAGTATTCCAACCCTTGGTTTTCCCCGTGACAAACGCATCCCGGAGAGCGTTCCTATGAGTGCGGGGTATACACCCGGAGTACCGCGTCTTGGTGTTCCGGCAATACAGAGCAGCGATGCCAGTATGGGGATTACCAACCCGGGTTATCGCCCTGATGATAAAGGCGCCACTGCTCTGCCTGCGTCCATATTGGTAGGGGCAAGTTTCAATCCTGAATTGGCTTACCAGGGTGGCGTTGTAATCGGGAAAGAAGCAAGAGTGAGGGGCTTTAATGTGATGCTGGCGGGCGGCATTAACCTGACCCGTGATCCCCGTAACGGACGTAATTTTGAATATTATTCTGAAGATCCGCTGGTCAGTGCACTGCTTGCTGCCGGTGCTGTCAATGGTATTCAAAGCCAGCACGTTATATCCACGCTAAAGCATTATGCACTCAATTGTAATGAAACCAACCGCCACTGGTTAGACGCTATTATTGATCCTGCTGCCGACCGGGAATCTGATCTGTTGGCATTCCAGATGGCGATAGAAAAATCAAACCCGGGATCCATCATGAGCGGATACAATAAAGTCAATGGCGAATATGCCAGTGGCAATGATTACCTGCTGAATAAGTTATTAAAAGATACCTGGGGGTATAAAGGCTGGGTGATGTCTGATTGGGGGGCTGTTCCGAGCTGGACTTATGCGTTAAAAGGACTTGACCAGGAATCCGGCATACAGGTAGATGTGCTTACATGGGGGGCAGAAGCATTTACCGACTCTTTGCAGAATGCCTATAAGGCGGGTGGTTTCCCCAAGGAACGTTTGTCCAATATGGTTCAGCGTATCCTTAGGTCGATGTATGCGATAGGGGTAGACAAATGGGAAGGGACGCCAACTGTTGATATGAGTAAGCATAATGAAATCGCTTTGGCAACAGCCCGCCAGGGAATGGTATTGTTGAAAAATGACGGTGTGCTGCCACTTTCAGTAAATGAGCCTCTTAAAATTGCTGTCATTGGAGGCTATGCCCATAAAGGAGTGCCCACCGGTACAGGATCGGGAGCCGTGCTTCCTATCGGGGGCTATGCCGGTTCCATCAATATAGGCGGACTGGGAGTTATGGGTAATGCCCGCAGTCTTTACCTGTTGCCTTCATCACCCTTTGCCGAACTGAAAAAATTAATGCCCAATGCAACGGTGGAATTTGATCCGGGCTATATGGTAGCCGAAGCGAAGCTATTGGCAAAGCGGTCAGACATTGTGATCGTATTTGGTATCCGGGTGGAAGGCGAAGGCTCTGACCTGGCCGATATATCCCTGCCCTGGGGACAGGATGCGCTTGTCAGTGAGATCGCCTCAACGAATCCGAATACGATAGTCGTATTGGAAACAGGCAACGCATCCTCCATGCCGTGGCGCAATCAGGTAAAGGCCATTTTGCAGGCCTGGTACCCCGGTCAGGCTGGTGGTACGGCCATCGCAGAAATCCTTACCGGTAAAGTAAATCCTTCCGGCAGACTGCCGCTCACATTTCCTGAGAGTATGGAACAGACACCGAGACCTGTGTTAGCCGGGCTTGGAACTCCGTGGGGAACCCCTACTACCATTGTTTACAATGAAGGAGCTGATGTGGGATATCGCTGGTACACCAAAAACAACAGTAAGCCGATGTATGCGTTTGGCTATGGTTTAAGCTATACCAGTTTTTCCTATAGTGATCTTAAAGTACAGGGAGGAAAAACAGTAACTGCGAGCTTTACCGTTACGAATACAGGTAATGTGGCAGGTGCTGATGTCCCACAACTATATCTTACAAATGCGGCAGGCGAAACTACTACCCGTTTATTGGGTTTTGAAAGAATAGAACTTGCACCGGGAGAAAGTAAGCAGGTAACCTTAACAGTTGAGCCACGTTTATTGGCACACTTTGATTGGGAGAAACAAAAATGGCAGATTAAAGCAGGGAGCTACAATATTGCACTGGGGAAGTCTGCTGTTGACCTGTCACTTAATTCTTCGGTTAAATTAGCAGCACAACTATTTGGAAAATAAATATCATTTATGAAAAGTGTATTCAGCGTACTAATAGTCATTATTAACATTATTGCGCTGCTTATTTTTGCTTCAGGCCTTGTGATGACAATTTTAGGCGGGTACGATTTTTTAATGGTATTTTCCCATTTTAGCACAGATCAACATGAAACAGCCGGTCTGATGGCAGTTGATCTGCTAAATGCAGTTGATATTTTTCTGGTCGCTATTGTATTTTTCGTACTCTCAATAGGAATAATGATATTGTTCAATAATCCTGATGCAACATTACCGGTTAAATTGCCTGAATGGCTCAGAATTAAAAATTTTCTTCACCTGAAAATAATTCTGTGGGAAGCCATATTAACAACACTCGTTGTATCTTACCTTGCTGCTCTTGCAGAAAAGAAGATTAATGGTGTTGAAATAACATGGCAACACCTGATAGTTCCGGTAGCTGTTCTGCTTATCTCTCTAAGCTTGTTTCTTGTAAGGAGAGGAGAAAAATAATCCAGGCCAATTCAATTTGATTAAGTTGAATGTTACACTATGCCGTGAAAATAAAATGGACAATATCAGCAGATGCTTTAAAAGTTAAATCAACTACTATCTATTTTAATAAAGGGTAAAGTTTGCAGGCGGAGAGGATGTATTCATTACCGTGCTAAAAATAAATCCATACTTTCATTATTTAAGAAAAAAATATTTAAAACATATAACAGAGATGGTTTTTTCCGGAAGCACATTTTTGTCATCACTTATCCACATAATTATTTGGCGAGTGAAGATATCCAACAGTGATAAAAGGCTGTCTTTTACTTTTGAAGACAGCCTCTTTTTATTTGGATAACTGATGGCGAATGATAATCATTCATCCTCATGTAATGAATATAATAATATTTTATTCTAAATATCCAACAACCTGGTATCCTCTTCCGTAAGATGTGGTCACCTTGTCGTAAAGTATACCGTTATATTCATAATATGTGTATCCATTATAAACAACTTTTTCGTAGTCTGCCGGCAGCGCGTCAACTATTGTTCCTATTTGAGGATTTACTACTTCATAATATCCGCTACGATCAAAATAAAAAACGCCTTCAAGAAAATAGTATAGCGAGTTTCCAAAATTCACTCTCACATAATTAGAGGGTAAATTTTTTATGCGCATACCTCTGGGAGGAGGAGTCTGAATATATCTGCCATTGTTTTCAATATAGAATCGTCCATTATTATAATCGTACGTTCTGTTGTTGTAAACAACACGTTCAGCGCCTGCAGGTTTTTGTCTCGTGGCTACTACTTTTACTTTTTCTTTTTTGAATTGTGCATTATCCCTGCTTATAGTGCCAACATTTCTCCTGCTATCTTTCTGGGAAGAAGCAGGTTGCCTGTCTGACCTTACTTCCGGCCTGCTATTGGATTGTCCCCTGTTCCTTTCCTGTGCAGATACATGCAATGAACCTGCTGCGATAACGAACATAAATATCATACCAGTTAACTTATTCTTTTTCATAATAGTTCATTTTATATTTTATCAGATTGTTTTTTACTGCGATTGGTTTATTTGTACATCGTTAATTTTTGTTAATGATTTTAAGCTGGCGGCTTGTTATGTTGTAAAGCATATGGATTCAATTTTTGGTTGTATTTATTTTTGTTGTGTTTGTATAGAAAATAATGTTCTATGTAGGTAAATGCAAGAAAATATCGTATATGTATTGGCGTCAGGTTTATTTATTTTTAGTATTTATAACGTTAAGCATGCTTCGGTAGTATTTCAATAAAAACGCAATGGCTTAGCCTCGCAGTAATCAACATTACGTTTACCGACTAATATCCGGTGTTCACCTATTTTAGAATTTCACTGCAAACCGTGCCGGTAATTTTGTCGTATTAAGCTCAGGCTTATGACGTGATTAGCTGTGCAGATGATATAGAACTATCAGCCGGCAATAAATAAGTTTTTATTTATCATCATTAATTTAATCTTTTACTTATGATCAAAAGAGGCATTATTATCACCTTGCTCATTACCGGTTTTACTGCCGTTTCTTCGTATGCCCAGGAAAAGCAAGAGCCCCCTAAGCGAGACCCGGAAGCCTTATTTAAGAAACTGGATACCGATGGAGATGGAAAGATCAGTAAAGACGAAGCGGATAAAGCTGAACATAAAATGATTAAAGATCATTTTAGTGAAATTGATACCAATGCCGACGGCTATATCAGCAAAGAAGAATTTAAAGCCTTTAAACCTAAAGGTGGTCCGCCCCGGAAAGGCTGATATCCGGCATTTACCCTGGAGGATGTAATGGTGAACAGGCTGGCCATGCCGTCGATGCTTTGGTGGTGGGTCAACAGGTTTGTTTATTCCTGTTTTGTGCGTGCAGCCTTCACCATTCCTCTGGTGTTATTTATTGATTAAAACTATTGTATTGGTTATATCTCTACTATTCAGCCTGTATGTTACAAGCTACACTGTTTTAAATATGTTTGTATGATATCAGCCAATAAGCATTTCGCAAAAAGTGCACTTCTGTTATTTTCTGTATTATTGTCCGGAATGGTATTATTTTCTTCCTGCAAAAAAGAAATTACAGGTAGTGAGTCTGTAGTAACGGATAGTACTTCAACTGCCAATAATGCCATAAATGATACGGCCTGGTTATATGCGCAGGAAATTTATTTATGGTATAACTACCTGCCTTCTTCTTTTGATCCCCAAAGTTATAGCGATCCCAATGCAGTAATGGAGGCTATCCGTGCTTACAGCGCAGAACAAGGGTTTAGTGATCCTGTGGATAAATGGAGCTTTGCTATTAAACAAACAGAATGGGATAATGTAAGCTCAGGCATAAGTGGCGACTTCGGGCTTGGTATTTTTTTTAATGCAGCCTATGATCTGCGTGTGTCTTATGTGGAACCGGCATCACCGGCAGCAACAGCGGGTATTAAAAGGAGCTGGCGCATCGTATCTGTTGATGGTAATGAAACCATTAATACAGAAGATGCTACAATAGACCGGATTTCCACGGCCGTATACAGCAGCTCATCAACAGCATTTCTATTCAGGCGGCCGGATGGTACCGATACATCTATCACACTTACTGCGGCAACATATACTGCTGAACCTTTTTTGCTTGATACTGTTTATACTGCCGGTTCCAAAAAAGTTGGATATATGGTGTATAATTCGTTCCTGGGTGATGTTGATGCTGTAAAAAATCAATTCAGTACTTTATTCAGTAATTTCAGTAGCCAGGGTATTAATGATCTTATTGTTGACCTGCGCTATAACAGTGGGGGATATGTGGAGTTGCAAAATGAATTAGCGAACTATCTTGTTCCGGTTGCGGGCAATAATAGCGTAATGCTTACAGAAGAATTTAATGATAAATACAGCCGTTATTATGATACGACTATTTATTACGCAAAAAAAGGCTCGCTTGATCTGTCGAGGATATTTTTCATAACGGCAACGAATACTGCTTCAGCAAGCGAATTACTGATTAATAGTCTTAAGCCATATATGGATGTGAAACTTATTGGAAGAGATACCTATGGTAAACCCGTTGGTTATTTTGGTATTCCTGATGGTGATTGGTATATTTTTCCTGTATCATTCAGAAGTGTGAATAAGAACGGAGAAGGCAATTACTTTGACGGCATGGCGCCTGATGCAATAGTGAATGACGGACTGGAGAAGGAGTGGGGCGATGTAACAGAAGATTGCCTGGGAAGCGTGCTCTATTACATAAGCAATGGCGTGTTTTCCAATATTGCATCACGTAGCGCATCTGATGTATTAATCAATTCAGGCAATAAACAGCTTGGAGTCAATCGCTTTAATGGAGCAGTAACAAATCGCCGATTTCCCGGGATTGAATAATAAAGCTTATCCTGGAAGTCTAAACTTTTTCATGGTTTTGATTTTTTAATATCCAAAACTCACATAAAGTAATGTAATCTCCCGGGTTATTTCTATTGTTTATTATTCCTTTTTCCTGAATCTAATCGTACCACTCGATTTTTCTGTGGAGGTAATATACACTTCATAACGTTTGCCATCAATGGTAGCAACCATCAGCGCTGTATTAGGTGGTATGGAGCCAAGATTATCAGCATACATTACAAGTTCATTGTCTTCCCTGTTGGGGTCTAACTTTAAATTCAGCGACAACGGCTTGTCCGTTAATCTTTTTCCCGATAATATCAGCTTATTGTTAAAGAAAACGGAGATGGTATCGCCATCAATTTCGCCATTATCATAAAAGTCAACCCTGATTTCTTCATTGAATGATGGCACGTCTATTGTTTTCAATATATTTTTTGCTCTTCTTTCAAAACCTGGTATAGCCGGTATAAGCACATTCGGCGTGCTTGCTTTGGCGGAATCTTTAATAGTTTTTTCCGGAATCCTGGCAATATGTTGCTGATTGCCGGCAACAGGTTTTCTGCTGCTGACAGTATCCTTTTTAGCAGGAGCCGTTTTTATAACCGGTTTATTGGTTTTGGGAGCTGCTTTTTGCGCAACAGGCGGGGTGGTTTTGGGTTTTACCGGCGAAAGGGTATTGGTTTTAGGCTTTAAAGGTGCGGTATTGGTTTTGGGTTTTGCATTGGCAACGGGCGGATTAGCTTGTTTTGTTTGTGGGGCTGCTTTAGGAGGAACAACTTTGGTCAGCATTTTCCTTTCCAGCTCAGTGCTTCCGGCTCCGCAATCCCTGGGTAAATATCCCCTCCATCTGCCAACCAGCTTTTCCGTGCTTCCCTGCTTCATAAAAGTAAGGATATGGGTTTGCAGGCAGTCTCCCCATCCCATAGGTGTATTTCCCTTTATCCTTTCTTCTTCATTTACCACAACCGACTTGCTGGCTGCATCATATTTTCCTTCAAGCCTGCAGATCACATAATACTTCTTGCCGGGATAGTTGAAATAAGAATAGGAATAACCGGTTATTTCCGATCCCTGGATCTCTAATTCCAACACATATTCCGTATCTCCCTCTTTGGCAACAACGTTTCCAACACTATTAAATGAGCCACGCCATTGACCGCTAAGGTTTTGGGCCGAACAGTAATTAAGGCTACACAACAAAATCAATACAAACCAGCCTTTCATTAATTGTAAAACTTTTATCATGCAAAAATAACCTCAATACTAAGGAAATAGCCGCAAGAAATGAAATCATACGCCAAGAGTTCGTTAAATTTGCACCCCGTTTTGCAATGAGCGGGAATATATTATGATGAAAATAACTTTTCCAGATGGCGCGGTAAGAGAGTACCAGCCCGGAACAACAGCCTTGGATATAGCAAAATCAATTAGTGAAGGCCTGGCAAAAAAAGTGCTGGCAGCCTCGGTAAACGGAGCGGTATGGGATGCAACGAGAGCAATTAACAGCGACAGCACCCTTAAATTGTTAACCTGGAATGAGGCGGAAGGAAAATCAACCTTCTGGCATTCTTCTGCTCACCTTATGGCAGAAGCGGTGGAATCCATCTTCCCGGGCGTAAAATTCTGGGTGGGCCCTGCTACGCAAAACCCTCCGGGTTTTTATTATGATATGGATTTGGGCGACAGGAAAATTACTGAAGAAGAACTGGTTGCGCTGGAAAAGAAGATGAATGAGCTGGCAAAGCAAAACAATCCTTATATCAGGAAAGAAATTTCAAAAACCGAAGCGGTAAAATACTTTTTTGATAAGGGTGATGAATATAAGCTCGATCTTTTACATAATCTTGATGATGGTAACATCACTTTTTATACCCAGGGTGGTTTTACGGATCTATGCCGGGGGCCGCATATCCCGCAAACCGGTTTAATTAAAGCCATTAAGCTTACCAATATTGCCGGTGCATACTGGAAGGGTGATGAAAAAAACAAGCAGCTGACCCGTATATATGGCATTACTTTCCCCAATCAAAAAGAGCTGGATGAATACCTTCAGTTGCTGGAAGAAGCCAAAAAAAGAGACCATCGTAAGCTTGGTAAAGAACTGGGCATTTATACCATGGATGATGATGTAGGCCAGGGATTGATCATGTGGTTACCCAATGGAACTATTGTAATAGAAGAACTGGAAAAGCTTGCAAAAGAAACAGAGAAAGCGGCAGGCTATAAACGTGTGGTTACCCCGCATATAGCAAAAGAGAGCATGTATATCACCAGCGGGCATTTGCCATATTATGCGGATAGCATGTATCCACCTATGGAAATGGATGGTGAGAAATATTATCTTAAATCCATGAACTGCCCGCATCATCATAAAATATTTGCGGCAGAGCCAAAAAGCTATCGCGATCTACCTTACCGCATAGCGGAGTACGGTACAGTTTACCGTTATGAGCAAAGTGGTGAGCTATTCGGTTTGATGCGTGTGCGCTGCCTGCACATGAACGATGCGCATATATATTGTACCCGAGAGCAGTTTGCTGCCGAGTTCAGGGCGGTAAATGAAATGTACCAGAAGTATTTTAAAATATTCGGGATAGAAAAGTATATCATGAGGCTCAGTCTTCACTCGCCGGATAAGTTGGGTAAAAAGTATGTAAACGAGCCGGAATTGTGGAAGGAGACCGAAGCAATGGTCAGGGATGTATTGATCGAATCAAATATTCCTTTTGTAGAAGTGCAGGATGAAGCCGCTTTTTATGGCCCTAAAATTGATGTGCAGATATTCAGCGTAATCGGCAGGGAATTTACCCTGGCTACTAACCAGGTTGACTTTTCGCAGGGGCGCAGTTTTAAGCTGCAGTATACCAGCAAAGACAATATTGCCGAAACGCCCCTGATCATTCACCGTGCGCCATTAGGCACTCACGAACGTTTTATTGGGTTTTTGCTTGAACATTACGCCGGTAAGCTGCCGGTTTGGCTGGCGCCGCTGCAGGTAAAGGTTTTACCGATCAGCGACAAGTTTATAGATTACGCACAAAATGTTTTAGAATCTTTGAAAAAAGCGGATATTCGTGCTGAAATCGACGACAGACCGGAGAAAATAGGAAAGAAGATACGTGATACTGAGTTGGCAAGAGTGCCTTATATGCTGGTAATAGGTGAAAAAGAGATCTCGGAAAATAAAGTTTCCATTCGCCGCCAGGGAAAGGGTGACCTTGGAGCAAAAGAGGTATCAATATTTATTAATGAAATTTTAGAAGAGATAAAGACCAGGGCATCGGAATAGGCGAAAAGAATAAAGCGGCATGTAACACGTTTAATACAATATCTATATTAATAACTTTAACAAAAACAATTAAAACCTCCGCGCAGGAGTATCACTCTAAAAAAAGTAAATGGCATTTCCACAGAAACCTCCATTCCAAAGGGGCGGCTTTAATCCCCGTTTCAGAAAAGAACAACAGCAGGAACATCGCACAAATCACATGATCAGGGTACCGCAGGTAAGGCTGGTTGGTGAAAATATTGAAGTAGGTGTATACTCTATTCAGGATGCTCTTAAAATAGCAAACGAACAGGGACTTGATCTTGTAGAAATATCTCCGAATGCAGATCCTCCGGTATGTAAAATAATAGACTATAATAAATTTCTTTACGAGAAGAAAAAGAAAGAGAAGGAAATGAAGGCCAACTCTAAAGTTTCTGAAGTAAAGGAAATACGGTTTACGCCTAATACTGACGAGCATGACTTTAACTTTAAAGCTAAACATGCAGAAGATTTTTTGAAGGAGGGCAATAAGGTAAAGGCTTATGTTCAGTTTAAAGGCCGCGCTATTATGTTTAAAGAAAGAGGCGAATTATTATTATTGAAATTCGCTGAGCGCCTTGCAGAAATAGGGACAGCAGAAGGCTTGCCAAAGCTGGAAGGTAAACGTATGCTCATTATGTTTGCGCCAAAAAGCCAGAAGAAGAAAAAATAAATAAATTTTTTGTAGATAAAACCTGTTGGTTTTGCGTTGAAATAACTCAATCCAACAGGTTTTTTGCGTTATATAAATTATCATTAACCATATTTAACGTAGTGAAGTTTTAATCTCGCCGGCTTCGTTATATTTTTGAAAGATAATAAGCTGAGATTTAACCCCTTCGTAAACGAATTAAGATAAGTATGAAACCCGGAATGTTACTAGTTTTTACTTTTTTTTTATACGCTTTCGCTAATGCACAAACAGAAAGAACTGTTAAAGGAAAAGTGTATGATAGTGCACATGTGGTTTTACAGGGCGCAACAGTTTTACTTTTTAAAAAAGATGGCGGCGATACTTTAAAAACAGTAACTGATAAGGCAGGGCAATATATTTTTTCTAAAGTTCAAACATCTTCCTTTCGCATACGTGTTACCAATGTTGGTATGGAAGATGCGGAGCAGGATTATGATTTTGAAGAAAGCAAAATGGATATAACCCTGGGTAGCATTACCATGCAGCCTGCTATTAAAACATTACAGGAGATCATAATAGCGCCGCCACCCATTGTAGTAAAAGAAGATACTGTTGAATTTAAAGCAGATTCATTTAAGGTAAGACCTAATTCATCTGTTGAAGAATTATTAAAGAAATTGCCGGGTTTGCAGGTTGATAAAGACGGCAATATAACAGCGCAGGGGAAAACAGTTACCAAAATAAAAGTAAATGGTAAAGATTTTTTTGGTGGTGATCCTAAAACCGCATCCCGTGAGCTTCCTGCCGAGATTGTAGACAAGGTACAGGTGGTAGATGACTACGGAGATATGGCAGCAATCTCCGGAATAAAAGACGGCGACCCGGATATTGTGATCAACCTCCAGTTAAAGAAAGATAAAAACCAGGGAGCTTTTGGAAAAGCATCTGCAGGATATGGAACTGACGATCGCAAACAATTTACATTAAGTGCAAACATGTTTCGTGAGAACACACAACTATCGTTGTTGGGTAACATTAATAATATCAACCAGAATTTATTTGATTTTTCAAACGATGGCGGTAACCGGCGAGGTGGTGGCGGTGGCCCGGGGCGTATGATAAGCGGAAGCGGTGGTGGTAATACAACATCTGACTCTAACGCTGATCAGAATGGTATAACAGATAATAAATCCATCGGGCTGAATTTCAGAACTGATTTTCCCGAAAAGAAGGGTTCGTTTTATGGCAATTACAGTTTTTCAAACAGGAATACGGTGATTACCCGCAGCACTTCCCAGCAAAATCTTTTTGACAATGGCAACACGTTTATAAACAACAGGGATAATTTATCTGATAATATTGGCAGAAACCACAGGGTTAATCTCAATCTTGAATATAATATTGATTCATTCAATTATATTAAAATCCGCCCGAACTTTAATTACGGCTATGCTGATAATCGCAGTAATGGCATATTCAATTACCTGAACGGCGGAGATACAACACAGGCCGGATATTCAGGAGATACCGTTTCCAGTAAAGCACCCAACTTTAATGGAGAGATCAGTTATAACCGCAGGTTTCGCAAAAGAGGAAGAAATTTATCAGTAAATGTAAGCCTGGGCGGATCTTCTTCTCTTCGTGACGATGATAAAATAAACTTCACACGTGAATATTTAAAAGCCGGCGGATATTCAGATACGTTTTTGGATCAGTTGATCACACAGGATAACCGAAATCGTAACTATGGTGTTAATGTAACCTATACCGAGCCGGTATCTGCACGGCGCTTCCTTGACATAAGCTATGGCTATAATTATTCATTTGCAAGAAATGACAGAAGAACCTATGATAAAAGTGATATAAACGGAGCGCTGGATTTTCTGGATAGTTTGAGCAATGCGTATGAAAATACTTTTATCAACCAGCGTGTTGGTTTGAGTTTGCGCACAGTTAATAAAAAGTATAACTATTCATTTGGGGTAAACCTTCAGCCTGCTAGTCTCAACGGATATTCTATAACAAAGGACAGTGCGTATACACCGCAAAAGCGTTTGAATTTTTCTCCACAGGCGCGTTTGTCATACAATTTCTCCCGTACCAAGCGGTTGAATATGAACTATAGCGCCAACTTTAACCAGCCAGGTTTCAATCAATTGCAACCCGTGCGTGATGTTTCCAATCCGCAATATCAAACGCAGGGTAATCCCGATCTTAAGCCGGAGTTCAGTCATAACTTAAGAGCAATGTTTAATAATTTTAACTTTACCTCAGGCCGTGTATTATTTGTTGGTATGAATGCCAATTTGATACAGAACAGGATTGTAAATAATAATATTCGTTTAGATAGCAGTGGTGCGCAATTGAGTATGCCGGAAAATATAAATGGTTATTATAATCTTTCAGGATTTTATAACTACTCTGTTCCGTTCCAGAACCGTACTTATGTAATTTCATTAAATGGCAATGTAAATTACAATCATGATGCCGGACTCGTAGATAGTAAAAAGAATATCGGTAATAACTGGGTAACTACACAAAGGCTGAATTTTGAATTCAACTTTAAAGAATGGATTCAGTTTACTGCCGGTGGTTCATACAGCCTCAATTCTACAAAATATACACTTACTCAAAATGGTGAAAGATTAAATAGCAATGCCTGGGGTGCCAACAGTACGATGCGCCTTGATATTCCCGGGGGAGTTATTGTAAGATATGATATAAGTTATGTATTGAACGAAGGGCTTGCTTCGAATGTAAATTCTAATCCTACACTATTCAATGCCTCGATAGAAAAAACTTTATTTAAAAATCAAAGCGGTTTTATACGCCTGTCCGGCTTTGATATCTTCAATCAAAATACAAGTGTTACAAGGCAGGTAACAGGTAATGCTATTATTGATAGCAGGGTAAACCGTTTAACCCGGTATTTTATGCTGACTTTTACATATAAGCTAATGAAGTTTAAGGGGCAGCAATCTTCGGGCAATACTCCCCAGGGTGGCGGCAACGGATCTATGAGGAGACGTCTTTCGGAGTAAGGAGGAGTGAGCAGCGGGTGATCAGCTATCAGCAGTCGGCTGTCAGCAATAAGCGCATAGACACAACCTATAAGCTTATCACCTACTTCTTCCTTTCCCTGCCTTCTTCCTATCTTTGCACTTCATAAATAATGGAGTGTGGAAAATAAACTTATCATCAAAAATATGGTTTGTAACCGCTGCATAATGGTGGTGCGCAGTGAACTGGAAAAGCTTGGCTATAAACCAGCAAGTGTTACGCTAGGCGAAGTAGTATTGGATAAGGATATTTCAGCAGATGAAAAAAATGATATAGCAAAAGTATTAGAGCCCATTGGCTTTGAACTGATTGATGATAAAAAGAGCCGTATTATAGAAAAAATAAAGAACGTTATTATTGATCTTGTACATCGCCAGGATGTTGAATTAAAAACCAGCCTGTCTGATTTGCTTAGCGCGGCATTGCATCATGATTATAATTATCTTTCTAATCTTTTTTCAGAAGTAGAGGGTACCACTATTGAAAAATATTTTATCGCACAAAAAATAGAGCGGGTAAAAGAATTGCTGGTATACGATGAACTTTCACTCAGCGAAATAGCATTTCGCCTTAATTATTCAAGTGTTGCATATTTGAGTAACCAGTTTAAAAAAGTTACCGGGCTAACGCCAAGTCATTTCAAACAGGTAAAAGAAGAAAAAAGGAAACCACTGGATAAGGTTTGATCTCCCTGGTTTTTCTGAAGTGAAACGAAAGATGTGAGCGCCTCACATTTGCCAGTTGTCAGCTGTAGTTGCTAATGTTTGATCTGACAGCTTAGGATTTTTTAGGGTTCATCACCCGTCTTTAAATTTACAAATATTTTATCCACTAAAAAATTTGCTGCGATATACCAGAAGGTTGTCTCCGCAAATTTTTTGTGGATAAAGCTTCAGGAATGCTCTTCAGCTTTTGAATACAATTGATCTATTCGTTTTTCTTTAGCCAACTCTTTGCTGTCGAACCAGGTTTGTATAGGTGTTTTTCCGAAGCAATAACGACCGCTGTGAGATCTTTGGTTGTTATAATACTCAAGCCAGTCGTCAAGGTCTTGCTGCATTAGTTCCAAAGAATCGTACATTTTTTTGCGAAAGGCTATCGCATAAAACTCCTCTTGTATTGTACGGTGGAAACGCTCACAGATGCCATTTGTCTGTGGACTTTTTGCTTTCGTCTTTGTATGATCGATGTCTTCTATGGTAAGATACAGTTGATATTCATGGTGCTCTCTTGCTCCACAGTACTCCGTTCCTCGATCTGTTAATATTCGTAATAGATCCACTTCCTGGCTTTGATAAAAAGGCAGCACTTTATCGTTAAGCATGTCTGCTGCTATCAGCGCATTCTTACGGTCATACAGTTTGGCAAAAGCCACTCTTGTATAAGTATCAATAAAGGTTTGCTGATAGATTTTACCGACTCCTTTTATATAGCCAACATAATAGCTGTCTTGAGAGCCCAAATATCCAGGATGGTGCGTTTCTATTTCTCCACGACTTTCCTGCTCTTCTTTTTTGCGTTCCAGCGCGGCTACCTGGGTGTCCGTAAGAATCATCCCGTCCTGAGCTACCTTGGCTTCCAGTGCTTTTAAGCGCTTCTGCATGGTCTCAAGATCATGCCGGAGCCATACGCAACGGATACCCGCAGGTGATACGCTGACACCTCTTTTTTTGAGTTCGTTACTTGCCCGCGCTTGTCCCTGTTCCGGATGTTCTATGGCATAAGCAACAACTGATTGCTCATCTGGTTCTGCTATCCGGTTCTTTAATATCGGCTTACTACGACTGATCTCTTTGAGTGCCAGCTCTCCGCCATCTTCATAAAGCTTTTGGAATCTGTAGAAACTGTCTCTGCTGTAGCCCATTACTTTACAGGCTTCAGAAACATTGCCGAGCTTCTCGGCTAATTTCAATAAACCCATCTTGGGTTGAATGAGCTTTTGCGTTGTTGTCATCTTTTTAATCGTTTACAGTTATTAAATTTACTAATAACTGTCAGATTAAATCTAAACTTCTACATGTCAGCTTATCCTGTATACCTATCTTATTTATTCAGGCGCATTGCATTTGTATTGTTCCTTACCCTAATCCCTGCGCAGCGGGAGAGGATCCCAAATTCAAATCAGGTGGTTCTTTCGTTTCGTTCCAGTAGTAGCTGTCAGGGAAAGGTCTTTTCCCAAAAATAGCTGTTCCAACTCTTATCATGGTTGAACCTTCCTCTATAGCCGTTTCCAGGTCATTGCTCATACCCATTGACAGTTCAGTAACAGGTATGCCTGCATCCAGCAGTTCGGTTTGTATACGCTTAAGCAACTGAAAACATTTGCGTACTTTGGAAATTTCGGCAGAAAAAAGCCCGATGGTCATGAGACCTTTAATATGCAGCCTGTCCAGTTTGCTGAACTGTAGTGCAAGTTTCACCGCATGATCAGGCAACATGCCAAACTTACTTTCTTCATACGAAGTATTGACCTGCAAAAAAATATCCATAGTCCTGTCCTCAAATTCCAGGCGCCTTTGCAGTTTCTCTGCTAATTCCAGGCGGTCTACCGACTGAATGCAATCAGCATATTTAATAACCTCTTTAATTTTATTGGTTTGTAAATGACCAATGAAATGTGTTTGATGAGCTACCGGTTGCAGTGCGTCAAATTTTTCCTTCAGCTCCTGGACCTTGTTCTCCCCAATAATTGTTTCCCCTTCTTTAAATGCAACCAGTATATCATTGGCAGAAATAGTTTTTGTTGCTAACAACAGCTTTATTTCTCCGGGTTGCCTTCCTGCTTTTATACAGGATGCTTTGATCCTGTTCCTGATAATAGCAATATTATTTTTAATATCCGTCATGATATAAATTCGTGCTCAGGGCAATCTATTCTTAACCTGCCTCCGGCAAGTGTGGTTTGCAGGAGCTTACAATAATGCGTTCCTTTATCAAATTGATAATTGGCACAGGTAAAGCACATCCTTTGAATAGTGATCACACCAGCCCTGTTCAGTTCGTAAATCAGTTTCAGCAGGCCGTCCAGCATTGCTTTCTTTTGTTCATCGCTGAGCCTGCCTATCGGCTTTTCAATAGAAGCGGTGAATGAAGAGGCTTGTTCCGCTATTTTTTTCCCTTCGGCAGTAAGCGAAATAGTAAAGCTTCTTGTATCTAATTCATCTCCTGTTTTTTTAATCAGCTTTTTAAGAAACAGCACCTTTACACTGTCGCTTATGGTTGCTTTTGTCATATTAAACTCAGCGGCCAAATAGCTCACTTTGCATTTTTCCCCCGAATGGAAAAGCAGGAAAATTAAAATCTGAACCTGTATAGGACTGAGTGCATTGCTTTTGCTTTCATTCCAAAGCAAAACCCGGAATGCTTCTGAAATACGCTCCAGCGCTACTACAATTTTACCCTCAATTTTATTTTCCTGCCTTTCAGGATTGAATGATGACATAAATGGATAATAATATATAAAGTTAGAGATCCTAACAATAGCGTATACATTTATCCTTTTACATCTGCCATAGATGCGCCGAAGTTAATGTGCAATACATTGCCATTCGGGGTAATCAAAGCAGGCACGGATTTAACGCCTTTTGTTTCCGCTTCTTCTATCCGCGCTTTTTGCTCTCCCAAATGAACAATTTCCACATTTTTTTCGCCAATCAGGGAAATGATGTCATGCTCGGCGCTAATGCAAACCGGGCAACCTGCATGATAAAATACTGATTTTGCCATGATGATGAGATTTGGTGAATAATATTGTTTGCAAATATAGTTAGGTTTCCTAACTAAAAAAATATTTCTATTCATTTGCCGGATAATAAGTCATGTAAATCTTACAAATCAATTATATAAAACTGTAATAACTGTTATTATGCTTCTTCTCATCTTTGCATTGTTTAAATTACTGGTTTATGATAAAGCAGACTGAACTTGCTGATAAAGTAAAAAATAACAGCACTGGCGCAACAATAAAGCAAACTTTCCCGGTTTTAAATATGAGCTGTGCCTCATGTGCCGTAAGTGTGGAGAGTACGTTAAAAGCTACGGATGGAGTTGTTGATGCTGCAGTGAATTTTGCAACAGCTACGGTAGCTGTGGAGTACGTGCCAGGCAAAACAAACCCTGCTGTTTTACGCAATGCCGTGGAAGCCGTTGGTTATGATTTGTTGTTAACAGATAATGATAATGCGCAACAGGAAACACTTGAAGCCATACACGAAAAGAAATTCCGGCAATTAAAAACAAAAACAACCTGGGCGGTAATATTATCTGTGCCGGTTGTGGTTATAGGTATGTTCTTTATGAACCCGCCTGCCGGACGGGCAGGTATACCCTATGCCAATGAGATAATGTGGCTGTTTTCAACGCCTGTTGTATTATGGTTTGGCAAGGATTTCTTTGTGAATGCATGGAAACAGGCAAAACATCGCTCAGCGAATATGGATACACTTGTAGCATTAAGCACAGGTATCGCGTATATTTTCAGTTTGTTCAATATGCTTTTTCCTGAATTCTGGCATGCAAGAGGATTACACGCTCATGTATATTTTGAAGCCGCTTCGGTGGTGATCGCTTTTATTTTGCTGGGAAGGCTATTGGAGGAAAAGGCTAAAGGCAATACAGCCGCAGCACTTAAAAAGCTGATGGGCCTGCAGCCTAAAACAGTAACGATAATTCAGCAAAGTGGTGTGCAGGTACAATTGCCGGTTGAAGAAGTTAAAGAAGGTAATATTGTGATGGTAAAACCCGGCGAAAAAATAGCTGTTGACGGAGTAGTTGTTTCCGGCAGTTCGTATGTAGATGAAAGCATGCTGAGCGGAGAGCCTGTACCGGTATTGAAACAGGAGCATGAAAAAGTATTTGCAGGTACGATCAATCAAAAAGGGAGCTTTCAGTTCAAAGCGGTTAAAGTGGGCAGCGCTACCATGCTTGCCCAAATTATAAAAATGGTGCAGGATGCACAGGGAAGCAAAGCGCCTGTGCAAAAGCTGGTTGATAAAATTGCGGGCATTTTTGTGCCGGTGGTAATTGGTATTGCAATGTTAACATTTATATTATGGGTGATTTTAGGCGGTGATAATGGAATTGTGCAGGGATTGCTTGCAGCAGTTACCGTGCTGGTTATCGCCTGCCCATGTGCGTTAGGGCTTGCCACGCCAACAGCTATAATGGTTGGTGTGGGCAAAGGTGCGGAAAAAGGAATACTTATTAAAGATGCGGAAAGTCTTGAGCTGGCTAAAAAAGTAAATGCAATAGTGCTTGATAAAACAGGAACAATAACCGAAGGCAAGCCACAGGTTACTGATATCAGTTGGCATAACGGTGATGAATCGGGTCGGCAAATATTACTCAGTATAGAAAAACAATCGGAACATCCGTTAGCGGAAGCGGTTGTTCATTATTTTGGCGAAGAACATAGTATTGCTGTATATGATTTTGAGAGTATTACGGGTAAAGGTGCAAAAGCAACCGTCGACGGCCAGGGGTATTATGTTGGCAATGCCGGGTTGCTGAATGAAAATAATATTATCATTCCTGCTGAATTGAAACAAAAAGCGGATGAATGGAGTAGTAATGCAAAAACAGTAATATGGTTTGCAGATAATACAAACGCTTTAGCGGTTGTGGCAATTGCTGATAAAATAAAGAGCACCTCTGTTGCGGCAATTAAGGAGATTGAACAAATGGGTATTGAAGTATATATGCTAACAGGCGATAATGAGGCAACCGCCGGTGCAATAGCAGGGCAAACAGGTATACAACATTATAAAGCGGAAGTATTGCCCCGGCAAAAATCGGCGTTTATAAAAGAATTACAACAGCAGGGCAGGGTAGTGGCAATGGTGGGTGATGGCATTAATGATAGTGCTGCATTGGCACAGGCTGATGTAAGTATAGCAATGGGCAAGGGGAGTGATATTGCAATGGATGTGGCAAAAATGACAATCATATCTTCTGATCTTGCCAAAATTCCGAAGGCAATACGGTTGTCAAGGCAAACTGTGAGCACTATAAAACAAAATTTATTCTGGGCATTTATTTATAATGTAATCGGTATACCTGTGGCTGCGGGTATTTTGTATCCGGTCAATGGCTTTTTGCTGAACCCGATGATAGCAGGAGCGGCTATGGCATTGAGCAGTGTGAGTGTAGTGAGTAATAGTTTGTTGTTGAGAGTGAAGAAATAATTTGAGAATTTGAAAATGTGGAAGTGCGAGGATGTGAGAATGTGGAGGAATGGCAATATTAAAGTATTCCTTGTGGTTGCTGCTGCTTTGCACCTGCCGGGTGAAACACATAAATACTGAAATGACAGAAAAGCTTCCATTAAAATAATTATTATGACATCAGAACAGGAACTGAAAGCATTAGCCGCACAACTAAGGCATCCTTCGGGAGAAAAGGGAGTAGAGATAGCAAACATGATGAATGAAACAAATATCGGGATGACAAATCATGCCGTCCGTTGTTTGAATATACATAAAGCAGATATGATACTTGAACTTGGGCATGGTAATGCGCGGCATGTGGAAAGCCTGTTTCAGCAATATAACAATATACATTATTACGGGCTTGAAATGTCTGAATTAATGAATGAGGAAGCAAGAAAAATAAACCAGGTATTTATTGCGAATAAGCAAGCCCATTTTTATTTATATGCAGGCAAACAATTTCCCTTTGCAGGTGATTTATTCGATAAAATATTTACTGTAAATACTATTTATTTTTGGGAAGAGCCTCAGGAAACTATTGGTGAATTATATCGTGTTATAAAACCTGGCGGCAGGCTATGCATTACGTTAGCGCTGGAAAGCTTTATGCAACAGTTGCCTTTTACGCAGTTTGGTTTTGAGTTGTATAATATTAAAAAGATTGAAAAATTAATAGCGTTTACTTCATTCAGGATTAGCAATATAGAAACAGCATTAGAGAATGTGAAAACCAAAACAGGCGAAATAGTGGAGAGGGAGTTTGTGAGTGTTGTGGTGGAGAAATAAAATTTAATGTATTTCTCACCCCGTTCTTAAAAATTTCCTGTAAAAGTCTTCTCTCATCTTCGCGAAATCTTTTTCAAGATATATCATTTCATTGCGAAGTTTTTGTTGTTGTTTTTGCCAGTGCCTGTCAATATTTTTTGAAGGAAATTCTTTAATTTTTTTTTCCAGGCGTTTAACATCAATAGCGATATCCTTTATGTATTCATCCCGCTCAATAATAAGGTTATGAAAATTCTCTGCTTCGGCAATCAATTCTTTGTCGGTAGTATTGTTATCCAGTACTTCACTTAATGTGTTTTTAAGCTCATTACTTTCATCTTTTAGCAGGCTAAGTGAGGTAAGCCAGGCAACACATTCGCTGATCGCCTGGCTTATTTTTTCTTTATTATATGACAAATCATTAAGCAATTTGTATTGCGTTTTAATGGTTTATTGTTGTTAATGGTTAGGAGCACAGGTTGCTTTTTTACTGATGATATCTTCAGCCGGGCTTATATAGGGAATGCCAAGGCCCATACCTCTCAGGATCAGCAGGCAGGCCATCATCATCATCATATAAGGATATATCCTGCGTATGCGTTGCCTTATGTTTACATTTATATAATTTCCCCAGAATGCAATAGTCCACATTACCGGCAGGGTGCCTGCACCAAAAGCTGCCATAAATATTACTGATCTCGCTATATCGCCTGTGGCTGTAGCGCCGGCTAAAGCAAGGTATACCAGTCCGCAGGGAAGTAATCCATTTAAAAAACCTATTGCGAAAAGGGTTGATTGATTTTTTTTGAAGAATAATTTTCCAAATGTTTTCCTGATCTTTTCGAAAAATACTGCAGCGATGTTTTTACCGGTAAATATTGAAGGGAAAAGTTTAGGTAATATTACCAGCAATAAAATAATACAACCTGCGGTAATAGATAATCCCTGTTGAAAACCTAAAAGAGATATGCTGTGTCCAATACTACCCATCACCAATCCAAAGAGTGAATAGGTAACAATTCTGCCGCTGTTGTATAACAATGTGCCAATAAATTTTGAATACAGGCTGTTGTCTTTTAACGGCAGGGATAAAGCCAGAGGTCCGCACATGCCAACACAGTGAAAGCTTCCTATCACTCCAATGGTAAATGCTGCTATGGCTGTTTCTAACATATCACTTTAGTTGTTGATTACAGGAATATTTTTTCCTCAAAATAATATGCTCTGCCTGCATCGTTCCAGTCTATCTGCAGTTCATAAGCACCGTTTATACCCGAAGGCAGCGCTATAGCTGTAGTGCTATTACTGGTAGTGAAATCCTTTTTAATATCCTTGCCATTATCCGAAGGGCGATATAATAATACTTCTCCGATCAAATCCTTTTCATTAAACTCGGCCGGAAGCGTAATGATCAATGTATTGTTCACTATCTCAAATTTTACTTTGGATGACAATGCATTGGTTCTTTTAATAGCATCGATCCTATCCTGGTGCTTCAACTCCTTTGCGTAATAGTCAGGCGTAACCAGGTCAATTTTTTCGTTTGATGATTTAAATACCAGCACTACTATTCCTGCTACAAAAGCAAGGTAAACGATCAGTATTTTATATCCCCAGTTCATATTAAGAGATTTATGGTTTTTAGTTTGTTGTTAATGGTAGCTATCAGTGTTTAGCTATCAGCCGGCGTTAAACTTAAATAGCTGATAGCTGACCGCTTCCTATTCATACACCTCCGGTCCAATAAATTTCGCTTCAATGGTTTTTAATTTTTTACCATTTTGATATAGTCCTATATGTATTACCTTCTTCCAGCTTGTTACATCTTTTCTGTTAAGTTTTACAAAGAACTGCAGGTTAGCATAATCTTCTTTTTTTACTATTGTTGTTCCACTGCCTACGGGGGTGATTTCTCCCTCTACGTCTTCAAGCCTCAGTTCAAAAGGAATATCCTTGTGTGTTTTATTGGCTAATTTCAGGTTGTAAAGATTGGCTATTCTGCCATCGGGCAATGAAGTATAAGTCATGCCGGCTGTACGCATTAACCTGGCGTCAAGGTCTGTTCGGGTAGCTATCAATACAACCAACAGGCTCATCAGCAGGAATAAAACAACACTATATGCTTTAATGCGCCTGGTAAATTTTAACTGTACACCATCATTAATACTTTTTTCAGAAGCGTACCTGATCAGCCCGGTGGGTTTGTTAATGCTTGTCATAATAGCATCACAGGCATCAATGCAGGCCGTACAGTTCACACATTCCAGTTGGGTGCCATTGCGTATATCAATACCCGTGGGGCAAACCCTTACACACGCGGCGCAATCAATACAATCTCCTTTGGCAGGCACAACAACCGGGGCTGCTTTTTCTTCCAGGCTTTTACACGCGCCATCATTTTTACAATCCACACATTTGCAATCGTGTGGTTCTCTTTTATCTTTTTTTGAAAGCTTTCCTCTTGGTTCTCCACGTTTGTAATCGTATGCAACAACAATGGAATTTTTATCAAGCAACACCCCCTGCAACCTGCCGTAGGGACATACCACAATACATACCTGCTCCCTGAACCACCAGTACACAAAAAAGAAAACAGTAGTAAAAGTAAGTAATGATATGAGCGTGCCAATATGTGCTGAAGGTGTTTGGATATATTCTATCAGCTTATCCATGCTGATAAAATAAGCGAGAAAGAAATTAGCAATAATGAATGACAGCAAAAAGAAGGCAATAAATTTGGTTGTTCTTTTTTTGATTTTCGTGCTGTTCCAGGGCATTGCTTTTAACTGTCGTTGTTGCGCAGCATCTCCATCAATCCAGTATTCTATTTTACGGAACACCATTTCCATAAAAATAGTTTGCGGGCAAGCCCAACCGCAGAATACCCGGCCATAAATTACCGTAAACAAAACAATGAATACGATGAAGGCGAGCATAGCGATACCGAAAATAAAAAAGTCCTGCGGCCAGAATATCAAACCAAAGATGATGAACTTTCTCTCCAGCACATTAAACATCAGCAATGGTTCGCCATTTACTTTTATGAAAGGCAATGCAAAGAAGATGATGAGATATACAATGCTGAATTTAGTGCGTAAAGAATATAATGCACCCTTTGGCTTTTTAGGATGTATATAATTCCTGCTGCCATCTTTGGTAATAGTTGCTACCGAGTCTCTGAACGACCCTTTCTCATCATGTATTATCATTTCTTCTTCTGTCATTGCTTCCGGTTTCAGGGTGCTTTAGTTTAAAAGATTAGCATTGGTGAATGATGCATCAGCACTATTTTATTTTACAGCATCAGGTGCCGGCGCTGATCCCTGTTCTGTAAACAAATCTCCCTGGGGAGCCCTTGCGCCGGGAGGATTAGTGCCATGCAATGTTTTAATATAACTTGCTATATAGCTCATTTGTATAGGGGTAAATTCTTTTACCCAGGATTGCATTCCCTTATCAGGATATCCAACTTTTATACTGTGGTAAATATCGTTGAGCGAGCCTTTGTGCAGCCAGTAATCGTCTGTAAGATTAGGTCCCGCACCACCTTCACCTGCTTTACCATGACAGGGCCAGCATTTGTTTGCATAAATTTCTTTTCCGGCTGCTATACCCGCTGCGTCTGCCATTGGTATATTGTTCTCGTCTACTTTGTCTTTATTGTTAGCCTCGTATGCTTCCTTCTCAACCCTGGCTTTTTCCATTTCAGCAAGATATTCTTGTGTTGGGTTTTTACCTATGCCGAATGCATGGTAATAACCCAAATAGAAAATGGCAACAAAAATGGTTGCATAAAAACCGTATTTCCACCACGGTGGTAATGAGTTATCAAGCTCCTGTATACCATCATAATCGTGGTCAATTAAAATGTCAGCTTCTTTTTCTACTGCTACGGCTTTGGTAAATACTTTTTTATCGAGTGATGACCACCATTCACTGAATTTGGAACTTTTAACAGGTGCCTTGGCCTTTTCAGGCAGTAACTCCTGGAACACGCGGCGTATGGAAAATGCAAGAAACAAGATAGCTGCTACTTCAATAGCAATTACCGCTACAAATGCATAAAAAGCGCCTGCTGTTAAGCCGCCGTAGTTAGGGATATCGGCTACAACAGAAGGGGTTTCCGCGGTTTGTGCAAAAGCGGTTTGAGAAATTACAGACAAACCAATGATGAATATTACGCTGGGCAGCTTGTTGCCATTCTTGTATTTTTCAAGCGCCAGCTTACTAACGCTTATCAATACCTGCCCCATGCCCCATATTACAAATGCAAGTACTATAGCAGAAACAGTTAGTAAAATTGCCAGCAGGTTACTGCTTTCGCCTGGTGCGGCACTGGTTGCGGCCTCCTGCGCAATAGCCGGTAATATAGCGCACAGCAATAATGAAGTGCTGAATAGCTTTTTCTTTATGGATGTAAAACGGTTCATAGCTTTTGTTTACAAGGTTGAGTTAGTTATCTCTTCTGAATCGAGTGGTATGTTTGATAAACGCTCTACGCTCTCTTTCTTCATTTTTTTCACCAGCACCAGCAGCACAATAAAAAACAGGAAAAAAATGATGAGGGAGATCATGGGATATATATTAGCGTCATGCATCTTCTCTGCGTATTGTTTTATGAATTTGAACATGGCGATTAATTTTTAGCGTTTTCAGATTTTGATATATCGGTGCCAAGCCTCTGCAGGTAAGCAATTACCGCTATTATTTCTCTCTCGGGCCCTATCTTAATGCTATCTGATTTTAAATTGTTAGCTATATGCTGCGCCTGCATAATCAAATCCTTGTTGGCTGTTGCCGGATATTCTTTTTCGTAAGGCACACCCAGTTTTATCATAGCCCTGATCTTGGCAGGTGTGCTTGTTGTATCGAGTTTATTTTCTATTAACCCCGGATAAGCAGGCATAATAGATCCTTCACTCATGGATGATGGCTCTCTCAGGTGGCGGAAATGCCATCCATCGCTTTTCTTAAGGTTGCCTGCACCTTCTCGCGCCAGATCCGGACCGGTGCGTTTACTTCCCCACTGGAATGGGCGGTCGTATATAAACTCACCGGCTTTTGAGTATTCACCATACCTTTCTGTTTCGCTGCGGAACGGGCGTATCATTTGTGAGTGACAGGTATAACAACCTTCTCTTACATAAATATCACGACCCTGCAATTCAAGCGGAGTATATGGCTTAACCGAAGCAATGGTTGGCACATTTGATTTTACCAGGAAGGTTGGTACCATTTCAATAACACCGCCAATAATTACCACTATCAAACTTAAGATCATCATTTGCACCGGTTTTCTTTCAATCCACCTGTGCCAGTGCTCACCTGCATGTTTTACATATTCTTTCTGAAGAGGCGCTGCTTCTGCTGCTTCATCTGCAACAAGCTTACCTCTCTTAACGGTTTTGTACACATTATAGAACATGATGAACACACCAATCAGATACAATGCTCCACCAAATGAGCGCATCATATAAAATGGTTTGAGGTAAGTAACAGTTTCGAGAAAGGAATATTTAAGTATGCCTGCCTCTGTAAACTGCTTCCACATACTGCTCTGTGTGAAACCAGCCCAGTATAAAGGCACTGCGTAAAATATTATACCAAGCGTACCAAGCCAGAAATGGTTGTTGGCTAATTTCTTGGAATACAATGGAGTGTTGAAAATTTTGGGAATAAGCCAGTAAAGTATACCAAACGTAAGCATACCATTCCAGCCCAAAGCACCTACGTGTACGTGTGCAACAATCCAGTCGGTAAAATGTGCAATAGCGTTTACATTCTTTAATGAAAGCATCGGCCCTTCAAAGGTTGCCATACCATATGATGTAACTGCAACCACCATGAATTTCAAAATCACATCATCTCTCACCCTGTCCCAAGCGCCGCGGAGTGTAAGCAAACCATTGATCATACCACCCCAGCTCGGAAAGATGAGCATGAATGAAAATACCACCCCGAGCGACTGGGCCCAGTTGGGTAAAGCGGTATATAATAAGTGGTGGGGACCAGCCCATATATACAGGAATATTAAAGACCAAAAGTGTATAATAGAGAGTTTGTAAGAGTAAACAGGGCGGTTAGCCGCTTTGGGCAGGAAGTAATACATAAGCCCCAGGTAAGGTGTGGTAAGGAAGAATGCAACCGCATTATGCCCGTACCACCATTGCACCAGCGCATCCTGTACGCCTGCATACCAGCTATAACTTTTAAAAAGGGAAACAGGCAATGCAAATGAATTTACTATATGCAGCATTGCAACGGTAACAAAGGTTGCTATATAAAACCAGATAGCAACATACAGGTGTTTCTCTCTTCTTTTAATAATGGTTCCAAACATGTTCCAGCCAAATACCACCCAAATGAGTGTAATGGCTATATCAATCGGCCATTCCAGCTCTGCGTATTCTTTGCTGGAGGTATAGCCCATAGGAAGCGTAATTGCAGCTGCAACAATAATAAGCTGCCAGCCCCAGAAATGGATCTTGCTTAATGTATCGCTGTACATTCTTGCTTTGCATAAGCGTTGCAAAGAGTAGTACACACCCATAAAAATGCCATTGCCTACAAAGGCAAAAATAACGGCATTGGTGTGCAGGGGTCTTAACCTTCCGAATGAGCCATATTGCGTAATGTTTAGTGAAGGAAATATAAGCTGAAGGGAAGCCCATAAACCTGCCAGCATACCAACTGCGCCCCAGAGTATGGTGGCGTACGCAAAGTTTTTTACAATCCGGTTGTCGTAATAAAATTTTTCTGCCTGCATATAGATTTACTTGTTTTGGATTTTTGGTTCAGGGGAAGTTGAGTCGTCATTGGGGAGCTCATCATCAAAAAGTACTCTTACAGAAGGAGTATAGTCATCATCATACTGCCCGTTTTTTACGCTCCATAAAAAAGCGGTAAGAAAAGCGCCGGCTACTACTATGCTGATACCTATTAATAAGAATAATGCACTCACCAGTGGAAGTTTTAACGGGACAAAAGTATTTGTCACCTGTGTGTTAAAAATTGATAGCTGTCAACAGGAAATATGATTAAAATCAGTGCCGGTAGGGCAATGGGTATCGCTTATGACGCATAATTGAAATAATAACTTATTTATGTACAAACAGGTTGTGCTCAGCTTAAACGTGCAGGTAAAAGCCCAAAGGGCTTTAATTTAATTTTAAAAATTGGAAGCTACATCGGAAAAGCAGGTAGAGACAAAAGCCCAAAGGGCTTTAATTTAATTAGCCCTGAGTGCAACTCAGGGTAAAAAACATAGGGGTAACACAACCCCGAATGGGGTTGAACTGAACAATTCAGCGTAGATATTTTTCGTTAAACTCCACACCATTCTCTATAAGTAATCTTTTAAATTCATCATGAAATGTTTCTTTTTTGTGATGTTCTTTTTGGTTTTTAATATAATTGATGATCATGTCTTTCTCTCTTGTTGAATATGTGAAAGCACCATAGCTATCCTGCCATCCTTCAAAATCCGGAAATAATCCGCTGTTTTTCATCCAGCCATTGCTGGCAATTTTTATATCCTTAATGTAATCGGAGAGAGAGGTAGAAGGATGGAGATCTGAGAAAATATGGATATGATCCTGGATCCCATTAATACGATAAAGTTTGCATTTCTTATTTTGTATTATTCCCCAAATATATTTATAAAGTTCCTGACAGTTTTCTTCAGCAATTGTCATTTTGCGATGCTTTGTACCAAAAACGATCTGGTAAAAAATCTGGCGGTAGCTCATAGTGTTTAATTCATGGTTATAATAGTTAGTATATTGACCTGTAATTTACATTAAGATTTCAATATTCAACCCCGCAAGCGGGGTTGAATTGATTATTATCTGTTACCCCCAACTTTGTTGGGGGCTATTTACATTTAAGCCCTTCGGGCTAAAATACAACGGACTGTAATTTAAAATATTAATTAGCCCTGCTCTGGATTAAGCCAAAATGCATTATTTTTCTCCTTTCATTTAATGTAGAAGCATATTTCAAAACGATTGCTATGGAAAAGGTAATTCCTGTTGATGTTTCCCTGTTACGTCCATGGATTGAGGCAAAGCTTTCTCCTGCTGAGATTGAAGCACGGCTGCACAAAGCCGGCTTTTCTGAAGAAACCATTGCTGCCTACCTGCGGGAATATAAAAAAGAACTTTATGCGGCGCGCCGGTTTAATGGTTTTGTTTGTGCAGGCGTTGGCGCTTTTCTGGGGTTTGTGAGCTGTGTGCTTTCTATTATCAATCCCATACCTGAGCTATACCATATTATATTATTCGGGCTTACGTCGGTAGCTATATTGATTATTTGTTTGGGTCTATATTTTGTATTTGAATGATCTTTTTAAAACAAAATCCTCAAAAATGAATTTGAGGATTTTATTGTTTGGTGCAATCAACGGATCAAGGGATATGGACTTATGCTGAAACTATTTTGCCTGACCGGCAGATTGTTCAATCATTTTTTCTGCCATAGGAAAGAGCAGGTTATTTTCAAGATGTACATGCTTATGCAGATCTTCTTCAAAAGCCTTTAGCTCCTGTAATACTATTTTAAATGTATTGCATGCATCTTCAGGTATGGAATAATCACTGGTCAGTATTCTTATTTGTTCCATTATAGCGCCGGCTTCATCATGCTCGTGCACCATCATGGTAACAGGATCGTTTATGTATTCCTGTTGTTTATTTGTATTGGTTTTATTGTTAAAGGAAGCGGCAATTTCCTTTATCCTGGGAAATAATACCATTTCCTCTTTCTGCATATGCATGTACATATCATTTTTTAAATAAGCGAAAAGGTCTTTTACGGTTCTCATATAAGGATATCTTTCACCATGCTTTGCTGCTACTTTGGTTAAATGCGCTTCAATATCCGGCATAGACTGGCGGGTATAAAAATGATGCTTTATGAGTATATACCTGATCAGTTGTTCCGCGTTCATATCTGAAAAATCAACAAAAGCTTTTTGATCCTGTATGTCTGAAGTTTTAAGCTCCTTTATTATTGCTGTTATATCCAGCCCTCTTTCATTACAGGCTTCTGCAAGTGTTTGCTTTCCTCCGCAACAAAAATCAAGATGATATTTTTCGAGAACAGGCACAAGTTGATGGTGCTCAATTGCAATTGATGCCAGTGTTTGTTGTTGTATGTTCATGATGATAAATAATTTTTTCCAAAGTTGCATACTCTGTAAATCTTATTTTATGATTGCAGTCAGCTTATCTTTTGTTGGCTGATGTTTAACAAAAAAATGCCGGAGACAAGTATGAATGCCGCAGCAAGCAAAAGCTCATTAATGTAAGGAAGCGCAATGAAACTTATAGCAGCAATACCCTGCAGCATCAGAAGAAATTCATTTAAAATAACACCAGCAGTAAAAATTTTTACAGCGGTCAAAGCCAATGGTTTGATCTGTATATTTTTTTCAACCATCATAAACGCAAGCAGGAAAAGTGTAATTACGCCAAGCAGTATGAGGTGGAGATAACCAATAACAATAGGGCGGAATCCAAAAGCAAGCTTACTTAGCGAAGGTATAACAGAACCTAATTGTAGTAATAGTTTAATGGTTAGCGCTATGCCTGAAAGCGCAAACAACCATAATGCATTTTTAGAGATAAGGGGTTTTATTTGTGCAAACCTTTTTTTAATATGTTGCACCATTATTATCCAGCCCGCAATCTGGCTGAAAGCGGCCAGCACTACCAGCGCAAAACTCCATTGTGGGATGGGTAACCATAAGGCTGATAATACATAAGCCGGAATACAGGCGGCTGCAAACAACCAGAATATCTTTTTTTGAACAGGCACAGGAATGATATATAGAAATGCAGCCGACGCCAGGCCCATACAGGCAAAAAAGAACCAGCCGTTGTATTGAAAATGCAGGAAGAAATATACCGCCGCCAGGTACCAGTTTTGATGGATGGTTTTTGTAGCCATCATAAATGCCAGCGAAAATGCTCCCACGGAAGAAAGTATATTAAAGAGCAGGGCCGCTTTTATCCACCAGTGGCTTATACTTTTTTCTGGTAAACTGTTTAAGTCTTTCCAGAACATATATGCAAATACATAAGAAACAAAAATAGACAGCGTTGAAAAGATAATAGAGTATAAACCATAGCCCTGAATAGGGAAACTGATCAGCATACCGTATGCTGTAATAAGGTTGGCATTTATTACCCATTTATATTTTTTAAAAACGGCTTCATTTTTTTGCTTTAAAAGATACTGCATGAGCAGTAACATCAATACATGTGTAACCCATCCTGAAAATGCGAAATGAGAATGCCCGTGCAATAAATGTTTCTGATCAATAAAAGGAAGCGAAAAAAGAATTTTATACCTGAGTATAAAACCCGCTAATGCAACAAGTAATAAATTCAATAATGCCAGCTTTGTATAACGATGTATAGTAAACTGAGTAGTATTCATGTGGGGCAAAGTACGTTATGCCGAAGGATTTTTATTGTGATTGAGATCATATTAAGGTATCAGGTATCAGCGATCAGGTGTCAGGTTTCAGATTTCAGGTTGTGCCTGCCTGTGTTGCTAATGGCTAATGGCTGATCGCTGATACCTGACTGCTCTCCCTCAAAAATACACTTTCCCTTTATCAATTACCAGTTCCCCTTTTTCATGCAAATGCCGCATGGTGCGTATTACGGTTTCAACACGCAAGCCGGTCATATTGGCAATTTGCTGCCTGGTAAGCTTAACCTTATTGCATATGGTGCAAACATTTTTTTTATTTTTCTTTAAATAGGTAAGTAATGTATTAATACTCTTTTCGGGATCATGGTGGGCGAGCTCCTTCAGCAGAATGAATTTAAACCGCAGCCTTTCACTTATTGTTTTGCTGAAAGCCATATGGATATCAGGTCTTTCAGCTAAAAGCTGGTAGAATAGTGATTTATGCAGCCTTATAATAACAGACTCCGTATCAGCAATGGCGCTCGCAGCATAGGGACCATCATCAAACAGAGGTATTTCTCCGAAGCACTCCCCGGGCTCAACCATGTTTTGAATGAACTCATTACCGTTGTCATCAATGTTTATCCAACGCACACTTCCGTTTACCAGTTGGTGGTAAAAAGAGCAGATGCCACCTTCGTTGTATATTACTTCACCGGCAGCTACTTTTTTATAAGTAGCTCCAAGTGTAAGCAGTATGTCAATATCAATCATCATATAGCCCAGTATTTGATATCAAAACTATTAGTGCTTGTATTGCTGGTGTATGATTCTGGAAAGCAGGCATTATGATTATTGTCATGTTTATAAGCTAAAACATCGTTTATGCCTAACCGTTTACAAAACTATGATTCTACGCATAAATATGCAAAAAGAGTCTGTGTAAAATTGTGCATTCAAATTATATCAAACACAAAAAACATTGATTATGAAAAAACTGTTGATGCTGCTTTTTGCCGCCATATACTTAGCAGCCTGTGGAGGCGGCGGACAGAATAATAGTGCAGAAACTCCGAAAACCAATACTGATGCAAAAACTGAAAATGGTAATCCATCCTATGATCCTAACAGGGGAGAGGGAAAATTCACTAAGGTTGAAGTAGGTGCTTCCCTGGATGTTGCAATGGCTGATAATGGTGAAAAAGTATACGGGGTAAAATGTGGTAGCTGCCATAAGCTTTCTGATGAGAAACTGGTAGGACCCGGATGGAAAGGCGTTACCAGCAGGCATACTCCCGAGTGGATAATGAATTTTGTTACCAATACAGATGAAATGCTTAATAAAGACCCGAAAGCACAGGCACAGCTGGAAATATGTTTGGTACGCATGCCAAACCAGAATTTAAGTGATGATGAAGCCAGGTCTCTCTACGAATTCATGCGCAAAAATGATGGTGTAAAATAAATTATTAAGAACGGACATAACCCCTTTAAGTAATAAATAAAAAGTCTTTTATGAAACGTATGAAATCGTTACTGCTGATCACTATGATGCTTATGACGGTAACAGTATATTTTTCCTGTAAACCTAAAAATGCCGGTACTGCCGTCAACTCCGATGCTGCATCTAAAGTATATGTGGCGCCCGGTAAATACGATGAATTTTACAATTTTGTTTCCGGAGGTTTTAGCGGACAGCTAAGCGTTTATGGTTTACCCAGCGGACGTCTGCTGAGAGTGATACCGGTGTTTTCTGTTGATCCTGAAAAAGGATATGGGTATAGTGAAGAAACAAAACCTATGCTCAATACTTCTCATGGCTTTGTGCCCTGGGACGATCTGCATCATACTGATCTTTCTCAAACCAATGGAGAGATTGACGGTCGATGGATTTTTGTAAATGGCAACAACACTCCCCGTGTGGCCAGGGTTGACCTTACTACCTTCCGCACTCATGAGATTATTGAATTGCCTAACAGTGCTGGTAACCACAGTTCACCTTTCATTACAGAAAATACTGAATACGTGGTTGCAGGCACCAGGTTCAGTGTTCCTCCTGATAATGCAAACGGAGATATACCTATTAATACCTACAAGCAAAACTTTAAAGGATATATCAGTTTTATCAGTGTGGGTAAAGAAGATGGTAAAATGGATATCGCTTTCCAGATTCAATGCCCTGGTATAAACTTCGACCTTAGCCATGCGGGTAAGGGAAAATCTCACGGATGGTTTTTCTTTAGCTGCTATAATACAGAGCAGGCTAATACTTTGCTGGAAGTAAATGCTTCGCAAAAGGATAAGGACTTTATCATGGCCGTTAACTGGAAAAAAGCCGAAGAATACCTGAAAGCAGGCAAAGGAAAAAAAGTATCTGTAAAATATGCACATAATACATACGATGAAAAAACGCATAGCGCTACTTCAGAAATCAGGAATGAAGTAATAGTGCTTGATTCAAAAGAGCTGAAAGATCTCTGTTACTTTATCCCCTGTCCTAAATCTCCTCACGGTTGCGACGTTGATCCCACAGGAGAATATATTGTAGGAAGCGGTAAGCTGGCTGCATTGATTCCTGTATTCAGCTTTGATAAAATGCAAAAAGCGATAGCTGATAAAGCATTCGAAGGGGAATATGAGGGTATACCTGTTATCAAGTATGAGGCAGCGCTTCATGGTGAAGTACAGAAACCAGGTCTCGGACCTTTGCATACAGAATTTGATGGCAGAGGAAATGCGTACACTACTTTCTTTGTGTCAAGTGAAGTGGTAAAATGGGGGCTTAAAGATCTTCAGGTAATAGACAGGGTTCCTACTTATTATTCCGTAGGGCATTTAATGATTCCCGGCGGAGACAGTAAAAAACCTAATGGTAAATATCTCGTTGCGTATAATAAAATTACCAAAGACCGTTATTTGCCTACAGGACCGGAATTATCGCAGAGTGCACAGTTGTATGATATAAGCGGCGATAAAATGCAGTTGCTGCTTGATTATCCAACCATTGGTGAACCACACTATGCCCAGGCAGTTGCTGCAGATGTGATTAAAGATAAGTCGGTGAAATTTTTCAAAATTGAAGAAAATGCACATCCGTATCTTACTAAAGGTGAAGGAGAAAGTAAAGTTGTAAGAGAAGGTAATAAAGTGCATATATACATGACTGCTATCCGTTCTCACTTTGCACCAGATAATATTGAAGGTATAAAAGTAGGTGATGAAGTATACTTCCATCTTACCAATCTTGAGCAGGATTGGGATGTGCCTCACGGCTTTGCGGTTAAAGGCGCATTGAACGCAGAATTGTTGATTATGCCCGGTGAAACACAAACTTTGAAATGGATACCTGAAAAAGTCGGTATCTACCCGATATACTGTACAGACTTCTGTAGTGCATTGCACCAGGAAATGTCAGGATATGTAAGAGTATCACCTGCAGGCAGCAATGTACCGCTCACTTTTAGTCTCGGCACAAATCAACCTGCCGCAGATAATACTGCTAACCCCGGTAAATAAAGATCAAAACCGGCTGATTAAGATTTGCACTGGTCGGCCGGTTTTATTTATTTGATGATGTAGATGCGGGATAACATTTTAAATCATAATAATGAAAGCAAAACTTGCCGCAGGCACAAAAATATTATTGCTGGTAGCGGCCGCAGCATTGGTTCTTGTTCTATTCAATCCCATCTGGAGGATAGAATTGAACGCACCTCAATATCCTGAAGGATTGAGCTTAAAAATTCATGCCAATGGGCTGAGAGGAAATGTTGATATCATAAATGGTCTTAATCACTATATAGGCATGAAAACATTGCATAACGAAGACTTTATAGAGTTTAAAGTGCTTCCTTATGCAATTATATTTTTTGCCGTATTGTTTGTCTTGACTGTTGTGCTCAATAAAAGAGGATTGCTGTATACATCTTTTATACTCTTTGTACTATTCGGTATACTGGCCATGTATGATTTCTGGCAATGGGAATACGATTATGGACATAATCTTGATCCTGACGCGGCAATTAAAGTGCCTGGTATGGCGTATCAACCTCCTTTATTAGGGTTTAAGCAGTTATTAAATTTTGGCGCATATTCTATTCCGGATACAGGAGGATGGCTTTTTATAGGAGCAGGCGTGCTGCTGTTAATTGCTGTTGTTATGGAATGGCGGAAAGTTAAAGCGAGAAAACCTTCTGCGGCAGCTTATGCACCTGCGATGATATTATTTGCCCTGTTTTTCAGTAGCTGCAATACCGGACCGGAAGCTATTGCTGTGGGAAGAGATAACTGCAGCCATTGTAAGATGAGTATAAGTGATATTAAATATGCCGCTGAAATTGTAACACAGAAAGGGAAAGTATATAAGTTTGATGATATTACCTGCCTTGTATCATTTGTAAAGGATAAAGCAGTTGATGAGAAAGATATTCAGCAAATATATCTCAGTGATTTTTCCGCGCCCCATAGTCTGGTAAAATCCGGCGAAGCTTTTTATCTGAAAGGGGGTACAATACATGCGCCTATGAACGGAGATGTAGCAGCGTTTGCTAATAGAGATAGCTTAACTAAAATGGTATCTGAACTCGGCGCTGCCGAGGTAAGCTGGCAGCAGGTAAGTCAATGAGAATTATATTATTCATATTGAGTTGTATTTCGTTGTCATCATATGCCGGTGTGATTAAAGTAGGCAGGGAGCAGCAGCATAAATCTGTAACTGCTGCTATTGATGTAGCCCGCGCCGGTGATACGGTACTTGTTGATGGAGGAATATATTATGAAAAAAACCTCGTTATTAATAAGCCAATAGTATTAAAAGGGGTTAACCAACCGGTACTGGACGCTGAGAAAAAATATGAAAATATTTCTGTAAAATCAGATAATGTAACTATACAGGGTTTTGTGCTGCAGCATACAGGTGTTTCAAGCATTGTTGATTATGCTGCTGTAAAAATTTATAACAGCCGTAATGTATCTGTTATTGATAATATTGTAAAAGATGCTTTTTTTGGCATATACTCCCAGTACGGAACACGATGTCTTATAAAAAACAACACGCTTACTGCATATGCAAAAACCGAACAATCAAGTGGTAATGGTATTCATTGCTGGAAGAGTGATAGTATGCAGATCATAGGCAATACGGTTACCGGCCACAGAGACGGTATTTATTTTGAGTTTGTAACCAATTCGGTTATATGGCGTAATCAATCTTTTAAAAATCTTCGCTATGGGCTTCATTTTATGTTCAGTAATAATGATGCCTATATCAATAATGTTTTTCAAAATAATGGCGCAGGTGTTGCTGTGATGTTTTCGAAAGAAGTAAAGATGTTCAATAATTTCTTCCAGGAAAACTGGGGAGATGCTGCTTATGGCATATTGCTGAAAGAAATCAATGATAGTTATATAGAAGGGAATCATTTTGAAAAAAATACTTCGGCCATATACGCTGAAGGTGCTAACAGGATATTTGTAAAAAGAAATATTTTTAAAAACAATGGATGGGCGTTTAAGATACAGGCAAGCTGCTCAGAAGTAATGCTGGAATACAATAATTTTTTAGGGAATATTTTTGATGTTGGCACTAATGGTTCTCTTGTGCTGAACAGGTTTAATAATAATTATTGGGATAAATATGAAGGCTATGATCTGAACAGGGATAATATCGGCGATATTCCATACCGGCCGGTGAGTATGTACAGTATGATTGTGGAAAGAAACCCGCCTGCCGTGATTTTGTTTCACAGCATGATGGTGTCGCTGATGGACAAATCTGAAAAAATAATTCCCAGTCTTACGCCTGAAAATTTAAAAGACGAACATCCTATGATGAAGCCTCTACTATTATGATCATCGCTAATAATATCAATAAAAAGTTCGGCAGGCTTAAAGCACTGGATAATGTAAGCGTTAGCTGCAACAAAGGAGAATGTATTGCATTGATCGGTCCGAACGGCAGCGGTAAAACCACATTTATCAAAGCCATATTGGGAATGGTTTTGTGTGATAGCGGGTTTATTACTTTTAATGGAAAAAATATTTTGCATGATTGGGAGTATCGCTCAAAGATTGGTTATATGCCACAGATAGGCCGCTATCCTGATAATATGAGTATTGGGCAATTGATGATAATGATGAAAGATATAAGAAAGCCCAAAAATATACAGTTGGATGAAGAGCTGGTAAACAAATTTGAGCTGGATAAGTTATATGATAAGCGCATGCGTACACTTAGCGGTGGCACCAGGCAGAAAGTAAGCGCTTCGCTTGCATTTCTTTTTAACCCCGAGGTTTTGATACTGGACGAACCAACCGCAGGACTTGATCCTGTTGCGGCAGAAATTTTAAAAGAGAAAATTATTGCGGAGAAAGCAAAGGGCAAGTTGGTACTTATTACTTCTCATATATTGAGTGAACTTGACGACCTGGTATCGCAGGTAATATACCTGCAGGATGGTAAGCTCATCTTTCATAAAAAAATTGAAGCGCTCCGGGAAGATACCGGCCAGGAAAAATTATCAAAAGCGGTAGCAACCGTAATGCTTAAAGGAAGATAAAATGGTGAAGATTTTTAAATACGTTATTATAGATATTCTCAGGAATAAGATAATACTGGCATATACTGTTTTTTTGCTGGTGTTGTCGTTAAGCATTTTTAATCTTGAAGACAGCAGCGCTAAAGGCATTTTAAGCTTACTCAATATTGTATTGATTATTGTGCCGATGGTAAGTATATTATTTGCGACTATTTATATTTATAACAGCGCCGAATTTTTAGAATTATTAGTCAGTCAGCCGCTTAAAAGAAAAACCATCTGGTTAAGTATGTTTGGAGGATTGGCGTTTTCACTGGTAACAGCCTTTCTGGTTGGTGTGGGCATACCCGTATTATTATATGAAGCAAGCTCAGCAGGTATTATGTTAATTACATCAGGTGTTTTGCTTACGGTAATATTTGTTGCTATAGCGTTGCTTGCCGGGGTTAAAATCAGGGATAAAGCAAGAGGAATTGGAACAGTAATATTATTATGGCTGTATTTTTCATTATTGTTTGATGGTATTGTATTGTTTATTCTTTTCCAGTTTGCCGATTACCCGCTTGAGAAATTGATGGTTGGTATTACTACGCTAAATCCTATAGGATTAAGCCGTATACTGGTATTGCTTAAAATGGATATATCCGCGATGATGGGATATACCGGGGCTATATTTAAAGATTTTTTCGGAACTAATATTGGTATGATAATCAGTTTGCTCGTACTATTATTGTGGATCGTTTTACCGGGATGGTTATCCGTACGAAAGTTTAATCATAAAGATTTATAAGCACGCATAAAATCAATATATATGAAAAGACATGAGGCACTGGCGCCGTTTTCAAGGGAGCATCATGGCGCATTGATTCTTGCACAGGTAATGAAAAAAGGAGCTCCTGCATATAAGGGAATGCCTGTGGATACCGAGGGTAAGATCAGTTATGCGATTGAGTTTTTTGATGTGCATCTCACAGACCATTTTAACAGGGAAGAAGCAATGCTTGAAAAAGTAGAAAATGTGAATGAGGAGATTAAATCGTTGTCTAAAGCAATATTTGCGGAGCATGATGCGCTGAAAAATGATTTTATAAAATTAAAAACTGCAGATGATAAAATAATGGCGCTTGATGAATTGGGTAAGATGCTTGAGGCGCATATCCGTAAAGAGGAACGGGTATTATTCCCATTGATTGAGAAACACTGCGGTGAAGAAATATTAGCTTATTTATAAAGCAGGACGATATATGAAAAAAGATATCAAAACCCATGAGGATATTGAGCTATTGGTAATAAGCTTTTATGATAAAGTAAAAGCAGACGGTACTATCGGATACATTTTTAATGATGTGGCAAAAGTGAATTGGGAGAAACATCTCCCTGTTATGTTCGATTTCTGGGAAAATATCCTGTTTTTCACCGGTGGATATGCCGGTAATCCAATGATGATCCACCAGCATCTTAATAAAATGTTTCCACTGACAAAGGAACATTTTAAAAGATGGGAAGCCTTATTTCTTCAAACAGTAGATGAGTTGTTTGAAGGAGATAAAGCGGAGCTTGCCAAACAGCGGGCATTAAGCATTTCAACGGTAATGCAGATTAAGATTGTGGGAGGGTGATTGATGGGGGGCAGCTATGAGCGATCAGCTTTCAGCCATCAGCTTTCAGCCATCAGCCATCAGCTATCGGCTGGTAGGCAGAACCTGGTGACCAATAAGTGCTTGAACTTTTGAAAATGTCGAAGGGATTACAGATTATAGAGTGTTTATTAAATTTTTGAAGGAAACCCTCGAACATCTCTGCTTGCGACCTGAACCGCAACATCCGCTGAAAGCTGATGGCTGACTGCTGATAGCTTTCACCACTCTACAGCCCCTTCATATTGGCGCTTGCTGATGAAAGTACTGTAGCCAGTATAACAATACTGATGCTGCTTGCAGGCATTAAGATAGCGGCAACCATCGGAGATAGTAGCGCCTGTGTGGCAAAAGATAATCCCACAATATTATAAAGAATGGATACGATAAATATAGCGGTAATGATCTGCTTTCCGGAACGTGCATATTCCAGGAATTTTCCAATAAGATGAACATTGCTGCCGTCCAGTATAGCATCGCTGGCAGGAGTGAACTGTGTATGATTTTCACTCACAGCTATACCTACAGTACTTTGTTTTAAAGCACCTGCATCGTTCAGCCCGTCACCAAGCATCATAACCCGCCTGTGCTGTAACTGCAGTTGTTGTATATATTCCAGTTTTTGCTGTGGCTGCTCTTCAAAATTCATTTTTACATTACCGGCAAATATTTTTTCCAGGTTATTTCTTTCTGTATCATTATCGCCTGATAATATATGCTGTTCATATCTGGCGTTGGATAATTCGGCTGACATTTGATCTAATCCCTCTCTGTACTGATTCCCGATCTTAAATACGCCGAGGTAAATATTATTCAATGTAACATGTACATGTGCCCCCGTAACTGCAAACGGCTGACTGATACCTGCGGATCTTATAAAATCAGTGTTGCCCAATTTCACAGGAATCCCGTCAACCAATGCCTCAATACCTTTACCACTATACTCTTTAAAGGCTGTAATAACAGTATGCTGAATGCCAATATCATTAATAGACGCCGCAGCGATAGCTTTGCTTAACGGGTGTGAGGATTGTCTTGCAACTGCTTTTATTGCTTTTAATTCACCAGGCATTAATTGAGTGCCTTCATATATTACGCTGGCAATATTGTTTTGTGTGAGCGTTCCGGTTTTGTCAAATACCACGGTATTTACTGCAGCCATAGCTTCAATAACCGAAGCGTTTTTTAAATACAATTTATTCTTCCCGAAAATACGGAGCATATTACCATGTGTAAACGTAGCGGCAAGCAATAAAGAACATGGGCATGCTACAATTAAAACAGCTGTTACTGCCGGTAGAATTTTAGCAGGATCATTTACCCACCAGTATACTGCGGTGCTGATAGCAACAATGAATAGAGCGAGTGTAAAATACCTGCTCCACGGATGAACAAATGATTTGTCAGCATTTTTCTTATCTGAAAAGATATCATTGTTCCATAACTGAGTAATGTAACTCTGCGAAGTTTCATTTACTACTTTCAGTTCTATCATCCCGCCAATCTGTTTGCCGCCGGCATATATCAGTTCTCCTTTTCTTTTTTGCAGCGGCGCATTTTCACCGCTGACAAAACTGTAATCTACATTGGCTTCTCCTTTTAATAATACAGCGTCTGCCGGTATCATTTCTTCGTGGCGTATAATAATATGATCTCCCTTTTTTATTTGTGTTACCGGAATATTTTTTTCCTGTTGTTCTTTTATAACGGTTACGCCTAAGGGAAAATAGGAAAGATAATCCCGGTCGAAAGAAAATGAATCGTAGGTTTTATCCTGGAACCAGCGGCCTATCAGCATAAAAAAAACAATGCCGGTTCCGGAATCCAGATAGCCGGCACCGGTTCCTGAAATTATTTCGTAGTAACTTCTTCCGTAAGTCACCAGTATTGCCAAAGCTATCGGCGCATCAATATTCAAAAATTTTTGCTGTAATCCTTTCCATGCGGAAATAAAAAATCCGCTTGCTGAAAAAAATAATACCGGGAGCGATAAACCAAAATTCAACCATGTAAATGTTTCTTTCAGTCCATGCTGCTCAATATTTCCTGAAGAAAAATACTCCGGGAAACTCAGCATCATTATATTGGAGAAGCAAAATCCGGCTACCCCAATTTTATAAATCCTCTTTTTATTGAAACGAATTTCTTTTTTTGTTTTGGTGTCATTAAGGCTTATATAAGGCTCATAGCCAATAAAGGCAAGTAGCTCCACTACTTTGCGAAGCGATATTTCGTTATGATTGAAAATTACAAAAACCTCCTTGCGCTGAAAATTAGCCTGCGATTTTATAATGCCTTCATTAATACGATGCAGGTTCTCCAGCAAAAAAATGCAGGAAGAGCAATGCATCTGGGGCAGACTGAATACCGCATTGGTTTGCGTATCATTACTGAATTGCACTAATTTCCTTGTAACAGATTCATCGTCGAGATAGGCGAATTTTTCAGCAACAAATTTTCCCTTTGCTTTAATGCCAGGATTTTTATCAAAATTGTAATAGCTGCACAGGTTGTTTTCATTCAGCAGCAGGTATACCTGTTTGCAGCCTTCGCAACAAAAATTCCTGTCATTAGCAACAATTATTTCTTCGCATTGCTCGCCGCAGTGGTAACAGTTGGTTTTTATGATGGGGTCAGATACGATATGTTTATGATTTTACCTGCAAAAGTGGGGAACTGCATCCTGGGCCGAAATGACTGCCATCAAGGAGAATGATGATAGTTATCAGGGGGCAGGTGTCAGGTATCAGCCGTCAGCTATCAGGTGTAAGGTATAAGGTGTGAAAGGGATAAGGTCAAACGGTAAAACAGGCTGTATACCTTTTAACGAAGTATAAGGTGTAAGGTATCTTTGTCGTGTTAAACCTGCTAACCGCTGATAGCTGACGGCTGATAGCTATCGGCTGACCGCTATCTTTTCACAAATTTCAATACTACCGAACGTTCCGGTAAGTACAGTTTGAGAAAATACACTCCGGTTGGCAAAAAGCTCACATCAATCTTAGAGGAAAGTAAATTGCCTGGTATTACACGGATTATCCGCCCGTTTATATCAATAATTTTACCTTGTGTAACACTATTGGCAGGTAAGCCGGGTTGTAAAAACAAATCGTTACTTACAGGGTTTGGAAACAATTTAATTTGTAAGCTGTCAGCATTGCCCGCCATTACTGCCGATGGAGATGTACTGACAGCAGTACCTTTTAACTTTCCGTCTATTGAATTGGCAGTAATTTTAAACCAAATACTATCATCATTGGAAAGGCTGGAATTATTCCATAGATAAAAAGTATCTTTTACTCCCTGTGCAATTGGTGTAAAGGTTACCTTGTTGTTTACACTGTATTCAATATCATAGGTTACCGGGCGCCCTTCATCAGGATTCAGCAATTGCCACGAAATGGGCAAAGCAGCATTAAATATTTCACCGGCGGGGTTTTTAATAGCAAGCGCCGGATGTTCATAAGGATGCAATAGTTCGGCAAAGCCAATGCCCGTAACGGCCTGTCCGTTTACTGTTCCGGTAATGGTTGTGGCTCCTTCAAAAAACCTGAAAGGCAATGTAATTTCACTATTATTATTATTTGATGCGATCGTTAAATCGAGGTTGTTTTTCGCAGAAGTCAGCCTCCATTTAGCTGAGTAGCACATGGCGCTATCGGGCATCCAGTTAAAAGCCAGACGCTCAATGGTAAAATCGCTGATGGTGTATTGGGTAGATTCATCAACATAGGCTGCCAATATCCGGTATTTTTCATTATCGGGTATTGTATTTTCAACGGTAAAAATATTCCATAGATTTATATCCATGCCATTTGATAACTGCAACTGGAACCATTCATACTTTTCTCCCGTAAATGGGTTAAAATTTCCATATTGCCTGTCAATCCAGGAGGTTCCGGTCACGTCTTCGGTAATTCCGTTAAGGGTTAATTTCCCTGTAACCGCATTGCGGGTTTGGGAATAATAGTAGGTGTAATTCTCGGTGCCCTGATCAAGATACCCATCATCACCAGGCAGTAAGGGACGTTTTAAACTTTTACAATCCAAATTCAATCCACCGCTTGCAGATGCTGCCTTGATAGTATATTCAAACGGGATTAAATTACCATTACCATCTGTTTTATTACTCCAGCTTTCATTAGCCCTGTTATAAACGGATGCCTGAATATCAAGGTGTGTGGTAGACAGTGTGGTGTAATGAAGCGGCCTTGTTTCTTCATAAACTTTTCCTGAAGCATCATCTTCGATATTCAATATTCTGAAACCATCAAAACCGCTTGCCGGAAAGTAAAAATAAGTCAGCATGTAATTGTAGGTCTTGCCGGAATTAACTCCTTTAAGCTGCCCTGAAGTATACCACCATTCTACAGGCTCACTACTGTGCCGCCCCTCATCCTTAGGAAAAGAAACCTTACTTCCGGCAGGTGTATAAGGAAATGTTTTCCAGTCCTGTGAATAACTATATGAGCCTAAGAATGTTGTTGCAATTAAAAGGAGGTAAATACATTTCATTCAAAACAGTTTTCAGATAGTGCATTAATGGTAAAATAATCGCAATCATTTTACTATTCGTACGGCGGCACTAAGGTACTACGACTAAGGGAGATTTTATAGGATTACGGGTGTTTTATTCAAAGCTGTGGTGTATGCGTCATGATTTCGTATTCAAAAATATGTGCTGGCATCGTCCAGTCCCCTCCTTAGGTGCCAATGACACTTAAGCTACAGCCTGTTTTTCAACAAGTTCGAAGTTGTGCTTTTTGGCAAGTTTAAATAAGGAAGCTTTTTCCCTTTGTTTAATTTGTTCTTCATATTTTTTCGTTCCCTGTTCTACATACTCTATTCCTTTGGTAAGAGCATTGTAATATGCAATGGCTAATTTCCTGGCACCTGCTTTAATAGCGATAGCTGAGTCTTTCTTTGCTCTTAGCTTACGC